>QFCE01000463.1_pt1:637500-808057 | contig 808057 bp, 714 predicted proteins | sample 5346091 | NCBI WGS metagenome assembly QFCE01 (sample SAMN09062252, study PRJNA434731) | Human gut metagenome, whole genome shotgun sequencing project. | isolation source: stool timepoint A chromium assembly | host: Homo sapiens | collected 2015 | reverse complement strand
TGATTATCTTCACAATCCGAAGAAGTATACCGATGTAGGTGCGTCTATGCCAAAAGGTGTCCTTCTTGTAGGACCTCCGGGAACCGGCAAAACAATGCTTGCAAAAGCAGTGGCGGGTGAATCAAATGTACCATTTTTCTCAATGTCCGGTTCAGAATTCGTTGAGATGTTTGTCGGTATGGGAGCTTCCAAGGTTCGAGATCTTTTCAGACAGGCAAAGGAAAAGGCACCATGTATCGTGTTTATTGATGAAATTGATGCCATTGGTAAAAAGCGTGACGGACAAATGGGCGGAAATGATGAGAGGGAGCAGACCTTAAACCAGCTTCTTACAGAGATGGATGGATTTGAAGGAAATAATGGTGTCATCATTCTTGCTGCAACGAACCGTCCGGAGTCGTTAGATCCGGCACTTACACGTCCGGGACGTTTTGACAGGCGTGTGCCGGTTGAACTGCCGGATCTTGCAGGCCGTGAAGCAATTTTAAAGGTTCATGCAAAGAAGATAAAAGCATCTGATGATGTTGACCTGCATACGATTGCACGTATGGCATCCGGTGCATCCGGTGCGGAGCTTGCCAATATTATAAATGAAGCAGCATTACGTGCTGTCCGTAGTGGAAGGACCGTTGTAAATGAATCTGATCTCGAAGAAAGTATAGAAGTGGTTATTGCAGGATATCAGAAGAAGAATGCGGTTCTTTCAGATCAAGAGAAGAAGGTTGTTGCATATCATGAGATAGGACACGCTCTGGTAGCTGCATTGCAGAGTCATTCAGCACCGGTCCAGAAGATTACGATCATCCCGCGTACCTCAGGTGCACTCGGCTACACTATGCAGGTTGAGCAGGGTGATAAATATCTGATGACGAAAAAAGAACTTGAGAATAAGATTGCTACATTTACAGGCGGACGTGCGGCAGAGGAGATCGTATTTGGTGAGATCACGACCGGAGCCTCCAATGATATCGAACAGGCAACAAAAATTGCAAGAGCGATGATCACCCGCTACGGCATGACAGATGAATTCGACATGGTGGCAATGGAAAACGTGACCAACCAGTATCTTGGCGGCGATACGTCTCTTTCCTGTTCCGCAGATACCCAGAAGGAAATTGATGAAAAAGTCGTGCAGCTCGTAAAAGCAGAGCATGAAAAAGCAAGAAAAATCCTTGCTGAAAACAGGGAAAAACTGGACGAACTGGCTATGTACCTGTATGAGAAGGAAACAATTACAGGTGACAAATTTATGGATATTTTAGACAGAAAATAATGTAGTTAATTAGATAATCAATGTCATTTAGATAAGGTTTTTTATGATGAAAACAGTATATCATATGCGTTCGTGCATTGAAAAAATACTGTTCAGTTAAGAAATGCTGTATTTTTTAGGTGCACTAATGCGTAGAAAGCAGGTGTATGATGAATTCAAATCATTTTTTGTGTATGACAAAAAGACAGATTGCATATCTGCCTCATAACGCAGTATAATGGTAACGAGATTTATGCAACCCGATACATGAAATTCCTATTTCTCTTTGGACTGAGATGGATAGGATATTTTCGATTGTACCTGACAGGTGTCAGATACTTTTGTATGAGAAGCATGGTCTTTGTTTCATCACCGCCGTGTTTGAGATATGCCCTGCATATGTTTACTGCGGTGGCGAAATTAATTTTATAGACGTGTTTGGTATTTTTAGATGTTTTTACCACAGCGTGAGAAGTCACTAATTCACAGAAATTATACAGAATCATACGAGCATTGATTTCCTCGATTAATACTAAATTGACTACTCCAGCATCACCTATTGATCATATCTTTACTAAAGGATTTATAAAAAATACATGTAGAGTGTCGCAACCAACAGAGTGTTCTGATCATTTAATTTTATGGGCTGAAGAAAAATAGTTAGTAGTTCTGAAAAATGGAATTATTTTATATAAATGAGCGGACAAATTCATGTTTGTTTCATTGGAGAAAATTAAATTTTGCCAAATCATAATGCCAGTGTACGTTAAATAGGATAATCAAAGTTCTTGAGGGTTTGCCGAACTAATTGAGGGTCAGTCGTGAGGGGCTGGTTTGAGGGACAAACTTGAGGGGCGAGTTTGAGGTCTGGAATAATTCCAGGCCCTCTTGAATAATTATTCAAAAATCATATTCATTAGGATATAGGATATCGTTTTCGGATAAGATTTTTTGCAGTGTTTGAATATATTTGTATTGACGTTCAATTTCAATCCAGTTACCATGACAAAGCGAGTTTGCTTCTTCTAGTTCATACCGTGTAAGCTCATAATCTGTCCAAAGTGGACATGAATGGGTTTTGTTAAAAGCACAATAATTTTTCATAAATTTCTCCTAAAAATCATCATTTTCTAAATATAGAACAGGGTTGTAATCAGTCATACCGTTTAGTATAGTGGTTGATCTGGTTGCATATAAAAAGCGATTTCTAAAATGCTCGAAGTTGCGGAAACCTCTGCCAAGTCGTTTTAAATCTTTAATTTTTCTGTTAATGGATTCAATAGGTCCATTTGATAATCGGCTATCATAGATTCTTCCATTACCGATTTTTTCAACCATAATAAATGAGTTGATAATGGGATATGAAGATATTAAGGAAATAAAGAGAAAAATCACAGAGCGCGGCTTAAAAGTGAATGTACTTACACCGGAAAATTGTACATATGTTGTAGAACGAAACAAGCTGCGAAATGTTGATGAGATTGATACTTTAGTAGATATCCTTGCTTCTGCGATAGGAGCTCCTACTAACCCAACTAAAATATCAAATACGTTTAAAAGTGAACAAGGCATCAATTACAGCAATAAGACCATATCCAACCATATAGATTATCTTGTGGAGGCATTTTTGATTTCTAAAGCTGACAGATATGATATTAAAGGTAGAAAATATGTGGGAGCAAATCTGAAATACTATTTTTCAGATGTGGGACTTAGAAATGCAAGATTGAATTTTAGACAGCAGGAACCTACTCATATCATGGAAAATATTGTTTACAATGAGCTGCTTATCAGAGGTTATAATGTTGATATTGGTATTGTAGAGGTGTATGCGAAAAATGATGAAGGTAAAACAACTCGAAAGCAGTTTGAAGTTGATTTTGTGGTCAATCAGGGTAGTCAGAGATATTATATTCAGGTGGCTTATGATATGACCTCTGAGGAAAAGCAGAAGCAGGAATTTAATTCATTTAGAAATATCCCTGATTCATTTAAAAAGATCGTGGTAGTAAACGGAACAAAAAAGCCTTGGAGAAATGAGGAAGTCTTTGTAATCATGGGAATGAAGTATTTTCTGCTTAATGCGGATAGTTTGGAGTTTTAGAAATATTGCTGGGATATTGCCAACGAAGTAATGAAAAATAGTGAAAAAATAGTGTAATTTTAGTGGAAAAACAATTCGCAAAACGATATAATATATGGATGAAATGGAGGTGGAACATGTGATTAAAGTTACTCTGACAAATGAAATTTTAAAAAGAATATCGGAAATAGACGAAAAACGTTTTTCACTTAGTTCGATAGAAATGCCACCTGTCACAAAAAACAGGCTAAGAAAAAACTCCAAGAAAAAAAGCTCCTATGCTTCTAATAAGATTGAAGGAAATCCATTGACTGAAAAACAGGCAAATGAAGCTATTGATAGTGATCCGCACAAACATTTTTTAAAGCCGGAACAGGAAGTGCGAAATTACTTTTTGGCCTTAAATGTTTTAGAAGAAAAGCTGAAAAAGAAGGAACGTTTTTCAAAAGCAATGATTTTAGAAGTACAGGCAATGGTTGAAAAAGGTGCTTCAAAAGAAAAGATAGGCCTAAGAGGCCCTATGCCACCAGGGATGCTATTTGCAGTATATGATTCCGAGACAGGCGCAGCGGAATATATTCCGCCAGAGTACATTGATATTCCGGATTTACTGGAAGAGCTTGTTGAATATGTAAATACTACAGATGATCATCCGCTGATTATCGCTGCTATAGTTCATTATCAATTGGTTACCATTCATCCTTTTGAAGATGGAAATGGAAGAACCGCCAGATTAATGTCAGGATATATCCTTGATTATTATGGATATGGTTTTAATGGAATAGGTTCTTTGGAAGAATATTTTGCCTATGACCCAGATGAGTATTATGCATCATTGCAAATGGGATTACCGGCATTGTATTATTCCGGACGAGAAAATCCTCCTCATCCGGAAATTTGGATCAATTATTTTTTAAGAATGATGGTATTGTATTCTAAAAAAGTATACGAATTATCAAAAGAATCCGAGAACGATGAGTTAGATGGAAGCCTGTCCTACTTAAATGCAAAAGAAAAGGAATTCTTAGCTTTTCTGTTAAAAAAGCGATTATATGAGTTTACACCAATTGAAGTAAGCAAAATGCTTGGTGTAACCAACAAAACTATTATTAATAGATGTGCAAAGCTGGTAAATAATGGTTTGTTAATTCCAATCATTGTCAAGACACGGATCCGATCCTATCGGTTAAGTGATTTTTCTAAGACAAATGAGAAAAAGATTTTGAAAAAAATATCATAATAGATGCATGAGATGTACAAAGACATATGATAAAGAAAATAAGAAACCGGTAGTCCATCAGTATCTTTCCCGTGTAAAGGATTGGCTTTGTTTGATTGATGCCCACATCGTGGGTGAACTCTTTTTCCTTTTTCATAATAGTATCATTATGGTATAATAGAGACATCAAAATCGGCATTTGCATTTGTGGGATGCTTTGGGTTTTACGCTGGAAAACCCGATATGGAAATTGTAAGGAAAAAGCCTGAAGGTTTTACGATTATGGTTCCTCAAAATAAAGAGCCTCTTGTTATATAAATTTTCAAGTGATATACTGAACACATGAAAAAGAACCGTGCGATATTACAGTCTTGCATTGCGCACGGTTTTTTATAAATATGTGGTTAGACGAAACTAACACACGTGTGATTTACAGAACGATCTAAAAGAGGATTAATTATTATGAGAATATTGATTTATGGTGCAGGCGTGATTGGAGGAAAAAGCATGAAAAACGAAGAATACAAAAAGTTGTCGATTGATGAATTTACAAAAGCAGCAGGAAGATATGAAAGTAACCATGCTGGCATATATGAAATGTGCAAGAAGGATTATCCGGATATTCTGGCGGAGCTGGAGAAAGAGCCGTTTAGAGAATTGCTGGATGCAGGATGTGGTCCGGCTCCAATGATTTCTTTATTATCAGAAAAATATCCAGACAGACATTATACCGGACTGGATCTGACTCCTGCAATGATCGAACAGGCAAAAAAGAAAGATATTCCAAATGCAACATTTGTGGTAGGAGACTGTGAGAATTTTCCTTTTGAAAATGATTCATTTGATGCAATTATTTGTTCTATGAGTTTCCATCATTATCCGGATCCACAGGCATTTTTTGACAGCGTAAAAAGATGCCTTCGCCCAAATGGAAGATTGATTTTGCGGGATGTGACCAGTGACAATAAAGTATTGGTATGGCTGATGAATACACTGGAAATGCCTCTGGCAAATATATGTGGACACGGAGATGTCCGGGTTCCAACAAGAGATGTGGTTATGAAATGTTGCAGAAGAGCAGGGTTAAAAGTAGAAAAATTTGAAATCCGTAAAGGCATGAGGATGCATTGCGTTGTAAGAAAACAATAGTGGAAGGCGACAGATAATGAAAGAAAAAGTGAATGTGACAGGTGTGCCGGAAACGATGGTACAGACCCTGTATGCAAGAGCAAAAGAAACAAAAAAACAAAATGCAAAGATTAAGGATGAGATTGCCGTAGAACTTGTGGAAAAGCTGGACTATGACTTTTCTAAAGCAGATAAGGATAGTGCAATGACTTATGGTGTGATTGCAAGGACAATTGTATTAGACCGGATGGTCAGGCAATATTTGGAGAATCATGAAAATACAGTTGTTGTAAATATTGCATGCGGACTGGATACCAGATGTTATCGGATGAAGGGAAAATATCTGCGCTGGTACAATGTCGATTTGCCGGAGACTATGAAGATAAGGCGGCAGTTTCTTCCGGAAACGGGTCCGATATACCAGATTGCAAAGTCTGCAATGGATGATTCCTACGTGGACGATATCGATTATCATGGAGAAAATGTTCTGGTGATAATTGAAGGACTTACCATGTATTTGTGTGAGAAGGACATCAGAAAGATATTTTCTATTATTGAAAGATCATTTCAGAAAGTAAACGTAATGGTTGAAACCATGTCGCCATTTGTTGTAAAACATGTGAAAGAAAAATCTATAGAGGGCAGCAATGCAAAATTTACATGGGGTGTTAAGAACGGAACTGAACTACAAAAGATTGTACCGAATTTTTCTATCCTGCATGAGGTCAGTCTGGTTGAGGGAATGAAAGAACTTATGCCTGTTTATTGTGTGATAGGTAAAATACCAGCTGTTCGGAATATCTCGAACAAAATAATAGTTTTGGAGAAATGTGACTGATATTAAGGAGATGATGCAGATGCAGAAAAGACATTTTGAAATGGAAACAGAGGGATTTTATGGTGCATATTGGAAATGTAAAACTGACTCAGACTGTGCAATGATTGCAATGATCGGAGATGATTCGGAAGATTATCTGGCACGAACATCCGTAAAATGGTTACATAAACTCGGTGTGAATGTGATGACAATGTCACCGGCAAAAAAGGATTATGGACATCATAATTATCCACTGGAACGTATAGAGAAAGCTATCAGTTGGTTAAAAACACATGGTAATCGGAAGATAGGAATTGTCGGGGCATCTACTACAGGAACACTTGCTTTAACTGCCGCTTCTTATTTTGAAGATCTTACATTGACGATTGGTCTGACACCGAGTGATTTTATCTGGCAGGGATTTATGCAAGGGAAAAAAGATGGGTGTAAAGAATGGCCGATTGAGGGAGAATCACTTTTCTCTTATAAAGGAGAACCGCTTCCGTATATGCCGTTTTGCTATAAACATCCGGACTACTGGCACGTGATTGAAAAAGAAACAAAACGGACCGGTGATATGATTAATTCGAGAAAATTGTTTGATGACTCAGAAACAGCTCATCCAATTACAGAAGAAGAAATGATCAAGATTGAAAAAATTCATGGAACATTATTGCTAATTGGCGCTGAAGATGATGTGTTGTGGGATACTGCAAAATATATACGCCGTATGGAGCTGCGTATGAAAGAGCGTCCCCACACATGCAGGTTGGAGTCTGTTATTTACGAGCATGGGACCCATTTCGTTTTTCCGGAGAGTATGTTAAAGACAATGTTGCCAATAGGTTCTGGAATCTTTATGAAACTGGCATTTCAGGCGGCAAGAAAATATCCGAAAGAATGCCAGAGAGCACGTCTGGATATTGACCAGCGGGTGAGAAATGCTGTTGCTGAATGGAAGAGTGCAGAAAGATAGATTAAAATAGATAGAAGGTGTAGGTATGGTATTTAAAACAATAGGAAATAAATCAAATCCTGTCATCTTGTTTTTCCATGCAATGGGAGTAATTGGGGAAAGCAGTATGCCGGTTGCAGAGAAAATGAAAGAAAAATATTACTGTATTATGCCAACATCAACCGTGTATTGCCCTGGACAGAGATATCAAAGTAAAAGAGATGAGATACAGCAAATTGTACGATTTCTGGAAAATCATGGAATCAAAGAGATAGAACTTGCAGTTGCATCTTCGATTGGTGCAGATCTTGCCATGGCATTCCTGACAGAGACAAAAATAACGGTAAAGCATGTTTTTTTTGATGGCGGACAGTTTGCCCAGATTGGAAAAGCAACTCGCAGAATCATGGTCCCGTTCTTATATATAGCAATGAAAAGTTTATATTGGTCAAAAGGAAAGACACTAAAGAGAATCATGTGGTGTGACGATGACAAAATTAAACCCTATTTTATAGAGGCAGGGAAGAACTTGACATATGGGAATCTGAGAAGACAGCTGGCAGACAGCTTGGAAGATAAACCATTTCCAGAACTGTCAGAAGAATTGCAGAAACATACATTTTGGGAATTTGGAAGTATAGAAGAACATTTTAAATACAGAAATGCAGTGATGCAGACATATATACACGGTAATTTCCCGGTTTTTGAGGGATTTAACCATATGCAGTATCAAATTCGCGACCCGGAAGGGTTTGCCAGAATGCTGGAAACGATTATTGAGACAGGAAGATTACCCAACCCGGTTGTTAAGAAGGGGGGGGAGAAATGGATATTAAAATAACCCCAACCGCAAGGGATAATTCACCCAAAGACAAGCCAAGATTATTGCGTTAAGATAAAGAAAATGGATAGTTTACTTGACTTTGCAAGCTATCCATTTTATTACATCATATAAAAGTACTTCCACCGGGGACGACAACACAGCATGGCCATTTGTAGTGGTTATGTTTGCAGGAGTTTCTCGAAACTGCTTCGTTGTACTTAGTATACTGTTTGCTAATAGTATATGCAAGATGTCACTTTCAAAAACACAAATTTTTTTATTTTTTGAAAGTGGAAACTATGTAAAGGAGTGTCTTTGTCTGATTGACACACCTCGTGGGTGAGCTTTTTTTCCGTTTTCATAATATGATATTACCTTCGGCTCAAATGAAAAAGTATGGTGGAAGGGATTCATTCCGGATAGCAAAAACGGAAGCCTTTTAGCTTGAAAATGGAATAAGTCATTCACTAAGCCTTTATTTCTGATGATAGCAACTTTAGCAGGTCACGGAAAAAGGAAATATAAATAATTCAAAATAACTCAAAAACTTGACTTATAACATTGACTAAGTTCAAAAAAACAAATTGAGTTAAAAGGAGAATGAGAAATATGCTTACAAGCGTATTCGGGATTTCTATAAAATGTGAAGCATGGAATCATCAGGATTCTTTGCCTGTTTATATTGCAGGGAGTTATGATTTTCATACAGCATATATTGGAAACAGACGCTGTATAATGCTTGCTCCAACAGAAGAACTTGCCACACTTCCGGCATTGAAAAAACAAATTGTAAAAATACAGCAGATTGATAATGTGCCAGTCGTATTTGAACTTACAACGGTATCAAATTATCGAAGAAAAAGCCTTATAGAAAATAATATACCGTTTATTACTAATAAGCAGGTCTTTCTTCCTTTCATTGGGACAATGCTTTCTGATGAAAAAGAACCCCAAAAGCTGACTGGTAAGTTTGTTTACTCCACACAGCAGTTGTTTTTATTTTATCTGTACAGTAAGAAAAAACGATTGTATACTTCAGAAGCCGGAAAAGTGCTTCCGTTTACAGCAATGACCTTGACCAGAGCAGTGAAGCAGTTGGAAACGACAGATTTGTTTCTTGTAGCAAAAGACGGTGTTAATAAGTTTATTGAGTCAAAATATAAGCGAGATGAATTATTTGAAAAAGCAAAAGTATATTTGACGACTCCTGTTCGAAAAACAGGATATATAGATAAGACGCAAGTTACAGAAAATATGGTCTTTGCAGGGGAAACGGCACTTTCTGAAAAATCAATGCTAAATCCAAGCCGAGTTGTTACCTATGCAATTAGTGAGAAAGATTATGATAAAGCCTTGCTGACTGATGAATTGATAGACCCGGATAAACAGGTCAGACTTGAATTATGGGCATACAACCCAAAACAATTTTCAGAGGATAACAGTGCTGATGATATTTCACTTGTTTTATCTTTTACAGATACAAATGATGAAAGAATTGAAGAAGCAGTAGATGAATTGAAGGAAAGAAGGTTGCATGAGTAATGGTCAGTGGATTTACAAAATTTAAGGAAAGATTTCAAGGTTTTGAAAATCAATATGTCATCATCGGTGGGACAGCGTGTGATTTGATTATGGAAAACGAAGAACTACCATTTCGTGCTACAAAAGATGTAGATATTGTATTGATTGTTGAATCCATAACAGCGGAGTTTGGCAGGCAGTTTTGGGAGTATGTCAAATAGAAACGTTCGACAAATTTTTTACGAAATCAGTAGATTGTCTCTTTAAAAAAGAACTCCCGAGTGCTAAGATAGACAAGGCATAAATTGTAACTGTGAAGGTACTGAACAGTTACAATAAATTACCTATGGAGGAAATATAAAGTGACAGAAGAAATTGAGACACAAGAGAACAATAAATTACCGGTTCTGCGGGGCGAGCTGGCGTTGCTGGTGGTGGTATTGATCAACAGCCTGGGAGTTGTGCTGATGCTGTATTCCGGTTCCGGGATCTCGGCGATTTCCAGTGTACCATATGCATTTTCGGAAGTATTCAATAAGATCTCCCTTGGAACCTGGACCTACATTTTCCAGGGACTTCTGGTGTTATCACTGATGATCATGCGTAAGAAATTCGTTGCACCTTATCTTTTCAGTTTTGTCGTTGGATTTGCATTCAGCGAGATGCTCGATGTGCATGAAATGTGGATAGGTGTCCTGCCGACAGCCATTGGCTACAGGGTACTTTATTTTATCATCAGCTACCTGCTCCTGTGCATCGGGATCGCACTTTCCAACCGCTGCGGTCTTCCGATCATCCCGACAGACCTGTTTCCGAGAGAACTGGCAGATATCACAAAGGTAAAATATTCCAGGATCAAAATCGGCTATGACGTTACCTGCCTTACCATAACAGCTCTGATGACTTGCATCATCCTCGGACATCTGGACGGACTTGGAATCGGTACGATCCTTGCCGCATTTACCATGGGAAAAGTGATCGGCATGATCGGTGACAAGATGGATCAGCATGTGAGATTTGAGTCGTTTATGACAAAAAGAGTCTGATGGATTTCGAGACAGACAACTCAATAAAAGAATAAAAACCACAAAATAAGGATATAAAAACCGACAGATATTCGCTACAATAGAAGTAGAAAATGCAGGTCGGTTTTTTTATATAAGAAAGGAACATAAGCAGCAGTTGTATAGATTGTTGTTATGATCATGGTTGGAGCGAATTCTGTTTTGACTACAAAAGTGATTCGCGAAAACACAAGAAAGAGATTTACAGAAGTGGCAGTCGCTGTGGAAGAAATCGGAAACAGCATGACGCTTACTCTGAAAGCGTTAGCGGAAGGCAAACAGGATATTGAGCACCTGGCATCGGAAGTTGAAGCTTCTGTTGATAATGGAACCGAGGTTACAGAAAAACTGGAAAAGGCATTAATAAGCATTATACGGTCAATTTAATATCGACATATGACCATATTTGCGTTATAATGAAATCAAATCTAATAAGAAAACTAGATAATCATTACTGGATATGAAAAAAACAATGGTGGCAGATTATGCACCTGAAAGAACAGTATAACAAACCCCTTATGGTGGATATAGGGTGGATTTCCACCCAAACCAGATTTTTTCAGGATAAAACAGGTTTTCTTATCTTTACAGATTCTTACATCAAAGTCAGTAAATTCAAGGCTTTGAATGACTTTAAATAAAATTTAATGACAATGGTTTCAGGCAGAAGAGGAACCTCCTAAGCGCTAATTTGGGGGTCGATTCCCCCTGAGAACAGTTGTTTGAAGCAGTAATGATTAAGAAAATTCATTACTGCTTTTTATTTTTCCACCCGGTATTTTCAAGCATTGTGTAATATAGGGAAATGGTTGTCAAAATCTGTAAAATTGGTTTTCTTGTCTGAGAAAATCTATGGTATTGTGTTTGTTGAATAGGGGTAAATGGTGGTATAATCCTATTATTGATAGATAGTAATAATAGGTGATTTTTATGGAACGAGTGGTGAAGTTTTAATGACTAAGGATGAATGGTACAGGCAGTTATTTGAGCGGCTGGATAATTCCAGATTCCGAAGCAGTTTCCATCTGAAGCAGAAAGATATTGATTACATAAATGAAAAAGGGTTGGACACAATCAGACAACATGCAAAGGATTTTATTGCAAAGAGAGAAGCTCCGGCATATATAGCAAATGATGGCAAGCAGACACCAATGAAGGGTCATCCGGTATTTATCGCTCAGCATGCAACAGCTACATGCTGCAGGGAGTGCATCCGAAAGTGGCATAAAATGCAGCCGGGCAAGGAACTAAGTCAGGTGCAGCAGGATTATCTTGTAGATGTAATTATGACATGGATTCAAAAGGAAATCGAGGGGCAGGAACATAAAATATGAGTTTTGTCAATACATGCTGGATAATGACATTAATAATTGGATACATCATTATGCTTATAAGCTTGCTGTTGGGAGTAGTATTACTGTAATAGTGTTCACATAGAGGTGTGTATTATGGGAAACGAATCAGGTGAATGGATTATGCATGGCATGAAGTGGGACAACCCGGATTGCATCCATTCTGTAGATGAAGCAATCAAGTATATAAATGAATTTGGTTTTTTACCATTATTTAAGAATGACATAGATGGGTTTTCACTTGAAGAAAGAACTGTTCCAGAGTACTGGTGGAGTGATGATCCGGAGATTGATCCATGGATGTGGCGGGCTATTATAGCAAGGCGGCATGATATCGTCTATGGAAAGTTCTTTGATAAGAAGGCAGGATTTATATCAAAAAAGTGGCTTCCGGTATTTGCTAATTATCGCCGGGATGGATATGATTTTGATGCATTATATGATGATGGGAAAGCACCTAATAAGCATAAAAAGATAATGGTCAATTTTATGGAAGATAATGCTGATTCAGAGATTTATTCAAATGAATTGAAAAAACAAGCTGGATTTGGTAAGGATGGAGAAAAGGGATTTGATGGTGCTATAACGAATCTTATGATGCAGACCTATCTGTGCAACTGCGATTTTAAGAAGAGAGTGAATAAAAGAGGTATTGAATATGGATGGGATGTGGCAGTATATTCATCTATTGAGCATATCTATGGATACGATTATGTGACTTCCTGTTATAAGGATAGTCCGCAGGATTCATGGAAGCAGATTGTAGATTATATGCATGAGATGTATCCGGAGGCAACGGATAAGCAGATAAGGAAGCTGTTAAAGTAATACAGGCATGGATAAGGAGGTGCCACAATGCCATTTAAGATTGTTCGCAACGATATAACAAAGGTAAAAGCAGATGCAATCGTAAATACTGCTAATCCAAATCCGATATGTGTAAGTGGCACGGACTTAGCAATATATGAGGCAGCAGGAAAAGAAAAGCTTCTCGCAGAAAGAGTGAATATCGGAAAAATTGCAAGAGGTGACATTGCTGTCACTGGTGCATATAATCTAAATGCAAAATATATTATTCATACGGTAGGTCCGGTATGGACGGATGGATTGCACCATGAATTTGAAATTCTGGAGGACTGCTATCGTAAATCATTGCAAAAAGCATTAGAACTTAAGTGTGAGAGTATTGCCTTTCCATTAATTTCGACAGGAGTATATGGATTTCCGAAAGATAAAGCATTACAGATTGCTGTGTCAGTATTCAGCCAGTTTCTTACCGAAAATGAAATTGAAATTATATTGGTAGTATTTGATAAAAGGTCTTTTCAGCTTTCCGTTCAGATTGTAGGTGATATTGATTCCTACATAGATGCTAATTATGTCAAGGAAAGTCATAGAAAAGAATATCCGGTGCGAAGCAGAAGCAACACCCGTATGAGAGAATTGCCAGAGGAAGCGTTCTATGATGAGATGCTTCCAAGAGAGGCAGAAGATAACTATCCACTGGAGGAAGACACAGGGTTAGCAGAGCCTTGTATGCTGTCAGCAGACATTTCTTTGGAAGACCAGCTTTCAAATATCGGAGTTTCATTTCATGATAAATTATTTGAGCTGATCGATGAAGCACATATTGATAATAAGGATGTGTGGAAACGGGCAAACCTTGATAGAAAACATTTTTCAAAAATTCAAATTGTTTACAAGTAAATATTGATTAGTAAATGTTACGTCGGTACTCACATAGTATCGGCGTTTGTTTTTTATCTTAAAAGTGTCGCCCAAACAGCGACCATATAAAGATGTCCTTCAATTATACTTATATTGTAACAGAGAAAGAGAGCTGCCGGAGCAATCCGGGGATTGGAGGCATATATGTACGGAGCGATTTTAGGAGATATTATTGGAAGCCCGTTTGAGTTTGACAGAGGTGATAAAACAAAGAAATTTGATTTGTTTAGTGAAGGCTGTGGCTTTACAGATGATTCTGTTATGACAATAGCAGTTGGAGAAGCTCTCCTGGCAGTCGGACCGGAAGCTGCAGTAAAGGAAATTGAAGAGGCGGTAGCATCCAACATGCAGGATTGGGGAAAAAGATATCCACATGCAGGTTATGGTGGAAGCTTTAGACATTGGCTTAAAGAAAATAATCCGAAGCCATACGGAAGCTATGGAAATGGTTCAGCCATGAGAGTGTCAGCTGCAGGCTGGCTTTATGACTCGATGGAAAGAACGAGAGAGGTAGCAAGAGCAACAGCAAATGTGACACATAATCATCCGGAAGGTATAAAGGGTGCAGAAGCAACAGCAAGTGCAATATACATGGCAAGGAATGGCTCTTCAAAAGAAGAAATCAAAGAGTATATAGAGAGGGAGTTTCATTATGATCTGCGTAGAACATTGGATAATATCCGACCTTACTACCATCATGTTGAAAGCTGTCAGGAAACGGTGCCAGAAGCAATTATCGCATTTCTGGAATCAAAGGATTTTGAGGACGCAGTGCGTAATGCAGTATCACTTGGTGGAGATACGGATACACTTGGAGCCATTACAGGAAGTATTGCAGAAGCATTTTATGGAATCCCTGCTGTGCTGATTGCAGAGTGTAAAAGTCGGATTGATAAGGGACTGATGACGGATGTTCTTGATGAATTTGACCATATACTTGGCAGCAGGAGCGTGGATACTTATTCAGATGAAGAGGATGAGACACTGGCAAATCAGATGATTGAGGCAGCAATCGATAAGTATTATTAGAATGAAAGGAAGAACAAAGATTCGATGTGCGAGGGCAGACTTTGGGACTCGCAAAATGCTAAGCTATAGCCATCATAAGAAAAAAGAAGAAACAAGCTTTTAATTTACGAAAAACAGGAGGACAGGACAAAATGGAAAAATTTATTTACTGGATAAAGAGGACACTGCATCATTCAGAACACTGCAACAGCTTATGTATGCTGTGCAAGTATTATGATGAATGTAAAATCGACGGACCGGTATAATATCAGAAGGTAATACTTATGGCAATGTACGACTGGAACCATAACGGAAAAAATGACAGGCAGGACGATTATTTAGAGTATATGATTTACAAGGACTGCACTAATGATAATAATTCAAATACTAATCACAGTTCATATAACAGCGACTCAGCTTTTGGCATGAATGTGTTTGTAGTAATTGCTGTAATAGCCATATTTGCATTTATTGGTAATGCTATGGAAGAGAGTACACCCAAATGCATAAAGCCGGGATGTAATAATGAACAGACCCAAAACAGCAGTTACTGCTACTTGCATAAGCCGTATTCAGGTGGATCAACAGGTAGTTCATCATATCACAGCAGCTCGGGTTCTTATGATTCATATGATGAAGGATATGATGATATCTATATGAATGGTGACTATGATTATGACAGGTACGACAGTGATGATGACTATGCGGCCGGTGTAGATGATGCAATGGATGAGGATTATGAAGAGTGGTAAAAGGACAGGAGGACACGACAATGAAAGAAATGTATTTTACAATAGCAGGATGCAATCATTATTTCGGAAGCGACTTCATGGAAAAAGGCATGAAGGTCAAGCTTGTCAAGGAGCCGGACAATGAGTATGACAACGAAGCAATACAGGTAAAGATTAAAGGACTTGGCAAGGTAGGCTACGTAGCCAACAGCCCATACACCGTGAAGGGTGAGTCAATGAGTGCAGGCAGAATGTATGACAAAATCGGTGGTAAGGCAAAAGGAAAGATTGTGTTTGTGACAGAAGGCGGAGTGATTTGCAAAGTAATCAGTGATGGTAAGGACAAGCCGGTGATGATAGAGGGAGATAAAGTAAATGATGAAGATCAGTTAGGTTTTAAAATATAGTTTTTTTCAATGCTTAATGGTATAATAAACTCATGATGAACGAAAACAAAACCTTGGAATATTACAACAAAAATGCAGATAATTTTGCAAAAACAACGATAGATGTAAACTTTTACGAGACACAGAAGCATTTTCAAGAACTGTTGCCGGAGCACGGATATATATTGGATTTTGGCTGTGGTTCAGGAAGAGATACAAAATATTTTTTGGAACAGGGCTTTTATGTAGATGCCACAGATGGTTCAGAGGAAATGTGTCATATCGCAAGCAATTACACAGGAATACAAGTCAGAAGGCTGCTATTTGAAGAGCTTGACGAGAACAAAAAATATGATGGCATATGGGCCTGCTCGTCAATACTTCATCTTCCTAAGAATGAACTTAAAGCCGTGTTTATGAAAATGTTTAAAGCGTTAAAGGAAGACGGCATAATCTACACATCTTTTAAGTATGGTGATTTTGAAGGCGAGAGAAATGGCCGCTATTTCACAGATTTCACGGAAAAGACATTTGAAGAGTTTGTTGATGAAATAGATAATCTGCAACTGAAGGAAGAGTGGATTACAGGCGATGTAAGACCGGGGCGGGGAGAAGAAAAATGGCTGAACGTAATACTGCAGAAGAATTAGATGATGTATATGAAATAAAATATTCGACAGATGCAATGACCGGAGGCGCGGATAAGATACGGATTCTTTAACGGAGATAGTAAATGCACTGAAAAGTCGGTGATTTTTGCGTCAGTTGCGACTCTTGGCAGAGTGGAATATCTGAATGAAAATTACTTTGCACCGGATTATTTTACATATGTTGTGATTGATGAATTTCACCATGCTGTTAATGAACAGTATCAGAGAATTGTTGATTATTTTAAGCCAAAATTTCTCCTGGGACTCACCGCGACTCCGGAGAGAATGGACGGAAAAAATATCTATGAAATCTGCGATTACAATGTGCCATATGAGATTTCACTAAAGGAAGCAATCAACAAAGGAATGCTTGTGCCGTTTCATTATTATGGAATCTTTGATGAAACAGATTATTCAAAGCTGCATATAGTAAGAGGCAGATATGACGAAAAGGAATTAAATGAAACCTACATAGGCAACGTTCGCAGATATGAGCTGATTTACAAATATTATTGTAAATATGGCTCAAGGCAGGCGCTTGGCTTCTGCTGTTCAAGGGAGCATGCAAGGGAGATGGCAAAAGAATTTTCAAAAAGAGGAATACCATCTGTAGCAGTGTTCAGCGATGCAAGCGGCGAATATACAGAGGATAGAAATGTAGCGATTAGGCAGCTTAAGCAGGGCAAAATCAGAGTGATTTTTTCAGTGGATATGTTTAATGAAGGTGTGGATATCACATCAGTTGATATGGTAATGTTCCTCAGACCTACGGAATCTCCGATAGTTTTTCTCCAGCAGCTTGGAAGAGGACTCCGTAAATGCAGAGGAAAAGAGTTTCTGACTGTGCTTGATTTTATCGGCAATTATGAGAAGGCGGGCAGAGTGCGTTTTCTTCTGTCAGACAGGAGTAATCAGCATGCAGGTGCGTATAATCCGTCAGATACAACAGCTTTTCCGGATGATTGTCTGGTAGATTTTGATATGAAGCTGATTGATCTTTTTGCGGAAATGGACAGAAAACATTTAAAGCTTAAAGACCAGATAATTAATGAATATTTCAGGGTGAAGGAACTTCTCGGAAGGCGCCCGGACAGAATAGATTTGTTCACATATATGGATGATGGAATTTATGAAATAGCCATTGCTCATTCAAAGGATAATCCATTTAAGAAATATCTCGAATTTCTTAAAGAACTGGATGAGCTTAATCAGGATGAAGAGGTTTTTTACAAAGGAATTGGAAGAGAATTTATCAGTCTGCTTGAAAACACCAGCATGTCAAAGGTGTATAAAATGCCGGTGCTTATGGCTTTTTATAATCATGGAAATATCCTGATGGAGGTGTCGGAAGAGCAGCTGCTTTCAAGTTGGAAGAAGTTCTTTTCAACCGGAACCAACTGGAAAGATCTCGATAAAAATATGACTATTCAAAAATACAATTCCATATCGGATAAGGAACATTTAAAGAAGATTCTATCGATGCCGGTGCATTTCCTTTTGGAGTCGGGAAAGGGATTTTTTGTGAAGAAAGATGGTGCGGCAATCGGGCTTAGAGAAGAGCTGAGACCGCTAATTGATAATCCGGTGATGGTTTGTCAGATGAAGGATGTGATTGATTATAGGGCTATGGACTATTATCAGAGGAGATATAGGCAGTCACAGGAAGATGGAGAAGTATAACCAGTCGGTTCAGGGTAGGAAGTTGAGACAAGTGCTGTAATCCATGGAATTGTTTGTTTGAACAATCCAACAAAGGAGCTTATTTCAAGGGTGCATAATGATAAGAGAAGGTGTAGTTAAAAAGCTGGAGTCAGAGAAGTATGAGGTCAGATATGCTACAGCACTGACAGAACTTGACGGAGGACAGAAGCTTGTAAGATTTTATGATCCGTCCGGCAATCTGATAGAGATTCGTACACCATGGAATAAATTTGGGAATAGAGAGTGATTAGGATATGATAAGGACAGTAAAAGGCGATATTACAAAAATTAGAGATGTGCAGGCAATTGTAAATGCAGCAAATAACTCACTTCTTGGTGGAGGCGGTGTAGATGGTGCTATTCACAGAGCAGCAGGACCGGAACTTCTGGTGGAGTGCAGGACACTTCATGGATGTGAAACAGGAGAAGCAAAGATAACAAAAGCCTATAATTTACCATGTGATTATGTTATTCATACTGTAGGACCGATATGGAATGGAGGAAGTAATAGAGAAGAGGAGCTTCTTGCTAACTGCTATTTTAATTCCATGAAGCTGGCAATGGATAATGGAATAAGGTCTATTGCATTTCCTTCCATATCAACGGGAGCATATGGTTTTCCGGTTGAATTGGCAGCAAATATTGCAGTACATACAGTAAACAGGTTCTTGCAGGATAATCTGAACAGCTTCGATTTGGTGGAATGGGTGCTGTTTGATACTCATACTGAATCGGTGTATGAAGCTGCGGAAAAATCATACATGGAAGATGAAAGTGATGATTTTGATTTTTGATTGAGTATTTTAAAACAAAGATTCGAATTACGAGGGCATACTTTGGGACTCGTAAAGTCATATACTAAAGACAATCAAAGAGCTGATATCATTTGCAACTAATAAGGGAGTGTGTGATTATGAGAAATAATAGAAATTCTATCGTAGAAAACGTAATTTTGTTTCTGGTAGCTATTGGTGTATTTGCTATCATAGGTGGATTCGCAGGATGGTGGTCTGATTCTGATGATGAAGAGTATTATGATTATGACTATTCACCATCAAGTTCATACTCGTCACATAGCAGTTCATCGTATAATTCAAGCGGCAGCTCAGGAAGCAGCAGTTATACACCAAAGAGCTATTCTTCCGGAAAATATAATAGTAGTAGTTCATCAGAAAGCAGTACAAATTCTTCGGGTAGCAGTACGAACAGCTATAGCAATTCCAGTAGCAGCTCTACATATTCAGGAAGTTCTTCAAGCAGCAGTTCCGGTTCAAAGAAATATTATCATGATTCATATGATGATGGTTATGATGATGTCTATATGGATGGAGACTATGATGATGACAGATACGACAGCGATGATGATTATGCAGCCGGTGTAGATGATGCTATTGATGACGATGACGAGGACTGGTAAAATAGTTAGAGGTGTACTGATATGCCATAGGATGGATATGGTGGAGATGAAAGCTTTCCGCATGATGGAAAACAGGGAAGATGCGGCTGTGGCGAGGGCTACAGCTGGGATGATAATGATGGCAAAGTCAAAAGAAGGTGGTCAGAGTGGGACTATTTAAGAAAAAGACAGTTATAAAGGCATATGATAAAGAAAATAAGAAACCGGTAATCAAAGCGAGCATATGTAATGGTGAGCAGGTTGCAGGCTTTAAGAACATTCATACAGGTAAGATAGAAGAAGTTATGCTGATTAAGAACCGGGCAGATCTTGATGCATTCAAGAAAATGTATGGAATAGATGGAGAGATAGAGAAGGAATATTAAACTAGGTATTTGAAGTTATGTTAGAAAAACGTATAGTATAGAGGATATGTGTAAAGCTATGTGATAGCTTGTGAAATGGAGGTATATTTATATGCCATACGATGGATACGGTGGAGATGAGGGATTTCCACATGATGGAAAACAGGGAAGATGCGGCTGTGGCGAGGGCTACAGCTGGGATGATAATGATGGCGGATACAGAGGAGGCTCACATAAAGGCTCATCCGGTGGCGGAAACGGAACCGGATTATTGATATTTGCGATCTGCCTGGCCGCAGCGGTTGGAGTTTTTAATGAGTTATTGGGCGTTATCATTCTCATTGTGTTTGCATTTATTATTTGGACAAAAAATTAAGAAGAAAGGTATAACAGGAAGTAAATAATGGTAAAGAAGATAATGCGTGATCCACTGTTTCTTGCACAGAAATCAGTGGATGCTACAGAAGATGATAAACAGGTGGTTACGGATTTACTTGACACATTGAGAGCAAATCTTGACCATTGTGTTGGAATGGCAGCTAACATGATTGGCGTGAAAAAGAATATCATAGTGGTTGCGGCCGGACCGTTCCAGTTTGCCATGATTAATCCGGTGATTACCGGAAAATCAGGAGCTTTTCAGACGGAGGAAGGCTGTCTTTCGCTGGATGGTGTGAGACCATGCACAAGATATAAAGAGATTGAAGTGGATTATCTCGACCAGAATTTCAAAAAGAAACATGGCAAATACACAGGCTGGACAGCACAGATAATTCAGCATGAGGTGGACCATTGTAATGGGGTGGTCATATGAAGCTAAAGAACATATTAATAGTAGTGGACAATATCGAAGAGTCAATCCACTTCTATAACGAACTGTTTGGCCTTAATGTGATTTCGAGACAGGAAGGTAATGTAATAATGTCGGAGGGCCTGGTATTGCAGGATGCCGGAATATGGAAGGAAAGCATGCAGATACAGACTATTCCGTATAACAATATGACGGAACTGTATTTTGAAGATAATGATATCGAAGGTGTAGTTAAAAAGCTGGAGTCAGGGAGATATGAGGTCAGATATGCCACAGCACTGACAGAACTCGACGGAGGACAGAAGCTTGTAAGATTTTATGATCCGTCCGGAAACCTTATTGAGGTGCGCACACCATGGGATAAATTTGTGAATAGAGAGTGATTAGGTGTTCAGGTATATGGATAAATAATCTCGTTTATTTGAAGAGGCTGGAAAAAATGCAAATATTAGTAGACGAAGCTCACATAAGAATCATATCAAAGGACCGAAAAAGCGCACAGAGGAAGATGATGAGAGGTTTGCACAGTCGTTTGAGAAAATGATACTGATGGCAAAATCAAAGGAAGAACTAAGGAACATAGAACGGTAATAATATTTGTATTTTGCCCCTCAATCCGCTATACTATAACTAAGTATAGCGGATTGATATGCTTTTTGCAGGAAGAGATGCAGGGTTGTAGGAGAAAAAATAAATGATTAAAAACATAGTATTTGACATAGGAAACGTGCTTGTCAGGTTCCAGCCGGACGAGGCAATGCGTGAGATTGGCATTGAAGAAAATAAAATAGCAGCTTTAGCCCATGCAACATATGAAAACCCTGTCTGGGTTGAGCTGGACCGTGGGGTAATTCCTGAGAACGAGATAATTGATGAGATGGTTAAGGTGGCTCCACAGTATGAGGAGGATATCAGGAGATTTTTCAAAGAGGGAAAGGCTTTTGTTGTAAAGGCATTTGACTATGCAGCAGACTGGATTAAGGAGTTAAAGAGCAGAGGCTATAAAGTGTATTTGTTATCGAATTATCCAAAGGACTTCTTCGAGCTTCATACGCACAGTGAACTTAGTTTTGTGTCACTTGTTGACGGCAAAGTCGTTTCAGCTATGGTTGGGATGATAAAGCCTGATGCCGGTATCTATCAGTGCCTGTTTGATAAATATAATTTGAATCCGAAAGAATGTGTGTTCATAGATGACAGACCGGAGAATATCGAAGGTGGCAGAAAGCTTGGTATGGAGGGGATTGTGTTTACAGACTATGAGACCGGAAAGAAAAAGCTGGAGCAGATGCTGATGGCAAAATCAAAGGAAGACTAATAAAGGATTGGAGCATTACAGATGAAGACAGCAATAGTATATGCATCAGTGCATCATGGAAACACAAAAAAGATAATTGACGAGATAGCAAAGACAAACGATGTCGAGCTGATAGATGCGACACAGACGGTAGAGAAAGACCTGTCAGAATATGATTTAATCGGTTTTGCATCAGGAGTATATGGTGGAAAGTTTCATCAGTCGGTGCTTAAGTTTGCATCAGTCAATCTCACAGACAATAAAAATGTATTTCTTATCTGCACATATGGTGGCAGACCTGTCTTTAAGTCAATTGAGCAGGTGATAGCATACAAACATGACAACATTGTTGGAAGGTTTTCATGCAAGGGATTTGATACGTTCGGACCGTTCAAGCTGATTGGCGGTGTATCAAAGGGGCATCCGGATGAGAAAGACCTTGCTGCAGCAGTGGAGTTTTATAACGGACTAACAGAACAGCCAGTGTTTCTGAAATAGAGAAACACTGGCTGTTTTTTTATAAGTCTGTTCTTTTTATAGCTCAAGATTTAGCAGCTGGCACTACTGGGGGTTCATTTGTGTACTATGGAGTACTCATTTCATTTTTGTTGATCAAATTATATCACACCTTATCAACATTTTAAAGTTTACGTAATTATCGCCCCACAAGCCACACAAGAAACATAATTTCTATATAAATAGTATTAAATATTACATCAATTCTTCATCTTACCAGTAAACTAACTGTATAATAATAGTATCATTATGATATAATAGAGACATTAAAATCGCAAGTTGTTTAACGGAGAATGTATGAAGAAGAGAATAACGCTTATTGTTTTTTCGGTGCTAATAATTGCTGCTTTATATGTGTTGTATTGTTTTAATTATATTCCACATAAAAAATATACAAATGCAGATTTCAATATAGAAGCTTACAAGAGCAATATTGATAAAGACAATGATGGTATAGATGACCAAACAGATATATTAAATAATGCAAATAATTACATAAAAACTAATCCAAAATATAAAAGCAAATATTACAACACAGGTTATCCAAATGATGAATATGGGGTTTGTACTGATGTAGTAGCTTTTGCTTTAAAAGATGCAGGATATGATTTGATGGCATTAGTAAATGAGGATATAAAAAACAATAAAGAATTATATGATATAGATGCCGTTGATAAAAATATAGATTTTAGAAGAGTTAAAAACTTAAAAGTATATTTCGATAATAATGCAATAAGTCTTACTACAGATATAAATGAAATAGAAGAATGGCAAGGTGGAGATATTGTTGTATTTAAAAAACATATCGGAATTATATCTGACAAGAGAAATCGAAAAGGTATATGTTTTGTTATCCATCATGCAAATCCATATCAAATATATTATGAAGAGGATATACTGGAACATCGTGATGATATCATAGGACATTATAGAATCAGTTAAACAACTCCTGATTTTTACAAGAAAAATCTTTCCAGTTTTGTTTTAAAAAATTGAATTAATGGACCGTTGAAGCAGGCATTTATAATTGTACCAATCCCTACTACCGACCAGATACCTGCCCCAGATGCAATGGCAAATATGATTCCGATAATCACAACAACAACATCTGAAAGAACCCTTGCTTTATGGAATGGAATTTTCTGATGTGTCAGTTTCTCGATTATAACTGCGACGCTGTCATATGGAGCGATTCCCATATTTGCTACCATATATAATGCCACTCCCATAGATGCCATCAGCTGAGCAAGCAGCAGTGCAATGATACGCAGTGGCAGATTCATCTGAATCTGCACTACATCATTCGCTACATAACAAATAAAGTCTGCAATGTATCCGACAAATATCATATTGATAATGGTACCCCGCACCAATGCAGGATCTTGCCTGAAAGAATACAACTACAAGAATGATCGCATTGATAAGCAGCTGCCACGTTCCAAAACTCCATCCGATAAACCCGCTGATTCCAAGATTCATTGCACTGAATGGATCCACGCCAAATTGTGAAAGTCGTAAGAAAGATACACATAATCCTATGAACAATATTCCCAGTACCATTCCGATGATTCTTTTTGTCTTCGTCATTTTCTATCTTACCTCCTGAACTTTTTTGCCTTTCAGCATATATATTCTAGATTCAAAATCGGTACAAGGAGTCACATTCCCTGGCACTTCACCAGCTGTCGCATCGGATGTGATCAATCCATAATTCATCAATTCGTCTCCGTAATTTTCTGTATGGTTCCATACATTTTCATAAATCATATCCGGGTTCAATCCCTGTAATCTGACACGGCTATACGGCTGATTCACTCCATTTAAAACACGATAGTAGCCTACGATTGCAAGCGTGCGGTCTTCATTTGTCACCATCCATACTGTCTCATTTCCTTCGAATGGACTTTTCAGACGATAAAATGTTCCAAACTGTAACACTTCTCGGTATTCTTTCATAAATGTGATCTGTTCTTTTACTTCTTCGATCTCTTCTTCTGTCAATTTGTTGAGATCCAGTTCGTATCCAAAAGTTCCAAAGTATGCTACATTCGCTCTTGTATGTAATGGGGTATTGCGAAATACCTGGTGATTCGGGACAACAGACACATGGCTTCCCATACTGCTGAGCGGATAACACATAGAAGTTCCGTACTGAATCTTCAGACGCTCAATTGCATCCGAATCATCACTTGTCCATCCCTGTGGTGCATAATACAGCATTCCCGGGTCAAATCTTCCGCCACCGCTGGCGCAGGATTCGAATAATACTTCTGGAAATTCATTTGTCAAACGTTCATACAGATCATATACACCTAAAATATAGCGATGGAACACTTCTCCCTGTCTGTCTGAAGGAAGTTTGCTGCTGTAGCATTCTGTAATGCTTCGGTTCATATCCCATTTAATATATGAGATTTTCGACTCAGATAATAACTTTGCCATCATTCCGTAAATATGATCTACTACTTCTTTTCTTGAAAAATCGAGTACATACTGATATCTGCCGTGTGATGTATTTCTTCCCGGTGTCTGTAAGATCCAGTCCGGATGTGCTCGATAAAGATCAGAGTCTTTATTTACCATCTCCGGCTCAAACCAAAGACCGAATTTTAATCCCAGTGCTTCAATTCTTTCTGACAGGCCCTTGATGCCATTTGGCAGAAGCTCTTCATTTGCCACCCAATCACCAAGACCGGCTCTGTCATTTCTTCTTGCGCCAAACCATCCGTCATCTAAGACAAACAGTTCTACTCCACATTCTTTTGCTTTCTTTGCAATCTCTACAAGGCGATCTTCTGTAAAGTCAAAATAAGTTGCTTCCCAGTTGTTATTTAAAATCGGTCTTGCCTTATCACGCCAGTATCCTCTTGCGAGTCTCTTAGCATACAGCTTCTGGAATGTCTGACTCATGCCATTTAATCCATTTTCACTGTAAACCAGAACTGCTTCCGGTGTCTGAAAGCTTTCTCCCGGTTCTAATTTCCAATCGAATCCTTCCGGATTGATCCCGGCTGTAATTCGTGTCACATCATGTGTATCTACTTCTGCCTGCATACGGAAATTTCCACTGTATACAAGGCTTATTCCGATTGCTTCTCCTGCATTTTCATCTGTGTTGTGACGTTTTAAAGCAAGAAACGGATTATGTTCGTGAGAAGAATTTCCGCGCATGCTGTCGATAGCTGTTATGCCTTGCTCCAATGTTCGATTCTTAATATAGCGCTCTCTGGACCACGCACCGGACAACTGCATCCATTCATAATCCTTATCCGGAAGATCCAGGCTTAAACTCATCATATTTAATACATGCAGATTTTTCTCACCGGCATTTTCAATATAAGCACTTCTTGCAATTGCACTATATTCATCAAAAATCGTATATAAAAGCGCCAGTTTTGCACCAGTCAAAGCGTCTTTCAGGAAGATGCGCAATGTCTGCGCTTCCTCCTCGGACTCTGTGTAAGTTGCCGGCAATCCGGAGAGCTTCGGTTTTCCGGCAATAATCTCATAGCTGTCATATTGGAACTCACTGATCCTGCTGCCATTTTCCTGCAACAATTCAATTGCCGGATGTCTGTAGTCTGTCGTACCGTAAACTGGATATTCCTGTCGGATATGTTCCAATGAAAAAGTACGATCCCATTCATATATATATGATGTCATTGGGCGTCCACATTTTTCAACCAGATAAGAAAAATCTGCTTTATCATGAAGTCGTTTTCCAAAATATAATTGTCCCAGATGTCCATTTTCTAATACACATAAGATATAACTGATTTTTTCATTGTATAAATGAAAAGTTTTCGTTTCCTTGTGAAAAATAATCTGTCTCATATACTACCTCTTTTACAATTGAACCTGTGCACTTGTTCCTTATGTTTGCTGATACAAGTATAGCGTACAAAAAAAGCATCCGTTATACCTTTTTGTTAAGATTTATATCTTAAATGTTAGGTACCGGATGCTTTTTTAACATTTTATCTATTCTTTTTCGATGTTTCCTACATAAATTGTTTTATGCTTCTTATATTCTTTCAGTTCATTTTGTGCACGGATCAATCGTTCCCGGGCATCCTTTCTGTTGTCATTACGATATTGGGTCGGCGTTATTCCCACTTTCTGCTTGAATACTTTACCGAAAGCAAGGGAATTACGATAGCCGCAGGAAACTGCAATTTCCTCCACAGACAGATTTGTAAGTGCGAGTTGCTCCTTACCTCTGGAAATTCGAAATTCCGTCAAAAAATCTTTCGGAGAGATTCCAAGACTGTTCATAAATATTGTATATAAATAGCTTCGATTTAGTGCCAAATAATTTGCTATATCTTCCACTGTGATTTTCTGTGAATAGTAATTCTTTATATAGGCAATTGCTTCCTGCACATGTATGCTTTCTTTTGTATCATTCGAATATTGCTGAATTTCAATCCCACGAGCCAGTACTGAGAAAAACTGATAGAGCTTTCCCTGGAGATAGTAAAGATTTTCTGCAGTTGAACGCGTATGATGAAGCATTTCAAATACAATTTCTTTCAGTTCTTCTCCATATTCACACTCGCATGTAAGCTGACGACTGTTCAGTCCAAGATCTCTGACAAATCTCTGTGCCTCCGTACCACCAAATCCTACCCAAAGGTAAGACCATGGGTCCGTTTTATCTGCCTGATAAAAGGTAAGGCTTTCCGGCTCGATCAGAAAGGCCTGCCCTTCTTTCAGCTGATACTTCGTTTCACCTACCTGATAGATACCTTTGCCCTTCATTACATAATGCAAAATATAATTGGGTCTTGCGGCCGGCCCATAGCTATGTAATGGCTTGCATTCTGCAAATCCGCAGAAACACAAATGAAAATCTTTAAACTTTGGTTTTAATAGTTGTAATACGTAAGAATCTTCCATAATCTGTATCCTCTCTTAATCCTGCTTACGTGCTCTTCATGTCTGGTTTAATGGTTCTTTTTCCTGCCAGGCACAGAAAATCTGCAAGTCTTCCGGGAAAACCTTTATCTAAGAAAAAAATACAATATTAACATGAATATCATGAATATAATATTGGAGGCTGTGAATATTCCCAAATACTTCCCTCTCAGAGTCCTGTTTTCTTTTGCAATATATTTGAAACTTATAAGGCTTGCCATGGATGCAATCAGAGTGCCTAGACCTCCAATATTGGTTCCGACAATTAAAGCCCGGTAATTATCTGTAAAGCCGGATAAAAGAAGCGCAGCGGGAACATTACTCATAATCTGACTGGCAAGAACAGCAGTAAGTGTTTCCCTTCCTGCCATGATTCTTTCCAGAAAACTGCTGAATTGCGGAATCCTTCCAAGGTTGCCGATAAAAATAAATAATGCGATAAAGGTGGCAAGCAGGGAGTAATCCACCCTGCTTATATTTTCCCTGTTTCTTAGCAGCATATATATAAGAACCAATACAAGAGGAATCTGGTATGGAATGATACGTGCAACAGTGAACAGGCAGATTGTAAATAAGATCAGGTAAGCGACCAGGTATTCCATGTTAAGTTCTTTTCTGTCAGAGAATCCCAAAAGAGTTTTATCTTTTTCGGAACCGCATACGTGAGGTGCTTTGGCAGTGGCTACCTGTATCCATATCAGAAGAAGGATAAGTGCTGTGGCGGAATAGGGAAGCATCAGGGTTATTAATCCTGCCGCGGACATCCCTGCTCTGGCATATAGATAAAGGTTCTGCGGATTTCCGATTGGTGTGAGCATGCTTCCGAGATTAGCAGCGATTGTCTGCATGGCTACTATTTTAAGAAGCCAGTAATTGCCCAGTTCCTTTGGCAGTTTATGCACAATGATCAGTGCAAGAGGAACAAAAGTAATCAATGCCACATCATTGGTGATCACCATTGACAGGAAGAAACATAAGAGTACCAACAGCCTCATCACACCCACAGTTACCGATGTTCCCATCAGCAATTTTTTTGCAAGTATATCAAAAACACCAACAGCCTTCAAACCAGCTACAATTGCCATCAAACAGAAGAGGAGCCCGAGAGTCCTGAAATCGATATAAGTAAAATAAGCCTTATCCGGTCTGACCCAGAACATAGAAAGAAGCGCCAGGATCACTGCAATTGACAAAACGGTTTCTTTCCTGAAAAAAACATATAATTTTTGTAACATAATATTTCCTTTCCGGTCTGATACGACCGCGTATAAGTATATCACAGAAACATCCAGAAAAAAAAGAATATCATTTCAGCGATCTCAAGATGCCAAAGCTTGACTGGACATCTGAAACAGCAGTCGTGAAGCAGAGCATGGGAGTACTTGTTGCTCTTTTATCAAATTTTGTGTATATTATAGTAATTGTAGTGGGATACGTAGCGTGCAGGTGTTTGAGGCACTTTAGCGATCTGCGATGATGAACCCAGGGCTGTACTCTGTACGGTGCAGGAAACTGCGGTTGTAAGACAGTGTAGATTATAGATAGCAGAATAAATTATAGATAGAATTATAGATAGAAAGGAGTTTCAGGATTAAATATGGCAGAAATAAAGAACTCGGAATCAGATATGAGCACTCAGCAGAAAGCTGAGCTGGACAAAGAGAAAAGAAAAGAAGAGAAGAAAGAGGCAAAAAGAGCAAAAAGGCAGCACTACAGGGAACTGAATGAGCCACCAAAACTCACCGTGCTTGAGGAAGTGGGAAATGCAGTCACCCATGGAATAGGAGCAGGACTTGCCATAGCCGGCTTTGTCCTTCTTCTCCTGAAGTCAGACACAGGGCTCAAAGTGATGGCATCGTGTTTTTATGGAATATCACTGATATTGATGTTTCTTATGAGCTGCCTGTATCACTCATACAAATCCGGGCTAGCAGTCAAGCGTATCTGGAGAAGATTTGACTATTCCTCGATATATCTGCTGATAGGCGGAACATTTGCTCCGATGTACCTTGTGTACTGGGAAAATGTGCTTGGAATAGTGTTGTTCTGTGTGCAGTGGGCGCTCATCATAGCGGGGATCACCATCATATGTGTGTTCGGACCAGGCAGGTTCCGACCGATACACTATACGCTGTACTTCGTCATCGGATGGAGCGCCATCATGTTCATTCCAGACTGGTTCAGAAATGACAAGCCGCTTTTGGGATGGATCGTGGGCGGTGGTATTGTCTATACGCTCGGCATGATTCCATTTGTGAAGGACACCAAGGGGATGCACTTTATCTGGCATATCTTTGTGATGCTGGGGGCTGCATTGCATTGGTTTGGAATGTACCTTTATGTGTATTAATAAAAGATAGATAAGTTCAACAGTGCTTCGAGGTCTGAGACTATGACAAGAACCGGAGAATATCTTGGAAAATTATTTGCACACATGGGAAAGGAGTGTTATATAGAGCCACCTTTTTATTGTGACTATGGAACCAATATACACGTGGGAGATTATTTCTATGCAAATACAGGGCTGATAGTTCTGGATCAGTGTGATGTCATCATTGGAGATCATGCATTTCTGGGACCAAGGGTCAATATATACTGTGCATGTCATCCGATAGATGCGATGATCAGAAATACCGGTGTGGAGCTTGGCAAGCCGGTTACAATAGGCGATAATGTATGGATCGGTGGCAATACGGTCATCAATCCGGGTGTGACCATAGGTTCAAATGTTGTCATAGGCTCTGGGTCGGTTGTCACAAAGGATATTCCGGATAGTGTGATAGCGGCAGGAAATCCATGTAAAGTTATAAGAATGATAACAAATAAAGATAAGGAATATTGGCTTAAGCAGCTAGAGGAATTTGAGGCAGACACAGGTGAGCAGGTAAAGCTGGAGCAGGACTGATTCAAAAGAGCTGCTGTGAGTTGAGATTCCAAAGCGTTTTTCTATACCACACATCCTAATGAAGAGCCAATAAAAGGTATAAAAAAGATGAAACAGACTGATAACTTTAAGTTTGACGAGGCAAATGTTATGAATGAATTAGTATATAGAAATCTATCCGAAGATGCAAAACGACAAATATGTGCATGGAAATATGGCGGAGAATACGATTTGTATAATCTTCCTTCTTATGAAGAAATGCAAGTTCGACAGATAGGATTCATGAATCCCCAAAGGAAAAAAAATTATTATGGTTTTTGGGATGAAAGCATATTGGTAGGATTTGTCAATATATTGGAGGAAAAAGAAGAGATATTTATCGGAATAGGCGTAAATCCTGATTTGTGTAATAAACATTATGGTCAACGAATGCTCTTGATTACTTATGAGATTTCAAAAAAGTTATATCCTAACAAGCCGTTGTATCTGGAAGTTCGTACATGGAATATCAGAGCGGTAAAGTGCTATCAAAAAGCAGGATTTAGGATTGATGGACAAGCTTATGAGTTGACAACAGGAATTGGTACTGGAACATTCTATCGAATGATAAGAGAATAGGAAACAGCACATGAAATATGATAAGATAGTGGAAGCAATTTTCATAGAACGTCCAAATCGTTTTATTGCGCGGGTAAAGATTGACGGAGCGGAAGAGGTAGAATTGGTTCATGTAAAGAATACGGGCCGTTGTCGTGAATTACTGCTGTCAGGGGCGGAAGTGATTTTGGAAGATTGCATAGAAAAGAATCCAAATCGAAAGACACGTTATGATTTGATTGCGGTTAAAAAATTGGATAACTAACCTTCAGTCTTGTGGAGAGATTGAAAGCAACAGAAGATTTGAAGTTATAAGAAGTGGAAAAGGAGGACAAGTTAATGATAAAAAAAATAGCCATTGTACCCTATGTAACTAATGGGAGAAATTCACAGGTTGGACATGATGAATATGAAAGCGGAAATATAGATAGAGTAGTGAAATACATAGAAGAAAATTGAAACATAATCTCTTAGAGGAGCTTATCAAATTTAAATTTGAAAAATTTAATGGTATCGGGCACCAAAATTTCAGGGGTTGCGGAAATACTTGGAGACAAGGTCACATTTCTCGCAGAGTTTGCACTCAGGAAGGCACTTATCAGAATAGATGTGGCACAGCATATGTAATCATAAAATCCCGGATATCATGCGCATATCCTATGGAAAATTCCGCTAAAATATGCTTTAATAAAAGATATATAGCAGTAAATAACAATTGCAAGAGGAAGAAAATGTCTAGAAGAAAGAGGCAGAAAACCGGAATGATAAATAATGAAAATGAAAATAACAGCATGACACAGGAGCCTCAAACACCACAGCAGACAGTTGACGCGCAGCAGATGGTTATCCCTCAGGAGAGCGAGCGCATTCAGCGGGCCGAGTGGATTCACGAGCAGGTGAAGCTTCAGCGTGAGGCAGAGGATGAGGCCTGGGAGAAGATCATGGAGGAGCAGAAGCTGCTTACAGAGCGCAGACGCTCCATAGATGCTGATATAAACAGTAACAGGGAGTTGAAGCGATACCATGAGGACTGCATGGAGGATATCACAGACCAGGTATATTCACTGCATGGCATATCGGTAGACAAGCTGGAGGGCATAAAAGAGTACAGGAATGCCCTGTTCCGCGGAGAAGCATTCATAGTGTTTTGCATATCTGTAATAATGGCTGCGATTGTGGCATATGCCTATGGGCCGACTTCACAGCTGTGCCTGTATGTACTCATGTGTGTAGGTGCGGAGGGAGCGTTATTGTCCCAAAAGCGAAAGAATATACTGTTTTTCATCCCGCTTATCCTGATAGCGGCGGAGATGGCAGGCTACAAGCTGTATCCGCAGTATCTGGAGTATGTCACGATGGCGGGAGAGGCATTGGCACTGCTTCTTATGCTGATAGGCACTGTGGGGTATTTTGTGCACAATCCATACCGCAAGGACAGAAAAAATATAAAGGCTGCAAAGTCAGATCTCAAGGAACTACATAAGGTAGCCAAAAAGAGCGTAAAGAAAAATAAAAAGAGCCGCATAAAGAACGAAGCAAAAGAAGCAAAGCATGCGGCAAAGCAGGCCAAAAGAGAGACAAAGGCTGCCATAAAGGAGCAGAAGAGGCAGAACAAGCTCGCAAAGAAGCAGGCCAAGTACGAGCTTAAGGAGAAAAAGCGACAGCAGAAGAGTGAGCGAGTTGAGCTTAAGCATGAGCTGAAGAAGACTCAGCTCATGGATAAGGTGAGAAGATTTACACCGAAGGAGCAGGAGAGTGAAAGCATCTCTTCGGCAGAGAGCATAGATAACAACATTACAGAAAACAATATCATAGAGAATAACATCATTGATATAGAGCGCAAGGTCAATTAATCATGGATGAGCATTAGGCAGACAGCTGATACTTCTCCATCCAGTAATTAATCTGGATGAAATATGCGATAAGCTGCGGACCTGCCATGAGCTGGCCAAACCACGGACTGCCGTATTCTGCCGGTGCCTTTAAAAATTCGCGCGTTTTGTCAGCGTCAATGAGAGTGCGCACAGGGGCGTTAGGGGAGTCTAATATCTCCTCCATTCCCTTTATAAGGAGAGCTTCATATCCGGGATGATAAGTCTTTGGATATGGGCTCTTTTTTCTGTGCAAAAGCTCAGGTGGCAGGACATCTGAAAAAGCATCGCGAAGCAGAGTCTTTTCCACACCGTTTTGATATTTCATATGCCAAGGCACATTAAAGACATACTCAATGATACGATGGTCGGCAAAAGGTACACGGGCCTCAAGCTCGGAGTACATGCTGGTGCGATCCATGCGGTCAAGAAGCGTCTGCATGAACCATTTGATATTGAGATAACCTATTATGCGGCGGCTTTCGTCCTCACCGGCCTCGCCGTAAAGGAGAGGTGCTTTTGACCTCGACTCCTCATATCGAAAAGCCTGATAACCGGATAAATCAAGCTCCAAACCCACATCATCGCGCAAAAGAGCAAGGCGTGGAGCGACATCAGATGACCATGGGAAGCCATATCTTTCCAGCAGCTCTTTGCGGTAAAACCACGGATATCCGCCAAAGATTTCATCAGCACACTCACCTGTAAGAGCTACCTTGTTTTTTCGGCTGACGAGGCTGCAGAAATACAAAAGTGACGAGTCCACATCGGTCATGCCTGGCATATCCTTTGCATCGACTGCGGCAAAGAGCGCCTTGAAGAGAGAGTTCTCATCACACTCGAGATAGGAGTGGACTGTCTCATACTCCTCAAGCATACGATTGACATAGGGCAGATCCCTCTCCGGTTGGAAGGCGTTTGCCTTAAAATACCTGTCATTGTCCTTAAAGTCGAAGGAAAAAGTGTTGAGCGTTTTACCGCGTGTGTTCATATAGTTTGCGGCGATGGCGGTCACGATGCTTGAATCGATGCCGCCTGACAGAAAAGTACATACCGGCACATCGGAAACCATCTGCCTTTTTATAGCATCCTCCACCAGAAAACGTGTGTGAGCAACGGTATCCCGATAGCTCTCGGTGTGTTCCCGGCTTGTAAGCTCCCAGTAGGTTTCGTCATGCAGCCCATCCCGGGAGTAAATCATGAAGTGTCCCGGCAAAACCTCAAACAAATCCTTAAACAGGGAAAGTCCGCTCGTGTGCGCAGGCCCGATAGCAAGAAGCTCCTGCAAGCCCTGCTTATCAAGCTCAGGCTTTACTGCAGGGTGCGCAAAGCAGGCCTTTGGCTCGGAGCCAAACACCAGAGAATCCCCTCGGATGGCATAAAAAAGCGGTTTGACACCCACGCGGTCGCGGTACAAAAGTAACCGGCTTTTAGCTGCATCCCATATGGCAAATGCAAAAATACCGTTTAAGCGATTGACAAAATCAGCGCCCCAATGGATGTAGGCGTACAGAATAACCTCGGTGTCTGAGGTTGTGGAGCATACAAAGCCGTTTTCGGACAGCTCGGGAATCAGCTCATCAGTGTTGTAAATCTCACCGTTATAGCAGATTGTGTAATCATAGCCATTGTGTGTGCGCGTCATGGGCTGGTCGCCGCACAGGATATCACGGATAGCCAGACGGCTGTGCGACAGACCAATATGCTTTTTAAGGTAGCGTCCTCTGGCATCGTTGCCGCGGTGGGCGAGCACAGCACGCATCTTCTCAAGACGAAAGTTCCAGTAATCGGTGTTCTCTTCAAAGTCTTCTTTAAAGTTACAGAATCCGGCAATACCACACATAAAAATTCATATCTCCGTAAAAACAGATTTAATTTATATTATGCATACGCCTTGAAGCTGTTAATCCGGTCAGAAAATAAAATGATATGGTGGACAAAAGTCATTGTATTAATCAATTACCAAGCTGATTAATAAATTTTTATTGACAAGAAAGGCAGAATAGCGTTACTCTTATTACATGAAGTTAGATAACACTAACATGTATAAATGATAGATAACTACAGTAAGTACAATCTGACCGGTAATTGTTTTTAAAGCTATAACCTTATATAAGGTAAATGTAATTTGAAATGTTGAAAGAGAGGATATCATATGTCAGAAGAAGAGAGAAAGTTCTTAGAAATAGTGGATTTGAAAAAGGGCTTCGGAAGCGGCGAGACGCGCCAGGAGGTGCTGCGAGGCATGAATTTTTCCGTGGCAAAGGGTGAGTTCTGTGTGCTGCTCGGACCGTCAGGCTCAGGAAAGTCCACACTGCTCAATATCATCGGAGGCATCGACAGCGCCGATTCCGGATATATCAGCATAAATGGTGACAAGCTGAAGGATATGAGTGAGAAAAAGCTCACACAGTACCGCAGAAAGCACCTGGGATATGTATTTCAGATGTATAACCTGATTGCCAATCTGAATGTAAAGGAAAATATAGAGGTGGGCGCATACCTGTCTGACAACGCACTGGATATCGATGAGCTGCTTCACACGCTGGGGCTTTACGAGCACCGCTATAAGCTTCCAAATCAGCTATCCGGCGGACAGCAGCAGCGTGTGTCAATCGGTCGTGCAATCGTGAAAAACCCTGATATACTGCTCTGCGACGAGCCGACAGGAGCGCTTGATTACAACACCTCAAAGGAGATTTTGAAGCTCATAGAGGATGTCAACAAAAAGTACGGAAACACCATAATCATGGTCACACACAATGAGGCCATCAAAAACATGGCAGACCACGTGATAAAGCTACGAGACGGAGCCGTGCGTCACAACGATATCAATACAAATAAGGTTTCGGCCGAAGAGCTTGAGTGGTAAGGAGGATTTGACCTATGAGCAGGAAAAAGATAAAAAATCCTCTGATAAAGCGTATACCAAAGGAAATTATCGGTGACTGGAAAAAATATCTTGTTGTATTTCTTTTCCTCGTGCTGACAATCGGCTTTGTATCCGGAATGTATGTGGCAAACGATAGTATGCTCACCTCTGCGGATGAGGGGGTAAGTAAATACAAGCAGGAGGATGGACATTTTGAGCTTAAGGATAAGGCTGACAGCGAGCTTGTTACGGCTATCGAGTCAGGCGAGGTAAAAACAGCTCCAGACGAAAAAGACAGCGATAGCAGCAAAACTCCTGTCACGCTCTACGAGAATTTCTATCGCAATGAGACTGAGGACTACGACGCAGACGGCAAAAAGGACGGAACCATCCGTGTATATACAAAGACCGAGGATATCAACCTCGCATGTCTCATCGAGGGCTCTTTTCCACAAAATGAGAACGAAATCGCTGTGGACAGAATGCATGCAGACAACGTGGGGATGAAGGTCGGTGACACAATAAAGGTCAGCGGAAAAGAATACAAGGTATCGGGCCTTATCGCATATGTCAATTATTCCACACTGCATGAAAAGAAGACCGATATGATGTTTGATGCGATAAAGTTTGATGTGGCAATGGTGACAAAGGAGGGCTTTGACCGCCTGGACAAGAGCATTCACTATACATATGCATGGAAATACAAGGATGAGCCGGCGGACGATATAGAACAGAAGGAAAAATCAGATGACTTTCTGGAGGCGATGGTGTCACAGGTTATGGCAACGGGCAATGAGGTGGAGGACTACACACCACGCTACTCAAATCCGGCAATCAATTTTGCCACGGACGATATGGGCTCAGACAAGGCCATGGGAGGAGTGCTTTTAGACATTCTTATCGTGATAATCGCATTCATTTTTGCAGTGACCATAAGCAACACGATAGCAAATGAATCATCAGCGATTGGCACGCTTCGCGCGTCGGGCTACACAAAGGGCGAGCTTATTAGGCATTACCTTTCAATGCCTGTCATTGTGACATTTCTGGCAGCAGCAGTAGGAAATATACTGGGCTATACGGTATTCAAGGATGTGGTTGTGGGCATGTATTACAACAGCTACAGCCTGCCGACATACAACACAATCTGGAATCCGGGCGCATTCATAAAAACAACGCTTGCTCCGGTGATTATCATGCTGGTTGTAAATCTTATCGTAATAATTCGCATGATGCAGCACACACCGCTTCAGTTTCTGCGTCATGACCTTAAGAAAACAAAGCGAAAAAAAGCAATGCGGCTTCCGCACTGGAGCTTCATGAGCCGTTTCAGACTGAGAATCATGTTCCAGAATGTGGCAAACTATCTGATACTTTTTGTGGGAATATTTTTCATCATGGTAATGCTCGCGATGGCAGTCGGCATGCCGGATACACTTGATTATTACAAGAAAAATACCGACAGTATGATGTTTGCAAAATACCAGTACGTACTCAAATCCTATGTCGATGCAGACGGAAACGTGCTTGAAACCGACAACAGTGACGCAGAGAAATTTGACATGACATCGCTCTTAAGGAGAACAGATGAGTTTGACGAGGAGGTGTCTGTCTACGGAGTGGAAACAGACAGTGCATACGTAAAGCTTAAGGACATGGATTCGCTTAAGGATAACGAGGTGTACATATCGGATTCATTTGCAGACAAATATAGTATAAAACCGGGTGATACAATAAAGCTTGATGCACAGTACGAGAAAAAAACATACAAATTCAAGGTGAAGGGAACCTACGATAAATCCCAGAGCATCGCGGTGTTTATGCCGATAGAGCATTTCGCGGATACCTTTGATTTTGCAGATGGCAGATTCAGCGGATTTTTGTCAGACACAAAAATAAAGGATATCGATGAGAGCAATATCGCGACAATAATCACGATACGCGACATCACCAAAATGGCAGACCAGCTCGACCACTCCATGGGCTCATACATGCAGTACTTCCAGGTGCTTTGCATACTGCTCTCAGCCGTCATGATATATCTGCTCACGAAGCTCATCATCGAGAAAAATGAGACAGCCATATCGATGACCAAGATTTTAGGCTACGATAACAGAGAGATTGCAAGCCTTTATCTGGTCTCAACATCAATTGTGGTTGTCATCTCGGATATCATCAGTGTAGTACTTGGTGCAAAGGTAATGGACATTGTATGGCGCATAATGCTTCAGACCTTCAGCGGATGGTTTTCATTCCATATGACACCTGTCGGCTATGTAAAGATGTTTGCGTTCGTGCTCATCGGTTACCTGATAGTGACAGTATTTGATTTCAGTAGAATAAAGAGAATCCCGATGGACATGGCACTAAAGAATGTGGAATAGGTGAAAAGTAGATAAAAATAATTGGAGGTTTTTGTCAGGTTTCAACGTAAATCAGTCGTAAAAGCAGTAAAATGCTTTTGTGGCTGATTTTGGTATTTTGGGGGGATTATTGATTATATCAGCAAAAACACGTATTATATACATATACAAAAAAATTTTACGGTTCACGCCTGAGAGTGGCCGGTAACACAAAAAATCTTAACATATGATAAACAGAAGAATGAGGTATAAAAAATGACAGACAATTTTGAATTTAGAAGTATACACCCAGACGAGGTAGAACAGGCAATAGCAATTGAGCAGATATGCTTCCCACCGAATGAGGCATGTTCTCCAAAGGCAATGACAGAGAGAATTGCAAAGGTACCACAGCTATTTCTCGTGGCAATTGACAAATCAACCGGTAAGCTGGCAGGCTTTTTAAATGGTGTGGCAACAGACGAGGAAAAGTTCAGGGATGAGTTCTTCACAGACATCGATTTATGTGATGAAAACGGTAAAAATGTGATGCTTCTTGGCCTTGACGTGCTGCCGGAGTACCGTGGACAGGGCCTTGCCAGAGAGCTAGTGTACCGCTACAGTCAGCGTGAAAAGGCAAACGGACGAAAAAAGCTGTTTCTAACATGCTTAGAGCAGAAGGTGGAGATGTATAAGAAGTTTGGATTGCAGGATCTGGGAATTGCTGACTCTACCTGGGGTGGAGAAGAGTGGCATGAGATGGTACTAAAGGGATGAATGTGATAATATGGAAAATAAAGTATCAGATAATGTTATAGAAAAAAACTATAGGGAGTGCATTAAATTCAATGAAATCAACGAAAGTGGGGCCTGTAATTTTGACATGACAACAGCAAAGGCTGCCCTTGAAAATCTGTATGAGCTTTACAAAAATGGCATATCAACCGGTCGTTTCACAAAGGATAAGGACTATGTAGTAAGGTGTGCTGATCTGGTGACATTGGCGGAGGAGAACAAAGACAGCTTGTTTTATGATGCATGGCGCGTATGGTTTAGATACTTTGTATCGATGGGCTATGCAGGATGGAATGAGCTGTGGGAGGCAGTATGCCGTTGCTCCAGACGCTTAAGGAGCTGGAGAAAAATGGTATTCCACCAAGTTTGAGATGAAGATGCGCCACCCTGTAAGAGAGGATCTGCTTCGATATCTGCAGAGCAATTTACAACAAAGCATACAAAATAATACACAGGAGCTTAAGGCAATATGAAAACAATACGTGTGGTGGCTGCCGGCGGATGTGACATTGATTTAGAAGATTGGAGAGGCGTTGCATGAAACCAAGGACAGCAAATAGCATGAACATACAAATTTTCGGAACAAAGAAATGTAATGACACAAAGAAAGCACAGCGATTTTTTAAGGAGCGTGGGATAAAGTTTCAGTTTATCGACATGAAGGAAAAAGGCATGAGTAAGGGCGAATTTAATTCTGTCGCTCAGGTGAATGGCGGTCTTGACAATATGATTAACTGGGATGGCAAAGATAAGGATTTGCTGGCACTTATAAAGTACATAGCAGATGAGGACAAGCTGGATAAAGTGCTTGAAAATCCGCAGGTGATTAAGACACCGGTGGTTAGAAACGGCAGGCAGTCAACAATCGGGTACCGGCCGGATGTATGGAAGACATGGAAATAACACTAAAGGAAATGAAAGGCAGGAAATTATATATGTATTATGTACCGGATGGCACAGAGCAGTGCGGTTATTATGAGTGTAAAGAGTGTGGAAGCAGGTTTCTGGATTTAAAAATTGCACCAACATTGGTGTGTCCATACTGTGGAGAAGAGGCAGATATGGAGATAGGACCTGATGAGGAGATGCCAAAAGTTGTAGAATTTGCGAAGCTTATTCAGATGGTTAGAGGCGTTGAAGAGGTAGAGAAGATGGATAAGCTGTTATCGCTTGCGGTGACAGGTGGCGATTTTAACTGGATATAAGAATGCAGATATTTGTAGACGCAGATGTAAAGTAGCTGTCGCGGATGTGACATTGATTGAGAAGATTGGAGAGGCATTGTATGAAACCAAGGACAGCAAGTGCTACATCATACGGTGTTCGACCACCAAGGCTTTCTCTTGGGGTTGAATTTATGTGGTCTACGATAGTTCTTAAATCCCATTGTGTGAGATATTCAAAGCTAGTCTTTTTAGGAAGAATCATTCGAAGCATGGTATGTGTCTGTTCGATGCCGCCTTTTTGACTGCTTCTCATCGGATCACAGTAATAGATGCTTGACCGCATAATGCCATTAATGCCGTTTTCGAGAGACTCCGGATCTCCGAATTCGGATCCGCGATCCGTAAGAATCGTGTTGAATAAGGTTAAAAAATCATATATGCCAAGCTGGCGTTCCAACTTGTTAAAAACAAGTTTTACGGTACCTTTGGTGCATCTGTTCATAATGAATGCAAGAAACAGTTTTTCACGGGTTAAGAAGAATGTCAGGATTCCTTTATCAAGGTAAGAATATAGAGTTCTCACGGATATATCGAGTTCTGGATGATTCGTCATAATCTGATATGGAGACTGGCCCTGAAAAATCAGGGGCGTGATGACCATATCTTCCTGATGCAGTTCGTGTCTGGTTATGTTTATACCGGCCCTGGACTGTGAAAGACATTCTTTGTATTTGCGATCTTCGAGAGTAAGATGTTTTTGATTACCGGGAATATATTTGCTCATGCTAGTTCTCCTTCTACTGCTGTCAGAAGGACAGCTGCTTTACATTATTCAGACCGTGTGATATACTATATAAAATTCGACAATTGTCACGGATATCTGATGACAGGCGTTTGTCAGGAGTTTTGTATACAGAGAATACAAACTGCGCGTTGGCGGGATATTGCCGATGCGCAGTCTTTTTTAGTGATGCAGTTGAGGAGAGAAACAGGTATATGGGGATAGCTCGGAAAAAAAAGAAGAAAACATTGAAGGCAAAAATGCTTGGCATATTGACGATGTGTGCGATGACAAGCCTTCTGGCTACGGTAATTGTATCCTATATGGAACTGAGAATGATACAGAATGACAGTATAGAGGATAACATGAAAATGTATCTGGATCAGATTACGAAGAATACGGATGAAGCCTATTATGATATGATCAGTATTGTGAACTATATGGGACCGGGCGGTCTGATCGGAAACGTAACGGACAGTTATCTTGATGCTGTGGATAATTTTGACAGGTTTGTTGAACAGAGATCCCTTAGACAAGAACTTTCGGGATTAGGATATGTCAACACAAAACTGGTAGGCGCTACCTATTATGACAAGGAAGAGAAAAAGGAACTTATCAGCGGTATGAATGTCAGAACACTGGACGGAAGACAGAACGCATTGCCTAAGGTTGTGAAGTGTGCGGGAAATGTTATGCAGGCAGCCCATGCGTCTTTTCTTGGGAGTAGTGAGAAAACAGTTTTTTCCGTCATGAGGGAAGTAGTTTTTGGCAATGGGAAAAAACTGGAAATCTACGCAGAAATAGAGGCTGATATGAAGACCCCGGAAGAAATAAATAAGGAAGGATATCCCTACACTTATATTCAGACGGATGAGAGAGGGGTTGCACAATACAGCGTAAATCCTGTCATTATACATGGACAGAAACTGTTTTCTGCATCACTCTCAAAGGGGGAGTATGAAGTCCAGACGAGAGAGGGCTATAAGATCATGGCATACCGGAGTCAGATTGGATACATTAATGCAGTGGCACTGCCGGACAATATATATCACAAGAAGAGTAACCAGTGGAGAATGATGATGACACTCATCATAGTTGTAACGTTTCTGCTCTTTTCCATGTCTGTCCTCTATCTTTATCGTATGATCTGCCGACCACTGAGTCAATTCCGCAGACAGATGGTGCAGATTGGGGATGGCACTCTTCAGGCAGTACATGAAGAGTCGGACATTGCAGAGTTTGACAGCCTGATGAGGGAAGTAGAACAGATGAAGAGACAGATTGAGAATCTTATCAGCAATATGGTAGAAAAGGAAAAAAGCATACAGAAGATAGAGTTTGAGAAACTTCTCTATCAAATTAATCCTCATTTCCTTCTCAATACACTGAATTCGATTCAGTGGATGGCACAAATGAGTCACCAAAGAGAGATCAGTGAGTTTGTACAGAGACTAAAGAAGCTTCTTTCCTATAATCTGGGCAAAGAAGGCCGCCAGACAACGTTGCGGATGGAGTTGGAGATTGTAAAGGAATATATTGCACTTCAGCAGATGCGGTATGATTTTATTATTGAGATTAATATAGAAGATGGCAGTTATCTTGACCAGCCAACGGTCCGTATGCTTTTTCAGCCACTTGTGGAGAACGCGATCCGCTATGGTCTTGGGGATGATGAGAAGATCAGCATCCAGGTGTTTGAAGATGTGGCAAGGCATTTTGCTGTTGTAACTATCTCTGACAGCGGAAAGGGACTGAATCAGGAGGAGATTGATGAGATCAACCAGCCGTTTGATTATGACTGGGAATACTGGAAGAATGAGAACAGAGGTATCGGACTGCGCTACGTCAAGGCTATGCTGGAATCATTTTATGATGGACAGTCGAGTTTGTTTGTAAACAGCAAAAAAGGGTTCGGAACCAAAATTACGATCCTTCTTCCTGTCCGGGAACCGGAAGAAAAAAAAGAGAAAGACAAAGAGGTTACATTGGAAGAAAATAAGGTGGGACAGACAGATGAACGTATTGATTGTAGATGACGACAAACTTGCCAGAAAAGGTCTGGTTGCTATTATGGACTGGAAAAAGTATGGATTCGAGGTAGTGGGAGATGTACAGAATGGGAGAAAAGCCCTTGAATTTCTCCGAAATCATCCGGTGGATATTGTATTTACCGATATAGATATGCCGGAAATTGATGGACTGGAACTTATGCAGATGTGCGGAGAGGAATTTCCGGAAATTAAATTTGTAATTCTTTCTGTATATGAGAGTTTCAGTTATGCACAGACGGCAATCCGTATGGGTGCGTTAGACTATATCTCAAAGATCAGTTTTTCCCCGGAAGAGTGTGGAACGATACTGGAACGGGTCAGTGCAAAGTACATGCAGACATGCAGAGACGGACATGCAGAAGAGGAAAAACAGGAAAAAGTTGAGGAGGAAAAACAGGAAAAAGTTGAAGAACTGAACAGAAGATGGATGCACACCAGATGGATTTTCAGTGAGAAAGAATTTGAAGATCTCTGTCAGAAAACAAAAGAAATCAGTCTGCGGAGTGCGGAGAGGATTTTTGTTAAGTGTTTTCATAATATTCAGCTCCTGTCAGATGGAGAAGGGGAATTTCCATCGATGGATACGGTTGAAGAGATGCTGGACTGGGTGCACCGCTGGAGGGAACATATTTATGAAGAGAGTCTTAGCTCATCACAGAAAAATGATATCAGTGCTTTTGCAGCGGTTATCAAGTATGTGGATGGACATATCGGGGAGAATCTTCGATCTGAAGACGTGGCAGAACGGATAGGGATGAGCAGGAGTTATTTTAGTACAAGGTTTAAGGAGATGACGGGGGAAACATTTCACCAATATGTGATACACAGGAAAATGAAGACTGCGGCGGAATGGATAGAGGAGGGAAAGAAGAGCATTACAAGGATTGCCGTAGAACTTGGATATGATAATTTTCATTATTTTGCAAAAGTATTTGCACGGGAGCATGGGTGTACGCCTTCGGAATACAGAAAAGAGAGTAAAAATGTCTGATTTTCATCGGACATTTTTTTTGTGATAAAAAATATTTGGTAAGATTAGAAACAATATCATCTAGCAGGATATGGGGGAAGAAGATAAAATAATTAAAAAAAGGAAGGGAGGTATCATAGTGTATATTAAACAAAAAGGAAGGGAGGTTTACTCATGTACATTAAAAGGTTTGTGAAACATTATTACATAATGCTGGTACCGGCTCTCCTGTGGCTGTTCTTTTTCAGCATTGTTCCAATGTTCGGAATTGTCATGGCTTTTCAGGATTACAATCCTGGACAGGGCATTCTCCATTCAAAATTTGTTGGCCTGGATAATTTTAAGTATATGTTTCAGATGAGTGACATTACAAAGGTTTTACGTAACACAGTTGTCATTGCCCTTGGCAAGATTATCGGAAATATTATTTTCCCACTGGTCTTTGCTTTGTTATTGAATGAACTGGCATTGAAGAAACTGAAACGTCCGATCCAGACAATCGTATATTTACCGTATTTTCTGTCATGGGTTATTCTCGCGAAGATCGTGCTGAATATTTTCGGGTATACAGGACCGGTGAATCAGATCATAGGATTGTTCGGAGGCGATGCGGTCAACTTCTTTGGCGAAGCAAAGCTTTTCCAGCCTCTGGTAATCGGTACGGATATCTGGAAAGGATTCGGTTATAACACAGTCGTTTATCTTGCGGCGATCCTTGGCGTGGATGGATCGTTGTACGAAGCTGCGGCAGTAGACGGCTGCGGACGATTCAAAAGAATCTGGCACGTAACTTTACCTGGTATCAAAACAACAGTAGCACTTCTGGCTATCCTGTCTCTTGGAAATATCCTGAATGCAGGATTCGACCAAATTTATAACCTGTATAACCCGCTGGTTTACTCAACAGGAGATATCATTGATACATGGGTATACAGAGCCGGTTTGCAGAATCTCCAGTATTCACTGGCAACAGCTGTTGGATTATTCAAATCTGTGATCAGTCTTGTGTTGATTACGGTTGGTTACTGGCTGGCAGATAAATTTACCGGTTATAAACTGTTTTAGGAGGTTGTAACTATGATTGAGAATAAAAGCCTCGGATCAAAGATTTTTGATATTTTAAATGTAGTGATTCTCATTGCAGTTGCTTTGATCTGTATTGTACCTGTATGGTACGTTCTCTGTGTATCCCTGAGCAGTAGGGAAGCAGTCAATGCTGGACAGGTTGCTCTCTGGCCGGTTGGCTTCAACTTGCTCTCCTATAAGAAGATCATGGGAGAGACCGCATTCTTTGGTTCCTTTCTGGTATCTATTAAAAGGGTTTTACTGGGAACAGGAATCAGTATGGTATGTATCCTTATGGCAGCATTTCCGTTATCCAGAACGAAAAAGCAGTTCCCGAAGAGAGATATCTTTATGTGGATCTTCGTATTCTGCATGTTATTCAACGGAGGTACTGTTCCATGGTATATCACTATGAAAAGCTACCATCTGATGGACAGTATCTGGGGACTGGTGCTGGGAACAGGACTACAGGTGTTTAATGTAATCCTTGCAGTGAACTTTTTTAAAAATCTTCCACCAGAGCTGGAAGAAGCATGTTATATTGATGGCGGCGGACCGTGGAGGAATCTGATATCCATATGCATACCGCTGGCAAAACCTATGGTTGCAACAATTGCACTGTTCACCATGGTTATGTACTGGAATGAATTCTTCCAGGGAATGGTTTTAAGTACAAGACAGAGCAGTTATCCGCTGCAGACTTACATTCAGCAGATGGTAGTAACTCTGGATTATTCCACAATGAACGTAGAACAGATCGCGCAGGCAATGAAATTAAATAACCTTTCATTGGACTCTGCAAAAATATTTATAGCTATGATACCGGTACTGATCGTTTACCCGTTCCTGCAAAGATATTTTGTAGAGGGTATTACACTGGGATCAGTAAAAGGATAAAAAAAGGAGGAAGAAGAATGAAAAAGAAACAGTTGATCGCATTTGCCAGTGCAATGGCGTTAGCCGTTACCTCACTGGCAGGATGCGGAAAATCAGATGAGAGCACACAGAAAGAGGCAGTAAGTGAGGCAAAAGGAACAGCTAAAGAAGATCTGCCGCTGTCCAAATACCCGGAAACCGTAACGGTTCATCTTGGTGGTTCTCTGAACCCGAATGCCAAGCTTCCGGCTGGAATGGCTTATGATGATAATACATACTTAGATCTTCTGAAAAAAGATCTTAACATCAAAGTTGTATATGACTGGGTTGCGTCATCCACAGACTTTGAAGAGAAAATGAATCTGTGTATCGGAAGCAATAACATTCCGGAGCTGATGAACGTAAATGCAACACAGTACAGAGCGCTTCTGAAATACGATATGATCCAGCCACTGGATAAGTATTTTGATGATTATGCTTCAGATGCACTGAAAAGTTATGTGAAATCCGGCGGTGAAGAACTGCAGAAATGTATCACCAATGAAGATGGAGAACTGATGGCGATTCCGGCTCCGTCCATAACAGCAGGTGGAATCAATGAAATGTGGATCCGTCAGGACTGGCTGGACAAACTTGGACTGGAGGCTCCGAGAACATGGGATGAGATGGTAAAGGTAGCAGAAGCGTTTGTTACTCAGGATCCGGATGGAAATGGAGAGGATGATACTATTGGTATTCTCGGACCGAGTAATTCCGATCATATGAATGCAATCGGAGGAAACCAGTATGGACTGGATCCGCTGTTCAGTAGCTTCCAGTCATACCCACAGTATTGGCTGCAGGGTAAGGACGGAACTGTAGAGTATGGTTCTATCCAGCCGGAAACCAGAGATGCACTGGAAAAAATCTCAGAACTGTATACAAATAAACTGATCGACCCGGAAATGCTTGTAAGAAGTGACAGTAAAGAACCTCTTCTGGCCGGCAAGGTTGGAATCTTCTTTGGACCATGGTGGTCTGGTTACACAGTGGCAGATGCTACACTGGCAGGTGCGGCAGACTGGCGTGCATACTTTACACCATTGTCAGAGGATGGAAACTATTACACTCATATGGCAGAGCCTACAACACAATATGTAGTAGCAAGCAAAGCATGCAAGAATCCGGAAGCTGCATTTAAGATTATCAATTACCTGATCAAAAATCAGCAGAAATGGGTAGACGAAGGTATTTCTACCACAGAGATGGTTACTTCGGACTTCTATCCTCTGTACAACACCTATGACAATGCAGATGAAATTGAAGTGTCTTATGATGTTCTGACCAAATATCTTGCCGGAGAAACCACCATGGATGATGTTGACTTCTCAACACACAAACTGTTAAAGAGTGATATGGAAGCAGTTAAAAAACTGAAAAAAGAGCCTTACGATGACTTCAGCCTGGATAAATGGAATCTGGACAGTGACATTGCCAAAAACAACCTTCCGAGACTTGTGGCCATCCTGGTTGGAGATGCTCCTTCTGTAAATGAGAAATATGTACCTGTTTACAATGCATATAACGGTCAGACAGAAACAATGGAAACAAAATGGGCCAATCTGAAGAAAATGGAAGAAGAAACATTCTCAAAAATCGTTATGGGAAAAGCAGATATCAGCGAATTTGATACTTTCGTTAAAAATTGGAAGAGTCAGGGCGGTGACCAGATTCTTAAAGAAATCAACGATGAATTAAGTAAGTAAAAGAGACGGCGGCTGATGGTGTTCATTAGCCGCTGTTCCTTAATTGGAGGTATAAAATGCGGGAAAACAAAGTAATCTACGGGCTGATAGGATATGGTGGAATGGGCAGATGGCATACAGAAATCCTGTCAAATGTACCGGAAATTGAAATTGGTGGTATCTATGATATCAAGGAAGAAAAGAGAATAGAAGCAAAAGAAAAAGGTTTTTCTGTGTATGGCTCGGAAGAGGAAATGTTATCAGACCCGGATATTGATGTCGTGCTGATTGCCACTCCAAATGACTGCCATAAGCCGATTGCAATCCGTGCTATGCATGCGGGGAAAAACGTGATATCAGAGAAACCGGTGACTCTGTCATCTTCTGATCTTCAGGAGATGGAAAATGTTGCCAAAGAAACCGGAAAGTTCCTGACAGTACACCAGAACAGGCGCTGGGATGATGATTTCCTGATCATACGAAAGCTTGTAGAGGAACAGAAGCTGGGGCATGTCTTCCGGATAGAAAGCCGTGTGCATGGTTCAAGGGGTATTCCGGGTGACTGGAGAAAAGAAAAAATACATGGTGGCGGAATGGTTCTTGACTGGGGTGTACATTTGCTGGATCAGATTCTGTATCTTTACGGAGATAGAAAAATTGAAACTGTATATGCATCACTTACTCATATTACCAATCAGGAAGTGGATGATGGGTTCACCACAATCCTGACATTTGAAGGCGAAACGGAAGTCTTAGTTGAAGTAGGTACCAATAATTATATTTCCCTGCCAAGATGGTATGTACTGGGTGAAGATGGTACTGCGGTAATCAGGGACTGGCAGTTAAATGGTGAGATCATACGGAAAACAGGCATAACCGAAGAGAAAGTAGTGCCGGTAAAGACAGCAGCAGGTCTGACCAAAACCATGGCTCCGAGACGGGAAGATACAATCGTGAAAGAAGAGCTGCCACATGTGTCCGGAGATATTGCGGATTTCCATAGGAATGTAGCAGCAGTTATAAGAGATGGGGCAGAGCCGGAGATTAAGCTCTTCCAGGTGATGCGTGTAATGAAACTAATGGAAGCTATTTTCCAATCAGCAGAAACAAACCAGGTGATTGATTATAGACAGTATGAATCATAAGTATTTATGAAGGAACAGGAGAAAATAAGTATGAAACAGATAAAAATAGGAACATGCGTTCCTGGAGCTAAGGCAGAAGAATGGTTAAAGGGATTTATTGGAAAAGGATTTGAGACATTTTCTCTTAATTTCCATATGTCACTGGAGGGGACTGACCTTGATAAGCTGGCATTGAGCACGGAAAAACTGTTGGCAGGTACGGATTCCAAAATCACGACAGTTGGATACTATTGCAATCCTATCCAGTATGCAGAGCATAGGAAAACACTGGAAAATGTAATCTGCACTGCCGGAAAATTCGGAGCTACACATGTGAGTACTTTTGCAGGAGCGTGGGAAGGAAAGCCGGTAGAATCCGCATATGAAGAGTTTGGCAAGGTATTCCGGGAACTGGCTGATCTTGCAGAAGAAAAGGGAGTGAAGCTGGGAATTGAGAATTGCCTTATGGATGGAACATGGGAACATGCGACATGTAATATCGGTTTTAACCCTAAAGCGTGGGAAGTGATGTTTGAGGAAGTAAAGAATGATAACTTCGGACTGGAATGGGAGCCGACACATCAGATGGTACAGCTTATCGATCCGGTAACAGAGCTGAGAAAATGGTGCAAAAAAATAGTACATATACATGGAAAAGATGCAACAATAGACTGGGATGCTGTAAGACATAGTGGCATATCAGGCGCAGTCCCATTTGTATGGCATCGTATGCCGGGCTTTGGTGACACGAACTGGAGAGATATTATTTCTATTTTAAGAAGTAACGGATATGAGGACGATATCTGCATTGAGGGATACCATGATCCTGTATATTCCGGAGAACTGGAGATGACCGGACAGCTTCATGCACTGAATTATCTGAAATGGTGCAGGGGTGGAGATTTTACACCAACTCCATGGGCAAAATAGGGAAAACAGATACAGGAGGATTTTTCAATGAAACTTGGGTTTATTACATCAATCCTTGACGGATGGACTTATGAACAAATGATGGATTTTGCTTCAGAGCAGGGATTTGAATGTGTGGAAGTGGCATGCTGGCCAGAAGAAAAAGCAGAAAGAAGATATGCGGGTGTAAGCCATATAGATGCAGAACGGGTAAACCAGGATGATGAATATGCAGCCCATATTATGGCATATGCAGAAAAAGCGGGAGTAGAAATCTCTGCACTGGCATATTATCCTAACGTAATGACGGCAGATAAAGAGAAAAGAAATGCTGCTATTGAACATCTGAAGAATGTCATACGTGCAAGTAAAAAGTTAGGTGTTGGCATGGTCACAACATTTATCGGAAGGGATCAGACCAAAAATGTACGGGAAAATCTTGAACTTGTAAAAGAAATATGGCCACCAATCATAAAACTGGCAGAGGTATGTGACGTAAAAATAGCAATTGAAAACTGCCCGATGCTTTTTGGTGAGGAACAGTGGCCCGGAGGACAGAATCTGATGACAACTCCGCCAATCTGGAGAGAGGTCTTCAAGATCCTGGACAGTGATAATCTTGGCATTAATTACGATCCATCCCACTTTATCTGGCAGATGATCGACTATATCCGCCCGCTTTATGAATTTAAGGATAAAATATTCCATGTTCATTACAAGGATATCAAGATATACAAGGATAAATTAGAGTCCTGTGGCATCATGGCTTATCCGCTGGAATATATGTCACCTAAGATTCCGGGACTTGGCGATGTGGACTGGGGAAAATACGTGTCAGCACTTACTGATATAGGATATGATGGCTGTACATGTATCGAAATAGAAGATAAAGCATTTGAGGATTCCAAGGAAAAGGTGGAGAAGTCTTTAATTCTCAGTAAAAGATATCTGGAGAAATATGTTATATAACACAGAAAAGTGCAAATAAGGAGGAAATACCATGAGAAAATTAAGAGCAGGAATCGTAGGCTGTGGAGGGATTGCTAACGGAAAACATCTCCCGGCTATGCAGAAAAGTGGTCTCTATGAGGTGGTGGCTTTTTGTGACATCATCATAGAGCGTGCGCAGGAGACAAAAGAAAAATTTGGCACAGAAGATGCAAAAGTATTTGAAGATTACCGTGAACTTCTAAAAGAAGATCTGGATGTTGTATATGTAACTACCCCAAACCGTTCCCATGCAGAAATCTCTATAGCAGCAATGGAGGCAGGAAGAGATGTCATGTGTGAGAAGCCAATGGCAAAAAATTATGCAGAAGCACAGAAGATGGTCGAAACTGCTGAAAGAACACACAGAGTTCTCAACATAGGATATCAGAACCGTTATCGTACAGATTCATTGTATCTGAAGGAAATGTGCAAAAGTGATGAATTGGGAGAAATCTATTTTGCCAAAGCACATGCACTCAGAAGAAGAGCTGTTCCGACCTGGGGTGTGTTCCTGAATGAAGAAGAACAGGGCGGCGGTCCTCTGATTGATATTGGTACACATGCACTGGATCTGACATTATGGATGATGGATAATTATGAAGTGCAGTCTGTTACGGGAGCTTCCTTCCACAAGCTGTCTGATCAGACAGACCAGGGAAATGCATTTGGTAACTGGGATCCGGATAAGTTCTGTGTAGAAGATTCTGCTTTTGGCTTTATCCGTATGAAAAATGGGGCAGTGATCGAACTGGAATCAGCCTGGGCACTGAACACACTGGAGGTTGATGAGGCAAAAACAAGCCTGTGTGGTACCAAAGCAGGAGCTGATATGAAAGATGGCCTTAGGATCAATTACATCCACCATAATACACAGGTAGTAGAGAAACCGGAATTATCAAGCGGTGGAGTAGCATTTTTCTCAGGAAAAGAAAAGTCAGCAGCAGACTATGAACAGGAATTGTTTTACCACATCGTTGTTGATGGGGCAGAACAGGTTGTGAAGCCTGCACAGGCTGCAGTTGTCACACGTATTCTGGAAGCAATCTACCAGTCCGCAGAAAGTGGCAAGACAATCTACTTTGAGTAAAATACGGTCTTATATGCTTCGGGCTGATCTATGGAGAAATGAACATTAGAAATAAACGGATTAAACATAAGGAGTATTTATGGAAATACATGAATTACAGCAATTGCTGTCAGAAATGTCATTACAGGAAAAAATAGGACAGATGGTGCAGCTCACTGGCGCATACTTCGATAAAGAGGCAGTGCTCACAGGTGTTGTTGGCGAACAGTTGCCACCGGAATGGATCATTCAATATGCCGGTTCAGTGCTTGGAGTGATCGGTAAAGATAAAATTTATGATATCCAGAGCAGATATATGGAACAGCATCCCCATCATATTCCATTGCTGTTTATGGCAGATGTCATACATGGGTGCAGGACCATAGCTCCGATTCCGTTGGGGCAGGCGTGTTCATTTCATCCGGAACTGGTGTCTGAGGCGGCTTCTATAGCTGCCTCGGAGGCATCTTCAGAAGGGCTAAGGGCAACATTTTCTCCTATGATTGATGTTTCAAGAGATCCCAGATGGGGAAGGATGATGGAATCCTTTGGAGAAGACCCATATGTAAACGGAATCATGGGAAAAGCAATGGTAGATGGCTATCAGCAGAAAGCTGATACCGGAATAGCGGCATGCCTGAAGCATTTTGCAGGTTATGGGGCTGTGAATGCGGGAAGGGAATATAATGATGTTGAAATATCCCAGCGGACATTTCTGGAGCAGTATGTAAAACCTTTCCGTATGGCATTAAAAGCAAAGCCTGCTATGGTCATGACAGCTTTTAATGCTATTGACCGTAAACCGATAAGCGGAAATAAGGAACTTCTTAAAGGGCTTCTGCGGGATAAGGAAGGATTTGAGGGAACTGTAATTTCAGATTGGGGCTCCATAGGCCAGCTGGAAGAACAGGGAGTGGCAGCTGATATGGAAGAAGCAGCAATCCAGGCTTCAGAAGCCGGTGTAGACATTGATATGATGAGTCCTGCTTATATGCTGTGTCTTGAAAAACTGGTGGAAAGCGGCAAAATTCCGGAAGCGTTTGTTGATGAAAGTGCATTCAGAGTCCTGATGATGAAAAATCAGCTGGGGCTTTTTGAAAATCCGTTTGCCGGTCTTGGAAAGAGTGGAAAACTGACTTTGCATAACCGGGAAAAGGCATATCAGCTGGCAGGCGAAAGCTGTGTCCTTTTGAAAAATGATAAGATACTGCCATTAAGCATGAAGAAGAAAGTTATATGGGCAGGTCCTTATACAGCGTCAAGAGAATTATTAAGCCGCTGGTCAATTTTTGGAGAACATGAGGCAGTTGAAACAATAGAAGATGTTTTACAAAAAAAGCAGATAGAAGTAGAATGTATTACTGGATGTAATATTCTTTCTGATGCAGAGTGTAAGGTATGGCAGGTGAAACAGGAATTGTCTGGCAAGCCAAGGGATGAGCAGTGGCTGGAAACGATAACCCATGAAGATACGGTCGTATGTGTACTGGGGGAACATGAATCCCAGTCAGGAGAGGCTGCCAGCAGGGCGTTCTTGACTTTGCCGGAAGAGCAGCAGGTGTTATTTGAAAAAATAGCAGAACGTACAAGTAATATCGTGACTGTGGTAATTGCAGGAAGACCATTGGATCTGCGGAGGATATCAGAAAAATCCAAGGCTGTCATTATGGCCTGGAGACCAGGAACTATGGGAGCTGAAGCAATCATAGATATTGTGTATGGCAGAATAAACCCTTCCGGCAAATTATCTGTGAGTATTCCATGGTGTGTGGGACAGGTGCCCATAAGCTACTGGGATGTAAAAACCGGACATATACTTACAGAAGATAATTCAGAAAACCGTTTCACCAGCAGATATATGGATATCCCGAATACGCCGTTATATCCATTCGGTTATGGATTGTCCTATACAGAGTTTGATATTTCGGACGTTGATGTGCAGATAGGACAGGATAAAAAAGTACATGTACATTGTAATGTGTGCAATACAGGGAATGTTGCGGGGGCAGAAGTAGTCCAGTGTTATTATGAAACATTATATGCATCTGTAGTACGTCCCAAGAAAGAGCTTGTCCGTTTTCAGAAGGTTTTCCTGGAGCCGGGGGAGAATAAGGATGTAGATTTCTTTATTGACAAGGAAGAATTCTCATATTATGGCAAAAACATGGAAACCGTTAGCAGCGGAATGAAACTGCGTATTAGTATTGGAAACAGCAGTGACCACCTTGTTTCTGAGAACATTATACAAGAATAGGAGAAAAGAGACATGAAGGATTTTGAAAATGATTTGATTTATTATCCTAATCCGGACCCGGTCAAGGAACCGAGATTTATTTTAAAATCTGTAGATGAATTGGAAAAATCAACAAAATACAGTGTTACCTGCAACGGAACAGAGCGTGTGGTATACCATACAGATTCGTTTGACTATGTTGTAGTAGTAGATAACGAAGCGTATGATCTGGAGATTTCAATCCATACACCATATGAAAAACTTGAAATCCGTCCGTCCAGCTTTGGCATAGTTCCTTTTGTAAAAGGAGAAACAGTCCATATCCATCTTGATGAACCGAGAAAGTTTACTGTAGAGACAGATGGTGGTCTTCATGATGCATTGTTTGTGCTTTGCTCGCACAGGATTGAGAAGCCGGCAGATACCACCATCTGCTTTGAAAAGGGCAAGGTATATAATGTAGGAGTTCTTACCTTAAAGTCCAATGATACGGTTTACATAGAGGAAGGTGCTGTTGTATCAGGGTGTGTATACGCAGACCATTGTGACAATATTTCCATTGTAGGAAACGGAATTATTAACGGAGCCTGCTGGCATCTGCCGGACAGTAATGCACTCCGTTTCTTTATCTATGCCAAGTGGTGTAATAATGTACTCTTAAAAGGCTTTACTGCTGTAGATGGTCCTTCCTGGCATGTAGTTCCTGCAGCGTGTGACCATGTTGTGATTGATGATATGAATATTATGTCGAGGATTGTAACGGGAGACGGTATTGATATTACGAGCAGTCAGGACGTAGAGGTAAAAAATTGCTTTATTCGTTCCACAGACGACAGTATCTGCATCAAATCCCAAGGATTGTTTGAAGATCCGTCAACGGTACGTGACGTAACAAAAGTGCGTGTTCACAATAACGTGATCTGGAATGCAGAACCCGGTAATGCCATAGAGCTTGGTTATGCCCTCCAGAGCGAAATCCACGACCTGGTATTTGAGGATTGTGATATTATACACTGCCAGTATGAAGGAAACATGGGTGGTGCGGCGATTTCCATCCATCAGGCAGATGGCGGCCATGTTCATGATATACATTATAAAAATATCAGAGTAGAGCAGGCAGAACAGAAACTGTTCGATATTAAGGTTCTGCTTTGCAGATATACGGAACAGCTTGCCAAAGGAGAAATCAATGATATTTATTTTGATAATATCCAGGTGCTGAACGGAGATATCCCGGTCTCCATGATCCGGGGGTATCAGACACCAACAGAAGAAGTACGTGTCCATGATGTCCATTTTGATAACATTACTTTTATGGGGAATAAGTGTGAAACCTGGCAGGATATGCGGCTTGTTACAGAACTGGCAAATGACATTTATGTCAATGATGTCAGAACATGCAGACAGATGAAATTCTGAGAATATCACCATATCGAGATGGTTTTATTACTTGCAGCAAGGAGGGTATTTATGGAACAAAGCAGCATGCTTTTCCAAAAAGACGGAAAAAATTATTTACAGCTGGACTGTGAAAATGCAAAAGCGCTTTCTATGAAACTGGGGGAGAAAACATATCCATTTACAAAAGATGGGAAAAAATGGATTCTGGAGCTTCCGTTCTCCACAGCAGTGAATTATATACAGATCTGTGTGGACGAACAGGAGGTTCTGCTTCCTGAACTGCCCATCGGGCATGGATACTGCCATTTATATAATTATATTGAACTGCCGGATGGAAATGAGCTGACGGAAATACGGGATATTCCACATGGAACACTGGTACACGAATTTTATATGTCAGGTATTTCCAATAACTGGGAACGGTTTATTGTTTATCTTCCGCCATGTGTACCGTCTGCGGGGCTTCCTGTCCTGTATCTGCAGCATGGATTCGGTGAGAGTGAGATTTCCTGGACAACAACAGGGAAAGCAAATATCATACTTGATAATTTGATTGAAATGGGAAAAATAAAACCATTTGCCCTTGTCATGTGCGATGGCATGGTAAAAGAAAAGTTTGGTTTAGAAGAGAGATTAAACCATGTTCTGCTGGAACGGATGCTGGTAGAAGAGATTATTCCGATGGTAGAAAAAAAGTATCAGTTTGGTGGATGCAAGGAAAAACGTGGCATGGCAGGATTGTCCATGGGTTCTGTACAGACAACAAGAACTGTATGCGATCACCCAGATCTGTTTAGCGAAGTCGGAATCTTCTCCGGTTTTTTAAGGGATTTTATTGAAGGAAACCCGGATAGGGATGTAGTTGACAGAAAGCCTTATGAGCAGACTCATTTAAAGGCAATGGATAATCCGGCGTTCAACAGCTATTTCCATACATTTTTGCGCTGTATAGGGGATAAGGACAGCTTCCTTCCAAGGTTTCTGGCAGAGGATGAAATTATCCGGGAAAAGGGTGTTCATGAAATCAGAAGGATTTATCCCGGAGAGCATGACTGGAATGTGTGGAGACATTGCTTTGCGGATTTTGCGCAGATGATTTTTCAATGAAACAGAAAAGTTTGCAGGTTATAGAAAGGTATGGTAATTATTATGTGGAATGGTAAGAAGAAAGCGGTCACTTTCAGCTATGATGACGGAGTAGAACAGGATAGACGGTTGATCGCATTGTTTAACAAATATGGAATGAAAGCAACATTTAACCAGAATAGTGGAATCCAGACAAGAGCCGATACATTTACTCAGGGAAATATCGTGGTCCACAGGATGAATCAGAAAGATATGAGGGAGCTTTACAAAGGGCATGAAATCGCATCGCATACCTTGACCCATGCCAATCTGAAGGGTCTTGACGAGGAAACTGTATACAATGAAATTTCAACAGATATCAGGAATCTTGAAGCTTTCTATGAACAGAAAATATCAGGATTCGTGTTCCCCTTTGGCACTTATGATGAATCGGCATTCAGAATATTAAAGGAGTGCGGAATACAGTATGCAAGAACTTCGGGAGATACACATGGTTTTGCTTTACAATCCGACCTGTTGAGGTTTAAGCCTAGCTTCCATCATGCAGATGCAGATATTATGAGTGGGATTGACCGCTTTTTAAATATGGATACGGATGAACCACAGTTGTTATATATCTGGGGACACAGCTATGAATTTGATGTAGATGATAATTGGGAATATATGGAGTCCATTTTGAAGAAACTGGCTTTTCATGATGATATCTTTTACGGAACCAATTCTCAGGTATTGCTTTAAAAAATAAAAAATCTCCATTGGTTTTGTCAGCCAATGGAGATTTTTTTAGTTCTGTCTGTCTTTTATTTCTGTGTACTCTTTCTCAATGCTTGCATTCTCTGGACAAATTCTTCTGGAAGCAACTCTTCGTATAATACTTTTTTCATGCTATTCTCCTTTGCTATTCTATTGATCTGTTCATTCTTCGTTTTTTAGTGACCAGGAATTCCAACACTGTCCCGGATATGCAGCAGATATTTATTTCCCTTTCCTTTACGAGTACAGAATTGTAGATTGATGATTTTGTATGAATAAGGAGCGAACTGAATTGAACAAAGAGTTAAAAGTTATAGATTTTTATTGTAAGAAGTGCAAGAAGAGTATGAAAGTTTCATACATGGTTACAGGTAACAGAAATTATCCGGTACTGCCGAGAGTTATGATGAAATGTCACCATTGTGGTAGAGTAATGACCTTGAAGAATTTCAAGGAAGGTGAGCTGCTGGATAAGGTAGAACAGGATAAGTATTATATCTGATACGTACAGTCAAAAATCTTCACAAAGAGATATATGGATGGAACTCTTTCCAAATCGAAAGATGGATATAGAGCAAAATAATAGAAGAGGCGGTCGCTAAAAAGTGATCGCTTGATGAACAACAAAATGTAATTAGTAGTATTATGCAAATGATACAAATTCAATTGTTTATGGTTTGGTCGGTACAGGGAAATACATTACCTATGAGGAATTGACACATAATGGTCAAAGTAAAATTCTGCAAGATTTTTAATTATCAGATTGCATATGAGATTCGTTTGCAGCAGGATAGATGAATCAGTCGAATTATCGAATCAGTTTAATCAGATGATAAATCCTGAGACAGGCAGATTTTTCCGTACAATTGCATTAAATGGAGATGCCACTAACAAAACTAATGCAGATCAGATATTTGACACGGAAAGAACAGAGAAAATAGATAAAGCAGATGGAAAAATGCAGCCACTGGATTACATATTTTCCGTCGAGATTTTAAATGAGGGCTGGGAGTTTCCGGGAGGTAAGATTGAGTCTGGTGAGACGCCGCAGCAGGAGCTAAAGCGCGAGATAATGGAGCATCTGGCAGACGTAAAGTGGCTGCCGGCGGATGTGACATTGATTGAGAAGATTGGAGAGGCACTATATGAAACCCAGGACAGCAAATTCTATGGGGACACAATATTGTTCTTATGGATAAGATAGCCAATCCAGAGGAGCGTAAATGGTATATTGAAAAATCAGCGCAAAATAGTTGGTCTCGAAATGTTCTTGTGCATCAGATAGAAAGTGGTTTATATCAACGGCAGGTTTTGCATTTTTGGGGAATCAGTATCATCTGAACGTGGGTGGCGATGATTTTTATATTACAAAATAATACACAGGAGATTAAGATATTAAGGAAACAATACGTGTAGTATTAAGCTAGTATCAAGCTTGTGTTTTGACAGAAACATAAATTGTAAATAAAATGTAAATTTTGCTTCTGAGAGATTGTTTTTTTCCTGAGAGATGAATATAATAAGATTAACAGAACCCAACACGCCTCTCAACGATGCGGACCACGTTGGGTCTTTTAATTTTAAGGAGAAATGTCAAATGGGAGATATGAAACAGCATCAGCCGCCTTTGACAATTGAGGAACAGATAGAAAATCTTAAGAGTATAGGGTTAGTTATCAAAGATGAGGAATATTGGAGAGGCACTATATGAAACCAAGGACAGCAAAGAGTATGGAGCTATATGATATATTGCTCAGGCGCGGGTATCCGGAGCCGTTTTGCGATGAGATAACGAAAAACCTAAATACCGACTGGACAGCTCAAAGGATGATAGGATATCTGTCACACTATAAAAAGCTTCCCATGGAAGAAATCGCTGATGAGATGCTTGCGATACTCAGCGACCGCAACCGCATAATGCAAAAGCATGAGCTTGAGGAGACGAATGCAAGATGGAATGAATACTTAAACAGATAAAGTCAGGAGGATTCACATGAGAGTACTGAATATCGAAGATGATACATTTAAACACAATGATATATGCAAAGCACTGTCAGGATGTGGGATTAAAGATGTCGAATGGTCCAATAATCTCGCGGATGGGTGGAAACAGATTAAAAACTCAATAGATAGTAATAATCCGTATGATCTGATAATTACTGATATGTATTATCCCGGCGAGCCGGGCGGCAGAGAGGAACAATCAGGAGATGTTCTGATTGACAGAGTGATTAAGAACAAAATCACAATACCTGTAATTCTCTGCTCCAGCGTGAATCTCAAATACCCGGAAATATATGGCTGTGTTTATTATAGCAGGGAAAGAAACTGGGAGGCAGATATGCAGAAGCTTGTAAATAGCCTTGTGGCAGGATAATACTAATAAATCTCAAGCTTCTGATCAACCAGTGATTCACCTTCATATACAAGCTTAAGTGTGAAGAAATTTTCTTCATTTTCAAGCAGGAGCTTTAAGAAGATAGCGTCGCCTTCCCAGGTAGGAAGTGTGGGCACGATAGTTTTATCCACCCATTTGAGGTCACCTTCGTTGCATGTTATAAGCTTGCCGGAAAATTCATCAGCGGTGAAAAGACACATCAATTCAGGCTCCTGTTTATCACTTATAAAAGTTATGAGTGCGCGGAAACGGTATGATGTGAGAGTGAGCCCTGTTTCCTCTTTGACTTCGCGGAGCAAGCATTCTTCGGGTGATTCACCATTCTCGGCGTGACCGCCAACACCAATCCATTTTCCTTCATTTATATCATTTTCTTTCTTAATACGATGAAGCATGAGATATTGTCCATCGTGTTCTATGTAGCATAGAGTAGTTATTTTCATGATGTACCTCCGTCAGATGATTATAACATAAAATGTGCGGGGGAAGACAGGAAAAATATCTATCTGCATAGCAGCCTAAATTTTTCGTTAAAATTTATAATAAGCTTATTTATTCCCGAATAAATTGCAGACACCCCCTGTAAAGTAGTATAATAACAACAATTAATACAGCTAATTGCACAAACAGGAATTGGCAATAAGCATGAAAAGAGGTTTACACTATGGACGTAAGAAAAATGAGAAACGAATTACTGGGAAAGCGCCTTGTGGCTGCGCTTGAGTCGCGCAACATGGAGGCATATTATGTCGAGACAAAGGAAGAGGCTGTTAAGAAGGCACTGGAGCTGATTCCAAAGGGAAGCTCAATCAATATGGGCGGTGCCACATCGGTGAAGGAGTGTGGTCTGTATGAGGCGCTCTCAAACGGAGAATATCAGTTTTATGACAGGGACAAGGTGTCTACGCAGGAGGAAAAGCAGGAGATAGCGTTAAAGGCATTTACATCGGATTATTTCCTTGGAAGTGTCAATGCGATGAGCGAGGATGGCGTATTTATCAATATTGACGGAAATGCAAACCGTGTGGCTGCATATGCTTATGGACCGAAGCATGTGCTTCTTATAGTAGGCATGAACAAGGTCGTAAAGACTGAGGCAGACGCTATGAGCCGTGCGAGAAATGAGGCAGCGCCAATCAATGCACAGCGCTTTGGCATCGACACACCGTGCTCTAAGAACGGTACCTGCTTTGACTGCAAGAGTCCGCAGTGTATCTGCTGTCAGATTCTGACCACACGCTTCTCAAGAGTGAAGGGACGTTTCCAGATTATTCTTGTGGATGAGAATCTGGGCTTTTAGTAACTGTTCAGTACAGAAATATGCGGTACCGCATATTTCGTAAGAAAACGTATATTATGTAGGAGCAAGCGCCCATCAGCGCAGCTGATTCTTATGCGCTTGCGGCTCGCAACTGTGAAGGTACTGAACAGTTACGACTTTTAATATATTGACCCTCATATCATTTTTATGCATTATACAGAAACGAAACATACGGTCAGGAAATACACGGACAGGAAACATATGGACAAGAAACATACGAAAAGGAAATATACGAAATGGGATATTTAATTAGTGAGACAACAAAAGAGGAACGCGAGGCAATTGTGGCTGAGTCGCTTGGCAATATCGAGGCTACCTGCGATGGCTGCATGTCGGGACTTGCCGAGATGTATCAGGACTATATTGACGGAAAGAAGGAGCTTCGTGAGATAAATATGGAGTTCAACGCCAGGTATGTACACGGAGAGGATATGCCGGGGCGAAGCGGCTGCGGATATAAATAAAAAACGTGCAACCCTTTTGGGCTGCACGTTTTTTATTATCCTAAAAGTGCTTTATCAGAAGCAAATTCCTCGCCGGAAACCTCCTCAAACTTCATGAGCAGATCCTCCACAGTGAGGTTTTTCTTCTCCTCGCCTGAAATATTAAGGACAACCTGTCCGTTATTCATCATGATGAGTCTGTTGCCGTGAGCGATGGCATCACGCATGTTGTGTGTGACCATCATGGCTGTCAGGCTGTTCTCCTTGATGATTTTGTCTGTGAGAGTGAGCACCTTTGCGGCTGTCTTAGGGTCGAGAGCAGCGGTGTGCTCATCCAAAAGCAGCACCTTCGGCTTCTGGAGTGAAGCCATGAGCAGCGTAACAGCCTGACGCTGTCCACCTGAGAGCAGACCAACCTTTGAGGTCATTCGATCCTCGAGTCCCAGATCAAGCTCCTTTAAAAGCTCGTGGAAATGCTCCTTTTCAGCCTTTGTGATACCCCAGCCAAGACCACGGCGCTTTCCGCGGCGCGCTGCAAGTGCGAGGTTTTCATCAATCTGCATGGTTGCGGTAGTTCCTGTCATTGGATCCTGGAATACACGTCCCAGAAATGATGCACGCTTGAACTCAGGAAGTCCTGTGACATCCACTCCATCGATGAGAATTGAACCATCGTCCACAGGCCATGTGCCTGCAACGGCATTGAGCATGGTCGATTTTCCGGCACCGTTTCCACCGATAACAGTGACGAAATCGCCCTCCTCAAGCTTTAAGTTTACACCATTAAGGGCATGCTTTTCATTGATTGTGCCCGGATTGAAGGTTTTATGTACGTTTCTAATCTCTAGCATTTATTTGCCCTCCTTTGCGTTAAGTGCTGCGGCAGAGCGCTTGCCTGCCTTTTTAAAGGAGGCCTTGCTCTTGCCCTTCAGGTAAGGCACTGCAAGGAAAATTGCCACGATGATTGCAGTGAAGAGCTTTAAGTCATCACTTGGCATCTGCAGCCACAGAACAATTCCGATTACAATGTAGTAAACAATTCCACCAAATATGACAAAGATAAGTTTTCCCATGAAATTCATGTGCTTTCCGAGGATTGCATCGCCGAGCACCTCACCGATGATAACGGCGGCAAGACCGATGACGATTCCACCACGGCCCATGTTTACATCGGAAAAGCCTGAGTACTGTGAAAGCAGGCCGCCTGAGAGTGCTACAATTGCATTTGAAAGCGCAAGACCGATGAGCTTCATGTTGTCGATGTTGATACCCTGAGCCTTGCTCATTGCAGGGTTGCAGCCAGTGGCACGGATAGCAGAGCCCTGCTCTGTTCCGAAATACCAGTAAAGCACCGCGATAATTACAACCGAGAAAATCACACCGACAATTATCGCATGTGTCAGATTACGTGATGAAAGCACCAGATTATATTTATCTGCGCTAAGTGCCTGGTTGGCATGGCGCTGCATGATATTTAAGTTGATAGAGTATAGAGCTATCTGTGTAAGGATTCCTGCCAAAATCGGAGGAATGCCGAGCTTTGTATGTAAGAGACCTGTGCAGAGTCCTGCGAGCAGACCGGCAATACATGCGCAAAGCAGTGAAACCCAGATATTGTAGCCGTTAATCGTCATCATAACGGTTACGGCACCACCTGTTGCAAATGAGCCATCAACCGTCAGATCTGCGAAGTCCAGCAGTCTGAAGGTGATGTAAACACCGAGTGCCATGATGCCCCAAATCAGACCTTGGGCTATATTGCCCGGAAGGGCATTGGTGAATGCAACCGGATTTAAGGTTGCAAAATAATTCATTAGAATCATTTTATTAAATACCTCCATAGTGCAGCTGTTTATTCAGCTGAGATTTCCTCATAGCCGTCCGGAACTGTGATTCCAAGCTCCTTGGCGCGGTCCGGAAGGTACTCCTTAGTGAACTTAGGAGCGCTCTTGACCTCCATAGTTTTGATGTCTGTACCATTTACAAGGATATCGTAAGCCATCTCACCTGTTGTGTATCCAAGGTCATAGTAGCTGATAGAAAGTGTTGCCACACCACAGCCCTTAGCGATTCCTTCCTCGCCAGCGAAGATAGGTTTCTTAGCCTGTGAAGCTACATTGTTGATAGCCTCTGTACATGAAGCAGCAGTGTTGTCAGTTGGGATGTAGATTGCATCAGATGCATCACATGCACTCTGTGTTACTGCAGCGACATCATTTGAATCAGAGAATGTGTACTCTTTTACAGTGTATCCCTCGTCCTCAAGGTATTTGGTAATAGTTGTTGACTGGTAGATACTGTTTGGCTCAGATGAGCAGTAGATGATACCGATGTTCTTTGCATCCGGGAAGAGCTCCTTGATGCATTTAGCCTGCTCATCGAGTGGAGCGAGGTCTGTAGTACCTGAAATATTCTTTCCTGTAGTGCCTGACCAGTCTGACATATCAAGAGCTGTAGCGTAATCTGTGATAGATGTTCCAAGAATCGGAATAGAGTCTGTAGCTGCTGAAGCGGCCTGAAGAGCTGCTGTAGCATTTCCAAGGATAAGGTCATAGTCGTTGGTGACGAACTTGGTGCAGATTGTAGAGCATGTAGAAGCATCTCCTGCGGCATTCTGCTCGTCAAATGAGACATCGTCTCCAAGCTTGTCCTTTAATGCGTCTTTAAAGCCCTTTGTAGCGGCATCGAGAGCCTCGTGCTGTACGAGCTGGCAGATACCTACCTGATATTTGGCATCTGAGTTCTTACCTGACTGTGTGCCACCGTTTGCTGAACCGGAATCTCCACATCCGGCAAGTCCAAGAACCATTGTTCCTGCAAGAACAAGTGAAGCTAAAATTTTAGATCTCTTTTTCATGATAATTCCTCCTTTTATCAGCGCTTTAAAGCGTTGATGTATCAATTAGGTAAATTATATTCACTTATTAATGAGAAGTCAAGAGAAGATGAGGAAAAAGTAGGGTTTAATATATATAAATGATGGATAATAGGCTATAATTGAAAATAAACATAGCATCAATAAAATGGTAAAGGAAGAAAACACTTTGATAAATATAGCTATATGTGATGATGATTTAGTCTTTGCGTCAAAAATGGAAGCAATATCTTAAAAAGTGGAGCTTATGGTCTCCATTTGTTTCGCTGTGGTTAGGGAGCTGTTTTGGGGATTTCAGCGGTTTCAGCTACTTTTTTGGAGAATTTTCCGGCTGTTTCGCTGGTTTTGGGTAGCTGTTTTGGGGATTTCAGCGATTTCAGCTACTTTTTCCCTGGCCTTTTCCGGCTGTTTCGCTGGTTTTGGGTAGCTGTTTTAGGAATTTCAGCAGTTTCAGCTACTTTTTTCAAGAATTTTTCCTGCTTTTTGGCTGGATTGGGGAGCTGTTTTAGAAGTTTTATGGATTACAGCTACCCAAGGCCTGCCTGCTATCAACCTATGGCTATTGTACATTATGTTAATTTAGTGTGGGGAATATTATGCTAAAGAATAAAAATGATGGTTCATACTGGATTTCCGCAGTAAATATTAAAAAACTTCGCATTAAAAGAAACCATCTTAAAATGCGAAGTTTTTTACATAATTACTCAGCTACAACCTTGGCAAATTTCTTTTTACCACGTCTGATAATGAGACCATCGCCCTTGAAATCGTCGAGAGTGTATTTTGTAGAGATATCAGTTACTTTCTCATCTGCAACGGAAACACCGCCCTGCTGGATATTTCTGCGGCCGTCTCCTCTTGAATCGCAAAGTCCTGCTTTTACGAGAACAGAGATGATATCAAGCTCTCCGTTAGGGAAGTCCTCAGCTGTAACAGTAACTGTAGGCATATTTGTATTGTTGGCTCCGCCTGCGAAAAGTGCATGGCTTGCCTCTTTAGCCTTTGCGGCTTCCTCTTCACCATGAACAAGCTTTGTAAGCTCGAATGCCAGGATTTCCTTAGCTTCATTGAGCTGTGCGCCCTCCCAGCTTTCCATCTTGTCAATTTCCTCGAGAGGAAGGAAGGTGAGCATTCTGATACATTTAAGGACATCGGCATCAGAAACGTTTCTCCAGTACTGGAAGAACTCGAAAGGTGTTGTCTTGTTAGGATCAAGCCATACTGCACCGGACTGTGTCTTGCCCATCTTCTTGCCCTCAGAGTTTAGGAGCAGATTGATTGTCATAGCGTATGCATCTTTTCCAAGCTTACGTCTGATGAGCTCTGTTCCACCGAGCATGTTGCTCCACTGGTCATCTCCACCGAACTCCATGTTGCAGCCGTATTTCTGGAAAAGTGTGTAGAAATCGTAGCTCTGCATGATCATGTAGTTAAACTCAAGGAAGGAAAGACCCTTTTCCATACGCTGCTTGTAGCACTCAGCTGTAAGCATACGGTTTACTGAGAAATGAGCACCAACCTCGCGGAGCACATCCACGTAGTTTAAGTCCATCAGCCAGTCAGCGTTGTTTACCATGATAGCCTTTCCCTCGCCAAAGTCGATGAAGCGGCTCATCTGTTTCTTGAAGCACTCTACGTTGTGGTTGATAGTCTCTGTTGTCATCATCTGGCGCATATCTGTACGTCCTGATGGATCTCCAATCTGAGCTGTACCTCCACCGATAAGCACGATAGGCTTGTTTCCGGCCATCTGAAGTCTCTTCATAAGGCAAAGAGCCATGAAATGTCCAACGTGAAGGCTGTCTGCTGTAGGATCAAAGCCGATGTAGAAGGTAGCTTTTCCGTTGTTTATAAGCTCTTTGATTTCTTTTTCGTCTGTTACCTGCGCGATAAGGCCGCGGGCAACTAATTCGTCATAAATTGTCATGATTTTCCTCCTGATAAGATGAATCTGTATTCTGAAAAATAAAATATCCCCCTCATCCATTTAAGGACGAGGGGGATTTCTCGCGTTACCACCTTAATTTGCATCCTGCTCGCACAGGAATGCCTCCGTGAGTTGTCACACATTATTCGACATATATTATATAGTGAAAATAGCCGATTCAGCTAACACTCCGGCACTATAACGTGTGCCAATACGTTGCGGCTTATTAATCGAACCGGTGATATTTAATCATCCGGTATGACGTTCGGTGCAAAGCTCCGGGATGTATTCCAGATCTGTTTTCCTTGCGCCTCTCACCTGCCGGCAGCTCTCTGTAAGTATTGCAGAAATGTACTTGTTCCCATCAAAGCCTGTTGAAATGTAATTGTGCTTCAATTGACGATATTATAGCCGTTTAAGAAGGGGTTTGTCAAGGGTGCAAAAAGCGGTGTATGAAAGTATGAAAAGCTTTTTAATTATTGCACTCTGACCTGTGGTGATGTATACTTTGAATAACAAACAAACTTTGGTTATGAAAGGAAGAAAAAATGAGCGCATATTATATTATTATGAGTATGATTGACGGCTTTGAGGCGTTTATCAATCTGGCAGTTATGGTACTGACAATTATTGCATCATGGATTATGTATGCAAAGGCAGGAGAGCCCGGCTGGGCGGCTATTGTACCGTTTTACAGCTCATACGTCAGATTTAAGATTGCAGGGAAAAAGAAGCTGTTCTGGGGATATCTTGTGGCTACTATCGGAATTATAGTGGGATGTATTATATTGATGTATGAGATTATTGCATCAGGATTTTCTGTTATGACATCCGATTATATGGGATCGTATTATGATTCTACCTATGGATATGGTGTAAGCAGTATCGGAAATCACATGGGCATGCTGATATTTGCAGTTATTCTGATTATTGCAGCAATGATTGCGGCAGCGGTTATGAATATCCTCTGCTGTGTCGGACTGTCACATGCGTTTGGCAAGGGAGCAGGATTTGCCTGCGGACTTATATTCCTCAATGTGATTTTTGTCTGTATTATTGCCTTCAACAAAAAAATTGTTTATGTGGGAAACGGATATAGTAATAATAACTACTATAATCCATACGGTTCAAACGGATACGGTCAGCAATATGGTCAGAACATGTACGGAAACGGAGCAAATCAGCAGTACGGCCAAAACATGTACGGAAACGGAGCAAACCAGCAGTACGGTCAGAACATGTACGGAAACGGCGCAAATCAGCAGTACGGTCAGAACATGTACGGAAACGGCGCAAATCAGCAGTACGGTCAGAACATGTACGGAAATGGGGCAAACCAGCAGTACGGTCAGAACATGTACGGAAACGGAGCAAACCAGCAGTATGGTCAGAATCCGTATGGCACAGCACAGGGCGGGGATGCTCAAAATTCCTACGGTACATCACAACAGCAGTCATGGAATGATGAGTATAACAACAAAGATTACGAATAAATAATAAGAATAAAGCACATGAATAAAAACTATAAATAAATGTTATAGTACAAATTTGTATCATTCTCTTGACATATAGTGTCAGAGGGCTATAATACAAAACAAGATTTAAATAAATATGTTCACCAAAATTCGTTGATGAGAACAAGGTCCGATTTGTATTTATTTTCAGAGAGCCTGTGGGCGGTGCGAACAGGTAATGGTCAGATTGGAATATCCTCTCTAAGAAGCGGGCTGAAAGCATTAAGTGTGTCTGTAAACCTCGCCGGTGTCCACCGTTATATGGAAAGCATATGCTGGTATGCAGAGTGTCACAGTAATACACTGTGGAATCAGGGTGGTAACGCGGATTATTTCGTCCCTTTTCAGATTATGTCAATCTGGAAAGGGATTTTTTAATTCCATAAAAGAGTTTTAGTGAGCAGAAAAATGTTAAGGAGGCTTACAATGAAAGCATTACAAAAAGTAAGTAAATTTTTATCAGACTACACATCGATAGTTGTCATAGCAATCGCCGTAGTCACATTTCTGGTTCCGAATCTGATGGCCTGGGTAAATCAGATGCTGTTTGTGGATCCGGTATCCAACAAGTTCACATGTCAGTCAATCATTATCGGAATCATCATGTTTAGTATGGGACTTACACTTACGACACAGGATTTCAAGATACTTGCACAGAGACCATTTGATATATGTGTAGGTGCAATCGCACAGTATCTTATCATGCCGTTTCTCGCATTTGGTATCTCAAAGGCATTGAATCTGTCTGACGGAATCGCACTTGGACTTATCCTCGTAGGCTGCTGTCCCGGTGGTGTTTCTTCAAACATTATGTCATACCTCTGCGGTGGTGATGTGGCATTCTCAGTTGGAATGACAACAGTTTCCACATTGCTCTCACCATTTATGACACCGCTTCTGGTATCATTTCTTGCAAGCGGAACACATGTCTCAATCAAGGCGCTTCCGATGTTTGTGTCAATCATTGAGACTGTAATCTTTCCTGTAGCGGTTGGATTTTTACTCAACTACCTGCTTGGAAAGAAAAAGGCATTTGCCGAGGCTCAGAAGGTCATGCCGGGTATTGCGGTGCTTGGCCTGGCATTCGTTGTAGGTGGTGTTGTATCATCACAGGGCTCAAAGTTCTTTACATCAGGAGTAGTAATTTTTGCGGCAGTTCTGTTACATAACGGACTTGGATATCTGCTTGGATACGGTGCAGGAAAGCTGGAAGGCATGAACACAGCCAAGAAGAGAACCATCTCTATCGAGGTTGGTATGCAGAATGCAGGTCTTGCCACAAACCTTGCTACCACTACAGCACAGTTTGCTTCAACACCTGAATCAGCCATCATCTGTGCAGTGTCATGTACATGGCATTCAATCTCAGGCACACTGCTTGCCGGAGCCTTTGCATTAAAGGACAAAATGGCTGCTAAAAAGGCAGAAGAAGCCGCTGAGACAAAGACAGCATAAAGAGAATGAATACCTATTATAACCGATTGGTAAATTAAACAAAAATTATAGAAATAAAAAATAAATTATGTATAAAATATTTATTGAAATTTGCTAAAAAAAGAGTAAACATAATATATAAATAAAATTAAGATAAACAAAAGAAAGAGGTAATAATATGAGTGGAATCTTAATGATGGTAATAGCCATTGTTGTGCTCGGTGGAGCATACTTATTATATGGCCGTTATCTGCAAAACAAATGGGGCATTGATCCAAATGCCAAGACTCCTGCCTACGAGATGGAGGACGGAGTGGACTATGTACCGGCTGATACCAATGTAGTATTCGGACATCAGTTTGCATCTATAGCAGGTGCAGGCCCAATAAACGGACCAATTCAGGCAGCTATTTTCGGATGGCTTCCGGTTCTGCTTTGGATATTAATTGGTGGTGTATTCTTTGGAGCTGTTCAGGATTTTGCATCTATGTACGCTTCAGTTAAGAACAAGGGTCGTACAATCGGTTACATCATCGAGGAGTACATCGGTAAATTAGGAAAGAAATTATTCCTGTTATTCTGCTGGCTGTTCTGTATACTTGTTGTTGCAGCCTTCGCAGATGTCGTAGCCGGAACCTTCAATGGCTTTGCTACTGATAAAGCAGGTGAGGTTACAAAGGTTGTAGCCAACGGAGCAGTTGCAACTACATCAATGCTTTTCATCATAGAGGCAGTTGCACTTGGCTTCTTCCTTAAATACTCTAAGTTCAACAAATGGATTAACACACTTGTTGCAATCGCATTACTTATAGTAGCTATAGTACTGGGACTCAATTTCCCAATGTATTTAAACCTTAGCGTATGGCACATAATTATATTTGCATATATTCTTATAGCCAGTGTTACACCTGTATGGGCACTGCTTCAGCCACGTGATTACCTTAACAGCTACCTGTTAATCTTCATGATCGTAGGTGCGGTAATCGGTGTATTTGTTGCAAATCCTGCTTGTAACCTTGATGCTTTCACAGCATTTGCAATCCCTGATGCAAACGGAAACCCACAGTATCTGTTCCCAATCTTATTCGTAACAATCGCCTGTGGTGCAGTTTCAGGTTTCCATTCACTTGTATCATCAGGTACTGCTTCTAAGCAGATAAAGAATGAGAAGAACATGCTTCCTGTTTCATTTGGCGCCATGCTTATGGAGAGTATGCTTGCAATCCTTGCACTTATCGCAGTAGCATCATTCGGTAAGGGAGAGGCAGCAGCTCAGGGACTTACAACACAGCCACAGATTTTCGCAGGAGCTATCGCAAACTTCCTGTCAGTAATCGGTTTACCACACTCACTTGTGTTCACACTGATTAACCTTGCTGTATCAGCCTTCGCTCTGACATCACTTGATTCAGTAGCCAGAGTCGGACGTCTGTCATTTCAGGAGTTCTGGCTTGATTCAGACACAGATGATGACAATATGAGTCCATTTGTCAAGCTGATGACAAACAAATACTTTGCAACAATCATCACACTGGTACTTGCATTCCTGCTTACAAAGGTAGGCTATGCAGAGATATGGCCACTGTTTGGTTCAGCTAACCAGCTCTTATCAGTACTTGCACTTGTTGCCTGCGCAGTATTCTTAAAGAAGACAAAGCGTCAGGGCTGCATGCTTTGGATTCCAATGGTATTCATGATGGCAGTTACATTTACTGCACTTGGCATGACAATCTACAAGCTTACAAAGGCATTATTCTCTGTAGGACTTGACCTTGGAAATTCATTACAGCTTATATTCGCAGTATTACTGCTCATCCTTGGTGTACTTGTTGCAATTCAGGGTGTGAAGAAGCTCTGTGAGAAATCAGAAAGCAAGAAAGCTGCAGCTTAAAATGAGATAGAAGTTGCAATTAATAGAAATCAAAAGTCTCAGAATCTGCTTAATAAGCGAGTTCTGGGACTTTTTTATGTGAGGATGATGAATAAAAGAAGTGAAAAGGGAGCCTGATATCAGGCTCCCAATTCTCTGTCCTTTCCCATGAAAAATACTGCTAAAGATTCCGGACCAACATGGCTTCCGGTGCAGAAATCATAGGTGGTATTTATCACATCGCGCACCTTTATGCGCTTTTTAATCTGTTCAATCACATAGAGCGAATCCTCATATGCGTCAGCATGTGCCACTCCGATAATCTGATTTTCAGGGTCTGTAATGTTGTCGCATAACAGATTGACAAGCTCATTTAATACGGCTTTTCGGCCACGACATTTTCTGAACTGTACAATATATCCGTCCTTGCTGCCCCTTAGGATAGGCTTGATACTTAGCATGTTGCCAACCAAAGCGGTGGTTCCGCTTAATCTGCCGGTTCTTGCAATATACTTTAAATTGCCCACGGTAAACACACCGTTTAATCTGGCAGGATAGGTCTCTATCGTGTCAGCCACCTCATCAAAGCTCATGCCCTTCTCACGCATTTCGCTGGCGTATATTGCGAGAAGTCCCTGTCCGAGGGATGCATTTAATGAATCCACCAGGCGTATTTTTCTGCCGTTACTGCAATCATCAAGGACAGCATCGGCTGCGACACGGGCTGAGTTGTAGTTGCCGCTTATGTTTTTGCTGAGGGAGAAATACAGGATATCCTTGTCTGCCTCAATGATTTCCCTGAAGGTATCCTCAAAGATTCCGCTGCTGATAAGTCCGGTCTTTACCTCAGCACCTTCTCTTATCGCATCATAGTATTCCTTACCCTTTGCCCGCTCCTGTTCCGGTGTGAGGTCAGGCTCAAAGCAGGTCATTTCCTTTCCGTTGACAAGGTTTACAAATGATAGCACCTTGATTTTATATTTTTTACATAGCTCTGCAGGAATGTTTGCCGCAGAGTCAACAATTATTTCAAACATATTTACCCTCGTATTTCTATAATAATGATATGATGGTCAAAAGGTATTTTGCCCCTTTAATCATAATAATTGGTTAACTGTAGTTATGCATCACATATCTTGCAATTATATGCCATTAATATATGTGGTTGCAAAGAATAGTATATGTAGTTTTTGATACTATGTCAATGACTTTTGCTATGTTTAGTAAAAATTTAGAATATTTAGATAGAGTTATCAGGGATGTAGTGTTATAGTAGAAATAATAGATATATAGATTCAATGAAACAGAGGAAAAATATGAGTGATATAAAATTAGGCTGTCACGTAGGCATGGCAGGAAAAGATATGTTTCTGGCATCAGCCAGGGAAGCAGCGTCATATGGTGCGAATGTGTTTATGCTCTACACCGGGGCACCACAGAACACGAGAAGAAAGGAAATCTTTGAGCTCAACATAGACGCAGGCTGGGAATATGCACATGAGCATGGGATAAATGAGATAGTGGTCCACGCGCCATACATTATAAATCTGGCAAACACCGTAAAGCCTGAGACATACGAGCTGGCAGTGGAGTTTCTGGAAAAGGAGATAGTAAGGACCGCGGCAATGAAGAGCCGCATACTGGTGCTTCATCCGGGAAGTCATGTAAATGCCGGTGAGCAGGCTGGAATCGCACAGATTGTAAAGGGACTTAACACAGTGCTCAATCAGAATGATGACGATGTGTTTATCGCACTTGAGACGATGGCAGGAAAGGGCAGTGAAATAGGCCGTTCCTTTGAGGAGCTTAAGGCAATCTATGATGGAGTGGATAGGAAAGAAAGGCTGCGTGTCTGCTTTGATACGTGCCATGTAAATGATGCAGGATACGATATTGTGAACCATTATGATGAGGTTTTTGCAGAGTTTGACAGGGTGATAGGGCTTGAGCAGATAGCGGTATTTCATGTGAATGACAGCTTAAATCCTCTCGGAGCACACAAGGACAGGCATGCAAATATAGGCAAGGGAACCATCGGCTATGATACACTGCACCGCCTGGTGCATGATGAGACCTTTGCAAATGTACCAAAGATTCTGGAAACACCATGGCTTTGTGAGGAGGGCTCTGCGAAGAAGACTATTCCTCCTTATAAAGAGGAAATAGAATGGCTTCTTAAATAAGAAAGTGGCTAAAAATGTATGGAGAGGTTTGGTATTACAGACAGTAAGATAATGGAGGCATAATAGATGAAGGAAAAAACCTACGAGGGAACTAAAAAAACACAGAATGGTTTAAAGAGAATGTTTTTTTCAGCGCTTGCGATATTATTGCAGGCAGTTTTCATGGTCTATATGTTTACAAGGCTAAATGAATATGCGGCAGCAATAAACACGACCACAAGCGTCCTGGCAATCATACTTGTGCTCGGACTGTACAATCGTGAGCAGACCGCATCCATGACTACACCGTGGATTATACTGATACTGGCATTTCCGATAATGGGAGTGTCACTTTACCTGTTAGTCGGACTAAACGGCGCACCGAATAAGATGCGTGCACGGTTTGAAGAGGTGGATTCCATGCTTCTTCCATGTCTGCCTGAAAACGCAGACATACTATCCGATATGTATGAAAAGGTGCCACAGGCAGCGGGAATTTCAACATACCTGGCAAAAAATGCACTATATCCGGTATATCAGAACACTGATGTGACATATTATGATCAGGCATCAAAGGGACTAGAAGCGCAGCTTAGCGATTTATCAAAGGCCAGGAAATTTATTTTCATGGAGTATCACGCCATAGAGGACAAGGAATCGTGGCACCGTATCCAGAAGGTGCTTACGGAGCGCGTGCAGGCAGGAGTCGAGGTCAGGGTGTTTTATGATGATATGGGCTCAATCTTTTTCATAGACAGGGATTTCTCGGAAAAGATGGAGAAGCTTGGCATCAAATGCAGGGTGTTCAACCCGGTTGCACCTGCCTTTAACATGTTTTTAAACAATCGTGACCATAGAAAAATCACGGTAATTGATGGAAAAATCGCATATACCGGCGGTTATAATCTGGCAAATGAGTACTTCAACGTGACACACCCATACGGAATCTGGAAGGATACTGGAATCAGGCTTGAGGGAGATGCTGTCAAGTCGTTTACCATCGCATTTCTCGAGATGTGGAATGCATCAGAGCGCAAGGTGCCGCGCGAGGTGGATGTATCGCAATATCTGCTGCACTATGATTATGAGGCAAAACAGAGTGGATTTATCCAGCCATATGCAGACAGCCCTCTCGATAACGAGCAGGTGGGGGAGGATGTCTATATCAGTATGGCAAACAAGGCACAGCGTTATTGCTGGTTTATCACTCCTTACCTTATCATTACCGATGAGATGAGCCATGCGCTGGCACTTGCCGCCAAGCGTGGAGTTGACGTGCGCATCATCACGCCGGGCATACCTGATAAGAAACCAATATACAGCGTGACACGCTCCTTCTACAACCAGCTTGTGAAGCATGGTGTGAGAATTTTTGAGTGGACACCGGGCTTTTGCCATGCAAAGATGAGTGTGGCAGACGATATAATGGCAACCTGCGGTACCATAAATCTTGACTACAGAAGCCTTTATCACCATTTTGAAAATGGCTGTTTTATGGCGGATTGTGAAGTGGTGCATGAAATCAGGGATGATTTTATCAGGCTTTTCGCTGAGTCAGCGGAGGTGACGGAGAAGTACAGGACCGGAAGAAGTGCAAGACGAAGGCTGGGGCAGTCAATTATGAGGCTGTTTGCAGGGCTATTGTAGACTGAAAATAATGTGTATCAGGGAAGTGAGAGCATATGAGTGATTACGACAGCAAAATCATCAGAAAGCGGATAAGAGTGTACGGCTCTGTGCAGGGAGTAGGTTTCCGCTACAGAACAGAGCATGCGGCAGAAAGCGTTGGCGCAACAGGCTGGGTGAGAAATGACCCTGACGGCTCGGTATTTATGGAAATACAGGGCACAGAGGAGCAGATAGACAGGGTATTTGCAATGGTGAGTCAGGGTACTTATGTAAATATAGAGAAAATGGATGCCAAATCAATACCGGTGGTTGAGGATGAGCGGGGATTTCATACGAGAGAATCGCTTGGAGACTTCTGGGGACTATGGCACAGATAAACGGAGGCATCATATATGTTTTTTATGATGGGAATAACGGACGGCAGGAAGGACTTTGACTTCAATCAGGTCATTACCTGCGATAAATGTGGCAGGTATGGCAGGTATCAGGTGTATATGACATACATGGTGCTGTCACTGTTCTTCATTCCGTGTTTTAAATGGAACAGGCACTACTATGTGCAGACCACATGCTGTAATGCGCTTTACGAGCTTGATCCGGAAATAGGACGCAGGATAGCAAGAGGCGAGGACGTGGAGATATTGCCACAGCATTTGCAGCGTGTAAATCCGCAGTATGGTTATGGCTTTGAAAATGGAAGTGGAAATACAATAAAAAGATGCAGCAATTGTGGATATACAACTACAGAGGACTTTGAATTCTGCCCAAAATGCGGCAGGAAATTATAATGCAATGGCTTTATAATAGAAAATTAAAATTTAAGAACACATGACTTTTAAATAAGGCGATAAACTTATATGGAAATTTAGGAGGAAAACACATGGAAACCTGGTATTACGAGGTAGTGTCCATAGACGGAGACTATGCAAATCTAAAGAGATGCGATATTGAATCAGACGATCTGAAGCTTGTGGCAAGGGCACTGCTCCCACCAGAGATTATGGAGGGAAGCAGACTGAAATACGAGCTGATGCAATATGAGATAATTTAGTAACATATAACCTTGAAGTAGGAGATGTTAAGAATGCAGCAGAAATCGACACAAAAAATACTGCTATTTAGTGTAGCAGCACAAAAAGTGGAAAAAATAAAAGTCCTGTGCAAAACTCTTGGAATATCGGTGCAACAGGTGGAAAAATCAGATTACGGACAGAAGCTCGGTGCGATAGCAGGAATAACCGGATTCAAAAAGGATGGTTCAAGGTATAGCGGAGCCGATTTCCCGGCGGAGCTTCTGGTCTTTTCAGGTATTAATTCATCACAAATGGATATCTTTCTGGCGGAATATAAGAAGGCGGGAATCGAACCAATCGGATGTAAGGCCGTCGTGACACCGGATAATGTATTTTGGAGTGCCGATAAGCTGTTTCGGGAGATATTTAAAGAGCACTTGTTTATGAGCAGGTAAATTGTAAATGTTATTATAAAATGAAAGAAAAACCTCTATCGTGCAATTTCTAATAATTTTTTCTTTATATTTGTAAGATAACTTCTACTTACAGGAATGGTAACGTTATTTGGCAAAAAAAGTTCATTAATTCTTAGAGATAAAACTTTATTGATATTAACAATATAAGATTTGTGAGCTCGAATAAAAAAAACTGGGAGTCGTTTTGATATTTCATTTAAAGAAATTCTTTCGACAAATACATTTGATGTAGTATGAAGGATTACATCATGTCCATTTTTTTCTATATACATTATATCATTGTAAGGTATGCTAATAATATCGTTGCCCTTGTGATAATAATAAAATTCTCGACTAAATAAATGAATAAATTTATCGAGACAATTATTTATTGTGCCATAGTTAATTGGTTTTAAAAGATAGTTGAATGCTTGAACATCATAACCATCAAATACATATTCCTTAAATGCAGTAAGAAATATAATAATACCTGTGTAACCGCTTTCTCTGAGCTGTTTGCATGCATCAATTCCGGTGAATGAGTTATTGCAATTTAATTCGATATCAGAAAAGAATAAATCACATTTTAGAGTAGGCAAGGATTTAATAAATTTTTTATATGAATTAAGCCAAATAATATTTATTAAAATCCCTGTGTTAGCAGCCCATTTTTTTATTGAGTCTGAGAGTGTTATGAAATCACTTTTATTATCTTCAAGAATTGTGATGTTAATAATCATTAATTATCCTCCAATCAATTATCTAAAGGAAATAAAATAGAAACTGAGAAAATCTCAGTGCCGGGATCAAATTCTATGATGCCATTATATTTTTTTACAATCTCATTAATCCTTTTTATTCCGATGCCATGTTCGTTTTTATTAGAAGTTTTTGTGGTTAAAAGGTTGCCATTTCCTCCATAAAGGTATATACCATTTGAACTATTTGATATAAATAGTAGTAGCATATTGTTATATGGTTTAATTTCAATTTGAAGTCTACGTTTAGTCATGTCTAACTTACAGTTGGCTTCTATTGCATTATCAAGTAAATTACTAATTAATGAACACAAATCCATATCTGAAATGTTATAATTAGCTGGAAAATGAATCTGATGTTTTATAGAAATATTATTATCTAGTGCTTTCGAGAGTTTTGCTGTCATAATACAGTCAATGGGGATTATTCCAGTTGAGATTGTATATGATGTCCTTTCTATAGAGTTATTTATCTGGTATATGTATTTTAAGGCGTCAGAATTTTTTCCGTTTTCTACAAGTTTATATAGAATGCTCATATGGTTCATGATGTCATGTTTAAATACCCTAAGACTATGGGTGGAATTAATTATTTCCTCATTTTGTCGAGCTTCCATTTGATTAATTGTAATACTCTGAATAAGTCTGTCATTTTTTTCTTTTTCTTTTCCAAGTCTATAAATATATATAGAAATATATACAAATAAAAATAGTGTAAGTCCGAAAATAAATAAGAGTAAGTGGAAAAAGTTTTCAGCGTATATTGACTGTTTTAATAAAATAATAAGTACAATCTCTTCTAATATGACACATATAGTAGAAATTATGAAATAGGAAATTTTATCAAGTTTTCCTAAAACAAACACCTGTGGAGTAAAAAGCAAAAATATGATTACAAACAAGGCAATTATGGATATATATATTAAGGAAAAAAGTATTCGCATATTTCCCAAATATAATACCTGCGAGAGATTTATATTATAAAACTTTATTGGTATTAATAAAGTCAAAGCATCTGAAGTTATTAGTATCAGGCAATAGATAAAAGAGACAAAAAAACTATTAAAAATAGGATTAACAAAAAATAATATTAAGAAAATAATATTAAGTAATAGTACAGATGTTAAAGAAATAATGGTAGATATCTTGCTTATATTCATAAGAGTAATTAATAGTGATTTACATAGTATGAATAATGTTTGTTCAGCCGTATGATAATGATATTGACGTTTAGTAAATTTTGCATTGCAAATTACAGCAAATAGAAACGATTCTAATAGATTTATTATAAATTCCCAAATTATGTTAAACATATATTCTACTCCTTGATTAGTGTAAGTAAATTATAACAGATGCTCTTTTTTTCTACAATGAGCAATAACACTATCAGCAAGCTATTGACAGCCAATTTTATGTCGTTTGCGCCAAATATCTTGTATAAATTAATAAATTGTGTAATTCTTAGATTAAGATAAATATTCAGAACCGCCTAGTGAATATTTGTAAAACTGTACGATGCTCGTGCTTTCACGAGACTGCGAAGTAAATTTTGATCATATCTATGGAATGGCTCTATTCGAGCTACCTTGAGAACAAGAAAATCTCTTAACAGAAAGGTATACATAAATGAAGAAAAATAAAATACTAATTGGTGTTATATCAATTATGTTTGCAGGAATAATTACATTGGGGATAATAGAATGTAACAATAGCAATACAAAGGATAACGATAAATTATTTATTGGAAATGGCAAATTTTATCAAGCAAAAAGGTTGAATGGATTGGGTGCCATTTATGATGACGACTATATTTTTTTTGATTGTGAGAATCAAATATATGAATCGTATAATTATTCTAATAAAAAAAACGACAAAAAGCTTAATGTGAATTGCAGAAACTCAGCTTGTTCACACAGCAATGATACGTGTGAAGCATATGTTGAACTTGGTGAGTATTTTGTTTTCAATAGTAAAATATACAAATATTATAACAAAAGTAAAGTTGTATCAGGTGAAAATAGGTTGTATGGTTCTATTGTTGAGGAAGAATCAGGAAAAACGGTCTTTAAAAATTCTATTCCAACTGATATGTCATCAGAATTAGCAATTGATGATAGTGAGGCTATTTTATATGTTAGGGTATTGTCGGATGATATAGTAAAAGTAGATGGTGATAGACATGCCTATTTGTTGGACAAGAATTTTAATATTATATACTGTCATTACAATATTGGCAAATTTCCATGGGGAGCTATTTTGAATGGAAATTATTACTATATCAATGATATAAATGAAATTGTCAAGGTAAATTTAACAACGTTTGAGAGTAAATCAATAGCATCAAATGGTAAGGCTTTTATGGCGGATAACGATGAGAATTTTATATATTATTCAAATGAATTTAGCGAATTATATAAGTTGTCACCGGATGATGAAAGTTCTATAAAAATAGCAGATAATGCGCTTTTCTTTTCTGTACAGAATAAATATATATATGCCAGTGGTGGAGATAATGGTAACAAAATAATATATGATAAAAACGGAAAAATTATTGCCGATTATTCAGCTTGTGTAAATATGGGAGCTGATTCTGCCTTTCAAATAAATGATAAAATATATACAATATTTAATGGTGGTGTAGCTTACATGGATCTTGATGGGAAGAATTATGGTGAGATGATGCAATGAGATATGAAATTAAAAAAATATTATCATGTAAAATACTTATGATTTCTATGATTGTGGCTTTTATTTTTTCAATGGCAATTTCATATAATGCATATGCTAATGAGAAAATAGATTTAAGAGAGTTTTCTGCATATATTGGTGATTTTTCAGAACGAAAATATGATGTGATAGAGCAAAAAGTAATGGAGTTACAAAACGAATATGAAGAAACACAAAATGTAGATGTAATGGATGAAATGTTTGTTTATCTGACATTGGATAAAGATGCTTTAAATTGTCATAATGTTGTTGAATATAGGGATAGTGTTATTTCTGATTCTGAAATTAAAATAAAAACTGAGTCTGGATATTATAAGAGAATGAACGAAACGATAAATAAATTATATGGAAAGAAGACTAATCTTGTAATTGGAGAAAGTGAGACTTTAAATGAAGTATATGATTTATTTTGCGTAACTGATATTGTAGATATTGTATTTATTATTGTAATTATTTTATTTTCTTCTTTTTTGTTTTTGAATGAACATAATAACAATACATTTTATATGATTAAATCATCATATAGAGGTGGGAAGTTATCTTATCGGAATAAAATAGTGGTAACATTATTTTTTTCGATAATGGCATCAGTGGTTGAAACTTTGGGAATGACAATATGGTCAGTTTTTTGGAATAAAATAGATCAATGGAATACATCAATTCTCTTAAATAACGCTTTCTTACATTCACCTTATAGTATTACTTTATTTGAGATGATAATTGTAGTAGTAATTATGAGGGCAATTGGTTTTTTTGTATTATCTAGTGTATTTATTTTTGTTTCTTTATTTTTTAAAAGTAATATTGTGCCGATAGCGATTAATACATTTATTGGTCTGGGAGGTATAGCAATTAATTATATTTTATCAGGAAAATATTTTGCTTTATCTGGTGGCACAATCAGAGAAGCTGAAAATTATGATATTCTTAGAAAGTATACACCGTTTCCATTGATTAGTGAAAGTGTCAATTATTTTAAGGAATATGAACCTATTAATTTAATGGGAGTTCCAATTCAGTTATTAAGTTATTCTTTAATAATTAATCTGGTTTTTGCAATTATAGTGATAGCGCTGGGTTACTATTTTTATAACACGAATTTTAGGGAAAGTTGAGTTCAAAAATATCATGCTAGAGTTAATTGATATAAAAAAAAGATATGGCAGTAAAGAAGTATTGCATGGAATCAGCATCAAATTTGAAAATGGTATTTATGGATTGATTGGACCAAATGGATCTGGTAAATCTACTATTATGAATATAATGTCAGATGTTTTGGATATGAGTTCAGGCAAAATTTTATATAATGGAACTGATATAAAAGAATTAGATGACAGATATAGGGAAAAAATTGGTTTTTTGCCACAAAATGTAGGTTATTATCCAAATTTCACAGCAAAAAAAACCATAGAGTATTTTGGGTATCTTAGAGGTGTAAATAAAAAAGAATTAGATTCAAACGTGGAACAGGTGTTAAGGGATGTTAATTTGTATGAGAATCGTAACGATAAGGTTAAATCTTTTTCAGGAGGAATGAAGCAAAGACTTGGAATTGCAATAACATGTGTAGCTAATCCGGAGATTATTATTTTTGACGAGCCGACAGTGGGGCTTGATCCGGAAGAAAGGGCAAGATTTAAAAATCTAATTAGAAAATTATCTAAAACAAAAACTATTGTATTATCAACACATATTTTATCAGACGTAGAGGAAGTGGCTGACTATATAATATTGATTAAAGAAGGATGTCTGACAAAATTTGAGAAGATTGGTGGGAAGGATAATGAATAATGTTACCAAAATGGAATTATACAAAGTTCTTTCAAAACCTCAGGTATATATAATTTTTGTTGTTGGACTAATTATTCAAAGTATCATGGCGGGACAGATGAGAACAACTATGTTTAATGGATATCATAAGTCTGTGTATGAAAATTATATGAATGAAATGGAAGGCGAATATTCAATTGAAAAAAAAGAATACATTAATTCAGAATATCAGAAATTCCAAGCTATTATGGATGATGAGCAAAAGAATGAAATTGCATTTAATAATGGCAAAATAGATGGTAAGGATTATCATTCTATAATCAACGAAGAAAAGAAAGCTCAATATAGAATAGCAACTGTCAAATACATTGTTGAGAAAACAGAGTATTATGATAGTCTGGATAAAAGTGCACAATATTTTTATGATATTGAAATAAGTGATTATATTGAAAATTTGAGGTTTAATGTTATACCTATAATAGTTATTTTATTGATTGTGGTACCTATGTATACAGATGATATATATGCAGGAACATTAGCTATGATTAAATCATCTAAAAATGGAAGAATGATATTGTTAAAATCGCGGCTGAACATTAGTTTATTAATTTCGTTGTTGATATGTATATTATTTGCATTTATTGAATTTGTGACAAAGTACATTATATTTGATTTAGGAAATCTGAATGCAGGGGTTGAAAGTCTGATGATTGAGAGGACTATGCATTTACCATATATTCTATCGGACTTGTCTATATGGCAATTTATTGTTTTATTATATCTGTTCTATCTTATAATCTCGGTTATGATTAGCATAATTGGTTTATTAGTTTCTAAAATATCACGAGGAAATATAGAAGCATTTTCAATAATGAGCGTTATTATTGTAGGTGTTTCATATATTTTAAATATTTTGTGACTGATATGTAATGACCTTTCAATAAATGGTATCATTTGAAATTATGGATGACCATAAAAAGCGTGGCATTCAGGAAGGGCGATATCTTGAAATATATTCGTTAGTACAGGATGGTATAATAGAGCCGGAATTAGGGGCAAAGCGACTGAATATGACGTTTGCAGACTTTGAAAGGGCGATGCAAAAGGCGGGATGCAAGCTCTAATCAACCAGTCCCTTGTTCTTCCACTTTCCGCTCTTCCAGCGCAGCACCATGCCGACAGCCCTGATGCACTCGTCACTTGCGAGTCCGATGTAAGCACCGACTGCGAGAAGCCCCAGATGAAGTCCGAAGAAGTATGTTCCACCGACCGCCGCAAGGTACATGAAAACAGCACCCATGACAACCGGGAATACGGCGTCACCGCTTGTCTTCAGTGCCTGACCATATACCAGATTGGTGACTCTTCCAAACTCCAGCACAATATCGATGGCGAGAAGCTTTGTGACCAGATTTATCATCTGTACGTCATTCGTGAAGATTCGTACAATGTAGTTACCTAAAAGCGCAAATGTGATAGAAAGGCAGGATGCCGTAATCACACCGTAGATAGCGGCCTTGCGAGTGCCCCTATCACATTCGTCATACTCCTTTGCTCCGATATGCCAGCCGGTCAGGATGGCATTTGCCTGAGCTAAGGCAGCACCGATACAGTACGAAAAGTTAGCAATCTGTGTGGCATAAGAGCGCGCAGTGACGTTCAGTCCGTCAGCATCCATCTGGTTCATGAATCGCACTACAAGAGTCATTGCGATATTGTAAAGCGCGGTTTCACAGGCAGACGGGAAGCCAATCTTTATAATCTGTCCGAGAATTTTTCCGGGAGCTATGCGCTCGGGACTGTCCTTTGCCTTGATGAGCACAGCGCCCATTGTGGCAACAATAATCAGATTGATAATACGTGAAATAACCGTTGCTGTGGCAACACCCATAACGCCCCAGTTCATTACAAAGAGAAAAACAGCATTGAGTATAAAGTTAATGACATTTCCAATAATTGATGCCCAAAGTGACTGTTTTGTGTAGCCGAAAACTCTCAGGTAGCTTGAATAAATCGGTATGAGAGCATTTAAAAAGCAGGCACCTCCAACAATGCGCAGATAAGTATTTGCCGAATCAAAAAGCGCCGGTGCAATGCTGACCATTTTAAGAATATTACCGGAAAAAACAGCCAGAAATACCGACATGAGCACACCTATTACAGCGTTAAATATAAGCCCAAGCTGCCTTGCCTGATATGCTATACCCGGTTTTCCGGCACCGATATTCTGCGTCATGACAGCAACCATACCGCTTGAGATGACACCAAACATGATGATGAAAACAGAGATATATGTATTTGCCGTGCCGACAGCACCAACCGCCTGGTCGCTCACGGATGACAGCATAAGAGTGTCGACCATGCCTGACAGCATGTAAAAAAGTGTTTCGAAGCATATTGGAATGGAAAGCTGTGTAAGTGTTTTTCTTTGAACCTGCATATAGATTACCTCATTTATAATGTATGTATACTTTTATAATGTATGTATACTTTGTGATATTAACAGAAAGAATGCAAACTTCTTATTATAAACTTCATTTGGGAGAGGAAGATATAAAGAAGAGAAGCTTGCATGCATCAATCAATATATTACATTATCACAAATAATTCTTGTATTATTTCAAGGAAAAATTGTACTATTTCTACTTTATCTATAACTGAGTCATTATTCATATTACAGTGTAGATTCATCAAAACCTTGAGAACAAATAAAAAATTGCACACCTTATGCATGTAATATGTTAAAATAAAAATAGTTGATATATCATTATTATAGTAAACAAACCGGATGGGGATTAAAAGAGACTAAGGAATATGTAGAAAAATGTATTTTGAATTAAAAGAAAACCGGCCACACGGCACACCGGAAAATCCGTTCAGTCAATACCATATCAGTGATGTAAAGCGTGCATTCCAGATTCCGGTACACTGGCACGATGAGCTGGAAATTATATATGTAAAGCAGGGCAGGCTGCATGTGACCATATCAGGTGAAAACTATATAGGAAGCCCAAAGGATGCATTTGTGGTATCTCCGGGCAGTCTGCATTTCATGGGCTCGCCGACAGGAGATGTAGATTATTACACGTTTCTGTTTCCTCTTGAATATATATCATTTCAGACGGACGATCTCATGGAAAAATCAATCCTATCCCCTCTTAAACGAGGCAGACTTATGATTAGTCCCCAGATAAATGATACAGCAGCAGATATATGCGAGCGGCTGATAGAGATAAATGCACAGATATCAGGGAAAAACGCAGAAAAAACAGATGTTGCAAATATAGAGGCGCAATTTGAGACAAAAATAACTCTCATCAAATTCATCCGGAAAATGTGGAGAAATGGTCTGATTCTGGAAAATGGCACAAACGGCACCAACACAATAGAAAAAGAAATGATAACGTATATCCGGCAAAACTATACAAGGGAAATTTCACTGAAGGAATTTGGTGCACAGTTTCATTTGTCAGAAAAATACATATCACGCTATTTTAAAGAGCATTTTCATATTACGCTGTCACAGTATGTCAATCATCTCAGGCTGGAGCATGCCAGACAGCTATTGGAGGAATCAGCAGCTTCCGTTACAGAGGTTGCGATGTGCAGTGGATATCAGAATGTGAGCTATTTTATACGCAGCTTCAAGAAAATGTATGGGGTATCACCTCTTAAATACAGAAATTTTCAAACTTTACCTTGACAAAGTGACAAAAAGAGCATAAAGTATATTAAAAGATTAATTTAACAGTGTTTCAAAACCGATGAGAAAGAAGAGTAGACCTTTCCGGATATCTCAGAGAGCTGCAGATGGTGGGATTGCAGTATGGATGGATTTGTTGAATGGCCTTTCGAGGGTGATCCGAAGCGTTTGATGGTACAGAGCATAGTTTCTTAACGATTAAATCAGTAGGCGTCACCGGGAACCGAACCCGTTATCATTTCGGCATGTATATTAGTACATGACAGAGTGGACAATTCGTCAAATTGAGTGGTACCGCGATAATAAGAATTTATTACCGTCTCAAGCATTAGCTTGAGGCGGTTTTTTGCATAAACACCCACATGATGAAATGTCGTTAGCGCAAATTTGATTTGAGGCTATGACATCTGGCTTGTTGCGGCAGGTTTATGAGAAAATCGCGAACATCGGGAAACAAACACTTCACAAAGAAAGTGAGGAATTCAATATGAAAAAGAAAGTATTATCAGTAATTTTAGCAGCAGTTTGCACCATGGGCCTTATGGCAGGCTGTGGAGCAGAGGGGTCAAAGGGATCTACACAGGGTGGCTCAAAGGGTGACAGCTACACAGTAGGTATTTCGCAGTTTGCAGAGCATGGCTCTCTTGACAACTGCAGGGAGGGCTTCTTAGAGGGCCTCAAGGAAGAGGGCATCGAGGAAGGTAAAAACCTTAAGGTTGATTACCAGAATGCACAGACAGATACCGGTACGGCAAGCACTATTGCAGACAGCTTCGTATCTGAGAAGGTTGATATGATTTGTGCCATCGCTACACCATGTGCAGCCAGCGCCTACAATTCAGCTATGAATGCAGACATTCCAACAGTATACACAGCAGTTTCAGATCCTGTTGTAGCAGGTCTTGCTAAGGAGGACGGCTCAAGTGTCGGAAATATCACAGGTTCATCAGACGTGCTTCCTGTTGAGGAGCAGCTTAAGATGATCAGACAGATGATGCCGGATGCTAAGAAAATCGGTATTCTATACACCACAAGTGAGGCAAATTCATGCAGCACCATTGAGGAGTACAAAAAGCTTGCTGATAAATATGATTTTGAAATCGTTGATACCGGAATAAACACATCAGCAGATATTGAGATTGCAGCATCAGATCTTGTTTCCAAGGTTGACTGCCTGTGCAACCTCACAGACAACACAGTAGTAAATGCACTCCAGACTGTTCTCGACAAGGCAAATGGAGCAAAGATTCCGGTATTCGGAAGTGAAATTGAGCAGGTTAAATCAGGCTGTGTCGCTTCAATGGGAATTGATTACTACCAGCTTGGAATCAAGACAGGAAAGATGGCAGCAAAGATTTTAAAGGGTGAGGAGAAAGCCTCTGACACTCCGTTTATCACAGCTTCAAAGGCAGAGCTTTATGTAAACACTGCAGCAGCAGACAAGATTGGCATGACACTTGATGCAGATTATATCAAGGATGCAGCCGAGACATTTGATAAGATTGAAGTAAAATAGTTACGTTGATTTTTAAAGCAGGGGAGGATACACCGTGACACTAGTTTTAAGCGTTTTAGAGCAGGGCATGATTTATGCGATCATGGCTCTTGGAATATATATCACATACACCATACTGGATTTTCCGGATCTGACCGTAGATGGAAGCTTTCCACTTGGAGCGGCACTTTCGGCGGTGCTCATCACAAAGGGCGTTAATCCGATACTCACACTGCTTGTGACATTTGCGGCAGGTGCGTTTGCCGGAATGCTGACAGGAATCATCCATGTGAAGCTCAAGGTGCGTGACCTTTTATCGGGAATTATCATGATGACAGCGCTTTACACGGTGAATCTTCGTATTGCAGGAAGAGCAAACCTGCCAATATACAATATGACCACACTTTTCGACAATGATTTTGTCAGAAATGTATTTAAGGGCGGCTTAGCACAGTTTTCAAATGTGATTATCATCCTTGTTATCACACTTGTGATGAAATTCCTGCTCGACTGGTACATGAGCACAAAGTCAGGATATCTGCTTCGCGCCGTAGGTGACAATGAGACTATCGTTACATCTATGGGTGTGGACAAGGGCATCACAAAAATCATCGGCCTTGCAATCGCCAACGGCCTTTGCAGCTTAAGCGGATGCATTTTTGCACAGCAGCAGAGATATTTCGACATATCAATGGGAACCGGAACAATGGTTATCGGACTGGCGAGCGTTATTATCGGAATCAGCCTGCTTAAAAAGGCAACATTTTTGCGTGTGACCTCAAGTGTTGTTATCGGAGCGATTGTATACAAGGCCTGTGTGGCAATCGCTATAAAGCTTGGTATGCCGTCGAGCGATTTGAAGCTCATTACAGCGGTATTGTTCCTCATCATTCTGGTGCTTGGAATGGATAGAAACAAAAGAAAGAAGGTGGCATAATGTTAGAGCTCAACCATATCCACAAATTATATAATCCGGGAACAGTCAACGAGATATGCCTCTTTGATGATTTTAATCTGAAAATAGATGATGGACAGTTTGTTTCCGTTGTAGGAAGTAATGGCTCCGGAAAGACATCTATGCTCAACATCATCTGCGGTTCTATCCCTATTGATGGTGGCAGCATAGTGGTAAACGGCACTGACATCACAAAGCAGAAGGATTTTATCAGACACCGCCGTATAGGACGTGTATTTCAGGATCCGTCAAAGGGAACCTGTCCTTCCATGACAATCCTTGAAAATCTGTCCATAGCTGACAATAAAGGAAAGACATACGGTCTGGGCCGTGGTACAAACCACAGCAGAATAGATCATTACAAAGAAATGCTTGCCGAGTTAAACCTCGGACTTGAGGATAAGCTTCACACAAAGGTTGGCGCACTTTCAGGCGGTCAGAGGCAGACACTTGCGCTTCTCATGGCTACGATGAATCCAATCGAGTTTCTCATCCTTGACGAGCACACAGCAGCCCTCGATCCAAAGACCGCTGAGATTGTAATGCAGCTCACAGGCAAGATTGTGGCAGAGAAGAAGGTCACAACAATCATGGTCACACACAATCTGCGCTACGCTGTTGAATACGGAGACCGCCTTATCATGATGCATCAGGGCAAGGCGATAATCGACAAGGCCGGCGCTGATAAGAAGGCTATGCAGGTTGATGATATTCTTGGCACATTCAATGAGATCAGTATTGAGTGCGGAAATTAGTGCATCGAAAAATAAATATGAATTGAAAATGTCCTCCTGTGGGAGTATTGTATAACGATACTTCTACTAGGAGGACATTTTATATTTCAAGGATTATAGATGAGGAGATGAAAAAAGGTGATTTATTTGTGATAACCGGGATGTCGGGCGCTGAACTTGCGATAAGGGTATTAGATATACCTGATGATGATATAATCATACCCTCATCATCCCCGACATAGTACATCCTCCGGCGGCTCCACATTCCATAACATCAGCAAGTCGCGGAACACTAATGTCTGGCATAGCATCATAAGCGGGTGGTGCATCGGAAGCTGTGCTGTCATCACTTGAAGCAATATTGATACCGCCGATTGCATAAACCGGTATCCAAACCGCATCACAGACATTTTTGAGGAAATCAAGTCCGCGCGGAGGAAGTCCTTTTTTGCAGTCGGTTGCAAAAATATGTCCTGCCGTCATATATGTGGCACCAAGCTGTTCGGCTTTTATGGCATCTTCTACAGAGTGGACAGAGGTTCCGATAACCTTGAAGAATTGTTGATAATTGTCAGTGCTTTTTGACATATCTGTGGATATATTGTCAGATAGGTCTTTTTTGACATATGCTTCGAGGATTGGCAATGGCAGATGTATATACGGATGTTCAAGCTCCATTGCTACATTTATAAAGCTGTGCAGCATGCACTGCACATCATATTTTTTACACAGAGCAATCACATCGCGTGCCAGAGACAGATATTCTGCCTCCGGCATATCCTTTTCTCTGAGCACAATTGCATGGGGATGGAGCTTACAGACGCGCTCGAGCTGTTCCATGAACGGACGGCTGCAAAGGTGTCTGTTTGTGATAGCGATTATATTATCACTCTGTAAAGCATGTTTTGAGTTTTCGTATAAGAGTTTTTCTTCATTCATATTTGTACCTACACGTAAATATAGTCGCTCATCACCGGCTGCAAACCATTGTCGAGCAGTGCATTAAATACCTCATCCACGCTTCTGCCATCAGAGATTTCAAACTGGTCATCGCCCTTGTCCTCTATATCATCCACATGGCTTCCGATTCCGGTGCTGACACCGGCTGAAATCTTAGTGGCGGCGATATTTACGAGATTGTCACGCACACGCGCTACCTCTCTTGTAGATATGGTGATGCTTGCAAACGGCATGAAGAGCCTGTAAGCGCATACCACCTGAAGGAGCTGTGTCTCGTGGACATCCTTTGGATTGATACGGTCATTGTTTATGATAGGGCACAGACGAGGGCATGAGAATGCAATCTCGGCTCTTGGATATTTTTTCTGGAGCAGGTATGCGTGATATCCGGTGGCAAGCGCATCCTTCCTGAAATCATCGAGACCTAAAAGTGCAGCAAAGCCGACACCTCTCATACCGCCCTTAAGAGCACGCTCCTGTGCATTTACACGGTAAGGGAAAATTCTCTTGTGTCCGGCAAGGTGGAGAGTCTCGTATTTATCAGAGTTGTAGGTCTCCTGAAAAACGGTCACATAGTCAGCACCGCACTCGTGCAGGTATGCGTATTCGTCAGAGTTCATAGGATAAACCTCAAGGCCTATAACCTTGAAATATTTGCGGGCAATTTTGCATGCCTCTCCAATGTATTCGACGTCTGACATTTTCTTGCTCTCACCGGTGAGAATCAGGATTTCCTGAAGACCGGTTTTGGCGATTGCAGCCATTTCCTTTTCTATTTCTGAGGCATTCAGCTTTGCGCGGTTGATTTTATTGTGACAGTTGAAACCACAGTAGATACAGTAGTTTTCGCAGTAGTTTGATATGTAAAGCGGTGTAAACATGCACACGCTGTTGCCGAAGTGCTTTCTGGTCTCAAGCTGTGCAGCCTGTGCGATTTCCTCAATAAATGGCTGTGCAGCAGGCGAGAGCAGAGCCTTAAAATCCTCCAATGTGCGGTATTCGTGGGAAAGTGCCGCGCGTACATCGGCTGCGGTGTATTGGTCGTAGTCGTAGGCATCCATTTCGGCAACAACCCTGTCCATGATATCGGAGTCAAGCACCTCCATATCAGGCAGATATTTCATATGGTCTATTCTGTTTTTCTTCATGTCCTCGAGGATTACTTCGTTTACAATGCTGTCGTTGAAGTGGTCATCGTGGGCGATATTTGCATTGGTATCTTTGTCATTTGTTATATTTGTATCGTTAGTCATTATGTGTTCCCTTCAAAAGCTGATTATCATATTTGTGCTTTATATATAATGATATGAGTGTCAAAAGGTATTTTGCCCCTCATTTATGATTTGTCGCGCAGATATCCTGTAAGAGGAGATGATGCGCTGGCGCCTTTGGTCAGAGTGCGTCCGAGTCCTGACAGATAAGCCATTCTTCCGGCCTCGATAGCCTTTTTAAATGCCTCTGCCATTATCTCAACATCACCGGCTGTTGCAACAGCAGTGTTTGCCATGACTGCGGCAGCACCCATTTCCATAGCCTCGCATGCCTGTGAAGGACGGCCTATGCCTGCATCCACGATGATAGGCAGGTCGATTTCGTCAATCAGAATCTGGATAAATTCCTTTGTGCAGATGCCTTTGTTTGAGCCGATTGGTGCACCAAGAGGCATGATGCAGGCAGCGCCGGCGTTTGCAAGGTCTCTTGCCACGTTGAGGTCAGGATACATGTAAGGCATTACGACAAAGCCCTCCTTTGCGAGAATCTCTGTAGCCTTTATTGTCTCAAAGTTGTCCGGAAGCAGATATTTGCTGTCGCGCATGATTTCAATTTTTACGAAATCTCCACAGCCCAGCTCGCGGGACAAACGTGCGATTCTTACAGCCTCATCGGCATTTCTGGCGCCTGATGTGTTTGGAAGCAGTGTGACATTGTCCGGAATATAGTCGAGGATGTTTGCCAGTCCTCCATCGTTTGCACGGCGCAGAGCCAGTGTGATAATCTGTGCATCAGCCTTCTCAATGCAGGCCTTTACCAGGTCGAGTGAAAACTTTCCCGATCCAAGGATGAAACGTGAGGTAAACTCGTGACCTCCTAAAACTAATTTGTCATTTGCTAAATCTATATTTTTACTCATGATTAACTCCTTATATTTTTATTGATGGTGTAAAAAGTGTTTGATTTTAATCAGCCCCCACCCATAAAGCTTAAAATCTCTACCACATCGCCGTCGGCGATAGCAGTGCTGTCATACTCAGTCTTTGGAAGAATCTCTTCATTCAGCTCTACAACGATGTGCTTAGGGTTGTAATTGTTAGCTGAAAGATACTGCGAAACAGTCATGCCGCATACATCTGCAGCTTCTTTACCGTTGATTTTTACCATTGTGCGTCTCCTTTCCGGATTGAGATGTGGAAAAAGCGGGGATTACCCCGAAGCAATATACTAAAAAAGAGTTCACAAAGAAATACACCCGCGGTGGTGTACCCCTTCATGAACTCTGTTCACTCTCAAAAATCCGTTATTAAACTATGTAAATATGTAAAATTAAAAGGGAGATACCAATAATTTTACAAACATGAGTATAGTACCTTGCACCGGCAAAGTCAACTGATTTTTAATAAAACCGCATTACGTTACTGATATGTTGTAACTGCATTACAACAATTTCCAACAAATTTTACATAACGCAGACAGTATATTTTCATTAGAATGATATGATTAAAGGGTCAAAAGGTATCATCGATGCATGCGTAGCATGTAGTAATCTGATTAATCATAAATGAGGGGCAAAATATCTTTTGACCTTCATATCATGTAATAAAAGGTAATAAAAATGATATTGAATAATTTCTGATAGCCGATTTAATGGAGGAAAATAATGTTTGACGAAGAAATGATAACAAAATACAGATACATAATATTACTTCTTGGTACAGCAGTATCGTTTGTGCTTGGCTTTGTAGTGGCATTTGCACTTGCTAAGCTCTGTGGAGTGATGGCTTTAAAGGCAGTGCTCAATATCGCTTTCACGGCAGGCGGTATCACAGGAATGCTTGGCTTTGTGTGCATTTGTCTGGCTGAGCTTAGACGCATATAGTACATCAGAAAGCTGATGCATCGCGCGGTTTTGCGAATGTGTGTGGGGAATCTGAATAGCTACTAATAAGAAAAGAAAGGAAACGGAATAAATTATTTTGACATACGACGAAATAAAAAAGAACAAAGAAATATGTGAATGCCTGCGAAAGGGAGATGAAAACCTCGGAGTGCTGGGCTACACAGATCATTCGGCGGTACACTGCACGATGGTTGCAAAGCGTGCCGCATATATTTTAAAAAAATTCGGATACAGTGAAGAGGATATCGAGCTTGTAAAGATAGCGGGCTTTATGCATGATATTGGAAATGTGGTCAACAGAAAGCATCATGCTGAGTACGGAGCGATTTTAGCGAACGAGATTCTTAAAAAGACTGATATGAGCATGAAGGACAGGATTACGGTTGTCTCTGCGATAGGTCATCACGATGAGTCCACAGGAGGAGCAATGGATCCGGTCTCTGCAGCTCTTATCATTGCAGATAAGACAGACGTGCGAAGAAACCGTGTCAGGGAAAAGGCAAAGGAAAATTTTGACATTCACGACAGGGTAAATTACGCTGTTACGGATGCGGCGCTCAAGATTAATATAGATAAAAAGGTCATTGCGCTCAATCTTCAGATTGATACAAGCATCTGCTCGATGTATGAGTATTTTGACATTTTCTTAGGGCGCATGATGATGTGCCGCGGTGCCGCCGGGATACTCGGAGCTACCTTCAAGCTCACTGCCAATGGCTCTAAGGTATTGTGATGAGTGCATGGGCAGATATTATTGGGCAAAAAATCATTAAAAAATCATTAATGGATCTGAATAGTTACTGATTTCGCATAAAAAGTGCATATTCGCACACAAACAAAACAAAATACAAATTTTATCGAAAAACTTACTTATAAAGTTTCTCAACTCTTGAACTTAAAAATGATTGATAGTATAATTTAAACGATTGGTGAAAATAAGATTAAATGATAAGGAGGAAATCGCAATGATTACCTGGAACAACTTGGATACCCTGGAATCCTTCAAGGAGCTTTCTAAAGTGGGACGTGTTGACATAAAAGAGGCCATGTCAGGAGACAATGGCGCTAAGCGTGTCAAGGAATACAACATCCCAATGGCAGAGGGATTCACTTACAACTTCGCTGCAAAGCAGGTGGACGCAGATGTGCTTGAGGCACTTGCAAAGCTTGCAAAGGAGGCACAGCTTACAGAGAAATTTGAGGCACTTTACAATGGTGCTGTTATCAATACAGGTGAGAACCGTCTCGTTCTTCACCAGCTTACCCGTGGACAGCTCGGAGATGCTGTAGTGGCAGACGGAGTTGACAAGCGTAAATTCTACGTAGAGCAGCAGGAGAGAATCGCTGAGTTCGCAAACAAGGTTCACTCAGGCGAGATTACAAACGCAGCAGGAGAGAAGTTTACAACAGTTGTTCAGATAGGAATCGGCGGAAGCGATTTAGGACCTCGTGCTATGTACTTAGCACTTGAGAACTGGGCAAAGAAAAACAATACATTCAAGATGGAAGCCAAATTCATCAGCAATGTTGACCCTGATGATGCGGCAAGTGTGCTGGCATCAGTTGACGTAGCTCACTCTATTTTTATATTAGTATCAAAATCAGGTACAACACTTGAGACTCTTACAAATGAGTCATTCGTTAAGGATGCATTAAAGAACGCAGGACTTGATGCTTCTAAGCACATGATTGCCGTAACAAGCGAGACATCACCACTTGCAAAGAGCGATGATTACCTTGCAGCCTTCTTCATGGACGACTACATCGGAGGACGTTACTCATCAACATCAGCAGTTGGTGGAGCAGTTCTCTCACTTGCATTCGGTCCTGAAGTATTTGCACAGTTCCTCGACGGAGCAGCAGCAGAGGATAAGCTTTCAAAGAATGCAGACATCATGGAAAACCCTGAGATGCTCGACGCACTCATCGGTGTTTACGAGAGAAACGTACTCGGATATCCTAGCACAGCAGTGCTTCCATATTCACAGGCACTCAGCCGTTTCCCTGCACATTTACAGCAGGCTGATATGGAGTCAAACGGCAAGTCGGTTAACCGTTTCGGTGAGCCTGTAGATTATGTGACAGGACCGGTTATCTTTGGTGAGCCTGGAACAAACGGACAGCACTCATTCTATCAGCTCCTTCATCAGGGAACAGATATTGTGCCACTCCAGTTCATTGGTTTCAAGAACAACCAGCTTGACACAGACGTAGTCATCCAGGACAGCACAAGCCAGCAGAAGCTCTGTGCAAATGTAGCAGCACAGATAGTTGCATTTGCATGTGGTAAGGCAGACGACAACAAGAACAAGAACTTCGAGGGTGGACGTCCTTCAAGCATCATCATCGGAGAACAGGTAAATCCTGCATCTCTTGGTGCACTCCTTGCACACTTTGAGAACAAGATCATGTTCCAGGGCTTCTTATGGAATGTAAACAGCTTCGATCAGGAAGGTGTTCAGCTTGGAAAGATACTTGCAAAGAAGGTTCTCGCACATGAGACAGACGGAGCACTCAAGGAGCTCAGCGATATGCTTAATATCTAGTACATCGAAAAATAAGTTAAGATACAGAAATATAAAAACGAGCCGCAATCCTGTGGGTATCAGGATTGCGGCTCGTTTTGTTCCGCCATAATACATCCGGGTTAAAGATGATTTATGGTTACTGTTAGGTGTGAACAGTAACGATTTATGACTAATTGGGTGAGATAATTTATTTAGGTTTATAGTTACTAATGTTGATAAATGTTATCATTATTTGTGTGCTTTGTGAAAGACAATATCATCCTTGATATTGCTGTCGCATCTGGTATAAGCATGGCTATGGCTGTTATTTCCGGCTGCATCACTGCTGTCCTTCTCAGGACCGTTCTCCATCCACCAGGCATAGGCTGCAGCGCCGATACAAACGGCAGCACACACGACAATTATTATTGTTTCAAGCATTTTAAATCCTCCGTTTTACTTTATCAGCATGACGCGGAGAAAATGTTTATTTAATGTATCTAAGTTATATTTCCTCCGCATATGCGCGAGTTTTGAAATAATCAGCGAAGGAAATTAGTTTATGCCCATCCTTGTCGTGGATAAAACGGATAATAAAGCGCCGGCTCGTGTTTGTGAGGCATATGCGCATGACCACGATAGCGGCATATGCGAATAAAATAATATGTATTAACTTGAGTAACGCACCCAGCCAGCTTAAATTGGATGTAAGCCTGCCTAAAAAACCAAGCGAAGAGGTACGGATGCGGCATATGACTTCAGGAAAAGAAGGTATTTCTTCTATATACTGGCAATCCATGAGTGCCGACATATCTGACTCTGAATAAAGCACTGCGCGTGAGTCCAAGACTTCCTGCTGTGGAAGCGCGGCCTTATCAGAAGAGGCATAAGAGCCCCAGACAACCCTGTGATCGTATGAACCGTATGCTGTGCGGTCAGGATCAAATTCGTCCAGATTTTTGTCGAGACTTAGAAAGGAGCAGGATATAAGACAAAGCAACAGTGGTAAAACCAGTATTTTCTTCATGAGAGTCCGCTCCTTTCCTTCCAATTTATGTTTCTATTTTCTTCCTTTAGGTTAAAAAAGTCAACTTTTAAGTAGATTTCTTTTCAAAAATATTGAAATTCTTAATGGGCTGTAATTGTAACCAAATGATTATCTTAAATCAATGATATACATATTGCATAAAAAATAATTGAAAATTTATGCATGTTTGTGCATCACGATAATAGACATTTTTCATGGCACGTGATACTATAATTAACGTAAAAACCCCCCAATACATTATATATTTTTACTATCCCCATAGTAAAATACCTTCTCCTAAAGGACAGCAGAACGATGGCTGTTCTTTTTTTGTCCCCAAATAGTGTATATTTCGGGAAACAAGCAGATACAATATTGTTGAAATGATTTAGACATGATACAATCAGATTAGATATTAGATAGCACGCAAGAAGCGAGACATGCTGATAACAGCTCTCTTTCTTCAAGCCTGCAGACATTGAAGGCTCTGATGTCATAATTCAGAGTCACTGACACCAAATACTGTGAGTAGATGATAGTTGCTTCACGTATGAGGAGGAAGAACATTTTAAGATTTAGGGTGTACTTCCGGCGAAGTGCACCCTTTGTTAGTGAACAAAGAGGTACAATAACCGCATGCGCATCTGCATGCTCGCATGCAAGGGCGTATGTGGTTATTGGACATCCCAACATAAATTGAAAATTGTAGCAGCGTCAAGCTGCGGAGAAGCCTCGAAAGAGGCGAATTTTCAATTAATGTTGGGGCTTTGTTCTCATTAAATACAAAGAGGTACAATAACCGCATATTAAATATTATAAGGAGTAACGCATGGAAACAAGAATAGCCCTGATCGGCATTATAGTTGAAAACCCGGATTCGGTTGAGCAGCTCAATCATCTGCTGCATGAGTACGGCAGCTTCATTGTTGGACGCATGGGTATCCCATACGAGAAAAAGAACGTGAATATCATCAGTGTGGCGATTGACGCACCACAGGATATTATCAGTGCTTTGTCCGGCAGGATTGGCAGGCTGGATGGCATAGGAGTGAAGACAGTTTACTCTAATAAATAAAGCAGACCAGACTACAGGAGAAAGCATGACCGAAAATACAGCAATAATAAAAATTATAGATGAAATTATGGCCTGCCGGAATATCACCCTCGAGCAGCTGCATATGTTGCTTGAGACGGATGATATGCAGGCAGTTGATTACCTTAGAAAGAGGGCATCTGAGAAAGCACACGAGACCTATGGCAATCAGGTTTTTATACGAGGGCTGATAGAGTTTACCAACTACTGCAAAAACGACTGTCTCTACTGCGGCATAAGGCACAGCAATACTCACGCGGACCGCTACCGCCTGAGTACGGAGCAGATTATGGCATGCTGCGAGAGCGGCTATGAGCTTGGTTTTCGTACCTTTGTGCTGCAGGGAGGTGAAGATCCGTACTACACGGATGAGCGCATCTGTGAGATAGTGTCCGGGATTAAGGCAAAGTATCCGGACTGCGCAGTTACACTCTCTATCGGAGAAAAGTCAAAGGAGAGCTATCAGAGCTATTTTGATGCAGGGGCAGACAGATATCTGCTGCGCCATGAGACTGCGGATGAAAAGCATTACAGTAGGCTTCATCCGGCAGAGATGTCACTTGCAAACAGAAAGCAGTGCCTTTGGGATTTGAAAGAGATAGGATATCAGGTGGGCTGCGGCTTCATGGTCGGCTCGCCGGGACAGACAGTGGAGACCTTGTACGAGGATTTGCAGTTTATAAAGGAGCTTGAGCCTCACATGGTTGGAATCGGTCCGTTCATATCGCAGAAGGATACACCTTTTGCAAACGAAAAGTCAGGCACGATGGATGAGACGCTTCGCCTGCTTTCAATCATCAGGCTCATACATCCAAAAGTGCTGCTGCCTGCCACAACAGCGCTTGGCACAATCCATCCGCTCGGCAGGGAAAAGGGCATACAGTCGGGTGCCAATGTCGTGATGCCAAACCTCTCACCGGTCAATGTCCGTGACAAATACAAGCTTTACGACAATAAAATCTGCACCGGAGATGAGGCAGCAGAGTGCCGCTTCTGCATGGAAAACCGGATGAAAAGCATAGGATATCAGGTGGTGGTGTCGCGCGGAGACTACGCAGATTTTTGATTAATAAATATAAAACAACACTAGGATATAGAAGGAGATAAAAATGTACAACGTAAAATCATTAAAGGCTGAGGAATTCATCTCAGACGAGGAAATCAAAGAGACTCTCGAATACGCAGAGGCAAACAAAAATAATATAGGGCTTATCGATGCGATTATCGAGAAAGCAAAGCTAAAAAAAGGACTCACACACAGAGAGGCATCAGTGCTTTTAGCCTGTGAGATTCCGGAGAAGCTTGACGAGGTTTACAAGCTTGCACAGCAGATAAAGAAGGATTTCTACGGAAACAGAATCGTGCTTTTTGCACCGCTTTATCTGTCAAACTACTGTGTGAACGGCTGTGTTTACTGTCCATATCACATGAAAAATAAGCATATTGCGAGAAAGAAGCTCACTCAGGAGGAGATAGTAAAGGAGGTCACAGCCCTTCAGGATATGGGACACAAGCGTCTTGCAATCGAGGCAGGAGAGGACCCTGTAAACAATCCGATTGAGTATATTCTCGAGTGTATCAACACAATCTACAGCATCAAGCACAAAAACGGAGCTATCCGCCGTGTAAATGTAAATATCGCTGCCACTACAGTGGAGAATTACAGAAAGCTCAAGGAGGCAGGAATCGGAACCTACATACTCTTCCAGGAGACATATCACAAGGAGAGCTATGAGCAGCTTCATCCGACAGGACCAAAGCATGACTATGCATATCACACAGAGGCCATGGACCGTGCTATGGAGGGCGGCATTGACGATGTGGGACTTGGTGTACTTTTCGGACTGGACAAATACAAGTACGAGTTTGCAGGACTTTTGATGCATGCAGAGCACCTTGAGGCAGTGCACGGTGTAGGTCCTCACACCATCAGTGTGCCGCGTATAAAGCACGCAGATGATATAGACCCGGATGTATTTGACAATGGCATCAGTGATGATACCTTCGCCAAAATATGTGCACTTATCCGTATTTCAGTGCCATACACAGGAATGATAATCTCAACCCGTGAGAGCCAGGCTGTCCGTGAAAAGGTTCTGCCGCTCGGTGTTTCACAGATCAGCGGCGCATCAAAGACAAGTGTCGGAGGCTATGCAGACCCAGAGGCTGAGAAAAATGCAGAGGCAACATCGGAGCAGTTTGATGTCAGCGACCAGAGAACACTTGACGAGGTGGTAAACTGGCTTATGAAGATGGACTATATTCCATCCTTCTGTACAGCCTGCTACAGAGAGGGCAGAACGGGAGACCGTTTTATGGCACTGTGCAAGAGCATGCAGATACTTAATTGCTGTCATCCGAACGCACTCATGACACTTAAGGAGTATCTCGAGGATTATGCAAGCCCGCAGACAAGAGAGCTTGGAATGAAGCTCATCGACAGGGAAATAGAAAAGATTACCAATCCAAAGGTTAAGCAGACCTGCTATGAGCATATACATGATATTGCAGACGGAAAGCGTGATTTCCGTTTCTAAAGGGGGATACATATGGGAAATTTGAATGAGACGCCTTCTGCCAACAGACTTCATATAGGTATATACGGAAAGACAAACAGTGGTAAGTCATCTCTGATAAATGCGGTTACAAAGCAGGAGGTTTCCATTGTAGCTGACGTGGCAGGTACGACAACCGACCCTGTGTACAAGCCGATGGAGATTCATCCGCTCGGACCGTGCGTGATTATTGATACAGCGGGCTTTGATGATGACAGTGAGCTTGGTGAAAGACGTGTGGAAAAGACCCATCTGGCAGCAGAGAAGACAGACATAGCCGTTGTAGTGCTTGATATTGCAGAGGTCATTGCTGCAAAAAAGGCAGGGGTACCGTTTAAAAAAGCTTTTAAGGATGAGGCAGAGTGGAGCCTGTTATTTGCAAAAAAACATACTCCGGTTGTATTTGCCTTAAACAAGATAGACGAGATTTTGCTTTCCGCAGAGGCACAGGAAAAGAGCAGGGGAAAGCTTGACAATGCTGCAATAGAGGCCGCAAAGTGCTGGGTTTATGAGGAAAACAGTGCTGTGATGGGCAAAAATGCAGACAATAGCTTTGAGGTTGTAGCAGTCAGCGCATTAAAGGGCAAGGGAATGGATGCCGTTATCTCTGCACTCACACGCCTTTTGCCTGAAGATTTCGGACAGGAATTTATCCTGGGAGACCTTGTTTGTGAGACAGACCTGGTGCTTCTTGTCATGCCACAGGATATCCAGGCGCCAAAGGGCAGACTCATATTGCCACAGGTGCAGACACTCAGGGAATTGCTCGATAGAAAATGCCTTGTGATGAGCACGACAACTGACAAAATGACAGATGCACTTGCAGCATTATCTCACGCGCCAAAGCTTATCGTGACAGATTCACAGGTGTTTGGCTATGTGTACGAGCACAAACCGGCGGAGAGTATGCTCACATCATTTTCAGTGCTTTTTGCAGCATACAAGGGTGATCTGCCATACTATGTGGAGAGCGCAAGGGCAATTGATGCCTTAAAGCCATCCTCAAGAGTGCTTATCGCAGAGTGCTGTACACATGCGCCTCTTGCGGAGGATATAGGCAGGGTGAAGCTTCCGAACCTGCTTCGAAAGCATGTCGGTGAGGAGCTTACCGTGGATATTACAAGCGGTACAGACTTCCCTGATAATCTTTCGCAGTACGACCTCGTTATTCAGTGTGGCGCATGCATGTTTAACAGAAAATATGTATTATCAAGGATAGACAGGGCACGCACTCAGCATGTGCCGATGACAAACTATGGCGTGGCTATAGCACACCTGACAGGAATACTCGATAAGGTGAGCATGCCATAGAAAAGCCTTAAAAGCCGGGAGGAAGAGAAGCTATCGGTATGACGAAAATAAGTAATTTTGACGATAAAATGAATTATAGTGGTGATTATAAAGGCAATTATAGCAATAATTACAGCGGCGATTATAGAGACAATTACAGCAGCGATTATAGCGCTACAGGTTACGCTCGTCTTGAGAAGAGTCTTATTGATATAGTAAAGGAGCAGCAGGCAAAGCTTGGCTACAGGAAGGAAATAGTCAGACTGTATTATCCTCTTTCCACGCTCAGACATTTCTTTGAGTGTGCAGGGGATGACAATAAAATTGCAGCCGGCATGATTTCAGAGCAGCAGATGCTTGAAATCCTTGCTCCAAACAACCTGCCAAAACAGCTTACTGACACCATAGGTGAGATAAAGATCACCGCAAAAAATGAGCGCTTCTGCATAGAGATACCACCTGAGGGCAGTGAGTATGTGCATGAAAACACGGCTGACAACGAGTTTATCAGTGAGCTGATTGCGCTTGTCGGCACGCATGGCTGCACCATGGAGCAGATAACTGAGCTGTTTTACAAATACTCGGACGACATCGAGAAAAAGGATATGCAAAACGGCGAGTTTGACTGTTACATCCGCTTCTTAAATGAGCCGGATGACACATACTACTATTGCTTCCATGATGAGGGCTGCCATATTATTTATCATAGATTTCTGCCGCAGGATTATGCGGACTTTGGCTTTTAATGGATATGTTTCTTTCTTTTGGTGTTGGCCTTTGAATTTACTTTGAAGTTACACGGAGACATAGTTTGACAAAAATATAACAATCTAATATAATGGCGGTTGAGAGTAGGGTTTATGTATAATACGCGCACGCTGAGTGAGGGAGACACGATGTTATTGTTTATACCTTAATGTGAACAGCAGCACAGCAGGCACAGCATAGCAGGAGATATACACATGGCAACATTTACCAGAAAAGCCATAATGAAGACTTTTTTACATATACTGAAAAACAAACCGCTTGACAGGATTACAGTCAAGGATATATGCGAGCAGTGTGAGATAAACAGAAATACATTTTACTATTATTTCAAGGACATATATGATGTGCTTGAGGCCATATTTGAGGACGAGGTCAGGCTTGTGATGGATGAGGCAAAGGAAGGCGTGACATTTCATGATGCATATGCCAGAGTCGCTGCCCTTATTCTTAATAACCGCGAGGCGATAATGCACATTTATGCATCGGAAAACGGCAGGGTATTAAGGACATATCTGGATGCCGTGGTTACGCAGGTGGTGCGCCGCTTTGTGTTGGAAAAGGCAGAGGGCTACAGCCTGGATGATAGTGACATTGCTTTTATCACGGCATTTTACAGCAACGGAATCGTGGGCAGCACAATAAAGTGGATTGAGAGATGCAGTATGATGAGCAGCCTACCTGAGACCATTACGGCAAATGGCGTTGGACTGTCAAAAAGCCAATACAACAGAGATATTGTTAAGAGAATAGGTGACTCTTTCGATGCCACAATTTATGATATGATTGAGTGCTGCCTGTAGGCAGGCGGATATTGGATGACAAAATAATTCGAACAGATTTGATAGAGTGTCTGAATTTCAGACACTCTTATTTTTTTGTCCGTTTTAAATTGGCTGTTGCAGGATTAAAATAGCAGACAAAAAGGAGGAAGATACTTTATGCATACATTGGTACATGTAAAAAATGCATATACCGTCATGACAATATGCCTGATTGCATTGGGGGCAGCTTTGTTGTTCATGCCACAGCTTGGACTAAAGACAATGTGCATGTTATATGGAGTGTTTCTCATAATATATGGCGTGACAAAGCTGTCCGGATATTTTGCAAAGGATTTATTTCAGCTTGCGTTTCAGTTTGACCTGGCGCTTGGGATAGTTTCAATAGTGCTTGGAATCATAATTATTAAAAAAACTGAGTATATTATAGAGATATTGTCCACAGCAATAGGCATTTTTATGTTGGTAGATGGAGCGTTCAAGATACAGACTGCAGTGGAAGCAAAACGCTTTGGCATCGAGAACTGGTGGCTCATACTTGTGATGTCATTTGCAGTTACATTTGTGGGCATACTGCTTTTCGCGACACCATTTGAGACCGCAAGCATGATAGTGAGATTAATAGGACTGAATTTGAGTCTTGACGGAATATTAAATTTATTTGTCGTCAGAAATACCGTTGAAACAATAAGGAGGAATACAAAGTGGGAAATTTAGGACATCAGGCAGCGAGACTTGCTGCATCAAAAATATGTGATAACATTGTAAAAGGACTTTGCAAGGACCCGGAGACAGAGGTTGTAAAGCTCATCGACATGTGGCAGAAATTCATGGGAGATGAGAAGATTGATTTAAACTATGACAGTGCGCGCAAGATGATCTGTGATAAGGACTGCACGCTCAACAAGTACATGCATCGTCTTATCAATGAGATAGATCCTCATGTATTAAAAACAATCGCACTCAATCTGGGCTTTGAGGCATTTGTTTACGGTACCAAGACTATCCGTAAAAATCGTGAAAAGTATGGCTGCAATGTGCCATGGCTCATCCTTATGGATCCGACAAGCGCCTGCAATCTGCACTGCACAGGCTGCTGGGCGGCAGAGTATGGCCACAAGCTGAACCTTACCTTTGATGAGATGGATAAGGTTGTAACACAGGGCAAGGAGCTTGGTGTATACCTGTATATGTTCACAGGAGGGGAGCCTCTTGTCAGAAAAGCAGACCTTGTTAAGCTCTGTGAGAAGCACAGTGACTGTGCATTTCTGGCATTCACAAACGGCACACTCGTGGATGAGGCCTTCTGCGCAGACTTAAAGCGTATCGGAAATCTGTACCTTGCAATAAGTCTTGAGGGCTTCTCAGAGGTAAACGACTTAAGACGAGGCACAGGTGTATTTGCAAAGGTTATGCATGCAATGGATTTGCTTAAGGAAAACGGACTTGTTTTCGGTACATCAATATGTTACACTTCAAAGAACTATAAGACAGTTACCAGTGATGAGTTTATCGACATGATTGTGGAAAAGGGCTGCCGCTATGCACTTTACTTCCACTATATGCCTGTCGGAAACGATGCATCACTGGAACTTTTACCAAACCCACAGCAGAGGCTTTACATCAAGGACCGTGTCCGTGAGATCAGAAATATGACAAGCGGCAAGGGAATTTTCACTATGGATTTCCAGAACGACGGCGAGTTTGTCGGAGGCTGTATCGCAGGAGGAAGAAACTACTTCCATATCAATGCAAACGGCGATGCTGAGCCATGTGTATTTATCCACTACTCAGGAGCCAACATCCGTACACACAGCATGCTTGAGATTTTAAAACAGCCGCTTTTCATGGCATATCATGATAACCAGCCATTTAATGAGAATCACTACAGACCATGTCCTATGCTTGAAAATCCTGAGATCTTACAGCGGCTCGTAAAGGAAACAGGTGCAAAATCAACTGATTTGCAGTCACCTGAGAGTGCGGAGCACCTGTGCAACAAGTGTAAGGAGTATGCGCAGGCATGGAAGCCTTGTGCCGATAAGCTTTGGGCGGAGGAAGGACACAGTAATTAATGATATTTGAAACACATGCCCATTATGATGATAACAGATTTAAGGACGACCGTGATGAAACAATAAAACGCGTCCATGAAAAAGGAGTTGCCCCGATAATAAATGTCGGGGCTTCTATTGGTTCTACCATGACTACAATGGAGCTCGCAAAGAAATATGACTTTATATATGCGGCGGTTGGAGTGCATCCAAGCGACATAGCTGATTTAAACGAGGAAACCTTTGCATGGCTTAGGGAACAGACTGCATGGGAAAGGACTGTTGCAGTCGGGGAAATCGGACTGGACTATTACTGGGATAAGGAGCCAAATGTGCAGGAAAACCAGCGCTACTGGTTTAAGCGTCAGCTTGAGCTTGCAGCAGAAGCATCGCTGCCGGTTATCATACACTCGCGTGATGCAGCACAGGACACCATGGAAATCATGACAGAGGCAGCAAAAAAGAATATCCGCGGCGTGATACACTGCTATTCCTATTCACCGGAGATGGCACTGGAGTATGTAAAGCTGGGGTATTATATCGGAGTTGGAGGTGTCGTAACTTTCAAGAATGCAAAGAAGCTGGTACAGACAGTGTCAGAGCTTCCACTTGATAGAATCCTTCTTGAGACGGACTGTCCATACATGGCTCCGGAGCCACATCGAGGCACAAGGAATGATTCGTCAAACATTCCATATGTCATATCAAAGATAGCGGAAATCAAAGGCACTACGCCCGATGAGGTAGAGCGCACGACACGTGCCAATGCATTTGAACTGTTCACACGTGTAAATAATTGAGCCACAACTTGAGGTATGAAAACCGCGAAAATTTACAAATATAATTGAAATAAAGGCATTTCATGTGATAATATGATTAAAGGGTCAAAAGGTATCATCGATGCATGCTTGCATGCAATTCGATGAATAGCTTAGTGATCCTCATATCATAATATAAAGACAGCAGTTAGACTGTCACATCAGATGAAACGACACAAGGAGTGCATATCATGGCATATTTGGGAAATCCTAAGAACACAATCGAGGTTTTGCAGAAATACAATTTCAATTTTCAAAAGAAATTCGGACAGAACTTCCTTATTGATACAGGCATTTTGGAGGAAATCATAGACTCGGCCGGCATCACAAAGGATGATATGATACTTGAGATAGGCCCGGGAATAGGTACGATGACACAGTATCTGTGTGAGTCGGCGCGCCAGGTAATAGCAGTCGAGATAGATACAAATCTGATACCTATACTTAAGGATACTCTGAGTGAATATGATAATGTAAAGGTCATAAATGATGATATATTGAAGGTAGACATAAATGCTCTGGCAGAAGAATATAATAATGGTAAGCCGATAAAGGTTGTTGCAAACCTGCCATATTACATAACGACACCTATTATTATGGGGCTGTTCGAGAGTCATGTGCCGATAGACAGCATTACCATTATGGTGCAGAAGGAGGTCGCAGACCGTATGCAGGCAGGTCCCGGCAAGAAGGATTACGGAGCTCTGTCACTTGCGGTGCAGTATTATTCGCACCCTGAGATAGTGGTAAATGTGCCGCCAAGCTGTTTCATGCCACAGCCAAAGGTAGGAAGCTCTGTTATATCGCTCAAGCGATACGAAAAGCCGGTGGTTGACGTAGATGATGAAAAGCTGATGTTCAAAATCATCAGGGCATCTTTCAACCAGCGCAGGAAAACTCTTGCCAACGGGCTCAACAATTTCGGTGGTATGGGACTGACCAAGGAGCAGATACAGCAGAGCATAGAGGCTCTCGGAGTTCCTGTAAATGTGCGTGGTGAGGCTCTAAGCCTTGCACAGTTTGCACAATTATCAAATATAATTGGTGCCGCAAAATAGAAAAAGCATGAATAAATCCATGCAGACAGGACATACTATCATCAGAACAATTCAGATGATGGAGGTAATGTCCTATGAAAAAACAACAAATTGCAGCAGCGGCATGTCTCGTGGCTGGAGCCATAGGATTTGCAGCGGTATATTCAACACAGAAACCCGGGAAAGATGAGATACCGACAGAAATTTCACAGACTTCGTCTATAGTTGAGCCTACAGAGAAAAAGACACCACAGAAAACTACAGAAAAAGTAGACTCAGAGACAAAAATGGGACAGGAAGAGTCAGCTGCAGGGCAGCAGGAAAATCAGCAGCCCACGGAAAAACAACTGCATTTTGTCCCTGAAAATGTGACAAACTGGCCTGTAAAGGGAGATGTGCTTTTGCCGTTTTCCATGGACAAGACGGTTTATTTCCCGACACTCGACCAGTATCAGTATAATCGTGGCATGGTAATACGTGCAAACGAAGGAGATGCGGTATGCTCAGTTACCGAGGGCAGGATTATAGACATATATGACAGCGCAGAGACAGGCTGCACAGTAGTGCAGGATTTAGGAGACGGATATACGGCTACTTACGGACAGCTTGCAAATCTAACCTGCAGTGAAGGCGATGTGCTTGAGGCGGGAGAAACACTTGGAACAGTTGGAAAGGTGACCAGATACTATACTGTTGAGGGTACCAATGTGTATTTTGCTATGGAACAGGATGGGAAACCGGTCAATCCTATGGACTATTTCGGAGATATATAGAGGTGAAAAGTGGAGTTTAACGAATACAATGAGAGTGTGAAAACTGGACAAATGGCATTCTTGACAATTACAGAAAGGACGCCGAGCTCACGATCAGATATTGCCATGAGCTGATAGATTACGGAGAAAAGACAGCAGATTCATAGCTCTTGGGCTTCGGATACTATCATTTTGCCATGACACTTTATTGCCTGAATGACTACGATAACATTTTTGATATCGTGGTCAGGGCGATAGATCATCTGGAGAAGGCGCAGAGTGGTCGACAGAGCAGACATGGATGAAAACTATACATATATTGTAAGGTGTGCTGACGGCACACTTTACACCGGTTGGACAAATGACCTGAAAAAGCGCATAAAAGCGCATAACGCCGGGAAAGGCGCTAAATATACAAAGACACGCAGACCTGTGGAGCTGGTCTATTTCGAGCACTTTGCCACGAAAGAGGAGGCAATGAGCAGGGAGTATCATATAAAACAGCTCAAGCATGCACAAAAGCAGGCTCTAATAGATGAAATGAATAAAAATAACAAAAGTATTTTTACACAAAACGGATAGTCGAAAAATAACTAAAATGACCAAACGCAAGTGTGAGGATACTTATTTTTTTGTAATTTTTTGTAAAAATTGCTAAAAAATGCCCGGTTTTTTCGTTAATATATACAGAAAAGACAAAATCCTCTTGCAAAACTACACGAAACTGTACTATAATAATTCTTGTGAAAACGTTACCGCAAACATTACCGAAAACAACCAAAGATGTTTGCAGAGACAATTTTAATATTAAATCTTTTAGGAGGGTTTGAAATGAAAAAGAAATTAGTGACAGTATTACTCGCTTCTTCAATGGTAGCAACAATGCTTGCCGGATGTGGATCAGGAAGCGGAGACGGAACAGAGAAAGGCTCATCTGCAAAGGGAGGCGATGGCTCAGTTTACATGTTAAACTTCAAGCCGGAGACAGATCAGGCATGGCAGGATCTTGCAGAGAAGTACACAGATGAGACAGGCGTAAAGGTTACAGTAGTAACAGCAGCCGACGGACAGTACAAGACAACACTTAAGTCTGAGCTTGCTAAGAAGGATGCTCCAACAATCTTCAATATCGGAAGCACAGCAGACTGCGCAGAGTATGACAAATACATATATGACTTAAAGGACAGCGAGATTTACAAGCACCTTACAGATAAGTCACTTGCACTTGAGTACAATGGCAAGATTGCATCAGTAGCTAACTGCTATGAGTGCTACGGAATCATCTACAACAAGGCAATGCTTGAGAATTACTGCAAAAACTACTCAGGAGCAGTTATCAAGTCAGTAGATGATATCAAGGATCTTGATACATTAGAGAAGGTTGCAACTGATATCAACGAGCATGTAGATGACATCAACAAAGCTTGTGACTTACATCTTACAGAGGCATTTGCTTCAGCAGGACTTGACAGCGGATCTAACTGGAGATTCACAGGACATCTCGCAGGTCTCGCACTCTACTATGAGTTCAAGGATGCAGGATGTGATCTCACAGCAGGACAGAAGGAAGTTACAGGTAAGTACATGGACAACTTCAAGAGAGTTTGGGATATGTACACAAATACATCAGCAGCAGACAAGGCTACACTTGATTCAGGAAGCTTAAATGCTGAGTCAGAGCTTGGTATGGAAGAGGCTGTATTCTACCAGAATGGTGACTGGGAGTACGCTAACTTCGCAGATGACAACGAGAACGGATACACGGTTAAGCAGTCTGACCTTTCAATGATGCCTATCTACTTCGGTGTAGATGACGAGAACGAGGGACTTGCAGTTGGTACAGAGAACCACTGGACAGTAAACGCTAAGGCAGATCAGAAGGATATTGATGCAACACTTGAATTCCTCAACTGGGTAATCACAAGTGATGACGGACGTGACGCAATCGTTAATAAAATGGGTCTTTCAGCTCCATTCGATACATTCACAGGTGACTATGAGTCAAAGAACGCTTTTGCTAATGTAGCATCAGAGCTTGCAAAGGAAGGCAAGACATCAGTAGCATGGTCATTCAACGCAACACCTTCAGTAGATGACTGGAGAGCTGATTTCCTTGCTCCACTCACAGAGTACACAGAGCGTAATGGTTCATGGGATGACGTTGCAAAGGCATTCTCAGAGAAATGGGCTTATTACTGGGATCTTCAGAACGAGCAGTAAAATTCTCTAAAAGTTAGTAAAAAGTAGTAAAAGTGGGGTGAGTGGCAGTCACTCACCCCATATTTTTTTAAGAAAGGTATATTTGTTATGGAAAAGTCGATTAGAAAAAAATTTTGGATCTTCGCTTTACCGACAATGGCAGCATTTACAATAGGATTTATTGTACCGTTCGTATATGGTATCTTCCTTTCATTTTGTAAATTCTCCACTGTTACAGACTGGAAATGGGTGGGATTTAAAAATTACACAAGGATTTTTGTTGTAAACGGCAGTGTGGATACAACCTTTATTCATTCAATCTGGTACACAGCACTATTTACAGTAGTTTCGGTACTGATTATCAATATCGTATCATTTGCAATAGCAATGGCGCTTACAAAAGGAATCAGAGGAACAAATCTTTTCCGTACAGTATTCTTCCTTCCAAACCTGATCGGTGGAATCGTACTTTCATATGTATGGCTGATGATTTTTAACTCTATCCTGCAGAACTATTCAAAGACAATCGTAAGCTCAGAGTGGTCAGCATTCTGGGGACTTATCGCAGTAGTATGCTGGCAGCAGATTGGATATATGATGATTATCTACATCGCAGGTATTCAGAATATACCGGGTGAGCTTATTGAGGCAGCAAAGATTGATGGAGCCAACAGATGGCAGCTCTTAAAGAGCGTTATTCTTCCAATGCTTATGCCGACAATCACAATCTGTACATTCCTGACACTGACAAACGGCTTCAAGCTGTTCGACCAGAACTTAGCTCTTACAGGCGGTAATCCGGGAAAGATGTCAGAGCTGCTTGCCTTAAATATCTACAACACCATGTATGGAACAACAGGATGGCAGGGCGTAGGTCAGGCAAAGGCTGTTATATTCTTTATAATTGTTGCAATTATCGCACTTGCACAGAATAAGATCACTACAAGCAAGGAGGTACAGGACTAATGGCAAAACAGAAAAAAGCGCAGGAAGTCAGTGCCGTAAGACAGGCCAAGCACGGTTGGATAATCACATTATTATTCACTGTTTTATCAGTACTTTGGATTTCACCAATCTTTATGGTGTTACTCAATTCATTTAAGAGAAAAGCCTACATATTCAAGCATCCGTTTGGAATCAGCACAGTATCTATCACTGAGGGCTTTGAAGCCTTCAAGGATGGTATGTCAAGGCTTTTCTGTAGCACATTAAACTACAAGAATGGTCTCAGAATGACACATTTCTGGGACTGCTTTGGAAATTCACTTTTCATCACAGTCGGCTCAGTAGTACTTATTGTACTCTGCTGCTCAATGTGTGCATGGTACATAGTTCGTGTAAAGACTAAGGGCACAAAGCTTATGTATACACTTTGCCTTTTCTCTATGATTGTACCATTCCAGATGGTAATGTTTACATTATCAAAATTTGCAAATATGCTTCATTTATCAAATCCACTCGGTATCATCATTGTATATCTTGGCTTTGGAGCAGGACTTGCTGTGTTTATGTTTACAGGATTTGTAAAGAGTATCTCATTAGAGATCGAAGAGGCAGCTATGATTGATGGCTGTACACCATTACAGATGTATTTCAGGGTTGTATTTCCAATACTTCGTCCTACAGCGGTAACAGTAGCGATACTTGAGGCAATGTGGGTATGGAATGATTACCTTCTTCCATCACTGGTTTTAAACATCAACCAGTACAAAACCATACCAATTGCTATTCAGTACTTAAAGCAGAGCCACGGTATGATTGACTGGGGTGCAATGATGGCCATGCTCGTGCTTGCAATTCTGCCAATTGTTATCTTCTATATTGTATGTCAGAAGTACATTATAGAGGGTGTGCTCGCAGGAGCTGTAAAGGGTTAATATAGCTTACAAGAGGATATAGTTTATGTTATTTTAAGCCCCACACTTGTTAAGAAAACATGTGGGGCTTAAGCTAAATTAGCAGGTTTTGTAGTTGTGGATATATGATATAACGAGTGAAATAAATTATATCACATGGATATAATGTAAAAGGACGTATCGCTGTCCGGACGGGGAAAACAATGACAATTGTAGATATAGCAAAAGAATCGGGATACTCAGTAACAACTGTATCCCGAGTTTTAAATAACAGGCAGGATGTTTCTCCTGCAGCAAAAGAAACCATAATGAAAATAGTTGAGGCACACAACTTTGTGCCAAATACCAATGCAAAGAGGCTCAAGCAGACCATTTCCAGAAATATTTATCTGTTGGTAAAGGGTACCTCTAATATGCTGTTTGCAAACGTAGTCGAGGAAATCCAGTCGATAATAGACAGAACAGACTACTCTTTGAGCATCACATATCTGGATGAGGACAGTAATCTAAGCAGTGTGACAGACCGCATATGCAGGGAGCGAAAGCCGCTTGGCATCATATTCCTCGGAGGCAGCAGGGAGGATTTCTCGGAGGATACATCTTCGTTTAAGGTGCCGTGTGTTATCGTGACCACATCGGCAGAAAACTGGAGCATGGAGGAGCTGTCATCTGTTTCCATTGATGATGAGAAGGCAGGGGAAACAATCGTCGACTATCTCATCGAGCATGGACATACAAAGATAGCAGAGATTGGAGCCAATCTGGAGCTTTCACAGACAGCTCGTCTGCGACATAACGGATATCTCAACAGCTTAAAAAAGCATGGAATCACACCTGATGAGCGTTACTATGAGAGAGCGCGATTCTCATATGACAGCGCATATCGTGCGATGAAAAAGCTTTTGGAAAAGGATATAGAAATCACCGCAGTCTATGCGATTTCCGATGTCATGGCAATCGGTGCCTTAAGGGCAATACTTGATAAGGGACTCAGGGTGCCGGAAGATATATCTATCACAGGCTTTGATGGTTCGACACTTGCAGAGTACTACAATCCCAAGATTGTATCTATCAGACAGCCGCACAAGGATATGGCGGCACGCAGCGTGGAGCTTCTTTTTAACATGATAGATTTGCATAAAGGCTCATGTCATGAGATAATACCATTTGAGCTGACAGAGGGCGAGAGTGTTGCTAGAATTGATTAAAGACTATATAATATCAGCTTGTTACATTCCGGACATACAATAAACGAGGAGGAATCGCGCATGGAAGTGAATAATAAGATGAAGCACACCATAAAGGTCGCATGGGCCAAAGGGTTTTCACAGTTTTTAGCACTAGCAGGAGCAATCCTGCTAGTGTTTGTGCTATTTAAATTTGATGCAATAATGGCACAGATAGTGAGAATAATAAACATACTTATGCCAATCATCATGGGGATTGTGCTGGCGTATCTCATAAATCCGATGGTAGAGTTTTATGACAGAAAGCTAAGCAATTCGCTTGGCAAAGCCATAGAAAAGAAGTGTGGAAAGAGACCTTCTATGAGAGGGGTGTCAATACTTATAAGTCTGGCCATAATAATAGCCATTATTGTAGTGCTAATCATGATGGTGGTGCCACAACTTGTAAGCAATATCACAAATGCGGTCAGTCTTTTACCGGATCAGATACAGGACCTTGTGAAAAAAATCACGGAGCTTGCCAAAAACAATGACAGGGCAAAGGAAATAATCACTGAGCTATACAATAACGGCATAAGCTATTTTACTGAATGGGTAAAGGACAATATGCTCGGACAGGTTACCTTTGTGATAAACGGTATTATGGGAATCTTTGGCACAGCGGTAAACTGCCTTGTTGCATTCATCGTTGCCATCTATGTCCTGCTTAGCAAGGATACCTTCAAACGCCAGACTAAAAAACTCGTGAGCGCATTTCTGCCGGAGCGCCATATACAGGTGCTTTCAAGCATCTTAAAAGAGAGCGACAAGATATTCGGTGGTTTTATCAGTGGTAAAATCATTGATTCACTCATAATCGGAGCTATCTGTTTCGTGTGCTGCCTGATACTGCGCATGCCTTATGTGGCACTCATCAGCGTGATAGTCGGAGTGACCAATGTCATACCGTTCTTTGGACCGTACATCGGAGCCATACCAAGCACCATACTCATCATGCTCGACAGCCCGTCAAAGGGTGTGATATTTTTGCTGTTTATCATTATCTTACAGCAGGTGGACGGCAATATTATCGGACCAAAGATACTCGGTGAGTCCACAGGACTCTCACCTTTCTGGGTGGTATTTGCAATCTTCCTTGGAAATGGATTATTTGGAGTAGTGGGGCTGTTCATCGGAGTACCGACATGGGGTGTCGTGTACTACCTGATAAAGAGATATGTGAATTATCGTGTGAGGAAGAAAGAATAAACGTACTGTTAAAAAATAAGTTATAAATTTTGAAAATAGTACTTGAATACTGGAAAATATGTGTATATAATGTGTGAACGAGGCTTTGAAAAAGAGCTTGTTCACACATTTTTTTAATGGATTTTCTGCAGGGGTGAACCTGCTGGGAAAAGTTATTATGAATTTAATTTTTGGGGAGGGTATTTACACATGAAGACAGATATGACCAAAGGCAATCCAATGAAAATTATACTACTGTTCTCGATTCCTGTTCTGATGGGAAATCTGTTTCAGCAGTTCTATAATATGGTGGACACGATTATCGTGGGGCAGTATCTGGGCTCAAAGGCGCTTGCGGCGGTTGGCTCGACAGGCTGTATTATGTTTCTGGTGCTTGGCTTTGCAAATGGAATAGCACAGGGCTTTGGAGTTATGGCAAGCCATGCGTTTGGTGCGAAAAAAGAGAAGCTTTTGAAGCATTATGTGGCTTTAGCTATCATTCTTACTGTGATTGTTTCAGTGGTGCTCACGATTCCGACAGTGCTTGCGTCGAGGCAGCTTCTTATCTGGCTCAATACACCTGATGATATACTTGTCATGGCTGATGCGTACATAAAGGTCATTTTTGCGGGAATTTTCTGCACCATGTCCTACAATGTGGCTTCCGGTCTTTTGCGAAGCATCGGAGACAGCAAGACTCCGCTGTATTTTTTGATTTTTTCATCTGTATTGAATATTGTGCTGGACATATTCTTTATCGTGGTGGTGAAGGCAGGCACGGCAGGAGCTGCTTATGCGACAGTTATATCGCAGGGAATTGCTGCAGTTTTGTCATTTATCGTGATGTTTAAGAAGTATGATTTGCTGCGCACCAGCCGTGAGGATTATTACATGGATTGGAACGGAATCTGGCGCATGCTCTCAATCGGTCTGCAGATGGCACTCAACTATTCAATCACTGCTATCGGAACGATGATCTTCCAGGCTGCGGTCAATGTGTTCGGTTCGCAGGTGGTAGCTGCGTATACCGCCGCATCCAAGGTCAGCAATATCGCGACACAGACCATGCCTACACTTGGAACAGCCGCTGCGACTTACTGCGGACAAAATCTTGGAGCAGGAAGATACGACAGGATATTTAAGGGTATGAAGTCATGCTTTTTCATATGTATAGGCTGCGCAGTTTTAGCGGCAGCAATTAACTGCTTTGTCGGACCGTACATGATAGGCTGGTTTATCACATCGCCTACGGCAACTGACATTGACTGTGCTATGAAATATCTGAAAATCGCGAGTGTCTTCATGCTTCCTCTTGCATGGATTTTTGCATACAGAAACGGTCTGCAGGGACTTAACAAGGGTCTTGTGCCTATGCTTAGCGGTGCGATGGAGCTTGTGTCGAGATGGATTGCAATACTTGCCCTGTCAAAGCCATTTGGTTACGGCGGTGTGTGCTTTGCAGATCCGGCAGCCTGGCTTACAACAGGAATACTACTTATTGTGACCTACTATGTGTGGGAGATGCGCATGAGAAAGAAGATACAGATAAAATAGATTTCACACAAATTGGTTTATTCGTGGTACAATTAAGCCACGGATAAATCAATTTCATTTACAGAGATAAAGAGGCGGATTGCATGAATTATTATGAGCTTTCAAACACTGTCACCCCTGATACCATTGGATACAAAAATGGCTTATGGCAGAAAAGATATGTGCAGATTTACAGAGTATTGACTGTTGTATGGAGTGTTTTGACATTATGCTTGTTGTTTGGAATGTTCCATAGGGATGACTATAGTTCAGGAATGATTAAATCATGTTTATTGCTCTTTTTTGCAGGTATTATTTTTCTGGTGTTGATGCTGATCGCTGTTGTTAATATATCAGCGAAAAGGACAGAGAATTGGAGCCTTCAGGACAGGCATGATTACAATTTGGCTATGTACAGAACCAGATACAGGAATAATAGGCAGCTTCAGTCAGTTGTGTTGATAGTGATGGCTAAGCAGCAGCTTCTTATGTCAAACTATGATCTGGCCGCACAGGCTCTTGCAATGGTTGATATCAATTGTGTGAAGCTGCCATATTTAAGAGATTATTATTTTTGCAATGCTGCAGTTTTGTTCCTATGTGATAAGCCGGGCTGGCAGGAGTGGCTGGATAAGTGCTATGCTGTGCCGGCGAATCAAAAGCAGATGACGGACATGCAGATTGGTGCATTGTTTTTATCAGAAAATGCAAAAATGGATTTGTGTCAGGCAATTTACGCAGACACCAGGATAAAGCATAAGTGGCCGACAGCAATTGTAATTACTGCGATATTGGTGTTGTATGCAGGAATTTTCTATGGAGTAGGAGGCTTACTGTCTCGAGGATATCACTATAGATACTGGTTCGAGCTGTCGTCTGTTCTGATAACATACGCAGGCTGTATGGTCTTGTCGCTTTACTGGATAATCAGGTGGATATTATTCAGTGACAGCGTATCTAAAAAGTCAGAAGGGGTAAGGCTATTCAGAAAAGTAATACTCATAGTCATGTGGCTGTGTTTGATGGCTGCCATGGTTATTAATCTGATAATTTCATTCATCGGCATGGATACGGAGAAAAAGGTATATGCGAATGGTCTTATCTGCATGAGTACTTCGGATGGATATAGTACTGATGAATATTATAACATCAAGGTTGGACCTTTCCTGAGACGAAATTTGACATTTAAGGAAACAATAAAGTTTGGACTTATAAACGATGATGACAGCACCGGAGACAGTGGAAATGATGCTGGTGATAGTGGTGCAAATGACAGTGAAAACAGCACTGATAATAATTCACAGTCATACAATGACGCTTCTGAAAATACAGAAAATGAGAATGCAGGAAATGAGAACGCTGACGAAAGCCTGGATACAGAAAGCATGGCCGTATATGATTACATGTCAGCTGCAGGGATACTCTCAGCCGGGGATGCCGGTATTATTCGCAACGGTTCCACAGCTAAAGGTACTTTTTATTCTGTTTTCGAAACCGGCGAGGCTGATGGAAATACGTATGAGAATAGGTTAGTTTATGACAGAGTTTCCGAAAATGGACAGTGTGATTTGTTTGTTTATGAGCAGTTGGTTAGTGGCTCAGATACAAGGCTACTGGGATTTTATGCTGTAAATAAAACCACAAATGAGGTTTTCTCAGCGGATAGAAACTCATGGGGTGGTGTGAGCAGCAGGGAATATCAGGACGCAACAGGAGAAAATTAGGCTGGTACATGTCACATAAACGATGTACTAGCTGGTTGTCTCCCTGCGAATCAGCACAGGCGCTATCTTTTTGTGCGTTGGCGCCAAATCTGGCTCAGGCTTTCTTTGTTTGCGGTTATCCATCTGCTTAACGAGTAAATCCATGGCGGTTCTTGCGATTACATCTATCTGCTGGCCGATGGTGGTGATTGGAATTATGGCTTCGTTGGCAATTGGTGAATTGTCGAAGCCGACTATCTCATAGCTGTCCGGCAGGCAGCCGTATTTTTGTATGACAAGGTTCAAAAACATGTTGGCATATGTGTCGTTTGCCAGGAATACCCCTTTCTTTTTATCAGGATATTTCTCATCTATATTGTTAAAAATCACCTTCATCTGAGAAAATAAATCGTTGTACGAATCACCGGATACGTTCAGGCTGAGCTCATAGGGAATATTGTGCTCGGTACAGGTGTCCTCAAACGCACGGATTCTGTCGTATGCCGGGACATACTTTGGCACATCTACATTGATATGGATGAGAATATCACATTTGTCACGTATTAAAAGAGATGTGGCCTGAAGCGCACCCATATAGTTGTCGGAGGTGACACTGCTTATATGCATGGATTCTCGCTCGATTGCGACAATTGGAATGTGGTATGAAGCAAGCTTTTCAGATGAGAGAGTGTGACTTAGCACGATAAGACCCTCTATCTGATAAGCTAAAAGTTCATCAATGTAGTTTTCTTCCTCAGCCGCCCCCTTGTCACTCATAAAGATGAGAAACTTATAGTGATAGTCAGTGTAGGTGGCTAAAAGCTGTGTGAGCATCTCAGAGTAGTAGTGCAGGTAAAGGTTTGGCACTATTATGCCGACAAACTCGCTCTTACCGTTTGCGAGAACCTTTGCGAGCTTATTCTTCTTATAGCCGAGCTCATCAAGCGCACGGGAAATCTTTTCCTGATTCTTCAGTGTCAGAGAGTCCGGATGATTGAAATATCTTGAAATCGTTGTTTTTGAAAAGTGTGTATATTCCGCAATATCTGCAAATGTAACCTGTTTTTTTCCCATGGGATGTCTCCTTATAAAAATTACTTATATTACAAATGTTTATAAACAGTATACAGCGCAATTTCCAAAATATCAACAAAAAAGTAACCGGTTACTTTTTTGAGAAAAGTATTGACACAGCACAAATGATATTGTATTATCAAATTATAAAGTAACCGGTTACTTTACCGGTTACACAAGAGCGTAAATTAAGTAAAAAAGACAAAATGTGAAAGAGAGTGGAGGTCACAGCAAATGAAAGAAAAAAAGCAGTCATTGAAAAGCAAAGTGACATATGTGAAGAAAAACTGGATGTTGTACATATTTTTCCTTATGCCGGCACTTTTACTGACAATTATATTCAAGTATGTTCCGATGGGCGGACTGCTCATAGCATTCAAGGATTACAATGTCATAAAGGGTGTGCTGGGGAGTCCATGGGTCGGGCTTGAATATTTCAAGAGATTTTTATCATCACCTGATTTTATGAACTACCTTATGAATACGTTAAAGGTAAGTATTTACGGATTGTTATGGGGATTTCCGGTACCGATTATACTTGCACTGCTTCTGAATCGTATTCGCAAAGAGGGCATCAAGAAAAAGATACAGCTTCTGATTTACGCACCGAATTTTATCTCAGTTATTGTACTTTGTGGTATGGTTCGTATGTTTTTATCACCAATCGGACCAATGAATAAGATACTCGGCATCAGCACAAACTGGATGACAATGCCGGCTGCATTCAGGACAATCTACATAGCGAGCGGCATCTGGCAGGGAGCAGGCTGGGCTTCAATCATGTACACAGCGGCATTATCCAATGCGAGCAAGGAGCTTGAGGAGGCAGCGAGAATGGACGGCGCAAACATCTTCCAGCAGATGTGGTATGTTGAGCTTCCGGCTATTAAGAATATTATAGTGATACAGTTCATCCTGCAGGCAGGAAATATTATGAGTATCGGTTTCGAGAAAGCCTATGCGTTACAGACAGATATGAACTTACCGGCATCGGAAATTCTTTCTACATATGTATACAGAATCGGACTTTTGAATGGAGACTATGGTTATTCAACAGCGGTTGGTCTTTTCAACTCGGTAATCAACGTAATATTGCTGATTATAGTCAATGCGGTTGTAAAGAAGCTAAACGATGGTGAAGGAATCTAGGAGGAAAGTGCAATGGAAAAAGATATGACGATAAAAATCAAATATTCACGGACTGATAAAATTGTTCTTGGAATTGGATATACACTTCTTGGGTTGTTTGTGCTTGCAATAATTGTTCCGTTAGTATATGTAGTGCTGGCATCTTTCATGGATCCGACAGTACTTAACAACCAGGGACTGAGCTTCAACATAAAGGACTGGACTATTGATGCATACAGACGAGTTCTGGAAAATGACATGATATGGCGCGGATTTTTTAATTCGTTTTTTTACTCAATAGCGTTTGCGGCAATCTCAGTATTTGTCACAATCCTGGCAGCATATCCTATGTCTAAAAAGGAATTTGTCGGAAGAAAATTTTTCAATGTGATTTTTATTATCACAATGTTTTTTGGAGGAGGAATGATTCCTACATTCATCCTTATAAATCAGCTCCATATGGTAAACACCGTATGGGCAATCCTTATTCCGGGCGCTTTCAATGTGTGGAATATGATTTTGGCGAGAACCTATTATCAGTCAGTGCCAAATGAGCTTCGTGAGGCATCAGCCATCGACGGAGCAAATGAAATACAGCATTTCTTTAAGATTATGCTTCCGGTTTGTAAGCCGATTATTGCGGTGCTTATGCTTTGGTCATTTGTAGGAATGTGGAACAGCTACTTTGATGCAATGATTTACCTGAATGACGCAAATCTCCAGCCATTACAGCTTGTACTGCGTTCAATTCTCGTGCAGAATACACCTCAGCCGGGCATGATTGCAGATATCCAGAGTACAGCTGAGATGGCAAAGGTTGCAGAGCAGCTCAAGTACGCTACAATTGTTGTATCAAGTTTACCACTTTTGATTATGTATCCATTTTTCCAGAAATATTTTGATAAAGGAATCATGGTTGGATCTGTTAAGGGCTAACAGAAAGGATGAGTATGGATATGAAAAAAAGAAGCTTCAAAAAATTAATTACACTTTCGCTTACACTTGCAATGCTGACAGGTGTGGCAGGCTGTGGAAAGCAGCAGAGCTTAAATGCCGAGACAAATCCGGACACACCGGTATCAGATGTGCAGTTTCCTCTGAAGGAGAAGGCTGAGCTGTCATTTATCACAAGTGCACCGGCCACATCCACACAGGATCCTAATGAGAGGACTATCTTCAAGAGAATGGAGAAGCAGACCAACGTGCATATCGACTGGACATGCTTCGTTTCAGACCAGTTCTCTGACAAGAAGAATCTGGCATTGGCGCAGTTTGGTAATCTGCCGGATGGACTGTTTAATGCAGGTATGAGTGATTACGACCTGCTCAGATATGCAAAGCAGGGTATTATCATTCCGGTTGAGAATCTGATTGACAAATATATGCCTAATCTTCAGGCAGTTTTTGAGAAATATCCTGAATATAGGACAATGTGTACCGCACCGGACGGACATATCTATTCATTTCCTTGGATAGAGCAGCTTGGTGCAGGAAAAGAGGCAATTCAGGCAATCGGAGATATACCTTATATCAACAAGAAATGGCTTGACTATCTGGGACTTGAGGTGCCGACTACTACAGACGAGCTCGAGCAGGTGCTTATCGCATTCAGAGATCATGCAGACGAGCTTGAGAAAGAGTTTGACATTGAGGGCGGTGTCATTCCTATGTCATTTATTATAAACAACGGTGACCAGGATCCAGCCATCCTCATGAACGGCTTTGGTGAGGGTTATGGTGATACAGGTGACCACTTTGCAGTAACAGATGAGGGAAAAGTCATCTATACTCCTACACAGGAGGGCTACAAGGAGGGTATCGAGTGGCTTCACAAGCTTGTCACAGAGGATTTGATTGACCCTGAGGCATTTACACAGGAGTGGTCAACCTACGTGGCAAAGGGTAAAAACCACAGATACGGGCTCTGCTTTACATGGGACATCGCAAATATCGATAACAACACAGATTATGTCATGCTTCCTGCACTCACAGGACCGGATGGAGTCAGAAACATAACCAGACAGAACAACAGTGAGACCAGTGGATTTGACAGAGGCCGATGTGTACTGACATCAAGTTGCAGGGATACGGCTTTGGCAGCCGCGTGGATTGATCAGATGTATGCTCCAATCCAGTCTCCACAGAATAACTGGGGAACATACGGTGAGAAAGATTCGTTCAATATATTTGAGATGAGTACAAACGCTGACGGCGGACAGATGTTAAAGCATATGGATCTGGGCGATCAGTCACCGGTTGAAGTGCGTGAGGCACAGTCAGTAAACGGACCGCTTGCTGTTTTAAACGAGTACTATGATGTTTATGTGACAGAGCCTGCAGATGCCAAGTGGCGTCTTGACAACATGCATGAGGCTTATCTGAAGGACATGAACAGTAAGTATGTCTATCCAAACGTGTTCATGAGCATAGATGACACCAACAAGGTGTCACAGTACGACACAGACATCAAGAAATATGCTGAGCAGAAAAAGGCCGACTGGATATTAAACGGCGGCATTGATAAGGAATGGGATTCATACCTTAAGAAACTTGATAAATATGGTTTACAGGATTATCTGAAGATAAAGCAGAAATATTTTGACAGCTATCAGAAATCCCTTGAGAGTACGTCAGAGGGCAAATAGGTTACTGTTCATAATTCTGTATTACCGGCAAAGCAAACAGAATTGGAGGATTTGAATGAGCGAATTATTGGAAAAAGCAAGAAGCTACGAGGCAAAAAAAATAGCTGCTACAGATAAAGAGAGTAAACCTTTGTTTCATATCAGTGCACCGGCAGGATGGATTAATGATCCGAATGGATTTTCTGTCTATAACGGAAAAATTCATCTGTTTTATCAGTACTATCCATATCTGCGTGAGTGGGGACCTATGCATTGGGGGCATAGTACGACAAGCGATATGATTAAATGGGAGCAGCTTCCGTGTGTTCTGGCACCTGACGAGGAATATGATAAAAAAGGATGTTTCTCAGGAAGTGCCATTGAGGCAGATGGTAAGCATGTGCTTGTATACACAGGTGTCACAAGGATTAAACTTCCTGACGGCAGTGAGCAGGAGAGACAGAACCAGTGCATCGCATTTGGAGACGGACTTAATTATGTGAAGCATGAGAATAATCCTGTTGTGACAGGCGATATGCTTCCTGAAAACTGCAGCAGAATCGATTTCCGTGACCCTAAAATATGGAAAGAGGATGACACATATTATCTTATAGTTGGAAGCAAGGACTTAAACAATGTGGGACAGGTAGTGCTCTGCTCTTCAAAAAACCTGACCGATTGGCAGTTTGAGACAATCCTTGCGGCAAACAGCACAGGCAAAATAGGTACCATGTGGGAGTGCCCGGACTTCTTTGGGCTGGAGGATAAGCATGTGCTCATCTGTTCACCGCAGAGTATGAAGGCAGACAAATATGAGTTTCATAACGGACACAACTCTGTATATTTTCTGGGGGATTATGATAAAGAAAATCATGTATTTATCAAGGAAGAGCCGCACACACTTGACTATGGCATGGACTTTTATGCACCGCAGACTACACTGCTTCCGGACGGACGCCGCGTGATGATTGCCTGGATGAAGTCGTGGGATGCATGTGTCGTTCCTGATTCGCAGGATTGGCAGGGCATGATGACACTGCCTCGTGAGCTTGAAATAAAGGACGGCCGTATCTGGCAGAAGCCGGTTAAGGAAATAGAAAATTATCGTGCAAACAAGTGTCATTATACAGATAAAAAAATAGACTGCTACACGACCTTTGATGGCATAAAGGGCCGCACTCTCGACATGACAGTGGAGCTTTCAGGCGAGGAGTACAATAACTTCACTGTTGAAATGGCATGCGATGATGAGTATGGTACAGTGTTTACCTACAACAGAGTCGCAGGCATGCTCGAGATTGATCGTACCTGCTGTGGCGTCACAAAGGATGTCGTCTGTGTCAGAAAAATTAAAATCGCAGATACAGACAGAAAGCTAAAGCTTCGTTTCATCGTGGACAGACAGTCTATAGAGCTCTTTATCAATGACGGACAGCAGGTCGCAACCACAGCTATCTGTACACCTCTTCAGGCAGACGGAATCTGCTTTAATTGTGACGGAAGTGCTGTTGTGGATATTGAAAAATATGATATAATTTTGTAATATGACAGCATATCAGTAGGGCATACAAATAATAACCGGACAAATTATTAGTCCGGTTATTTGTAGAATAATATACATAATATTTTGACAGGAAAGAAAGAGGTACAATATGGATGTAGTTGCATTAGGTGAATTACTTATAGATTTTACAGAAAACGGTACAAGTGCGCAGGACAATAAGCTTTTTGAGGCTAATCCGGGTGGAGCTCCATGTAACGTGCTTGCCATGCTTCAAAAGCTCGGTCATCAGACTGCTTTCATAGGAAAAGTGGGACAGGATGCGTTCGGAAGACTGCTTGTTGATGCCGTAAAGGAGCAGGGCATCGACACAACAGGCGTGCGCTATGATGACAATGTCCATACCACTCTTGCATTTGTACAGACCGCAGCAGACGGAGACAGAGATTTCTCATTCTACAGAAATCCGGGAGCAGATATGATGCTGACAGCGGATGAGGTGGATTTATCCCTTGTGAGAAACGCAAAAATTTTCCACTTCGGAAGTCTTTCAATGACAGATAAGATCTGTGAGAAAGCGACAAAGCATGCAATAGCTGCCGCAAAAGAGGCAGGCGCACTGATTTCCTTTGACCCTAATCTGCGCAAACCGCTCTGGAAGAGCATGGACGATGCAAAAGAGAAGATAAGCTGGGGCCTGAGTCAGTGTGACATCTTAAAAATATCTGATGATGAGATTGAATTCATGACAGGCGAAAAGGACATAAAGACAGGTGTGAAGAAGCTAATAGATGAGTATCACATTCCGTTTATCTGTGCCACCATGGGCAAAAACGGAAGTATGGCATTTTTTGACGGACATATCGTGGATGCAGCTCCGTTCCTGCGAGATGACACTGTCGAGACTACAGGTGCAGGAGATACCTTCTGTGCATGCCTGCTTCACGATGTGTTGGAGCATGGTATCAATGACCGGAAGGATGACGATGTGAAAAAGATGCTCACATTCGCAAATGCGGCAGCCTCTCTTATTACCACGAGAAAGGGCGCACTTCGCGTGATGCCTGAGAAGGGCGAGGTTGAGGCTGCGATTAAGTAGTTATAATTTAATACGATAAAAGAGATTATACTCTTCTTAATCTATGTTTAAAAACGTGATTAAGAAGAGTATATTTGTTTCTTGCAGTGCATAATTGTATTGGATATAATACCATATATAAAACAATGATCTGAGACTATACAAGGAGTCAGATAATGAACATAAACCAGACACTCAAACAATACTTTGGCTACGACAGTCTTAGAACAGGGCAAGAGGAGCTCATAAACGGCATACTTGCCGGGCACGATGTGCTCGGTATCATGCCGACAGGCGCAGGAAAATCGCTGTGCTACCAGCTTCCGGCGCTTATGCTTAGTGGAATTACGCTTGTCATTTCGCCACTTATCTCGCTTATGTCAGATCAGGTCAAGGCTTTAAACCAGGCAGGAGTGCATGCCGCCTATATCAACAGCTCACTGACCGAAAACCAGATAGGAATGGCGCTTTCGTATGCCTCACAGGGGCGATACAAGATAATCTATGTCGCTCCGGAACGCCTCAACACGCCGCGTTTTCTGGATTTTGCCTGCAACGCGGACATATCGATGCTGACAGTTGATGAGGCACACTGTATATCGCAGTGGGGACAGGATTTCAGACCGAGCTATCTGGAAATTGCCGGATTTTTAACGAGACTTCCAAGACGACCGATAGTCAGTGCGTTTACAGCGACCGCCACGGAGCGCGTGAAAAATGATATAGTGGCTTCGCTTGGACTTAACAATCCGGTTACTATGGTGACAGGGTTTGACAGACCTAATCTGTTTTTCAGGGTTGTTACAAGAAAGGGAGGCAGCCAGAAGGACAACAGTATCATCAACTATGTGAAAAAGCATGAGGACGAAAGTGGAATAATATACTGCGCAACGAAAAAGAATGTGGATAAGCTGTATACTCTTTTAAATGAGCAGGGCATTTCGGCGGGCCGTTACCACGCAGGGCTTTCAAATGATGAACGTAAGCAGAATCAGGAGGATTTTACATACGACAGAATCCGTGTGATGGTTGCCACAAACGCATTTGGAATGGGAATCGACAAGTCAAATGTGAGATATGTGCTGCATTACAACATGCCACAGAGCCTCGAGTATTACTATCAGGAGGCCGGAAGAGCGGGGCGAGACGGTGAGGAAGCGGAATGTGTGCTGTTTTTCTCAAAGCAGGATATCATGATAAACAAGTTCCTTCTGCAGAATAAGGCTTCAGCAGGCGATGTGGCATCCGACATGCAAAAGACAGCCAATGACCAAAGAAAGCTGCAGCAGATGATAAATTACTGCGAGACGGACAAATGCCTGAGAGAGTTTATACTTTCATATTTCGGAGACACAACCCCCTGCATCTGCAACAAATGCAGCAACTGTGTGGTTGTGGAGGAAGAAGAGGAGGAGACATACGTTGAAACCGGCAAAAAGCGCAAAAAGGCAGCACAGCTTGCAGGGCTTAACGAGCTTGGTGTTGCGCTATTTGAAAAGCTGCGCAGCGTGCGTACAGAGCTGGCTGCAGAAAAGTCGGTGCCTCCGTATATCATCTGCTCTGACAAGACCTTAAAGGATATGTGCGCAAAGCTGCCGCGGGATAAGGAACAGCTTGCCGATGTGTACGGAATGGGTGAGCAGAAGATACAAAATTATGGTGAAGCGTTTGTGACGGCAGTAAATTCATTTGTTGCAGATAACCCAAATCCATCAGGCAGCACGACCGGTGAAAGACCACAGACTGTTTTAAGCGACGAGGAGGCTGCTGAAACCGGCAGCACGAGAAAAAAGAAGCTTCCGTTTTACATTGAGCCACAGAAGCTTGATGAGGTAGAGCTCACCGACAAATGCAGGCTTACAGAGCTTACGAACAAAATAAATGAGCTGTGCCCCGCTGATAAGGAGCACAAAAAGCTTGCAGCCTCGTTTATAAACGAGCTTCTCATTGCAGAGGGATATCTGGAGGAAGTTACAGAAGGCGGGAACAAGATAAAGCGTGTCACCGAAAAGGGACGAAACGTAGGAATAGATGAGGAAGAGCGCAAGGCAAAATTTGGTGGAAGCTATTACGCTATCACCCACTCGAAGCAGAGCCAGCAGGCGATAATGGAAATACTGAAAAAACACTATGGCAGCATTAAACCACAGGAGTAAATGGACTTTAGATAAACTGGATATATAAATTTATATAAAATTGGATATATACTTGATGCCACATAAGAGTATTATATAGTTTAATTGTAATATTTAGGAGGCATTTTATGAGAAACGAAAAAGTTCAAAAACTCACACTTACAGCACTTATGGCAGCTTTATCATATGTCATATTCACATTTTTACAGATTAAGGTCACATTACCGGGTGGCAGCGCCACATCCTTTCACCTTGGCAACGCAGTCGTAGTACTTGCAGCTTTGCTTTTAGGCGGAGTATACGGAGGAATCGGTGGAGCAATCGGAATGACAATCGGTGATTTACTTGACCCGATATATATCACCGGAGCACCAAAGACATTTTTCCTCAAGCTTATGATTGGTGTTATCACCGGTCTTGTAGCACACAAGCTTGGAAAGATTACATATTCAACAGACAAGAAGCATGTATTTAAATGGACAGTCCTTGCAGCATGTGCAGGAATGCTCTTCAACTTTATTTTTGATCCGATTATAAGCTATTTCTACGATATGCTTATCCTCGGAAAGCCGATGGCACAGCTCAAAATCGCATGGAGCGTGACCACAACAGGAGTCAATGCAGTGATATCTGTGATTGCTGCGACAATCGTGTATATGGCACTGAGACCGGTGCTCATCAAGGCAAATCTGTTTTTCAAGATTGGCAAAGAAAAATAATTGTTACATAATTTTATAAAAAAAATCCACATACATCATGTTGAAAGAGATGTATGTGGATTTTTTTATGATTTTATTGCCGCAACAAAATCATGTATCTTTTCCGGATTCTTACCCACTCCGTCATCATTTTCCACACCTGAGGATACATCGACTCCGTCAGGATGCACGGCTTCAATTGCCATGCGCACATTGTCGGAATTTAAGCCACCTGCAAGCAGCAGCAGCTTTTCATCGCGGGGGATATTGTCAACCAGCTTCCAGTCAAAGGTTTTTCCACTGCCGGGCTCAATGGCATCAAACACATAGCCTGCAATGCGTGAATCGTTGTGATACTTTTCATAGCTGTCCATATCAGAGACATTGAAGGCTTTAAGAATCGGGATAGCTATTGCTGCCTCCGCCTCTGTCTCCGGAATTTCCCCATGTATCTGGATATAGTCAAAGCCTGCAGCCTCAATCTGTCTGACCTGCTCTATGGATGGCGAAACTACAACGGCGACTCTTTTGATGGAAGCATCAAGGGCTGCCATAATCTCCCTTGCCTGTTCGATGGATATATTCCTCTTACTCTTTGGAAAAAATAATACCATTCCCGCAAAATCAACGTGATTTTCGTTGAGATACCGGGCTTCAGCAGGTGAAGTCAGACCGCAGATTTTTACTTTGGTGTTGGAATTTGTATTTATATTTATATCTTTATCTTTATTGTTATATATATTCTGTGTATTCATATCCTAAGAATAGCATTGTTGCAGGTTGATCGCAAGTGGATTGACCATAAATTGTTGGCTTGCGAATAGAATACTACAAACAATGGTTAATACGGATTGCATGCGCAAATATGAGATGTTATAATGCAATTGAATTAATAAAGATAACAAAATGGGAGATAACAATTATGTCAACAGAAGAGATTAAAGAATATATCGGAACACAGCTCAAAGCACTCACATCAATAGCAAGCCCTACAGGCTTCACAAAAAATGCCACAGACTATCTGATGAAGCAGCTTGAGGCTATGGGATATGCGCCTCAGCTTTCAAATAAAGGAAATGTCAGCGTGGAAATCGGTGGAGAGGGAGCACCTTTGGTATTGGCAGCGCATGTGGACACACTTGGAGCCATGGTTCGCTCAATAAAGGATAACGGACGTTTGCGCCCGACCACCATTGGCGGTCATCAGTGGAGCACAGCAGATGGAGAAAACTGCATGGTTTTTACGCGTGATGGCAGAATGTACACAGGCGTGGTGCTAAATACAGAGCCATCGGCACATGTAGCAGACGAAAAGGTTGAGACAAAGGAAGAGAATATGGAAATCCTGCTCGATGAAAATGTAAATGACAAGCAGGGCGTAGCGGCACTTGGCATCCAGACAGGGGATATTATCGCCATGGATCCACGTACAGTCATCACGGAGAGCGGCTATATCAAGAGCCGTTTCCTCGATGATAAGCTGTCAGCCGCCATCTTACTCGGGGTGGCTCATTCCGTAAAGGAGGAGGGCTGGAAGCTAAACCGCAAGGTCACACTGCTCTTTACGGTTTATGAGGAGGTAGGCCATGGCGGAAGCTTTGTACCGGCTGATACGGAGGAGATGATTTCCGTAGACATGGGCTGTGTTGGAGCCGACCTCGGCTGTACGGAGCGTATGGTTTCAATCTGTGCGAAGGACTCAGGCGGACCTTACAACTATGAGCTTGTCACAGAGCTTTCAAATCTGGCAAAGAGCGAGGGGCTTGACTATGCAATCGATGTTTATCCGCACTATGGCTCAGATGTTGAGGCAACACTGCACAGCGGATATGATATCCGTCATGGGCTTATCGGTGCAGGAGTTTATGCATCGCATAACTATGAGCGCTCACATATGGATGGCGTGGAGAATACTTATAAGCTTTTGAAAAAATATATTACAAAATAGTATCATTGTGATACATTATTTTATGTATTCAAACAAAGTAGCAGAGAGGTAAATACACCATGAATTTAAAAAAAGTTCATCATATTGCTATTATTGGGAGCAACTATGAGAAATCAAAGCACTTTTATGTGGATCTGTTAGGTTTTTCTATTATTCGAGAAAATTACAGACCGGAACGTGATGATTATAAAATTGATCTTCAACTCGATGATATAGAATTAGAACTTTTTATCATTAAAAATTGTCCGAAGCGTTCCAGTTATCCGGAGGCTTACGGTCTCAGGCATCTTGCCTTTGCTGTAGACTCGGTCGATGATACTGTAAGAGAATTGAATAAAAGGGGCATCATAACTGAGCCGATTAGACTCGATACTTACACAGGCAAAAGAATGACATTCTTTCATGATCCTGACAATCTACCCTTGGAAATTCACGAATAAAGAATAACAATTCGAAAGTTACGGAGGAAACATAATGGAATACAGAAAATTTGATAATATAATAATAGCGAGAATTGACAAAGGGGAGGAGATTTTGGAGCAACTGAAAGCAATTGCCATAACTGAGAATATAAAGCTTGCCAGTATTAATGCTCTTGGAGCTATCAATGATTTCACAGTCGGAGTATACAAGACAGATGAGAAGAAATATTACTCAAACAGTTTTAAGGGATATTATGAAATTACATCGCTGACAGGTACAATCAATACAATGGATGGAGAATATTATGCACATCTTCATTTGAGTGCCGGTGATGAAAAAGGTGAAGTGTTTGGAGGACATCTGAACAGAGCTGTTGTGAGTGCAACTTGCGAGCTCGTTATTACGGTAATTGATGGAAAAGTTGACAGAGTTTATGATGAAGAAACAGGACTTAATGTATTCAATTTCTGAACACTTTTTGGTTTTTCATAATAGTATCTACAACTGTTGTTATTTTTATTTGTGGTCGATATTATTTTGCACACAATAAAAGCTATAAAAATGAGGCAATTGATTATGCAAAATGGGAGAACTTTGCAAAAGTAATTAAAAGAGCAATGATCGCATGTGAAAACAGCGGGCACAGTATTCCAGACATACAGGCAGGAGGTTGCTGACCATTTTAATGAACTGGACGAAGATAACAGAAGACTTGTTGTCAGGGGAGACATCAAACAGTGGAATCAAATGTTGGCAGAGACAGCACATAATGCAGGAGTTATTACGAATGAGGAATTTGCGATTTTTCAAAATGCCGGATATATGGGACTATATGGTGGATTAGATGTTGAAGGTATTTTGGCAGCAGTTTATCAGAGAGTGTTTGGTGGAGATGTATATCTGTCATTAGAGGAAAAAGTAGCTAATTTATTATTTAATGAAATTGGTAACTCGCAAGTTGTTTAATGGAGAATGTATGAAGAAGAGAATAACGCTTATTGTTTTTTCGGTGCTAATAATTGTTGCTTTATATGTGTTGTATTGTTTTAATTATATTCCACATAAAAAATATACAAATGCAGATTTCAATATAGAAGCTTACAAGAGCAATATTGATAAAGACAATGATGGCATAGATGACCAAACAGATATATTAAATAATGCAAATAATTACATAAAAACTAATCCAAAATATAAAAGCAAATATTACAACACAGGTTATCCAGATGATGAATATGGGGTTTGTACTGATGTAGTAGCTTTTGCTTTAAAAGATGCAGGATATGATTTGATGGTATTAGTAAATGAGGATATAAAAAACAATAAAGAATTATATGATATAGATGCCGTTGATAAAAATATAGATTTTAGAAGAGTTAAAAACTTAAAAGTATATTTCGATAATAATGCAATAAGTCTTACTACAGATATAAATGAAATAGAAGAATGGCAAGGTGGAGATATTGTTGTATTTAAAAAACATATCGGCATTATATCTGACAAGAGAAATCGAAAAGGTATATGTTTTGTTATTCATCATGCAAACCCATATCAAATATATTATGAAGAGGATATACTGGAACATCGTGATGATATCATAGGACATTATAGAATCAGTTAAACAACTCCCAGTTTTTGAAACTGAGAAATCGGAATTTGCGGAGATAAACAAAATGAATGATAGCAGGTTAAAGGGTATAGCGGTTATTTTATTTGGAATACTCTTAAGTGCAAGTAGCGCAGAAATGAATCGAACTGTATTGGCAAGTTGTAGCGATTTCCCATTTACTCTTATCGGGATAATTGTTGGAATGGTTGGACTTGTAATGGTTTTCAAAAGCAATAAGGAATAACAACTTCAAGTTTATAAAATTAAGAAAATGGAATTTAAGGAGGAGTATGTAAATGAAATTAGCAGATTTAGCAACAGGCTCTGATTGGATAGTGTGGATTGTCTTTGCGATATTTGCTGTACTTTCTATTATTTTACTTTCTGGACATGGAAGCTGGTTCATTTCTGGATATAATACAGCTTCAAATGAAGAAAAGGAAAAATATGATGAAAAGAAGTTATGCAGAACAATGGGAATTGGAATGTCTATTATAGCAATTCTTGCATTAACTATGGGCTTGTTTGAAAATATTTTGCCTGCATTTTTTGTATATATTGCATTGGGGATTATTTTGGTTGATGTCGTGGTAATTATCATTTTAGGAAACACACTATGCAGAAAGTAATAACTTCCAGTTTGACGGACGGATGATTTACAGAAAAAATGTCAGAATAGATAAACGGCAGGTGGTCATGTATGTAACAAGTATCAAAGACTACCTGCTTTTCTATGAAAAGATAGTTAATTGGTTATCAACTGCATAGAAATGTGAAAATACACATAAAATGGTAATGGATATTGATTAAATAAATCCTAGATGATATAATTCAATTACTAAAAAATGTGTAAAATTACAAAAACAAGGAGTTTAACTCATGGAGATTAAAAGAGATGCATACCTTGAACAGTTAAAGATAAGAAAAGATAATGGGATGATAAAGATTATCACGGGAATCAGGAGATGTGGAAAATCATTCCTGTTATTTGTATTGTTTAAGAAATATTTATTGGAGAGTGGTGTAGATAATGACCATATCATTGAGATTGCTTTGGATGGCATTGAAAATGAGGAGCTGAGAGATCCAAAGAAGTGTTACCAGCATATTAAAGATGCAATGAAAGATGACCAGAAATATTATCTGCTTTTGGACGAAGTACAATTTATGTCACGATTTGAGGAAGTGCTGAATAGCCTGCTTCGAATCAGCAATATTGATGTATATGTGACTGGAAGTAACTCTAAGTTTTTATCCAGCGATATTGTAACTGAATTTAGAGGCAGAGGAGATGAGATAAGAATATATCCGTTGTCCTTCGCAGAGTTCTATGCGGCTTTCGATGGAGATTATGATGATGCTTGGGAGGAATATATGATATATGGTGGTTTACCACAGGTGGTACAGTTTTCTGTGGAACGCCAAAAGGCTGAGTATCTAAAAAACATTTTCACAAATGTTTATATTAAGGATGTTGTAGAACGAAACAAGCTGCGAAATGTTGATGAGATTGATACTTTAGTAGATATCCTTGCTTCTGCGATAGGAGCTCCTACTAACCCAACTAAAATATCAAATACGTTTAAAAGTGAACGAGGCATCAATTACAGCAATAAGACCATATCCAACCATATAGATTATCTTGTGGAGGCATTTTTGATTTCTAAAGCTGACAGATATGATATTAAAGGTAGAAAATATGTGGGAGCAAATCTGAAATACTATTTTACAGATGTGGGACTTAGAAATGCAAGATTGAATTTTAGACAGCAGGAACCTACTCATATCATGGAAAATATTGTTTACAATGAGCTGCTTATCAGAGGTTATAATGTGGATGTTGGTATTGTAGAGGCGTATGCGAAAAATGATGAAGGAAAAACAACTCGAAAGCAGTTTGAAGTTGATTTTGTGGTCAATCAGGGGAGTCAGAGATATTATATTCAGGTGGCTTATGATATGACCTCTGAGGAAAAGCAGAAGCAGGAATTTAATTCATTTAGAAATATTCCTGATTCATTTAAAAAGATCGTGGTAGTAAACGGAACAAAAAAGCCTTGGAGAAATGAGGAAGGCTTTGTAATCATGGGAATGAAGTATTTTCTGCTTAATGCGGATAGTTTGGAGTTTTAGAAATATTGCTGGGATATCGCCAACGAAAAGTAATTATAGATAGTTTACTTGACTTTGCAAGCTATGCATTTTATTCTATCAATATAGAAGTAACTTATGAGTTACTAACTTTAGAGTAGAGACATTAAAATCGGAAGTTACAGATTGGAGCATTATGAGAGCAGAAGAATTATGGAAAGCATATTGCGAGAAAGAGAATATAGATATTGATACTCCTTATGAGGCGTGGGGATTTGGAGATGCACCTGATCAGCTGGCAGACCTTGTATTAACGGGAATTAAGACTGCAACTGCATCTGCATATGATCTATATTTTATGGAAGGAGAAGAAGATCCATTACCACAGTCAGGTGATTATAGTGTTATTTTAAACTCAAAGGATGAGGCAGTTTGTGTTATTCAAACCACTAAGACTACAGTGGTTCCATTTGATGAAGTATCAAAGGAACACGCTTACAAGGAAGGGGAAGGAGACCGAAGTCTTGCATACTGGAGAGATGTTCATGAAGATTTCTTTGCAGAAGAATTTGCAGAAACAGAGCTTGAATTCAATGGACAAACAAGTATTCTTTGTGAGGAATTTAAAGTAGTTTACAGGGCAATAGACGTAAATTGAATTCTTAATACGTGAATTTATGAAATTCTTTAGGTTAGAATCGATGATGGGGTAAACGAAAAAGCAGTTTTGGCATTCCAGTGAACTGCCTCTTCGTTTACACCATTTTCGATTTGACCTAATTGAACAAAGTGAGCGTCCGGGTAGCCACTGCCTATGGACTTTCAATCTTTGGTTCTTACCCATGATTATACAGGATTTTCTGTACAGAAGCCACAGAAATCAACTATTTCCGGATAAATAGGTACGACAACAAAACCTCAAACTTTGAGGCTTAAAAAAGTATGAAAGAATAAACTTTTAACATCTTTGCGGTATCCGAAGCTGTGGTTTTCCAAGATGACCGCCACAGGATTTACACACACAGACATTTATCCCATAGAGCTGTTTTAATATTTCAGGCATTTCCTTATCCCCAAGTTTTGAGAGATACTTTTTGCAGCCTAGGAGGTTCCGGCATAAAGTAAGCTTTTTGCGTTTACTTCGGGAACAAAGAAGTCCGTAATGACGAATTCTGACAAAACGTTTTGGCGGCACATGCATCAAAAAACGCCGTATGAATTCAATACCGGAAATGGTCAGCTCTTTCCATTCTCCTTTGTTTCGGTAATCTTTTACAAAGAAGGTGACGGTTTCATCATCCATGCGGATAATGCGGTGATTGCTGATGGCAATCCTATGGGTATACTTTCCAAGGTAATCAATCACAGACTGCGCACCGTTAAAAGTTTTCTTACAATAAGGAATCCATTCCGCATCATAACAGGAATCAAGCAGTTCTTTAAATGTATAATGGTTACGGTATTTTTCAGCAGTTCCATGAAACTCAAGCTGATTCGTATTCCAGAGATTTTTCAACTCATCCATATATTTTCCACGGAAGACTCTGGAGATAGCCCATATGGGAAGAAAGAACTCAGTACCATTGTCTTTCCATTCATTTTTGGATGTCAGCCCACCGCCGAGCAGTATTGTATGGATATGAGGATGAAAGTTCATCTCAGAACCCCATGTATGTAAGATACAGATATATCCAACATTCGCACCAAGATGTTTTGGGTCAGCAGTCAGTTCACTGATTGTCGCAGAAGCGGCATGATACAAGGTGTCATATAATAGCTTCTGATTACTGTAAATGATTGGATTCAGAATGTCCGGCACCGTAAATACCAAGTGAAAGTAAGGCGCATCAAGTACATCCTCTCTGCGAGCATCCATCCAGATTTCCTTTGGAACAGCCTGACACATGGGACAACAGCGGTTGCGGCAGGAATTATAATGAACCTGGACAGCACCACAGTCTTCACATACACTGACATTCGCACCGTAGGCTCCTGTTTTACAGTTCAAGATGTTCCGTGCAACTTTTGCCTGTTCAGGAGAGGGAGAATACTTTTCAAGATATGCCGGATAAAAACACTGGAAAATATCCTGAACCGTGGGCTTATTCATAATCAGCACCTGCTTTCCTGTCAAACGGACTTTGAATTCCCATCAGAGATTTGTTGCTGACATGAAGATAAACTTCCGTGGATTTTGGGTCACGGTGTCCCAGCAGAGCCTGAATATTCTGTCGTTCCACACCCTGTTCCATCAGGTGGGTGGCAAAGCTGTGACGGAGGCAGTGAGGCGTAACACCAGATAACCCGGCAGTCGCTGCTGAACGGCGGATAACCTGTTCCACGGAAGAAACGGTAAGGTATTCCCCTGTAAATTTATTCGGGAAAAGAATATCACGGGGTTTTCCACATGCAAACCAGTATTCTGTAAGAAGTGCCAGATTCCGCTCGGAAAGAATGGTATAACGGTCCATACGGTTTTTGGTATCCCGGACATGAATCTGCATGTGGGTGCGTGAAATATCCCCGTAATGAAGATGAACCACTTCAGAGACACGCATTCCGGAAGAATACATGGTGGCAAACATGGCTTTATATTTCAAATCATCCGTAGCATCAAGAAGTTTATCGATTTCATCAACAGAAAGTACGACAGGGAGTTTGTGATCTATCATCATGCGTGGAACAGTGATATCATCCCACAGAATGTGAAGTACATTCCGATAGAAAAAGCGGATGGCTGAATTATAAAGGTTGAGGGTGGTTGCTTTCAGACCATCGTCTTTCTTGGCAAGAAGAAAGTCTCTGACATCCTGACATGTAAGCTCTTCCGGAACTTTTTCCATGTAATTCAGGAAATAGGAAACATAGTTTTTGTAGCAGTCAATAGAACGCTCTTTGAGGTTACGGATTTTTCCGGCTTCCTCAAGCTGTAATAAATATTTTTCGTACATTATAAATCCTCCATGTAAAGTCAGTAATTTCAGGTATCACTGCTTACATGGAGGTGCATTGGAATAATAAAACCGCTTGCTAAAAGAACGGTTAGGTGTTAATCTTTTCATAGGCAGTGGTAATGTCGATCCTGTTTGATTGTTGGTTGTGGTGACTTAACAATACTACTTGTAGGACTTGGTTTCCACTGCTTTTTTATTTAGGAGTAGAAAACTGCGCCACAGCCTTGGCAGGCCATCGCGCAGCGATTTTGTTCAATTCCAGTTTGTAGAAATATCTTTCTAATTTTCCCTATTTTACAGGCTTTCCAGTCCGTTCATTAGTGAAATGATATGTATTTTCCCTTATTTTTGCCCTTATGAGATAATCGTAAGGCAAATATCTTATAACGATAACGAAAGGACTATAATTCATGAGTAGAATACTTTTGGTAGAAGATGATACAATGATTGCTTCGGGGATTCTGTATGCACTTGAGACAGAAGGGTATGAAACAAATCATGCCACAGGTATAAAAGATGCCAGAAGTTTAATTGAACATTATAATTTTGACCTGGCAATTATAGATATGCAGCTTCCGGATGGAACTGGATTTGATGTAAGTGAGATATTCAAAAATAATGATACATCTGTGATTTTCCTGACAGTTGTGGATGATGAAAATACAATTGTGAGGGCATTTGATGAAGGAGCACAGGATTATATTGTAAAACCTTTCAGAATCAGGGAACTTTTGGCGAGAGTTCGGCGCATTTTATCTGCCAATATCAAAAATGGAGAGAAGGACAACATAATCTATATGGGTCATGCAGCCATCCATACAGATGAGGCAAAGGTTTATGTGAATGATAAAAGCATAGAACTTACAGCATTGGAATATCGGTTGCTGCTTATTTTTGCGAGTAATAAAGGAATCCTTTTGACAAGGCAGCAGATTCTTGACAAAATATGGGACGCAGACGGCAACTTTGTTGAGGATAATACACTTACCGTTTATGTGAAACGGCTGCGGGAGAAACTTGGAGAGGCAATACATATTGAGACTGTGAGAGGAATGGGATATCGTGTGGATTAAGAAAAAAGAGATAGAACAGTTGTCGGAGTTTGTGAAAGGCTATAGTTCCGGCGAGGAACTGGATATTCGAGAGAATAAGGAAGGCTCTTTTAACATATTAAAAAATGATATTTATGCTCTTGTGAACACGAAAAATGAACAGATAAAGGCAGTTGAGGCAGAAAGAGACAGTCTCTCTGATTATATGGCAGATATTTCCCATCAGTTAAAAACACCGATTACATCTATGATGATTATGGCAGATTTATTGGAGGAGGCAGAGCCGGAAAAACAGACAGAGTTCATTCATAACATTCAGGTTTCGCTAAACAAAATGGAGTGGCTTGTAGGGGCACTTCTTAAGATGGCAAAGCTTGATGCCCATGCAATTGATTTTATCAAAAATGGCATTCGCACGTCAGAACTTTTAGAGGCGGTAAAACCATCAGTGGAAATCCTTTTGGATATCCACAATCTGACCATAGAATTGAAACAGGATTGCATCATACATTGTGATAAACGCTGGACCACAGAAGCACTTACGAACATTATCAAAAATGCGATCGAATATTCACCGGATGGAAGTGTGATTGAGATCGACAGCGGAGAAAATCCCATGTATAGCTGGATTTCAGTTAAGGACAGCGGTATGGGAATGGACAAAACAGAGTATGCTGCTCTTTTTAAAAGGTTTGAAAATTCTACAAATGAAAATGGATTTGGAATCGGAATGCCGCTTGCACTCTCTATTCTGAAAGGACAGGGTGGCGACATTGATGTTGATTTTGGAGGCATGGGAGAGGGAACGACTTTTATTTTGAAATTTTTTAAGTGAATTGTTTCTAAGTGACAAAATTGTCACAATAATAAATTCTTTTGTCACAGAACAGTCATTTTGCATTGCTAGGATGGTATTTGAAAAAGGAGGACTACAATGGCTGTTTTAGAAGTGAAGGAATTAACAAAGAAATATGGTGAAGGCGAATCGGAAGTGATTGCGCTGGATCATGTGTCTTTTTCGGTAGAAAGAGGAGAATTTGTTGCAATCATCGGAGCATCCGGTTCCGGGAAATCGACACTTATGAATATGATTGGCGGAATTGATTATCCAACAAGCGGTTCTATTATCATTGATGGAAATGAGATACAAGCAATGAGTGAGGATGAACTTGCAATTTTCCGCAGAAGAAATCTGGGAATTGTTTATCAGTTTTATAATCTGATACCCACTCTTACTGCGGAGGAAAATATTGCGCTGCCATGGAAATTAGATGGAAGAAAAGAGAATAAGGAACGGCTTTCTGAGATTGTGAATATGCTGGGTCTTGAGAAAAGGGCAAAACATCTGCCGGGACAAATGTCAGGAGGTCAGCAGCAAAGAGTATCCATAGGAAGGGCGCTTATAAACGAGCCGGCATTTATTCTTGCAGATGAGCCGACGGGAAATCTTGATAGTAAAACAAGCAGAGAGATTCTGGATATTTTGAAGTTCACCAATCAGAAATATAAGCAGACTATTCTTCTTGTCACACATGACGAAAAGATAGCGCTGCAGGCGAACCGAATCATCACGATCGGAGATGGAAAAATCATAAAAGACGAGGTGATGAAGTAATGAAAATAACAGCACAACTCGCCTTAAGCCAGATGAAAGTGAATAAAAAAAGAACGATTGCAGGAATTTTTGCGATCGCACTTGCAACATCACTTATTACAACTGTAATGTGCTTTGTGACAAGCGCAAATAAGATGCTTACGGATTTCCTTGGTTTGGATTATGGAGAATATGGAGGAGCATACTCTCTCATGCTTGCAATACCGGCACTGCTTTTAGGTCTTCTTATTGCAGCAATGTCGATTACTGTAATATCCAATATATTTTCTGCCAGTGCCAATAAGCGGATTCAGGAGTTTGGTATTTTAAAATGTGTTGGTGCAACAGGCAGACAGATAAGGGCAAGTGTTATCTATGAGAGTTTATGGCTTAGTCTGACAGCCATCCCGCTTGGACTCATTGCAGGAACTATACTTGGTTATATTAGTGTGAAATTTACAGGACATTTTATTTCCGATATCAATGATGCTGCAAAAGAAATTATTATGAGACCTTTTACCTTTTCCCTGCCCTTTCATATATCTGTGTGGACATATTTGTTTGCAGGTGTATTTTCGTTTTGCATTGTATTATTCTCTGCATACAGACCAGCTAAAAAGGTTGGTAAATTTACTGCTATTCAGTGTGTAAAAGGGATTGGAGCAGGCACAGTTTTGAAAGAGATCCAGGTAAAAGACAGCTTTATTCAGAAAATATTTGGATGTGAGTCTGCAATTGCCTATAAAAACATGAAAAGAAACAAATACGGCTATAAGGCAACGATACGTGCATTGTCACTTGGAATTTTACTTTTTCTGTTAACCGGAGGATTATCCGGTCAGGCAAAGGAATTCCAAGAATGGATGACACCAAAATCAAAAGAAATGATGGTGGATTATTCTTCCAATTACGATATCGAGGTAAATGCGAAAACAGGGAAAGAAGAGAGAAAAATCAGCCGGCCTGTTACATCAGACCAATATAATGAAATCACACAAAAGCTGGAAAAGTACGGGATAGACGTATATGGTGTTGGAGCAGATACTTTTACCTACAATGCGCTATTAGATAAAAATACATTAACAGAGGATATGCTGCAGGTTCCGAATTTTTCCGATAATAATGGGGAAACAAGGACAGAAATCGTGTCCGTTGATGATGTACTCTATAAAAAACTGTGTGACAGGGCAGGCGCAGAATATGGAAGTATTCTTCTGCTGAACACTTACCAATATAATGACAATGGAGAGTATGTGTCGATAAAACCTTTTAAAGATGATGTGACACAGATTTCCCTGATAAACGCAGCCAATGAGAAGAACACACTTACAATTGGTGGTATTTTAGAACAGTCCGATTTAAAGGAATATGGTTTTTTGGAAATGACTCCATATCCGGTCAGAATTGTTGTACCTGATGCGGATGCGAGGAGTTTTGACTGGTTTAGTATGCCATCAGATGAAGATGATTATACAGAATATGCCAGAAGTGTCATGGATGAATATTATCCGATTGCGGCAGAGGATTCTTATGTAGAGCAGGGATATACCGTGAGAATTGCCCGCACAGATGCTATGGTTAAAATGCTCAATATAGCTATAGTTCTTGCTGAAATTGTGATGTATGGTTTTGTTATCCTGCTCGTTCTCATGGGATTTACAAGTGTAATTAGTACGCTGACGACAAATATCAGAATTAGAAGCCGTGAGTTTGCTGTGTTAAAGAGTGTTGGAATGACAAATAAATCACTTTGCAGGATGTTATATAGTGAAAGTGTTTTTTGTGTTGTAAATGCACTTGTTCCGGGAGTTATACTTGGAATTGCCATTCCATTTTTAATTAATTTATCTATTCGGAAGGCTTTCCCGGTATTGTATCATATTCCGTGGGTGGCATTATTTGGGGGTATATTTGTTTTGATAGGAATTGTGTTTTTTATCACACGAGCTGAAATTCACAAGTTAAGAGATAAAAGTATTATTGATGAAATAAGAATGGATATTGTATAAATGTCAATTCAAGTTTGCAGAACATGACCAAAATAAAACCAGTTCGTAAAATGACATTTTTACGAACTGGTTTTTGCGTTGCATTTTCAAATGATATTTATCTATTTTGCAATTAGCCGAAATATCTGTCAAGAAGTCCCTTAAGGGCTCTTCCGTGTCTAGCCTCGTCACGAGCCATCTCATGAACTGTATCATGGATTGCATCGAGGTTATTCTTCTTAGCACATTTAGCAAGGTCAGTCTTTCCTGCTGTAGCACCGAACTCACAGTCAACTCTCCAAGCGAGGTTGTCCTTTGTAGTAGCCTTCATGTTAGGCTCAAGGTCCTCACCGAGCATCTCTGCAAACTTAGCTGCATGCTCAGCCTCTTCGTAAGCTGCCTTCTCCCAGTAGAGACCGATCTCAGGATATCCCTCGCGATGAGCTACACGAGCCATGCAAAGATACATACCTACCTCAGAGCACTCGCCCTCGAAGTTAGCCTTTAACTGCTCGAAGATGTATTTCTTATCTTCATCAGAGATTTCAGGATTGTTCTTAACAGTTGAAGCGTATACTCCAAACTCATGCTCTGCAGCAAGTGTTAAATCTCCCTCAACCTTCTTGAATTTATCTGCGCCAACGTGGCATACCGGACACTCTGCCGGTGGATTCTCTCCCTCATAAACGTATCCACAAACTGTACAAACCCATTTTGCCATAATAATGTTCCTCCTTTTAAAGATAGTAAATAAATGTTTAATTGTTGTAAAAATTGTCAGGCTCTAGGAAAGCTCATTCTTGCAATCCGGACAAAGTCCCGTAAACGAAACTGAGCAGCTCTCAATGGCTAAATCAGTGGATTCCTGCACCTGTGTCATCAGCTCATCGGCGAAGTCCAAGTCGATATCCATCACGCGTCCGCAGCCTCTGCATATAAAGTGATAATGAGGCGCTGTGTTGTAATCGTAATGGTCAGGACCGACTCCGGTCGAAATCTTGATGATCTCACCAATTTCCTCAAGCAAGGAAAGGTTTCTGTAAACAGTTCCAAGACTGATGTTTGGAAATTCTTTTTTGATATTCTGATAGATAGTTTCAGCAGTCGGATGATCGGTCCGGCTCGCCAGAAAGTTGACTATCGACTCTCTTTGACGACTATACTTAATCATATGAATCTCCTTTTAAATGAAATCAGGAATTGTTACTGATATCAATATACATGATAGTACTATAATTGTCAAGAGGAAAATAAGAATAATTCCTATTTTATTTTCACAAGATGGCTCGAATAGCTATAAATCAAGTATAAATTAATAATACACATAATATCACTGCTCCACTCATAGAATAGTACAAAACGCGCAGGCGGGTAAATAAGCATGAAGAGATTCGTTACATACCTGTATTTATATGATGGCAGAATGAAAGGAAATAATGCAGGCTTTATAAAAGTAGAAATAAATGGAGAAAAAAGTGCATTTCTCGTACAGATAAAAAATCTCGGAAAATACTCCGGAAAAGGAAGAGTGTATCTGATATATGAAGCGGAGGCGGCCATAGAGGCAGGAGAGCTTACGGTAAAAAACGGTGAAGCGCGAGAGATATATAATGTAGATACCGAAAACGTAAAGGACAGTGGAAAGACATTTTTGCAGGTGCTCGGTGTAAGGATAGAGCTGGAAAATGTAGATGAAAAATTTCTGGCAAGCTGCTGGACGGATAACACGGAAGCAGTTATAGGAAAACCACTCAAGGTACAAGCAGATTTATCAAATAAGGAAAACCCTGTATCGACTCCTATGCCTGAACCGGGCTGCCAGAAAGAAATCCATAGTCAAAATGTTGATGACAGTCAGGACAAAATCAGGCGCATAGACATATCAGAGCTTCGCACGCTTCCGACCAAAAACTGGTACATAGTCAACAACAGTTTTCTTACACACGGTTACGCAAACTATAAGCATCTCGTCATAAAAACGGATACAGATGGCAGGCAATATCTCGGAGTGCCGGGCGTGAGCGAGCCGCAGGAGCGCATGCTGGCAGGGATATTCGGCTTCACGGAATTTGAGCCGGCCGCCCCGGCAAATGCAGCGGATGTCGATAGCGGAGTGTTCGGATACTGGTTCTGCCCGCTGTAGTTTTTATAGATTGTAAGAAAATGTCCTTTCCTCTGCACAAAACCACAGAAATTGTGTATAATTAAAGCTAACAAAAGAAAACTGTGGGAGGTGGCATTACATGAAAAATTATTCAAAGGATCCTGACAGACAGTATCATATCCAGGTCGCAAAGGGAGAGGTCGGCAGGTATGTTATCATGCCGGGAGACCCGAAGAGGTGTGTTAAAATAGCTCAGTACCTTGACAATCCGGTCTTGATAGCTGACAATAGGGAGTTTATCACATACACCGGCACCTTGGATGGAGTGAAGGTCAGTGTGACATCGACAGGCATTGGCGGACCATCCGCATCCATCGCGATGGAGGAGCTGTACAGATGCGGTGCAGATACCTTCGTGAGAATCGGAACCTGCGGAGGCATGCAGACAGATGTGAAAAGCGGTGACATCGTGATTGCGACAGGCGCCATCCGCATGGAGGGCACATCAAAGGAGTATGCGCCGATAGAGTTTCCGGCTGTGGCAGATTTAGATGTCACAAACGCGCTTGTTGCGGCAGCAAAGCAGAAAAACTATACGCATCACACAGGCGTGGTGCAGTGCAAGGATGCATTTTACGGACAGCACGAGCCTGAAAAAATGCCGGCAGGCTACGAGCTTATCAATAAATGGAATGCATGGAGGATGCTTGGCTGTCTTGCGTCAGAGATGGAGTCAGCCGCGCTTTTTGTCGTTGCGGCAAAGCTTGGAGTCAGGGCAGGCTCATGCTTCCTTGTGGTCGCAAATCAGGAGAGGGAAAAGCTCGGGCTTGAGAATCCTGTGGTACGCGATACGGACATGGCGGTTCAGGTGGCGGTTTCAGCAGTGCGAAACCTCATTCGTGAGGATTGCGCCGGAGAATAAGTCAGACATAAAACACAGAAACGGAGAATAGACATTGGATATAAATGAAATTTTAAAACACGTTGACCATACACTTTTATCCCCACAGGCTACATGGGACGAAATCAGGCAGATATGCGATGATGCGGTAAAATATCACACAGCATCGGTCTGCATACCGCCAAGCTATGTAAGTCAGGCAGCAAAGTATCTGGGTGAAAAGGTAAAGGTCTGTACAGTGATAGGCTTCCCTAACGGATATTCGACCACTGCGGTGAAAGCCTTTGAGACAGAGGATGCCCTTGCAAACGGAGCGAAGGAGATAGATATGGTCATCAATATCGGCTGGCTCAAGGATAAAAGGTATGAGCTGATAGAGGATGAAATAAAGAAGCTCAAGTCCATATGCAAGGATAAGGTGCTTAAAGTCATCATCGAGACCTGCTTTCTCACTGATGATGAGAAAATCAGGATGTGCGATATCGTGACGAGCGCAGGGGCTGATTACATCAAGACATCTACAGGCTTTGGCACGGCAGGTGCGACCTTTGACGATATAAAGCTGTTTTCCGAGCATATCGGAGAGGGTGTGAAGATGAAGGCTGCCGGAGGCATTTCTTCATTAGATGATGCAGAAAGATTTCTTGAGCTTGGCGCTGACAGGCTTGGGACAAGCCGTGTGGTGAAGCTCATTAAGGCTATGGACTGAATTTTCGTATACAATGAATAACTGGGGAATTATATATGGATAAAAAAACAATTGAAAAATTGATTGATACAGCCTTTGCACAGCTTGACTTTTCATATGCGCCGTACTCAGGCTTCAATGTAGGTGCAGCTCTTTTAGCAAAAAATCAGGCAGTCTACACCGGCTGCAATATAGAAAATGCAGCCTACACACCGACAAACTGTGCGGAAAGGACAGCATTTTTCAAGGCTGTGAGTGAAGGCGTGCGGGATTTTGAGGCAATCTGTATCGTGGGCGGAAAGAACCAAAAACCGACAGGTTATACAGCGCCATGCGGAGTATGCCGCCAGGTTATGATGGAGTTTTGCAATCCGAAGACCTTTAAAATAATACTGGCAATTGACAGGGAAAACTATAGGATTTACACACTTGAGGATATGCTTCCGCAGGGGTTCGGACCTGCGAATCTTGAGTAGAGCGACCTGTAGCTGTACCTTTAATGGGCTGTATAATGGACTGTAATAGTTGTTGATTATATGGTCGTGTGAACATTAGCCGCCTCAACAGGAAGTGGGAAACCGGAAATGGGGGAAATATGGAGAGAGAAGAGAATATAAGAGACAATATAATAAAGCTGCCGAAAATTGAGCTTCACTGCCATCTGGATGGCTCATTAAGCCGTGAATTTGTCGAGAAAAGGCTTGGCAGGACGGTGCAGGAGGCAGAGCTTAGCGTGTCGGATGACTGCACAAGTCTGGCACAGTATCTGGAAAAATTTGACTTGCCGGGGCAGTGCATCCAGGATGAAAATGGGCTTGAGGGAGCCGCCTATGATGTGCTTAAGGGCATGCACAGGGAAAACGTCGTATACGCGGAAATCCGTTTTGCACCGCTGCTTTCAGAGAATGAGCGCATGAGCTGCGAGCGCGTGATAGAGGCTGCACTTAAGGGACTTGAGAGAGGTAAAAAGGATTTTGGCATAGAATATGGGCTTATTGTGTGCGCCATGAGGCATCACAGCGAGGAACAAAACAGACGCATGCTGCACACCGCAAGGGAATTTTTAGGCGCGGGTGTGTGCGCGGCAGATCTTGCAGGTGCTGAGGTGCCTTACCCTATGTCCGGCTTCATGGAGCTTTTCAAATATGCAAAGCAGCTTGGGCTGCCTTTTACAATCCATGCGGGAGAGTGTGGAAATGCACAGAATATCATAGATGCAGTGGAGGCCGGCGCGGCCAGGATAGGCCATGGAATAGCCATGAGAGGTCACGGTGATATGGAAAGACAGCTTTCGGCAAAGGGCATAGGCATCGAGCTTTGTCCGATAAGCAACCTGCAGACAAAGGCAGTGGCTTCAGCAGACGAATATCCCATCAGGGAGTTTTTGGATGCGGGATTAAAGGTCACAATAAACACTGACAACCGCACTGTCAGCAACACAACTCTGTCGAAGGAGCTTGAGTTCATAGAAAAAGCCTATGGCATACGCGATGAGGAGCTGCCGCTTATGATGAAAAATGCACTGGATGTGGCATTTGCAGATGATGCCGTGAAGGAGCGGATTTTCAGGCAGCTGGTATAGTGCCGTGAGGCTTATGGAGATTTAACAGCTCCCCGCTGTGCAAATTTACGGACCGGAAAATGGAGGTATGACACCATGAAGAAATATAACAGAATTTTTGTGATAGTCCTGGATTCTCTGGGAATCGGCGCAATGCCGGACTCGGAAAGGTTTGGAGACACAGATGTAGACACCTTTGGGCATATACTTGAGAGGATGCAGACTCTGGACATCCCAAATCTTACAAGGCTTGGAATGCTCAATCTGCATTGCGGCGGTCAGATGCAGCCGGCTGCTGAGCCAATCGGCAGATTTACGCGGCTGGCAGAGACAAGCAACGGCAAGGACACGATGACAGGCCACTGGGAAATGATGGGCATAAAAACCGAAAAGCCGTTTAAGACCTTCACAGAGCACGGATTTCCACCGGAGCTCATCGCTGAGCTTGAGAAGCAGTGCGGAAAAAAGGTCATAGGCAACAAGAGCGCCAGCGGCACTGAGATAATCGAGGAGCTCGGAGAGGAAGAGATAAAGAACGGTTCGATGATTGTATACACGTCAGCGGATTCGGTGCTTCAGATTTGCGGTAATGAGGAGACCTTTGATTTACAGAATCTCTACCGCTGCTGTGAGATAGCCAGAAAAATAACACTCAAGGACGAGTGGAGAGTAGGGCGCGTCATTGCAAGACCGTATGTGGGAAAGAAAAAGGGTGAGTTCGTGCGAACCTCAAACAGGCACGACTATGCGCTTAAGCCTACAGGTCTTACTGCATTAAATGCATTAAAGGACAATGGACTGGATGTCATTTCAGTCGGCAAAATCAATGATATTTTCTGTGGAGAGGGCATTACAGAGGCATTCCGCTCAAAGAGCTCGGTTCATGGAATGGAGCAGACAATTGATATTTGTGAGAAGGATTTTAAAGGGCTGTGCTTTGTGAATCTGGTCGATTTCGACGCACTGTGGGGACATCGCAGAAATGTGACAGGCTACGGAGAGGAAATTGAAAAATTTGATAAAAACCTGGGCATTTTAATGGAAAAGCTAAGGGATGATGATCTGCTCATACTGACCGCAGACCACGGAAACGACCCTACCTACAAGGGAACGGACCACACACGCGAGTATGTGCCGTTTATCGCATATTCTAAGAGCATGAAGGGCGGCGGCGCAATTAAGGAGGAAGCCACCTTTGCGGTGATTGGAGCCACCATTGCTGATAACTTCGGTGTAAAAATGCCGGAGGGTACCATCGGACATTCTATTCTTGAAGAACTTTAATGGGTAATATCTCAGGAATTTTTAAACTTTAACAGAAAATATATGGAGAAAAAAATGAATAGGATATATGAAAAACTCACCACATGCCTTGCAAGTGTGCGTGAAAAAACAGATTTTGTACCGGAGACAGCCATAGTTTTGGGCTCGGGACTTGGAGACTATGCAGAGCAGATTAAGATAGAGAAAACCATAGATTACAAGGATATCAAGGGCTTTCCCACATCCACAGTTCCCGGACACAAGGGCAGGTTTGTATTTGGATATGTGGATAGTGTGCCTGTTGTCATCATGCAGGGCAGAGTACATTATTATGAGGGGTATCCGATAACAGACGTTGTGCTGCCGACACGCCTCATGGGAATGATGGGCGCAAAAAAGTTGATACTCACAAATGCGGCAGGCGGCCTCAATACTGATTTTAATCCGGGAGACTTTATGCTGATTTCGGACCATATCGCGACAGCCATACCAAGTCCACTGATCGGAGCCAATATTGATGAACTGGGCGAGCGTTTTCCGGATATGAGCGAGGTATACAGCCGCAGAATGAGGGAAATCGTAAAAGAAAAGGCAGATAAGCTTGGCATAAAGCTGAGAGAAGGAGTCTACGTACAGCTCACAGGCCCGCAGTATGAGACCCCGGCCGAGGTCAGGATGTGTAAAATCCTCGGAGGAGATGCCGTCGGAATGAGCACAGCCTGTGAGGCACTTGCAGCGCGTCATATGGGGCTTGAGGTTTGCGGAATCTCATGTATCACCAACCTGGCAGCAGGACTATCCGACAAAAAGCTCAACCACAAGGAAGTGCAGGAAACCGCAGACTGCGTGGCAAAGCAGTTTACAGAACTGATCACTGCTGTGGTGAGAGAGGTGTAAATGCTTAGAAACTTGACAATAAATCGTATCATAGCGTATACTTTAGAATCCTAACAGATGGGATGGAGGATTTCAATGTTAAATATATATTTAGGGGATATGGAAAATGCAATTTACCATCCTCCGGTGTATTTTGATAACACATATGAAGATGAATGGATAACGGATGAGCTGTCTGTCAAAATGATAAAAGATATAGATAAATCAGACGTCATTGGACCACATCTGGTACAAAGCCCGATACTGGGCCCGATATCCACAAAGGAATTGTCCGGTGGAGTGAAAACCCTTATGCTGATGGCTTTTGATGATAGCGGAAAAATTTTTAACGCTTCAGCGTGTGGTGATAACTGCGCAAAGTGGATATTGAGAATTGCGGGCAAAAAGAATCTGACAATTAATCTGCATCATATAATGGATTTTGGTAAAGATTTTGAGGCAAAGATACTGAATACGGGAGAAATAGTTCACAGTATGGCTGAATTCATCAGTGTTGCAGGTAAATATATATAGGAGAAAGTATGAAGGGTAAGCATAAAATTGTTGTGAAAAACAATAGACTTCATTATGAATTTGAAATAAAAAGAAATATCACGATAATAAAAGGGGACAGTGCTACAGGGAAAACAACACTCATAAATATGATCAGACAATTTGCAAATCTAGGTAATGCAAGCGGAATTGAAATCGAATGTGATGCCACGTGCACAGTTCTTGAGGGAAATATGTGGCAGATGCTGCTCAAAAATTTATCAGGAAATATCATTTTTATTGATGAAGAAAATCAGTTTATAAGACAGCAAGAGTTTGCTGAACTTGTAAAGGCGTCAGATAATTATTTTGTGATAATAACAAGAGAAAACCTGTACAATCTGCCATATAGTGTTGAAGAAATATATGGACTGTATTCTTCAGGAAAGTATCAGAACACAAAGCAAATATATCAGGAGATGTATCATATATCAGAAAAGCAAACTTAATCCAACATATTTGCATGAGAAGAATAAAAATATAATTTTAAAAAATATAAAAAATAGTGTAGATTTTTAAAAAGTATGATAAATTGGCGCAGACATTGTTTCCTGCGCCAATTGTTATGTTAAATTATAAATGGACTCATTTATTAACAAGCCCGTAAATATAGTGATTACACCACTGCCCATGCAGCATCAGATAATCCCTAAGAAGTCCCTCCTGCACGAAGCCAAGCCCATTAAGAAGCTTCATCGAAGGCACATTCCCCGGGTGGACAACCGCCGTTACCTTGTGCATGCGAAGCTCATTAAAGGCAAGCTTGGTGCAGAAGCCGACTGCCTCAGTGGCATACCCCATGTGGTGAAACTCACTGGAAAATTTATAGCCAATTTCACAGCTTCCGTAAAAAGCCGGAGCAATATTATGTATACACACAGTGCCGATAATCCGGCACGGATTTTCTTTCTCAAAAACATAAAATCTGAAAAGCTGTGATTTGACAGCCATATTGTATTCATATCTGAGCACCTTCTGCAGGTGCTTCACAGTATAAAAGTCCGGCACACGGTCTATTTCATACATTTCGAAAAGCTCTTTATCCCTATTGTAAAAATCCAAAACCTGCGGGGCACAATCAGCGCGCAATACCTTAAGAAGCAGGCGTGTGGTTTCATATTCAAAAAACATATTTTCCTTCTTTCACATTTGGTGTATCATGATAAATAGATTATAACACATGGAGCAGACAAATATGACACAAGATGAAAAATATATGAAACAGGCAATAAAACAGGCAAAAAAAGCATATGCACTTGATGAGGTGCCGATAGGCTGCGTAATTGTAGCCGGTGACAAAATCATTGCACGCGGCTACAACCGCAGAAATACCGACAAAAATCCGCTCGCTCATGCTGAGCTCTCTGCCATTCGTAAAGCCAGCAAAAAGACCGGAGATTGGCGTCTTGAGGAATGCACCATGTATGTCACCCTTGAGCCCTGTCAGATGTGTGCCGGAGCAATAGTACAGGCACGCATTCCCAGAGTGGTAATAGGTGCCATGAATCCGAAAGCAGGCTGTGCAGGCTCAATCATCAATCTACTGCAGATGCAGCAGTTCAATCATCAGGTGCAGACAGATATAGGCATCTGTGGTGACGAATGCAGCACTATGCTCTCTACCTTTTTCAAGGAGCTGCGAAAGAAGCACAAGCTTCAAGGGCAGTAAAATAAATTGTCGTTAAAACCACAACGTAAGGCACGTAAGCCCCGGGTACTACTGACTCACACGTACTCTCCCGAAGCGCGAATAGCGAAGAGGTTTAGATACTGTAGAAATTATGCCCATGAGACACAGAAACGCCCCGGCATGGACGCAGGGGCGAGGAGAATCGCGCCATGGACGGCGCGTTTCGACGGTTTCGTCAAGCATAGAAAAACATCAAGCATAATTTCGTACAGTATCTTAGCCACGTAGCGTAGCGATGGCGGGAGAGTACGTGTGAGTCAGTAGTACCCGGGGCTTGCGTGCCATACTCATACCACAAGAAGTTGCAATAAATCTTGACAAAACCACGCATTATAGCGTATACTTAAGACTCCGAGCAGCCGGGGTGGTAGCGGTACCTTGAACCAACAATCCGCTATAGTTGGGGTGATGCTTCGTAGAGGGCTTAAGCGGTGGAGCTGCCCTCCATAAGTGGCGTTGACGTCTGGGTCTTGCGCAATGGAAATCTATGAACCGTGTCAGGGTGGGAACACAGCAGCACTAAGTAGAAGCTTTCATGTGACGCGAGGCAGCCTGGAGGGAGTTAACTGTGGAGGTAACGTCTGTTGTGATGGTTCGAAGCGAGGCGCTCGGATTTTTAGCGTATAAACATCGTATGATAACATAGTTAATCAGCGGAAATTCTATTTCCAGGCTGATTAACTGTGTTATCAGACGGTGCAACGGAAACCGAAAATAAGGAAAATCGAGGCATACAATGATTCAGGACATTGCACCACATACGTGGGACATAACATACAAAAACATACAGCCGGACCCGGACAGCAGGGTCCTTTTTTTTAGCAGGGGACAGCTTCTTGTGCAGCAGGCATCGGACAAGCCTGCTGACGAATCCAATCAGGATATTCATCAGATAAGCTTTCCAAGATATGAGGATATAAAAACAGAATGCCACGACGCTAAATATCAGTATCTGTTTACACTTGATGATACTGCATTTTTCAGGGTGGCACTGTCACATGCAGACAAAATGCATATACTGGAAGTAACAGGTGGCAAATTCATAAACCGGCACTATATGCGCAGCGCGGCACCGAAGGAGTACGTGCTTGCCGCGATAACGGGATTTCATCTGGATGGCTGGTATGATAAGAACCATTTCTGCGGCAGATGCGCCAACAGGCTGGTAGAGGACGATGTGGAGCGCATGCTCAGATGTCCGGTCTGTGGCAACATGGTTTACCCGCGCATCAATCCGGCAGTGATAGTGGGAGTTACAAATGGAGATAAGCTGCTTTTGACAAAATACAATGGCAGAGAGTATAAAAAGTACGCACTTGTGGCAGGCTTTAACGAGATAGGTGAGTCGCTTGAGGAGACTGTGCGCCGTGAGGTCATGGAGGAAACAGGACTGCGTGTGAAAAACATCAGATACTACAAATCGCAGCCGTGGGGCTTTACCGACAATATACTTGCGGGATATTTCTGTGAAGTTGACGGAACAGATGAGATTGAGGTTGATATGCAGGAACTTTCGGTGGCAAAATGGGTGTCAAGAGAAGAAATACCTACATCCCTAGAGGAATTAAGCCTGACAAATGAAATGATTTCTGTTTTTCGGCTTGACAAAGGCGATTTCTGAATGTATAGTAAAGCAGTAGGAAATGAAACAGAGGTGCTATAAATGAAAATTTCAACAAAAGGACGTTATGCTCTTCGCCTTATGATGGATCTTGCAGAGAACAACACTGGTTCACCCATCAGCCTGAAGGATGTAGCGAAGAGACAGGATATTTCAGATAAATATCTTGAACAGATTATATCCATTTTAAACAAGGCGGGCTACGTCAGAAGTGTCAGAGGCGCCCAGGGCGGCTACATGCTGAAGATGGAACCGCAGAACTACACAGTCGGCATGATTCTCAGACAGACAGAGGGCAGCCTTGCGCCGGTAGCATGTATAGAGGATGACGAGATAGTCTGCGACAGACAGCAGCAGTGCGTCACATCTATTGTGTACAAGAAGATCAATGATGCAATCTCAGGTGTGGTTGACAATATCACCTTGCAGGATCTGGTAGACTGGCAGAACGAGAAGAATGGAAATTATGTCATATAAAGAAAGAAGGTTATCATAGATGAGCAGATTAATTTATTTGGATAATGCGGCAACCACACAGGTATATCCGGAGGTTGTGGATGCAATGCTTCCTTACTTTACAGAGCATTACGGCAATCCATCAGCTATATACAGCTTTGCAGATGAGGCAGAAAGAGCAGTGGATCATGCCAGAGGAGAGGTCGCAGACCTTATCGGAGCCAAGAAGGATGAGATATATTTCACAGGTGGCGGCAGCGAGTCCGACAACTGGGCATTAAAGGCCACAGCAGAGGCATATGCCGCAAAAGGAAAGCACATCATCACATCAGCCATCGAGCATCATGCAATTCTTCACACAGCACAGTGGCTTGAGAAGCATGGCTTTGAGGTGACATATGTGGGTGTTGATGAGGACGGAAAAATCAAGCTTGATGAGCTGAAGGCAGCCATCAGACCTGACACAATCCTTATCTCAGTGATGGCGGCAAACAACGAGATTGGAACTATCCAGCCGCTTAAGGAGATCGGAGAGATAGCAAAGGAGCATGGCATTTTGTTCCACACAGATGCAGTTCAGGCATTCGGACATATTCCGATTAATGTAGATGATATGCATATCGACATGCTCAGCGCCAGCGGTCACAAGCTCAATGGACCAAAGGGCATCGGCGTGATGTATATCAGAAAGGGCGTAAAAATCCGCTCATTTATCCACGGCGGAGCACAGGAGCGCCAGAGACGTGCGGGAACACACAATGTGCCGGGTATCGTAGGACTCGGCAAGGCAGTAGAGCTTGCAAAGGCCAACATGGCAGAGCGCAGCGCATATGAGACAAAGCTCAGAGACCATCTCATCGAGAGAGTCACAAGCGAGATTCCATATACACGCTTAAATGGACACAGAACAGACAGACTGCCAAACAATGCAAACTTCTGCTTCAGATTCATCGAGGGAGAGTCAATGCTTATCCTGCTTGACCAGGCAGGCATATGCGGCAGCTCAGGTTCAGCCTGCACATCAGGCTCACTTGACCCATCACATGTGCTCCTTGCAATAGGACTGCCACATGAGATAGCACACGGTTCACTGCGTCTTACATTATCAGAGAAGACCACTCTTGAGGATATCGACTATACAGTGGACAAGTTAAAGGAAATCATAGCAAGGCTCAGAAGCATGTCACCGTTATACGAGGATTTTGTAAAGAAAAACGGTAAATCTGAGGCATAAATGATCAGGTCAAAAATTATAGTGACTATCACAACATTAATATATACATGAAAATTAGGAGGAACTAAGGACATGGCATACAGTGAAAAGGTAATGGACCATTTTAACCATCCAAGAAACGTAGGAGAGATGGAGAATCCAAGTGGTGTCGGCACAGTAGGAAACGCAAAGTGCGGAGACATCATGAGAATGTATCTGGATATAGATGACAACGGCATTATTCAGGAGGCCAAATTCAAGACCTTCGGATGTGGCGCAGCAGTTGCAACAAGCAGTATGGCAACAGAGCTCGTAAAGGGCAAGACAATCCAGGAGGCGCTTGAGGTTACAAACAAGGCAGTTATGGAGGCACTTGACGGACTTCCACCTGTAAAGGTACACTGCTCACTTCTCGCAGAGGAGGCAATCCATGCGGCACTCTGGGATTACGCAGAGAAAAACGGTATCAAGATCGAGGGACTCGAGAAACCTGTAAACGATATCAGCGAGAAGGAAGAGGCGCCTGAGGAAGACTATTAATGAAAAAGAAGGTTGTAGTAGGAATGTCGGGCGGAGTGGATTCGTCAGTAGCGGCATATTTATTAAAGGAACAGGGATACGATGTCATCGGAGTCACAATGCAGATATGGCAGGACGAGGACGTATTTAAACAGTCACAGGAGGGCGGCTGCTGTGGGCTATCCGCAGTGGAGGATGCCAGACGAGTGGCAGCAGTGCTTGATATTCCGTATTATGTGATGAACTTTAAGGCTGATTTCAAGAAATACGTCATAGACTATTTCGTATCCGAATATGAGCGCGCATACACGCCAAATCCGTGTATCGCCTGCAACCGTTATGTGAAATGGGAGTCGCTGCTTCACCGCTCGCTCGAGATAGGAGCAGACTATATAGCAACAGGCCATTATGCCCGCATAGCACAGCTTCCAAACGGCAGATACACCATAGCTAACTCAGTCACAGCGGAAAAGGACCAGACATATGCGCTTTACAATCTGACACAGGAGCAGCTTCGTCGCACGCTGATGCCTGTGGGAGAGTATGAAAAGCCACAAATCCGCCGTATCGCAGAGGAAGCCGGACTGCCTGTGGCGCACAAGAGCGACAGCCAGGACATATGCTTCGTGCCGGATCACGACTATGCCTCATTTATCGAGAATGAGACAGGCAAAACCTATGAGCCGGGAAATTTCGTGGATGAATCGGGCAATATTCTCGGCCGTCATAAGGGCCTCATCCACTATACTATCGGACAGCGCAAGGGGCTTGGAATCACAGCCGCAACACCTTTATTCGTGAAGGAGCTGCGTCCGGCAACAAATGAGGTCGTAATCAGCACAAATGAGTCACTTTTCTCAGACACCTGTTATATCAGCGATATAAACTATATGGCACAGGATCACATCACACCGGACACCCGCAGCATAGGAAAGGTACGCTACTCTCACAGGGGAGCTGACTGTACACTTACCCCTATGGAAAACGGAATGATAAAATGCGTATTTGACGAGCCACAGCGCGCCATGACACCGGGCCAGGCAGCGGTATTCTATCAGGATGGGCATGTACTGTGCGGTGGAACAATTGAAAAGATGATGGTAAATTAGCAGGACTTTTGAACAGTCGCGAATATATCATAATAGAGCGGACAGCATAACTAAAATGCCGTCTGCTCTATTAAGTTATTGATTTTAGTATAGAAAGCGTGGATAGAGTTAATCGTATCATATATTTGAAGGATGGGAAAATATGTCATATGTCTGTCAGACTCGGGAAGAAAATCTGGTGAATTTAATGGGGAGATTTACCAATATGATCTTAGACCATTTGGAATCTTAATGTGTAACAACACATAAATATTGCAACGAAACAACGTATACTCTTCTTAATCTATTATTTTTAACGAGATTAAGAAGAGTATATTTGCATTTTGACTTGTTTTTTGCCCGAAATACCGTTATACTTTACTTAAAGTGTATAAAAAACAGAGATTAAGAAGAGTATAGCGATATAATATATTTTGGGCGGAGGTTCAGGATGCTTGTAGGTAGAGAAAAAGAATTACATTTATTGCATGATATACAAAATGATGATAGCTCGCATTTTGTGGCAGTATACGGGCGAAGGAGAGTGGGAAAGACCTTTCTGATACGTGAGGCCTTTGGCTATAGATTTGCATTTCAGCATGCCGGTCTGTCAGAGGGAGGAATGAAGGAGCAGATATATGCGTTTACGTCATCTCTAAAAGATGCAGGGTATGAAGTGAAAAAGCAGCCCAAAAACTGGCTTGAGGCATTTGAAGCATTAAAGGATGTCATAAGATTGTCGAGTGAAAAGAAGAAAATAATATTTATTGATGAGCTGTCGTGGATGGACACTCAAAAGAGTGATCTTATGGTTGCTTTGGAGAATTTCTGGAATGGATTTGCTTCTGCAAGGAAAGATATAGTCCTTATAGTGTGCGCGTCAGCCACATCATGGATGCTCTCAAAGGTCGTACACAACAAAGGTGGATTGTATAACAGATTGACAGAGCAGATACATCTGCGCACATTCTGCCTCAGGGAGTGTGAAGCGTATGTAAAAGCTGCCGGGCTGGCATTAAACAGAAATCAGATATTGCAGTATTATATGATTTTTGGCGGAGTACCTTACTATTGGGGATTTTTGAAAAAGGGATTAAGCCTTTCGCAGAATATTGATAGTATATTGTTTGAAAAGGATGCGCCCCTGCGCGATGAATTTAAGTATTTATATGCTTCTGTATTCAAAAAACCGGAGAATTATGTGAAAATAATAGAAGCTCTTGGGACTAAAAAGGTTGGAATGACAAGGGAAGAAATCATCACAGCGACCAAAATCCCTAATTCGGGAGATCTGACAACGAAGCTCGAAGAGCTAGAAAGCTGTGGATTTATTCGCAAGTACAATGCATTTGGGATGAAAAAGAAAAATGCGATATACCAGTTGATGGATTACTTTACATTGTTTTATTTCAAATTTTTGAAATCAGAACCGACAGATGAGCATTTTTGGACGAACCAGATTAATACGCCCGCAGTGAATACATGGCTGGGGCTGGCGTTTGAAAGAGTGTGCATGGAGCATGTAGATCAGATTAAGTTTAAACTGGGTATTTCGGGAGTGCTGACAGAGGTAAATTCGTGGTACTGCAAATCAGATCCGGATAATGGCATTTTCGGCTCACAGATTGATATGCTGATTGCCAGAAAAGATCAGGTGATTAATTTGTGCGAGATGAAATATTCGCAGTCAGAGTATACCATAACGGAGAAAGTGGACAGGAGCATTAGGAATAAAATAAGTGATCTGAGAGTGGTTTCCGGTACAAAGTATGCGATATACCCAACACTTATTACAACCTATGGTGTAGTGGAAAACTCGTATTCGCAGGAGCTGCAGTCGGTTGTTATGATGGATGATCTGTTTGCCTGAGATAAAAAATTAAAAACCCCATAAATTCCTGTTGACAGATAGGGATTCATGGGGTATATTTATATCAACAATTAATTCATACAAATACAGTATGAATATAGGAGATTAAAACAAAACATTAACATTACAATGGCATCAAGGAGGACACAAACATGTCAAACATTTATCAGGGAACATTAGGACTTATTGGAAATACACCGCTCGTAGAGCTTACACACGTAGAGAAGGCATACGGACTTGAGGCAAGACTTCTTGCAAAGCTTGAGTACTTCAACCCGGCAGGATCAGTAAAGGATAGAATCGCAAAAGAGATGATCGAGCAGGCAGAGAGAGACGGAAAGCTCAAGCCGGGCTCAACAATCATTGAGCCAACATCAGGAAATACAGGAATCGGACTTGCAGCAATCGCAGCAGCAAAGGGATATAAGATTATCATCGTTCTTCCTGAGACAATGTCCATCGAGAGAAGAAACATAATCAAGGCATATGGCGCAGAACTCGTGCTTTCAGACGGAACAAAGGGTATGAAGGGAGCTATCGCCAAGGCAGAGGAGCTTCATGAGCAGATTCCTGACAGCTTCATTCCGGAGCAGTTTGAGAACCCTGCAAACCCGGAGGCACACAGAAAGACAACAGGTCCTGAGATCTGGAACGATACAGACGGACAGGTAGATGCATTCGTAGCCGGAGTTGGAACAGGCGGAACAATCACAGGAACAGGTGAGTACTTAAAGAGCAAGAATCCTGATGTAAAGATTATCGCAGTAGAGCCTGAGACATCAGCAGTGCTTTCAACAGGAAAAGCCGGGGCACACAAGATTCAGGGAATCGGAGCAGGCTTCGTACCAAACACATTAAATACAGAGGTATATGATGAGATTATCCCTGTATCAAATGAGGCATCATTTGAGTACGGAAAGATTATCGCAAAAGAGGAGGGCGTACTTGTAGGTATTTCTTCAGGAGCAGCTCTCTATGCAGCAATCGAGGTAGCAAAGAGACCGGAGTTCAAGGGCAAGACAGTCGTAGCACTTCTTCCTGACAGCGGAGACAGATACTACTCAACAGATCTTTTCAAAGATTAATAAAGTATATTATGATAGCGAAAAAGACACCCATGCGGTGTCTTTTTTGCATATAATTCAATTGATTCTTTAAAATACCATAAACTTTTTCCTTTGTTTTTTGATTCTCAGCTTATTATTTACATTTTTTGGTTTTGGAGTTATGAATATTTAGGGATAATATATTAGTTATATCTTGATAAAAATGCCAAAAAGGGATAATATATTAGCATGATTAACTTATATCAAAAAACATGGACAGAAATAAATAACGACATTGCACAAAAAATAGTACGCTTGCGCAAAAGAAAGAAAATCACTCAAAAGCAATTAGCTGCAAGGTCAGGTGTAAGTCTTGGTTCACTTAAGCGATTTGAGCAGAGCGGCGAGATATCCCTGCAATCTTTGACCAAAATTGCTATAGCTCTTGATGTGGAGAACGAACTTGAAGACTTGTTTAATAATGTGCCTTTTGCGTCTATCGAGGAGGTAATTAATGAACAGACTAAATAAGCTGGAAGTCTTTTATCATGAAAGACTCGTCGGAACGATTGCTTTGTACCAAAATCGTCTGGCTGCGTTTGAGTATGACAGTAACTGGCTGGCAAATGGATTTTCCATAAGCCCTTTTCCACTGCCTTTGGAGAAAAAAGTTTTTATACCAAAGATAGATCCGTTTGAGGGACTTTTAGAAACATCTCACAGAATACCAAATCTCGATTATGATATTCTGATGCAGCTTACACTCCAGCTTACCAAATCTATGGAAGAGTGTGAAAAATTGTATAGACTTATGTGCTTTAATGTGTATGCGCATAACAGGGATGACCATTCGAAGAATTTTACTTATCTGTATGATGAAGATGAATGTAGCTGGAAATTGTCACCGGCGTATGACCTCACCTACAGTAATTCAATCGGTGGAGAGCATGCTACCACGGTAAATGGAAATGGTGTAAATCCGGAACTGGATGATATTCTCGCGGTTGCCAAAAAAATTGGATTAAATATGACAATGGCAAGGAAAACCGCACTGAATATAAGAGATTGTGTTAGTGAAATGCTTGGGGAGTATCTATAGTGCAGTGATAATATGTTATCACCTATAAATACCCAGTTTCCGTTATAACTATATTTTATAATGGAAACTGGGTATTTTTTATACTCTATTCTTAATTCGAAAAATGACGTATCTTCAGATGAATACCCCTCTCATCAGCAATCTGCTGACAGGTTTTTATATCCTCCTCAGGGAGCACATCCACGATAGAAAGCTGTGTATGCTTGATCATGCGGTTGCATTCCTCAGCAAAATCCAGCATAGCCTCATAAGCATTGTCAAAGGTTGGTCTTGTGACCTTATTGTATTCCTCGGCATTTGCAGCATTCAAGCTGATGGAAACCGAATCAATATACTCAGCAAGCTCCGGCACGATATCTCTTCCGTGATAGAGATTTCCTAGTCCGTTAGTGTTTACGCGGATAGGAAGCTTATACTTTTCCTTCACATATTTAGCTGTTTTCTCAAGGATATCCAGCGCGCAGGTTGGTTCACCGTAGCCGCAGAAGACGAATTCCTCATAGCCTGTAAAATCAAATGCATCAATTGCGGCGATTATTTCGTTGTATGTCGGATCAACTTTGTGCCAGAGCGTTGTTGCATCGCCAATGGCATCCTTCTGAGAGCGTATACAGAATGTACAAGCGCAGTCGCATTTATTTGTGATATTTGCATAAACCTCGTTCTTATATGTATAGATTATATCAGCCATTATTTAGTCTCCTCCAATGTGAAAAATCTTCTCTTGAATCCGATTTTATCAAGTACCAGTCCAAGAATAACAAATATTATAGCACTTCCACCGCTTTGTATACAGCTTCCCGGAACAGAAACCGGAATTATTGCGATGAGACCGGTGAAGGCCTGCTTAGTGAAGCCATATGTGATAAAGGCCTCTGTAATGGCATAGCCGGTTGCGGAAATTGCGAAAGCTATGATTGTCGATACTACATTTCTCACGGTCACAATTTTATCTGATTTGTTGGTAAACGGGATGGATATGAGTGCCTTTATGATGATTGTTGCAGGCGCCCAGATAGGTGCGGTCAGCAAATCTGCCATGCCACCGCCGATAGCTGCGGCTGTCATTGCATACGGCCATGGAAGGAGGCACGCTGCGATATAGATAAGGCTATCGCCAAAATGAATATATCCGCCATTCTGTCCAACCGGAATGTGGCATATATATGCTGTAAAAATAGTAATCATGGCTGCCATGAGGGCAGTAAATGTGAGTTTTTTAACCTGTGAGTTCATAAAAATATGTTCTCCTTTGTGTTGTGTTAAGCCTGATTTAAGAGCTCAATTGATAATCCGATAAATTTTCTGCAAAGGGTGATAAGAATCACATAAACATCACATCAGCTCCCGCAAAAACTTCTCGAAATTCACTCCGTCATTCGGTGCGGTGTCATCATTCATGGTATCTGCGATGCTGTCATACAGGAATTTTCCGGCGCGCTCTGCGGCCTCCTCTGTGGAAAATCCGTTCAGCCTGCTTCCGCATATAACAGATGCAAACAGATCGCCGGTGCCGGAAAAGCTCACGTCGAAAAAGTGTGATCTGTGGGTTGTAGTACCGTTTGCGGTAGTCACGAGATTGTAGATAAAGGGAGACTTATCATCTCTGCATTTGATACCGGTGATGATGACATCCTGATTTTTGCCGGACAGGTCTCGCAGCTTCTCGCTTATCTCTGTCGCAAGTGGCAGGAGCACATCCTTTCTCGTGTCGCTGTATACCTTTTCGATATCATAGTCTGCCAAAAGGCATGCCTCGGTCAGATTTGGTGTGATGACATCGGCCTTTCTGGAAAGCGCCTTCATGCCATCCAAAAGAGCGGCAGAGTATATGCCGTAGGTTCTGCCGTCATCACCCATCACAGGGTCCACGAGCAGCATTGTGTTTTCCTCATAAAATACATCCAAAAAATCCATAAAAAGCTCAATCTGCTTTGAGCCTGTCATGAAACCGCTGTAAATGCCGTCAAAATGAGCATTATTTTTCTGCCAGTTGTCGATGTAGTCCTTAATCATGGCTGTCAGGTCTGTGCATTTATGATATTCATATCCTGTCTGGTTTGTCAGCACTGCTGATGCCATGGGACAGCACTGTACGCCCTGCGCGGACAGTACCGGAATTGCGGCTGTCAGAGAGCATTTTCCAAAGCCGGACAAATCGTTAAAAACGGCTGCTTTCTTCATATATCCTCCAAATTTTTTGGCTGAATTTTTTATGTTCATTTGCGGCGACATTTACTCCCACTAGGCTAAGAAATTATGAAAGCGTATGTTACATGTGAATGTCGCACCACAAATGTACAGTTGTAGGCCAATATAGGATAAGTATACATGCGTCTGACCATATTTCTATGACCAGAAAGATAAAAAAATAAATGCCAGATAAAATGTTTTTGAAAAAGAACGCTGTCTGTGATATTATAGATGTGTATATAAATACGGAGGTAAAAGCATGTTTCAAAAGAAACAGATTATATATAGTGAAACCCTTGGCGTATGCGTGGTTGACAACATAGTATCGCTTGCGGCATCTAAGAGAGAAAAGGCGGTGCCGTACTATGTGCTTAAGCCTGTGTTTGAGGACAAGGTGTCATATATACCGGTAGAGCATCACCGAGTGGTACTGCGTGATATGTTCACCAGAGAAGAAGCTCTAAAGCTTAAGGAAACTGAGCAGTATAAGAATGATAAGCACCTTAGGCAGGCAGTTGACTATGTACTGGACAAGGTGGCTATAAAATAAAATTACAACAAGGAGGACAGGATTACATGGGACAGCAGCATGCAATACACAAATTTGTGCTGGGAACCAAGGACTTCGATGATAAGCAGTCAGAGTTCATGTACGATAAAGGCTGGTACAGCATCACAGATATAGTAGGTGAGGAGAAAAATATCATCTACAAGTCAAGAAATGCCCAGGAGGCATATCTTAAGTGGAATATCTATATCGGCAGGAAAAAGGAACGCCTCACACCTGAGGAGAGGAAGAGGCAGCGTGAAGAACGCTATGAGAAAAAGAGAGAACAAAACAGAGAGCACCACAGGATATAGGAGGGCATTATGGGCATTTTCAACATAGACAACAAATTTTTCAGAGCATTAAACAAACTGGTAGATATGGTTATTTTGAGCTTTTGCTGGATCATATCATGCATACCTGTTTTTACAATAGGAGCGGCATCCACAGCACTTTACGATACATCGCGCCGTGTCATCCATCACGATGAGGGCTATGTGTGGAGAGGCTACTGGCATGCGTTTAAGGTAAATTTCAAGCAGGCCACCAAGGCATGGCTGGTACAGCTTATAATACTTATCGTGCTTTTGGGAGATATTTATATTACGTGGTCAGGTCTTAAGACAGGCAATCAGTGGGGAACCTTCTCCATCGTGTTCATCATAATGGCACTTATTGCCGCAGCCTGGGCCATATACACATCAGCGTATATTTCACGATTTGAGCAGGTCACAAAGATAACCCTTAAGAATACAATACTCATTCTTATCGCCAACCTGCCGTGGACATTATTGGTCATAGTGATACTTGTGGTATCACTTATACTTGCATGGATTATTATTCCACTCATTTTCATACTTCCTGTCGGCGCAGCACTCACCTATGAGTTTATTTTTGAGCGTATTTTCAGAAAGCTCATGAATGAGGAGGATAGGCTCCGCGAGGAGGAGAAGGATAAGGAGTACAGGGATTAGCATAATAAAAGACAATCATAATAATGCATAAGGAGGAAGCAGCAATGAAGAAAATTGGAATGCTTACCAGCGGAGGAGACTGCCAGGCACTTAACGCAGCCATGAGAGGTGTGGTAAAGGCGCTGGCACACAATATCGACGAGCTTGAGATTTACGGCTTTGAGAACGGGTACAAGGGACTCATATATGAGAACTACAGAATACTCACATCAAAGGATTTTTCGGGCATCCTGACAAAGGGCGGCACAATACTCGGCTCATCAAGACAGCCTTTTAAGCTTATGAGAGTGCCGGATGAGAACGGACTGGACAAGGTTGCAGCCATGAAAAACACATACAAGAAGCTTGGTCTTGACTGTCTCGTTATTCTGGGCGGAAACGGCACACAAAAGACAGCCAATCTTCTCAGGGAAGAGGGACTTAATATCATTCATCTGCCAAAGACAATCGACAATGATATCTACGGCACAGATGTGACCTTTGGCTTCCAGAGCGCGATCAATATAGCTACAGATGCAATCGACTGCATCCACACCACAGCAGCATCCCACAACCGTGTATTTATCGTTGAGGTTATGGGCCACAAGGTAGGCTGGCTCACACTGTACGCAGGTGTTGCGGGCGGTGCAGACATCATTCTGCTTCCTGAGATACCATACGATATTGACAAGGTCGTAGATGCCATCCACAAGAGAACAAAGGAGGGCAAGGGCTTTACCATTCTTGCAGTAGCAGAGGGAGCCATCTCCAAGGAGGATGCAGCCCTTTCCAAAAAGGAATACAGGAAGAAGCTTGCAAAGAGCAAATACCCGTCAGTATCATACGAGGTTGCAGACCGCATCAGCGAAAGACTCGGTCTTGAGGTCAGAGTGGCAGTTCCGGGACATACACAGCGAGGCGGCAGCCCATGTCCTTACGACAGAGTGCTTTGTACACGTCTTGGCTCAGCAGCAGCAAAGGCCATCATGGATGAGGATTACGGCTGCATGATAGCCATGGTAAACGGACAGACAAAGAGGGTTCCGCTTGCCGACGTAGCAGGAAAGCTTAAGACTGTAGATCCAAAGAGCCAGATGATCAAGGAAGCAAAGCGCACCGGCATCTGCTTCGGAGATTAAGCAGCAATATTAGATATAAGGAAGGTGAAAAGGCGTGTCTTATCAGGCCCTATACCGTAAGTTCCGTCCACAGGAGTTCGAGGACGTAAAGGGACAGGAACACATTGTAACAACACTGAAAAACCAGATAAAAGCTGACAGAATAGGGCATGCCTATTTATTTTGCGGTACGAGAGGTACGGGAAAGACCACTGTGGCCAAGATATTTGCAAAGGCAGTCAACTGTGAGCACCCTGTAGACGGAAGCCCGTGCGGCGAATGTCCGTCGTGCAGGGCAATCACTGAGGGCTCATCCATGAATGTCATAGAGATAGATGCAGCGTCAAACAACGGCGTGGACAATATCAGACAGATTCGTGAGGAGGTCACATACCGCCCGACAGAGGGCAGGTACAAGGTCTATATCATCGACGAGGTTCACATGCTTTCGGCAGGAGCCTTCAATGCACTTTTAAAAACACTTGAGGAGCCGCCGAGCTATGTTATATTTATACTGGCGACCACCGAGGCACACAAGATACCGATTACTATCCTGTCCAGATGCCAGCGCTATGATTTCCACAGGATTTCCATAGATACGATTGCATCCAGACTCAGCGATTTGATGGAGCAGGAGCAGGTGGAGGTTGAGGAGCGCGCCATAAGGTACGTGGCCAAGGCAGGAGACGGCTCCATGAGAGATGCGTTAAGTCTTCTTGACCAGTGCATTGCTTTCCATCTGGGTGAGAAGCTCACCTATGAAAATGTACTCGAGGTGCTTGGAGCGGTGGACACAGAGGTGTTTTCAAGGCTCTTAAGGCGCATACTCGACGAGGATGTGACAGGCGCCATCCGCATACTGGGCGAGCTCATAGATGAGGGCAGGGAGCTGTCGCAGCTTGTCAATGATTTCACCTGGTATATGAGGAATCTGTTGCTTTTGCAGAGCTCCGACGATATGGAGGAGGTGCTCGACATCTCAAAGGACAATCTTGAGGCACTTAAGGAAGAGGCAGCGCTTGTAAAGCCTGAGACACTCATCAGGTACATCAGGGTATTTTCCGAGCTGTCCAGCCAGGTAAAGTTTGCATCGCAAAAGCGTATTATGGTCGAGATAGCCATAATAAAGCTGTGCAGGCCGCAGATGGAAAAGAGCTATGATTCGGTGCTTGACCGCATAAACAGCATAGAGAAAAAGCTTGAAAATGGTATACCTGTAGCGGCACAGGCTGCGCAGACACAGGATATGCAGCAGGCCGCAGCAAGCGGGCCTATAGTGAAAAAGGAGCTTCCCAAAGCAATACCACAGGATATCTCAGAGCTCATGAAGCACTGGAAATCCATACTTTCGGAGATGGGAGCAACATCAAAGGTTTATCTGAACAAGGCTGTGACATCGCTTGGCAATTCCTCTGACCTGATTTTAATGTTTGATGATGAGAATGCATATGAGTATCTCTCTGAAAACCGTGCAGGCTGTATGGATACGCTGGCTTCGCTTATAGAAAAGCGTATAGGCAAAAAAGTCGAGGTGACGGTCAAGAAAAATAATTCCGCAGTCAGTGCAAAGGAAGCGGTTGTGGACTTGACAGATATGATAAATTTTGATATAGAGGAAGAAAACTAAGTTATAAACAGGGCTGGGATTAGCCCATTAAAAACAAGGAGGACGCCAGAATGGCAAGAAGAGGTGGATTCCCTGGAGGAATGCCGGGAAACATGAACAATCTTATGAAACAGGCGCAGAAGATGCAGCGTCAGATGGAGGAGGCTCAGAAGCAGCTTGAGGATGCTGAGGTTACAGCAAAGGCAGGCGGCGGAGCAGTCGAAGTCACTGTTTCTGGAAAAAAGGAAATCACAAAGGTCAAATTATCTGAGGAGGTAGTGGATCCTGACGATATCGAGATGCTCGAGGATCTCATCATGGCAGCAACCAATGAGGCGCTTCGCCAGATTGATGAGCAGTCACAGGCATCTATGTCCAAAATTACCGGTGGCCTGGGTGGCGGTCTGTTTTAATGGATTTTTACAGCAGTGAGATATCAAAACTAATAGAGGAGCTGTCACAGCTTCCGGGAATCGGAGCCAAGACAGCGCAGAGACTGGCATTTCATATCATAAATATGCCAAAGGAGCAGGCAAAATCGCTCTCTGACGCCATAATCGATGCGAAGGAGCATGTCAGATACTGCAAATGCTGCTATACACTCACAGATGACGAGCTATGCCCCATCTGCAAGGATGCGGCAAGAGACCACAAGACCATCATGGTTGTTGAGAATACGAGGGATCTTGTGGCATACGAAAAGACCGGTAAATATGAGGGAGTGTATCATGTGCTTGGTGGCGCAATTTCACCAATGCTTGGCATAGGTCCGGCGGATATTCGTCTGAAGGAGCTCATGGTTCGCCTTGAAAAAGACGTAAATGAGGTCATTATAGCGACCAATTCAAGCCTGGAGGGCGAGACTACGGCCATGTATATCAGCAAGCTCATCAAGCCTACCGGCATCAAAGTGACACGAATCGCAAGCGGAGTTCCCGTAGGAGGCGATTTGGAATATATTGACGAGGTGACCCTGCTTAGGGCGCTTCAGGGAAGAACAGAGATATAAATGATAGAAGGAGACATCATGAACAATCTTGAACTTGAGAAGATGGCGAATGAAATTCGCAAGGACATTGTGACAGCAGTTCACAGTGCCAAATCCGGACATCCGGGTGGATCACTTTCATCAGCAGATATTTTTACATATTTGTATTTTGAGGAGATGAATGTAGACCCTACTAATCCTAAATGGGAGGACAGGGACCGTTTCGTGCTCTCAAAGGGACACGTAGCACCGGGACTTTACTCTACACTTGCAGAGAAAGGATATTTTCCAAAGGAGGATTTAAAGACACTCCGTCATACAGGCTCATATCTGCAGGGACATCCTGATATGAAGCACATCCCTGGCATTGATATGTCAAGCGGCTCTCTCGGACAGGGTGTATCTGTCGCAGTAGGAATGGCTGCAGCAGGAAAATATGACAAGAAGGATTACCGTGTATACACACTCACAGGAGATGGCGAGATTCAGGAGGGACAGATCTGGGAGGCAGCCATGTGGGCAGGCCACCGCAAGCTCGACAATCTCGTAGTTATCGTTGACAACAACAATCTCCAGATAGACGGTTCTGTTGAGGATGTATGCTCACCATACCCAATCGACAAGAAGTTTGAGGCATTCAATTTCCACGTAATCAATATCGACGGCAACGATTTCGACCAGATCAGGGCAGCCTTCAAGGAAGCTCGTGAGACAAAGGGTATGCCTACAGCCATTATCGCAAAGACTGTAAAGGGCAAGGGCGTATCCTTCATGGAAAATGCCGCAGGATGGCATGGAAAGGCTCCAAATGACGAGGAGTATGAAATCGCAATGGCAGACTTAGAAAAGGCAGGTGAAGCATTATGTCAGAAGTAAAGAAAATCGCTACAAGAGATAGCTACGGAAACGCACTCGTAGAGCTTGGAAAAGCACACGATGACCTTATTGTACTTGATGCTGACCTTGCAGGTGCCACAAAGACCTGTATATTCCAGAAGGAGTTTCCTGAGCGTCACTGGGACTGCGGAATCGCAGAGTGCAATATGACAGGTATCGCAGCAGGACTTGCTACATGCGGCAAGGTGCCTTTTATCAGCTCATTTGCCATGTTTGCAGCAGGCAGAAACTATGACCAGGTAAGAAACTCAATCGGATATCCTCATCTCAATGTCAAGATAGGTGCCACACATGCAGGAATCTCTGTAGGTGAGGACGGAGCTACACATCAGTGCCTCGAGGACCTTTCGCTCATGAGAGAAATCCCGGGCATGGTTGTAATAAACCCATCAGACGATGTGGAGGCAAGAGCCGCAGTAAAGGCAGCATATGACCATGTGGGCCCTGTATACCTTAGATTCGGCAGACTTGCAGTGCCTGTAATCAACGATACACCGGACTACAAGTTTGAAATCGGAAAGGGTATCGTACTGGGGGAAGGCAAGGATGTATCTATATTTGCAACAGGACTTGAGGTATCAGAGACACTTGAGGCAGCAAAAATGCTCGCAGCAGACGGCATAGATGCTGAGGTTATCAATATCCATACAATCAAGCCAATCGACAGAGAGCTGATTGTTAAATCTGTATCAAAGACAGGCAAGGCAGTCACAGTAGAGGAGCACTCTATCAATGGAGGACTCGGAAGTGCTGTGGCAGAGGTACTCTGTGAGGAGCAGCCTGCAAAGCTTCTGCGTATCGGTGTAGAGGACCGCTTCGGCGAGTCAGGACCGGCAGTGGAGCTTATCCACAAGTATGGACTGGATGCAGAGGGCATCTACAACAAAGTAAAGAATTATATGAAGTAGTGTGAGTGTGAGCTTCGCACTTTAAGGCTGTGTTCACCGGTGCAGCATACAGTATATTCCTCAGAAAAATATGAAGTCAGCCGCAGGATTTCGTGTGGATAGCGTGTGGAATGAGTTTAGTCATTCTTGCTATTTTACATAATGGAACCCTGCGGCAGTTCATATTGTTTCTTCAGAACATGCTGTATGCTTTCCGGTGGTATGTAGTTTGTTGGGTGCGAAGCATTTTACTTCTTCATATGTGTGAAAAGTCGGGCGCATGGGTTCATGCGCCCTTTTTTCGTTGGGGATTAAATGCAAAATGTTTTTATAATCGCATAATATTGCATAAATTTACAATCTGCAAGTGCTATGCTGACCAAAAAAGGAGGCTGGCATGATAGATATTGTGACGAACAACGTCAGGCAGATTGGCACACCGGCGGATGAGGGCCGGGTTTACATATCGGAGAAAGCGTACAAGCGCATAAAGACAGAGGGCTTTAAGGATAAAGAGGTTTTTGTACTTATGGGGCATACGGAGAGCAGCGGAGGCAGGTATGCCACATTTGTGGAGGCGGCGATTGCAGTATATGATATGGAGTTTGACAAAAATGCGCCTCTTTGGACCAACAAGGTATGGAGCAGAGTGTTTGCGGAGATAAAGAAAAGCTACGAGGAGCTGATTATCGTCGGATGGGCATTCAGGCAGGAGGATTTTCCGGCTGAGCCAACACCCATGCTTGAAAATATACACAGGGAGCACTTTGGCGGCGCTCATCAGCTTATGTTCCTTTTGAACAGGACCGAGCAGGAGGAAAACTTCTTTATCAAAAAGAATAATCATCTGAAGAAAAAGACAGGATTTTTTGTATATTACCGCATGAATGAGCATTGTGATAGTGCTGATAGCTATAATGAAACTGACACATGCAATAAAACCTACAGCTATAGTAATGCAAACAACAATAATAAAATTGACAGTTATAGTAATGACGATGACAATAATAAAAGCAGCAGCCGGTATGAGGACACTGACACAGCGGCCCAAAGCAGCTACAGCCGGATGCATAGAAGAGCTTCGGCAGATGACAGGATCAATGTGACGTTTCCTGAGGAATTTGGCAGCATATCGAAAGAACGCGGCCGGTACAGAAAAGCCATGGAGGCAGGAAAAGAAGAGCGCAAGGGTTCGTTTGCATCTGTAGTGATGATTGCAGCGATAGCAGTGCTTATAGTGCTTATCGGGCTTAAAGCCGGCGCTGGAATGAGCGGCACAATAGACAAAAAGGAGACACTTCCTGCCATGTCCACAGAAGAAGATTTAATTCCAGTGGAAAAAATATCCGGTGAATGGTATACTGACAAGTAACAAATATTTTGGAAGTAGACAAAAGGATAAGATTATGGCACAGAAATCAGACTTTAAAACTGTCGAGACCGATTTGGACGAGCTCGAGGAGAAAATACGAAAGCATAGAAGAAAAATAGCAAAAAGAATAATAATAGTCGTGGCAGCAGTCGTGGCTTTATTTCTTATAGTATGGTTGTGGATGGCGCTGCGCACCTACAAGTCATTTGACGTCAAAAGCAGCGTGGAGCAGAAGGACAAGAGTGCGGTGTCGTTCGTGGATTTCTGCGGAGCGGTAGTGGAGTACAGCAATGATGGTGTATTGTATACAGCATCAGACGGAAACCGTATATGGAACCAGGCATTTGAGATGTCATCGCCACAGGTAGTCACATGCGAAAGTTTTATGACTATCTATGACATGGGTGGAACAGACCTCTATATCATGGACAAGAAGGGGGTAAAAAAAGAAATAGGAACATCGTGGCCCATCATAAAAGCCTGCATAGCAAGCCAGGGCACAGTGGCAGTGCTTGTCAGTGAGAATGAAAATTATTATGTAAAGCTGTATGATGTAAACGGAAAAGAGCTGGCAAGTGGTGAGTTTTTCGGAGAACAGAAGAACATACCTGTTGATATAGCTCTTTCATATGA
>QFCE01000463.1_pt1:320000-632500 | contig 808057 bp, 714 predicted proteins | sample 5346091 | NCBI WGS metagenome assembly QFCE01 (sample SAMN09062252, study PRJNA434731) | Human gut metagenome, whole genome shotgun sequencing project. | isolation source: stool timepoint A chromium assembly | host: Homo sapiens | collected 2015 | reverse complement strand
CACTAGTCGAGAGTTCCTGCGCCGAAAATGTCCGGGGCTGAAACACGACACCGAAGCCGTGGACTCGCAATGCGAGTGGTAGAGGAGCATTCTTAAAACCGACGAAGCTGTACCGAAAGGAGCAGTGGAGGGATAAGAAGAGAGAATGCCGGAATGAGTAGCGAGAGAAAGGTGGGAATCCTTTCGGCCGAATATCTAAGGTTTCCAGAGTAAAGCTGATCTGCTCTGGGTAAGTCGGGGCCTAAGCACAGGTCGCAAGACGTAAGCGATGGATAACAGGTTTAGATTCCTGTACCACGCATTATCAGAACTGTAGGGACGCATGTGGAAAGCACGGGCCGGGAATGGAAAAACCGGTACAAGCGGGGTAGGTGTACAATAGGCAAATCCGTTGTATAATCCGAAGACGTGATGTGGAGCGAAATAAAGTAGTGAAGCGTGTGAGCCATGTGCCGAGAAAAGCTGCTATTGTGTAATGCGTGCCCGTACCGTAAACTGACACAGGTGGATGAGGAGAGAATCCTAAGGCCGACGGAAGAAGCATTGTTAAGGAATTCGGCAAAATGACCCCGTAACTTCGGGAGAAGGGGTGCCTGCGAGAGCAGGCCGCAGAGAATAGGCTCAAGCAACTGTTTAGCAAAAACACAGGTCTATGCGAAACCGAAAGGTGAAGTATATGGGCTGACGCCTGCCCGGTGCTGGAAGGTTAAGAGGAGAGGTTAGCGTAAGCGAAGCTTTGAATTTAAGCCCCAGTAAACGGCGGCCGTAACTATAACGGTCCTAAGGTAGCGAAATTCCTTGTCGGGTAAGTTCCGACCCGCACGAAAGGCGTAATGATTTGAGCACTGTCTCGACAATGCATCCGGTGAAATTGAAGTACCAGTGAAGATGCTGGTTACCCGCGCCAGGACGGAAAGACCCCATGGAGCTTTACTCCAGTTTGATACTGGGATTCGGTACTGCATGTACAGGATAGGTGGGAGACGAAGAAGGATGGACGCCAGTCTGTCCGGAGTCGCTGTTGGGATACCACCCCTGTAGTACTGGGTTTCTAACCAGTTGCCATGAACTGGCAATGGGACAATGTCAGGCGGGGAGTTTGACTGGGGCGGTCGCCTCCGAAAGGGTATCGGAGGCGCTCAAAGGTTCCCTCAGAATGGTTGGAAACCATTTGAAGAGTGCAAAGGCAGAAGGGAGCTTGACTGCGACACCGACGGGTGGAGCAGGTACGAAAGTAGGACTTAGTGATCCGGTGGTATAAAGTGGGATTGCCATCGCTCAACGGATAAAAGCTACCCTGGGGATAACAGGCTTATCACTCCCAAGAGTTCACATCGACGGAGTGGTTTGGCACCTCGATGTCGGCTCATCGCATCCTGGGGCTGTAGCAGGTCCCAAGGGTTGGGCTGTTCGCCCATTAAAGCGGTACGCGAGCTGGGTTCAGAACGTCGTGAGACAGTTCGGTCCCTATCCGGCGCGGGCGGAGGATATTTGAGAGGAGCTGTCCTTAGTACGAGAGGACCGGGATGGACGGACCACTGGTGTATCTGTTGTCGACCAACGGCATGGCAGAGTAGCCAAGTCTGGAAGGGATAAACGCTGAAGGCATCTAAGCGTGAAGCCCCCCTCAAGATGAGATATCCCTCCTTCGGGAGTAAGACCCCTTGAAGACTACAAGGTAGATAGGGCAGAGGTGGAAGCATGGCAACATGTGGAGCTGACTGTTACTAATAGGTCGAGGGCTTAATCTGGTTAATAACGAAGAAAAACAAATCGGATTTGTATGAAGTTTTGAAGGTACAAACCTTAATATGGCCTAGTGGCTCAGTTGGTTAGAGCGCCGCCCTGTCACGGCGGAGGTCACGGGTTCGAGTCCCGTCTGGGTCGTTTATAGTGAGTCTTTATTCATGATTATATGACGATTAAATCAGATGAATTTCATTTAATACTCACTACGAGTAACGCGTGGGATCTTAGCTCAGCTGGGAGAGCATCTGCCTTACAAGCAGAGGGTCACAGGTTCGAGCCCTGTAGGTCCCATTTAACTAATTCTTTTATTAGTTATGCCGATGTGGCTCAATTGGCAGAGCAGCTGATTTGTAATCAGCAGGTTATCGGTTCGAGTCCGATCATCGGCTTTATACAATTTAATATTGAATTGTATTATGGGCAGATTCCCGAGTGGCCAAAGGGGACAGACTGTAAATCTGCTGCAACTTGCTTCGATGGTTCGAATCCATCTCTGCCCATTACTCTTTATAGAGTAACTAAATACTATCGCGGGATGGAGCAGTCTGGAAGCTCGCCGGGCTCATAACCCGGAGGTCATAGGTTCAAATCCTATTCCCGCAACTCGATGCGTAAGCATTGTGCCCAGTTAGCTCAGTTGGTAGAGCAACGGACTGAAAATCCGTGTGTCTCTGGTTCGATTCCGGAACTGGGCATTTTAATTTATTATGGGATATTAGCTCAGGTGGTAGAGCACTTGACTTTTAATCAAGTTGTCCGGGGTTCGAATCCCCGATGTCTCATTATTCAATGAACACTGTTTTTTTGATGTTAAAAAATCAATTACTCCTAAATAGTGGACAACATATTTTAATTAGTAAAACTGCACAAAAAATAATTGAAAATTTGTGCATGTTTGTTAACACTTTCAGAGGTCAAGGTGATACTATAATAACCGTAAAAACCCCCCAATACATTATATATTTTTTACTATCCCCATAGTAAAATACCTTCTCCTAAAAGACAGCAGAATGATGGCTGTCTTTTTTTGCTCTAATTTAAGAAAAGACAGCCATACATTTATTATCAATTATTCTTTTGCAAAGTCGAAATTCTACAGTTCAAATGCTAAAATTACATTATAAAAAAACACCGTTAGATTTACACCATCAGATTTATATTGCTTCCTGCCCGCAGTGATGTGTAGTAATCATCATACGACGAGCTCTGTAATACTATATTCTTTGCGTTTGGATGATTTCATGGCATCGCGGTTGTTTGAATAAAAATTTCTCATAAAATATGTTGCTGAAAGATTTGTTGCTGAACTTACTCGTGTACTCATGTTAATCCTCTTATTATTTTTAATTATAACTATGCAGTTACTATTATTTTAGGTTTTATTTTGAACGTATAATTGCACTTAAATATTTGTTATAAATATTTTATCGGATATTTGCACGAAAAAGTTTACTTATGCGATCAAAAGAAGTAAAATACAAAGGAATGCGTAGAATAAGAAAAACGCGATTATGCAATCGAAATGCTACCAAGCAAAGAGTAACAGAACATAATGTAAAAAGCATAATGTACTAAAACAAAATGTAACAAACATAAAGTTACAAAAAATGCAACAAACGTAATGTAACCAAAGGAGGATATGGGGCATGAGTAAAAAAGCTTTCGGTACAACATCAAAAGGAGTGGAGGCATCGCTTTACGAAATCAGCAATGGCAGTGGAGTGAGAGTACTTTTGACAGACTATGGCGCTTCAGTTGTATCTATTTTTGTAAAGGACAGGGATGGCAATGAGAGAGATGTCATTTTAGGATATGATAATGTGAAGTCATATGAGAAGGAGTACTGCTATTTTGGCGCTACTGTCGGCAGATATGCAAACAGAATTTCTGATGCAAAGATTAATATTGATGGAGTGGAATATAAGCTTGAGGCTAACGACAATGAGAACAGTCTTCACAGTGGCTCAAATGGTTTTTCTAAGCGCTTTTGGACTGTTAAGGAGCAGAAGGCAGATGAGATTACCTTTGAGATAGAGGATGCAGATTTGGAGCAGGGCTTCCCGGGAAATGCAGTCGTTGATGTGACATTTAAGGTAACAGAAGAAAATGCACTTGCTATTATATATAATGCAAAGGCAGATAAGACAACTACCTTCAATATGACAAACCACAGCTATTTCAATCTGAACGGTCATGCATCAGGAAGCGTATACACTCACACATTGCAGATAAATGCTGAGCATTACACACCTGTAAAGGATTCCAAGGCTATTCCTACAGGTGAGATTGCACCGGTTGAGGGTACACCATTTGATTTTACAGAGGCTAAACCAATCGGAAGAGACATTGAGGCAAATGATACACAGCTTCACTATGGAAGCGGATATGATCACAATTTTGCAATAGACAAGACCGCTCCGGGAGTAGAAAAGGTCGCAACAGCATACTCTCCTGAGAGTGGCATACAGATGGATGTGTACACCGACTGTGTCGGAATCCAGCTTTATACTGCCAACTTTATCGTGGGACAGGAAGGCAAGGGCGGAGTCAAATACAATAACCGCGATGCATTCTGCCTCGAGACACAGTTTTATCCAAACTCAATAAATGAGACCAACTTCAGTACACCTGTTACAAAGGCAGGCGATACATACCACACAGAGACCGATTACAAATTCTCTGTGAAATAAAATGCCAACATAAGAGAGATACAGAATAGTTAAAGCCCACCATATTGATGAAATTTATCATTAATATGGTGGGCTTTCTTAAGCTTTGTTTAATCAAATACTGATACAGTGGTTTTATTTCCGGAAATGTGGTATAAATATATTTATATGTATGAAATGAACATATGATTACATTTATAAATTGCGCTAATACTATTATGTTAATGCTATTATGCTAGGTAATTTGTTAGTATTTAAAGCAAGCTGTATTTTTAGTAATCATAAACATTGGCAAATAAAGATTAAAATTGTCAAATAACAATAAATAGTGGTAAACATTGATAAATATAGATAATTATTGAGATGACTTCGCACACGCAAACCTGCATTACCGCTGGCATATGGTGTGTTCCGAAGAAATATATGAACTGCCACAAGGTTCCATTAAACTTCGGTAACAATAGAAAGTAGATTGATATAACAGACTATCCGGATACATTTTGTGGCTGACTTCATATATTTCTGAGGAATATACCATATGCCGGCGCACCATCACAGCCTGCCGGTGCGAAGTCCCTACCCACAAAAATAAAATCGAATAAATATATAGCATAGAGGAAACAAACCATGAAAATAGTATTTTTAGATTCCAAAACAATTGGTGACGACATTGACCTTTCCGAATATGACAAGCTCGGAGAGGTTGTCAAATATGATTTTTCGACAACAGAGGAAGCAGCGGAGCGCACAAGGGATGCTGATGTGATTGTTTTAAATAAGGTCGAGGTAAATGAAAAATCTATAGGACAGGCAAAAAATTTAAAGCTCGTATGTGTAACTGCAACAGGCACAAACAATCTGGATAAAGAATATCTGGCAAAAAGAGGCATTGAATGGAGAAATGTCGCAGGGTATTCTACAGAGACCGTGGCGCAGCATACGTTTGCACTGCTATTTTATCTGCTTGAGAAGCTGAGATATTATGATGATTATGTGAAGAGCGAGAAATATGTGGGTGATACGTCGTTTACGCATTTTTCCAATGTGTTTCACCAGATTAGCGGTATGACCTGGGGCATCGTGGGGCTTGGAAATATCGGAAGACGCGTGGCTGATATCGCAAAGGCTTTTGGCTGCCATGTGGTTTATTATTCTACCTCAGGAAGAAACTCGCAGCCGGGCTATGAGAGGGTGGATTTTGATACTCTGCTTGCCACGTCTGATATCGTGTCGGTGCATGCACCGCTCACAGATGATACACTTGGTCTGATGGACAAGGCTGCGTTTGAAAAGATGAAAAAATCTGCGATATTTTTAAATCTTGGCAGAGGTCCTATAGTGAATGAAGCGGATCTGGCACAGGCGCTTATGGATGGAGAGCTGGCGGCGGCAGGTCTTGATGTGCTGGCGCAGGAGCCTATGAGTGAGGACAATCCGCTCCGTGCGATAAAGGATTCAAACAAGCTGATTATCACACCGCATATTGCGTGGGCAAGCGTTGAGGCAAGAACAAATCTGATGAACATTATATACAGTCAAATTGAGGACTTCTTTGCTAATTAGGAAATATAATTTAAAATCAAATCGCAACATTAAGAGAAAGCACTAAGAGAAAGCATTAAGAAGCAACATTAAGAAGCATCATTAAGAGGAAGCATTAAGAGGCAATATTAAGAGGCAGAAATGAGCATCAAATTTGAGATAACAAAACAAAACAACATACACTTTGGAATTGCAGCAGTGGCGGCCGCGCTGGTAGGTTACTTTACATCGGCAAGCTGGTGGGTGATTCTTTTGTTTGCGGCAGTATATTTTGGACTTGTAAATGTGAAGCTTGAGCTTCCGGTAAAGCTGTCGTGGCTTTGGGCTGCGATACTGCTTGTCATCGGAGCGATACTATCTGTTTTTTCGGTGCAGTATGTGCTGCTGACGGATGAGGACTTTGTGAAAACCACCGATATGGTATGCGTGGTGAATGTGGTTCTGGCGCTCGCCATATATCTGGTGATACTTTTTATCACAAACAACACGAGGCTGACATGTACCATAGCATCAATTGCCATACTCGCGTTTGGATTTATAGATTATTTTGTCTATGAATTCCGTGGCAATGAGTTTACATATGCGGATTTGAAGTCAGCGGGAACAGGACTTTCTGTCGTGACAAAATACAAATTCGTCATAGACTACAAATTTTTGTATGTGATTCTGGCGGCTGTTTTGTATATCATGCTGGTAAGGCGTATAGAAGTGCAGTTCGAGTCGGCTATCCATATGAGGATTATTTCGATTCTTCTCACAATAATATGCGTGCTGTATGTCATCATGAATTCCATGTCACTGAACACCGAGACATGGGAGAAAAAGGGCACGTACAGAAACGGCTATCTGCTGAACTTTGTGCTCGGCATAAGGGACAGCTTTGTGAAGGCACCTGATGGTTACAGCAAGGCAGCAGTTGACAAGATAGCAGGCAATTTCAAGGAAACGGACAGCTCATATTCGCAGTCTGATGCGAAAAATCCGACAATCATTGTTATCATGAATGAGTCGTTTGCTGATTTGTCGGTGGTGGGAGATTTTGAGACCAACACGCAGGTCACGCCGTTTATGGATTCTCTGAGTGAAAATACGCTTAAAGGCTATGCTCTTTCGTCCGTGTACGGTGCGAAGACGCCAAACTCTGAGTGGGAATTTGAGACAGGAAACTCGATGGCATTTCTGCCGGACGGCTCGGTGGTTTATCAGCAGTATATAAATGACGACCCGACATCCATAGTCTCAAACCTGAAGAATATCGGCTATACGACGGTTGCGATGCATCCGTACTATGCGACAGGCTGGAGCAGGAACAAGGTTTATCCGCATCTGGGCTATGATGAGACATACTTTATAGATGATTTTGACCAGACAAAGATACTCAGGGAATATATCACTGACCAGGAGCTCTATGATAAGATCATTGACCGCTACGAGAAAAAGAGCGATGACGAGAAGCTTTACATCATGGGAGTCACGATGCAAAACCACGGTGGCTACGGTGAGAGATATGACAACTTCAACCAGGAGGTTTACAAGGTTGGAGCGTCATACACCGATGCGAACCAGTATTTGTCACTTTTGAATGAAAGTGACAAGGCACTCGAAAATCTCATCACATACTTTAAGGGTGTGGATGATCCGGTAGAGATTGTGTTTTTTGGAGACCACCAGCCGGGATTGTGCAATGATTTTATCAAGCTCTTAAATGGCAAGGGCAATTCCGGACTTACGGAGCAGGAACTTGAGAATCTGTACAAGGTGCCGTTTTTCATATGGACCAATTACGAGACGGATGCACAGAAAGTTGATGTGACGAGCCTCAACTACCTGTCCACACTGACGCTTGAGAGAGCCAACATAGATCTGCCGGCATACAACCGGTTCCTCGCAGAGCTGATGGAGAAGATTCCGGCCATAAATTCAAGGGGCTATTATTCGAAAAAGAATGAGTGTTTTATGCATGTGGATGACGCAACAGGAGACGAGGCAAAATGGATAAAGGCATACAATATCCTGCAGTACAATTCGATGTTTGACGAGAAGGACAGAAGTTCACTGCTGTTTCCGTACCTGAAATAAAAAGGTAATTATTCAGAAACACTGAGAAGAACGGTAAAAAAGAAGCAAGAGAGGAAGTAACATAATGAGCAACAATACAACTGAGAAAAAAGCGGTCGTTTTCGACCTTGATGGAACACTTCTATACACACTTGAGGATTTAAAAAATGCAACAAACTATGCATTGAAACAAAATGGCATGCCGGAGCGTACACTCGACGAGGTGCGCAGATTTGTGGGAAACGGTGTAAAGCTTCTGATGGAGCGCGCAGTGCCGGGCGGAGCAGACAATCCAAAGTTTGAAAAGACATTTTCGGATTTCAAGGAATATTATGAGGCTCATTGCAATGACAATACAGCACCTTATGATGGAATCATGGAGCTTTTAAAGGAGCTTAAATTAAACGGCATAAAGCTTGCCATTGTTTCAAACAAGCTTGACCCGGCGGTAAAGGAGCTCAATCAGCTCTATTTCAAGGAGTATATGACATCGGCAGTCGGCGAGATGGAGGAGGAAGGCATCCGCAAAAAGCCGGCACCGGATATGGTGCAGAAGGCACTTAAAGAGCTTCAGGTGAGTGCAGAGGACGCTATCTATGTGGGGGACTCCGATGTGGATATCGCCACAGCGAAAAACTCAGGTCTGGAGTGCGTATCTGTCACATGGGGATTTCGTGATGTAGAGTTTTTGAAGGAGCATGGTGCAACAAATCTGATAGATGAACCGGTCGAATTGTTAAATTACGTATAATCAGGAGAACTTTGATTTATGCTTTCAGAAAAGGGACTATTGATAATTGAAAAGCTGGCAGAGCACAACAATGAGCTTGTCACATCAAAGGCTCTTGCCGCGTCCACAGGTATGTCGGAGCGAAGTGTGAAGACATATCTGAAGGAGGTGGCTGATTTTTGTGAGCAAAACTCTATGACGCTTGACAGAAAGCCGGGAAAAGGCATGAAGCCGTGCTTTAGCGATGCACAGATAAGAAAGATTCTGGATGTGGCAGGAAGGAAATCGGCAGCAGTATCGCAGAAGAAGCGACAGAACTACATATCGTATATTCTGCTAAGCGGCTGGGATACATACACGTATGCGCTTTTTTCGGAGGAGTTAAATGTCAGCAAAAATGTCATCATGGATGATATAAATGAGCTTGACGCAGAGCTTCTGCTCTTTGGCATAAAGGTGCACAGAACGGCGGGCTACGGAATATATGCGACAGGCAGTGAGCTTGATATCAGAAAAGCCATGAGGCATTTCTGCAGATATCCAATCAGTGATAAGCAGGTTATCAAGACCGATGACCACAGGCTTTCAAGACGCGCGGCCGAGGTGATAGCCAATAATTTCAGAAGCGTAAATCTGTCGATGGCAGTTGACATGATACATCATGTGGAGAGACGCTTTGATATCATCTTTACGGATTACACATTTCAGATGCTGGCAGAGTACATATCCATTGCACTTTTCAGGGTGGATGTGGAGAAGGAACTGAAGCCGGATGAGTTAGATTTGTCAAACCGAATGTGTGATGCTACAAGTGATGGGGATGCGGGCATCGAAACAGAGCAGCAGGTACAGAAAAATGGATTCATAATGACAGAGCATGAGAACATGGCAAAGGAGGCAGCGGGCTTTCTGAAAAGATATCACGGAATCAGCCTCTCACAGCCTGAAATCATGTATCTGGCAATGCTTTTTTCCTGTGCCGAGGGACAAAACCGCGTTGTCATGTCCTGTGAGGAGGCGCTTAGCATAGAGGATGAGATGATAGTGTATCTGTCAAATCTTCTCGCTGCCAATCTGATTGAAAATGAGCTTCTACGTGAGAGCATGCGTAGCTTTTTGCCGGGCTCCATTGCGAGGACTCATTTTGGCATAGAGATAGACAATCCGTTTCTTTCCGATATCACACAATCGTATGCCAGTCTCTTTACGGTATGCTTTACGGTATCGAGATACTACGAAAAGTACACAGGTGCCATGCCGAGCGAGAATGAGATAGCTTTTATTGCTTTGCAGGTGGGAGGCGCTTTGCACAGAAATCCTATGACAGTGCGCGCAGTGTTAATCGGTGCAGCAGGCTATGCGACCGGCAGTATAATAGCGGGCAAAATAGAAAACAGGGTGCCGGATGTAAGGATAGTAAGCATTTTGTCGTCAGATCGCATAGAGAATATTGACGAGTATGACTGTGACCTCATACTCTCGACCATAGACACACAGGCAGATATCCACAAGGATATGAGATTTTTGTATGTTTCTCCACTAATCAGTGCGCAGGATGAGAAAAATATCAGAAACAAGTGCTTTGAGCTCATGACCGGCCAGAGCGCGGAGGTCAGCGAGTTTTCACAGATGCTGTCGGAGGAATTTATTATATTTGAGAAAAAGGCGAAAAAACGCAAGGATGTTTTAAAGCGTGCGTGCCAGCTTCTCATAAACAAAGGAATAGTGCAGAGCGAGTTTGCGAGGGATGTACTGGAGCGTGAGAAGGTGGAGGCAACCGCTGTGGGCTGCAATATAGCCATACCGCACGGAAAGCCTGAGCATGTAAACCGCTGCCAGATACTTGTTATACGTCTCGACAAGCCGATAGAGTGGGGCGAGAGGATGGCAGACATGATATTTCTGCTTGCGATAAACTTTGACAGTGTCAACACGACAAAGGCATTTTTCCATGACTTCACGAAGCTTTTGAATGAAAATGGAGCGACTGACAGGCTCAGGGAGGCTGCTTCACCTCATGAGCTTTGTGCAGCTATCCGGAAAGAGCTGGGGTGGAACTGAATATCACATTAATACAAAATTGCACCAGAGATGGTGCAATTTTGCATTTTGGGGAATATTGAAAAAACTCATACCGCACAGTACAATAAAACCATAGAAAGCAACGGACATATGACAGGCTGATGAATAGCAGAGGGCGATACAGTTAATCATATGTGTGAGCGAAATAAACAAACCAATAATTTTAAATTCAGGAGGACAAAACTATGGTAAGCAAGACAATGGTAGTAAAAGCAGCAGAGGGACTTCACATGAGACCTGCAGGAGTTATCGCAAGAGAGGCAGGCAAGTTTGATTCAGACGTAACAATCGTATTCGGCGACAAGAGAATCAACGCAAAGAGCCTTGTAAACATCATTGCAGCATGCATCAAGAAGGATGCAGAGATTACATTCGAGTGTGAGGGAGCTGATGAGGAAGCAGCACTTGCAAAGATGGAAGAGCTCGAGGCAGACAACTTCGGAGATTAATCAACCAGCAAAGTCAATCGGAGGTGTGATATGTACAAAGGAATCGCCGGCTCAGAAGGAATCGGAATAGGAAATGTGGTCATTATCGAAGAGCATGAGATAGTGATTGAGAATAAGAAAATTACAGATACAGACGCTGAAATCGCACGTCTCCAGGGAGCCATTGAGAAATTTGTAAATGATACAAACGCCATGGCAGACAGAATGGAAAAGACAGTCGGAGCAAAGGATGCGGATATCCTTCGCGGACATATCCAGATGCTTCAGGATCCGACCATAGAGGAGCAGATTACAGCGCTCATAGTCAGTGAGAAAATCACGGCAGAGAAGGCACTCGACCAGGTGCTTGAGCAGACAGCAGAGATATTTGCACAGATACCTGATGAGCTTTTGCAGCAGAGAGCAACAGATTTCAGGGATATCAAAGCCAGAATCCTTAAGATTCTGCTTGGAATCGAGGACTACGATATCTCAGCAGCTCCGGCAGGCACAGTGCTCGTGGCACATGACCTGACACCATCCATGACAGCAGGTATCGTGGCAGAGAATATCGCAGGAATACTCACAGAGGTGGGCGGCAGAACCTCCCACTCAGCAATACTTGCAAGAGCTATGGAAATCCCGGCAGTTCTCAGTATTGATGGAATCTGCACAGCTGTCAAAAATGGTGACAGAGTGGTACTCAACGGAACAAGCGGAGAGGCAATCGTAAACCCTGACGCTGAGACAGAGCAGAAATTCGCTGGGCTGCTTGAGGAATACAAAAAAGAGAAGGAGCTCTTAAAGAAATTTGCTGGTGTGCCGACAGTATCAGCAGACGGCACAAAGGTAGAGCTTGTATGCAATATCGGAAAGCCTGAGGACGCAAAGAAAGCTGTAGAGTGTGACGGAGAGGGAATAGGACTTTTCCGTACAGAGTTCCTTTTCATGGACAGAGATACAATTCCTACAGAGGAAGAGCAGTTTGAGGCATACAAATCAGTAGCTGAGACAATGAAGGGCAAGCCTGTCATCATCCGTACACTTGATATCGGAGGCGACAAGGAAATCCCATATCTGGGCCTTGAGAAAGAGGACAACCCATTCTTAGGTTACAGAGCTATCAGATTCTGTCTCCAGAGAACAGACATCTACAATACACAGCTTCGTGCACTTGTGAGAGCCAGTGCATTCGGCAGGATAAAGATAATGGTTCCGCTTGTGACAGGCGTAGATGAGCTTCGCAGTGTAAAGGCAATGGTAGCTGACATCATGAAAGAGCTTGATGCAGAGGGCATTGCATACAACAAGAACCTCGAAATCGGTATCATGATGGAGACACCGGCAGCCTGCATGATGGCGGATGTGCTTGCAAAAGAGGCAGCCTTCTTCAGTATCGGAACAAACGACCTGACAGGCTACACAATGGCAGTAGACCGTGGAAACTCAAAGGTAGCATACCTTTATTCAGCCTTCAATCCGGCAGTGCTTCGCGCAATCAAGCGTATCATCGAGTGCGGTAAGAAAGAGGGAATCATGGTAGGCATGTGTGGAGAGGCAGCAGCAGATCCAAAGCTCATTCCGCTGTTACTCGCATTCGGACTTGATGAGTTCTCAGTGAGTGCCACAAGTGTGCTCAAGACCAGAAAGACCATCGCAGACAGCAGCATGGCAGAATGCAAGGCATTGGCAGACAAGGTAATGGCATGCGCTACAGAGGCAGAGGTACAGGCAGTGCTTGCACAGCAGTAGATGCTAAATCCAAACAAGTATAAAAGTTAGTAAAAAAGTATAAATAAGAGTAAAATATAAAAGTATAACATTGAAATTTATTATAAAGACGGCTGAACCGGTGGGGACCGGGGCGGCCGTCTTTTTTGCATACACAGAATGTGAGATGAATGTTTAGTCATTTACGATTTAGTTATTTATGATTAACTAAATTACGATTGACTAAATCGATATAAGTAATAAAATATTGTGTATAGAGATGGAGGGAGAAATGAGATATGAACAAAAAAAGTGTAGCTAAAGAATGTATTAATATAATATTACTGCTAATAAATATTAAAATACCATCAATAGTTTATGACTATTATTTTAAATACTCTGAAGGTCCCTATTTACAAATTGCAGTGATTGTAGAATATAGTTTGACTTGTATAGCGTGGATGATATTGATATTGTATATAATAAAAGTTTTAAATTTAAAGAATAAAACCGGCATTGATTAAACAATAAAGAAGGGGGAAGCCTGTAGTGGAAAAAAATAGAAAACAGATTATTATCTGCGCAGCGATTGTCGCTTGTGTCTGTGTAATCAGTGTATTAATTACATATAACATATTACAACAAAGAAATCATCTGAGAGTGGAACTCTATTATGGAACTTTTGATTTTTCAGAGTATCAAAATGTTAAGAGTACCAATAAATTAGCCATTATACATGATAACGATGAAAAACAGGGTGAATATGAAATGGAGATAGAGAATACTGATAAGGTTGAAACGGGAATCTGGAAATGGAACGATGATGGTTATATTACCTTGTATCAGGATGATAAAGCAGTTGCAAATCTAGTGTGTATGAATGGTAAATATCTTTTCTTTGATGCCGATGTTGAAATCCAAAAACTTAAAAGGATATCTGAAACGGCAATAGTAAGATAATTGAGAGCATAAGCTTCTTTAGATTTCTTTAGAATTATTTATAATTATTAAATGATTTTTCAGGTTATTCTTTATATGTATATAGTATTGTAAAGCCATAGATGTCTATGGCTTTTTTAATGTTTGGTAGTATTGAGGAGATGGGATATGATAGAAACAGCTATTATATATATAAAAAGAAATAAAATAAAATCTTTGATTATCATACTAATCATCGCGACAATAATCCTGGGTGAAATTATTGGTCTGCTATTAAGCAATGCCTCAGAAAAATCTGAGAGAGATGCATATTTATATAATGGAGCCGCCTTAGTAATTGAGGATGATAACGGAGGCTTTACAAAGAGTGATTATGACGAAATCAGAAAAGTAAAATATGTTACAGGACTTGGGGCATGGAGAGAGCTGATTGCAGATCCGGTGGATACAGAGAATGTAAAGGAACATAAAGGAATAGATCCGGAGAATAAAGATGTGCGCAATCGGGCTGACAAAATGGTGATTATTGCAAATATGGATGTGCAAAAATATAGCTTGTTTTCATGGGAAAAAAATGTATCTCTTATTGAAGGGGAATTTCCAACATATGAAAATAAAGGAATTATTGTAGAACAGCGATATGCGAAAAAAAATAACCTTAAGGTAGGGGATGAAGTTAAATATACTATAGGAGACCAATCGGAGGTAACGTCTTTACAAATATGCGGAATTTATAAAGTGGACAGTGATTTCGAAATATATGACTCAAATGAAGAGGGAACCTCGGTATACATACATAGTCCATATAATTCTATATATGTAGATTATGATTATATTGTAGAGTTACTAGGGTTAGAGTACACAGCGTCAACGGGAAGCGAAGTGTATATTGATAAGATAGAGCATATAGATGCAGTAAAAAAACAATTAAAGAAAATGTATGGAGATAATGTGGAGATATATGATAATACTTCTAATTATCTCGATTCAGAATGTAAAGTCGTAGGATTGATGGGAAAAACATCAAAAATAATTTGCTGGATGATAATTATAATGGGTGAAATTATTTTGTTAATCGTTTTCTCGTTTTATACTATCCAATACCAAAAAGATACAGGACTTTTTATGGTACTCGGAAGGTCAAGAAAATGGTGTATAGGTAGATTTGCATTTATAGGAATGATATATGCAATTAGTGGATTACTTTTGGGTGCGCTATTATACTGTGTGCTTGGCGATTTAATATGTAGCATTATAAGTGGTATAGGTAAGAATGTCATAATTAATAGTACAGACAGAGCTATAGGTGGATATGATATACCAGGAATATTTCAAGGCTTTGAGGTACGTATAGAAATGAGTGCTTTTTTTACTCTGAAAAACATTATAATTCTATTAATAATTTCGTTGGTTAATTGGATTGCATTTATGGTACTGCCTGTTGTAACAACTGTTGAAGAAAATGCAAAGAAACTGTTAAATTCGAAGGGATAGTGGTAAATATGTTGGAAATGATTAATGTATCGTATGCATATAAATCAAAGAAGGAAATTGTGCATGTACTGGATAAAGTTACATACAGATTTGAAATAGGAGAAATGTATGGAATATTTGGTCCGTCAGGTTCAGGAAAGACAACGTGCTTATCGTTACTTGCCGGTTTAGAAAAACCGGATGAAGGGGAAATTTTGCTGGATGGAGAAAATATACAAGACATTGGTGGAAGAAAACTGCGCCAAAATAGTATATCATTGGTTTTTCAGGATTATCAGTTATTTGATTATATGACTTCTCTTGAAAATGTAATGGTTGCAGCCCAGATAAGCTTACCTGATGTACCCAAAAAAGAATTGATAAAAATGTGTAGAGACAGCCTAGTGATGGTTGGACTTGATGATAGTCAGATAACCAGAAAGGTTACGGAATTGTCAGGTGGACAGCAGCAAAGAGTTGCAATAGCGAGGGCGTTGATAACAGATGCAAAATATATTCTGGCAGATGAGCCTACAGGTAATCTGGATAAAGAAAATCGAAGAAAAATTGTCGAATTGTTACAGCAGATAGCTCATGAACAGGACAGATGTGTTATAGTAGTAACCCACTCGGATTATGTAAAGAAAAAATGTGATATTTGCTATGATATGGGAGATGACGATGAGGAATAAATGGTGGCAGGCATGCAAAGAATTATTAGGGAGACCGGGGCGGAATATACTAATTGCTATTTGCATATTTGTACTGACACTGTTTTGCGGAATTGCAACATTTTTAGATTCGGCAATAGAGAGCTTTTACAAATCTTTTGCAGATATGGCAGGGTGTTGTGTTCTTGTTGAATCAGACGATTTTTCTACTTTAGATGATTGGAAAGATATTTTAGAATATGCAGATAATAATAAAAATGTTGTAGGATATAATAATGCATTTACAAGTGATATTATATGTGAAGCGGCAGATTTTGAAAATGTACCATATACAGAAAAACAAAGTGATTTTGAGAAAAATAAAATATATGTCAGTGGAAACATAAATACTTCTTACAATGAATATTTCAGTAGTGGTATCTTTAAGATTTCAAAAGGAAAATATCCGATGTCAGGTGATAAAGGGGCAATGATATCAGATAAGCTTGCCTCTGAAAATAACCTGTCAATTGGCAGTAATGTATCTATACAGTATGAAAATAATACAATCAGTATTAAGGTGATTGGGATTTATACTGCAATAAATACTCCAAAGACACAGGTGAGCGATGGCTACTATAAAGAAGTAGCTAACAGTATAGTATTCACTGATTATAATTCATATGTAGAATTAAACAATGAAGCAAGCTGTTATGGGATAAATTTTTTCAGCTCAGACTATAAAAGCACATCACTTTTATATGATGATATGAGTAAAATGTTTCAAAATGTTCCGAATTCGGCAGTTGTCAATCAGGTTTTGAATGAGGAACTGCAAATGACAGATGTAATATCAATGTTAAAAAGTATGACAAGTGTGACATTGAGTGTTATGTATATTGTATGTGTTGTGGTTATGTCGTTACTGACCGTTTTATGGCTTAAAGGACACTCAAAAATGATTGCAATATACAATACACTTGGACAGAAGAAATCTAGGACAATTCAAATTCTGTTATATGAGATTTTGATGATAACTGTTCCGGCAATTGTGGGCGCAGGAATATTGACATTGGGACTGCTTAATAGATTTTCTGTCAATATTTTTAAATATTTTGTTGAATTTTGTGAGATTTCAAATTTTCAAAAAAGCTTTTCACTTGATATATGGAACTTTGAAATGAATATCTGGCAATTTGTGTATAGAATCGGGCTTTTGGAAATTAGCGTTATTTTAATAACTATGATTGGAAGCTGTATTTATGCTAATAAGGGTTTGCGCACATTAAGGAATAATTAGGAGCGGTTATGTGGTATAATCTTTTTGATGTAATAAACATGTATAATATGATAGGAGCATATAATGGACAAAATTCTTGTTGTTGAGGATGATAAAACAGTATACAGTGGCATAAAAAAGCTTCTCGAATTGCAGCATTATAGTGTGGTAATTGCACAAAACGGTATGGAGGCTTTGGAAAAAATAGATGAATCGTTCAGCCTTGTAATAATGGATATAATGATGCCACAGTTGGACGGCATTGAAACTTGCAGGAGAATGCGTGAAAGACACAGCGTTCCGATATTGTTTTTATCAGCAAAATCGGAAGAGCTGGATAAGCTGGAAGGGCTTGAAGTGGGCGGTGACGATTACATGACTAAGCCATTTTCGAACATGGAGCTTATTTCAAAGGTTAAAGCTCTTATCAGACGATATCGGGTATATGACAGCGGAAGTGCAAATCGCACAAACAAGGATGAATCTATCGAGGCAGATGGACTTAAACTGTTTACGAATCGAAACAAGGTTGAGTTTAATGATAATGAGATAAAATTAACCGGAAAAGAATATGAGATACTAAAATTGCTGATGAAAAATCCTGACAGGATATATACGATTGAGATGATATACGAGATGGTATGGGATGAGGCTTTTACATATAATGCAAAGAATACTGTTATGGTACATATTAAAAATCTAAGGAATAAGCTTATAAAAGCATGTGGTGATGCATGCATACACACAGAATGGGGAAGAGGATACCGTTTTGAGAGATGATTTAAAGAGGGTAAAGAAAAAGCTGTCTTTGACATTTGCAATTGCGATTATAGGGACATGTGTTGTTTTTGGACTATTATATTATCTGGGAATTGATTTGCTGAACAATTATATTGAAGGTACATCTCATTTAATATACGATAATGAAAAGCCATATATAGATGAGTTTCAACAATATGTATCTGATAATAATATAAGTACTACAGATGTCGAGCAATATGATGAATGGATGTCGGATCATGATATTTCGTTTTATAGTGTTAAGGAAGAGGGGAAGGTAATATACAATAAATCAAATGTAGATAAGCTTATATCTCCGGCTAAAAATATGTATGATTACCGATTTACAGGAAGCTATGAGCTGCCTGTTCAGTTCTCCGATATTGAGGCGAAAGTATTTATATATACAGGATTTACGATAAAATATTATATCACTTTGATGATTTTTGATGTGGGATTTTCTCTTATGATGGGAATTGTATTTGTGTATCTACGCATCAGAAAAATTATAGCAGGCTATCAAACAGAGCTTGAAGCATCACAGGAACAGGAGAAAAAAGCGCGACAGGAAAAGGATGAACTGATGCGTAATATGGCTCATGACCTGCGCACGCCATTGACTGGCGTTATGACGTATGTTGATGTAATGAAACTGGAGAACGAAGCATATGCCGAGAATATGAAAAATCTTAATTTTATAAGTGAAAAGGTGTTGGATATCAGGTCTCAGGTAGACAATCTGCTGGATTTCTCAATTGCCGGTTCACAAAGACCTATTGAAATGGATGCATCAATGGATGTTGAGTATATATTTGGAGATTACCTCTCAGATGTGTGTGCTCAGCTTATGAAAAGCAATTATGAGGTTGATGCAGAAAGAATAAGCTTTAAGCAGGTAAAGGTTGCTGTTAATATGGCATTTTTAACCAGAATATTTTCCAATCTGACGGATAATATATATAAATATGCGGACAATAGGAAGCCTGTTGTTATGAAAACAGCTTTTACGAAAAAAATTTTTAGCGTTGAAATTGGCAATGGCGTATGTGACAATAAAACACTTCTTAAAAGTGCCGGGATAGGGCTTAAGAGCGTAGATGCGATGATGCAGCGCATGAATGGAAGCATGAGCTTTAAAAGGGAACATGGGAAGTTTTGGGTGAAGCTTGAGTTTCCGATTGTGAAGTGAATATTTTTTCATGAAAACCTCCATACTAAATAGAAAAGAAGTATGGAGGTTTTTATGAGCAAAAATATAGAGAATCATGATTCGGTGCTCTTGCTTCAGGATTGCATAGCGGGCTGTAAGATGGCACTTGAGAGCATGGACGATATAAGAGAACACACAGATGACAAGCAGCTTCGTGAGCTGATAGACAAGTACTATGATGAGCACACCGGGCTGTCAGTGGATTGCAGGGATATGCTTGACAAAGCAGGTGCAGATATTAAGGAACCGGGTGTGTTTGCAAAGATGGCTGCGAAGCTGCAGACTGCAATGAAGATGGCAGTGAATGATGATCAGTCCCAGGCAGCAAAGCTTCTGACGGAGGGCTGTAATATGGGCATAGAGACAATCAGCGGCAGTCTCAATGAATATCGCGATGCTGATTCAAAGAGTGTGGCAATTGCAGAGAGGCTCAGGACGCTTGAGGAAAAAATGGTGGGAGATTTGCAGCCACTATTATAAAAAATATAAAATAACGGCTGTTGTACCAAATCAGTACAACAGCGGTATTGACCTGTGGAGCGACGAGCTGTCTGACCTCTGTGTCAAAGCCGTCTGCTCCTTTATTATATCGTCATACATAATTGAGGATTTACAACAACAAAATACTTGAAAAATTCAGATAAATGTACTATATTTAATTATGTATCTTTAATATTTATAAAAATTAATTGCTGCCGGACACACAAAAAAGGTGCAGACAGCGGCAATGTTCAAAAGAATTTACAATAAATTTTAAAATAGCTCTTGACGGTTACGGCTCAACTGTGATATAGTATACAGGCTTGGAAATAGGTCTTTTTTTTATGCCTTTTTTTAAGGGTACAAACAACAAAGAATTTAAACGGAGGTGGAAGTCGTGCGTACAAAGATTACATTAGCGTGCACAGAATGTCAGCGTCGTAATTACAACATGACAAAGGACAAAAAAACTCATCCGGACAGAATGGAAACCAAGAAGTATTGTAGATTCTGCAGAACTCATACAATGCACAAGGAAACAAAATAGTCTAGGAACTGAGTGAAGGAGTACATTATGGGACAGAATGAAAAAGTCGAAAAGGCTCCAAAAACAAGCTGGTTTTCAGGTCTGAAAGCTGAATTTCAGAAGATTATCTGGCCTGAGAAGCAATCGGTCATCAGACAGACCATTGCAGTACTGGCGGTTTCAGTAGTTACCGGTCTTATTATTGCGCTTCTTGACTGGGGCATCCAGCAGGGCGTAGATTTCCTTATTGGTTTACATTTTTAAAACGGAGGCAAAGTGATTATGACAGAAGCGAACTGGTATGTAGTTCATACCTATTCAGGTTATGAAAACAAAGTCAAAGCTAATATTGACAAAACAATCGAAAACAGACATCTTGAGGACCAGATCCTTGAAGTACGTGTTCCGTTGGAGGACGTCACAGAGGTTAAGAACGGTGTTCGTAAACAGGTTTCCAAGAAGATGTTTCCAGGCTATGTTCTTATTCATATGATTATGAATGATGATACATGGTACGTTGTACGAAATACCAGAGGCGTAACTGGATTTGTAGGTCCGGGAAGCAAACCGGTTCCTCTCACAGAAGCCGAGATGAGACCTTTGGGTATTAAGACGGAAAACGTGGTAGTTGATTTTGCTGAGGGTGACATGATAGTCGTTATCGGCGGTGTCTGGAAGGATACAGTCGGTGTTATCACAGCTATGAATTATCACAAGCAGACAGTTACAATTAATGTAGAGCTGTTCGGTCGCGAGACACCGGTAGAAGTAAGTTTCGCAGATGTTAAGAAAACAAATTAAGGAGGCAATTCCAAATGGCAAAGAAAGTAGAAGGATACATTAAATTGCAGATCCCTGCTGGAAAGGCAACTCCAGCTCCTCCAGTTGGACCTGCACTTGGACAGCACGGTGTAAACATCGTAGAGTTCACAAAGCAGTTTAATGCAAAGACAGCCGATCAGGGCGACTTAATTATCCCTGTAGTTATTACTGTATATGCAGACAGAAGTTTCAGTTTCATTACTAAGACTCCACCTGCTCCGGTATTAATCAAGAAAGCTTGCAAGATTCAGTCTGGTTCGGGCGAGCCAAACAAGAAGAAGGTTGCTAAGATCACAAAGGCACAGGTTCAGGAAATCGCTGAGCTTAAGATGCCTGACTTAAACGCAGCTTCACTTGAGTCTGCAATGAGCATGATCGCTGGTACAGCAAGATCAATGGGTGTTGAAGTGGTTGACTAACACTTAGCGAAGCCAACATACCCCTAAAATAGTTGCAAATTTATGCAACCCAAAATAATAACAAAGAAACGTAAATGTGGGAGGGTCCTCTCCCGATATTACCACCAGGAGGTTATTTTTTCATGAAAAGAGGAAAGAAGTATCAAGACGCTGTTAAGGTATTTGATAAGAAAGAGCAGTACGATGTTGCTGACGCTATCTCTATCGTAAAGAAAAATGCTACAGCTAAATTTGACGAGACAATCGAGCTTCATCTTAGAACAGGCTGCGACGGACGTCACGCAGAGCAGCAGATCCGTGGTGCGGTTGTATTACCACACGGAACAGGAAAAACAGTTAAGGTTTTAGTTTTCGCTAAGGGAACTAAGGTTGACGAGGCACAGGCAGCAGGAGCTGACTTCGTTGGAGGCGAGGAGTTAATTCCAAAGATCCAGAACGAGGGATGGTTAGACTTCGACGTTGTAGTTGCTACACCTGATATGATGGGTGTTGTTGGTCGTTTAGGACGTGTCCTTGGACCAAAGGGCTTAATGCCAAACCCAAAGGCAGGAACAGTTACTATGGATGTAACAAAAGCTGTTAACGATATCAAAGCCGGTAAGATTGAGTACAGATTGGACAAGACAAACATTATCCATGTGCCAGTTGGAAAAGCATCTTTCACAGACGAGCAGTTAAACGACAACTTCCAGTCTCTTATGGGTGCAATTAATAAAGCAAAACCTGCTAGCTTAAAGGGTCAGTACATTAAGAGCGCAACTCTTACATCTACAATGGGACCTGGCGTTAAGTTAAACGTGGTTAAGATTACACAGTAAGATAGTTAAACAGTTACAGTAAAACAATTTACAAGACCTATCAAACGCCAAGCAAAAGTTTTGCGGAAAGTAATTGACATCCGTAATATAGTTTGATATAATTGCAATGCATATTGCCGAAGACAGTAGGTGCCGCAAGGCGTAAACGTAGAACCTACCGAGGGAATTTTCGAGATTTATCTTGAATTTTGACTTGTACCCTTCTGTCGACAGGCAGGAGGGTTTCTTTGATTAATAAATCAAATACCTCATGTCTTTTATGCGAAAATCTAAAAGGAGGTAAATGAATCGTGGCAAAGGTAGAACTTAAACAGCCAATCGTAGATGAGATTTCCGGTGTTATCAATGGTGCACAGTCAGTAGTAGTTGTTGATTACTTAGGACTCACAGTAGCAGAGGATACTCAGTTACGTAAACAGTTAAGAGAAGCCGGTGTAACTTACAAGGTATACAAGAATACTTTAGTAAACCGTGCAATCCAGGGAACAGAGTTCGAGGGATTAAAGGATGTCCTTGAAGGACCAAGCGCATTCGCTGTATCAACAGAGGATGCAACAGCACCAGCTAGAATCTTAGCTAAGTTCGCTAAAACAGCTCCGGCTTTAGAGATTAAAGCAGGTGTAGTTGAGGGAACATTTTATGATGCTGAGGGTATGAAGGCAATCTCCGCTGTACCTAGCAGAGATGAGCTTCTTGGAAAATTACTTGGAAGCATTCAGTCACCTATCACAAATCTTGCTCGTGTACTCAATCAGATCGCAGAGCAGGGTGGCGCTGCAGATGCAGCCGTAGAGGCAGCACCAGCAGAGGATGCTGCAGAGGAAGCTCCAGCAGCAGAATAATTCAAATATTATATTTGAACCTTATTATCATAATTAAATTTTTAAATGGAGGAAATTATAATGGCAAAGTTAACAACAGCAGAGTTTATTGATGCTATCAAAGAGTTAAGCGTATTAGAGTTAAATGATTTAGTAAAAGCTTGTGAAGAAGAGTTCGGTGTTTCTGCAGCAGCAGGTGTTGTAGTTGCAGCAGCAGGAGCTGACGGAGCAGCAGCTGAGGAGAAGACTGAGTTCGACGTAGAGCTTACAGAGGTTGGACCAAACAAGGTTAAGGTTATCAAGGTTGTTCGTGAGATCACAGGTCTTGGACTTAAAGAGGCTAAGGACGCTGTTGATGGTGCACCAAAGGTTATCAAAGAGCAGCTTGACAAGGCTTCAGCAGAGGATGCTAAGGCTAAACTTGAGGCAGAGGGTGCTAAGGTTACTCTTAAATAGTCGGATAGGCTACGAGCGGAGTAAAAACATAAAAAAGAGCCAAGGGCAAATTCTATTTGCGCCTTGGCTCTTTTTTATGTTTTTATTGCGCGACAGTCGGAGCGCGTCCCGAAAATGCCTGAGCATTTTTGGGACCTCCGCTCGTAGCCTATCCGATGCTCTGTAAAATTATTGCGCAAATACTTTGAATATTTTACAAAAAATAAAAAAACACTTGCATTCGTGTCGGATTTGTTGTATAGTATACGTTGCACTATTGTGGTGCAGTGGCATTTTTATGCAATTTTTTAAATGATGCAAATTTGTCAATAGGTAAATTACACTAAAATGCATTCACAAATATGTGCACAAGAGAAAAACCACAAGATATAGTAACTGGGGTGGTTTTTGAATCATTATCTAGATACTTGCTAGATTAAAATAAAAACGAGAGGTGAAACGTCAATGGAGAAAAACAGAATACGTCCGGTTACATCCGGAAAAAGCATGCGTATGAGTTACTCAAGACAAAAAGAGGTTCTGCAGATGCCAAATCTGATTGAGGTCCAGAAGGATTCTTATCAGTGGTTCTTAGACGAAGGTCTCAAGGAAGCTTTTGCGGATATCTCTCCAATCACAGATTACAGCGGAAAGCTTAGTCTTGATTTTGTAGATTTTACATTATGCGAAGATGATGTAAAGTATACAATTCCTGAGTGCAAGGAAAGAGATGCAACATACGCAGCTCCTTTAAAGGTTAAAGTCAGACTTCACAACAAAGAGACAGATGAGATTAATGAGCATGAAATTTTCATGGGTGATCTGCCTTTAATGACAGAGACCGGTACATTCGTAATCAACGGTGCAGAGCGAGTTATTGTCAGTCAGTTAGTTCGTTCTCCTGGTATTTATTACGGAATTGCTCATGATAAGCTCGGAAAGACCCTGTATTCTTGTACTGTTATTCCAAACCGTGGTGCATGGCTTGAGTATGAGACAGACTCTAACGACGTTTTTTATGTAAGAGTAGACAGAACACGTAAGGTACCTATCACAGTACTTTTACGTGCACTTGGAGTAGGTACAAACCAGGCTATTCTCGATATGTTCGGAGATGAGCCAAAGATCCAGGCATCATTCAGCAAGGACCCTGCAATCACAGAGCGTGAGCCACAGGGAAGCTATGAGGCTGGTTTATTAGAGTTATATAAGAAGATTCGTCCGGGCGAGCCACTTTCAGTTGAGAGTGCAGAGAGCCTTATCACAGCAATGTTCTTCGATCCTAGAAGATATGACCTTGCCAAGGTGGGACGTTATAAGTTTAATAAGAAGCTTGCATTAAAGAACCGTATCAGTGGACAGGTTTTAGCTGAGGACGTAGTGGATCCTTCTACAGGTGAGGTTATCGCTGAGGCAGGTACTGTTGTTGACCGTGCGCTTGCCACACAGATCCAGAACGCTGCCGTTCCTGCTTTATGGATTCAGACAGAGACAAGAAATGTCAAGATTCTTTCTTCTATGATGGTTGACATCAGAAGCTGGATTCCTGAGATTGAGGATCCTAAGTCTATCGGTGTTACCGAGCTTGTTTACTATCCGGTACTCGCTCAGATTCTCGAGGAGTATGATTCCCTTGAGGACAGAATTGAGGCAATAAAGAGAGATATATCTGACCTTATTCCAAAGCATATTACTAAAGAAGATATCTTCGCAACTATCAACTACAATATGCACTTAGAGTGGGGCGCAGGAACAGATGACGATATCGATCATCTTGGAAACAGACGTATCCGTGCGGTTGGAGAGCTGTTACAGAACCAGTACCGTATCGGTCTCTCAAGACTGGAGCGTGTTGTTCGTGAAAGAATGACTACACAGGACTTAGAGGGAATTTCACCTCAGTCACTTATCAATATAAAGCCTGTAACTGCCACTGTTAAAGAATTCTTCGGTTCTTCACAGCTTTCACAGTTCATGGATCAGAACAACCCTCTTGGAGAGCTTACTCACAAGAGACGTTTATCAGCACTTGGACCTGGTGGTCTTTCAAGAGACCGTGCCGGATTCGAGGTTCGAGATGTACATTACACTCACTACGGCCGTATGTGTCCTGTAGAGACTCCTGAGGGACCAAACATCGGTCTTATCAACTCACTTGCATGCTATGCGAGAATCAATGAGTATGGCTTCGTAGAGGCTCCATACCGTAAGATTGACAAGACTGATCCTAAGAACCCGGTAGTCACAGAAGAGGTTGTATACATGACAGCCGACGAGGAGGACAACTACCACGTAGCACAGGCTAATGAGAAGCTTGATGCCGAAGGACATTTCATACGTAACTCAGTTTCAGGTCGTTACAGAGAGGAAACTCAGGAGTACGATAAGTCAGCATTTGATTATATGGATGTGTCTCCAAAGATGGTATTCTCAGTAGCTACAGCGCTGATTCCATTCTTGCAGAACGATGACCCTACACGTGCCCTCATGGGATCAAACATGCAGCGTCAGGCCGTTCCGCTTCTGACCACAGAGGCTCCTGTAGTTGGTACAGGTATTGAGACAAAGGCCGCAGTTGACTCAGGTGTCTGCGTAGTTGCAAAGGCAGACGGAGAGGTATTATCTTCAGAGTCAAACCGCATTATCATAAAAGAGACTGACGGAAACAAGAGAGAGTATATCCTTACAAAGTTCTCTCGTTCTAACCAGTCAAACTGCTACAACCAGAGACCTATCGTATTTAAGGGTGACAAGGTTAAGGCAGGCGATGTTATCGCAGACGGTCCTTCAACAAGTCAGGGAGAGCTTGCTCTTGGAAAGAACCCGCTTATCGGATTCATGACATGGGAAGGATACAACTACGAGGATGCCGTTCTTCTTTCAGAGCGTCTCGTAGAGTATGATGTGTATACATCAGTTCATATTGAGGAATATGAAGTAGAGTCACGTGATACAAAGCTCGGACCTGAGGAGATTACACGTGATGTCCCTGGTGTCGGCGACGACGCACTCAAGGACCTTGATGAGAGAGGTATCATCCGTGTAGGTGCAGAGGTTCGTGCCGGTGATATCCTTGTAGGAAAGGTTACACCAAAGGGTGAGACAGAGCTTACAGCAGAGGAGAGACTTCTTCGTGCCATCTTCGGTGAGAAGGCAAGAGAGGTTCGTGATACATCACTTAAGGTACCTCATGGTGCTTACGGTATCATTGTTGATGCCAAGGTATTTACAAGAGAGAACGGCGATGAGCTTTCTCCGGGAGTAAACCAGTCAGTACGTATCTACATTGCACAGAAGAGAAAGATTTCTGTCGGTGATAAGATGGCCGGACGTCACGGTAACAAGGGTGTCGTTTCCCGTGTGCTTCCTGTTGAGGATATGCCATTCCTTCCAAACGGACGTCCACTGGATATCGTACTTAACCCACTCGGTGTTCCTTCACGAATGAACATCGGTCAGGTCCTTGAGATTCACCTGAGTCTCGCTGCAAAGGCACTTGGCTTCAATATCTCAACTCCTGTATTTGACGGAGCAAACGAGGTAGATATCGAGGATACACTTGAGCTTGCAAATGATTACGTAAATCTTCCGTTCGATAAGGAAGAGCTTGAAAAGGATTTACAGGCTGAGCATCCATACTGGAGCGCAGATGCTGAAATCTTCTATGATAAATATGTTGATACACTCCGTGAGGACGTTATGGAATACCTTTCAACAAACAGAGCTCACAGAAGCTTATGGAAGGGCGTTCCGATTTCAAAGGATGGAAAGGTACAGCTTCGTGATGGTAGAACAGGTGAGTGCTTCGATGGAAAGACAACTATCGGACACATGCATTACCTTAAGCTGCATCATCTTGTTGACGATAAGATCCATGCACGTTCAACAGGTCCTTACTCATTAGTTACACAGCAGCCACTCGGTGGTAAGGCACAGTTCGGTGGACAGCGTTTCGGAGAGATGGAGGTTTGGGCTCTTGAGGCATATGGTGCTGCATATACACTCCAGGAGATCCTTACAATGAAGTCCGATGATGTTGTTGGCCGTGTCAAGACCTACGAGGCTATCATCAAGGGTGAGAATATCCCTGAGCCTGGTATTCCAGAGTCATTCAAGGTACTTCTCAAAGAGCTTCAGGCACTTGGTCTGGATGTCAAGGTACTTGATGAGAACAGAGAAGAGGTTGAGCTTATCGAGACAAGTGAGTACGGTAATACAGATATCAACTCAATTATCGGAAACGATAAGGACTATGCATTCGAGGACAGTGAGTCATTCGCAGAGCATGGTTTCTCAAAGAAAGAATTTGATGACAACGAAGAGCTTGTTGACATAGAAGAGGAAGAGTCTCCTGAGACAGCGGATGACGATATTTTTGCTGATGAAGTTCTTGATGACGAAGAATAATTAGAAGGGAGTGCCAAAATGCCAGAAACAAATAATATAGAAAATAATCAGGCAATGCAGTTTGATGCGATTCAGATTGGATTAGCATCTCCTGAAAAGATCAGAGAGTGGTCACATGGCGAGGTTAAAAAGCCTGAGACTATTAACTATAGAACATTAAAGCCTGAAAAAGACGGTCTTTTCTGCGAGAAGATTTTCGGACCAACGAAGGACTGGGAGTGTCATTGTGGTAAATACAAGAAGATACGTTATAAGGGTGTTGTCTGCGACCGATGTGGCGTAGAAATCACAAAGTCAAGCGTTCGTAGAGAGCGTATGGGACACATCGAGCTTGCTGCTCCTGTATCTCATATCTGGTATTTCAAGGGTATCCCATCACGTATGGGACTCATCCTTGACTTATCTCCACGTGTACTTGAGAGAGTACTGTACTTTGCTTCATATATTGTGCTTGACCCGGGCGAGACAAAGCTTGCATACAAGCAGATTCTCAACGAGTCAGAGTACCAGGAGGCATGCGATACTTATGGCCGCTCAGCATTCCGTGTAGGAATGGGTGCTGAGTCTATCCATGAGCTTTTAGCAGCAATCGATCTCGAGAAGGATTCGGCAGAGCTTAAGGCAGAGCTTGAGAATGCTACAGGCCAGAAGCGTGCACGTATCATCAAGAGGCTTGAGGTTGTAGAGGCTTTCCGTGAGTCAGGAAACAAGCCTGAGTGGATGATTATGACAGTTATTCCTGTTATTCCACCGGATCTCCGTCCAATGGTTCAGCTCGATGGAGGACGTTTCGCAACAAGTGATCTTAACGACCTTTACAGACGAATCATCAACCGTAACAACCGTCTTAGAAGACTTCTTGATCTTGGAGCACCGGATATCATCGTTCGTAACGAGAAACGTATGCTTCAGGAGGCTGTAGATGCGCTTATCGACAACGGTCGTCGTGGACGTCCTGTTACAGGTCCCGGAAACAGAGCTCTTAAGTCTCTTTCAGACATGCTCAAGGGAAAGGGAGGACGTTTCCGTCAGAACCTTCTCGGAAAGCGAGTTGACTACTCAGGACGTTCAGTTATCTGTGTAGAGCCAAAGCTTAAGATTTATCAGTGTGGTCTTCCAAAGGAGATGGCTATCGAGCTTTTCAAGCCATTCGTTATGAAGGAGCTTGCCGCTAACGGAACCGCACACAACATAAAGAGTGCAAAGAAGATGGTTGAGAGACTTCAGCCGGAGGTATGGGATGTCCTTGAGGACGTCATCAAAGAGCATCCGGTTATGCTTAACCGAGCTCCTACACTCCACAGACTTGGAATCCAGGCCTTCGAGCCAATCCTTGTAGAGGGTAAGGCAATCAAGCTTCATCCACTCGTATGTACAGCGTTCAACGCCGACTTCGATGGAGACCAGATGGCTGTACATCTTCCACTGACTGCTGAGGCACAGGCTGAGTGCAGATTCATGCTTCTGTCACCTAACAACCTGCTTAAGCCTTCTGATGGTGGACTTGTAGCCGTTCCTTCACAGGATATGATCCTTGGAGTTTACTACCTCACAATGAGAAAGCTCGCTGATTACAAGGATGATCCAAAGATGGTTGCACAGGTGTCATCAGACACTGTATACAATGATGTTGATGAGCTTAGAAAGCTCACAACTCCTGATGAAAATACAGGAAAGGCTGAGCTTGGCTTATATGACCTCATCTGGTTTGAGGATGTCACAGACGGAAACCGTCGTGTGCTTTGCAGACCGATAGATCTTCTCGGCCGTTACTATGGAAGTGTTAATCTTGCAATGCTCGCTTACGAGAACAAGGAGATTACTCTTCACCAGAATATCTTTGTACACCGTACAGTAAAGCTTGCTGACGGCACAAAGGTTTCAGGTTTTACAGAGACAACAGTAGGACTTTTGATATTCAATGAGAACATTCCACAGGATCTTGGTTTTATAGACAGATCAAAGGCTGAGAATGCACTCAAGTTTGAGGTTGAGTTCCACGTTGGTAAGAAACAGATCAAGCAGATACTTGAGAAGGTTATCAACACACACGGAGCTACAACAACAGCAGAGGTTCTTGACAATGTCAAGGCTATGGGATACAAGTATTCAACCCAGGCTGCCATGACAGTTTCAATTTCAGATATGACAGTGCCACCACAGAAGCCACAGATGATCGCTGATGCACAGGACACTGTAGATAAGATTACAAGACAGTACAAGCGTGGACTTATCACTGATGAGGAGCGTTACAAAGAGGTTATCGAGACATGGAAGGATACAGATGATGCCCTTACAAAGGCACTTCTTACAGGTCTTGATAAGTACAACAACATCTTCATGATGGCAGATTCCGGAGCCCGTGGATCTGATAAGCAGATCAAACAGCTTGCAGGTATGCGAGGACTCATGGCTGATACAACAGGTCGTACAATCGAGCTTCCTATCAAGTCATGCTTCCGTGAGGGTCTTGACGTACTTGAGTACTTCATGTCAGCACATGGAGCTCGTAAGGGACTTTCAGATACAGCGCTTCGTACAGCCGATTCAGGATACCTTACAAGACGTCTCGTAGATGTTTCACAGCATATGATCGTTCGTGAGTCAGACTGCTGTGCAGGCACAGGACGTGAGATTCCGGGAATGGTTGTAAAGGCATTCATGGAGGGTCGAGAGGAAATCGAGAGCCTTCAGGAGAGAATTACAGGTCGTTTCTCTTGCAACACAATCTGCGATAAGGATGGCAATGTAATTGTTAAGGCCAACCATATGATCACACCAAAGCGTGCAGCAAAGGTTATGGCAGAGGGTGTTGACGAGAACGGAAATCCAATCACACAGGTTAAGATCCGTACAGTGCTTACCTGCCGTTCACACATGGGAGTATGTGCTAAGTGTTACGGTTCAAACCTTGCAACAGGTCAGGCAGTACAGGTTGGTGAAGCAATCGGTATCATCGCAGCACAGTCAATCGGTGAGCCTGGTACACAGCTTACCATGAGAACCTTCCATACAGGTGGTGTTGCCGGTGGAGATATCACACAGGGTCTTCCTCGAGTAGAGGAGATTTTCGAGGCACGTAAGCCTAAGGGACTCGCTATTATCACAGAGTTCGGCGGAATTGCCACAATCAAGGATACAAAGAAGAAGCGTGAGGTTATCGTTACAAACAACGAGACAGGCGAGACAAAGGCTTACCTCATTCCTTACGGCTCACGTATCAAGGTTGTAGACGGACAGGAGCTTGAGGCCGGCGACGAGCTTACAGAGGGTTCTGTAAATCCACACGATATCCTCAAGATTAAGGGCGTTCGTGCGGTTCAGGATTACATGCTCCGCGAGGTACAGCGTGTTTACCGTTTACAGGGTGTTGAGATTAACGATAAGCATGTCGAGGTTATAGTTCGTCAGTGCTTACAGAAGATCCGCGTAGAGGAGCCGGGAGATTCAGATTTACTTCCGGGCAGCATGGTTGATGCCCTTGACTTCTTAGAGCTCAACGAGAAGCTTGAGGAAGAGGGCAAGGAGCTTGCAGTTGGCTCACAGGTATTACTTGGAATCACAAAGGCATCTCTTGCAACCAACTCATTCCTGTCAGCAGCTTCATTCCAGGAGACCACAAAGGTTCTTACTGAGGCAGCAATCAAGGGCAAGGTTGATCCGCTTATCGGTATGAAGGAGAACGTAATCATCGGTAAGCTTATTCCGGCAGGAACAGGTATGAAGATTTATCGTAACATCAAGCTTGACAGCGATGTAAACGATGACGATACACTTGATTTTGATGATGATGATTTTGCGGATTTCGCAGAGGAAGAGGCAGTCGGAGTCATTGATAAAGATGCTGAATCAGTTGATGAAGAATAATTACTGATGTTTGTACTTAAGCTACAGAAGCTGTTACAAACCAAAAAGAAAGAAGTCCGGGAAACCGGACTTCTTTTTTGTATTATATTGAAAACAAAATTGGTCTTGACAAAACAGACAAGGATTTGTATAATATTTTAGCGTGCATAAGATTGCACTGCTTAAAATAAAACAGGAGGTGAAAATAATGCCAACATTTAACCAGTTAGTAAGAAAAGGACGTCAGACATCTGTAAAGAAGTCTACAGCACCAGCTCTTCAGAGAAGCTTTAACTCTCTCCAGAAGAAGCCAATCAACACTTCTTCTCCACAGAAGCGTGGTGTATGTACAGCTGTTAAGACAGCTACTCCTAAGAAGCCTAACTCAGCTCTTAGAAAGATCGCCAGAGTTCGTCTTTCAAACGGAATCGAAGTAACTTCATACATTCCTGGTGAGGGACACAACTTACAGGAGCATAGCGTTGTTCTGATTCGTGGTGGCCGTGTTAAGGATTTACCAGGTACACGTTACCATATCATCCGTGGTACATTAGATACTGCAGGTGTTGCAAACAGAAAACAGGCCCGCTCTAAGTACGGCGCAAAGAGACCAAAAGCTGCTAAATAATTTAGCAACATTGTGTATCACAAACAGAACTAAAGTAGGTTAGTGTTGGGATTAGACCTGCAGATGCAGGATTTCACTTTATGAATACAATTCCGCACGAACACATTAGAGAGACACATGTGAGTACCGATGAATTAATCCACAAATATCATGATTAAGGAGGGAAGTAACGTGCCACGTAAAGGACATACTCAGAAAAGAGACGTATTAGCAGATCCAATGTACAACAGCAAAGTAGTTACAAAGCTTGTTAACAGCATTATGTTAGACGGTAAGAAAGGCGTAGCTCAGAAGATTGTATACGGAGCATTTGCTACAGTAGAAGAGAAGACAGGAAGACCAGCTCTTGAAGTATTCGAAGAGGCTATGAACAATGTAATGCCAGCTCTCGAAGTAAAAGCAAGACGTATCGGTGGTGCCACATATCAGGTACCAATCGAGGTTCGCCCTGATCGTCGTCAGGCTTTAGGCCTTCGTTGGTTAACAGCATTCTCACGTGCCAGAGGAGAGAAAACTCAGGCTGAGAGATTAGCTAACGAGATCATGGATGCAGCTAACAACACAGGCGCATCTGTTAAGAGAAAAGAAGATATGCACAAGATGGCAGAGGCAAACAAGGCATTCGCACATTACAGATTCTAGTTTCTGTAAGAAGCTTACAGCTTTGCTTTTGATTCATGCAGCAAACCGGATTTGTAACAGAGCCCGGTTGTGCATAGGACACTAAATATAGGAGGAAAAAACCTTGGCTGGAAGAGAATATCCACTTGAGAGAACCAGAAATATTGGAATCATGGCTCATATCGATGCTGGTAAAACAACACTGACAGAGCGTATTCTTTATTATACTGGTATTAACTATAAAATCGGTGATACTCATGAAGGTACTGCTACCATGGACTGGATGGAGCAGGAGCAGGAAAGAGGTATTACAATTACTTCTGCCGCTACAACATGTCACTGGACACTTGAAGAGTTCACTAAACCAAAGCCAGGAGCACTTGAGCATCGTATCAACATCATCGATACACCGGGTCACGTTGACTTCACAGTAGAAGTTGAGCGTTCACTCCGTGTACTTGATGGCGCAGTTGGTGTGTTCTGTGCAAAGGGTGGTGTTGAGCCTCAGTCAGAGAACGTTTGGCGTCAGGCGGACACATACAATGTACCTCGTATGGCATTCATCAATAAGATGGATATCTTAGGTGCAAACTTCTACGGAGCTGTTGATCAGATCCGTACAAGATTAGGAAAAAATGCTATCGTGCTTCAGTTACCAATCGGTAAAGAGGACGATTTCAAAGGAATTATCGACCTTTTCGAGATGAAGGCTTATATCTACAATGATGAGAAGGGTGACGATATCACAGTTACTGATGATCTTGGAGATATGGCTGATCAGGCTGCAGAGTACCGTACAGAGCTTATTGAGAAAATCTGTGAGTTAGATGACGATCTCATGATGCAGTATCTTGAGGGTGAGGAGCCATCTGTAGAGGATATGAAGAAGGTTCTTCGTAAAGCAACATGTGAGTGTACAGCAGTACCTGTATGTTGTGGTTCTGCATACCGTAACAAGGGTGTACAGAAGTTACTTGACGCTATTGTTGAGTACATGCCAGCTCCTACAGATATCCCTTCAATCAAGGGAACAGATCTTGATGGAAATGAGATTGAGAGACATTCATCAGATGATGAGCCATTCTCAGCACTTGCATTCAAGATCATGGCAGATCCATTCGTAGGAAAGCTTGCATTCTTCCGTGTTTACTCAGGAAAATGTAAGGCAGGTTCTTATGTATTAAATGCAACAAAGGATAAGAAAGAGCGTATCGGACGTATCCTTCAGATGCATGCTAATAAGAGACAGGAATTGGACGAGGTTTACTCAGGTGATATCGCTGCTGCTGTTGGATTTAAATTCACAACAACAGGTGATACAATCTGTGATGAGCAGCATCCGGTTATCCTTGAGTCTATGGAGTTCCCAGAGCCAGTTATCGAGCTCGCTATCGAGCCAAAGACAAAAGCTGGACAGGGTAAGTTAGGTGAGGCTCTTGCAAAGCTTGCAGAGGAGGATCCTACATTCCGTGCTCATACTGATCAGGAAACAGGTCAGACAATCATCGCTGGTATGGGTGAGCTTCACCTTGAGATCATCGTTGACCGTCTTCTCCGTGAGTTCAAGGTTGAGGCAAACGTTGGTGCACCTCAGGTTGCTTACAAGGAGACATTTACAAAGGCTGTTGATCAGGAATACAAATATGCTAAGCAGTCAGGTGGACGTGGACAGTACGGACACTGTAAGGTTCGCTTCGAGCCAATGGATGCCAATGGAGAAGAACTTTTCAAGTTCGATTCAGAGGTTGTCGGTGGTGCTATTCCAAAGGAGTACATCCCATCAATCGGCGAAGGTATCGAGGAGGCTACAAAGGCTGGCTCTCTTGGTGGATTCCCAGTAGTTGGTATCCATGCAACAGTATATGATGGATCTTACCATGAGGTCGATTCATCAGAGATGGCATTCCACATTGCCGGATCTATGTGTTTCAAAGAGGCTATGGCAAAGGCCGCACCTGTATTACTTGAGCCTATCATGAAGGTAGAGGTTACAATGCCTGAGGAGTACATGGGAGACGTTATCGGTGATGTTAACTCTCGTCGTGGACGTATCGAGGGTATGGACGATCTCGGCGGTGGAAAGATTGTACATGCATATGTACCACTTGCAGAGATGTTCGGTTACTCTACAGACCTTCGTTCTAAGACACAGGGACGTGGAAACTACTCAATGTTCTTCGACAGATATGAGCCGGTTCCAAAGAATGTACAGGACAAGGTTCTTGCTAACCACGCAAAATAATTGCAAATTAGCAAACAATTTATAGTACAAATGATGATATATATACTATATATGGTATAAAAATCAAAAATAAAGGCATTTCCCCTTGAAAAAGGGGGATTTGCCATAAAATTTACTTGAAAAAACTTTGATTATTTCGTATAATCAAAGCAGTCGGTAGATTATAAAAAAAGCCCATGGGGCATAAAAGTTTAAGGAGGACGTTTCAAAATGGCAAAGGCTAAATTTGAAAGAACAAAACCACATTGTAATATTGGTACCATCGGTCACGTAGATCATGGTAAAACAACTTTAACAGCAGCTATTACAGCAGTATTAGCAGCTCGTGTCGCTGGTAACACAGCTACAGATTTCGCTAACATTGATAAGGCTCCAGAGGAGAGAGAGCGTGGAATCACAATTTCTACAGCTCACGTTGAGTATGAGACAGAAAAGAGACATTACGCACACGTTGACTGTCCTGGACATGCTGACTACGTAAAGAACATGATCACTGGTGCAGCTCAGATGGATGGTGCTATCCTCGTTGTTGCTGCTACTGATGGTGTTATGGCTCAGACAAAGGAGCACATCCTCCTTTCTCGTCAGGTAGGTGTTCCTTACATCATCGTATTCCTTAACAAGTGTGATATGGTTGACGACCCAGAGCTTATCGAGCTCGTAGAGATGGAAGTTACAGAGCAGCTTGAGGAGTACGGATTCAATGATTGCCCAATCATCCAGGGATCAGCTCTTAAGGCTCTTGAGGATCCAATGGGACCTTGGGGAGACAAGATCATGGAGCTTATGGATACTGTTGATTCTTATATCCCAGATCCACAGCGTGATACAGATAAGCCATTCCTTATGCCAGTAGAGGACGTATTCACAATCACAGGTCGTGGTACTGTTGCAACTGGTAGAGTAGAGCGTGGTACACTTCACCTCAACGACGAGTTAGAGATCCTTGGTGTTAAAGAGGACGTTCAGAAGACTGTTGTTACTGGAATCGAGATGTTCCGTAAGCAGTTAGACGAGGCTCAGGCTGGTGATAACATCGGAGCACTTCTCCGTGGTATTAACCGTGACCAGATCGTTCGTGGACAGGTTCTTGCTAAGCCTGGTACAGTAACATGTCACCATAAGTTCACAGCTCAGGTTTACGTTCTTACAAAGGACGAGGGTGGACGTCATACTCCATTCTTCAACAACTATCGTCCACAGTTCTACTTCAGAACAACAGACGTTACAGGTGTTTGTGATTTACCAGATGGTGTTGAAATGTGTATGCCAGGTGATAACATCGAAATGACTATCGAATTAATTCACCCAGTAGCTATGGAGCAGGGTCTTACATTCGCTATCCGTGAAGGTGGACGTACAGTAGGATCTGGACGTGTTGCTACAGTTATTGAGTAATACAATCTTAATATGGATTTGTTATCGTAAGATAACGTTGTGTCTAAACGTAAGATACCCGTAGAACTTCGGTTCTACGGGTTTTTCTGTATCTTAAAGAGAGAATGATTTGAAAAATTATAAGTAGAGAAATAGCGAAATATTTATCAGCAAGATAAAATACAGATAAATTTAAAATTGAAAAATAAGACCAGTGGTGCCAAAACGGTGCCCAAAAAGAAACTCCTGCGAATGTTTGCCATTCACAGGAGTGATTTTTTACCAACCTTTAATCTGCTTGATCTGTTCAGCACGTTTCGGATCTCGATGATATTGCAGTTTCAGACGGATTGTTTCTACAACTTCCTGTCTGGCTTCATCATCAAGCTGATAGAATGATGTAAGTAGATTATCTACATCAGGCATACTATTTTTGCCAAAAAGATACATCAACGGATACATAGAATTTTTTAAGTAAGTCTTTACACGACTTGCGTCTAAGGCTCCGTTCAAACCGTCTGGAAGTGTAGGATAAATCTCTTCTTCCTTAATTGTGTCAGAAAATGGACTGGCAGAACATATCTCATTCACATCAATTTGCAATTCGTTTGCAAGTCTTAAAGCAAAATCAAATCGAATATTGGAATCTTTTTGAATGATTGAATATAAGGTTGTAGCACTGATTCCAGTTGCTTTTGCAATTTTACGGACATTTATAAGTGGTTAAGAGATCTGATGTATGCGTAGAAAATGGAAAAGCTTAATTGTAATCCAAGATTCCATACCCGCTATCTTGGATAAGTGTAAAAGTTAATAGTTATCAGTGTAAAAGAAAGGTATGGATTTTCTTTTACAAATGAATTGAGACTGACTGGATAGTTGGTCTCTTTTCTGTTATGCTTTGATTTCTGGCGGCTGGAAAGGAGTCACCATGTCAAAGTTTTTATCTTATGAAGATCGAATGATTATTGCTCAACGCCTTCAGGAGAATGCATCCTTTGGGGCAATTGGCAAAGAGTTAGGAAAGGACCGTACAACCATTGCCAAGGAGATTAAAAAGTATTCCTATGACAAGAAAAGCGGTCGTCCTGGATATCCGTATAATCCTTGTAAATTCCGTGCTACATGCAAAGCAAAAAGGATTTGCGGAACAAGCTGTACACACCAATCTGCTTACAAATGCAGCCTGTGCTCTGAATGCACCTTACATTGTTCTGATTTTGTAGAAGATGTCTGTTCTGTCAAAAATAAGCCACCTTATGTTTGTAATGGCTGCAGTCAGCTGTCGAAATGCACGTTATTAAAACGTATTTATGATCCGGCAGATGCACATGAGCGTGCACATCATGCTGTTTCGGAAGCCAGAACCGGTATCATGTCCAACGAAGATGATATTGCAAGAATTAACGGGATCATCAGTCCTTTAGTTAAAAACGGGCAGTCGCTTCATCAAATCTATCTTGCTCATGTAGATGAACTGATGTGCAGTGAAAAGACATTGTATAACTACGTGGATGCCCAGCTCTTTGATATCAGGAACATTGATCTGCCCCGTAAAGTGAAATATCGTCCCCGTTATAAGAAGCCTGAATTTAAAGTTGATCGGGGCTGCCGTATTGAACGAAGCTACGCTGACTTTCAAAAATATCTGGGAGCAAACCCGGAAACGACCATTGTACAAATGGATAGCGTGATTGGTCGTGTGGGAGGAAAATGTCTTCTTACCATACACTTTGTAGAAAGCAGTCTCATGCTGGCTTTTTTGCGGGACGCAAATACATCAGCCTCTGTAATAGAGATCATAAACTTATTGGATGAAGTCCTTGGGGCAAAAACATTTAATAGCTTGTTTCCGGTTATTCTGACAGATAACGGAAGTGAGTTTTCAAATCCAAAGGAAATCGAAAAACGTAGCACCATTCCATGCAATAGAACAAAGATATTTTATTGCGATCCAAGTGCTCCTTATCAAAAAGGAGCCTGTGAAGTCAACCATGAATTGATACGTCGTATCCTGCCAAAAGGAAGCAGTTTCGATGAGCTGACACAACAGGATATTACTCTGATGATGAACCATATCAATTCTTATAAAAGAAAAAAGCTGAACAACCGTAGCCCATACGAAACATTCAGCTTTTACTATGGAGAAGATGTGCTTAAGAGACTGGGATGCTCACCGGTTGCCGCCGAGAACATCATCTTAAAGCCTAAACTTCTCAAAAAGTAACAAATAAATTTGCTGAGTGCCGCCAGAGCCAGAATAGAACAACTCTATCCAATCAAAAACAGGGATGGATTCTCCGAATACAAAAATTTCGAGAGAGAATTGATCTCTGGTTGTTGTACGCAAATTTATTGCTGAACGTATTATATCATATCGAAATAGAAATGAAAATTCGGGAATCTTGCTTACAAACCGGGAATTTCATTTACAAACCGGGAATCTCGCTTACAAAACAGGATTTTCATTTACAAAGAGGGATTCTTGGGTTACAAAGGGGATTCTCGGGTTACTATTTACCTAGAAAATGGAAAATATGTTACAAATAAAACGAGAATTTGAACTCGAAATTTGGAAAAAATAATGAAAATAACTTGACATTTGAAAATAAGAGATGTACTCTTAAGATAAATTCAATAAACGGGAGGTGGATAAAAATGTTTAATCTTGAAGAATTGAGCTTGGAGTTTGTAGAGATTTCTGAATTAAAAACCTCTAAGAACTTATTTGGACCAGTTATGTACGGAACAGGTGTGAGAATGTAGTTTGTAGAAAAGACTTGCTCTATGTAAAAAGAAATATAGAGTAGGTCTTTTTTATTTAAAAAGGATTATAGGAGAGAATATATGAATAAATTAACTACAGCTGTATGGGAAATAACAATGGGTTGTAATATGCGTTGTAAACATTGCGGTTCAAGTTGTGCAGAAGCGCTACCCGATGAGTTGAATACATCAGAAGCTCTTGAGGTGTGTGACCAATTAAAAGATTTGGGATTAAAAGTTATTACATTATCTGGAGGGGAACCTACGACACGTAGTGACTGGCATATTATTGCGAAAAGATTAGTAGATAATGGCATAATAACAAGTATTATTACAAATGGTTGGTTGATTGATGAAAACTTTATTCATAATGCGATAACATCAGGAATTAGAAGTGTCTGTTTAAGTATTGATGGTCTTGAAAAAACTCACGATTTTATACGGAGATCGGGATCATTCAATAAAAGTATTAAAGCATTGAAAGAATTAAGAAAAAATAATATTTCGACATCAGTAATAACTTCAATAAATAAAGAAAATATATGTGAATTGGAAGAACTATATCAATTATTAAGTGATTTGGGAGTTAATAGTTGGCAGTTACAGATTGCATTACCAATGGGGAATTTTGCAAAACGCCCAGAATGGCTTATAGAACCTCAAGATATTCTTTCTATTATTGATTTTGCATATAATAAAATTGGAGGTAAGTTGTTAATTGTTTTGGCAGATTGCATAGGTTATTATAGCAATAAAGATATAAAAGTAAATGAGAATTTTCTTAATGATAATTGGTCTTGGACAGGTTGTGGAGCAGGAAAGCATGTAATTGGTATTCTGCATAATGGAGATATTGTTGCTTGTACTTCTATTAGAGATAAAACATTAGTAGCGGGAAATATTCGTGAAAAATCTTTAAAGTCGATTTGGGAAAGTCCGGACTCTTTTAAGTGGAATAGAAATTTTGATAGTAGTAAGTTAAAAGGATTTTGCAGAGAATGTCGTTATACAGAACGATGCTTAGGAGGATGTAGTAATAGTCGTTATTGCATTAACGGCTCATTTGAAAGTGAAAATAGATACTGTGCATATAATGTTGAAATGAAAAAATGGAAAAAATATTTGGAATCACTTAATGATATATCAGAAATTGATAATGTTATAGAAAAAGCAGCGGCTTTAAAACATCAGGATCTTTATAAGATAGCTTGCGAAATTAAACAATCTAAATTATGATTAGAGAGGTAACAAATATGAATAAACATGAGTTATATCATAACCACAATTATGTTTATCTGCTGACTTCTAATATTATTAACCGCTGTGGTGATTCATTAGATACAATACTTTTTACATGGTTGGTATATTTACTTACAAATAGTGCAGGGTGGTCTGCGATTATTTTTGGTATTAATCAAGCTACTTCTGTAATTATTCAACCATTTATAGGTCCATTAGTCGAGAATATGAATAAAAAGAAAGTGTTAGTACTTTCAGATATAGCTCGAGTTCTGTTAGTTTTGTATATATTATATGTATATACACAAAACATGCTTTCACCATTAATATTGGTTTTTATGACAATATCCATTTCATTAATAGAAGCATTTCATATGCCAGCAGGGGTAGCAGTTATTCAGCATGTACTTCCTAATGAACATTATGATAAAGGTGTAAGTGTCAATGTGTCTTGTACCAAAATAGCAGTATTAGTTGGAACTGGCTTGTCAGGCATAGTGATTAGTTCATTTGGAATAGGTATTTCTTTAGCGATAGATGCTTTGATATTTTTAATATCAGCGTTGCTTATAGTAAAAATAGAATTTTCTGTTCAAGAAGAAAAGAAGACAAACCGAATAATTGGCAGAGAATATTTAATTTCGCTTAGAGATGGATTTAGTTATGTATTTGACCATAAGAAGCTATTAAAACTATGTTTTTTATGTATTCTAATTAATTCAGCAGTGGTTCCATTTGATGCACTGCTCGCCCCGATTGCAAGAGAAATGTTTAGTGGAGATGCCAAAATTGTTTCATTACTAAGTGTAAGCGTAACTATTGGTACTATTTTGGGATCATTGACTTTTGCAAAAATGAAAGAGGAGAAAAAAAATAATACACTTGTTACATTTTGTGGAATTGTTTTAGGTGTATACTATGTTTTTATTGCATTTGTTTCAAAATATATTGCAAATCCTATAACTCAAAAATTACTGTTGCTAATCGGTTCGATAATAATTGGTGCAGCATTGGGATTAATGATTACTTATGTACAAGTGAAATTTGTAAAAGAAGTTACTAAAGAATATATAGGACGTGTTTCTGCAATTCGATTTTCACTTACATACGCATGCGCGCCAGTGGTATCTTTTGTGATTAGTATTATATACAAAGTTACTGTTGTTGATACAAGTTCACTTTTTGTGGGATTTGGTATTGTAATAATAATTCTTTTTCTTTTGGCAAATAAGATTACGTTTTCTCCTTTGAAGAAAGGCGATAAAAGTTATTAGAAATTATTTATATGAAAAACTGGCTGCTTTTTGGCTATAAATTAAAGCTGATAGAGAAGAGTATAAACAGCAGAAGAGAAGCTTTTTGACTGAGGCTTCCGGTGCCAAAACGGTGCCAAGAAATCAGGCAAATAAAAATAAATAGTACAAATCAGTCGTTTTTCACTGTATTTTGGAGAGAAAACCATAAAAAATATGAGGTAAAATGATATTAAAGTATCGTGAGGGTGGACGTACAGTAGGATCTGGACGTGTTGCTACAGTTATCGAGTAATAAAATCTGAATATGGATTTGTTATCGTAAGATAACGTTGTGTCTAAACGTAAGAAACCCGTAGAACTTCAGTTCTACGGGTTTTTTTGTTACCTGGAAATATGTAAAAAGAGCAGTAAAGAATAACGAACAGTATAGAGAAACGATTGCCGGGAGAGTATCCTGACAACCGTTTGTGATAACAAAATGATAACCAAAATATGTAGTTAGTCAGCTTGATTTGAAGATTCATTCTGCGAATTAGTACAAATTTCGATGGTTTGTTTACAAATTTTGTCTTCATTAATTCCAGCAAGATGTAATGAAAGCTTTACAAGTAGTTGATCTCTTACATCAGAATTGGAAATTTCTTTCGTCATACGCATTGCGTGTGTTGTATTTGAATCTAAAGTGAGTTTGTCGAAAAACTCAGATATTTTTTCATTTGCTTTATTAGACTATGTGAAAAATAGAGCAGATGTTGCTTCAATAATTGGAAATAATTTATGTATAAGGAATACTTGTAAAATAAAATCAAATATGATATGAGAAAGGGCACGTTGAATAAAAACGTGTCTTTTTTCTGTTTGCAGGGAATTGAATAGTGGCTGTTAGTTTGATACAATAAAATGGATTATACGGTATTGAGGGGGAGTAAATTATGCCGACGAAAGAACCGCGTTTTCATGGCGAAGTTACAGAAAAAAGTCATAAAAACATGAGTAGAATACGTGGAAAAGATACAAGTATAGAGGTTGTGTTGAGAAAGGCACTATGGCATAGGGGATTTCGTTATCGAAAAAATTATAAGGAATTGCCGGGGAGACCGGATATTGTTCTGACGAAGTATCGTATTGCGATTTTTTGTGACAGTGAATTTTTTCATGGAAAAGATTGGGAAATATTGAAGCCACGATTAGAGAAAGGAAAAAATCCGGATTATTGGGTTAAGAAAATAGAGCGAAATATCCAGAGAGATGAAGAAAAGGACCAGCAATTAAATTTTATGGGGTGGACTGTGATACATTTCTGGGGAAAAGATATTCTGAAAGATACAGAACAGTGCATTAGAGTGATAGAAGAGACAATATTTGACCAGAAACTGGAAGAAGTAGACGATGAAGAGGAAATGTAATGATGAATTATTTGGAAGAATACGATGAAACGGATCCTATTTCAATTGAAACATATGCAAAAAGGTTGATTGGAAAAACATTTGCCGATGTGTGTAGGCAAGATGATATCACTAAAGCTATGGTTGTCAGGGAGACTGCAAATTACGAAGTAAAACATGAGAATAAGAAGCGAAAAGGCGGTTTAGGAGAACTAATAGAGGAGAGATTCTTTCACTATCAGACGAATAATGATGCACGTCCGGACTTTGATAAAGCTGGTGTAGAACTAAAAGTAACACCGTATAAACAAAATAAGAATGGGACATTGGTGGCTAAGGAAAGACTGATATTGACAATGATTGATTATTTTTCAGTTGTCGATGAGACATTTGAAGATAGTCATATGTGGCAAAAGGCCCGGTTGATTTTATTGGTGTATTATTTGTATCAACAAGAGATAAAGAATCGGTTGGATTATCGTATTGGATATGTGAAGCTGTTTGCACCGCCGGAGCAAGATATAAAAATCATAGCACATGATTTTGAGGTTATTGTTGAGAAAATCAGAAACGGAAAAGCACATGAATTATCTGAAGGGGATACTCTGTATCTAGGAGCAGCACCAAAAGCAGCAACGTCAAAGGACCGGAGAAAGCAACCGTTTAGTGATGAATTAGCAAAACCACGGGCATTTGCATTTAAAAATTCATACATGACATATGTTCTGAACAATTATATTATTCCGGGGAAAAATACATACGAACCGATTATCAAAGGTACGGCAGAGGAATCTTTTGAGGATTATGTTGTGAGTAAAATAGATGCGTATTGCGATTGGTCGGTTACTGATTTATGTAATACATTCCATATAGAATATCAAAAGAAACCGAAAAGCCTGGAGGCAATGTTAGCATATCGAATGTTAGGCATAAAAGGAAACCATGCGGAAGAATTTGAAAAAGCAAATGTGGTAGTTAAGACGATACGCATTGAGAAAAATAATAAGATAAAGGAAAATATGTCATTTCCAACTTTCAAATTTAAAGAGTTAGTAGAGGAAGACTGGGAAGATTCTACATTTGGAAATTATTTACGTGAAACTCGATTTTTATTTGTGGTTTATAAGTTTGATCAACAAGATGAATTAAGGTTAAAGGGCTGCCAGTTCTGGAATATTCCATATGATGATTTGGAAAGCAATGTGAAGGTGGTTTGGGAAAAGACGCAGAGAGTGCTTCGCGAAGGACTTCATATAGAAAAGAAAAATGGAAAGAATTATAATAATTTTCCAAAATCATCAGAAAATCCAGTGTGCCATGTAAGACCACATGCACAGAATTCAAAAGATACTTACGAACTTCCAGACGGAAGGCAGTATCCGAAGCAATGTTTCTGGTTAAATAATAGTTATATTTTGTCGCAGTTGGATAAAAATTTTATTGAGAATTAAGAATTGCTAACCGGTAGATGACAACAGAAGGTGATGTTATGGAAAAGATAAAAAAATTTGCTCGAGATAATTGGACAAGAATGTTGATGCTGTTATTAATATCTGCATCGGCTGTGTGTATAATGCTTGACATTGTTAAATACTTTAATATTTCAAAATCCTACTCTCCATATATTGTTATTATTCCTTTGGGACTAGGAATCTGTATGAAAATTTTTTATGCTCGAAAGGAAAAAATGGGTCAAATAGAGAATATAGTTTTCGTACTTTGTATGGCAATCGTAGAATATTTCTTTTTGATAATGAAAAATAAAGTGGATGTTGTTTTTCAAGTCAAAATATTGATATATATTTTGACAAGTGGAAGCGTGTTACTGTTTTTTGTTCGAAAAGAGATTTCAATGTCTGATAAACATGAAGTCAATGAAGAACAGAAAAGCGATAAAAAGATATTTAGCTTATATTATATAAACACAGATAAAGTTTATGAAATAGCGATGTTACTGAATAATAAAATCATTACTGGGGGAACGAGAGAAAACGAAACTGAAAGTAGTGTGGATATAAAAACTAGTTTAGGAATTAATTCTAATTTGAGTTATTTAGAGGCGATAAAGGGAGAACTAGGATTATCAAAAGAAGTGCATGATGGTATGAAAAGCAAAGTACTTGAGAATTTTGATGTGAAGACAACAAAATCTAATATGTTAGCAAGAATCATTTCTAAAGCAAAAGATTATGATGATGCTTCCAAGGTAGGAGATTTGGTATGTTTGAGGAATGTTACATTATCGCTGATGAATGAGGAAGATTCATATGCAGTAACAAAAATGATTTTGAATGGTGCATTTAAAGACACTAAAATTAGTAGTAATTCAGATGACATGCAAATTGAACTTGATTTATCGGCGATGATTAATTCGGTGTTGAAGGATTGTGCATATGAATTAGAATGCAAAAACCAAGAAACAAAATTTTTGATAACAGTTCCAATGACGTTTGAAAATGATTTTGAAAATTCTTATAACATATATGATTTACAAGCTGGTAGTGTGACTGTTATAGGAATAAATCGCGGAGTTAGAAAGCATAAAAGGAGAAAGAGTTTACAAGAAATTTTTTCAGAGAAAGATGGTCCAATGGGAAACGGTAAATATGAAAATCAAGGATTACAATTGGAGTCTTCGACTGAAGAAAAGGATTGTAATATCATACCACCAAAAAATGATGAAGATGATGAAAGTGAAACAGTAATTGATGTAATTGCGATTATTCAGGAGATTAATTCAAACATATAAATATGAAGAAGAGATTATTAGTTTATGAGAAGGAAAAAATAGAGGAGTTTATTTGTAAAGTAGAAAGTGAGAAGGGAAAAGTTTTTCCGGTATCATATTTAACAGACAAAAATGTTAATTTGAAATATAATGGAATAAACGATGAAGAGTGTTTTGTATTAGACATAACAGCATTGGTAATGTCTCTTAACGAAAGAAAAGGGTTGCAATTGATTTATGAATCCTGGATTAATGCTTTGAATGAGGAGAATGAGGACTGTATAGAGTATTGTGTTGAAAGAGAATATTTGTTCCAAGCTTGTGAGTTATTTCATTACTATTTTGAAACAGATGAAGTTGATGTAAAAAAGGACGTAGAAGAAACTGTGACAGAAGAAAAATCAATTGTAGAGTATGAGAAGAGAGAATTTGATGATCTCATGGATAATTTTAAAATACAATTATACGGACATGAAAGGTTTAAAAAGAATTTAAAAAATCAACTTAAAGCATATATTCTGTTACATCGTATGAAGAGAAAAAAGATATTTTCAATTCTATTATGTGGAAAATCAGGTATAGGAAAGACAGAAGTAGGAAGAATTCTTCAAAAAGCAATGTATCCAGAAGAGCCACCAATAAAAATAAATTTTGGAAATTATTCAGGAAAGGGATCGTTATGGAGTTTGATTGGATCGCCCAAGGGATATATGGGAAGTGAAACTGGTGGTGAATTAACAAATAAAATTACAAACAGTAAATCAAAGATAATCATAATCGATGAATTAGATAAAGCAGATGCTACTATATTTAATTTTTTTTATGAAATGCTGGAAGATGGTCAGTATACGGATTTGGTTGGGAAAGTCGTTGATTTAGATGGATATATTGTCATTTTTACTGCAAATTTAGACTCTTCCAATTTTCAGGAAATGATTCCAGAACCTTTGTTTTCGCGGTTTGATATGACGTATGAGTTTCAGCAATTAACAACTGAAGATAAGAAGCGGTTTGTTTCAGAATTCATAGATGTACTGATAGCTGAATATGAGGAAAATATTGGACAGTTGAATAACAAAAATATAAAAGATGAACTTATGAAAAAATCATACCATACATATACCAATGTAAGATTGATAAAAAGAGATGTTATGAATGCGTTTGTTGAATTAGTAGATGTCAATAATATATGGAATGATTATACAGAGTAGTTGCTTAGAGGTATGCAATAAGGGGAATTGATACATGAGAAAAAAATATGATATGACCAAAATTGAAAGTATATATGAATATGCGTTACAAATGCAAAATCAAAAGATATCAGATATTGTGAAAGAAGCTGAAAAAAAAGAGAGTGCAGATAAAGGTGAAATAGGAAATCTTATACAAGAATGTTATTTTGGGATACCGAGAAACTCCTCAATTAAACCAGATTTTCCAGAGGCTCCTTTGGAATTGAAGACTTTTGGATATTGGGAGACAAAACGTGCTGATCAGAGACTAGCATTATCTGCAATTGATTATATGGATTATCAGAAGAAAGTATCTTTTGAAGAAAGTCATTTGTATAAAAAATGTCATAATATGTTGTTTGTGATTTATTTATTGCAAACTGGACAGTTGAGAATAGAATCTGAAATAAAGTATCTTCGATTGTATGAGTTTGAAAAAATTGTAGCTTCAGATATGGAGCAGATTAAGAGGGATTATTACATAATTACTAAGAAAATTATGGAGGGAAAGGCATCGGAATTATCGGAGGGAGATACAGAATTTTTAGGTGCAGCCAGAAGAGGTGATAAAAATTCTAAAAAGCAGGATGCACCAAAAGGTGATAAAGCATTACCAAGACGATTTGCTTTTAAACAATCATATATGTCTTATTTGGTAAGGGAATATATTGTACCAGAAAAAGATTTTGCCCAAACGATATATCCGAAAAAGAAACGGAGTGAAATAAAAATTCCACGAGGAAAAAGTTTCGAGGATTGGTTGAACACTATTGATGAAAAGTGGAGTGCAAAAACTGTAAGAAAAATAGTTGCTTCTAAATTGAAATCAGTAAATGGATTGAAAATAAATGGGAAAGATGCGTTTAGTAGAATTGGCTTGTCTTTGTTGGGAATAAAGTCAAATGCTGATGCATATTTGATGAAGACACATACTGTTGTAAAAAGTATAAGGATAAATAAAAAACGACAAATAAAAGAAAAAATATCATTTCCAACGTTTGAAATCGCAGATGTGATAAATCAAGAATGGGAAGAGTCGGAAGTATTTAGATATTTATCAGAACAAAGATTTTTGTTACAGATTTTTGTTGAAGAAGAAAAAGGATATGTATATGCAGGTCATTTATTCCTTAAATTTACTCCAGAACAATTAGACGAATGGGCGAAAGAAACCTGGGAAGATTTAAAAAGTAAAGTAGTAAATGGAATACGATTTACTTTGGAAAAAAGAAAAAATGATGTGATAATTCACTCTAATATTCGAGGAAAAACTGAAAATCAAAAGGGAGTTATAAAAGTACATGGTCAATCTACATATGATATTGATAGAAAAAATATTATTGGGGTGGATGAAGTGTCAGAGCAATATATTGAAAAGAATACAGTAAATGGTCGCTTTGTTCAACGAGAAGAAAAGAAAGATACATTTGGTTGCGAATTGCCAAATGGAGATATTATTGGGAAACAAAGTTATTGGTTAAATAATGATTTTATTTTGAATTATATAAAAGAGCATAGTGGTGAATTGGCATATAACATTGCGTGGGAAAAGAAATAAAAAGGATCTTTACAAAAACAATAAAATAAGATATTATATGTAAAGAACAATCGTTCGAATAATAAAAGAAGAGGTAATATAAAGTGAAGAAAACAGTTTGTGAATTGTTTGCCGGAGTTGGTGGTTTTAGATGTGGACTTAATAATATAAGAACAGCAGAAGATTATGGTAAAAAAGAAAAATGGGATACAGTTTGGTTTAGCCAGTGGGAGCCAGCAGAGAAAAGTACACAGTACGCACATGACTGTTATGTATACCGATTCGGAACACGGTTAGATAATAATGGTGAAGATACAACAAATTATAATATTGAAGATGTAGATAAAACAACACTTCCTGATTTTAACCTGTTAGTTGGCGGATTTCCGTGCCAGGACTATTCTGTAGCATCTTCATTAGCTACTTCCAAAGGACTTGAGGGAAAAAAAGGAATTTTATGGTGGTCAATACGTGAGACTTTAGAAGCAAAGAAGCCACCATTCGTATTATTAGAAAATGTTGATAGATTATTAAAATCTCCTGCAAAGCAAAGAGGTAGGGATTTTGGTGTGATTCTTGCATGTTTTCGAGACGAAGGATACATAGTAGAATGGAGGGTGATAAATGCTGCGGAATATGGATATCAGCAAAGACGTCGTAGAACATTTATTTTTGCTTATAAAAATAACACAAAATATGCGGATAGAATTTTAAATACAATTGGATATGCAGATGTATTGGAAGAAGAAGGTAAGAAAGAATGCATGGAAAATGTAATCTTAAAAGAAGGCTTTTTTGCAGAAACATTTCCGGTAAATAAAGCAGAATCTGCTAAGATGAAAATTAAGGAACTGCCGGTAGAAGTAGGTGAAGTGTCCAAAACATTTCAATGTGCATTTGAAAATTCAGGGATAATGAAAAATGGAATAATATATACAATAAAGACTGTTCCGGATTATCATGGAAAACAGATAACTCTTGGTGATGTTATGGAAATCGGACAAGTGGAAGAACAGTATTTTATCCCAGAAGAAAAATTATATTATACGGATCCTGCGGTTACACATAGTGATGAAACTGAACAGCGTCTTCCAAAGGAGGATAGACAGACATGGCAGTATCTGAAAGGGGCAAAAAAATTGTTACGTACAAGTTCGACAGGTCATGAATATGTATTCTCAGAGGGTGCTATTTCTATGATCGATCAGGAAGATAAACCGGCACGTACAATGCTGACATCAGAAGGTGGATTCAGTAGAACAACTCATATTGTGAAAGATAAGATGACTGGAAGAGTGAGACTGCTTACCGCAACAGAAGCAGAACGAATCCAGGGATTTCCTACAGACCATACAAAGTACTGTCTGGTTAAGGGAGAAACAGTGGAGATGCCATTGAGAAAACGTAGATTTATGATGGGAAATGCACTGGTGGTTAATCTGGTGGCAGATATGGAGAAAACATTAGATAAAATTTTTGATCAAGAATAAAATTCTTTGGAGCACAAGAGGTGATAAAATGTATACAGAGGATGAAAAAATTGGATTTAGTAACGCGGCAGAATCATTGAAAAAATATAGAAGAGCAGAATTAGTTGATGATAATTCTGGAAAGAGTTTACTTGATAAATTGTATGTAGATTTATTACCTGGAAATGTTGTATTAGAGAAATGTATGAGAGATAATACTACATTTCTTGTGGGAAGAAAAGGAACAGGCAAGTCAACTATTTTTTTGAAGCTGGAAAATGAGTATAGAAAAAGAAAACAGTTCTTGCCATGCTATGTTGATGTGAAAACTATTTATGAATCTTCTCAAGCACAGGCGATTAATCAACCATATCTGGAGGAATTTTTTGATGAAGAAAAATTGAATAAATATTTAATAAGCCGAAACTTTATTCGAAGTACATTAAAAGGAATTTATGAAGAAATTGATAAACAGCGTCAAAGTATTTTTGGGAGAGTTGCCAATAAGGTTCGGGGTAACGGAAATGAATCGATAAAAAAGCAAATCTCAGAATTGTTATATAAAATTGAGGATAATGAAAAGCTAAAAGATGTAGAAATACCTATCTTGCAACAGAGAAAAAACAAATTAAATAAAGAAAGTAGAAATCAAGAAGAATGTGTTGAAAATAGTTCTGCTAATATAAATGCGAATATAAAAAAGATAGATGCTGGTGTTACGAACGAATTCAAATATGGTGATATAAACGAGTGTAAGGACGGAAATGAAACAGAGTATACCAATATACTTCTTCAAGTTTTTGAAATAAAAAATATCATTGATGAAATAAAATCCATTTTAAAAAAGATGGGAATTACAAAGCTTGTTATAATGTTGGATGATGTGTCTGAAATCGAGGAAACTGCAATAAAATTATTTATAGATACAGTTGTAGCACCTTTAAATGATTGGTCCGAGGAATTTGTAAAATTTAAAGTGGCATTTTATCCTAGTCGAGTACATTATGGGAAGATAGATCCAGGAAAAATTGATATTATTAATTTGGATTTTTATAATTTGTATTCGGAATTTGATACAAACAAAATGGAAGAAAATGCTATTGATTTTACAAGAAGGTTATTGGAAAACAGATTCCAATATTATGTGGGGAGTATGGACCAGTTTTTTGATGATAAGATGACGATGCCAGATGTATATACTATGTTTTTTAGAACATCTATGAATGTGCCGCGTATTATGGGATATTTGTTGGCTTATCTTTATCAGAGTGTTATCATATATGGAAAGAAAATTACAAAACAGGATATAGAGAATGCATCAGAAAAATACTATGAAGATAATATAGATGCATTTTTTAGATCTAGTACATATTGTTTACTTTCCATAGAAGAAAAACGTAATATTGCACAACTGAAAAAGGTAAGAGACGCAATTGTGGACCAAGCGAAAGAAATAAAAAGACAAATTGTAAAAGGTGAATTGACAGGAAGGTTGTATCAAAAAACAGCTCCATATAGCAGTCACTTTCATGTGCTACAAAATACTGAAAAGTATTTGGAATCGTTAGAATTGAATCATTTTATTACAAAATACGAGGAAAAATCAAATCGAGATGGGAAAAAAGTTAATGTTTATTGTTTGAATTATGGATTGGCAAAAAAGAATAATATCATATGGGGAAGAGCACAGGGAACCATATATAGAAAATATTTTATAGAAAGAATATTTAATTTCACATCATTGGTTTTAGAGCAAATTAGAGAAACCAAAGTGATAAAATGTACCAATCCAGCGTGTGGACGTATTTTTGATGATAGCGAAATTCCGTTTTTAACATTTACAAGATTTCAGTGTCCAGATTGCCATTCAAAAGTAGAAACATATTCAAAAGTAGACGAAGAGATTGAGCATCAATTTCAGCAGGCAAATAAAATTCCACTGGTTAGCAAAGAAGAACTGGATATTATTCTAGAACTTAATAGAAGAAAAGAGTTTTGTAAAGCCAGAGATATTGCGGAAGAAATAGATATGGAATCACGTCGGATTGCACAAATTTGCAAGAAACTTGATGAAGATAAAGGTATTGTGATTAGGAATAAGAGATGTAATCCATATGAGTATTGTACGTCAGAAATCGGAGAAAAATATTCAGATGTAGAAGTATCATGATAATACCATGATAACAAATATAGTAATATCAAGGTTTCCCGAGAAATCTCGGGAAGCCTTTTTTATGATTTTTAACTTACTGAACTAAGGTATAAGAATTAATGGTTCTAAAATGGCTCTATTTTGAATTATATAGCCGCAAAGAAGCAAGTGAAATAATCAAGTCAAATAGCCTAATCAAACATTTTTGGGACATTTTAACCAATCAAATATGAAGTGACATTTCATAATATTAATGCTATACTAATCTAAATATGTAAATTACAATTTAATCTAATGGTAAATTTAAAATCGTAACTATTCAGAACCGCAGAGAACAAAAAAGCGGGTGAGACCTATAGTTACTATCAAATTTAAACTTGGATAAATTCAGGAGGCACACAATGGTTAAACACATTATTTTATGGACACTCAAGGATGAGTACACAGAGGCACAGAAGAAGGAAATACGTGCCGGCATAAAGGAAGGCTTAGAGGGACTTAAGGGACAGATTCCGGGCATGCTTGATATTTCAGTGCGCACAGATTATCTTCCGACATCTACCGTAGATGTGATGCTTGATACTACATTTGAAGATGCTGATGCACTTGCAGCATACGCAAAGAATCCTAAGCATGTTGCAGTGGCGGATACCAAGGTGAGACCGTTTACTGCAAATAGGGCATGTATGGATTTCGAGGTGTAATAAGCGGGAAATTAGTGTATTTGACTATAAATCGTTTCTAAAATCAGGCGATATGTCAAAAATGACGAATATTGCCAAATTATCATTGAATTCCAAGACTATCACAGATGAGGTTAATGGAATCGCAGAGACACTTGAGACACAGACAGATGCTATCAAGCAGATTAATAATGGCGTAGAATTGAATAGAATTATTGATGGTCACAATCAGCAGTGATTTGACGGTAACCGGATGTTACTGTTAAGACTGAGATGTGAAGCAACAATATTAATATCCCCACGTTTATTTCCATGTATATGGCGAAAAACGTGGGGATATGTTATTATATGAGTATGACATTGAAAGATAGAATACCAAAAGAATTTTATAGCTTATTTCGCACGAAAAATATGGATGCATACATGCAGATAGTTGTTGCGTTATATGAGGAGAATAACGAGGTCTATGCATCACTGGGACTGACACGTGAGGAGTGTCAGATAATCATAGCGGATACCATATCAAAAACAGGCATTGTATGGCAGACTGATTATAAGGAAGATGAGAGTGATAAAGATAGTGGCAGCATGGATAATCATGATGATTATAATCCTGAATCCGAAATTGATGTTATATATGACCAGGCCAGTTTCGCATACACCCTGACACCATCGGCTATATTGGGCAGGCTTATAAACTGGGGCTGGATCAGGAGTGATTTTGATGAAAAGCTCAACACATATGTGATTGCATTTCCTCAGTACAGCCAGATGTATGCTGAGCTATTTAAAAAGCTGCTTGTGGATGATGACAGCAGGGAGCGCGAGAGCATTTTGGCTGTTTACAGTGCGCTTTTCACATATTTTTCAGATCCGGAAAAAAATAATGATATTCTGAAAAATGCGTTGTATACGTCAAAAAATCTTGGTCAGCTTTTATCAAATATGCAGGATGGTATGAGGGCATATTTTGATGAGCTGTCACGTATGAAGGATTTTATAGGTATACAGAAGGTACTGATTAAGGAAATTAATAACAGTGATAGCAGACGTTATGCCATCCTTACAACCACGGATAGCTTTTATCGTTACAAGGAGGCTGTAAAGGAGCTTATAAGCAAAATCCTTAATCAGAACGATGACAGAAGGGCTGAGCTTGAGGGAATTCTTTCGCAGACTACACCAGGTACGTTTGAGAGAAAACGCTATGAGTACAGCGTGGAGTACTGTGATAAGGCAAGTGAGCTTGTTTATAAGGTGGAGCATGAGTTTGACCTGATTGAGAGAAAGTACAACAAGCTTATTGAGCAGAAGACGATTTTTGCAAAGAGGGCGCTTGCAAGGATACACTATATCCTGCAGGAAGGCGCAGATGACGAGGATAATATAGTAAAGCTCATTAACCTGATAGATAAGAGTGATAAAACAGATGAGATACTTGGGGCTCTTCGAAACAGAATGAAGTTCACCAGACAGTTTTACAATGTAACGGACGACAGTTTTCCGGGAAGAAGAGAGAGAGGAAGAAGTGAGTTTGTTCCGTTTGTTATTGACGATGCTTCGGCAGGCGAAGATGATATGGCAGATTTTGTGCCAAAGCCATTGTATACCAAAAAGGAGCTTCAAAGCTTCAGAGATAAAAATATGCGTGATGGCATGTTTGTGACAGATGAACAGACTGTAGAATCCATGGAGGATCTGGAAAAGCTTCTGTTTTTATGGCAGGAGGAGACCAATGAGCGCATGGGTGAGGATACGGTGAGTCTGGATGGAGAGATAACAAAGAGTGATGGTGTAAGCTACTCAAGGCTTGTAATATCCAAATCGGACTCTAAACGAGAAGCATAGAAAAGAGAGCAATGTATGTTTGAATATATGGAGAATGTTTCGCCAAATGAGGCAGAAAATATTAGAAAAACTATTCAGGATCTGTTGAGGCAGACCTGTATTTTGCAAATGAAGTGTGACCCAGTTACATTGATTCAAAGAGACAATCCAAGGTATCAGGTGTGTCTTAGAAACAGAGAGTTTATCTCTGATTATCTGGCTGTGCTTGACTGTGAGCTGGTTCATGACCAGCAGGAGCATCTTTTCAGGATAACGGGTGATGGTGTCATGCTCGAGAAGTTGACTCTTCTTACTGCAAGGATTGTCATTATAATGAAGATGATATACAGGGATAAAATCATGGGCGAGGGGCTTAATGCGACAACAACGAATCTGGCAGAGATTCGTGAGTATGGCAGAAATACCAATCTGATTACCAGAAAGCTCACTAATCAGGAATGGTCAGACGCTCTTTTGCTTATGAAAACACATCAGATGATTGAACTGCCGGGGGCTATTGCAAACCTGGAGGACAACACACCAATCTATATTTATGGCACAGTAAATATATTCTGCTCAGCCATGGATATAAATGAGCTTGTGCGCATGTACAGTGATGAGGTGGAGCTGATTAAGTATGATAACGAGTCGGCTGCAACACTTGAAGCTGCCGGATTGAATACAGAAAGCAGTTCTGTAAACCATACCCATGAATTTGCCAAGAACAGTGAAATGGAGGAGTTACCAATTGAGTCAGTCTAAGAAGATATTTACCAGAATGTGTCTAAACAACTGGGGCGGAATAAATCACAAGGTTTTGCAATTTAATGAGTATGTCAATTTGTTCAGTGGTAAGAGTGGCTCGGGAAAATCAACCGTCATGGATGCGATTCAGGTAATCCTCTACGGCAGCTTCAGCCCCACCTTCTTGAACAAGGCTGCAGATGATGCAAAAAACAGGAGAAGTGTTCTGAGCTATTTGAGGGGTGAGCAGAAGGATGGCTCAGCAAATCGTGGCGACTGTGATTTTTGTTCGGTCATAGCGCTTGAGATAGAGGATACAGGCAGTCATACGTTTACATGTATAGGAATAGCATTTGAGGTACGAAAAAACGATTCTGAGATTAAGAGATTTGTGTACTTCAGTCATTCGGGCAGGATGCCGGAGCCTTCATATGTGACATCGGACGGCTTTTGCTATTCAAATAATGATATTAAAAAGCTTGTAAATACTCGCTCACAGTCAGCTGACAGACGCGCCAGAGGGAATGTTAACCGTATTTACGCATCTAAGGAGGCATATCTTGGCACATTATATGATGTGATTTTAGGATATATTGACCCGAATCGTTTTATCACGATGGAAAAAAGTGCTATTGCACTCAGGATGTCAAATGGAACAGGCCAGTTTATACGTGATTATATGTTTCCGAAGAGTGACTCGGGCACGATAGAGACTATCAGTGAGCAGCTCGATGCATACAGACAAATCAGGGAAAAAATAGAGGATATGCGCAAGCGTATTGAGCTTCTTAAGGAAATAAAGGAGTCGGGACAGGAACTGGTGAATATCCAAAGCGATATTGTCATGGCAGAGACAATGATCAGGTGCATAGATATCGAGGATATGCGTGCAAAGATTCAGGCAGCTGAGGATGATAAAAATCGTATCGAAGAAGAACAGGACAGGTTTTCAGAAAAGGCAGATGATATAGCCGGGCAGCAGGCAAATCTGCAGCAGGAGTATATCCAGGTATGTGCAGATTTGAAATCGAGCGACCTAGGAAGCAAAAAGGATCAGCTTAGGGAGCTTGAGAAGAGAAGTCTCATGCTTACCGACAACAGCCGTCAGTGGATTAAAATCACAAACGGACTAAAGGCCTGGGATGAGGATGAGGTCATCACAGATTATGTGAGCAATGCAGTTTTAAACCTCATTGAAGAGATTGTGGATGGAGATGTCACAGAGGCAAAATGTCAGGAGCTTCATCTAAAGCTTGAGTCTATTAAGAAGGATATCGAGGATGAGCTCGAGGACAATACTTCGCAGAAAAATGAGATAACAAAAGAGCTTAAAGAGAAAAAACGTCTGGTCGATGATATGAAGAACAACCGCAAGTCATACAGTGAGAGCCTGCGTTCGGCAAGAGCCGCGCTGCAGAGAAACTTAAGTGATAGATTTGGCGAGCCTGTGAAGGTACAGGTATTTGCGGATATGTTTGACGTACAGGACGAGGAATGGAAGAATGCCATAGAAGGACGTATGGGCAGGCTCAAGTTCTCACTTATCACAGAGCCGCGTTATGCGCATACTGCTGCTGTTATTTTCAGGGACATGAAGCAGTTTGAGGATGTTGACCTCATCAATTCCAAGGCTATCATGGACAGTGAACCAAAGGCCATGGACGGTTCGCTTTATGAGGCGGTGGATACAAAGGAAAAGTATGTAGATGTCTGCCTGAAAAGATATCTGGGACATATTATAAAGTGCCGGAGTGTTGACGAGCTTGAGCAGGTACGAGATGGAGTTACACCGGACTGCTACTCATACAGCAACTTTATTTTCAGACATCTGAAGAAGCGCGATTATACTACAAATGCCTGCATCGGAGGCAGGGTATCCAAGGCAAGACTTGCCGAGTATGAGGCAGATGTGGAGAGGCTTGAGAAGGACCAGATACAGCTTATGGGTATTATTTCAAGTCTCAAGGCACAGAGAGATTTTGAGTGCTTAAAGGGGGAGCCGGGGTATTTTGTGGGCCTTTCTGAGGCGTCAGATGAGCTTAAAGAAGTTAATTCGCAGAAAAATGAGCTCGAAGAGATTATTAGGACGATGGAGAATGGGCAGTACAAGGAGCTAAAGGAGAAAAAGAGGCTTCTTGAGAAAAACATCGATGCACTTAAGAGTGCTTTTTCACTGAATCAGCAGCAGATAAATGAAAAGATAAGCCAGCATGAGAAAATCATAGGTGCAAACGAACAGCGAAGAGCACAGCTGGAAGATATGTTACAGGGCTATGTTGCCAGAGAGGAGCTTGAGAAGCAGGTGCAGGATATGCTGCAGCATAGCTCAGGAGCATCGGTCAAGAGCAAACAGCGTGAGAAGCTTATTGAGCTGCAAGGCACAGACGGAAATGGTGGCAGGCAGCAGTCGTGTGTGGAGACGTTGCAGACTGCCCGCTACAGGTATATAAAGGAGTTTCCGTCAGGTCAGTTCAGCGGAGCCGAGAAGTCAAATAAGGCATATGAGGAGCTGCTGGAGAAGTACGAGAAGGATTATGAGCCGGAATATGAGAGTGAGTTTGAGGAGCAGTGCAAGGTGATCTACAAAAGTCTCAGAGAGAATGTCATCGGTACAATCCACGGTGATATCAAGGCTGCAAAGCGCCATGCCTATGAGATAAACAGGCTTCTCAGGGAGACTAATTTCTCAGACAGTACCTATCAGATTAAGATAGAGCCGGCAAAGAACGAAAACGGTCAGTTCTATGATATGCTTATGGCGGAAGAATTGGACAGTAAAAATCCGGATAATGGCGGAATAGCTGGACAGATAAGCTTTGGTGAGGATGATTTTTATAAGAAATATGAGCAGAAAATTAAACTTTTGACAGACAAGTTCATGCCACCAAGGGATGAGGATGAGCATCTGCGAATGCAGAAGCGCAAGGAAATGGAGCAGTATGCGGATTACCGCAATTATCTGTCATTCAGCATGTATGAGCAGGTAACGGACGAAAACGGCCGTGTCATCAGGGAGAACTTTGTAGATGACATGGCGGGACGTGATTCGGGCGGCGAGGGACAGAACCCTAAGTACGTTGCGCTTCTTGCGGGCTTTGCGATGCTTTATATGCAGCAGAGCAATCGTGATTCAAAGATTAAGCTGGTGCTTTTGGATGAGGCATTTTCCAAGATGGATCAGGAACGAAGTGCGGTGTGTCTCAAGTATGCAAGGAAGATGGACTTGCAGCTGATTGTCTGTGTACCGGATGAACGTCTGCAGTCGCTTATCCGAAATGTGGACTGTGTCTATGGCTTCAGGCGGCATAATAATCAGATTTCTATGATGCATATAGACAAGGGCGATTATCTGAAATTAATGGAGGGATAGATATGGCATATTATATAGCGGAAGGCGCCGTTGTTAAGGGTCAGGTGACAATGGCTGACGGAGCAAGCGTATGGTATAATGCAACTGTAAGAGGCGATTCAGAACCGATAGAAATAGGCAGAAATTCGAATATACAGGACAATGCGGTGGTACATGTGGACTTAAGCCACAGTGTCAGAATCGGTGATAATGTGACAATAGGACACAGCGCAATTGTTCACGGGTGTACTATAGGTGATAATACACTCATCGGCATGGGTGCCATCGTGTTAAATGGAGCAAGGATTGGTAAAAACTGCATAATAGGTGCGGGCGCTCTTGTCACCCAGGGCACCGATATTCCTGACGGAAGCCTCGCATTTGGTTCTCCGGCAAAGGTGGTCAGGGCACTGACCGCTGATGAGATAGAGGAGAATCATCGCAATGCCATGCATTATGTGGAGATTGCGAGGGAGTCGCTGATTTAATATTGGGTAGATTATTTACATAAACTTTGCAAATGGGTGGTAGCGGATTTTACATAAAAAAAATAAAATCGTAATCTGGGACATACAAAACAGGGAAGGTATAATTTATGAAAGCAAAAGAAAACAATACACAAAAGAAAACCAAAAAGCTCTCATCAAAGGAGTTCTCATGGGTATTATATGATGTGGGAAATTCCGCATACACACTGCTTGCGTGTGCGCTCATACCGATATGGTACAAAAGCCTTGCCGTTGGAGATGGTGCAGGGCAGATTTCATCTGACAGGGCAACCGCGTATTATGCGATGGCAATAGCTGTGATGACAGTTGTATCAGCACTTATCGGGCCTGTCTGTGGTGCGATAGCAGACCATATGCGCATCAAAAAGGCTATTTTTTCAACGACCGTAGTTGTAGGAGTGTCGGCATGTATACTTAACGGTTTTACACCTACATGGGTGCTGTTTCTTGTTATCTATGTGCTTACAAAGATATTTTACAATGCATCGCTGGTGTTTTATGACTCGATGCTTGTCGATGTGACGACAAAGGATAGAATGGACGAGGTGTCTTCCTACGGCTATGCCTGGGGATATCTGGGCTCGTGTGTGCCGTTTCTTGTTTCACTTGCAGCGTACATCTGTGGACCGGATATGCTTGGATACATATCAAACCGCCTGTCGATGATAATAGGCTTTGCAGTTACAGGAATCTGGTGGTTTGTTGTTACAATTCCACTGTTTAAGAGCTATAAACAGGTGAATTATGTATCGGATGCAGCAGACAAAGATATTCATAAGAATTTTGAAAATGATGCATTTATAAGAGACAATATCAAAGAGAAAAACAAAACAAACAAAAATCCGGGAGTCCTAAGACTTATAGCTGACGCATTTGCACAGATTTTTGGAACAATCAAAAAAATAGCTACAAAAGATAAAAAAGTAGGACTGTTTTTGGTTGCTTTTTTCCTTTACATAGATGGTGTAGGTACTATAATAGATAATTGCATAAACATAGGAACTGATTTAAAGCTCGATTCAGTGGGACAGGTAGTGTTTTTACTTTTTACACAGATAGTGGCATGCATCGGTTCACTTGTTTTTGGAAGACTGTCACAGACATACAAAACTACAACGCTTTTGTATGTCTGCATTGCGGGATATTTTGCAGTTTGTCTATATGCACTTACACTGCATGATCTGATTGGCTTTGGAATCATGGCATTTGGTGTGGGATGCTTCCAGGGCTCATTGCAGGCGCTGTCACGCTCATATTTTTCAAAGATTATTCCCCCTGAGAACTCGGGAGAGTACTTCGGAATCTATGATATTTTTGCAAAGGGAGCTTCATTTTTAGGCTCGCTTGTCATCGCGTCAGTAAAGCTTGCAGGCGGCACGATAAATGTAGCGGTTGCAACTATGGCAATATTCTTTGCAGTGGGATTTGTATTTTTAAGGCTTGCAGACAGATATGATGCACCGAGGCATGAAAATAACTAAAATAAAAAGTAACGAAAGAAGGCTTAAAGCATGATAAACACAGAGGGAACAAAGGTCTGGGCACACAGAGGAGCATCCGGATATGCACCGGAGAACACACTTGAGGCATTCAAGAAGGCAGAAAAGATGAAGGCTGACGGCGTGGAGCTTGATGTGCAGCTCACAAAGGATGGAGAGCTTGTGGTCATACATGACGAGACCGTGGACAGAGTGAGTGGAGAGAAAGGCTTTGTAAAGGACTATACACTCAAGGAGTTAAAGCGCCTCAATGTGTCAAAGCACATGCCGTCCTATGACAAGAAGACTCGCATTCCAACACTCGATGAGGTGTTTGACCTGCTCAAAAACACAGAGATGACCATAAATATCGAGCTCAAAAACGGTATCGTACAGTACAAAAATCTGGAGAAAAAGGTACTGGCGCTCGTGGAAGAGTATGATATGCTTGACCGAATCTGGTGCTCATCATTCAATCACGAGTCGATTGTGCGCATGAAAAAGCTTTGCCCTGATATGAGGTGCGGTCTGCTTTTTTCTGATATTATAGTAAATCCGGCAGAGTATGCAAGCGAGCTTCATGTGGATGCGCTTCATCCGGCAACCTACCATATGCAGGATGAAAACTACATTGACAAGGCGCACGGAAGAGGACTTAGAGCTCATGTATGGACTGTAAACGAAAAGCATGAGATGAAGGCACTTGTCAAGGCAGAAGCAGATGCAATTATCACAAATTATCCGGATATTGCTGTTGAAATAGTTAAAAATGCCTAAAAGATATATAAAATGCACACAAAATTAATTTATGTAAAGCTGAGTAAAGAAATGTAAAGTTTTTACCATGATTTTACATAACTGCGTTTTGGACTTTACATTAGCTTGATACTATTAACTTGTTGAATAGTTATTGATTAATTTTAATAATTTATCATGCTAATGGAGAGATTAATTATGTTGAAAAAGAAATTACTAAAGAAAGCGGTCGTCATAGGAATGATGGCAACGATGATAGCAGGCTGTTCACAAGAGGTACAAACTACCTATGTGGACAGCCTTAATTCGTAGAAAAACGCGTCACCGTGATGGTAATGCAGCTTGCTGTAAAAGAAACACTCAGATGTGCTGATAATGTTGAAGAAATGTTTGTAAATTTGCATGAATGTATTGACAAAAAAGACAAAAATATCGAAAATGAACTTAAGAGTGCACGGACATTGCAGAAGCATTATGTGCTGTGCGGTATAGCGAGAATTGGAATATTATCAGATGATATCAACGGAGAGGTAAATATTGCATAGGGAAAGAGTTTTGAAGGCACTTGCACAGCTGCTTGTCGGGGTGGAAAATAAGCTTCATCTGGCAGACAGAAGGAGACGCCGTGAGGATAAACTGATAGAGCGGGCAAGGCTGCTTGAAATACAGCGGGCACAAAATAAAACGAACTTAAAAGACGCGGATGCGAATGGAAAAATATCATATAGAATAGGAGCATATATGCAGATGAAAAAACTGGAAGAAATTTACACAAACAGGGAGCTGTCATGGTTACAGTTCAATGAGCGAGTATTAAATGAGGCGGGCAATCCAAGAGTACCGCTTGCAGAGAGACTGACCTTTGCATCAATCTACCAGACAAATCTGGATGAGTTTTTCATGGTAAGAGTAGGATCACTCATGATGCAGATGAATTCAAAGGAAAAGATTTTCGAGAACAAGACAAAGATGTCGAGTGAGGAACAGGTATCGGCAATCCTTGACAGAGTATGCGAGCTTGAGAAGAAAAAAGCAAGGATTTACGAGCAGCTCATGGGCGAGCTTGAGCCAAAGGGCGTGCGCATAATCAATTTCAACAAGCTGTCAAAGGATGAGGGAGATTTACTGGAGGCATATTTTGATGCACACATTGCACCTTTCCTCTCACCAATGATTATAGGAAAACAGCAGCCGTTCCCATTCCTTGCCAATAAACAGCTCTATGCGGTAGTGCTTTTAACCACGCAGAAGGGAAAGAAAAAGACAGGTATCGTGCCATGCTCAAACAGCGTATTCAAGCGTCTGATTGAGATACCTACAAGACCGGGCACATTTATGCTGTCAGAGGAACTTATTTTACACTTTGTATCAAAGCTCTATCCAAAGTATGTAATCTGTGAGAAATCAATCATGCGTGTGACACGTAATGCAGATATCGATGCGCAGAGCATGTATGATGAGGATATGGATTACCGTAACATGATGGAGGAGCTCATCAAGAGGAGAGTGCGTCTTGATCCTGTAAGAGTTGAGCTTTCGAGAAAAATCAACCGCAAGGCGATTGACGAACTCTCGAGCTTCCTTGAGATTGGCAAAAAGCATTTTATCAGTGTAAAAACACCGCTTGATATGTCATTTGTATTCCAGCTTCAGCACTATCTGCGAGACAAGCAGGAGCTTTTCTTTGAGAAGCGTACACCGCGTGACACACCTGAGCTTTCGCTTAAGGAGAGTATACTCGGTCAGGTTGAGAAAAAGGATGTGCTTCTTTCATATCCGTTTGAGAGCATGAAGCCGTTTATCAAGATGCTTAACGATGCAGCAGAGGATCCTGAAGTAGTTTCCATCAAGATGACACTATACAGAGTGGCAGACAAGAGCCAGATTATCGATGCACTTATAGAGGCTGCAGAAAACGGCAAGGAGGTTATCGTGCTTGTCGAGCTGCGTGCGAGGTTTGATGAGGCTAACAACATAGAGATGTCACACCGCCTTGAGGACGCAGGTTGTCAGATACTTTACGGACTCGGTGATTACAAGGTCCACTCAAAGCTCTGCCTCATCACAAAGAAAAAGGGCGATGGCTTTGAGTACATCACTCAGATTGGTACAGGAAACTATAACGAGAAGACCTCGCGTCTTTATACAGATTTATCCCTCATCACTGCAAATCAGGAGATTGGAGCAGATGCATCAAGGGTGTTTATGGCGCTTCAGAGAGGTGAGACTGTTTCGGACGGAGATGTAAAACATCTGCTTGTTGCCCCAAAATGCCTGCAGAATAAGATTGTTGACATGATTGACGAGCAGATTGCCAATAAGAATGCGGGAAAACCGGCATACATCGGAGTTAAGATTAACTCTCTCACTGATAAAGTGCTTATAGACAAGCTTATCGATGCTTCTCAGGCAGGTGTGAAGGTTGAGCTTATTGTCAGAGGAATATGCTGTGTGAAGCCGCAGGTTGAGGGTGCCACGGAAAATATCACTGTAATAAGTGTTGTAGGAAGATATCTTGAGCATTCACGTATATACAGATTTGGTGTGGGCGATGATGAGAAGATTTACATTGCGTCAGCAGATTTTATGACCAGAAATACCGTAAGACGTGTGGAGGTTGCAACACCGGTATACGATGCACATGCTAAGGACAAGATCCGCCATATCTTCGATACAATCATGACAGATGACGAGAAGGGCAAGGAACTTTGCGCCGATGGTGAGTATGTGGACAGAAAGATAAACAGCACACCGATAGATTCGCAGGAGCAGTTCTTTGAGGAAGCATACAAAAATGCCGATAAGAGTGCGGACAATCAGTAAAATGAGGTAATTGCATAAAGATATGGAATATATCTTAAGCTTATTGGAGGAAAGATAGTATAATGGGAAAAAAAGAAGCAAAGACAAATGCAATAAGAATACTGGAAACAATGAAGATTCCATATGAGGCACGCACATACGAATGCGATGACTTTGTGGATGCAGCTCAGATAGCAGACAAGCTGGGTCTTGACCACGCAGGCATGTACAAGACTATCACGACAGTCGGCAAAAGCGGCGGATACTATGTGTTTGTGGTACCGATAGATGACGAAATTGATTTCAAAAAAGCCGCAAAGGCAGCAGGTGAGAAGTCCATAGAGATGCTGCATCTCAAGGATTTGACAAAGGTTACAGGCTATATAAGGGGCGGCTGTACATCAATCGGAATGAAAAAACAGTATCCTACATTTATCCATGAGGCAGCTAAGGAGCAGGACAACATCACGGTCAGCGGAGGCAGGCTTGGGCTTCAGATTACGCTGTCACCGGATGATTTGTGCAGGGCGGCAAAGGCAGAGTATGCAGATATCATAAAATAATTAAAATGAGAGTTCTTTTTCCTAGGCTTTTACACGTCAGTGTGTTATAATAAAGAAAGCTGGCGATTGCTAAGACAGACGGTTTGGCGAATAAACCTACAATGCAATCGTAATAATAGAACTAAAGCAGAGGAATAATAGAGATGGAAAAAATTATTTTAACAGGAGACAGACCAACAGGAAGACTCCATATAGGCCATTACGTGGGCTCACTTCGCAGAAGAGTTGAGCTTCAGAATTCAGGAGAGTATGACAAAATATTTATCATGATTGCCGATGCACAGGCACTCACAGACAATTTTGACAACCCTGAGAAAATCAGACAGAATATCATAGAGGTAGCACTTGATTACCTCTCAGCAGGACTCGACCCGGCCAAGTCTACACTGTTTGTGCAGTCACAGATACCGGAGCTTACTGAGCTTACATTTTTCTACTCAAATCTCGTTACAGTATCGAGACTTCAGAGAAACCCTACAGTAAAGAATGAGATTAAGCTTAGAAATTTCGAGGCAAGTATACCGGTTGGCTTCTTCAATTATCCAATCAGCCAGGCAGCAGATATCACTGCCTTCAAGGCTACAACTGTTCCGGTTGGAGAGGACCAGCTCCCGATGATAGAGCAGACCAGGGAGATTGTCAGAAAGTTTAATTCTATCTATGATGAGGTGCTCGTTGAGCCGGATGTGCTTTTACCTGAGAATGAGGCATGCTGCAGACTTCCGGGTACAGACGGTGGACAGAAGATGAGCAAATCATTAGGCAACTGTATCTATCTGGCAGATACAGAGGCAGATGTAAAGAAGAAAATCATGAGCATGTATACAGATCCGACACATATCCAGATTTCAGATCCGGGACATGTGGAGGGCAATACAGTATTCACATATCTTGATGCTTTCTCTAAGCCGGGACATTTTGAGGAGTATCTGCCGGAGTATGCTAACCTTCAGGAGCTTAAGGATCACTATACAAGGGGCGGTCTTGGCGATGTGAAGATTAAGAAATTCCTCAACAACATCATGCAGGAGGAGCTTTCACCTATCCGCGCAAGAAGAGCAGAGTATGAGAAGGATATTCCGGCTGTATATGAGATACTAAGGAAGGGCAGCGAGACAGCAAGAGAGGCTGCAGCACAGACAATGGCAGAGGTTAAGCGCGCCATGAGGATAAATTACTTTGAGGATGCAGAGCTTATAAAGAGCCAGAGTCAGAAATACGCTGAGAAGTAATATCTTTTATTTCAAAGACAATACGTTAGTGATGTCAAAATATTTTGTGGCATTATGTATGTCATAAAAGCCACGGGGAGGCACCATGGTCAAGTTTTACAGGACAGATGACAAATTAATACATGAGCTGGATACGATGCAGGGAGGTACCTGGATACAGATGGTCAACCCTTCTGTAGCAGAGGGACAGATGGTAGCGGATGAACTGAATGTTGATATTGAGGACGTACTTGCAGCACTCGATGAGGAGGAGAGCTCCCGTATAGAACTGCAGGATGGGTATACGTTGATTCTTGTGGATATACCTTCGATAGAGACTAGGCATGACAAGGAGTCATATACCACAATCCCACTTGGCATCATACTTACAGATGATGAGATAGTGACAGTCTGTACAGAGGATACACCGGTGCTTCAGGTATTTTTAAATAACCGTGTAAAGGAATTTTCCACCAAGAAAAAGATGCGCTTTGTATACCAGATTCTTTACAGGATATCTGTACTGTATCAGAATGATCTGCGCATCATAGACAAGATGCGTACAGAGATTGAGGAGAGAGTCGGAGAGGATACAGAGGAGGACGATTTGATCGCGCTTCACGAGCTGGAATCCACACTCGTATACTTTGCCACATCGCTTCGTGCCAATGGAGTTGTGTTAGAGAGACTGACCAGATACAAGCGCCTTGAGCAGTATCCGGAGGATAAGGAGCTTCTCGGAGACGTGATTGTCGAAAATAAGCAGGCTATTGAGATGACGGGAATTTACAGGGACATCATAAATGGTACCAGAGAGCTTATGAGCACGGTCATTGACAACAGACTTAACAATGTCATGAAGTCGCTCACAATCATCACACTTATCATGGCTATTCCGACAGTTATCTCAGGAATCTATGGCATGAATGTCAACTCAAAGTGGGTACCGCTTGCGACGACAGCACATGGATTTATGATTATAATAGGTGTTATGGTTGTCATATGTGTGCTGATACTGATTTTATTGAAGAAAAAGAGAATATTGTAATATATTGCGTATTCATTAAAATGCCGCAGTATTTCATAGAAAATAATGAAATACTGCGGCTGATTTTATTTTAGAACTGATTAGCAGATACTTTCAAAGCGTCCGCTTGCACCACAAGGCAGCACGAGTCCGTTTGAAGAAACCGGAAGACCAATTTCGCTTGCGGTTACTTTACCATCAAACTTTTTAAGCGCAGTGCTTATCATATAGGTGAGCACTGCAGGCTGCAAGCCTGTCGTATAGGAATTAATAAGGAAGAAAAGCGGCTTGTCGGTAAGGAGCTTTGCACAAAGCTGCACAAGCGGATATACGCTTTCCTCGATTTTCCAAATTTCACCCTTAGGACCTCTGCCGTATGACGGCGGATCCATTATGATGGCGTCGTAATGATTGCCACGGCGGATTTCACGCTCAACAAACTTCACACAGTCATCCACAAGCCATCTGATAGGTGCGTCACCAAGACCGCTGCTTGCGGCGTTTTCCTTAGCCCATGTGACCATGCCCTTTGAAGCGTCCACATGTGTGACAGCGGCGCCTGCGGCAGCGGCAGCAAGAGTGGCACCTCCGGTGTATGCAAAGAGATTTAATACCTTTACATCACGACCGCTTTTTTTTGCATCGTAAATCTTCTTTGAAAACCAGTCCCAATTGGCAGCCTGCTCAGGAAACAGACCGGTGTGCTTGAAGCTGAATGGTTTTAAGTGAAATGTGAGCTCTTTATTAATAGGAAGAGAGTAGTTTATGGTCCACTCCTGCGGCAGATCAAAAAACTCCCATTCACCACCGCCTTTCTTGCTTCTGTGATAGTGACCATTAAGCTTTTTCCAGTTCTTATTAGTCTTTGGAGTGTCCCAAATTACCTGAGGATCGGGACGCAGCAAAATATATTTAGACCAACGCTCAAGCTTTTCACCGCATGAGCAGTCAATAACCTCGTAATCTTTCCATCTATCTGCTAACCACATATGTTTATATTCCTTTCTTATCTGCGTGTAAAAAATAAACTACACGTTGCTTGCATTTAATCGTGTTTCTTCTATAATAATATACGTGCAAAAGTGTAATTTTTCAATGGAATATTACCCGAAATAAAAAAATAAATTTTTTTTGAAAAAAGTATTGCAATTATTGGAAACGTCATGTATAATATCACTTGCTGTGGCATGATAGCTATGAAGTTTGAAGTTACTGTCCATGAGACAGAGAATTCGGCGGAGCGAATGTCAAGTTAGGAAACTGACGGCAAGTCACTGTACAGAACAGATATGGTCTACAAAATGTAGAAACAACGTGTGAAAGTCCACAGGACACACACGGAGATGTGTACAGTCACCGCTTGTCGTACTGAAGTTAAAAGTGCGAAAAGGAGGCGACTTTTTTTATGGCAAGTCAAGTAATGAGAATTACTCTCAAGGCGTATGATCACGAGTTAGTAGATTCAAGCGCAAAGAAAATCATCGAGACTGTAAAGAAGAATGGATCACAGGTGAGCGGACCGGTACCTCTTCCAACAAAGAAGGAAGTAGTTACAATTCTTAGAGCTACTCACAAGTACAAGGATTCTCGTGAACAGTTCGAGCAGAGAACTCATAAGAGACTTATCGATATCATCAATCCAACACAGAAGACAACAGAGTCTTTATCAAGGATTGAAATGCCAGCTGGTGTTTACATTGATATCAAAATGAAGCAGAAATAAGCTTCAACAATTAATTAGTATATCCCCGAATGGTTTATATAGAAGATACAGTGCGAAAGCATAACGATCTAGTAGGCTGCTCTAGGATGAACGGTTCCGCTACTTGTTCCGGCTAATTCTTCGCGGGCTGGGTTGACAGGCAAGAGGCGTTCCGCTGTAGAAAACAGGAGGTAAAGAAATGAAGAAAGCGATTTTAGCAACAAAAATCGGTATGACACAGATCTTCAATGCAGATGGTGTATTAGTACCTGTAACTGTATTAGAGGCTGGTCCATGTGTTGTAACACAGATCAAAACTGTTGAGAATGACGGTTACAGCGCAGTTCAGGTTGGTTTCGGCGACAAGAAAGAGAAAGTCGTTGAGAAGGATGCCAACGGTAAAAAGAGCGTAGCACACAGACATGGTGTTAACAAGGCTCAGATGGGACACTTCAAAAAAGCAGGTGTTTCAGGAAAGAGATTCGTTCGCGAGTTCAAATTCGAAAACGCAGATGAGTACAATTTAGCAGATGAGATCAAGGCTGACATCTTCGCAGAGGGTGACAAGGTTGATGTAACTGCTATTTCAAAAGGTAAAGGTTTCCAGGGTGCTATCAAGAGATTAGGTCAGCACAGAGGACCAATGGCTCATGGTTCTAAATTCCATCGTCATCAGGGTTCTAACGGTGCTTGTTCTTCACCAAGTAAGGTATTCAAGGGAAAAGGAATGCCTGGACACATGGGTAGCGTAAAGGTTACAACTCAGAATCTTGAGGTTGTAAGAGTTGACGCAGACAAGAACTTACTGTTAATCAAGGGCGCAGTTCCAGGAGCTAAGAAGGCTCTCATTACAGTAAAAGAGACTACAAAATCTGGTAAATAGTGCAAAGTAAGAAAGGAGGAACTTTACGATGGCTAACGTAGCTGTATATAACATGGAAGGCAAAGAAGTCGACAAGATCGAGTTAAATGATTCCATTTTCGGCGTAGAAATTAATGAGCATTTAGTTCATATGGCTGTTCTTCAGCAGCTTGCAAATAAACGTCAGGGAACTCAGAAAGCTAAGACACGTTCTGAAGTTCGCGGTGGCGGAAGAAAACCATGGAGACAGAAGGGAACAGGACATGCACGTCAGGGTTCTACAAGATCTCCACAGTGGACAGGCGGTGGAGTTGTATTCGCTCCTACTCCTAGAGATTACTCATTCAAGCTCAACAAGAAAGAGAAGAGAGCAGCTCTTAAGTCTGCACTTACATCAAGAGTTGTTGAGAACAAGTTCGTTGTAGTAGATGAGCTTAAGCTTGATGAGATTAAGACAAAGAAATTCGTAGAAGTATTAAAGAACCTCAATGTTGAGAAAGCACTCGTTGTATTAAATGATATGGACGAGAAGGTTATCGCTTCTGCAGCAAACATCCCAACAGTTAAGACAACTCAGACAAATGAGCTTAACGTATTCGATGTATTAAAATATGACACAGTAGTAGTTACAAAGGCTGCTGTAGCAACAATCGAGGAGGTATATGCATAATGGCAAACGTACAGTACTATGATGTAATCCTCAAACCAGTAGTAACTGAGAAGAGTATGAATGCAATGGCTGAGAAGAAATACACATTCCTTGTTCACCCGGATGCAAACAAGACTATGATCAAAGAAGCAGTAGAGAGAATGTTCGAAGGAACAAAGGTTGCCAAAGTTAACACAATGAACTGCGAAGGCAAGAACAAGCGTCGTGGAATGGTAACAGGAAAGACTGCTAAGACAAAGAAGGCTATCGTACAGCTTACAGCAGACAGCAAAGATATCGAGATCTTCGCAGGACTGTAGACCGAGGTCGAAAGCAACTTCAAAATGATATGCGTCAGAAAAGACGCGATAATGAAAACATATCGAAAGGAGAAACAAAATGGGAATTAAGACATATAACCCATATACACCTTCCAGAAGAAATATGACTGGTTCAGATTTCTCAGAGATTACAAAGACAACTCCTGAGAAGTCACTTGTTACTTCTTTAAAGAAGAACGCTGGTCGTAACAATCAGGGTAAAATCACAGTTAGACACCAGGGTGGTGGAAACAGAAGAAAATACAGACTTATCGATTTCAAGAGAAATAAGAAAGACGGTATTCCAGCAACTGTAATTGGTATCGAGTACGATCCAAACAGAACAGCAAACATCGCACTTATCTGCTATGCAGATGGTGAGAAATCATATATTCTTGCTCCAGCAGGACTTACAGACGGAATGAAGGTTATGAGCGGTGCTCAGGCTGAGGTCAGAGTTGGAAACTGCTTACCACTTGAGAATATCCCGGTTGGTACACAGATTCACAACATCGAGCTTCTTCCTGGAAAGGGCGGACAGCTTGTTCGTTCAGCAGGACTTAGCGCACAGCTTATGGCTAAAGAAGGCAAATATGCAACACTTCGTCTTCCTTCAGGAGAGATGAGAATGGTTCCAATTCAGTGCCGTGCTACAATCGGTGTAATTGGAAACGGAGATCACAACCTCGTAAATATTGGTAAAGCCGGACGTAAGCGTCACATGGGTGTTCGTCCAACAGTTCGTGGATCTGTTATGAACCCTAACGACCATCCACACGGTGGTGGAGAAGGTAAGGCACCTGTAGGACGTCCAGGACCATGTACTCCATGGGGCAAACCTGCACTTGGCTTAAAGACCAGAAAGAAGAACAAACAGTCTAACAAGATGATCGTTCGTAGAAGAGACGGTCGTGCAATCAAATAATTAGGAGGTTGAATAAATGGCACGTTCATTAAAAAAAGGACCATTTGCTGATGAAAGCTTACTTAAAAAAGTAGATGCTATGAACGCTTCTGGTGACAAGTCTGTAATCAAGACATGGTCACGTCGTTCAACAATCTTCCCTTCATTCGTTGGACACACAATCGCTGTTCATGATGGAAGAAAGCATGTTCCTGTATATGTTACAGAGGATATGGTTGGACATAAACTTGGTGAGTTCGTTGCAACAAGAACTTACAGAGGACATGGAAAAGACGAGAAGAAATCAGGCGTAAGATAAGATTTATTGAAAGGAGGTTTCATCCATGGCAAAGGGACATAGATCCAAAATCAAGAGAGAGAGAAATGAAGTTAGAGATACAAGACCTTCAGCAAAGTTATCTTATGCTAGAGTGTCTGTACAGAAAGCTTGTTTCGTTTTAGATGCTATTCGTGGAAAGAGTGTTAACGAAGCACTTGCAATCGTAACATACAATCCTAGATATGCTTCAAGCTTAGTAAAGAAATTATTAGAGTCAGCAATCGCTAACGCAGAAAATAATTATCCGGAAAAGAACTATAAGGCAGAGAACCTTTACGTTGCAGAGTGTTTTGCAAATAAAGGACCAACAATGAAGAGAATTCATCCTAGAGCACAGGGTAGAGCTTACAGAATCGAGAAGAGAATGAGCCACATTACAATCGTGCTTGATGAAAGATAGGAGGCAATCATGGGACAGAAGGTTAATCCTCATGGCTTAAGAGTTGGCGTTATCAAGGACTGGGATTCCAAATGGTATGCAGAGGGTGATTTCGCTGATTACTTAGTAGAAGATTATAATATCAGAACATTTTTAAAGAAAAAATTATACGCAGCTGGTGTTTCAAAGATTGAGATCGAGAGAGCTTCAGACCGCGTTAAGGTTATCATTTATACAGCTAAGCCGGGTGTTGTAATCGGTAAGGGCGGAGCTGAGATCGAAAAGATCAAGGCTGAGGTTCAGAAGCTTACAGACAAGAAATTAGTTGTTGATATCAAAGAAGTAAAGAGACCGGACAAGGATGCACAGCTTGTTGCTGAGAACATCGCTTTACAGCTTGAGAACCGTGTTTCATTCCGTAGAGCAATGAAGTCTTGCATGGGAAGAGCTATGAAGGCCGGCGTTAAAGGAATTAAGACAACATGTTCAGGTCGTCTTGGTGGAGCAGATATGGCTCGTACAGAGACATACAATGATGGAACTACTCCACTCCAGACAATCAGAGCAGATATCGATTATGGATTCGCTGAGGCAGATACAACTTACGGCAAGGTTGGCGTTAAGGTTTGGATCTACAAAGGCGAGGTACTTCCTACAAAAGCAAACAAGGAAGGAGGAGCTAAGTAATTATGTTAATGCCTAAGAGAGTAAAACATCGTAAACAGTTCCGTGGTTCCATGGCAGGAAAAGCTACAAGAGGAAACAAGATCACAAATGGTGAGTACGGTATTGTAGCACTTGAGCCATGCTGGATCAAAGCAAATCAGATTGAGGCTGCCCGTGTAGCTATGACTCGTTACATCAAGCGTGGTGGTAAAGTTTGGATAAAGATTTTCCCAGAGAAACCTGTAACACATAAGCCTATGGGTGTTCGAATGGGTAAAGGAAAGGGTGCCCTTGAGTATTGGGTAGCTGTAGTAAAACCAGGTAGAGTATTATTTGAAATCTCCGGAGTACCGGAAGACGTAGCTAAAGAAGCTTTACGTCTTGCTACACACAAATTACCTTGCAAGTGTAAAGTAGTTTCTCGTGCAGATTTAGAAGGCGGTGAGTCAAATGAAAACTAGTGCATACGTTAAAGAGTTACAGGCACAGAGCGTAGAGCAGTTACAGGCACAGCTCGTTGATGCTAAAAAAGAACTTTTCAATTTAAGATTCCAGAATGCAACTAACCAGTTAGATAACACAGCAAGAATCAAAGAGGTTCGTAAGAACATCGCTAGAATTCAGACTGTTATCACTGCAAAGGCTGCAGAATAGTTTATCCTATCAGAAAGGAGATTTTAGACCGTGGAAGAAAGAAATCTTAGAAAAACACGTGTTGGTGTTGTTGTAAGCGATAAGATGGATAAGACAATCGTTGTAGCTGTAAGAGATAACGTAAGACATCCTCTTTACAACAAGATCGTTAAGAAGACTTATAAATTAAAAGCTCATGACGAGAAAAACGATGCAAAGATCGGTGATACAGTCAGAGTTATGGAAACAAGACCTTTATCTAAAGATAAGAGATGGAGACTTGTAGAAATCATGGAAAGAGCAAAATAATAAAAGGAGGCTACAAGCATGGTACAGCAGGAAAGCAGACTCAAGGTTGCTGATAACACTGGCGCTAAAGAGTTACTTGTTATCCGCGTTATGGGTGGATCTACCAGAAGATATGCGAACATCGGTGATGTAATCGTTGCTACTGTTAAAGATGCAACACCAGGCGGTGTTGTTAAAAAAGGCGATGTAGTTAAAGCCGTAGTAGTTCGTTCAGTAAAAGGTGCTCGTCGTAAAGACGGATCTTATATAAAGTTTGATGAGAACGCAGCAGTAATCATCAAAGATGACAAAACTCCAAAAGGAACACGTATATTTGGACCAGTAGCTCGTGAGCTTCGTGAGAAACAGTTCATGAAGATTGTTTCTCTGGCTCCGGAAGTATTATAGGAGGAACGTCAATGGCAACTATGAAAATCAAAAAAGGCGACCTTGTTAAGGTTATCGCTGGAAAAGATATCAACAATGAGGGCAAGGTAATTGCCGTAAACGCAAAGAACAATACACTTCTTGTTGAGGGAATCAACATGGTTACTAAGCATACAAAACCAAGTATGTCAAATCAGCAGGGCGGTATCGTTCATCAGGAGGCTCCAATTGATGCTTCCAACGTAATGCTCATCCATGATGGAAAGCCTACTCGTGTAGGATTCAAGATGGATGGAGACAAGAAAGTTCGCTTTGCTAAATCAACAGGCAAGGTTATCGACTAATTGGAGAGAGGAGGATTAAGACATTGAGTAGACTTAGAGAACAGTACGAAAATGAGATCAAGGACGCAATGATCAAAAAGTTCGGATACAAAAACGCAATGGAAATTCCAAAGCTTGACAAGATCGTAGTTAACATGGGTGTTGGTGAAGCTAAGGAAAACGCTAAGGTTCTTGAGGCAGCCGTTAAGGATATGGAAGCCATCACAGGACAGAAAGCAGTTACAACTAAAGCAAAGAATGCTATAGCTAACTTTAAAATCAGAGAAGGAATGCCAATCGGATGTAAGGTTACATTACGTGGTGAGAAGATGTACGAGTTTGCAGATCGTCTCATCAACTTAGCATTACCTCGTGTACGTGACTTCAGAGGTGTTAACCCTAACGCATTTGATGGCCGTGGAAACTATGCCCTTGGAATTAAAGAGCAGATCATCTTCCCTGAGATCGAGTATGATAAGGTAGATAAGGTTCGTGGTATGGACATTATCTTCGTTACTACTGCTAAGACAGACGAAGAGGCACGTGAGTTACTGGCACAGTTCAATATGCCATTCGCTAAATAATCGGAGGAATTCTAATGGCTAAGACAAGTATGAAAATCAAACAGCAGCGTGCACCAAAGTTCTCTACAAGAGCTTATACACGTTGTAGAATTTGTGGACGTCCACATTCAGTTTTAAAGAAATACGGAATCTGCAGAGTATGCTTCCGTGAGTTAGCATACAAGGGACAGATCCCAGGCGTTAAAAAAGCTAGCTGGTAAGCCTGAAAGCAACTTAGTGAACACAAGCGCATATGCGCTGTGTGAGCTTAGTGCGAGGGCGTTCTCTGAGCTTAGCGAAGAGAACTTCCTTTCAGCAACAGCTGTTTTTATAAATAACTATATTAACAAACATATTTAAGGAGGATATCGTTCATTATGATGATGACAAGTGATCCAATCGCAGATATGCTTACAAGAATTCGTAACGCAAATACTGCAAAACATGATACAGTAGACATCCCAGCTTCTAAGATTAAAGTAGCAATCGCTGGAATCCTTGTAGATGAGGGATTCATCGAGAAATACGACATCGTTGAGGATGGAAAAATCAAGACAATCCATGTTACATTAAAATATGGTGCTGATAAGAACGAGAAGGTTATTACAGGCATCAAGAGAATTTCTAAGCCAGGTCTTCGTGTATACGCAGGCAAGGATGAGATTCCTTCAGTACTTGGTGGACTTGGAATCGCTATTCTTTCAACTAACCAGGGTATCGTAACTGATAAAGAGGCTAGAAAGCTTCAGGTTGGTGGCGAAGTTTTAGCATTCGTTTGGTAAACATTGAACACTTAATGAATGCAAGCGTAAGTGTAGCATGAATTTAGTGTGAAAGTTGTTCTTTGAGTGAAGCGAAAAGAACTACCTTATGACATGATATTGTAGGTGGTTTGAACTTAGCGAAGAGAACATACCCCTAAAGATCTTAATTTATATTAAGTATATTTCATCACGTATCCATATTCGATGCATCCATGATGTATAGTAGGGATACAGCAAGTAACATCTTAAAGTATAACCTGACCACAAGGTCAGAAATACTAAATAACTATTAACCTAATATCAAAATATAGGAGGTACGGGCATGTCACGTATAGGAAGAATGCCAATCGCAGTTCCTGCTGGAGTAACAGTTGAAATTGCAGAAAATAATCATGTGACTGTAAAAGGTCCAAAGGGTACTCTTGAGAGAACTCTTCCATCAGAGATGGATATCAAATTAGAGGGTGAAGAAGTAGTAGTTACAAGACCTAATGATTTGAAGAAAATGAAATCCTTACATGGATTAACAAGAACACTTATCCACAACATGGTTGTTGGTGTAACTGAGGGTTATACAAAGACTCTTGAGGTTAACGGTGTTGGTTACAGAGCTTCTAAGGCTGGAAAGAAACTTACTCTTAACTTAGGATATTCTCATCCGGTTGAGATGGAGGATCCGGAAGGACTTGAGTCAGAGGTTCAGGATAACAAGATCATCATTAAGGGTATCGATAAAGAAAAAGTTGGCCAGTACGCAGCTGAGATCAGAGATAAGAGAAGACCTGAGCCATATAAGGGCAAGGGAATCAAATATGCTGATGAGGTTATTAGACGTAAAGTTGGTAAGACTGGTAAAAAATAATTAAAGGAGTGGACAAGTAATGGTTAGTAAGAAATCAAGAACAGAAGTTCGTGTAAAGAAACATAACAGAATGCGTAATCATCTTGCTGGTACAGCACAGCGTCCTCGTTTAGCTGTATTCAGAAGTAATAACCATATGTATGCTCAGATTATTGATGATACAGTTGGAAATACACTCGTTTCTGCATCAACACTTGACAAGGATATCAAGGCAGAGCTCGAGAAGACTAATAACGTAGATGCAGCAGCAAAGCTTGGTACTGTAATCGCAAAGAAAGCATTAGATAAAGGTATTTCAACTGTTGTCTTCGATAGAGGCGGTTTTATTTACGCAGGAAAAGTTAAAGCATTAGCTGAAGCAGCAAGAGAAGCTGGCTTAGATTTTTAGGAGGAGACAAACATGAAACGTGAAATCATTGACGCTAGTCAATTAGAATTAGTTGACCAGGTAGTTGACATCAAGCGTGTAACAAAGGTTGTTAAGGGTGGACGTAACATGCGATTCACAGCTCTCGTTGTTGTTGGTGACAAGAACGGCCATGTAGGTGCAGGTCTTGGAAAAGCAGCAGAAATTCCTGAAGCTATCCGTAAGGGTAAAGAGGACGCCATCAAGAGCATGGTAAATGTTAAGTTAGACGAGAACAACTCTATTACACATGATGTAACAGGAAAATATACAGGTGCTTCCGTATTATTAAAGAAGTCTCCTGAAGGTACTGGTATCATCGCTGGTGGTCCTGCACGTTCAGTATGCGAGATCGCTGGTATCCAGAATATCCGTACAAAGTCTTTAGGATCAAACAACAAGCAGAACGTAGTACTTGCTACTATCGAGGCTCTTAAGCAGTTAAGAAGCCCTGAGGATGTTGCAAAGCTTCGTGGTAAATCTGTAGAAGAAATCTTAGGTTAGGAGGAACGCTAAAATGGCAGATAGAGTTAAAGTTACATTAATCAAATCTACAATCGGTGCTGTTCCTAAGAACAAGAAGACTATTGAGGCTCTTGGTCTTACTAAGTTAGGCAAAACTGTAGAGTTACCAAACAATGCAGCTACACAGGGAGCTGTTCGCAAAGTAGCACCATACGTAAAAGTAGAAGAAGTTTAAGAATAAAATAAGGAGGTACCGTGATGGATTTATCTAATTTAAAAGCGGCTGAGGGTTCAGTTCATAGTGATAATTTCAGAAGAGGTCGTGGACACGGCTCAGGAAACGGTAAGACTGCTGGTAAGGGACACAAGGGACAGAAGGCTCGTTCAGGAGCTCCAAGACCTGGTTTCGAAGGTGGACAGATGCCATTATATAGAAGATTGCCTAAGAGAGGTTTCAAGAATAGAAACACTCTTACAATCGTACCTATAAATCTTTCAGCTCTTGAGAGATTCGATAACGATGCAGTAGTTTCAGTTGAGACATTAATCGAGGCTGGAATCGTTAAGAATCCTAGAGATGGCGTAAAGATTCTTGGAAATGGAGAACTTACTAAGAAGCTTACAGTTCAGGCTAACGCTTTCAGTGCTAGTGCAAAAGAGAAAATCGAAGCTCTTGGTGGAAAAGCAGAGGTGATCTAATGCTTAAAACACTCCGTAATGCGTTTAAAATAAAGGATGTCCGTAATAGAATCCTTTTTACATTCATGATGCTTATTGTCATCAGAATCGGAAGCGAGCTTCCGATTCCTGGTGTCAAGGGCTCCGTATTTCAGAGTTGGTTAAACAGTAAATCAGCAGATGGTTTAGGCTTTGTTGATGCTATAACAGGTGGATCATTCTCACAGATGTCAGTATTTGCGCTGAATATTACACCATACATTACATCTTCAATCATTATGCAGTTGCTTACAATTGCTATACCTAAGCTTGAAGAGATGCAACGCGATGGCGAGGATGGCAGAAAGAAAATTGTTGAGATAACACGTTATCTTACAATTGGATTAGGCCTTCTTGAGTCAGTCATGATGGTAATTGGTTTTTATAGACAGAATTACCTTACAGAAAAGACACCATTGACTGTTATTATGGTCGTTACTTCACTTACAGCAGGTTCAGCTGTACTTATGTGGATTGGAGAGCGTATTACAGAAAAGGGTGTAGGAAACGGAATATCAATAGTATTGACAATCAATATTATTTCACGTATTCCAGAGGATTTAAGTACACTTTGGTCACAGTTCATTGCTTCAGCAGCGAACGTTCCAAAGGCGATTGTTGCAGGCCTTATCGTAGTAGCAATAATTGCTGCAATGGTAGTATTTGTAGTATTACTTCAGGATGCACAGCGCAAGATTCCTGTACAGTACTCAAGCAAAATAAGAGGCAACAAGCAGATGGGCGGTCAGCAGACATGCATTCCACTAAAGGTAAATACCAGTGGAGTTATCCCGGTAATCTTTGCACAGTCTCTTATGCAGACACCTGTTATCATTGCCAGCTTCCTTGGAAAAGGCAATGGAAATGGAATAGGCTCTAAGATATTAAAAGGATTATCACAGTCTAACTGGTGTGATCCAAAGGAGCCGGTATATTCAATCGGACTTATTGTTTACATTGTGTTGATCATAGCATTTGCTTACTTCTACACAAACATTACATTCAATCCGCTTGAGATTGCAAACAATATGAAGCGTTCAGGTGGCTTTATACCCGGTATCAGACCTGGAAAGCCAACCAGCGATTACTTAAATCAGATATTAAACTACATTGTATTTATTGGAGCTATTGGACTTGCGTTTATCGCATTTGTTCCGATATTCTTCAATGGAGTATTCAACGCAGATGTATCCTTTGGTGGAACTTCAATCATCATCATTGTCGGAGTTGTTATTGAGACATTGAAGCAAATTGAATCACAGATGAGAGTTCGATACTATAAAGGATTTTTAGATGATTAATTGTACATTGGAGATACTGAATTCAGTATCTCCATTCGTGCTATCAACAAGTTTTGTATAAAAGGAGAAAATTTTTATGAAGATCATCATGTTAGGGGCACCTGGTGCCGGTAAAGGTACACAGGCAAAACAGATAGCTGCAAAATATTCTATACCACATATCTCTACAGGAGATATATTCCGTGCAAACATCAAGAACGGAACAGAGCTTGGTAAGAAGGCAAAGACTTATATGGATCAGGGAGCACTTGTTCCGGATGAGCTTACCTGTGACCTTGTTATGGATAGAATACAGCAGGATGATTGCAAAAACGGATTTGTATTAGACGGTTTCCCAAGAACAATTCCACAGGCAAAGGCACTTGATGATGCTCTCACAAAGATTGGGGAGAAGATGGATTATGCCATCGATGTAGATGTTCCTGATGAGAACATTGTTAACCGTATGGGTGGAAGAAGAGCCTGCCTCAATTGTGGTGCAACATATCATATCGTTTTCAATCCAACAAAGGTTGAGGGCAAATGTGATGCATGTGGCGCTGACACAGTACTCAGAGATGACGATAAGCCTGAGACAGTTCAGAAGCGCTTAGCTGTATATCATGAGCAGACACAGCCGCTTATCGAGTATTATGACAAGCAGGGCATTTTAAAGTCTGTAGACGGAACAAAGCCTATGGATGAAGTTTTTTCAGCCATTGTAGGTATTTTAGGTGAATAATAATGTCTGTAACTATCAAATCAGAGCATGAGATAGAGCTGATGAGGGAGGCCGGCAGGATTCTGGCGGCCGTTCATCAGCAGCTCGGTAAAGAAATCAAACCGGGAATGTCCACTAAGGATGTGGACCGGCTGGGAGAAGAAATGATTCGTAGTTATGGATGCGAGCCGTCTTTCTTAGGATATTGCGGATATCCGGCCTCCATATGTGTTTCAGTAAATGAGGAGGTTGTGCATGGTATCCCGACTGATGAGCGTATCTTACAGGAGGGCGATATCGTGAGCCTTGATGCTGGTGTTATCTACAAAGGATACCACTCAGACGCAGCCAGAACAGTAGGCGTAGGAGAGATCTCAGAGGAAGCAAGACTTCTTATAGAAAGAACACGTCTCAGTTTTTTTGCAGGAATAAAGAATGCAGTTGCGGGAAACAGACTGTATGATATTTCAGGAGCCATACAGCAGCTTGCCGAGTCGTTTGGATACGGAGTTGTATATGACCTTGTTGGTCATGGCATAGGAAGCCATTTACATGAGGATCCTGAGGTGCCGAACTTCAGACCACAGGGCTTTAGAAAAGGGCTCAGACTTAAGCCGGGCATGACACTGGCGGTTGAGCCAATGATTAATGCAGGTTCACCGCATGTTGTGTGGATGGATGACGAATGGACAGTGGTTACTGAGGATTTATCGTTGTCGGCACACTATGAAAATACCATACTTATTACAAAAGGAAAGCCGGAGATACTTTCTCTGACAGAGGATGAAAAAGCAGCCGGATTTCTGGAGCTAATCTAATAATAATCATAACGAAACCCAAGGATTTATTTACAGGAGGAATCAAAATGTCAAAAGCAGACGTTATCGAAGTTGAAGGTGTTGTAGTTGAGAAGTTACCAAATGCGTTTTTTAAGGTAGAGCTTGAGAACGGACACCAGATTTTAGCTACAATCAGTGGAAAGCTTCGTATGAATTTCATCAGAATTTTACCGGGAGATAAGGTAACAATTGAGATGTCACCATACGACCTTACAAAGGGCAGAATTATCTGGAGAGATAAGTAATTTTTACAGATAATTTTTTAAAAAAAATATTGACTTCCCTTAAGTGTCCGTGTATAATGCTATCTGGACACTTTTGGAAAAGTACCTGAAAAGGACTTTTATAGAGAAAGGAGGATTTGCTGTGAAGGTAAGATCATCAGTTAAACCTATTTGCGAAAAGTGCAAAGTTATCAAGAGAAAAGGAAGCATCAGAATTATCTGTGAGAATCCAAAGCATAAGCAGAGACAGGGTTAATTAGTACAAATATTTGACCCTGTTATTTGTGCGTTTGGTTTATTAAACCTTTTTTCACATCATTATGTGCGGCTGCAGCGAGATATTTATCATCGCTGTTCATAATAAACAGAGGCATTCTGGTTTCATATTATAATACCGAGTGATATGGAACAAAATGCAAATATGGGAGCGCATATGGCTACACACATTTCAGGACGTGCAACCGTAGCTGTAGATGCATATGTGTTTCGGAGAGCATACATCAAGTTGCAGATGTATCGTTACTATAGTAAATAACTAAAAATTATGGAGGTGTAAACACACATGGCTCGTATTGCAGGTGTAGATTTACCAAGAGAAAAACGTGTAGAAATCGGCTTAACTTACATCTACGGAATCGGAAGAGTAAGTGCAGACCGTATCCTTGAAGCAGCTAATGTTGATCCAAGCACTCGTGTTAGAGATCTTACAGATGACGAGGTTAAGAGAATCAGCGCTGTTATCGACGAGACAATGACAGTTGAAGGTGATTTAAGAAGAGAAATCGCTTTAAATATTAAGAGACTTCAGGAAATTGGATGCTATCGTGGTATCCGTCATAGAAAGGGACTTCCGGTTCGTGGTCAGAAGACAAAGACTAACGCAAGAACTCGCAAGGGTCCTAAGAGAACAGTAGCAAACAAGAAGAAATAATCACTTAGATAATAAGTGAAAACGCCACTTGAACGTAGTGCGCGTTTGGTTCTGCGGACGAAGAAGCAGAGCTTCATTATAACTTAAATAAAGTTTAGAAAGTAGAAAGTAGGTTAGTTTAAATATGGCTAAGAATGTTGCAAAGAAAACAACTAAAAAGCGTGTAAAGAAAAACGTTGAACGCGGACAGGCACATATTCAGGCATCTTTCAATAACACAATCGTTACTTTAACAGATGCTGAAGGAAATGCTTTATCATGGGCAAGTGCCGGTGGTCTTGGATTTAGAGGTTCAAAGAAATCTACTCCATATGCTGCACAGATGGCAGCAGAAACAGCTACAAAGGCAGCTTTAATCCATGGATTAAAGACAGTTGACGTATTCGTTAAGGGACCAGGTTCAGGAAGAGAGGCAGCTATCCGTGCCCTTTCAGCATGTGGTCTTGAGGTTACATCAATCAGAGACGTTACTCCGGTACCTCACAATGGATGTCGTCCACCAAAACGTAGAAGAGTCTAATCAGGAGGTATAGATTAAAATGGCAGTTAATAAAGTACCTGTACTTAAGAGATGCAGATCACTTGGTTTAGAGCCAAGTTATTTAGGATATGATAAGAAGTCTAGAAGAAACCTTACAAGAGCAAACAGAAAGGTGTCTGAGTACGGACTTCAGTTAAGAGAAAAGCAGAAAGCTAAATTCATCTATGGTGTTTTAGAGAAGCCTTTCCGTAACTACTACAAGAAAGCAGATCAGATGAAAGGATTAACAGGTCTCAACCTTATGACAATCCTTGAGTCAAGACTTGACAACGTAATCTTCCGTCTTGGTTTCGCAAGAACAAGAAAAGAAGCTAGACAGATCGTTGATCACAAGTTCGTTACAGTAAACGGAAAAGTTGTTAACATCCCTTCATACCTTGTAAAGGCTGGCGATGTTATCGAAATTAAAGAGAGCAAAAAGAATACTCAGAGAATGAAAGATATCGTCGAGGTAGCTGGCGGAAGAATCGTTCCGGAGTGGTTAGACGTAGATGCTGAGAAATTACAGGGAACTGTAAAAGACTTACCTACACGTGAGCAGATTGATGTTCCTGTAGATGAGATGCTCATCGTCGAGTTATATTCTAAGTAAAATTAGGTTGATTTGCCGGGGATTTATTTCCCGGCTTATCCACTCTTTGATAACATATAACAACGATACCCGAGAAGGAGGGAATTTGAAGTGTTCGATTTTGAAAAACCAAAAATTGAAATCGCAGAAATTTCAGAAGACAAGACATATGGCAGATTTGTTGTAGAGCCATTAGAGAGAGGTTACGGTACAACACTTGGAAACTCTTTAAGACGTATCATGCTTTCTTCTTTACCGGGCGCTGCAGTAAGCCAGGTCAAGATTGATGGTGTTTTACATGAATTCAGCTCTATTCCTGGTGTTAAGGAAGATGTTACAGAAATCATCATGAATATCAAGAACCTTGCAATTCGCAATAATAGTTCTACAAATGAACCAAAGGTTGCATATATCGAATTCGAAGGTGAAGGCGTTGTTACAGCAGCCGATATTCAGGTTGATTCAGATATCGAGATTTTGAATCCTGAGTTAGAGATTGCACACTTGAATGGTGGTGCAGATTCTAAGCTTTACATGGAGCTTACAATCACAAACGGCAGAGGTTATGTCGGAGCAGAGAAGAACAAGAACGAGGATACACCAATCGGAGTTCTTGCTGTAGATTCAATCTACACTCCTGTTGAGCGTGTTAACCTTACTGTAGAGAATACCCGTGTAGGTCAGGTTACAGATTATGATAAGCTTACATTAGATGTATTTACAAATGGTGCATTGGAGCCAGACGAGGCAGTCAGTCTTGCAGCTAAGGTATTAAGTGAGCACTTAAATCTGTTCATCGATCTTTCAGAGGCAGCACAGCAGGTTGACGTTATGGTCGAGAAGGAAAACGATGCTCAGGAAAAGGTTCTTGAGATGAACATCGATGAGCTTGAGCTTTCAGTTCGTTCATACAACTGCTTAAAGCGTGCAGGAATCAACACTGTTGCAGAGCTTATCAATAGAACACCTGAGGACATGATGAAGGTTCGTAACCTTGGTCGCAAGTCTTTAGAGGAAGTTTTAGCAAAATTAAAAGAATTAGGTTTAGAGTTAAATCAGACTGAGGAATAATTCATTCGAATAATCCTTGCACTGATTCTTCTAAATAAATTGGTCATATATAAATTTTAAATATCATATTTATGTTTATGTGTGACAAAACTCATAGCGGCAGGGCCAGTAAGACCAAAGAGCGTGACCGTGTCTGATACATGAGTGGCAACTGATTTGAGCATTTGCTTTTTGAAATAAGGCAAAGCTTTATCACAACAAGATACGATGTCTGGCAGTAAGACCGAAGAGCGTGACCGGATGTCCCACAAATGGAGGAAATTAAAATGGCAAAATATCGTAAGTTAAGCAGAACATCAAGCCAGAGAAAGGCTTTACTCAGAGGTCAGGTTACACAGCTTCTTGTTAACGGAAAGATCGTTACTACAGAGGCTAAGGCTAAAGAGGTTCGTAAGATCGCTGAGGGTCTTATCGCATTAGCAGTAAAAGAGAAAGACAACTTCGAAGAGGTTACTGTAACAGCTAAGGTTGCCCGCAAGGACAAAGATGGCAAGAGAGTAAAAGAGGTTGTAGACGGAAAGAAAGTTACTGTTTATGACGAAGTAGAGAAGAAGATCAAGAAGGATTCTGCTTCACGTCTTCATGCCAGAAGACAGATGCTCAAGGTTCTTTACACAGCTAAAGAGTCTGACGGCACAAAGAAGGGAACAAAGACTATCGATGTAACAAACAAGTTATTCGATGAGATCGCTCCTAAGTATGCTGATCGTAACGGTGGTTACACAAGAATCGTTAAGATTGGACAGCGTAAAGGTGACGGAGCTTTAGAGGTTCTCCTTGAGTTAGTTTAATATTTAATCGGTATAAATCTTAGACTAAATAAAACCAGAGATTTGAGTGGATGACACTCACTTCTCTGGTTTTTTATATTACTAAGATAATTATTCTAAACTATTGAGAAAAACTGATGCGTCTTATTTGCATGTATAGTTCGACTGCCTTTGGTTTGAATTCGTAACTGTAACGCATAAAAATACCCCTTTCACTGGATATCCAGTAAAAGGGGTACATATTAATTTCACACAGCTTTTTTTAAATACGATTAATTATTTATTCTTTGCTGCAGCTTGCTCGTCATTGTACTTCTGAACACACTTCTTGATTCTGTCATATGGTGAGAGAAGATCACTGATAGAACAGTCGTGGTTTAATGTATCAATGAGGTATGCGATGTATTTGCTCATGTCACAGCTGATATAGTACTCCTTAGAGAGAAGCTCCGGTGACTGGTAGATAAGGTTTGTTGTAACTACTCTGTAGATGAGACCCTCCTCGTAAGCCTTGTCAAATGAAGCAAAGCCGTTTGTGAAGAGACCGAATGTAGAAACAACAAAGATTCTGTTAGCTTTACGCTTCTTGAGTTCCCTTGCTGTATCTATCATACTCTCGCCGGAAGAAATCATATCATCGATGATAAGAACATCCTTACCCTCCACATTTGTTCCGAGAAACTCATGAGCAACGATAGGGTTACGTCCGTCAACGATACGGCTGTAATCACGACGTTTGTAGAACATACCCATGTCTACTCCGAGTACGTTTGCAAGGTAAATAGCACGGTTTGTAGCGCCCTCATCAGGAGAGATAATCATAAGATGGTCAGCATCAATAGTGATATCCTTTACGTTCTTTAAGATGCCCTTGATGAACTGGTAAGAAGGCATTACATTCTCAAAGCCGTTCAGAGGAATAGCATTTACCACACGAGGGTCATGAGCATCGAATGTGATGATATTGTCTACACCCATGTTGATAAGCTCCTGAAGAGCCAATGGACAGTCAAGAGACTCACGGCCTGTACGTCTGTGCTGACGGCTCTCATAAAGGAAAGGCATGATAACTGTTATTCTTCTTGCTTTTCCGCCGGCTGCAGCGATAACACGCTTTAAGTCAGCATAGTGGTCATCAGGTGACATGTGGTTTGTCTGACCGCATACTGTGTAGGTAAGACTGTAGTTAGTTACATCTACCATGATGTACAGATCATAACCACGAACAGACTGGTTGATAACACATTTAGCCTCGCCAGAACCGAATCTAGGTGTAGAAGGCTTGATAATGTAGCTGTTTTTGTAGTAGTCCTTGAAAGCACTCTCGTTAGCATGCTGGTGCTCTCTGTGCTCTCTCCAGCCCTGTAAGTATGCATCTACCTTCTGGGCAAGACCTATACAACTGTCGGTTGCAACAAGTCCAAGTGTACCGGTTGGCATAGTCTCCAAAATTCTCTCATCGTTTGGCATTGTTATTCCTCCATATAACCATATAATAAATAAACTAAATATATAATATAAAAAGCGTTATTTGGAAAGACGCTTTTTAATTCGTATGTCATCTCCAAAGAGCTTGATAAAACTATAATTGCTTGAAATTCTTGAAAGTGTTCTCTCGGAGTAAATCTCTGCTATCTGCTCCAAATTCAGATTAGTGGAAATAATAGTAGATTTCCGGCGCAGTATACGCTCATTTACACAAAGGAAAAGCTGTGATGTGGTAAATGAGTTGGAAAGCTCGGTTCCGAGATCGTCTATGATAAGTAAATCACAGTCGAATATATTCTGATGCGCTGCGATGGCATCTGCATCCTTTTCAAACACACCTTTGCTTAATATATCAAATAATTGGAATGCTGTAAAGTAAATTACGGAGTAACCTGCATCTAAAAGCTCTTTTGCAATGCAATTAGATAAAAAAGTCTTTCCGACACCGGTATTACCGTAGAAAAATATGTTTTTAGGTTTGTTTTCAAAATTATCTATAAAATCATGACAGTTCGTCACGGCAAGCTTTGCTGTGGCGAGCGCAGACAGCCCTGTCGCAGGATTTTTCTGCTCATCTGAGTAATAATCAAATGAGAGCGTGGAAAAATTCTCACGAGACAAAATCTCCCTGATATTGGACTGCGAATAAACGGTATTGATAATAGCCTGCTTGAAACAATGACATTTTTGACCGTTTATGTATCCTGTATCGTGGCAATCTGGACAGGTGTAAATAGGCTCAAAATAATCAAGCGGATATCCGAGTGTGGATAGCAGTGCAGCACGCTCCTCCTTATAGTCATCGATTGCAAGGCGTAAAGCGGCAAGAGCATTCTCATCGCCGTCCATAAGCCTGTACGCCTGCCTGACAGATGCGGATGCAATCTCTGAGTCAATCTCCCTGAGGCGGGGCGCCTTGCGATAGGCTTCCTCAATACGCTTGTCATGTATGTATTTGTTCTGAAGCTGGCGTTTATCGTAGCCTCGCATTATCTCATCATATTGAGCATTGGTAAGTGCCATATACCCTCCTTGGGATGTGTAAATCTAACTTGAAAAATCATATAACTAAATTGCGCAACAGAAATCATACAAGTTAAATTATATAATTGAAATCATGTAGCTTAAATCATACCGTAGAATTGAGAAACAGCTTCTCCAGCTTGTCGTAATCATTGTTGCGCTGATTGAAGTTGTTAAATTTATTCTTGGAACTTGAATTATTACTTTTTGGTTTTGAGGAACCGTTTGCAGCATTTGTACTCTGTGATGAGCCGGTAGCAGAGGCCTTATTGGCCTTGGCAAAGTTGGCATCAAGCACTTCAACATCCTTTAATGTATGTACATCCTTTTTCCTCCAGTTCGCGAGTATCGAGTCTGTGTACTCGAAGCTTGGCTTCTGGATAGCTGAAATAGTTTTACTGCAGGCGGCCTTTACAAGCTCTATATCGAAACCGTATTCGCCGACCCATTTGTTGATGAGTGACACCTCAGAGTCAACCAGATTGCGGCCTGTGATGCCTAGAGCCTTCATTACAGAATAGTAAATCTGTGAGTGAGCGGCTGCATCGTCCTTTGCCTGGTCTACGGTCTTTATGCCGGCATCGGCCCAGCCGAGAGCGACCTTGTTCATGTAACGAAGGCTTGAGTGACCCTTGGTAATGCAATACTCCACGAGATACTCCACCAGGTCTGTAGAAAAATGAAGCTCGTCCAGCCAGTAGAGCACCATATTGGTGTCTGTGGATGAAAGCGTATGCTTCAGATATGTCTCTATAATAAAGAAAAGCTCTGAAATGTCAGGATTCTTTCTAAATTCCTTAATCTCATCAAGTGTGTATTCCTTCTGTGAAGAAGCAGCTTTGTCAGTAGTCTGGCTCTTAAGCTTTTCCACAACAGAATCCTGCATCCGAATATTCGCGGTAGAAATATTCTGTGCAACGTTATTAACAACATCGTTTTGCAAATTATTCTGTGTAGCATTATTAACCACGCTGTTTTGCAAATTATTCTGCGCGGCATTATCAGCCACAGCGCTTTGTATATTACTCTGAGCAGCCTGCATACCGGATACAGAAAGACTGCAGAGGTTGATTCCCATAATCTGGCCATCAGCGCCGGATTGCAGCTGTAAAATGCCCTCAGAAGCCCAGTAATTGAGAGCACGTATGATGTCGGCCTCAGTATTGCTGAAATGATCGGCAATCTCTGAAATAGTTGCTATGCCTGCCCCGGAGCCTGTCGCACGGAGCAGATAAAGGTATACCTTGACAAACTCACCGTTTGCCTTTGGCATGTATTGATCTATAAAAATATCTGACACAGTAGTGAATGATGTTGCTATGTCACTGCTAATGTTTATCGCTGTCATATAAAAAACTCTCTTTCGCTTAACCTGTGAGCAATTATAGCACAATATTTTAACCGTGTGAAGATGGTAAAAGTGCTACAAGCCTTGTAAACTCGGGCTTTCTGAATCCACAAAAAAATGTGGATAATGTGGATAACTATGTAAAATAATTGAAAAATCAATGTATCACAGGGTATATAAGCTGTTGAAAATTATTTAAAAAATCCACACACAAAATGAGAGTTGTTAACATTTTGTATGTGGATAACGTGGATAACTTATTTCTTAAGCAGGTCTTCGCCGATTTCTACTACATTTCCGGCACCCATTGTTATCAACAGGTCGCCGTTTACACAATTTTCTGATAAAAATTTCTCGATTTCCTCAAATGATGGGAAATAGTGCGCATTCACACCTTTTTCGAGCAATAAATCAAGGATGTCCTTAGATGAAATGCCATAGGTGTTCTGCTCACGAGCAGCATAGATATCAGCTAGCACCACAACATCTGCCATTGAAAGAACATCGGCAAAATCATTTAAGAATGCCTTGGTTCTGGAATAGGTATGTGGCTGGAAGCAAAGGACAAGCCTGTCATGTGGATATTTTTGTGCAGCTGTCAGTGTTGCACGGATCTCTGTTGGATGGTGAGCGTAGTCATCAATGATTGTGACGCCGTTTACCTTGCCCTTGTACTGGAAACGTCTGTCAGCACCGCCAAATTTGTCGAGGCCTGTGAGGATAGACTCCTCATCAAGACCGAGTGTGGTGGATAAAGCTATGGCTGCGAGCGCATTGCTTACATTGTGAGCGCCCGGAACAGAGAGTTTTACGTCGAAAAGTGGACTACCCTGTCTCATAGCTGTAAAAGATGCACAAGCTTTATCGTCATAGGTTATATTTTCCGGATAGAAATCATATTTTGAATCAAAGCCATAGGTGATAATCTTCTGAGGAAGACCTGCGACAATCTCTTCATAGCGGTCAATCTCACCGTTGATGATGGTAGCACCGCCTGCGAGAGTGTTTGATGCATACTCGCGGAAGGAATGCCTGATGTCGTTGATATCCTTGAAGAAATCCAGATGCTCAGCCTCAATATTTAAAATAATACTGTAGCGTGGTCTGAAATTCAAAAAGCTGTTTGTGTACTCACACGCCTCAGAGATGAAGTACTCTGAATCGCCCACACGCAGATTGCCGTGGATAGATGACAAAATACCTCCTACGGAAATGGTAGGATCTGTCTGAGCGGCGAGAAGAATCTCACTGATCATGGATGTGGTGGTAGTCTTGCCGTGTGTGCCGGCTACAGCGATAGAATAATCGTAATTGTCCATAATCTGTCCGAGAAGCTCGGCTCTGGTAAGCATTGGAATACCGGCTGCTTTTGCTGCGGCAAACTCAGGATTGCTTTCGTGGATAGCAGCAGTGTAAACCACCAGGTCGATATCGGAGGTGATATTGTCTGCGCTCTGACCATATATGACTTTTATGCCCTTGGCAGCAAGAGTTTTTGTGAGGTCTGATTCCTTTGAATCGGAGCCGGAAATGGTAAAGCCCTCCTCATGCAGAATCTCTGCGAGACCGCTCATGCTGATACCGCCGATGCCTATGAAATGGATGTGTATTGGTTTGCTGAAATCTATTTTATACATTTATTTTACCTGCCTGATTTATTATAATTGTAACTATTAAGAACTGCTGAGAACAAAAAGCCGATGCGTCATGATTGCATGTAAGCGACAGATTTTCTTGTTCTGAATAGTTACTTTATATTAATTATACAACTAAATACAGTATTTGCAAAGGAAAAATAAGGTGAAAGCAGGCATGACTTTCAAATGATAAGAACCCTTGCAGGTTAAACAGATATACGATAAATGACACTTGTGCAAAATGTCAAAAAAAAAGAAAAATATTATTTGATTTTGTGAAAAATGTTGAAGTGATAATGCGGCTGTGGTATAATTTTTTTTATAAAAATAATTCATCCGGACCATATGAATTTGATGGGTTTAAAGTATATGGCAGTAACTGCAATTTATGCAGCGGCAACTATAATTTATATGGAAACAATTGTGATTTATTATAGAAGCATTACAGATACGGTTATTACAGAAACTAGTGGTGGGGACCGGATGGGCACAACAAAAATTAGGACAGACGAGGAGTGATAACGTGATTAAGAAAGAAATGATAGCCATGCTTTTAGCAGGCGGTCAAGGCAGCAGACTTGGTGTTCTGACAGCGGACGTAGCAAAACCGGCAGTTTCGTTTGGTGGAAAGTACAGAATCATAGATTTTCCGCTTAGCAACTGCATCAATTCAGGCATTGATACAGTTGGGGTACTTACACAGTATCAGCCACTCAGACTTAACAGCCACATAGGAATAGGTATTCCGTGGGACCTCGACAGGAATAACGGAGGAGTGGCAATACTGCCTCCTTATGAGAAGAGCGGCAACAGCGAGTGGTACACAGGTACAGCCAATGCAATCTACCAGAATATGAGGTATATAGACAGTTACAACCCGGACTATGTGTTGATACTGTCAGGAGACCATATTTACAAGATGGACTATGAGGTGATGCTTGATTTTCACAAGGAAAACAATGCAGATGTGACCATAGCAACAATGCCGGTGCCTATCGAGGAGGCCAGCCGATTTGGTATCGTTATAGCCGATGATGATAAGCGCATCAATGCATTTGAGGAAAAGCCGGTTCATCCGCGTAGCAATCTCGCATCAATGGGCATTTACATATTCTCATGGCCGGTGCTAAAGGAAGCCTTACTTGCACTAAAGAATCAGGAAAACTGTGATTTTGGCAAGCATGTCATACCATACTGCTTTGAAAACGACAGACGTATGTTTGCATACGAGTTCAACGGATACTGGAAGGACGTAGGTACACTGGGCTCATACTGGGAGGCCAATATGGAGCTTGTGGACATCATTCCGGAGTTCAACCTGTACGAGGAGTATTGGAAGATTTACACAAAGAACGATGCAATCGAGCCACTTTATATAGCCAAAGGGGGTCATGTGGAGCGAAGCATCATGGGTGAGGGCTGTGAATGCTATGGTCATGTGGAACATTCTGTTATAGGTGCCAACGTCAAGATTGGAAGAGGCGCAGTAATACGTGATTCCATCATCATGCGTGACACGGAGATAGGCTCCAATGTCACGATAGACAAGTCCATCATTGCCGAAAATTGCAAGGTGGGCGACAATGTGACACTTGGCTTCGGACAGGAGAAGCCGAACGTATTAAATGAGAGCATATACTCATTTGGGCTTGTCACTATAGGAGAAGATTCTGTGATACCGGACGGGGTAAAGATAGGCAAAAATACAGCAATCTCCGGTGTTACATACGAAGAGGATTACAAAGACGGTGTGCTTGAGGGCGGAGAAGTTATTATCAAGGCAGGTGACGGAAAATGAAGGCAATAGGAATAATTTTGGCCGGCGGCAACAATAATAGGATGAAGGAACTGACAGCAAAACGAGCAGTACCGGCCCTGCCGGTAGCAGGCAGCTTCAGGGCTATAGATTTTTCACTCAGCAGCATGTCAAACTCACATATACAGACAGTTGCGATATTGACACAATATAATGCACGCTCACTGAATGAGCATTTAAGCTCATCAAAATGGTGGAATTTTGGCAGAAAGCAGGGAGGATTATTCCTCTTTACACCTACAGTCACAGCGGACAACAGTGACTGGTACAGGGGTACGGCAGATGCGATGTATCAGAATATTGATTTTCTCAAAAGACGCCATGAGCCATATGTCATCATCAGCAGCGGTGACTGTGTATACAAGCTGGATTTCAACAGAGTGCTTGATTTTCACATTGAGAAAAAATCAGACATTACAGTGGTATGCAAGGACATGATGTACAACGACGATGTCAGCCGTTTTGGTGTGGTACGCATGGATGAGGAGTCAAGAATCACAGAGTTTGATGAAAAGCCGATCGAGGCTTCATCCAATACCATTTCCACAGGTATCTATGTCATCAGAAGACGACAGCTCATAGAGCTTTTGGAGGCAGCAGCTGAGGAAAACAGATTCGATTTCGTAAATGATATCCTCGTGCGCTACAAAAATGTAAAGAAAATATATGGCTACAAGATAAATTCGTATTGGAACAATATCGCCGATATTGATGCATACTTCAAGACCAATATGGATTTCTTAAGACCTGACGTCAGAAGCTATTTCTTCAGGGAGGAGCCGACAATCTGTTCAAAGGTGGACGACCTGCCACCGGCCAAGTTTAATCCGGGATCAGACATTTCAAACAGCCTCGTATCAAGTGGCTGTATCATAAACGGCAGAGTGGAGGATTCGGTGCTTTTCAAGCAGGTATTTGTGGGCAAAAACACCACAGTGAAGAACTGCGTGATACTCAATGATGTCTACATAGACGACAATGTGCACCTTGAGAATTGCATCGTAGAGAGTCGCGGAACCATCAGTCCAAACACATACTACTGTGGTGAGGATGGAGTCAGAATAGTAAAAGAAAAAAATGTAAGATATGTAATTTAAAAACAGACCAGGGGGACAAAAATATGCAGATTACAGACATCAGAATTCGTAAGGTAGAAAAGGAAGGCAAGATGAAGGCGGTTGTGTCAATTACAATCGATGATGAATTCGTGGTACATGACATCAAGGTAATCGAAGGAGAAAAGGAACTTTTCATCGCCATGCCAAGCCGTAAGGCAAACGATGGCGAGTACAGGGATATAGCACATCCGATTAACTCTGCCACACGCGAGAAGATCCAGAATATGATTCTTGAAAAGTATAAGACAGAGATTGAGAATGCATAAAATCAAACAATAACTTTGAAAAAGCGATGAGCAAGGCGGGATATAAAATACCTGAGCTGGTATAATAATCCAAATATATTTCACACAAACCGGTCTATCCGTGGTACAATAAGCCACAGACAGACCGGCTTTTTAGAATGTGCGTGGGATGTTCTGAATAGTTACGAGTATAGCTACAATAAAAGAGGATAGACAAACAGATATGTACAAGACGAAAATAGATAATCTGGATTTAAAACAGATTGCTGACAGTGGTCAGTGCTTCAGATGGAAGAACACAGGAGAAAACGAATACACGGTAGTGGCATTTGACAGGGCACTCCGGATTAAACAGGATGGGAATGAGTTTGAGCTGGATTGTGATGAGGCAGACTGGAACAATATATGGAAAAGCTATCTGGATATGGATACGGATTATGCGGGGATTGCAAAGCTTATAGCAGACGGAGATGATGAGCATCTGAAGGAGGCATATGCATATGGCAGTGGTGTGCGCATTTTAAGGCAGGATTTGTGGGAGATGATTGTTACTTTTATGATTTCCCAGAATAATAACATAAAGCGAATCACAAACAGTGTGGATTTACTTTGCAGGAGATGCGGGCATAAAATAGACGGCAGTGCAGAGGGGGAAGAACTGTATACATTTCCAAAGCCTCTTGAGGTGCCGGATGAGGTATTTGATGACAGGAGCATGGGCTTTGGCTATAGGGCACCGTATCTGAAGGAAATATATGAGTATGGCGCTAATAATCCTGACTGGCTTGATAATCTGCGCAAAATGAGCTATGATGAGGCGATGGAAAGCCTGCTTACTCGCAAAGGAATTGGCAAAAAGGTGGCGAACTGCATATGTCTTTTTGGTTTGCATCATGTGGATGCGTTTCCGATAGATACGCATGTAAAGCAGCTTTTGGACAAATATTATAGTGACGGCTTTGATTTTGAGCGTTACAAGGGTGTGGCGGGAATTATCCAGCAGTATTTGTTTTATTTTGAATTGTAAATGATATGAGAAAGAGAAAGGATAAACGATGTACGTTATAGTAGGACTTGGAAATCCTGATAAAAAATATGAGCACACAAGACACAATATCGGATTTGATGTGATAGATGCGCTTGCGGATAAATATAATATAAGTGTGACAGACAAAAAGCACAAGGCGCTCTGTGGAAGCGGGGTGATTGAGGGCATGAAGGTGCTGCTCGTGAAGCCGCAGACATACATGAACTTAAGCGGTGAGTCTGTCGCTGAGGTAATGAATTTTTATAAGCTTGATCCGGATGAGGAAATGATCGTTATTTTTGATGATATTTCGCTCGAGCCGGGGCGTATCCGTATCCGCAAAAAGGGCAGCGCCGGCGGTCACAATGGGATTAAGAGCATCATTGCAATGACCGGTACACAGGGCTTCAGCCGTATCAAGGTCGGTGTTGGAGAGAAGCCGCAGGGCTGGGATCTTGCTGACCATGTGCTCGGGCGTTTCAGTTCTGAGGACAGGGCAAAGGTGGAGGAAGCTATCGGTCATGCGATGGATGCAGCAGTTCTCATGATGCAGGGCGAGACGGATAAGGCTATGAACATATATAACTAGTTGGAAATCGACAAGGTGATTTTGAACAGACAGAAATGGAGAATTGAAAGTGAAAGCATTTACAGAGCCACTCCTTTCCCTTGCGGGCTTTGAGGAGATGACAAAAACGGCAGAAAAATCGTCCGGACTTATATCTGTCACGGGATGTATAGATGCGCAAAAATCACAGATGATATATGCCTTTGGAGGTCACAGGAAAAACAAGCTTATTGTGACTTTTGGAGAGCAGAAAGCGAAGGAACTGTACGATGAGTACAGTTTTTTTGACAAAGAGGTGGTGTATTATCCATCAAAGGATGTGCTTTTTTACCAGTCGGATATCAGGGGCAATCTCCTTACAGCAGAGCGTATCAGGGCTTTGAAGGCTATCCGTGAGCAGGAGAGAGTGACGCTTGTGACCACCTTTGATGCGCTGATGAATACGATGGCGCCGATAGAAAAGATGTGGGAAAATGTGCTTACACTTGAGCAGGGACAGCTTTTGGATTTGAAGGAAATACAGGCTGCTCTTATCAGAATGGGCTATGAAAAAGAGTATCAGGTCCAGACGATGGGACAGTTTTCTGTCAGGGGTGGTATTCTTGATGTTTTTCCGCTGACGGAGGAGAATCCTATCCGAATCGAGCTGTGGGGAGACGAGATAGACACCATCAGATATTTTGACTGCGAGAGCCAGAAATCCATTGAAAATACAGACCGGGTGAGCATATATCCGGCGGCAGAGCTTGTACTTAGTGATGAGGAAAAGGCCGGGGGAATTGAAAAGCTTAAGGCAGAGGCAAAGAGGGTGTCTGACAAGCTTAGAAAGCAGATGAAGACAGAGGAAGCCCACAGAGTGAGTGTGATGGCAGACGAGCTTACCGAGGAATGGGGAGAGCTGTCCATGTATGCAGGCATGGATGCTTTTTTGTCGTACTTTTTTGACGAGAGAGTCGGGCTTTTGGATTATTTTAAGCCATCGGACAGCCTTATATTTTTCGATGAGCTGACCAGATGTACAGAGCAGGGAAAGCTTACAGAGACTGAGTTTTCTGAGAGCATGAAGCAGAGACTTGCGATGGGATATATACTTCCGGGGCAGATGAACGGTCTTTTTACAGAAAAGGAGATTGTGGCAAAGCTCGAGAAGTATTCGTGTATCGCACTCGCTGCGCTTGATAATAAAGCAAACGGACTGCACCAGCTGGGAAGCTATGGTATTCACTGTCAGAGCGTCAGCCCATACAATAACAGCTTTGAGCTTTTGATAAAGGACTTGAAGCGCTATAAGAAAAACGGCTACAGAGTCATTCTTTTATCCGGTTCAAGGACAAGGGCAAAGAGGCTTTCAGAGGATATCACAGACCAGGGAATCACATGCTTTTACACTGAAAACTACGACCATGAGCTTTTTGAGGGGCAGATTATGGTCTGCTACGGCAAGGTGAGAAGAGGCTTTGAGTATCCTATCCTAAAGTTTGCCGTGATTACGGAGTCAGATATTTTTGGGGCGCAGCAGAAGAAAAAGAAGCGTCACCGAACCTATGAGGGTGAAAAAATACAGAGCTTTACCGATCTGTCGGTTGGGGATTATGTAGTGCATGAAAACCACGGACTAGGTATTTACCGCGGCATTGAAAAGCTTGAGGTGGACAAAAAGGTAAAGGACTACATCAAGATAGAGTATCAGGGTGGCTCCAATCTCTATATTCTTGCCACCCAGCTTGACATGATACAAAAGTATGCCGGAAAGGATGCCAGAAAACCAAAGCTCAACAAGCTTGGAGGTCAGGAATGGACAAGGACGAAGAACCGCGTCAGAGGTGCGGTAAAGCAGATTGCAGGAGACCTGGTGAAGCTGTACGCCCAGCGTGAGCAGCAAAACGGATATGCCTTCGGCGAGGATACGGTATGGCAGAGAGAGTTTGAGGAGCTTTTCCCTTTTGATGAGACTGAGGATCAGATTCTTGCAATTGAAGCCACAAAGACCGATATGCAGAGTCATAAAATAATGGACAGACTGATTTGCGGTGATGTGGGCTACGGCAAGACGGAGGTTGCAATCCGTGCAGCCTTTAAGGCAGTGCAGGACAGCAAGCAGGTGGCATATCTTGCCCCGACAACCATTCTGGCACAGCAGATTTACGATACGTTTTCGCAGAGGATGAAGGATTTTCCGGTGAATGTGGATTTGATGTGTCGTTTCAGAAGCGCAGCGGAGCAGAAAAAGACGATAGAGAAGCTTAAAAAGGGTGAGGTCGATATCATTATCGGAACACACCGCATACTCTCAAAGGATGTTCAGTTTAAGGATCTGGGGCTTTTGGTAATCGATGAGGAGCAGCGCTTCGGCGTAACTCACAAGGAGAAGATTAAGCAGATGAAGGTCAATGTGGATGTGCTCACACTGACCGCTACACCGATTCCGAGGACACTTCACATGAGTTTAATCGGCATAAGGGATATGAGCGTGCTTGAGGAGCCGCCGATGGACCGTGTGCCGATTCAGACATATGTCATGGAGTACAATGATGAGCTTGTCAGAGAGGCGATAAACAGGGAGCTTGCCAGAAACGGACAGGTGTACTACGTATACAATAAAGTGCGCGACATAGCAGACATAACAGCAAAGCTGCAAGAGCTGGTGCCGGATGCGACTGTTGCATTTGCGCACGGACAGATGAAGGAGACGGAGCTTGAGCGAATCATGTACCGTTTCATCAATGGTGAAATAGATGTGCTTGTATCCACGACCATTATAGAGACAGGACTTGACATCTCAAACGTCAATACAATGATTATACACGATGCGGACAACATGGGACTTTCACAGCTTTATCAGCTTCGCGGACGAGTCGGCAGATCTAACCGTACTGCGTATGCATTCCTCATGTACAGGCGCAACAAGATGCTAAAAGAGGTGGCAGAAAAGCGTCTTGCAGCGATAAAGGAGTACTCAGACCTTGGCAGCGGCTTTAAGATTGCCATGAGAGACCTTGAAATCCGCGGTGCGGGCAATCTGCTCGGTGCGGAGCAGAGCGGACATATGGAGGCAGTAGGCTATGATTTGTACTGCAAGATGTTGAGCGAGGCTGTAAAAGAGGCAAAGGGAATCGAGGATATCAGTGATAAATTTGACACGACGGTGGATATTGTGACCGATGCTTATATTCCGGCAGGTTATATCGCAAACGAATTCCAGAAGCTGGATATATACAAGCGTATTGCGGGCATAGAGACAGAGGAAGAGAAGGACGAGATGCTCGAGGAGCTCATAGACAGGTTTGGCGAACCACCAAAATCAGTGCTCAGCCTGCTTCGCGTGGCAAGGCTTAAGGCGTTGGCTCATGCCGTATATATCACTGAGATAAAGCAGACCGGCTCATTGATAAAGCTTACCATGTTTGAACGGGCAAGGATAAATCCGGAGAAGATACCGGAGCTTATTGCCCAGTATAAATCCTCACTCAAATTTAATATGGCAGAAAACCCATATTTTACATTTGATTTAAAAAATGGCAGCGTGGCGAAGAAGCGGGATGTGCTTGATGTGGTGGAGGAACTGATTTCGCAAATGCGTAAGGAACTGATTACAGCTGAATAGTTACCCGAATTTTGGAATCATGTAGCATATAGCATAGGAAACACCACATGCTTTACGCGAAATTGACGATAATTTACAAAGTTTAGAAAATGCTTGCCAGCAGGCCCGAAAAGCTCTATAATATACGAGCGATACTATACCAATTTTAAAGAGGATAGATACAATGAAAGCGAAAAAAGTAATAGCTATGTTATTAGCTGCAACACTCTCAGTTACAGCTTTTACAGGATGTTCAATAAATAAAACCGCAACAGTTGCGACATTAGATAAAGAGGATATCAAGCTTGGGCTTGTTAATTTTATGATAAGGTACCAGGAGGCCGGTTATGATGACATGTATATACAGTACATGGGCGAGGGCTACTGGGACAAGACAGTATCAGGCAATAATACTGTGCTTGAAACATGGAAGAAAAATGCTATCGAGGAGGCTCATGAGCTTTACACATTAAAGGCGCATCAGTCAGATTACGATGTAGAGGTTTCTGATGATGAGAAAAAGGAAATCAAAAAGGCCGCAGAGAAGTTTATGAAGGCAAATTCCGATGATGTGATAGATGAGATGAGTGCTACAGAGGAGATTGTCGAGGAATATTTAGAGCTTCGCCTTATAAAGAGTAAGATGTATGCTGCAATCATCAAAAATGCTGATTCAAGCGTGACGGATGAGGAAGCCAATATGGCTGCATACACCATTGTGAAGCTTGATTACAAGGGTGCATATGACTCTAATTACCAGTATCAGACATATACAGATGAGCAGTCAGCACAGATAAAGGCACAGGCAGATGCAGTGGTAGAGGCGCTTGCAGGCGGATCATCCTTAGAGGATGCAGCCAAGGCAGCAGGCACTACAGCCACAACAGGCACATACGCCACATACGTTGATCCGGATGCGGAGAAGACAGATGATTCAGATAAGAAATCAGATGACACAGAGTCCACCGAGTCTGTAAGCGATACCGAGTCTAAAGAGAGCTCAGAGTCATCGAATAGCAAGACAAAGGACAGTGTATATACTACAAACAATCTTGATCAGAGCGTTGTAGATGCACTCAATTCCCTCGAGGAGGGACAGACCTCAGACCTCATCACTACAGACAGCACTTACTATATCGTAAGGCTTGATAAAAAGACCGATGAGGAAGCAACAGAGTCAAACAGGAAGACTGTAAAGGGCAATAAAGAGGACAAATATTACAATGGCATCCTTTCAGGATGGCAGGACGATGAAAAATGGTCTGTAAAGCAGAAACAGCTTGACAAGATCAAGATTCACAATTATTTTACTACTACCAAGAAGGACAAAAAGGCAGCAGACACAAGCGCTACAGAGAGCACACAGCAGTCAGAAAGCACCAATAGTACAGATACAGAGAATACTGAGGCAGTAGATGGAACAGAAAACTAATATCGTACTTATAGGCATGCCGGGAGTTGGAAAGAGTACCATAGGCGTAATACTTGCAAAGGTGCTGGGATACAGCTTCCTGGATGCGGATTTACTGATACAGGAGCAGGAGGGAAAGCTTCTGCGTGAGATAATTGAGGAAAAGGGCACGGATGGTTTTATAGAGGTAGAGAACCGTGTCAATGCCTCTATCAGGGCTGATAGGGCCATTATAGCTACAGGCGGTTCGGTGGTATACGGAAAAGAGGCCATGGAGCATCTTAAGGAGATAGGCAGAGTTGTGTATCTCAAGGTTTCTTATGCCATTTTGGAAAAACGACTTGCAGACATAAAGGGTAGAGGTGTAGTATTAAAGAAAGGGCAGACTTTAGAGACCCTTTTTGAAGAGCGCTCAAAATTGTATGAGCAGTATGCAGACATCGAGGTTTCCGAGGAGGGGCTTGATGTGGAGCAGACAGTAGATAAGCTGGTGGAGGCACTTGAATTATAGTGCTTATTTATCGTGATATGATTAGATAATAGTAGCTGCTGCGTCATTTATTAAAAGCAGCACCGGCACAAATGGCGGCTTAAATACGTCGTCATAAATGAAATTTGTAGTTGGATGTATAACAATAGTGTAAATTGAGAATAGTATATTAGGAGGAAGTATACTCCTGAATTCATAGAGGTGGAATATGGAACAGTACGTAATCAAAGGTGGAAATCCTTTATACGGTGAAGTTGAAATTGGTGGAGCTAAAAATGCTGCACTTGCTATTTTGGCCGCTGCCATAATGACAGACGAGACTGTAACAATAGATAATTTGCCAAATGTAAGGGATATTAATGTCTTACTTCAGGCAATCGAAGAAATCGGCGCACATGTGGAGCGCGTGGATATACACAAGGTAAAGATAAACGGTTCATTTATCAGGGGCGTAAATGTCGATAATGAATTCATCAGACGAATCAGGGCATCATATTATTTGATTGGTGCATTACTTGGAAAATACAAGCATGCAGAGGTTGCGCTTCCGGGAGGCTGTGATATCGGAAGCAGGCCGATTGACCTTCATATGAAGGGCTTCCGCTCCATGGGAGCAGACATAGACATAGCTCATGGCCTTGTCATCGCCAGGGCAAAGGAGCTTAAGGGCACACACATATATATGGATAAGGTTTCTGTAGGTGCCACAATCAATATTATGATGGCTGCAGCCATGGCAGATGGCAAGACTGTTATCGAGAATGCGGCTAAGGAGCCTCATGTCGTTGACGTGGCAAACTTCTTAAACAGCATGGGAGCAAATATCAGGGGCGCAGGAACCGATGTCATCAGAATTGTAGGTGTGGAGAAATTACATGCGACAGAGTATTCTGTCATTCCGGATCAGATTGAGGCCGGTACATTCATGTTTGCAGTTGCGGCAACAGGAGGCAACGTGCTGGTAAAGGATGTCATTCCAAAGCATCTTGAGGCCACCACAGCAAAGCTGTTGGAGGTAGGCTGCCAGGTAGAGGAGTTTGATGACTCAGTCAGAGTAATATCAGACGGACATTTAAAGCATACACAGGTCACAACACTTCCATATCCGGGCTTCCCGACAGATATGCAGCCACAGATGGCAGTGCTTTTGGGTATCGCTGAGGGCACCAGTACAGTGACAGAGAGCATATTTGAGAATCGTTTCAAGTATGTTGACGAGCTCACCAGAATGGGAGCTGATATAAAGGTAGAGAGCAATATAGCAATCATCAGCGGTGTGAAAAGATACACAGGTGCCAGAGTGAATGCACCTGACCTAAGAGCAGGAGCTGCACTGGTTATAGCAGGTCTTGCAGCAGATGGCATTACAGTGGTTGATGATATCTATTATATCCAGAGAGGCTATGAGGCACTCGAGGAGAAGCTTACAAAGATTGGTGCAAAGATTGCCAGGGTAGAGGATGAGAAGGAGCTTCAGAAGTTCATACTCAAGGTATCGTAATAGATATATACGTAAAGCATGAAATGTAAACACAATATAAATGCAATATATAAAATAAGAACCGGCAGCATCTTACTGTAGATGTACGGTTCTTATTTTTGGTTATTTTATAATTTTTTTGAGTAACTATTCCGTAACCCTTTTGATTATAAAAATGAATAGGGTATCGAAAATGGATTATTGATAAAGCTGTATCGAAAATGATACTTGACATATATATCATGTGGTAGTAACATAGCTGACAGAGATTTGAAAAATTCTATATTGTAACTTCTCTTATTCAGAGTGATGGAGATACAAAGGATCTATGAAATCACGGCAACCCCGTTAGAAAACAGGAAGGTGCCAACCTGAGCGAGTAATCGAACAATAAGAGGATTTTTATTATCTTAATTTTAATCCACTTATTTGCAGTAAGTGGTTTTTTTATTGGAAAATTGGTGACATAACAGGAAAGGAGTAACCGAAAACTAATGGAGAAATTATTATTTACATCAGAATCAGTAACTGAGGGACATCCAGATAAGCTCTGCGATGCAGTATCAGACGCCATACTTGATGCATGTATGGAACAGGACCCGATGAGCCGTGTCGCATGTGAGACAGCAAGCTGCACAGGCTTCATCCTTGTAACAGGAGAGATTACCACAAAGGCACAGCTTGATATCCCTGCAATTGTCAGAAAGACAGCACTTGAGATCGGATATGATGACGGAAAGAAGGGACTCGACGGAAACTCATGTGCAGTAATGGTTTCAATCGACAAGCAGTCTGCTGATATCGCCATGGGAGTTGACAAGGCACTCGAGGCAAAAGAGGGCGACCTTACAGATGACCTTGACACCGGAGCCGGAGATCAGGGAATGATGTTTGGATATGCTACAAATGAGACTGAGGAGTACATGCCATACCCAATCGCACTCGCTCACAAGCTTGCATTCCAGCTCACAAAGGTAAGAAAGGACGGCACACTTACATATCTTCGTCCGGACGGAAAGACACAGGTTTCAGTAGAGTATGATGAGGCAGGAAAGCCGGTAAGACTTGAGGCAGTTGTACTTTCAACACAGCACGACGAGGATGTTACCCAGGAGCAGATCCATGAGGACATCAAGAAATATGTATTTGACCCAATCCTTCCAAAGGATATGATTGATGCTGAGACAAAGTTCTTCATCAATCCTACAGGACGTTTCGTAATAGGTGGACCACACGGAGATGCAGGTCTCACCGGTCGTAAGATTATCGTAGACACCTACGGCGGATATGCACGTCACGGCGGCGGAGCTTTCTCAGGAAAGGACTGTACAAAGGTAGACCGTTCAGCAGCATACGCAGCACGTTACGTAGCAAAGAACCTTGTAGCAGCAGGATTTGCTGACAGGTGTGAGATTCAGCTTTCATATGCTATCGGTGTTGCACAGCCAACATCTATAATGGTTGATACATTCGGCACAGGAAAGCTTGCAGATGACAGAATCGTTGAAATCGTAAGGGAGAATTTCGACCTTCGTCCGGCCGGAATCATCAAGATGCTTGATCTCAGAAGACCTATCTACCGCCAGACAGCAGCGTACGGACACTTCGGACGTACAGATATCAAGCTGCCTTGGGAGGCACTTGATAAGGTTGAGGACCTCAAGAAGTATCTCTAAACAAAGTCCTATATTATATTAGAAAGAATTTAGAGAAAATTTAGACAGAAGTTATCGGATATATGATATAATTAAGTCATGGGACTGACATTGAGTCGGTTTCCATGGCTTTTTTATATATGGTTTAGTTGTAAGAGATTAATCAAATGATGATTATAATGATTTATAATAACCTGAGATTATTAGGTAACATATCGAAGGTATAGGTGATACGCGAATAATAAAATTTTAAATGTAACTATAAACATATCTATAGGCAGACGATAACGAATAAATTTTCAGGAGGAACGGATATGAGCAGAATTTTGATAGTAGAGGACGAGGTTGCAATTGCTGATCTTGAGAAGGATTACCTGGAGCTGAGCGGCTTTGAGGTAGAGGTGGAGAATGATGGCACAAGCGGTCTCGCAAGGGCTTTGGCGGAGGATTTTGATCTGTTTATTTTGGATCTTATGCTGCCGGGCATTGATGGCTTTGAGATTTGTAAGCGGATTCGTGAGAAAAAGAATACACCGATACTCATGGTTTCAGCCAAGAAGGATGATATCGACAAGATAAGAGGACTCGGACTCGGTGCAGATGATTATGTCACAAAGCCGTTTTCTCCATCAGAGCTTGTTGCCAGGGTAAAGGCTCATCTGGCCAGATATGAGCGCCTGATCGGAAGCGCTACACATGAAAATGATATCGTTGAGATTCGTGGCATCAAGATTGACAAAACAGCCCGCCGTGTTTGGGTAAACGGAGAGGAAAAGCAGTTTACCACAAAGGAATTTGATCTGCTCACATTCCTTGCTGAGAATCCAAACCATGTATTTACCAAGGAGGAGCTCTTCAAGGAAATCTGGAATATGGATTCGGTCGGAGATATCGCGACAGTCACTGTACATATCAAGAAGATTCGTGAGAAAATCGAGATGAACACTGCAAAGCCACAGTATATTGAGACTATTTGGGGTGTTGGATACCGTTTTAAGCTGTAGTGATTTTTAAAAAATATAGTAGATATTGTAGTATTAATAGGACATATCAAATTCAAAAGGATATGTCCTTGTTGTATATATAAATTGGCTTATTAATTTATTCAAATGGAGAATACTATGAAGATAAAAACAAAACTTGCTATATCATTCTGCATAATTATTTTTGTGCCTGTTGTGCTCACCAGTATAGTGCTTGTGGGTTTCAATAAGATTCAGCTAAAGGCCATAAACAAGACATATGGCATGGAGGATGCGGGCATGCTCGCGCTTACTGACACGGTGCAGTTTCTGAACAAGGTGACAGGGCGCACATATGATGAGCTCGAGAAGACATCGCTCATAGAACCATCCAAGCTTCTTGATAGTGATTATCTGACTAAGATAAATAAGAAGCTGGAGAAGAAGTATTCATATCTCATAGTGAAAAGTGAAGGAGAGCTCATTTTCAATGGTGGAATTGACAATGATGATATTTTGAGAAAGCTTCCGCGAATATCCAATAAGCAGAGCAGCTCTGATGTGAGCAGCTATATGGACAGTGATGACAAGGTGCTCATAAAGCAGCTTAATTTTTGTGACAGTGATGGTGACGAGGCGAGTCTTTACATAGTGACATCAACCGCGTGCGTGATCCCTGAGGTCAGGACTGTTTTGATAGAGGGAGCATTTGCGCTTGTATTTATACTTCTTACTACGGCTGCCATGCTTATAGTGTGGATATACAGGAGTATCATCACACCGATAGAGAGGCTGCGTATTGCCGCTGAAAATATCAAGGATGGCAATCTGGACTTTGAGCTTGAGACGAGTCCGAGCGACGGAGAGATTGGCGAGCTGTGTACTGCGTTTGAGCAGATGCGTGCGCGCCTCAAGAAAAATGCCGAGGAAAAGGTGACGAATGAGTCTGAAAACAGAGTGTTAATCAGCAATATCGCACATGATTTAAAGACTCCTATTACTGCGGTAAAGGGCTACGCCGAGGGCATACTTGACGGAGTGGCAAACACCCCTGAAAAGGTCGATAAATACGTCAGAACCATTTACAATAAGGCAAACGATATGGATAAGCTCATTAATGAGCTGACACTTTACTCGAAGATTGATACGAACAGGATTCCATACAATTTTGCGAAGATAAATGTCACAGATTATTTTAACGACTGTGTTGAGGAAATAGGACTCGATCTTGAGGCAAAAAATATCAGGCTTTCATATGAGAATCATGTGGATAGTAACGTCCTTATCATTGCTGATCCGGAGCAGCTTCGCCGTGTGATTAATAATATAGTCGGCAATTCGGTGAAGTATATGAACAAGACACAAAGCTATATAGATATCAGGATAAATGATGTTGGTGACTTCATACAGGTTGAAATCGAGGACAATGGACGAGGAATCGACCAGAGAGATATGCCATATATTTTTGACAGATTTTACAGAGCGGATGCGTCGAGAAATTCGGCTACCGGAGGCAGCGGAATAGGACTTTCCATCGTAAAGAAGATTATAGAGGATCACGGCGGCAAGATATGGGCTACCAGCAAAGAGGGTGATGGAACTACCATGTTTTTCGTAATCAGAAAGTATCAGGAAACACAGGATATGAACCGGCAGTAAACAAATAAACAGGATATTGACATAAAAAGTAAAACTATAATAAAAAATTAAATTAAGAGCTCCCGAGTGACAGCGCAAATAGTGTTGTCAGCCGGGAGCTTTAATTACGAAGTTTTCATTGTGCAGACCGAGGTCATAGTAGCCCCATGGTTATTATGATACAAAATCTGAATCCTAAAATAAGTTAAGGAAAAACACATAAAATATTTGAAAAATAAAGTCTGACGTAGTAGAATAGTAGCATTGCACGAAAGGACCATGGAGAAATCGAAAGGGGGACAAACATGCATAAATTCAGACAAAAATATATAGGAGACAAGGCATTTTATAAGCGCTATCTCATGCTGGCCATACCAATGATAATCCAGAATGCAATCACAAATCTGGTAAGCTTTCTGGACAACATTATGGTAGGACAGCTTGGTACAGAGCAGATGTCAGGAGTAGCAATCGTAAACCAGCTCATATTTGTGTACAATCTGGCTGTATTTGGGGCGGTGTCAGCGGCAAGTATATTCGGAGCACAGTATTTTGGCAAGGGAAATCATAAGGGGCATATGTATTCCTTCAGATTCAAGCTGTATGCAGCGCTGCTTGTTACAGCAATAGCGATGACACTGTTTATCACGAACGGAACAGGTTTCATATCACTTTATCTGACAGATACGGCAGGAAACGGTGCCACGGAGGTAGCACTGGCATATGGAAAGGAATATCTGGAAATTGTTATGATAGGTCTTATACCGTTTGCGGTGACACAGGCCTATGCGACAAACATAAAGGAAACAGGACAGACTTTTGTACCGATGGTTGCAAGCTTTGCAGCAGTTGGAAGCAATGCGGTGCTTGATTTTCTGCTCATCTTCGGAATAGGACCGATACCAAAGCTGGGTGTGGCGGGAGCAGCTATTGCCACGGTGATGTCGCGATATATTGAGACAATAATAGTTGTGCTGTGGGCACATAAAAACAGGGATAGGAACAGATATCTCGAGGGCGCTTACAGAGGAATAGGAATGCCGTTTGGTGAGTTTAAGACTATATTCATCAAGGGACTGCCACTCATGCTCAATGAGCTGTTCTGGGCAGCAGGCATGACAACGGTTACACAGTGCTATTCAGTACGAGGACTCTCGGTAATCGCAGGCCTAAACATTGCGACAACGATAACAAACCTTTTCAATATAGTGTTTATACAGCTTGGTGCATGCATCAGTATAGTTGTAGGGCAGTATCTTGGAGCCGGTGAGCTTGAAAAGGCAAAGGATGCGGATAACAAGATGATAGTGTTCAGTGTGTTCTGCTGTTCTATAATGGCGGCGGTCATGCTTCTGGTAGGCGGACTTTTCCCTCAGATATATAACACAACAGATGAAATCAAGTCGCTCGCAACAAGCTTCATAGCGGTATCAGCGATAATTATGCCGTTTTGTGCATTTACACATTCGTCGTATTTCACACTCCGCTCAGGCGGCAAGACACTGGTCACATTTCTGTTTGACTCCGTATTTACGTGGGTGATAGTGGTGCCGGTGGCATTTGTGCTCGCCAAATACACTGCACTTGGCATAGTAGCGGTGTACTTCCTCGTGCAGGCTACAGAGCTGATAAAGGTAGTCATCGGATACTTCATGGTGAAAAGCGACGTGTGGCTCGTGCAGATGGTATAGGAATGTAAGTCATTATCTTGCGGAAAAGTAAAATAAAAGTTATACTGTAGCAAAAGTCAGCATAACAGTTCTAACCCAGAATGAAACGGAGCATAAAATGAGCGAAGAAAAACAGCACAAGCGCCGCGTGCATTATAGCGGAAAATATCCCAAAAAATTTGAGGAAAAATACAAGGAATTAAACCCGGAGAAATACAAGGATACAATTGAGCATGTCATCAGCAAGGGAAATACTCCTGCGGGCATGCACATATCCATAATGGTAAAAGAAATCATAGATTTTCTGGACATAAAGCCGGGGCAGACAGGCTTTGATGCCACACTCGGATACGGTGGCCACACAAGGGCAATGCTTGAAAAGCTTGAAGGACAGGGACATATGTTTGCCACCGATGTTGACCCAATCGAGTCTGAAAAGACAAAAAAGCGTCTCGCTGAAGCCGGCTTTGGAGAGGATATTCTCACCATAAAGCTTCAGAACTTCTGCACAATAGATGAGATTGCAAAGGAAGTAGGAGGCTTTGATTTCATACTTGCCGATCTGGGAGTTTCATCAATGCAGATAGATAATCCTGAGCGTGGATTTTCGTTTAAGGTGGATGGACCGCTGGATCTGCGGCTTAATCCAAATGCCGGTATCAGTGCGGCAGAGCGGCTTGATAATATATCCCGTGAGGAGCTTTCGGGTATGCTCTATGAGAACTCAGATGAGCCGTATTGCGAGGAGCTTGCAAAGGCAATCACAGACGAGATCAGGAAGGGCAACCGCATAGATACGACCACAAAGCTTCGTCACATTATAGAACAGACACTTGATTTTCTGCCTGAGAAGGATAAGAAGGACATCATCAAAAAGACCTGTCAGCGCACATTCCAGGCGCTCCGCATAGACGTAAACCATGAGTTTGAGGTGCTATATGAGTTTATGGAAAAGCTTCCGGGAGCATTAAAGCCCGGCGGAAGAGCTGCCATCCTTACCTTCCATTCAGGAGAGGACAAGCTGGTCAAAAAGGCACTCAAGGCAGGATATAAAGCAGGAATATACAGCGACTATTCCAAGGATGTGATTCGTCCATCAGCACAGGAATGTGCTCAGAACGGACGTGCCAGGTCCACGAAGATGCGCTGGGCGGTCCGTGCGGAATAGAAAAGAATAAAAATAGTTCTAAAACACTATTGCTTTATTGAGAAAAATAGTCTACTATGAACGTGTTATATGACTGACGGATAAGTGGAATAACCACATGAAATATAACAAATAAGAGCCGACCGTCTGGGCGATAAACCCGGACAGCTGGCTCTTTTTGATTATAAAATCAGCCATAGTCGTATAAATAACCAGGGAATGTATCTCAAAAGAAACAACATGGATATTGACAAAAATACCGTAGTAAGTATATACTAACCACAGTTAAACAAAACTAATCAAACGAAGTAACATTCACGCATTTTAAGGAGGATATTACAATGATAGAAATGAAAGAGTGGGATGGATTTGAAGGACGTCTTTGGAAAGAGGAAATCAACGTCCGTCAGTTTATTCAGGACAACTACACTCCATACGACGGAGATGAGAGCTTTTTAGCTGATCCGACAGATGCTACAAACAAGCTGTGGGATGCGCTTCAGAAATTACAGAAAGAGGAGCGTGCCAAGGGCGGAGTTCTTGACATGGAGACAGAGGTTGTAACAGGAATCACAGCTTACGGCCCTGGATATATAGATGAGTCATTAAAGGATCTCGAGCAGATTGTAGGTCTTCAGACAGATAAGCCGTTAAAGAGAGCATTCATGCCTTACGGTGGAATCAAGATGGCGGTACAGGCTGCTGAGACATATGGTTACGAGGTAAGTGACAAGCTCAAGGAAATTTTCACAAAATATCATAAGACACACAACACAGCAGTATTCGATGCATACACACCTGAGATGATGAAGGTCCGTCATGCAAAGATCCTTACAGGTCTTCCTGACACATACGGCCGTGGACGTATCGTCGGCGATTACCGTCGTGTAGCATTATACGGACTTGATTACCTCATCGAGGAGAAAAAGAAGGATAAGGCAAACTGTGGCTGTGGACAGATGACAGATGATGTTATCCGTTTAAGAGAGGAAATCGCAGAGCAGATTAAATGTCTTGAGGATATGAAGAAGCTTGCAGAGATTTACGGATACGATATCTCAAGACCTGCAACAAACGCAAAAGAGGCAGTTCAGTGGTTATACTTCGGATACCTTGCAGCAATCAAGACACAGAATGGCGCAGCAATGTCAGTAGGACGTGTATCTACATTCCTTGATATCTACATCAAGAGAGATATGGACAAGGGCATCCTTACAGAGCAGGAAGCACAGGAGCTCATCGACCATTTTACAATGAAGCTTCGTATGGTTAAATTTGCACGTATTCCGTCATACAACCAGTTATTCTCAGGTGATCCTGTATGGGCAACACTTGACGTGGCAGGAACAGGTGTGGACGGACGTTCAATGGTCACAAAGACAGACTTCCGTTTCCTCCATACATTAGAAAACATGGGACCTGCACCGGAGCCAAACCTCACAGTATTCTACTCATCAAAGCTTCCTCAGACCTTCAAGGATTATGCAGCCCGCATCTCAATTGAGACAAGCTCAATCCAGTATGAGAACGATGACGCAATGAAGCCGGTATGGGGCGACGATTATGCAATCTGCTGTTGTGTATCTGCAACACAGACAGGTAAAGAGATGCAGTTCTTCGGAGCACGTGCAAACCTTGCAAAATGTCTCCTTTACGCTATCAACGGTGGTGTTGATGAGAAATCAGGCGAGCAGGTAGGACCAAACTACGCACCTATCACAGCAGAGTACCTTGACTATGACGAGGTAATGGCGAAATACGACAAGATGATGGACTGGTTAGTAGACATCTATGTAAATACATTAAACCTTATCCAGTACATGCACGACAAATACTACTATGAGGCAGCAGAGCTTGCACTCATGGACACAGACTTAAAGAGAACATTCGCAACAGGAATCGCAGGATTCTCACACGTAATCGATTCTCTTTCAGCAATCAAATATGCAAAGGTTAAGGTAGTACGTGACGAGAGCGGACTGGCAAAGGATTTCGAAATCGAGGGAGAGTTCCCTAAATACGGAAACGATGATGACCGCGCGGACGAAATCGGTGTATGGCTTCTTAAGACATTCATGGACAAGTTAAAGAAGCATCACACATATCGTGATTCAGAGCCGACAACATCAATCCTTACAATTACATCAAACGTAGTATACGGAAAAGCTACAGGAGCAATGCCTGACGGACGTAAAGCAGGAGAGCCGCTTTCACCGGGAGCAAACCCATCATACGGCGCAGAGCAGAATGGACTTCTCGCATCCTTAAACTCACTCACAAAGCTTCCATATGAGTGGGCACTTGATGGAATCTCAAATACACAGACCATCAATCCTGGAGCACTTGGAAACAACGAGGGAGAGAGAATTGACAACCTTGTAAACGTAATGGACGGATACTTCGACCAGGGTGCACATCACCTCAATGTAAATGTATTCGGTAAAGAGAAGCTCATCGATGCAATGGAGCATCCTGAGAAGGAGGAGTACGCAAACTTCACAATCCGAGTATCAGGATACGCAGTTAAGTTCATCGACCTCACAAGAGAGCAGCAGCTCGATGTAATCTCACGTACATGCCACGAGAGAATGTAATATGATCTAAGCTGTCACAGAGTGTACTACGATTCTGCTTGCAATTCGTAGATCATATTAGGATATGCCATATATTATGTATGTGGTATAAATTTACAGAGTTAATATACAATTATAAACATTCCAGAATGTGCAGGCCAAGTGCCTGCATATTCTGATTTCCAAATAAACTGCATATGTACTAAATTCCGTACCATAAAAATAAAAGTAGCAGTAACAACAACCTAAAGGAGGTAAAACATGGGAGAAACACTAGGAAGAGTACACTCGGTAGAAAGCTTTGGCTCAGCCGACGGCCCAGGAGTGAGATATATAGTATTTTTGAAGGGCTGCAATATGCGCTGTAAATACTGCCACAACCCGGACACATGGGCCAAATGCGGCGAAAATGACGGTGCAAAGCTGATGACACCGCAGGAGGTGTTAAAGACCGCCATGCGCTATAAAGCGTACTGGAAGCAAACAGGCGGCATCACAGTAAGCGGAGGTGAAGCACTTTTGCAGATAGACTTTGTCACAGAGCTATTTAAGCTTGCAAAGGAAAAAGGTGTAAATACATGCCTTGACACATCAGGAAATCCATTTACCGTGGAAGAGCCGTTCTTCGGCAAATTTAATGAGCTGATGAAATATACAGATCTCTTCATGCTGGACATCAAGCATATAGATGACGAGGAGCACAAAAAGCTTACGGGACAGACAAATAAGAATATCCTTGATATGGCACAATATCTCTCAAAAAACGGTAAAAAAATGTGGATACGTCATGTGCTTGTGCCGGGAATAACCACGGATGAGAGATATTTAAAGCAGCTTAGAGAGTTTATCGACACACTTAAAACGGTGGAAAGGGTTGAGGTGCTGCCGTACCATACACTTGGGGTGTTCAAGTGGAAGGAGCTTGGTATACCATATCAGCTTGAAGGGGTGGAGCCTCCTACAAAGGAACAGATAGAATGTGCAAAAAGAATATTAAATTGTCAGAATTAGTTTTTTAATACCATTGCTAACAACTCATTGAGTTGATAAAATATAATAAGTAACTATTATTTTATACCGATGCTGCCTTCGTTTGTATGTGAGGTGACACTTGGCTATATGCTTGCATATCGCAACTGTAAATGTGCTGAACAGTTAAAAGTTACAATAACAATTTGTGGGAGTTACAACATGGGAAAACCAGATATCATTTACGAAGACAACGACATAATCGTATGCTGCAAGCCGGCGGGAATTGCTACACAGACTAGGCGTATAGGGCAGCAGGATATGGAGAGCTTCATAAGAAATTACAGGGCGGCTAAAAATGAGCCACCCTATGTTGGCATAGTGCATAGGCTCGACCAGCCGGTAGAGGGAGTGATGGTATTTGCCAAGAATCAGAAAGCCGCGGCTTCTTTAAGCAGACAGATAAAGGAGCATACAACCGAGAAATATTATCGTGCGGCAAGCAGAGGGCAGGGAGTGTCAGGAGCAGATAAGCAAGAAGATAATCATGACTCGGCATGGCATACTCTTACAGATTATATCTCCTTTGACAAGCGTACCAATACATCAAAAATTACAAGCGAAAAAGACAGGCTGGCAAAAAAAGCAGTGCTTCAGTATAGGGTGATATCAGTGACGCCTGATAGGGACAGCTCACAAAATGAATGCATTAGAACAGAATTTGACATAAAGCTGCTCACAGGAAGGCATCATCAGATACGTTTACAGCTTGCACATATCGGCTATCCTCTGATTGGGGATACCAAGTATGGGAAGCCTGCCTCAAATAATTCAGGAACGGGAAGTAAATCAGGACGCACCGGTGGCGGTGTAAGGGAACAGCTTGCACTTTGCTCCTACAAGATTGTTTTTGACAATCCTGCTACAGGGGAGAGAATGACATTTGAACTACCATAGTGCTGTTGGGAATAAGACGAAAAGGACCATACACTCAGAAAACAACTGAGTGTATGGTCTTTTTTATAAAGTTGAAGTTTAACAATGCGACGTAACAAAAAACAAAAAACTAGAAAATTTTCGTCTACATGACGAAAAACAGTAAAATTTTTAATGTTTATCGAAAAATATTCTATAGTGATTCACGAAATATTTTTGTATACTAGCCTTACCAACAAAACAAAGGGGGACAAAAATATATGAAGAAAAAATTTGTTGCAATCATGATGGTAGCTGCTATGGCAGCGTCAATGGCCGCTTGTGGATCAGATGGGGGTTCTTCTGATACACAGAAAGGGGGAAGCAGCACAACGACATCAGATGTTGCAAACAAGGACAAGCCACTTGTGTGGTTTAACCGTCAGCCATCAAACAGCTCAACAGGAGAGCTTGACACAACAGCACTCAACTACAACAAGGATACCTATTATGTAGGTTTCGATGCTAATCAGGGAGCTGAACTTCAGGGAGAAATGGTAAAAGAGTATATCGAGAAGAACATCGATACGATCGACAGAAATGGGGATGGCGTTATCGGATATGTACTTGCAATCGGTGATATCGGACACAACGATTCAATTGCAAGAACAAGAGGTGTTCGTAAGGCTCTTGGAACAGGCGTAGACAAGAGCGGCGAGATTGACAGTGCTCCGGCAGGAACAAACTCAGACGGAAAAGCAGCTGAGGTTCAGGACGGCAAGATTACTGTAAACGGCAAAGACTATGTAGTAAGAGAGCTTGCTTCACAGGAGATGAAGAACTCAGCAGGAGCTACATGGGATGCAGCTACAGCCGGAAACGCAATCGGAACATGGTCATCATCATTTGGCGAGTCAATCGACGTAGTTGTTTCTAACAACGATGGAATGGGAATGTCAATGTTCAATGCATGGTCAAAGGACAACAAGGTTCCAACATTCGGATACGATGCCAACAGTGATGCAGTAGCAGCTATCGCAGAGGGCTATGGCGGAACAATCAGCCAGCATGCTGATGTTCAGGCTTACCTCACACTTCGTGTACTTAGAAACGCACTCGATGGTGTAGATATTGATACAGGTATCGGCACAGAGGATGATGCAGGAAACGTATTAAGCGATGATGTATATGTTTACAAGGATGATGAGAGATCTTACTACGCATTAAACGTAGCAGTTACAGCAGATAACTACAAGGATTTCACAGATTCAACAGTTGTATGGGCACCTGTTTCAAAACAGCTTGATTCAGGAAAGCACCCTACAAAGAAGGTATGGCTGAATATCTACAATGCTTCAGATAACTTCTTAAGCTCTACATATCAGCCACTCTTACAGAAGTATGATGATCTCTTAAATCTTGATGTTGAGTACATCGGTGGTGATGGACAGACAGAGTCTAATATCACAAACAGACTTGGAAATCCAAGCCAGTACGATGCATTCGCAATCAACATGGTTAAGACAGATAATGCAGCTTCTTATACAGCTCTTTTGAACCAGTAAAAGTATTTAAAGCACTTAGTTGGGGAGGGAAAAATCTCTCCCCAAAATAAAGTGTATACAGACGACAGCAAATATAGAGTTAGGAGCAGGAAGTATGGGCGATAAGAATAATGAAAACATCTTATCGATTCGTGGCATGAGCAAGTCATTTGGACGAAACAGGGTTCTTGACCACATCAATCTTGATGTGAAAAAAGGTACTGTAATGGGTCTCATGGGGGAGAACGGAGCCGGTAAGTCGACAATGATGAAATGTCTTTTTGGTACATACCAGAAGGACGAGGGAACTATATATCTGGACGGAAAAGAGGTAAGCTTTTCAGGTCCTAAGGATGCACTGGAAAATGGAATAGCGATGGTGCATCAGGAGTTGAACCAGTGTCTTGAGAGAAATGTCGTAGACAATCTGTTTCTCGGAAGATATCCGGTCAATTCATTTGGTATGATTGATGAAGGACGCATGAAAAAAGAAGCGTCTGAATTATTCAGAAAGCTGGGAATGACAGTTAATCTCGAGCAGCCGATGAAAAATATGTCAGTATCACAGCGACAGATGTGTGAGATTGCAAAGGCAATATCATACAACTCAAAGGTTATAGTATTGGATGAGCCTACATCATCACTTACGGTACAGGAGGTTGAAAAGCTGTTCCAGATGATGAGGATGCTTCGTGACCAGGGTATTTCACTTATCTATATTTCTCACAAGATGGATGAGATTTTTGAGATATGTGATGAGATTTCGGTTCTTAGAGATGGAAATCTGGTCATGACAAAGAGCACAAAAGAAACAAATATGAATGAACTGATTGCAGCGATGGTTGGACGAGTACTGGAGAACAGATTCCCTCCGGTAGACAACAAACCAAAGGATGTGATCTTGTCAATACAGCATCTTTCGACAAAGTACGAGCCACATCTGCAGGACATCACATTTGATGTACATGAGGGGGAGATATTTGGACTATACGGACTTGTCGGAGCAGGTCGTACAGAGCTTCTTGAGACGATTTTCGGAATCAGGACAAGAGCTGCGGGACGAGTATATTTTAAGAACCAGCTTATGAATTTCACCTGTGCAAAGGAGGCTATGGATTATGGCTTCGCACTTATCACAGAGGAAAGAAAAGCAAATGGACTTTTCCTTAAGGGAAACCTCACCTTTAACACAACAATCGCAAATCTCGGTGCTTATAAGAATGGACCGGCACTTTCAGACAGCAAGATGACAAAGGCCACCTCTGATGAGATAAAGATTATGCACACAAAGTGTATGGGACCGGAGGATATGATTTCGGCTCTGTCAGGAGGAAACCAGCAGAAGGTTATCTTTGGTAAATGGCTTGAAAGAGGACCGCAGATATTCATGATGGATGAGCCTACAAGAGGTATCGATGTAGGTGCCAAATATGAGATTTACGAGCTGATAATCAATATGGCAAAGCAGGGTAAGACAGTCATTGTAGTTTCATCTGAGATGCCTGAGATCCTTGGTATAACAAATCGTATCGGAGTCATGTCAAACGGACGGCTCTCAGGAATTGTCAATACAAAGGAAACCAATCAGGAAGAGCTGCTGAGACTCAGTGCAAAGTACCTATAATAAAGGGAGAAGACGGATATGGCTAATAGTAAGATTTTAACGGCTGAGCAGGAGCGTGCTCTGCGCCAGCCTATCGACGAATATGTTGGTGGAATACAAAAAGAAATTGATGCACTCAGAAAAGACGGAACTACAAGGGTTGTAGAGTGTCAGTCAGCGATAGCAGGCATCAAGAGAGATAAAACTCTTTCAAAGGGCGAGAAAGAGTCAGAAATAGCAGCCTGCGAGAAAGAGCTTGCAAAGGCAAAGGCTGTTGAGGCAAAGAACAGGGATGAGATTTCAAAGCTCATCGCCAAGGCTGAAAGCTATTTAAAGGAAAATTTTGATTCAAAGTATTACAATGCCGTTAAGGCAAGCTGTGAGGCGGAAAAGGCAGAGGCGCTTGCTGCTCATAATGAGAGAATGGCAGAGCTTGATAAAAAGCATAAGGCTGCTCTTGCAAAGACATCAGACAGCACCGAGATAAAGGAAGAAAACTACGTACACAAGAATCGTATTTCAAATGAGAAGCTTGAGCTCGAGAAAGAGTATCAGTCAATCAAGGACAAAAAGCATGAGGCATACAGCTACAAGTATCACCTGATTGATATGCTTCGTCTTTCAAAGTTCACATTTATGGAGAAAAGAGCTCAGAAATGGGAGAATTACAAGTATACATTCAATAAGAGAAACTTCCTGTTACAGAATGGTCTCTATATTGCGATTATACTTATATTCATAGCACTTTGTGTCATAACACCGATAAAGAAGGGTACACCTCTTCTGACATACAACAACATACTGAATATTCTTCAGCAGGCTTCACCGAGAATGTTCTTAGCACTTGGTGTTGCAGGACTTATCCTCTTAACAGGAACGGATCTTTCTGTTGGACGAATGGTTGGTATGGGTATGACAACAGCCACAATCATCATGCATCAGGGTATCAATACAGGCTCTGTATTCGGTCATATATTTGACTTTACAGGAGTACCTACAGGTGCAAGAGTGGTTATCGCATTAATTGCATGTATCGTGCTTTGTACATTCTTCACAAGTATTGCAGGATTTTTTACAGCGAAGTTTAAGATGCATCCGTTTATTTCAACCATGGCCAACATGCTTGTTATCTTCGGTATCGTAACATATGCTACAAAGGGAGTTTCATTCGGTGCTATTGAGCCGGTTATCCCTAACATGATTATTCCAAAGTTAAATGGTTTCCCAACCATCATCCTCTGGGCAGTAGCAGCAATCGCAATTGTATGGTTTATCTGGAACAAGACAACATTTGGTAAAAACCTCTACGCAGTAGGAGGAAATCCGGAGGCAGCAGCAGTTTCAGGTATCTCAGTATTTGCAGTAACTCTCGGCGCATTCGTTATGGCCGGTATCCTTTATGGATTTGGCTCATGGCTTGAGTGTGCAAGAATGGTTGGTTCAGGCTCAGCAGCTTATGGACAGGGCTGGGACATGGACGCAATCGCAGCCTGTGTAGTTGGTGGTGTATCATTCACAGGTGGTATCGGTAAGATATCAGGTGTTGTAACCGGTGTATGTATCTTCACAGCACTCACATACTCTCTTACAATCCTTGGTATTGATACAAACCTTCAGTTCGTATTCTCAGGAATTATCATTCTTGTAGCAGTTACACTTGACTGTCTGAAATACGTTCAGAAGAAATAATATCGCAAGAAAAATTCTTTTTCATACTTCCAAAATGATTAGCAGAGATGTCAGGGTGGCATCTCTGCTTTTTGCTTTAACAGTTACACTTTTGTTTATATAAAGCTACAAAAGAATTTATCAGATGTGGTATAATATAATATAGTATAAACAGAGTAACTATTCAGAATAGTTACCCGGTATAGCAGGGAGAAGACATAAAATGTATACATTATTACTGGTTGATGACGAAGAGGATGTAATAGAGGTAATCGAGAGAAAGGTATCCTGGGAGCAGATTGGTTTTCATGTGGTAGGACATGCGGGCAATGGCTTCAAGGCGCTTGAGATGATGGAGGACATGCAGCCGGATGTTGTGATGACTGACATACGTATGCCTTACATGGACGGACTTGAGCTTTGCAGTAACATCAGGCAGAGGTTTCCTGCGACGAAGCTCTTGCTTTTCACAGGCTTCGACGATTTTGAGTATGCAAAGGAGGCTGTGCATCTCGAGATAGAGGAGTATATTTTAAAGCCACTCAATCTGGCTGAAATCACAGAGGTATTCAAAAAGCTTAAGACAAAGCTGGATGATGAGCTGAATGAGAAGAAAAACACAGACATATTGAAGCAGTATTATGCAGCATCGCTGCCTGTTTTGCAGTCAAATTTTTACACGACACTTATCGAGGGACGCATACCGGAAAATGAGCTGGGCAGGTACATGAGTGACTATAAGATTAGCCTTGAGGGACCATATTACTGCTGTATTATCATACATACCTCCGCAAGTCAGATGCCGCAGGGCATGGATATCAGACTGCTTGCAGTGTCAGTAGAGAGACAGGCACAGGCTGATTTAAAGGAGCGCTGGAATGGCAGGATTTTTAACTATCTCGGTGATACGGTAATGATAGCCCAGCTTATGCAGCAGGAGGATATCTCTGAGCTGACAGATGAGTGTGACAGATTTTGCAAATATGTAAATCATGTAATGGGAGCAAAGGTAACGGTCGGAATCGGACAGTTGTGCGAATGTATACAAGAGCTGGTGAGCTCTTATCAGAGTGCGAGGGAGGCAGTATCCTACAGGGTGCTTTATGGCAGCAACAGGGCAATAAACATGACAGAGGTTGAGCCACAGCGACGTATATCAAAGGATGGCGATGAGGGAAATGAGCTGTCATATTTATTTAAAATGATTTGTATCGGCAAGATAGAGGATGTGGGACAGGCTGTTGAAGCGTATATGCAGCACAATTTTATGTCGCAGCAGTCACTTGAGAACTACCATGTGGCAGTAATGGAGCTGATCAGTGAGCTATATCACTTCATGAGCAATAATGAGCTAAATGCGCAGGAAATATCTGGAAGTGTAGGCAGGCTTTATAATGAGCTCTCCAATTTTGAGCCGGTAGTGCTCAAGCAGTGGCTTTTGGATTTTTCAAGCAGGCTGCATGATGATATGGCTGATGCCAGATACAACTCCAAGAAATCACTCATAGACAGTGCAAAGGATTATGTGCACAGGAATTACAGAAGTATGGACCTTGGACTTGACGATACATGTAAGGAGTTAGGAGTATCTAACTCGTATTTTTCAAGTCTGTTCAAGAAGGAAACCGGCAGCTCGTTTGTGGAGTATCTGACTGATTACAGAATGGATAAGGCTGCCAGAATGCTTGTGGAGACAGACGACAAGAGCTATGTCATAGCCCAGAATGTAGGCTATGCGGATCCGAACTATTTCAGTTATGTTTTTAAGAGAAAGTATGGGGTTTCCCCATCCAGGTACAGGACAGAGTATGAGAAGAATAAGGTATAAACCAGGCAATATACAATCCATAATAATGCTTTCATTCTCACTGCTGTCGCTTGCAATAATGCTTGTCACAGTTGTGGTGATGTATATAAAATTTGCCGATGCATCGCAGGACAGTATCATAGAGAGCAATCATAAGGTGATGGACCAGACAATAGACAGTGTTGAAAGCTATCTGGTCAATATGAGGCAGGTTTCGGATGCGGCGTATTATTATGTAATAAAGGAGAATGATATTTTAACGCAGTCTGACACCATACACGATGGCATGAGCCTGCTCTATGAATCAAACAAGGAATATCTGCGCAGTATTGCCATGTATAATCAGTATGGAAGCCTTATAGCTGCAGAGCCTGTCGTGTCCCAGAAGGAGGACCCGGATGTGACAAAACAGGACTGGTTCATAGAAGCTATGGAGCGCATGGAAAATATACATTTTTCAACACCTCATGTACAGAATCTGTTTGACGATGGTTCCATGAGATATCATCTGGTCATATCATCAAGCCGTGCCGTGGAGCTGACTTCCGGTTCAGAATCACAGATGGGTGTGTTGCTTGTGGACATGGATTATTCGAGTGTATCAAGGATGCTTGAGAGGATAAATACATCGGGAAAAGGACAGTATTATTATCTGTGTGATGCAAAGGGCAATATTATTTACCATCCGCATCAGATACAGTTTGATGGAGATGTTCCGGAAAACAGCGAGGTTGCGGCAAAGTCGCAAAACAGTATATATGATGATTATCTGAATGGAGTGCATCGTAAGATTATGGTAGATACAATCAGCTACACAGGCTGGAAGCTTGTATGTGTGATGCCATACTCCATCTTTACCAATAAGATGGCGGATGTGAAGCAGTTTGTTTTTGTTATAATGATTATTATGGCTATGATGTTTGTGTGGATAAACAGAGTGATATCTATACATATTTCAAAGCCGATAATGAAGCTGGATGATTCTGTGAAAAGGTATGAGAATGGCAATGAAGCAGATATTTATGTAGGTGGTTCCTCAGAGATACGGCATCTGGGATACTCTATACGCAATTCATATAAGCAGAACAATGAGCTTATGAAAAAGGTTGTATGGGAGCAGAACGAGAGGCGAAAGAGCGAGCTTGATGTGCTTCAAAGCCAGATTAATCCGCATTTTTTGTACAATACACTTGACTCTATCACATGGATGATAGAGGGGGGCAAAAACGAAGAAGCCTCGTTTATGATTACGCAGCTTGCAAAGCTTTTCCGTATCAGTCTGTCGAAGGGACATACCATAATAACTGTACGCGATGAGCTTTTGCACGCAAAAAGCTACATGAATATTCAGAAGGTGCGCTATAAGAACAAATTTGAAGTGAGCTTTGAGGTAGACGAGGAAATAATGGACTACTGTGCGGTGAAGCTGGTGCTTCAGCCAATTTTGGAAAACGCACTAAATTACGGAATCAGAGAGCTGGACGATTTCGGAGAGATAGTGGTCGGAGGCAAAAAAGTGGGAGAGGATATCATCATAACGGTATCAGACAACGGAATGGGCATTCCGGAGAATGAAATTCCGCTTTTGCTGACAAATACGGACAGGGTTCACAAGAAGGGCTCGGGAGTGGGGCTTGTCAATGTAAATAACAGGATAAAGATACTGTTTGGAGAGCGCTATGGCCTGCATATAGAAAGTGAGCTTGATGAGGGAACAGTTGTGACAATCAAAATCCCGGCAATTGTCTATTCAGAGGAAAACAGACTTCGATTTGAGGAGCATCATATAGTATGAAGTAAGTACAATTCCCTTGCTGCATGGGAGGTGTGAGAGTGACAGTGAAAAATAAATGGACAAATATGAGCAAGAATAAGAGAAGCTTCATCATAACAGAGCTGCTGCTTGGAGTACTACTTGTGATAGGAATAGGTTTTATCGCATACAATAAGCTCAATGAGAAACCGGAGCGTATTGCAGTTGTGATGGCTGATGTGGATGAAAGCCACAGTGCTGCGTTTAAATATGGCATGAAAATGGCGGCCTCTGAGTATGGTGTGGATGTAGTTATGATAAGTAAGGAAAATCTGAACAATATGTCAGATGAAATTGATGTCATAAAGCAGGAGATAAACAAAAAAGCTGATGCGGTCGTTTTCAAGCCGACAGCAGAAAAAATGACAGAAGAAAAAAGCCTTAATACACTTATCCGGATAAATAAAAAGACACCGATAATGGTAGTCGGAGACCAGGCGGGAAGCGAGAGCTTTAAGTCGTTAAATACAGTGGAGTTTGACCAGTACAGCATGGGTGCGGAACTGGCACAAAAGCTTCTTGCTGACAACAACGGAACACTTTCAGGTAAAAAAATAGGAATCTATTGTGAAAACACTGAATCCGATGCCTGTAAAAAACGCATTGATGGCATAAAGGATACTCTCGCGGAGAGCGGCTGTGTTGTGATGTGGACTGTATCAGGTGTTTCGGATACCGGGGAGAAAATAAATCTGCAGTCACAGAGAAAGGTTGACATAGTTCTTGCAATAGATGATGCAAGTGTGGTTGATGCGGCAAAGGAAGCCTCTGATAATAATCTGCAGGGTGCACTGGTATATGGGATAGGAAACTCAACAGAAGCCATATATTATCTCGATTCGGGTTGGACAGAGGCTCTTATCACACCTGATGAATTTGCTGCCGGATACAAAAGTGTTGTAGGGCTGGTCGATATGCTGCGTGGCAGTAGAAAGAATTCAGTAGAGGAAAAGCCGGTATCTTACCAGCTTCTTACCAGAAAAAATCTGTTTGATGAAGAAAACAAGAAGCTTTTGTATGCAATCAGCCAGTAGTGGGGGAACAATAAATGAGAAGCAGAATAAGAAATACCATGATGATACTGTGTTTTGCACTGATATTGTCATTTGTCTCGTGCAGCAACACAAGAGTTGACGAGAAAAAACAGATATATATAGGCGTGACCTGCTATGACCAGAAGGATACATTTATCGGGGAGCTGATAGAAACTTTCAAAAAGGAGTGCGCAAGTCTTGATACAGACAAATACGATATCAGTATGACAATCATGGATGCTGCAGGCTCACAGCGTGCACAGGATGACCAGGTGCAGGAGATGATAGAGGACGGCTGCAATGTGTTGTGTATTAATCTGGCAGACAGAACAGATTTGTCGCATATTATAAATGCTGCAATGGAGAATGACATCCCGATTATTTTCTTTAACAGGGAGCCGGTTGATGAGGATTTAAATCGCTGGGATAAGCTGTACTATGTCGGGGCCAAGGCAAAGCAGTCAGGTCAGATGCAGGGGGAACTAATTGCCGATTATATAAAGAATAATCCGGGTGTGGATAAAAACGGTGATGGCAGGATACAGTACGTCATCCTGGAGGGAGAGATGGGACATCAGGATGCCATCGTCAGGACAGAGAGTGTGACAGAGAGCATGAAGAATAACGGTCTTCAGATAGAAAAGCTGAGCTGTCAGATAGCAAACTGGAATCGTGCTCAGGCGCAGAACCGTATGACACAGCTTATAGGTCAGTATAAAAACAGCATAGAGCTGGTTATTGCAAACAACGATGCAATGGCACTCGGAGCGATAGACGCATACGAAAAGCTTGGTGTGACGGAGTCGAATGTACCTGCATTTTTTGGAGTGGACGGCACAGACGATGGGCTTGAAGCAGTGCAGCAGTCGAAGCTTGCGGCAACAGTCTACAATGACAAGGAGGGACAGGCAAGGGCTATGGCTCAGCTTGCTTATCTGGCAGCCACCGGGGGCAGCATGAAAAACATAAAGTTTGAGGACAAAAAGTATGTTTATCTGCCGTATGAGAAGGTGACCCCTGACAATGTAAATGAATTTGTGAAGGATGAATAGTGAGCTTATTTATGCTCGTTCCTCCACTCCCTCGGAGCCACTCCGTAGATATTTTTAAAGGCGCGTGAGAAATGAAGCTGATTTTCGTATCCAACTGCAGAACCAACATCTGCGATGGATAAGGAGGTCAGCTTTAAAAGCTCTGTGGCCTTTATCATACGATAATTCATGAGAAATTCCTGAGGTGAATGTCCAACGGAATTTTTGAAAATTTTGCCCAGATAGCTTCGGTTTATGCCGCAGACTTTGGCAATATCTTCGATTGAGATATCATTCTGAAAATTCTGCTCGATATAATTCATCGCTTCTTTTATATAAAAATCACTCATTTTTCCACCTGGAACGAGTTTTGATGATTTGGCTGACTGCATCAGATAATCCAGAAAAAGGTACATATGCCCAATCAGGTGATATGGTGATTCTGAGGGGTGCCTTGTGATGTAGAGCATTTCCTCAACAAGCTTTTCGCGGATATCCTTTGAGTGTGTGTGATATACAGGATTATTTTTGGTAAGCTCTGTTGTGGTGAGAGCCTCCTTGACGCGCAGACCGTCAAACTCAATCCATATGTATTCCCAGGGAAGCTTGTCATCTGCGATATAGGTATTTATCTGGCCGGGAAAAATCAGAAAGCCCTGCCCGCTTTTTATGTTGTAGGTTTGTGTAATGCCCTTTGCATTATCGGCCATCAGAGTGCCGGTGCCGGACAGTACATAGTGGAATAGATAGTGGTTTCTTGTGGCAGGACCAAATGAGTGTCCCGGTTCGCACTGCTCGTGGCCGAACTGGTACATACACAAATCTATGAAATTTACATTTGGAAAAATATTGAAGGAAAGCTTGTCCATGTGAGGCACTCCTTATTGATTAATACTATAAATATACCTTTATGCGACATTATATGCAATTATAGCATATTTTATAGCATATTGGTATAAAAAAGCAAAAATAAAGGTATTTATTGTATGCATAATGGTATGTTATAATCGGTTTATCAGGAAAAAGAGCAAATAAAACAGAAAAGGAGTGAAAAAATATGGCAAAAAGAAAGATTTGTCAGGCTATGGCGGTTGTGCTGGCACTCGGAATGTGCACGACAGGACTGACCGGATGTGGAAATGAAAAGCGGGCGGACGGAAAAACTGAGATTGAGGTTGTTTCTTATAAGCCGGAGGCTGTTAAGGCTTTCGAGAAGATTGAGAAGCGATTTAATGAGACTCACGATGATATTCACCTGACTATCTCATCTCCGAATGAGGCTATGACTATTTTAAAGACACGTTTCATCCGTGAGGATTATCCGGACATCATTGCAATAGGTGGAGATATCAATTATTCAAATTTCCTGGATGCAGATTTGTTTGAGGATATCTCAGATCTGGATGCAGTGGACAATGTAAAAGAGGCATATCTGGATATGGACAAGGAGCTTGAGTTCATTCCAAAGGATGGCACCTATGCACTTCCTTACGCCGCAAATGCAGCAGGAGTACTTTACAACAAGGATATGTTTGCGGAGAATGGCTGGAAGGTGCCTACAACCTGGAGTGAGTTTACAGCACTGTGCGATGAGATAAAGGAAAGCGGAACACTTCCTTTGTATCTGGGCTTTAAGGATACATGGACCTGTCTGGCACCGTGGAATGCCCTTGCAGTAGGTCTTTGTGATTCAGACACCTGTAATCAGGTAAATATGGGAAATACGACATTTGAGGAGGCATATTCTCCGGTTGCCGACAAGATACGCACGTTGCTTGATTATGCAGAGGAAAATCCATATGCTTACAGCTACAATGACGCATGTACAGCCTTTGCCAGAGGTGAATCTGCCATGTACACGATAGGAAGCTATGCTATTCCTCAGATTAAGTCGGTTAATCCTGATATGAATATCGGTTCATTTACTTTCCCGGCAAATGATAATGAGGCTGACAATGTGTTAAATTCAGGAATAGATTTACAGTTTTCAGTTATGAAGGCCTGCAAAAATAAGGAAGCAGCATACGAGGTGCTTGAATATCTGTACAGCGATGAGACAATTCAGACATATCTGGATGACCAGGGCGGAATTGCCTGCAAGGATGGAGATTTCGCAATACCTGATACACTGGAGGATATGCAGGAGTATATAAAGGACAACCGTATGTCGGATTATCAGGATCACCATTATCCAAGCGAGATGAGCGTGGATGCCATGATTCAGACATATCTGCTTGACACAGGTGACAATGCAAAGGAAAAGTTCTTAAAGAAATTTGATTCAGACTGGGAGCGTTACAACAGAGATCTGATTCGTGAAGTACAGGATTACCAGAAGGAACAGGAGGATGCAAAATGAAAAAGAAAATGTCAAATAGGGACAAGACATTCTGGGCAGTTGTGATACCTGTTGTGGTTTTATTTTTCGCATTTAACACACTGCCGATGATAAAGGGTGTGATTTACAGCTTTACAAACTACAAGGGCTATGGCTCATATGATTATGTCGGACTTAGAAACTATACAGACCTGTTTACCGATGCCAGAGTCGGAAAGAGCTATCTGTTTACCTTTAAATATGCGATTGCAGGAACCGTACTTGTAAATGTATTAAGCCTTGTGATGGCGGTTGCGTTAAACAGCAATATCCGCGGCAAGAGTGCATTAAGAGGTGTTTATTTCGTACCGAATATCCTTGGCGGACTGGTTATTGGTTACATTTTCAGCTTTATTTTTACATATATTCTGCCGGTAGTAGGAAATACCTTCAACATCGGTTTCTTACAAAACAGTATTCTGGCGAGTGAAAAATATGCATGGATTGGTGTGCTGATTGTCGGGGTATGGCAGGCAGTTGCCATGAATACCATCATTTATATATCCGGACTGCAGACAGTGCCTGAGGATGTTTACGAAGCCAGCATGCTCGACGGAGCAGGCAAATGGAAACAGTTCTGGAAGGTTACATTTCCACTCGTTATGCCGTTTGTTACAATCAATCTGGTGCTCAGCACAAAGAACTTCCTCATGGTATTTGACCAGATTATGTCATTGACAAAGGGCGGCCCGGCGCAGAGCACTGAGTCAATCTCATACCTGATTTACAGAAATGGTATGGATGGAGGACAGTTTGGCTTCCAGAGTGCAAACGCAGTAATTTTCTTTGTTGTAATTGTGGCTATTTCACTATTCCAGATGGGCGTTATGAATAAGAAGGAGGAGCAGTTATAATGAAAAAACAAAAAACAAACTGGGTACTTACCATCGTTTTAATATTGGGAACCTTAACCGTATTTTTCCCGCTGTATATGGCTGTTATCATCGCCTTCAAGAAACCGAGTGAGATGACAAATGATGTCGCAGGAGCTCTTTCATTCCCTTCAAAGTGGAGCTTTTCAAACTTCACAGAGGCTATGAAGGTGACTGATTTCTGGCATTCTCTCGGAAACAGCTTACTTATCACTATTGTGACCATTGTTCTCGCAATCATTATCCATTCGATTGCAGGATATGTTATCGGACGAGGCATGGCAAGGAAAAAGAGCTTCCGTTTCATATATCTTTACATTGTAAGCGGTATGTTTGTGCCATTCTCAATTCTCATGATGCCTCTTGTAAAGCAGACTGCGCAGATGGGACTTGGAAACAGGGCAGGAGTTATCATTTTATATCTTGTATTTTACATGCCAATGAATGTATTATTATATAGTGGATACTTGAAAAATATCCCTATGGCACTTGAGGAGGCTGCAGACATCGATGGCGCAAGCACATGGACAACATACTGGAGAGTTGTATTTCCTATGATGAAGCCTATGCATGCGACAGTAGCCATCCTGACAGCACTCGGTACCTGGAATGATGTTATGACACCGCTTGTCATCATGTCAGGAACAGGACAGAATACACTGCCGCTGGCACAGCTGAATTTCCAGACACAGTTTGGAACCAACTACAATCTGGCATTTGCATCATATATTCTGGCTTTGATACCGATACTTATATTCTATATAATCTGCCAGAAGCAGATATTAAACGGTGTTGCAAACGGTGCAATCAAGGGATAATTTTTAAACACTATTTTAACAATAATATGGGGTGATTCTATGGCAATTATATTTAATCCAAACAAGAAAATTTTTACTTTACAGACAGCTCACACCACATATCAGATGCAGGTAGACAGACTTGGCTATCTGCTGCATCTGTACTACGGAGCAAAAAGCACAGGCGATATGGACTATATGCTGACATATGCTGACAGAGGTTTTTCAGGCAATCCTTACGCAGCAGGAATGAACCGTACATATTCGCTTGATACACTGCCACAGGAGTATCCGACTCTTGGAACAGGTGATTTCAGAAATATTGCGCTTGATATCAAAAACGAACAGGGTACTGAGAGTGTTGAGCTTCTTTATAAGAGTCATGAAATCAGAGACGGAAAATACGCTCTAAAGGGACTTCCGGCAGTGTGGGCATCTGATGATGAAGCACAGACTCTTGAAATAGTTCTTAGCGATGATATCGCAGGCGTTGAGGTGCATCTGCTTTATGGTGTGCTTGAGGCTTGTGATGTCATCACAAGAAGTGTGCTCATTAAAAATACAGGCAGTGGGGATATTACAATTGAAAAGGCTCATGCTGCCTGTCTGGATATGGTTTACGGAGATTATGATGTAATCAGATTCTACGGTAAGCATGCCATGGAGCGCAATCTTGAGCGCACACACTTAGGACACGGCACACTTTCATTCGGAAGCCGCAGAGGAACCTCAAGCCACCAGTACAATCCGGCGGTTATTCTCGCACAGCGCGATACTACAGAAAATGCAGGAGACTGCTATGGTATGCTTTTTGTATACAGTGGCAACTTCTCATGTGAGGCAGAGAAGGACCAGATTAACCAGACACGCCTTTTAATGGGGCTTTCCGATGAACTGTTTTCATATCCGCTTGCGGCAGGAGAGACATTTACAGTGCCTGAGGTGATCATGTCATACTCGGCAGACGGTTTCTCACAGCTTTCACATCAGTACCACACCTGCATCAGTGAGCATGTGTGCAGGAGCAGATTTGCACATGAGGTAAGACCGGTGCTCATCAATAGCTGGGAGGCTGCTTACTTTGACTTTACAGGCGATACGATAGTAGACCTTGCAAAGGAGGCGGCATCACTGGGCATAGATATGGTGGTCATGGATGACGGCTGGTTTGGAAAGAGAGATGATGATAATTCATCACTCGGTGACTGGTTTGTGAATGAGAAAAAGCTTGGCGGAACACTTTCTGAGCTCATCGACAGAGTGCATGCGCAGGGAGTGAAGTTTGGAATATGGATTGAGCCTGAGATGGTAAATGAGGACAGTAATCTGTACAGAGAGCATCCTGACTGGGCTATCCAGATTCCGGGAAAGCTTCCTGTACGCTCAAGAAACCAGCTTCTTTTAGACTTTTCGAGAAAAGAAGTCAGGGACAATATTTTCGATCAGATCTGCGCAGTGTTTGACCAGGGAAAAATCGACTACGTGAAGTGGGATATGAACAGAAGCATGGCTGACGTATATGCAGGAAATCTTGCATACGACTACGTGCTTGGAGTGTATGATTTTATGGAGCGTCTGGTGACAAGATATCCGGATATACTTCTTGAGGGCTGCAGCGGTGGCGGTGGACGATTTGATGCAGGCATGCTCTACTACAGTCCACAGATATGGTGCAGTGACAATACAGATGCCATAAACCGTACAAGAATACAGTATGGCACATCGTTCTTCTACCCGGTATCATCCATGGGAGCGCATGTATCGGCAGTGCCAAATCATCAGACCGGCAGAGTGACAAGCCTTAAAACAAGGGGCATCACAGCCATGGCAGGAACCTTTGGCTATGAGCTGAATCCGGCCCTTCTGTCGGATGAGGAAAAGGAAGAAATCAGAGAGCAGATCAAGACCTTTAAGAAGTATGAGATGCTTATAAATGATGGCACATACTGGCGCCTTACAAGCCCATTTGAGGATGAGGTGGCTGCGTGGATGTCTGTCTCAAGGACAAAGGACAGGGCGCTTGTGAGCGTGGTTCGTCTGTATGCGGAGGCAAACGCGGCTGCTTGCTATGTGAAGCTTAAGGGCTTGGAGTCGGATGCAGTATATATTGAGGAAAATACCGGCAGGCAGTACACAGGTGCAGCACTGATGAATGCCGGAATACCGCTTCCGTTTGCCGTAAAGGAGTATGAGGCATATCAGTTTTCATTTATCAGGCTTGATGAGGCAAAGAAGCTGTATGATGAGATAAAGAAGGTGTGCGGCAATCTAAAATTAAGTGAGGCTGACACTGCAGATAGTTCTTCTGATAAACGTATTGTAATAAGCATCTACGGCGGCTCAGGCTCAGGAAAGACAACGATTGCAGCAGCCCTGCAGCAGTATTTTTTGAAGGATAATACAGCCTGCTATGTGCTGACTGGGGACAATTATCCACACCGTATCCCGATGAGAAACGACGAAGAACGCCTTAATGTGTATAACGAGTCCGGCGAGGATGGCTTACGTGGATATCTTGGAACACCTAAGGAGATTGACTTTGACAGGATTAACAAGGAGCTTTCAGAGTTTAAGGCAGGAAAAGATATAATTGAGATAAAGCATATGGGCCGCCAGGACGGTGATATCTCATATGATGAAACTGATTTTACAGGAATTAAGGTGCTCATCCTGGAGTGGACCCACGGAGGAAGCGAATACCTTAAGGGTGTTGATATACCTGTATTTTTGGAGAGTTCGCCTGAGGAGACTAAGGCGCGCCGCATTAAGAGAGGACGTGACGAAAACGCCGCAAGCCCTTTCATATGCCGCGTGGTAGAGTTGGAGCAGGAAAAGCTTGATTTACAGAGTAAAAATGCGCGTATAGTAGTTGGAAAGGATGGCAAAGTCTATGAACAATAAACCTATGCTTAACGCATATCCTGACAGTCTGGGCGGTAAGCTTTCCGATATCGCAGCGCTGCTCAAAAAGAAGGAAATGCAGGACACATTCTCATCATTTTATATTCTGCCAAGCCTGTATCATTCGGATTTGGATCGCGGATTTTCGGTCGTGGACTACAATTTGAATGAGGAGCTTGCGACAATAGAGGATTTATCGCAATTGAAGGAGCTGGGGATTGACTTAAAGCTTGACTTTATTTTAAATCATGCTTCGGCACAGTCACCACAGTTCAAGGATCTTGTGGAAAAGGGCGATGAGTCGGAGTACCGGGATTTTTTCATAGACTGGAACAAGTTCTGGGAAGGTCATGGAGTCATGACGGACGAGGGCTACATACAGCCTGATGAGTCATGCTTAAAGCAGATGTTTTTCAGAAAGCCGGGGCTTCCGATTCTCATGGTGGAGTTTCCGGATGGACGAAGGGTGCCATACTGGAACACGTTTTACCAGGAGGTGCATGGCAGAGAATATCTGGGGCAGATGGATTTAAATATAAAGTCCGAAAAGGTATGGGATTTCTATCGTGAAACACTTGAAAAAATAGCATCCTACGGTGCGGCTATTGTGCGGCTCGATGCATTTGCCTATGCGCCTAAGGCACCGGGGAAAAAGAATTTCCTGAATGACCCTGAGACCTGGGAATTTCTACAGCAGATCCATGAGATTGCAGCTCCGCTCGGGCTGACTCTGCTGCCTGAAATACACGCGGCATATGAGGAGAAAATATACAAAACCCTTGCAGATAAGGGCTATGCCACATATGATTTCTTTTTACCGGGACTGGTAATTGACGCGATTGAGAACAGGAGAGCAGATTACCTTGCAAAATGGGCGCGTGAGGTTGTGGATGATAAAATCTCCACTGTCAATATGCTTGGCTGCCATGACGGCATACCTCTTCTGGATTTAAAGGGTCTGCTTCCGGAGGACGATATTCGCTCGCTTATAGATTTGATTGTATCTCGTGGCGGCATGGTCAAAAATCTTCATGGACAGAAGAATATATATTATCAGGTCAATGCCACATATTACAGTGCGCTTGGTGAGTCTGACAGCAAAATGCTTCTGGCCCGTGCTATTCAGATGTTCATGCCGGGCAAGCCGCAGGTATGGTATCTGGACCTCTTTGCAGGCAAAAATGACCATGAGGCGGTAAGACGTGCAGGGGAATCAGGACATAAGGAAATCAACAGGACAAACCTCAGTGCTTCCGATATTGAGGAGGCGCTAAAAAAGGATGTTGTTGCAAAGCAGCTTGAGCTGCTTCGCATGAGAAACACCCATAAGGCGTTTGAGAAGGGAGCTGTCATCACAGTAGCAGGAGAAGGACCAAAGCTTTCAATCCGCTATGATAACGGTGAAGCATATGCGCTTCTAACGGTGGATTTTGAAGCCGGAGCGTATGAGATAGAGCTGAGCTGATGAAATCAGATTACTCATATATAATGTGTTTAGCAGATGTGCAAACTCACAATCGAAAAAACGATTGTGAGTTTTTTTATAAGAAAAATCATTTAATTGACTCGTAAAAGTATCAGCTATAAGGTATAATAAAAATATAGAAAAGACAGGTATCGAAAAGGAGCAGACACTATGGGAACATATCTGAACAGCATAACACCATATACATTGTATAAAAGTGAGAGCTTAAGTCCGTATTTTGTGGATAAAACACTTATGCTTAGGGAATTGTTTCCGTATGTAAGTGCAGGAAATCGTCATATTTGTATTACCAGACCGCGTAGATTTGGCAAAACAATTATGGCAAATATGATTAGCTCCTTTTTTCAGAAAGCATCGGATTCGAGTGATGTTTTTGATAGTCTTACAATATCACAGGTGGATGACTATAGAAGATATAAAAATCAATATAATGTCATTCGCATAGATTTCAGTAAAATGCCAAGAAACTGTGATTCATATACACAATATATCGAGCGCATAGAAGCACTTTTGATTGAAGATGTAAAGGAAGCATTTCCACAGGTTAAAATAAATGAGGCAGATGCAGTCGGAGACATTCTTGAGAGTGTATTTGTGCAGTGTGGTGAGAAATTTATATTTGTATTGGATGAATGGGATTTTATATTCCACAGAGATTTTATAAATGAGATTGATAAAGAAAAATATGTGGCATTTTTAAGTAATCTTTTGAAGGATCGCCCATATGTGGTTCTTTCATATATGACAGGCATTTTACCTATTGCAAAATATTCCAGTGGTTCTGAGCTTAATATGTTTGCAGAGTTTACAATGGTAAATTCACCGATGTTTGGAGAGTATTTTGGATTTACCGATGATGAAGTGGATGATCTGTACAGACGCTATATTGTAGAGTGTGACAGGCAGCATAAGGAAAAGAGCGTGACGAGGAAAGGACTCCGTGACTGGTATAATGGTTACTATACAAAGTCGGGGGAACGTGTTTACAATCCACGTTCAGTGGTATTTGCATTGCAGTTTAACAATCTTGCAAATTACTGGACAAGCTCGGGACCATATGATGAGATATATTATTATATCAGAAATAATATTTCTGATGTCAGGGATGATCTGGCACTTATGATATCCGGTGAGTCCGTGACTGCAAAAATACAAGAGTATGCGGCAACATCAATGAATCTTTCAACAAGAGACGAGATATATTCTGCAATGGTAGTGTATGGATTTTTAAGCTATCTTAATGGAAAAGTGTGCATTCCAAACAGAGAGCTGATGGAGAAATTTGATGAGCTTCTTGTAAAAAATGAGTCATTGGGATATGTATACCGTTTAGCAAAAGAGTCCGAGAAAATGCTTAAGGCAACCTTGGCAGGGGACACGCTGACCATGGAAAGGATACTGGAATTTGCGCATAACACGGAGGTGCCTCTGCTATCGTATAATCATGAGACAGAGTTATCTGCAATAGTTAATCTGGTATATCTTGCAGCAAGGGATAGTTATCGTGTGGAGCGTGAGGATAAGGCCGGAACAGGATATGTAGATTTTATTTTTTATCCATATGATACAACTGCAGATTGTATAATCCTTGAATTAAAAGTAGATCATACTCCGGATGAAGCAATTGCACAAATCATAGATAAAAAGTATGCACTTAAATTTATGCCTAAACTTGCAGGGCAAAAGATATACACAGGAAGGATACTTGCGGTTGGAATTGGTTATTGGAAGGAAAGTAAAAAACATAGCTGTAAAGTGGAAGAAATATTGAAATAACAAAGGAGAACGTTTAAAGATGATAAGAGGTGATAAAGGCTAATGGAATACGAGCACATAACCCACTCCTTTAAGCCTGTCTATGACGAAAACAGCCGAATCCTCATCCTCGGAACGCTTCCATCCGTAAAATCCAGGGAAAACAATTTCTATTACGGACACAAGCAGAACCGTTTCTGGAAGCTGCTTGCGTATCTATTGGATGAACCGGTGCCGGAGACGATAGATGAGAAAAAATATATGCTGTTTAAAAATCATATAGCTATATGGGATGTGATACAAAGCTGTGACATCAGGGGTTCGAGCGACAGCAGTATCAGAAATGTAACACCAACGGATATAAGAAAAATCCTTGAAACATCCGATATAAAACAGATATATGCAAACGGAAATAAAGCAGGGGCGCTTTATAAGAAATATCAGCTTCCTCTGACAGGAATGGAGGCAGTTACATTGCCGTCCACAAGCCCTGCAAATGCGGCATGGTCATTTGAAAGGCTATGCGAAGCATGGACACGGATACTTGTAAACCTTTAGAGATTTATATATAGAGGTAAAATTTACTTATGAAAACAATAGAATTTGATACACATTTTTACAAAAAGCTGTGGACACTCATGATTCCTATAATGGTGCAGAATCTGATGCTGGCGCTGGTGGCGGTGGCAGATGCTTTCATGCTTGGAGGACTGGACCAGAACTATATGTCAGCGGTTTCGCTTGCCACACAGATACAGTTCATCCAGAATATGTTTCTATCAGCAGCTACAGCAGGGCTTGCAATACTCGGAGCGCAGTATTGGGGCAAGCAGGACATAAAGGCGCTCGATGACATATTCGCTCTTGCAATCAGGATATGTGGCATAGTATCGGTGCTGTTTTTCGTGGCATGTGCAATTTTTCCACGATATCTGATGCTTATTTTCACAAACGAGCCGGTGCTTATAGATTATGGTGTAAGCTATCTGAAAATAGCTTCTTTTTCATATTTATTAACAGGTTTTTCGCAGTGTTATATAGTCATGATGAAGATATCAGAGCACGCGGGTACTGCGGCGGCAGTCAGCTCAATTACAGTGCTTATAAACATAATGCTCAATGCCATATTTATCTATGGTGCATTTGGCATCGAGAGCATGAATGTGAGGGGAGCGGCACTTGCCACACTCATATCAAGAGTAGTGGAGCTTATGCTTTCAATCACATTTTCGTACAGACCGGGATATATCAGGCTTAAAATCCGGGGGCTTTTTGCAAGGAACAAGGAGCTGTCAGCAGATTTTATGAGGTGCTCCGGACCGATTCTCGGAGCAAGCCTTGTATGGGGCATAGGCTTTACATCGTACTCTACATTTATGGGACACATGGGAACAGATGCGGCAGCGGCCAACTCCGTAGCAGCGGTTGTGCGTGATATCATTTGCTGTCTCAGTGCAGGTATATCAAGTGCAGCAGGCATTATGATAGGAAATGAGCTTGGCGCAGGAAATTTAAAGCGTGGAAAAGCATATGGCATCAGAATGGCAAAGCTGTCATTTTTGTGTGGAGCTGTTATGACAGTGCTTATGGCGGTTTCAGCACCGGTGATTTTACATTTTGTAAAGCTCACACCGCAGGCTGCAGAGTATCTGAAGCAGTTATTCGGTGTACTTGCTTTCTACATGATTGGACGATCGGTAAATGAAATAATCATAAACGGTGTCTTTGGTTCGGGAGGAGATACGATGTTTGATATGTACTCTCTTGCTGTTACGATGTGGGGCATAGCAATACCGCTTGCAGTTGCAGGCACATATTTTTTGAACTGGCCGGTGGTTGTGGTATATGCGTGCACCTGCGTGGATGAGGTTGGAAAGATACCGTGGACACTCATACATTTTAAAAAATACAAGTGGGTAAAGGATTTGACAAGATAATGAGAAAATGTATGAAAACAAGCGTGTGCGCAGGGAGTAGGTCGGATTTAGCGCTAAACTAATTTGAACAAAAAGAGGATATCGAATTGCGGCATCAGCTGTCAAGGGATAACGTAATTTATATGAGAGGGGGTATTTCATGCAGGAAATATACAGAGTAAAGACAAGTCCAGTGGCATTATCGGACAATATGATAATAGGTGAAAAATACAGGATTACATTCCTGACAGAGGCGCTTGTCCGTCTGGAATACAGTGAAGATGGCGTATTCGAGGATAGGGCAACACAGACAGTATTGTTCAGGGATTTTCCAAAGACCGGCTATCATGTGGTGCGCAACGCTGATGGAATTGAGGTTCATACATCAATGCTGCACCTGATATATAATGAGAAGGAGTTCTCATCACACGGACTGAGTATACAGATTAAGGGAAACCTGAGCGCATATCACAGCATCTGGCATTATGGCGAGAAGGTGCATGATTTGCAGGGTACAGCGCGTACACTTGATGACGTAAACGGAGAGGTTGAGCTTGGACACGGTGTCGTTTCACGCTTTGGATATTCAATTCTTGATGACAGTAAATCACAGATTTTACTTGACGATGGATGGATTGAGCCAAGAAAAAAAGGTGTGTCTGATTTGTATTTCTTTGGATATGGACATGATTATAAACAGGCGCTCAATGATTTTTACAGGCTTTGCGGCAAGACTCCGATGCTTCCGCGATACGCACTGGGAAACTGGTGGAGCAGATATTATAAATACTCAGAAGAAAGCTATATGGAGCTGATGGACAAATTCGATGAAAAGAATATCCCGTTCACAGTAGCCGTAATAGATATGGACTGGCATCAGGTTGATGTGGACCCTAAATACGGAAGCGGATGGACAGGATATACCTGGAACAAAAAGCTTTTCCCGGATCCGAAGCGCTTTCTTGGAAAGCTCCATGACAGAGGAATGCATACTACCCTGAATGTGCATCCAGCGGATGGTGTGCAGGGCTGTGAAGAAATGTATGTTGATATGGCAAAGGAAATGGGCGTGGATTATGAAAATGAGGACCCGGTTGTATGTGACCCGGCAAGCCCAAAGTTTATGGAGGCATATTTTAAGTATCTTCACCATCCGAGAGAGGCTGAAGGTGTGGATTTCTGGTGGATTGACTGGCAGCAGGGCAGCAACTGCAAGGTTGAAGGATTGGATCCGCTATGGATTTTTAATCATTTTCATTATCTCGATAATAAAAGAGACGGCAGGCGTCCAATGACATTTTCGCGCTATGCAGGTCCGGGAAGCCATAGATATCCGATTGGATTTTCGGGAGATACACATATTACATGGGAGTCGCTTGATTTTCAACCGTATTTTACAACGACAGCGACAAACATCGGATATGGATGGTGGAGCCATGATATTGGCGGACATATGCTTGGCTACAAGGATGATGAGCTGACAGCCAGATGGACACAATACGGTATATTCTCTCCGATAATGCGTCTGCACAGCTCATGCAGCGAATTTAACGGCAAAGAGCCGTGGCGATTTAAAAAAGAGACTGAGGAAGCGATGGAGGCAGCGCTCAGACAGAGGCATTGTATGATTCCGTATCTGTATACCATGAATTATCGCAGCTATGCAGAGAATATGCCGCTGATTGAGCCTATGTATTATGAGTATCCTGAAAATGCAGAGGCTTATGAGGTAAAGAATCAGTATTTCTTTGGCAGCCAGCTTATGGTAGCACCTGTTACAACTCCACGTATTAAGGGACTTAATGTGGCAAAAACCAAAGTATGGTTCCCGGAGGGCATCTGGTATGATATCTATACAGGCATGCGCTATGATGGTGGAAGAATGCTGGAGGTTTACAGGGATTTGAGCAGCATACCTGTGTTTGCGAAGGCTGGAGGCATACTTGTGTGTGCAGATGCTGATGAGCTTGATGCAAGATCTGTTATCAAAAATCCTGATGTATTATGTGTCAGGGTATTCCCGGAGGCTGATGGTGAGTTTGAGCTATACGAGGATGACAATGAATCCTGCGGATATGTGGATGGCAGATGTGTGACCACAGATATGAAATATTCTGCGGATAAAGATATGTTTGTCATTTCTCCGGCAGATGGAGATACATCATTAATACCTGACAACAGAACCTATAAGCTTGTCTTTGAAAGAAGAACCGAGGCAGCAGCCGATAAGGTAAAGGTATCCGTGGATGGTAAAGAGGTATTGGCAAAGAATAAATATGATAAAGAAAACAGAAAGCTTATCGTTACTGTAAATGCATCGACAGAGAGCGAAATAAGTGTTGCAATATCGAAAGACACAGTAGCGCTTGATAATCAAATCGAAAAAAGATGCTTTGATTTCCTGAATCAGGCAGAGATAGGCTTTGTGCTAAAGGATGAAATCTACGGTCTTATTACATCGGGAAAGAAAACAACAGTGATTTTATCAGAGCTCAAGGCAAAGGAGCTTGATACAGAGCTGTATGGTGTATTGACAGAGATACTTACAGCCTGAGCCAGTCACCGGTCATACTAGGTGTGACCGGTGACTTTCTTTGTTGTAAAAATTAAAAATGGATGATACTATTATAGTAAACAGAAGTTTTTTTATAAGAAACATCAGGAGAAACTATATAATTCAAGGGAGGATTATGCAATGGGAAATTCATATAAGAACTGTAAAATACAGGACAACACAGCAGAGCTGATCTATGAGAACGGCAGTCTGTTTGTTACTATATTTGAAAACAACATAGTGCATGTTGCACAAAAACCCGGCATCGAAAGTGTTGCAATAGAGGAGGGCTTTATTCCGAAGGCTGCCACACCGGACATAACCTGCAAGGATACGTCTGATGCCAAGGGAACCGCAGCAGAAGCCGGTGTAAGCGATGCAGCAGTTAAAGCAGTCATAAGTGCAAGGGATATTACTGTAAATGTGAAGGATAACGAGAAGCTTGATATTTATTACAAAGGGAAGCTTGTACTTTCAGATTATGAAAAAGCACGCAAAAAGAGTGAGAAGAATCCGTACGAGGATCTTGCCATCGCAGAGCTTGAGGGACATACTGTCGGGAAAGATGAAGAAAAAACTGACTCTGTTACCATCATCAAAAAGCTTGGAAAGGATGATGCTATTTACGGCCTGGGAGATAAGCCGGGATGCCTCAACAAGCGTGGATATTCATATGTAAACTGGAACACAGATGATCCTGCGCCACATGTGGACAGCTTCAAATCGCTGTACAAATCCATACCGTTTTTTATCGTGCTTGGCGATGAATATTGCTATGGAATTTTTGCGGATAATACCTACAAGACAACCTTTGATTTCGGTTATGAAAACACAGATTACTATTTCGTCGAGCATGAGAAGGGCGAGCTGGACTACTATTTTATGCCGGGAAATGATATGGCAGAGGTGGTAGGACTTTATACATCACTGACAGGCACCACACCGCTTTATCAGAGATGGATATACGGCAGCCATCAGAGCCGCTGGGGCTATTACACACAGGATGAGGTGCTTGATATAGCTGACAAATTCCGCGAGCTTGATATCCCATGCGATGTGATACATATGGATATCGATTACATGAACGGCTACAGGGTATTCACCTTTGATGACAAGAAATTCCCGGATGTAAAGGGCCTTTCAGAGAAGCTTGCTGACAGGGGCGTAAAACTCATATCCATCATTGACCCGGGTGTGAAGAAGGATGAGGACTACTTCATGTACAAAGAGGGCATGGAGATGGATGCATTTGCACATGATACAGATGGCAGTGTATATGAAAATGCTGTATGGCCGGGAACATCGGTATTTCCGGACTTCACAAAGCAAAGCGTCAGAAGCTGGTGGGGAGACAAGACAAAGATACTTCTTGAGCACGGTATCAGTGGCATATGGAATGATATGAATGAGCCTGCAAGCTTCAACGGACCACTGCCGGATGATGTGCAGTTTGAGTATGGAGCACATGAAAAGGTTCACAATATTTACGGACATTTTATGGCAAAAGCCACATATGAGGGACTTGCGAAAAATGATGGTGGAAAACGTCCGTTTGTACTTACAAGGGCTGCATATGCCGGAAGCCAGAAATACTGCGGTGGCTGGACCGGAGATAATCACAGCATCTGGGCGCATATAGCACTTTCACTCGAGCAGGTGTGCAATCTGTCAGTCAGCGGACTTGCCATGTGTGGCAGCGATATAGGCGGTTTCGGAAGTGATACTACACCGGAGCTTCTTGTCAGATTTTATGAGGCAGCAGTATTTGTGCCGTTTTTCAGAAATCATTCAGCGATGGGAACACGCAGACAGGAGCCTTGGCAGTTTGACGAGACTACGATAGATGCAGTCAGAAAGACAGTAAAGCTCAGATACAGATTTATCCCATATATCTATGATCTGGCACATGAGTGTGAAAAGACAGGAGCACCTATCGTGCGTCCGCTCGTATACGAGTATCCTGCAGATAAGCATGTGAGAAATATTTCCGATGAATATATGCTCGGAAGCTTTGTGCTGGTTGCACCTGTGATCGCACCGGGCAAGGAGGCAAGAGAGGTTTATCTGCCTGACGGCGACTGGTATGATTACTACACAGGCGAAAAATACAGTGGTGGCAGATATATTTTAGCAGATGCACCACTTGATAAAGTACCTGTCTTCATAAAAGCAGGAGCCATTATCCCTGTTGCAGACGGAGAAATCCGCTCTACAGAGGACATCACAGAGGATAAGATCAGTATACTGACATATCCGGGCAAGGGCAGCTTCGTGCATTATCAGGATGACAATGAGACGTTTGCATACAGAAACGGTGCGTATAATGCTGTTGAGTATACACTGGATGGGGATAAGCTCGAGAAGAAGGTGTTGCATAAGGGTTTGTAAAAATACATAACCTTAAATTTAAAATTCAATATCAACCTCAACAGGGCAGTGGTCTGAACCGAGCACATCGGTATGGATCGCTGCCTTTTGCAGCTTATCATTGATGCGCTTTGATGTGATAAAGTAGTCGATACGCCAGCCTGCGTTCTTCTCGCGAGCCTTAAAACGGTATGACCACCAGGAATATATACCCTCGGCATCCGGATAAAAATATCTGAAGGTATCGGTAAAGCCGGAACCTAAAAGCTCCGTCATTTTAGCACGTTCCTCATCTGAAAAACCTGCATTCTTGCGGTTTGTTTTTGGATTTTTCAGGTCGATTTCATTGTGTGCGACATTCAGATCACCGCACAGTACGACAGGCTTTTGGGCATCAAGAGCCTTAAGGTATTCACGGAAATCATCCTCCCACTGCATACGGTACGGCAGCCTTTTCAGTTCATTCTGTGAGTTTGGAGTGTAACAGGTTACGAGATAGAAATTGTCATATTCGAGTGTGATGACACGTCCTTCCCTATCATGCTCATCAATGCCTATGCCGTAAGATACTGATAATGGCTCATTTTTTGCAAAAATGGCTGTGCCGGAATAGCCTTTTTTCTCGGCGTAATTCCAGTACTGGTGATAGCCTGGCAGGTCAAGGTCAATCTGTCCCGCCTGTAGCTTGGACTCCTGTATACAAAAGTAATCCGCATCTATACTGTTAAAAAAATCAAGGAAACCTTTCTGGACGCATGCGCGCAGTCCGTTTACATTCCACGATATAAATTTCATGTCTTAATCCTCCATATCATTGCAATATCCTAATAAAATAACAAAATCGCATTTTCTTTTTGGCAATTTTACTACAAAATCGCATTTTTTAAAAGAGGTTTGTATCTGCAGATTGAACTTTTTCCATAAAATACGTATAGAGTAAGAAAATACGCAAGTAAAATTTCTTATAGCACATCGCTTCCATCAGGAATCTTTGAGATGATAGTTCGGTTGATCCTGATTAAGAATAATGTCGAAACAGTAAAGGATATCACCTCTGCTATCGGGAAAGCCCACCATACAGCGTGAAGTCCACCAAGCTTTGAAAGGATGTATGCTGCCGGAATTAAAACCACAAGCTGACGCATGATTGATACGATCATGGAAAAGACTGCTTTTCCCAAAGCCTGGAATAATGTGCCGACGATAATACAAAACCATGCAATGAGGAAATGCACTCCGATTATTCTGAGCGCCGGAACACCGATTTTGAGCATATCGTCAGAGGCGCTGAACATTCCAAGAAGCACCTTTGGTATGAACTCAAAGCAGGCAAAGCCAACGAAGAGCAGACAGAATGCGGTTATCAGGCTGACCTTTATTGTCTTAACCATACGCTTTCTGTTCTGTGCACCGTAGTTGAAGGCGATGATAGGTGTGATTCCGTTGTTCAGTCCGAATACAGGCATAAAGAAGAAGCTCTGCAGCTTGAAATAAACACCGAAAACAGCAGCGGCAGTCGATGAAAAGCCGATAAGTATTCTGTTCATGGAATATGTCATTACTGAGCCTATAGACTGCATGATGATTGACGGAATACCGATAGCATAAATGGTTCCCATGATTTTGAAATCCGGGCTGTAGCCCTTGAAGCTCAGGCTGATTTCATGATTGAATTTGTGGTTGCAGGCAAAGGCAACAACGGCGGCTACGCACTGTCCCACAACGGTTGCCACGGCTGCACCGGTAGCACCGAGCTTAGGGAAGCCAAGCAGTCCAAAGATCATGATAGGATCCAGAATGATATTTGTGATGGCACCGCAAAGCTGTGAGGTCATGCTGAAAATAGTTCTTCCTGTCGATGTAAGCACCCTCTCAAAAAAGATTTCCGCAAAAATACCAAATGAAAAAATCATAACAGTACTCAGGTAGCTCACACCCATATCCATGATTTCGATATCAGCATTTCCAATCTGACTCATGTAAAAAGGCTTTACGATTGTAAGTCCGAGAATCAGAAATATTACGTAGCTGAATGCATATAGCACGGCACCGTTGATGCCGATTTTGTTGGCCTCGTCGTATTTATGGGCGCCGAGGGACTTTGAAAGCAGCGCGTTTACACCTACACCTGTACCGGTTGCGACAGCGATGATGAGTGTCTGCAAAGGGAAGGCAAGTGAAACTGCTGTGAGTGCGTTTTCGGACAGCTTTGCAACGAAAATACTGTCCACGATGTTGTATAGAGCCTGTACGAGCATGGAAATCATCATAGGCAAAGACATGTTAAATACAAGTCTGCCTATAGGCATGGTTCCCATCTTGTTTTCTGTTACAGGGGCTGAATTTGTTTCCTGACTCATAATTCCTCCTATTGTAAATGATTGTAATTTAAACTTCCGGCATTATATATGTGGGAAGCTTTAGTTATTAAAATTAAAATCACCGGTAGATTAGCCGGTGTTTAAAATGTGCAACAAAGCGCCAATTACATATAATACCATGACTGCAGAATACTTTCAAGGTATTATATAACTGTTAAATCATATCATAATAGTTAATGAAAAAATGCCTCAAAAAGTATAGCATTGCAGGGTATAAAATACAATAACCGCTTGACAAAATGATAGAGAGATATATAATTAGTTCAAAAATGAATAATTCAAAAATGCACAACAAAGTAGCAAAATAAGAAAGGGAAAGAAGGAATATCACATATGAAATTTAACTTTGAGTTTGCAGAGAAGATTTCGCGAACCTACAGCGATGAGTGCAGACCACTGTGCCATGAGCTGAAGCTTCCGCAGACAGCCTTTGATATACTCATGTTTCTGGCGAACAATCCGGAATATAAGACGGCAAGGGATATAGTTGAAATAAGAAAAATCAAGGCAAATCTTGTGTCTGTAAATGTTGATAAGCTTGTGAATGAAGGGTATCTGGAGAGAAAACCTGTGGAAAATGATAGGAGGAAGACGGAGCTTGTCTGTACAAAAAAGGCCGGGATTGTCATTGAAAGAGGAAGGCGTATACAGCAGCAGTTTACAGCAAATCTGTTTGCAGGGATAGATGAGGAGCAGAAAAAGCAGCTGACGATTGTTATGGAACAGCTTGAGAATAATATGGATGAAATAATCAGGAGGAAATCACACAAATGAGCACATTAATAACTATAATAGTAACATTTTTTGCCGGTATGGGCGCAGGCCTTGGAACCGGCTTTGCGGGACTAAGCGCAGCAGCAGTAATAAGCCCTATGCTCATTACATTTTTGGGAATGGACCCTTATATGGCAGTGGGAATAGCCCTGTCGTCTGATGTACTTGCCAGCGCAGTGTCAGCCTATACATATGGAAAGAACAAGAACCTTGATGTAAAAAACGGGCTCATAATGATGGTCATGGTTTTATGCTTCACGGTTGTTGGAAGCTATGTATCAAGCCTTGTGCCGTCAGCAACAATGGGCAGCTTTTCGGTATTTATGACATTTTTACTCGGAATCAAGTTTATAGTCCGTCCTGTCATGACAACAAAGGAGGCCATGCAGGGAGTTTCAGCTAAAAAGAGAGCTGTCCAGTCAATCATCTGCGGTGTGCTTATCGGATTTATCTGTGGCTTCATAGGTGCGGGAGGCGGTATGATGATGCTCCTCATCCTCACATCAGTGCTTGGCTATGAGCTTAAGACTGCAGTCGGAACGAGCGTATTTATCATGGCATTTACAGCCTTTACAGGAGCTGCCTCGCACTTTGCCATCGGTGGAAAACCGGACGGGTTTGTGCTGATTTTATGTATTGCATTTACACTCCTTTGGGCGAGAATTGCAGCGGTCTTTGCAAACAAGGCATCCGCAAAAACCTTAAACCGTGCCACAGGTATTGTGCTTGTAATACTTGGCATCGTGGTATTTGCATTTTCACTTCTGAGCTGATTTATCCTTTCGGTAATTGTAAAATATTTATTAAAAAAATATAAACGCGCAGTTCGAAATTTTATCACTTTAGTTATGGCTTATCAAGTGGGAAAATAAATAATTAGTGAAACAGCTCTACAATAAATACCGCCACACAGGAAGCCACGGCGACGGTTGTAAGCCCCTTGCCCTTTAATGCAAATATCACTGCCGCGATAAGTCCTGCTGCTGCACCAACCCACCAGTTAGTAGCATAAAACACTGCCGGAATAGTCATGGCGGTTAAAACTGCATACGGAATATAGTATAGAAAAGATCGCACGAAGCTGTTGTTGATCTTTTCTTTTATTGCGATAAAAGGAATAACGCGGATCAGATATGTGGAGCCCGCGAGTATGAGTAAATATATAAAAAATACACTGTTTTTCATTATGTAAAATCTCCTTATACGCTTATTATCAAATATTTAATAAATCATTCCTTATCAGTATCATCTGCAACCGGAAACAGCAGCGAACCGATAACTGCAGCCACAATGGCTACAACAGTGATGGTGATACCGCTTGAAATCCTTGACAAAAACGGTACGTAGTAAAACATGCAGCTAAGCACGAGTGCAAGCAGCACAACAAACACGACTGCACGCGATTTCTTCATCTCAGGAACCACGATAGCCACGAACATGCCATAAATAGCAAGACTCAGCGCACTCATAAGCCTATCCGGCAGAATGCTTCCCAGTATAGCACCTATCAGCGTACCGACAGCCCAGCCTATGTATGGAAGAGTTGAAAGTCCTGCAAAAAAGCTTCTGCTCACAGAATCCTCCTGGCTTGCCACGGCAAAAATTTCATCAGTCATCATAAAGCCGAGTATCCATCTGGAAATTCCGCTAAATCTGGAATCCGCCTTCTGTCCAACCGAAATCGACATAAAGGAATATCTTATATTAATAGTAATCTGTGAAATAAGCATCTGGAAATACTGTCCCGGATGCATCATAATTCCGATGCCTGCAAACTGTCCGGCAGATGTGACAGTGGTCATCGAAATGAGCACAGCCTGCCACCAGGATAGTCCATATGACACCGCCATAATTCCAAAAGTAAATGAAACTGACAGATATCCCAGCGCAATCGGGATTCCTGCTGTCAGTCCTCGTTTATAGTTTTTCATTCTAAATTCTCCTTAGCATAATATAACAACATGTTATTCTAGCATAAATTTCATGAAAATGCACTTTCAAATTGTTTTTGGAAACTACACCTGACTTTAAAATTATGATAAAATAATACAATTAGAGGAAAAAGGTGTTATCGATGTATGCAATTCGATGTATACCTTACTGAACCACATATAAACAAAAATAGAGGAATGGTAAAATGAAGGTTGTAGTAGCAATTGATTCATTTAAAGGAAGCATGACAAGCATGCAGGCCGGGATGGCCTGTAAAGAAGGTATATTGGCGGCAATGCCGAAAGCAGATGTGGTGGTCAGACCACTTGCAGATGGTGGCGAGGGAACTGTAACCGCTTTGGTAGAGGGCATGAATGGCACATATGAACATGTTGATGTAACAGGACCGATGGGACAAAAGGTGCACGCAACATATGGAGTACTTGAGGATGATACGGCTGTTATGGAAATGGCAGAAGCATCAGGAATCACACTTGTTGAAGGTAAACCTGATCCATGGAAAGCGACCTCATTGGGTGTGGGAGAGATGATATTGGATGCCGTGCACAAGGGTTGTCGGAATTTCATAATCGGAATAGGCGGAAGCGCAACCACTGAGGGCGGTATAGGAATGCTGTCGGCGCTCGGCTATGAGTTTTATGATGATGATGACAATATTCTTCCTCCGGTATTTGGCTCGCTTGCAAGGGTAAAAAAGATAAAGGCTGATAAGGTTCCTTCAGAATTGAAGCAGTGTCATTTCAAAATAGCATGTGATGTTACTAATCCACTGTGCACAGAGCAGGGCTGCGTATACATTTTTGGAAAGCAAAAGGGCGTACAGGAGCATGAAAAGGCACAGATGGATAAAATGATGAGACAGTATGCAGACTGTGTTGAGGAGTATGCGGGAAAAAGCTTCAGCGAGACACCGGGAGCAGGCGCTGCAGGAGGTCTTGGCTTTGCGTTTCTTTTTGGACTTGAGAACGTGGAGCTTAAATCCGGCATAGATATAGTGCTAAACGCAATACAGCTTGACAAGGAACTGAAAAATGCCGATATCGTAGTGACCGGAGAGGGCAGGCTTGATGGACAGAGCGCCATGGGAAAGGTGCCTGTAGGAGTGGCAAAAGCAGGCAGAAAAAACGGCTGTAAAGTAATCGCACTTGCAGGGAGTGTCACTGACGATGCAGTGGCATGTAATAAAGAAGGCATAGATGCGTTTTTCCCTATTGTAAGAGGGGCAACAACGCTTAACGAGGCTATGGATATCAAAAATGCTCAAAAAAACATGAAAAATACCGCACAACAAGTTTTTAGGCTTATTGACATCAGCTCGCTTATGGAATAATATATGTTAGTAAAATTATGCGTGGTGCAGGGCATGGGTGAGACATAAAAGCCCTGTATATCATAGAATATTTCAATAAAAAAGGAGAAAAGCAATGGCTAAGGAGAAAAAATTAGTAGAGGCCATCACTTCCATGGAGGAAGATTTCACACAATGGTATACAGACGTTGTGAAGAAAGCAGAGTTGATGGATTATTCATCTGTAAAGGGATGCATGATCTTTAAGCCCAATGGTTATGCCATCTGGGAGAATATACAGAAAAATCTCGATGCAATGTTCAAAGAGACAGGTGTAGAGAATGTATACATGCCAATGTTCATTCCGGAGAGCCTGCTCCAGAAGGAAAAGGATCACGTAGAGGGCTTTGCACCTGAGGTCGCATGGGTCACACAGGGCGGACTTGAGACACTTCAGGAGAGACTTGCAGTAAGACCTACATCAGAGACACTTTTCTGCGAGCTTTTCAGCAAAACAGTACAGTCACACAGAGACCTTCCAAAGGTATATAACCAGTGGTGCTCAGTAGTGCGTTGGGAGAAAACAACACGTCCATTCCTCCGCTCATCAGAGTTCTTATGGCAGGAGGGACATACTGTTCATGCAACAGCCGAGGAGGCAGAGGCACGTACAGTACAGATGTTAAACATCTATGCGGATTTCTGTGAGAAATACCTTGCAATCCCTATGGTAAAGGGAAGAAAGACAGACAAGGAGAAGTTCGCCGGAGCAGAGGCTACATATACAATAGAGGCTCTCATGCATGACGGAAAAGCACTCCAGTCAGGAACCTCACACAACTTTGGTGACGGCTTCCCTAAGGCCTTCGGCATCCAGTACACAGACAAGGACAATAAATTACAGTACTGTCATGAGACATCATGGGGCGTTTCAACACGTCTTATCGGAGCTATCATCATGGTTCACGGAGATGACTCAGGACTCGTGCTTCCACCAAAGATTGCACCAACACAGGTTATGGTCATTCCAATCCAGCAGCAGAAGGACGGCGTCCTTGACAAGGCATACGACCTCAAGGACAAGCTCTCAAAGGATTTCCGCGTGAAAATCGATGCAACCGACAAGACACCTGGCTGGAAGTTCGCAGCACAGGAAGTTCAGGGAATCTCAACACGTATCGAGATTGGACCAAAGGATATCGAGAAAAACCAGTGCGTTATCGTCCGCCGAGACACAAGAGAGAAAATCGTTGTCTCACTCGATGAGGTAAATGAGAAGCTCGCAGAGGTACTTGAGACAATGCAGAATGACATGCTCGAGAAGGCAAAGGCATTCCTTGCAAGCCATATAAACGATGCACACGATTACAATGAGTTCAAGGCAATCGCAGAGACAAAGCCTGGCTTTATCCGTGCTATGTGGTGTGGAGACGAGGCCTGCGAGAACAAAATCAAAGAGGACACAACAGTTACAAGCCGTTGTATGCCGTTTGGTGACCAGGAGCAGATTTCCGACGTATGCGTATGCTGTGGAAAGCCGGCGCACAAACTTGTATACTGGGGCAAGGCATACTAAATTCGCGCCTACGAGAGTTTATTTCGCGAATTAATCATTACTTTTGTATATTATTATGATAAACAGCTCGCCGGAGGGGCGCATTGACGCAGTATACGACTGTGGCGCATGTTCGATTTACGACGTGTCGTGTGTGAGAGTTAATGCCACCTGCGGCTGAAGCTGGCGCAAAAAATACTCGTTCAAGCGTAAGCGCGTTTGATTTTTTCGCGCCTAATAAGCTCTGCCGCAGGAGGTATTTACTCTCACCAGACTAAGGAGTTATGAGAGCATGTGTTACAGTCATATGCTGTGGCAATGTGCCCATTCGGCGAGCGTCATTTAGAATAAAAAAGGAGAACTAAACGATGCGCATAGATTTACCGCAGAATGTCAACTTCATAATAGACACGCTCTACGAGCATGGCTTTGAGGCATATGCGGTAGGTGGATGCGTGCGTGACAGTCTCCTTGGCAGGACACCGCAGGACTGGGATATCACCACATCTGCAAAGCCTGCGCAGGTCAAAGCGATATTTGACCATACGATAGACACAGGGATCCAGCATGGCACAGTCACGGTCATGCTGGAGCATGTGGGCTATGAGGTCACCACCTACAGGATAGATGGAGAGTACGAGGATGCACGCCATCCAAAGGAGGTTACCTTTACCTCCAATCTGAAGCTTGACTTAGAGAGGCGCGACTTCACAATCAATGCTATGGCGTATAATCATAGGATGGGGCTTGTCGATGAATTTGACGGCATAGGAGATTTAAAAGCACATGTGATCAGATGTGTGGGCTGTGCGCACGACAGGTTCAGTGAGGATGCACTCAGGATGTTTCGAGCGGTGCGATTTGCAGCCCAGCTTGGCTTTGATATAGAGGCACAGACTAAAGCAGCCATAAAAGAGCTTGCCCCTGCATTGTCAAAGGTCAGCGCAGAGCGAATCCAGGTGGAGCTTGTGAAGCTTCTGACATCAGACCATCCGCAGATGATGAGAGATTTGTATGAGCTTGGACTCACAGCGGTATTCATGCCGGAGTTTGATGTGATGATGCAGACACCTCAGCACAATAAGCACCATATGTACAGTGTCGGCGAGCATACGCTTCATACATTGGAGCATGTGCGAGCGGACAAAATCCTAAGGCTTACCATGCTGCTTCATGATGTGGCAAAGCCTGTGTGCATTACGACAGACGAGGAAGGCCAGAATCATTTCAAGAAGCATCCGGTTGTGGGAGCTGATATGACAAGAAAGATACTCAGGCGCCTTAAGTTTGATAACAGGACTACAGACTGTTGCTGTAAGCTCGTAAAAGAGCATGATGATCGTCCGGCCATCACGGAGCGCAATGTAAGGCGTGCCATGAGCCGCATAGGAACAGAGCTTTTTCCGCTGTTATTTGAGGTGAAAAGAGCCGATACACTCGGACAGAGCATGTATAGGCGCGCAGAAAAGCTTGAATACATCGCAGAATATGAGCGTGTATACAGGAAAATCCTCGCAGACCACCAGTGTGTATCCAAAAAGGAAATGAAAATAAATGGCAGCGACCTGATTAAAATGGGAGTAGAGCCGGGACCGAAGCTTGGCGATATCCTGGACAGGCTTTATGAGCAGGTGCTTGATGACCCATCGCTCAATGAAGTACAAAAACTTAAAGAGCTTGCGAATAAAATAATAACCTCTCTCATATGATTAAAAAGCATCTGAATAGTTATGATGCATTAATCATATGAGGGGGGATTTTTTTGTATAATCAGCCGGAAGTGGCTTTGGAAAAATATGAGCTTACAGTAAGCAGGATAATAAAGGGCAGAGGAGCATATATATGTGATACAGGCATCGGGCAGAAGCTGCTCGTGCCGTACAGAGGGCATGAACAAAGGGCATGCACCCTGCGGGATACGCTGGCATTTATCCAGAGAAACGGTATGGATGTGGAGCAGATATCACAGACAAAGGAGCAGTGTATCATATCGCTAGATAACTGTGAGGACGCATACATATTGAAGGATTACAGAGCAGGCAGAGAGTGCAGCACGGACAGCATAGATGATATGCGTGGCGGCAGCAGGGCATTAGCGCAGCTGCACAATATATTGGAAAAGTATCCTCTGCCTTCGGATATTGAGGTAGAAAGCCTGCATGAAAAAGCTCAGCGAAAATGTGCGCAGATAGTAAAGCTTAAAAACTACATACTGCGTCGCAGCAAGACAAATGCTTTTGAGCATCTGTTTTATGAATGCTATGAGAGATTCTTAGAGCAGGGGAAGAAATCGGCGGAAATATTGTGTGAACTGGAAAATAGTAAAACGTTGGTTCCGACATACTGTCACGGAGCCTTCAACCAGCACAATGTCGTGTATACACAGTCCGGAAGATGGCTCCCTGTCAATTTCGAGACCATGCATCCGGGATATCCGGAAACTGATATTGCGGAGTACATGCGCAAGATGCTCGAAAAAAATCACTGGGATACAGCGGTTGCAGATGCAATTCTTGACAGCTATTGCAGCGTAAGAAGTCTTGATGATACATCAATGAGACTGCTTCAAGCACTGCTTTTGTTTCCTGAAAAATTTTGTAAGCTCTGCAATCACTATAGCAACTCGCGCAAGTCATGGGTATGCGACCGTGATGTGGATAAGCTTGCACAGCTCATACAGCTAAGCGGGGAGCGCGAGGAGTATCTGCATGCCATAGTGTAAACAGTAATGCATATATATAGTGAATTTAAATGAAAAGTAAATGACTATACGATATATTATTATTGTGGAAAGTCTGTTAAGAAAAGTTCAGACATACATCATTGAAACCGACAGTAAATCATCTGACAGCTCGGGATATAGTCTGATAAATAAAGATATATCAGATTATCTTTCAACATTAACCTCTTTATTAAGTTCAAAGTAAGGTTTTAAGAATGGTAAAAGTACATAAAAGCCTAGGAAATAGCGCATTTTCCTTGACAAACCCCATAAAAACAAGTATATATATTCTTGTAGGTAATTTGGGAATATAGCTCGAATTATATAAATTATGAAAATCCAGAGGAGGAATTTTATCATGAACAAAGCAGATTTAGTTGCAGCTATGGCAGAGAAGGCCGGAGTATCAAAGAAGGACGCAGAGGCATCTTTAAAGGCATTCACAGATGTTGTTGCTGAGGAGTTAAAGAAAGGTGAGAAGATCCAGTTAGTTGGATTCGGTACTTTCGAGGTATCTGAGAGAGCAGCAAGAACAGGAAGAAATCCACAGACTGGCGCTGAGATGACAATTGCAGCATCTAAGGCTCCTAAGTTCAAGGCTGGAAAGGCTTTAAAAGATTCTCTTAACTAATAAGTCAGACTATCCGTAGTAGAAGAATGGGTGAAGCCTTTAAGGCTCCGCCCATTTTTGGCTATATCCACTGAAATCAGGGTAATAGTTATGAATTGATTTATTATTACAAGACACAGAGGTAACAATGAGATTAGACAAATTTTTGAAGGTATCACGTCTCATAAAGAGACGTACAGTGGCAAATGAGGCATGTGACGCAGGCCGTGTCACAGTAAACGGCAGACCGGCAAAGGCATCTGTAAATGTCAAGGTCGGAGACATAATAGAGATAGCGTTTGGACAAAAGACAGTAAAGGTTAAGGTGTTAAATCTCCTTGACACAACAAAGAAGGAAGAAGCAAAAGATCTTTTTGAGTATATATAGGTTATATTTTCATGAATCCCGGCATATATTTACATATGTGATTCCACAGATGGCAGCCATATGTGAGGCTGTTTTTGGGACATATAAAAAATATGTGAGGGACAGGAAATGGAAGAAATATCAGGCACAAAGAGTCATAAGCTTATCTTGAATAATCGCAGAACAGGCAGCTTTACAGGCATTTTGGATGTGCTCTCCTTTGATGTGGGAGAGATACTTTTGGAGACGGAGCTAGGCATGCTTGACCTAAAGGGCAAGGATCTTCACGTAAACAGGCTAAACCTTGAGAAGGGAGAAGCCGATATAGAAGGTGAGATAGACATGATTACGTATTCGAAGGTACCGGAGGTGACCGGAAAAAAAGATAAAATGTTTGGCAGGATATTCAGATAAGCACCTAAGGAGGAATAATGAGTAAACGTCGTGCAAAGAGAAGGGGCGGAACTTTAAGTGTTTCTATCATAGTTATAGCATTTCTTGTGGTTATGGTAGTCCAGGTTGTGCAGCTAAAACAGAAGGAATCTACATATACCGCACAAAAAGCGGAGCTTGAAAAGCAGTACACTAAAGAATCGGAGCGTGCTGATGAGATAGAAAGCATGCAGCAGTATATGCAGAGTGACCAGTACATAGAGGATATAGCAAAGAGCAAGCTGGGACTTGCGTATGACAATGAAATAATCTTCAAGGAAAAGGACAAATAATTTTTGAAGATATAGTTGCGCTTTTTCGTCAAAACCTTCATTTTTGACCACATATAATCGTTGAAAAAAGATGGAGGCAAAAAGATGAGGAGTGCAAATTTAAAAAAGGCCGTGTGGGGGCTTATGGCATTTGCATCCACACTGGTGTGTGTGATGGATTGTTATCCGCTGATACCTGCAGTGTATGGAGTTTATTGTCTGAGCAGTGGGCATACGATTATTTTTTACATAGGATTAATTATTGGAATGGGATACTTTATATCGATACCGTCGATATGTAAGTATCTCTTTATTATTGCGGTGATTTACTTTGGGGAAAGGCTATTTGTGAGAAAAGGCAGTAAAAACGGATGTCTGACAACAGCCGTTGTAGCAGCTTGTGCCACGGCGGTGATGAATCTGTCTGTAACATTTCTGGGAAGGCCGGATACGGATGAGATAGTGTTGTCGGTAGCAGAGAGCCTTGTTGTGTTTTCGATGGCCTTTGTGCTTTGCAGAGCATGCGAATATTTAAGGGCTCTTGAGCACAATGAAAACCCGGTCATAGCAGGACTTCTGCCCGACAGGGAGGAGGCATTTGCCACAGCAGTTTCTGGACTTTCAGGCATTATTTCGACTGCAAATGTCATGGCTGTAAAATGTACGGCAGATAAAATCCCTGATGAGAGTGAGAAAATACAGCTTGAGGTGACAGGGAGACTTTGTGCATGCTGTGAGGGCTGCAGTGTGTGCTGGACAAGCGGGGCTTCGATTTCCGACAGTATAAAAATGCTTGCTGATGCAGTGCGCAAACGTATGAAAACAGAGGACATTGTGCAAAACAGATATGTGGATGGCTGCCCGCACTATACGCGCATGGTGGAAGCCGCCACAGAGGCATTTGCCCGTATTGAGCTAAATGAAGCCTGGTACAGGCGTCTCACGGAAAACAGACGCGTTATAGCCGCACAGCTTGACGCTATGGCAGAGCTCATGGAGAGCTGGTGCAGGGCTGAAAAATGTATTGATAAAAAAAGAAGGCTGCGCCTTTCAAGAGTTTATGTATATACAAAAGAGGCTGGTATACAGGTGGAAAATGCCCATATTTATGAGAACGCAAGGCAGCAGGTATGTATAAAGGCAGATGTCTGCACCAAGATAGATGGTGGGATTGAAATTTCAAAATATGTGCAGGCGGTTTCACGCGCCATGGGAGTGAAGCTCAGGCAAGCACATGGGACAGTTTCAATAATATCCGATGAGAGGACATCTATTGTGCTTTACGAGGAGAATCAGTTCTATGCACTTTCGGGGGTGGCGACCAAAAAAAAGACCGGCTCTCAGGCAAATGGCGACAGCTGCAGCATGTTTCAGCTGGATGATGGCATGTATCATGTATGTGTATCCGATGGCATGGGCTCGGGCAAGCAGGCGCAGGCCGAGAGCACACTGGTGGTGGATTTGCTTGAAAAGCTTTTGGAGGCCGGTTTTAGCAGGGAAAGTGCCCTAAAGCTGATGAACTCTGCCATGGTCATATCGGCGGGCGAGGAGTCCTATTCCACGGTTGATTTTGCCACAATAGACATGTACACAGGTGAGCTTGAGCTGACCAAAACAGGCGCTGCACCGTCATTTATCAAATCAGGGAAACAAGTAAGTGTTATAGAAATTGAATCACTCCCGGCGGGGGTCGATGTCTGGCAGGAGAGCAAACAATCAAAAAATACACTTCAAAGTGGCGATTTCCTTGTCATGGTGACGGATGGTGTGCTAGAATATCTGCATGTAAAGGACAGACAGGGGAAGCTTATGGATATCATCGCAGGCGTCAAAAGCGACAATGCAGGCGTTATGGCACAGGAAATTCTGGACAGGGTGCTGCTTGACACAGGCGGATACGCCATGGATGATATGACTGTAGTTGCAATAGGAATCTGGGAAAAATAATGATTAGACGGACAAAAGATTATATTCTGGAAAACAAGATGATAAACAATCACAGCACGGTGCTTGTTGCGCTGTCGGGCGGTGCGGATTCAGTCTGCCTTCTGCTGCTTTTAAATGAGATAAAAAGACAGTGCGCAGATGAGCTTGATTTTGCGTTGGAGGCAGTGCATGTGGAGCATGGCATCAGAGGAGCCGAGAGCAGGGAGGATGCGAGGTTTGCGTCAGATCTCTGCGAGAGGCTTAACATACCGTGCCATGTGCATTCCGTGGATGTACCGCAATATGCAGCAAGTCATGGACTCGGGCTGGAGGAGGCCGCCAGGATATTGCGCTATGAAGTGTTTGAAGAAGAGGCAGGTAGATATCCCTGTGAACCGGCCAATGCATCAGACCCAAATCAGGATAACAGGAGGCAGGTAGTCGTTGCAGTTGCGCACCATATGGAGGACAACGCAGAGACAGTTCTTTTTCAGATGCTTCGCGGAAGCGGAGCGAAGGGACTATCCGGCATGCATCCGGTTTCTGTGAAGAACGGTGTTACCTATATCAGGCCGCTTTTATCAGCAACACGCGCACAGATAGAGGAATATCTGAAGGAAAACGGACAGGCTTTTGTCACCGATGCCACAAACACTGACACAGCCTACTCCAGAAATAAGCTGCGCCATGATGTGTTTCCACTGCTTTTGCAGATTAATGACAGGGCGATAGAGCATATCAATGAGAGCGCAGGACAGCTAGCGATGATGAATGATTTTTACGAGCAGCAGCTAAAAGAGGCATGTGACAGCATGGTTTCAAAAAAAGAAGGCAGGGTGATACTTGAAATCAGCCGCTTTGAGAGTCTGCATCCGGCATTAAAAAGCGGTGTGGCGCGCGAGTGCATACATCTGGCATCAGGGCGGCTCAAGGACATCACGAGCACACATATCGGTGCACTTGTGAAGCTTGCAGGGCAGCAGTCGGGCAGAAAAATCAATCTGCCATATGGAATTATTGCGGAAAAATCATTTGGCGAGGTGATACTCTGCGCCGGAAGGTGTGACGATGAAAAAGCAGAAATTCAAATTACGCAAAAAGAGCTTGAGGCACTGAGTGCCACGGGAGAGCAAAAAAACATAAAGCTTTCGGCAGATGGCTCATATGTCACACTTTGTATACAAGATTTTAATGGTAAAATGGACGAAATTCCCAAAAAACCATATACGAAATGGTTTGATTATGATAAGATGAAGAAAGGCTTTGAAATAAGAACAAGAAAAGCCGGTGACTATATAATTGTGGATGACGAGGGCCATCATAAGAAGCTGAAGCAGGTATTTACAGGTGATAAAATTCCTGCACAGCAGAGAGCGGGGCTGTGGCTTATAGCCCATGAATCACTGGTGCATGCCATTATCGGATACAGATCCGGCTGTAGCGCACTTGTCACACCACAGACAGGAAAAGTACTTAAGATCACATTTTACGGAGGAAAACAAAATGGATTTTTCAAAGAAATATGATATTTCGGTTTATCTGACAGAGGAGCAGCTCAATAAGCGTATTGCAGAGATTGGAGCGCAAATCACAGAAAAATACAGGGGACAGTCAGTATATCTCATTTGCATACTCAAGGGCTCAATATTCTTTACCACTGAGCTTGCAAAGAGAATTGATTTGCCTATGACTATGGATTTCATGTCGGTATCCAGCTATGGCTCAGGCACAGAGTCATCAGGCGATGTCAAGATTAAAAAGGACCTTGAGCATTCTATCGAGGGAGAGAATGTCATCATCATAGAAGACATCATTGATTCGGGAAATACTCTTAGCAGGCTTTCAAAGCTCCTTGCCAAAAGAAACCCGAAGAGTCTCACAATCTGTACACTTTTGGACAAGCCTGAGCGCCGTGTGGTTGATGATGTAAATGTAGACTACGTGGGCTTTGTGATTCCTGATAAGTTTGTGGTAGGCTATGGCCTTGACTATGATCAGAGGTTCAGAAATCTGCCTTACATCGGCTTCGTCGAGGGCGAAATAAAATAAAAAGGAGAAGTAAATTGAATAAACAAAAAAGCGGTATGCGCGGAATAGGCGTATACATTATCATTGTATTTGCAGTAATCTGCATCTGGTACTGGCTGAGCGCCGGGGCTACATCCAACTCTTACACACAGAGTCAGTTCGAGAAGGATCTTGACAAGAATCAGGTGAAGAGCGTAAAGGTAGTGCAAAACAGGGAGATACCGACAGGAAGTCTGGAGGTGAAGTTCAAGGATGGCACATCAAAGGTGCTTTATGTATCAGATGTAAACAATATCGAAAAGACCATGACAAAAGCAGGGTATACCGACTATACAGTTGCGGATGTTCCGGCCGAGAGCTGGATTATGACACTGCTTCCGTATCTTTTAGTATTCGGAGCCATGTTCATATTCTTTGCAGTGATGAACAACAACGCAGCAGCACAGGGCGGCGGTGGCAAGATGATGAACTTCGGCAAGAACCGTGCGAAGCTCACCACACAGGAGGAGAACCATATCAAGTTTTCCGATGTAGCAGGCTTAAAGGAGGAAAAGGAGGAGATTGCAGAGATAGTTGATTTCCTTCGTGATCCGGGAAAATACACCAGACTTGGAGCAAGAATCCCAAAGGGTGTCCTTCTTGTAGGACCTCCGGGAACAGGTAAGACTCTCCTTGCCAAGGCAGTAGCCGGAGAGGCAGGGGTACCGTTCTTCACCATTTCAGGATCTGATTTCGTGGAGATGTTCGTCGGAGTCGGAGCCTCACGAGTGAGAGATTTGTTTGAGGATGCCAAGAAAAATGCGCCTTGTATCGTATTTATCGATGAGATTGATGCAGTAGCCAGACGCCGTGGCACAGGAATGGGCGGCGGACACGACGAGCGTGAGCAGACATTGAACCAGATGCTTGTCGAGATGGATGGTTTTGGTGTCAATGAGGGCATTATCGTCATGGCAGCCACAAACCGTGTGGATATACTTGACCCTGCTATCATGCGTCCGGGACGTTTCGACAGAAAGGTTGTAGTAGGCAGACCGGATGTGGGCGGCAGAGAAGAAATTTTAGGTGTCCATGCCAAGAAAAAACCTCTTGCAGAGGATGTAGACTTAAAGCAGATTGCACAGACTACAGCAGGCTTCACAGGTGCAGACCTTGAGAATCTGATGAATGAGGCAGCAATCCGTGCAGCTGGCGAAAACAGAGAATATATCACACAGGATGATATCAGAAAATCCTTCGTCAAGGTTGGTATAGGAGCTGAGAAGAAGAGCCGTATCATCTCTGACAAGGAAAAGCGCATCACAGCCTACCACGAGGCAGGACATGCAATCCTTTTCCATCTGCTTCCGGATGTGGGACCTGTATACACAGTTTCAATCATCCCTACAGGAGCAGGCGCAGCAGGCTACACCATGCCTCTGCCTGAGAAGGATGAGATGTTCAACACAAAGGGACGTATGCTTCAGGAAATCGTAGTAGACTTAGGCGGTCGTGTCGCAGAGGAACTTGTGTTTGACGATATCACTACAGGTGCATCACAGGACATCAAGCAGGCTACAAAGCTTGCGCGCGAGATGGTTACCAAATACGGTATGTCAGACAATATCGGCCTTATCTGCTATGCCGATGATGAGGAGGAGGTCTTCATCGGACGAGACCTCGCCCATGCAAAGAACTACAGCGAGGGCATAGCATCGGCAATCGATGTCGAGGTAAAGCGCATCATCGATGAGTCATACGACAAGGCAAAGAGCATGATAGCAGAGTACCACGATGTGCTTGACAGATGTGCAGCACTTCTTCTTGAGAAAGAGAAAATCACAAGAGATGAGTTTGAAGCACTGTTTGATGAGGACAGCAAAACAGCAGTTGGACATAATATTTAAAAAACAACTATGTTTTTGTACACAATCACTATATAAAAAATATTAAATATGACTAAAGTACTATACAAATTGCATAAAAACAAAACATGATTTTTATGCAATTTGTGAACACTTATCGTTATAACCGTGATATTATAATAACCGTAAAAACCCCCCCAATACATTATATAGTTTTTGCTATACCCCATAGTAAAAATACCTTCTCCTAAAAGGCAGCCGATCGTAGGCTGTCTTTTTTAATTTAAAAAAATAGTAACTATTCAGAACAATTGAGAACAAGAAAAGCTGATGCGTCATGCTTGCATGTAAGCAGCAGGTTTTCTTGTTCTCAAGGGGGCTCGAATAGAGCCACCCCCCCACACATATGAGCAAAATTAGCTGCGTAGCGGCGGTAAAGCACGAGTATCGTGCGGTTTTGCGAATGTGCGTGGGGGTTCTGAATAGTTAAAAAATATGCTTGCATAATCACATATGTTGTGATAAAATATGCAAGTATCGTAATTGAATACATGGGCAGATTCCCGAGTGGCCAAAGGGGACAGACTGTAAATCTGCTGCAACTTGCTTCGATGGTTCGAATCCATCTCTGCCCATTAAAAAACCTCAAGTCGTATGACTTGAGGTTTTTGTGTTATTCTGAAATTATCATTTAATCGGCCTGCGCCCCGGTGGCGGTAAGTACAGACTCCCATGCCATCGTATCAGGCCAGTCCTTTGTATCAAAGCCATCACGGATACATCTGCTGTAGTAGTCCAGCTTGTTTCGTATCGGCGAATCATCTGTGAATCTTGCATCATCATAAATGCCGTTAATATAATCGTCTATCGCGGTTCCGAATATTTCAGAGCGGTCCTCTGTTGCAAAGGTCATGCCGTATGAATCAATGAAATACCCGGATATGTGGCTCGATGGATCATCCGGATTGTAGTTTGCGTAGCTATCATCATAAGAGAAGCTGTCAGGGTTAAAGCTGTTCCATTTCCCCTCAGAAAACTCGCTCTTGCCATCGTAGGTGTGTATGAATGTAAGCCTCTGGTCAATCAGATGGGAAATCTCATGGCCTACAGTGTAGCTGAAATCCCAGCTGTAGTTGCAGTTTAGAACCATCACATTGTGGTTGTTTATTATATTTACGAATCCGCTTGGCTCATTTATCATATCTGAGTGGCCTGATGAAATATCACCGCACAGATAGATTCGCATGCCTCTTATATCGCCATAACACAGCTGTGTGAAAAAGTCATCAGGGAAACAGCCAAGTATTTCCTCAAGCGCATCCAGAGCGACCGACAGCTTATCCTTATTCTTGAATTGATGGATATCGTAGTAATCAATTCTCTTTGGTACCTCAGGCCCGAAATATATGGAAAAGCCGTATTTCTGTTCAAGCGCTGTGATACGTGCATTTATGTCGGATAAATCACCCCAGTCATATGAAGCGGTGTCGGGGATCAGAGTGACCTCATCGCCGTATGTATTGTAGTCGGAATCCTTCCCGGCCTCCTCCATAGCCTCTTGATTTTCATCGGTACTGTCAGCGGGGTCTATGGCAGAATATGGGGATACATATGAGCCGTCATCGCGCAAGGCCTGTAGCAGTGTATCACAGTCATTGTATGACGTGATTTCGGCTTTGCTGTCATTCTTGCCCTTGTCGAGTGACCAGATGAGAATTTCCGGGTTGCACTGCGCTGTGTACAAAAGCATCATCACACAGTTTGCATCAGGCAGATATACCGAGTTGGCAGAACAGTAGGTCTTGGTATCGGCTGCCGCAGAGTCTGATGAGCTGTCGGACATTTTGCCTGTGCTTCGTGTTGTCGGGTTGTATGAAAAGGATGAACTGACACCGGTGGCGGGTGAATATTTATAGTAACTGATGATGTTGTCCGAGGATAAATCCTGGCATCGTATGAGCATGTCACCATCCTCTGCCAGAGTCACATCCACCACATCCGGCAGTGAAAAAAAGCTGTTTTCTCCATCGGATGAATGATAGTTCCAAATATTGTTGGCCGTATCTGCCTCGATTACAAAGCCCTTTGAGTCGACACACGACATGGAAAAACTTTGTCCTTCGTAGGTTGAAAGCACTGTGTTATCGTCAATCCTTATATCAGAGACTGCATATTTGTAGGTATCGGGTGTGACACCTGACACGAGAGCGTATTTTCCGTCAGCGGAGGTGGCAATCTGTGAGACATCATAATAATTGCCGGGATTCGGAACATCGCCATCATCAGAATCTGATGTATCGCAATTGCCATCATAGTCCTCAGGATTATATTTGCAGGTTTTTATCTCCTTTAAATCCTTATCATAGATTGTTGCCCTGCCGGCATCGGAATTGATGAGCCAGAGTCGGTCACCTTTTATCATGTAGTCATCACAGTCGGTTTTGTCGTGGGTGAGGCTTGCCGTGATTTCATTGGACCAGGGATTATATACATCAAATGAATACTGAACGGATTGATCATCGGTCTCTAGGATGGAATTATTGTAGCTGCCCTGTCCTACCATAAGGATGTTATCACCAAACTGTCTTGTATCATTGTACGGCCGCCCCTCAAAGGCGACATTGTGCAGGATAGACAGGTTACTGCTTCCTTTAACACTTGTGGTATCCTCCCAAAACGCAGGGGATTTGTGCAGAATAGCCTGCTTTTGTGCGGGACTCTTGAATAGATAAGAGACATCCGAAAAAGAACAGGCTGTCATGGAGATTGCACTGAAAAATACCAGCGAATATGTAATTAAAGTAGTTACATGTTTGCGTTTGAACAATTTTGCCTCCTTTGGAAGGTGGTGTATATGCAGGCTATTCCTCAGCAGCATGTGCGGTGGAAACTCGTGCAGTAGATTCTCTTTCAATCAGCATCGGACGTAGCTGTGTGCGGCTGATTGGAATATGGTGAATGAGCGAATTCAATATAATATATGCACAGCGGCCCAGATCATTACGCTCCTGTCTGATAGTGGTAAGAGGAGGGGTAAGGGCTGCGGCAAACTTGACATCGTCAAAGCCTACCACACTTATATCATTTGGCACATTGAAGCCGTGCAACTGGCACTCGGAGATAACACCCTTTGCTATAGTGTCGCTTGCGCAGAGGATAGCGGTGGCACCTGCTGCAATAAAATTTGAAACGTAATATTGTGCGGTTTCAGGAATATAGTAGCCGTGTCCCATGAGCTCCGGGTAGATTTCAAGACCTGCATCGCGCATAGAGTTTTCAAAAGCTTCCTGACGCTGATCCGAAACCAGGGAAAAAAGAGAACCATTGATAAAGGCAATTTTTTTATGGCCCAGATTGTGCAGATGCTTTACAGCCATGTCAATGCCCTCGTAGCTGTCGGTGCCTACATAGGCTACATTGGGATTGTTTTCTATATAGTTATCAAACAAAACTGTAGGCATTGTAGTATTTTTGAGCTGCTGCATCCATTCATCGTGAAGAGCAAAACCTACCAGAAATGCGCCACAATAGCCATTCTTTAATATATATGTATCATATTTTTCTTCGGCTTGAAGCTGAGGTGTGACAGGGATGATGTCCACGTCCCATTTGTGCTTAAAAGCATTCTGTTTGAAGCCAAGCACTACATCATATCCGAACTCATCGATAGACTCGTAGTTCATATTTTCAATAAACAGAGCCAGCTTGCGGTTTTCTACCTTTCTGGAGCGCTTTGTGCTGTAGCCCATTTCGACAGCAGTGTCTAAAACTGTCTGACGAAGCTCTTCACTTATATCGCTGGCACCATTTAATCCTTTTGAAACAGTGCTGATTGACACACCCAGCCGGGTGGCAATATCCTTAATAGTAGCCATAGTATTTGTCCTTTCTTATGTGATAATTAAATTATACATTTACTATCAGAAATAGGCAATATTTTCTGTAATAAATTTTTCGAAAAATATCTTTGAAATCGTGGTAATAATTAACAAAAAATGAATATAAATTACGTGAAAAATGGCAAAAATGAGTTTGAAACCACTAAAATAATTGACAATTACGACAATAGGAAATAAAATAATCTCAGATACGAAAAAAAAGGAAAATTTCAGGAAAGAGGAATGGTAATTTGGAGGCCAGAGAAAATCTCAGAGGCTCCGGAATACTTCTTTCAATCTCGAGTCTGCCGTCACCATATGGTATAGGTACTCTTGGGAGAGAGGCTTACAATTTTGTTGATCTCCTTGGTGATTTGAAACAGAAGTACTGGCAGGTTCTTCCGGTTGGCCCCACCATATTTGGCGATAGTCCATATCAGCCATCATCAGGCTGTGCGGGCAATATCTATTTCATAGATTTAGATAAGCTGGTAGATGAGGGGCTGTTAGAGAAGGAAGAGATCCTGGGGTATAACTGGGGCACAGACGAATCAGAAATTGATTATGCAGCATTGCATCAGAACAGATGCAAGATTTTACAAAAAGCGTTTGAAAGATTTGATACAAATGCACAAGATTTTCAGAATTTTGTAAAAAAACAGTCGGAGTGGCTTGAGCAATATGCACTATTTATGGCACTGAAAACCGACAATTTATACAAAAATTGGAGCGAGTGGCCAAGTGAGTATAGAAATCCGCAAACGGTTGCACTTGAAAAGTACCAAAAAAAGAATTATAATACAATTACTTTTTGGAAGTTCTGTCAATATAAATTCTTCGAGCAATGGGAGGATTTAAAAAATTATGCTAACTCAAAAGGCATCTACATAATAGGCGATATCTCATTCTATGTAGGATATGACAGTGTGGATGTGTGGGCAGAGAGACAACTCTTTATGATGAGCGCAAACGATACACCAGAGTATGTTGCAGCTGCCGGTCCTGATAAGTATTCAGAGAGCGGACAGGTGTGGGGCAATCCGATGTATGACTGGGATGCCATGAAGGAGGACAACTTCTCATGGTGGAGAAAGCGAATGCGTGTATGCAGAGAACTTTTTGATATTGTCAGGATTGATCATTTCGCAGGAATTGTGAAAGCATATGCGGTACCGTACGGACAGGATAAGAGCCTATCCGGGAAATGGTTCAAGGGACCGGGACGCAGGCTTGTCAATGCAATTAACGAAGAGCTTGAAGGGGTTAATGTAGTGGCTGATGATTATACATCAGCAAGCCTTTTACCGGGAGTGAAAAAGCTCCTTGCAAAATCGGGCTGGATGGGAACTAAGGTCATGATGTTCGCTTTTGATGGTGATCCGACAAACGAATATCTGCCACACAATTATACCGATTCACATGTAGTTGCATATATTGGCACACATGACAATGAGACGATAGTTGGTTCATTCAGTGACAAGACAGATTATGAGCTTGCTTATCTGTATGAGTATCTGAATATTGAAAATAAATCACAGGTTCCAAATGCTCTTATCAGGGAGCTGTATCACAGCACCGCAGAGCTGGCGATAGTCCAGATGCAGGATATATTAGAGCTTGGAAATGAGGCGAGGATGAATTATCCTTCGACAGTCGGACATAACTGGAGATGGCGTATGACAAGTAAGCCACACAGATTGGACAACGAAAAGATAGCCTGGATTAGAAACATTGCGGTGGTTTACCGCAGATAATTAATTTGATATAAGTTGCACGGCAATTTATATATATACTTTTTTACATTTTATATTCAAAAAGGAGAGGAAGATATGAAGAAGAAAGTATTAGCATCTTTACTTTGCGCTTCTATGGTAGCAACAATGTTTGCTGGATGCGGAAGCGACAACGGAGGAAATGGAACAGAGAAAGCCGACAAGAAGGACGGCGGTAAGGAGACCATTACAGTAATGGGACCTGCAGAGGATTTAGACGATGCACAGGGCGCTTGGCTTAAGACAGAGTGCGAGGCATTCGCTAAGGCAAATCCTGATTTCAACATCGAGTTCAAGTATGTTACATCATCTGAGTCAGACGCAAAGGATGTTGTTACAAAGGATCCTAAGGCAGCAGCTGATGTTTACATGTTTGCAAACGATCAGCTTGAGCCATTAATTAAGGCAGATGCTATTGCCAAGTTAGGCGGAGATACAGCAGAGTATGTTAAGTCATCTAACTCAGAGGCTATGGCTGCAACAGTTACATATGATGGAGACATCTACGCAGTTCCTTATACATCAAACACATGGTTCATGTACTATGACAAGAGAGTCTTCTCTGAGGATGATGTAAAGAGCCTTGATACAATGCTTACAAAGGGTAAGGTTTCATTCCCATTTGATAATGGCTGGTATCTCAATGCATTCTATGCAGCAAACGGATGTACAATCTTTGGAGATGGAACAGACAAGGCTGCCGGATATGACTTCGGTGGAGATAAGGGTACAGCAGTTACAAACTACATCGTAGATTTATTTGCAAATCCCAACTTTGTAATGGATAACAATGAGGGATCACTTGGTCTTGCTGGACTTAAAGATGGTTCTATCAACGCTTACTTCAATGGTAACTGGAACTATGACAAAGTTAAAGAGGCACTTGGTGAGGAGAACGTTGGTGTTGCAGCTCTTCCTACAATCAATATTGGTGGAAAAGACTGCCAGTTAAAGGCATTCTTAGGATCTAAGGCTATCGGTGTTAACCCTAACTGCAAGAACCAGGAAGTAGCAGTTAAGCTTGCAGCATTCCTTGGCAGCGAGGACGCACAGCTTGCTCACTTCAAGTTAAGAGGACAGGCTCCTGTAAACAAAAATCTTGCAACAAACGAGGAAATCGCAGCTGATCCTGTAGCAGCAGCTATGGCTAAGGTTTCAACTGATTGTTCAGTAGCACAGCCTATCATTGATATGTCAGGTTACTGGGATGCAGCTACACCATTCGGTGATGCTTTCCAGAACGGTGCAGAAGGCCAGATTACAAAGGACAATGCAGCTCAGAAGACAGAGGACTTCAATACTCAGCTTAATGATTCTCTTAAATAATTAAGTAGATCAGATTATGATTCCAAGGTTCCGGGTAGCCGGGATCTTGGAATAAATTAGTTTAAAGGATTGGCATATATAATGCATGCCAGGAGGAAAAGTATGATAGGAGCAAACAAAAAGAAAAAAGTTTCGGAATTTGCTACTCCGTATACTGTTGGCAATGCCCTAACAAAAGGCGGAGCTACAGTTAAGCTATCGGCACTTGTAATGGGTCTTGCCAATATAGCTCATAAGCAGATCGTAAAAGGTCTGATTTTTCTTGCTATAGAGATTGCATATATAGCATATATGGTTAACGCTGGTGCTTATTACATTTCCATGCTGCCTTCACTTGGCTGGAGAAAGCAGGAAGAGGTATTTAATGAGCAGAAGCAGATTTATGAATATGTTGCGGGCGACCAGTCAGTATTATTACTGTTATATGGCGTCATAACAATTGCCATCACAGTATTATTTATTTACATGTGGTGCGAGAATTTAAAGAGCGGATATAAGGCAGAATGCCTTTCAAAAGCTGGAAAAGAAATCAATTCTTTTGGCAAAGATGTCAAGGATTTATTTGATAAAAACCTACATAAGACACTTATGTTTCTCCCACTTATGGGAATATTTGTTTTTACCGTTTTACCATTGCTGTTCATGATTCCAATGGCCTTTACAAATTATTCGGTAAAGGGTGATCATCTGGTATTGTTCGACTGGACAGGCTTCGCCTCATTCGGACAGGTGCTTGGACTTGGTGGTAAGCTTGGTAAGATATTCTGGAGAGTACTTGGATGGACAATCTGCTGGGCTGTATTTGCAACCTTCCTTTGTAACTTCCTTGGACTCATTCTTGCTATCGTTATCAATCGTAAAGAGACACATTGCAAGGCTTTCTGGCGTACATGCTTTGTTATCTCAATTGCGGTACCGCAGTTCGTATCACTCCTTGTAATGAGACAGATGTTCCAGCCACAGGGTGCTGTTAATAACCTGCTTTTGGAGTGGGGCTGGATAGATAACCCGCTTCCATTCTGGACCAATACGATGTGGGCGAGAGTTTCTGTTATTCTCATCAACTGCTGGGTAGGTATTCCGTATACTATGCTTCAGGTTACAGGTGTATTACAGAATGTGCCTTCAGAGCTTTATGAGGCTGCAAAGATTGATGGTGCAAACGCAGCACAGATCTTCTTTAAGATCACACTCCCATATATCATGTTTATCATGGGACCATATATCATCACACAGTTTACCGGAAATATCAACAACTTCAACGTTATCTACCTGTTATCAGCAGGAAAGCCTACACCTGTCGGAGACAGTGCAGGAAAGACGGACCTTCTGGTTACGTGGTTGTACAAGCTGACTATTGATAATCAGGAGTACAATATCGGTGCCGTTATCGGTATCCTCACATTCGTTGTACTTTCTATCGTAGCGCTTGTTACATACAGAAATACAAAATCATACAAGGATGAGGAGGGATTCATGTAATGAGTAGTGTAGCAAAAGCAAAAAGACCTATGTCTGCCGGACGTGCTAAGAAAGTAGCAAAGAATTCCCTTGTTCATATCATTCTTGGAATACTTGCTGTAGTATGGCTGTTCCCGATTTTCTGGATTATTATGACAAGCTTTAGAGCTGAGAGTGGTGCTTATACAAAGTACTTCTTCCCACATAGCCTTACATTTAGCAACTATACGAGACTGTTCACAGAGACTACACTGTTGAACTTCCCGAGAGCATTTTTTAATACACTGTTTATATCAGTGTTCTCATGCATCATTTCAACAGTATTTGTACTTTCTGTTGCGTATTGTATGTCACGACTGAGATTTAAGATGCGTAAGCCTTTCATGAATCTGGCTATGATTCTTGGATTGTTCCCGGCTTTCATGTCAATGGTTGCCGTATACTTTATCTTAAAGGCTATCGGACTTACAGAGGGTAGCGTACTTCGTCTTTCACTGATCCTCATATACTCAGCAGGATCGGGAGTAGGCTTCTATATCGCAAAGGGATTCTTTGATACTGTGCCTAAGTCTCTTACAGAGGCTGCCATCCTTGACGGATGTACACAGTTTCAGGTATTTTACAAGGTTATCCTGCCACTCAGTAAGCCAATCGTAGTATATACAGTACTTACAGCATTCCTTGCTCCATGGCTTGATTTCGTATTTGTAAGGGTTATCGTTGGTCCAAACGACAAGTATTGGACAGTATCTCTTCTCCTTTACAACATGCTTGAGAAAGAGTTTATAAACGGATGGTTCACAAGATGGGCTGCTGCTGCAGTTATTGTATCAATACCTATCTCAATACTTTTCGTTATCATGCAGAGATTCTACGTGGATGGACTTACAGGAGCTGTCAAAGGCTAATTTGGTTTTATTTAGGCCGCTGCACTTTTGTGCGGCGGCTTTTGGTTTATATTGGGTTGTGGCAAACTTTGGGGGTGTGTGGCAAACTTAGCACTTTCAGGTTGTGTGGTGCCGGCATGGCACACAGTATATTCCTCAGGAAAATATGAAGTCAGCCACGGGCTTTCTTCGCTGCTTGGATTTGGAGAGATGAGGTGTGTGGCTTGTTTGTGGGGGCATGGTACCCCGTGGCAGTTCATATTTTTCTTCGGAACACACTGTGTACCCTCCGGCCGGAGGGTACCGTGTGCTAAGTTTGTTGCTACTTTGTGGAAGATGTGAGAATGGAGTCAACTACACACTTATTAGTAATGCTGGCTGCGTTGCAGCGGCGCAAAACATCCAATGGACGATTGTTTAGCGTGTACTGAAACGGAGTGTAGATAAAGTACGAGTATTGTGCAGTTTTGCGAATATATGTAGTGGTTCTTGCAGTTACAAATTGGCTCAGAATTTAGTTAAGAAAAGGAGTGCGTATGATTAATAATAAAATAGGCGGCCGCAATATGGTCGGCAGAGCTGTGAATAGATTGGCGGGCAGGTTGACTGCTGTGGCATTGACGGCAGCTATGGCGGTGTCGATGCTTGCGGGGTGTGCTGCGGGTGGAAAGAATACCGAGACGGCAGCAAAGAAGGAGTACAAGCCTTCTGCTATGGAGCAGATGAATGCGAAAAATGATCCTAATGTGATTCAGGACAATTACAGGACCTGCTATGAGGTGTTCGTATACAGTTTTTTTGACAGTGACGGTGACGGCATTGGGGATTTAAAGGGACTTACAGAGAAGCTTGACTATATCGAGGGACTTGGCTGCAATGAAATCTGGATGATGCCTATTATGCCTTCTCCTTCATACCACAAGTATGATATTACGGATTATATGAATATTGACAAGCAGTATGGTACTCTGGATGATTTTGATGCGCTTATTACGGAGTGTCACAAGCGAAACATCAATGTGATTATTGACTTTGTAATAAATCACACATCTAACGAGCATCCGTGGTTTAAGGCGGCTGCTGATTATATCAAGTCGCTTCCTGATGGGGCAGAGCCGGATTCTTCGGAATGTCCTTATGTTGATTACTATAATTTTAGCAAAACCAATACCGGAGGCTACAACCAGCTGCCGGGCACGAATTGGTATTACGAGTCACAGTTTGTAGACAGCATGCCTGACCTTAACCTGCAGAGCGAAGCTGTAAGAGGGGAGATTGACAAGGTTACATCCTTCTGGCTTGACCGCGGCGTAGATGGCTTCAGACTGGATGCTGTGATTTATTACAATAATAATAACCAGACTGAGACTATAGATGACCTCACATGGCTTGTAAACAATGTGAAGAGCAAAAAGGCCGATGCTTATATGGTTGGTGAGGGCTGGACTACATACAGAGAGTATGCGAAGTACTATAAGAGTGGAATTGACAGTATGTTCAACTTTGATTTTTCACAGCAGGATGGATATATTGGAAAGGTGTTAAATGGTGCAGCAAATCATGGTGCCAGCACATACGGCAATGCTTTGGTTGATGTGGAAAATGAGATAAAGAAGTATACAGACTCATACATTGATGCACCGTTCTATACAAATCATGATATGGGACGCAGCGCAGGATACTACAACGGAGATAATGCCGAGGAGAAAACCAAGATGGCGCAGGCTATGAATCTTCTTATGCCCGGAAATGCTTTTCTGTATTATGGAGAGGAAATCGGCATGAGAGGCACAGCCAATGATGAGACGAAGCGTCTTGCCATGAGATGGAGCGGGGATTCAAAAGCTAAGGGAATGTGTGTGGGACCTCAGAATGCAGAAGAAACCGAGCAGACATATGATACCCTTGATAAGCAGATGGAGGATCCATACTCTATTTACAACTTTGTGAAGCAGACAATATCAATAAGAAATGCTTTCCCGGAGATAGCACGAGGTACAAATACCTTTGAAAAAGATCTGTCAAATGATAATGTGTGTATATTCACAAGAGAGTACAATGGTGAGAAAGCAGTGCTTATATTTAATCCATCAAAGGATGAAGCAAGTGTGGATGTGTCATCGCTTGGAGTAAATGATGCTGTTGCAATGCTTCAGACTACAAAGAAAGCACCGTCATATAAGGATGGAACGGCAAAGCTGCCGGCGTATTCGGTGCTTGTTTTGAAGTAAAAAATAGTTGATGAGAATAAAAATTTAATAGTTTAAAGGAATTTGAAGAAGAAATATGAAAAACCGCCCGACTGGGCGGTTTTTTCAGCTATACCATTTCATGAAGCATATCCACAATCACTTCTCTGCAATGAGCTCCGAGATGCTTTTGTTCCTCTTTACTGAGTGCTGCCGGATCAATAGGAGTGCCGTATTGGATAACCACATGCCTCTTTTTGACCCATGGAAGGTGATCCTCGAATATTTCATTTGTTCCCATGATTGCCATTGGCACTATCTTGCATTTGCTCTTTGTGGCAATCTTGAAAGTACCTTCTTTGAAAGACTGTACATCTGTCAGGTCATCTTTGTTTTTGCAGCGTGTGCCCTCAGGAAATACACATATGCTGATGCCGGATTTGACCTGATCTATGGCTGCAAGCACGACCTTTAGTCCCTGCTTGATGTCATCGCGGTCCAAAAACAGGCAGTGTAGGCGCTTCATCCAGAGACCCAACACCGGTATTTTTGCGATACTCTGCTTTGAGATGTAGCCGGTCAGACGTGGACATCTGGAGTAGGTGATTATGATGTCAAAGAAACTACGGTGATTTCCTATATATAGTACAGCCTCGTCCTTTGGCACATTTTCCTCCCCTATAAATTCAATGTCTGCTCCGCTTAGGAATATGATGACACGGAAAGCCCACTGTACCAGGCGAAGCTGTGCCATATCGGCCCATGCCGGGGCAAATTTGTGTATTATCCACATGGCTCCGAGCACCGGAAGACCGAGCAACAGATAGAAAAATACGAATATTACGATTAAAACTGAACGCATATTTGACCTCTCTTTTTCATACTCTATATAAATTGTAGTTCAATATTTGATATTATATCATATCATAAGCGATATGATAAGAAAGAGAGGAAAAAATGTCAGAAAAATTGAGAAAAATTCTGGTGGTGGCTGCAGGTGTGCTTGTTATATTGGAAACGACAGTGATTTCGGGCTGCCGCGCAAATATTTCAGGCACGGAGAGTGACAGGATGGTTGAGTACACGGTGATTTGCGGGGATGAAATCCCGGAGGAGTTTAAAAAGCAGATAAATGAAAACAAGGCAAAGGCGATGAAGCTGACGTACAAGGATGATGAATATTTATACATAGCGGAAGGCTTTGGCACAAAGGAGACAGGTGGCTACAGTATTACGGTTAACCAGTTTTATGTTAAGGATAAGGCAATGTATTTTGATACGCGTCTGATAGCCCCGGATAAGGGCGAGAAGGTCAGCAATCAGGCGAGTTATCCGTATATAGTAATAAAGACGGAATTGAGTGAAATGCCTGTTGTGTTTGAGTGAAAATTTCGTAAATTGTGTTAAAAGTTGCGAAAAAACTGACAATCAGTACTAATGCCCTATTGCTATCACTGCGATACTTTGCTATAGTAAAGTTACTAGATATTGTGGTGACATATTTATATATTCAAATATATTGATTGATATAATTGTTGATTAATTTGACCTGTTTTATATTTATACAGAGATTGATTTCATATATATGACACCGTCGTTACAATACTGGTTACCATGAGGACTATAGTTATGTGCCAGTGGGCATATCCACAATAAGGAGGCTTAAAATGGAACAGACAGAAATTAGAAAAGTCAGAGCATCGATTCACCAGCAGTGTGGCAACAGGGTAAAAATCCAGCAGGATCTTGGCCGCAACAAGGTTGACATTCAGGAGGGTGTTATTCAGCAGGCATACCCAAGTGTGTTTACGGTTCTGATAGATGATGAGTTTGAGCAGAATCCGCCACAGCTCTTATCTTTCACCTACACTGATGTGATTACAAAAGATATAAGGATGCAGCTTTGCTAGTATCATGAAGTAAAGATGTTACATCTTTGTTATAATGATCATGAATTTAAATATTTGCATCTGCATAAAGTTACTCCATCTTGAATATGTATTTTATATACATATTTGAAGTGGGGTATTTTTTATGGAGTTAATTACACAAAAAATCAGACAATGCATAGAAAAGGTAAAGGATATGTCGCAGGTTGGCTTCGACAGGGATTATGTCATAAAGGACAATAAGCCTGATGTTTCCAAAGTGGTTTGTCAGAACGGGCAGGTAAAGCTTGACGAGATAAAAGCGTCAGGCGAGAATATCTGGCTGAGTGGAAGCATTGAATTTGAAGTGCTGTATACGAGAGAGGAAGTTTGTGAAGGCGATGAGCCGGAGGAAAATATCGGCGGAAACAGGGTGGAGCATATAAAGGATGCAATACCGTTTCAGGAGAAGCTTGTGCTTCAAGGAGTCTGTGAGAAGGATACGGTTCGTGTGTATACCGGGCTTGATGAGCTTACGGTTGGGGTTATCAATTCGCGAAAACTCTCGGTCAGAGGCATTATAAGCGTGGAGCTTTATGGAGAGAAGGAAGAAAATCTTGAGGTTGCACAAAGGATTGATGACAAGGACGTGGAGCAGCTTATGGGGCAGATGAAGGTGCTTAAGCTTGACAGTGTTGTAAGGGATATTGTCAGAATTAAAAATGTCGTCACCTTGCCAAAGACCAAGCCGAATATATGCAAGCTCATATCAAGTCTTGTTGATATGAGAAATCTGGAGTATACATACGAGCGTGACCATATCACACTGACAGGCGAGTGCCATGCGTGTATAGTGTATCTGAGTGAAGAACAGGAAATTTGCTGCTTTGAGGTGCAGGAGGGATTTTCAAATGAAATACGCTGCGAGGGTGATGATGCCGGAAATATTGCCTGGCTTCGCACACAGCCTGCCATGCATCAGGTTGAGGCGGAAAATGATTACGACGGAGAGCTCAGGCAGCTTTCGATTGAGGCAGCGCTTGCGGTGGATGGAAAGGTCTGGAGTGAGGAAACAGTAGAGGTGCTCAATGACATGTACAGCGTATCATGTCCGGTAAAACCTGTATTTGAAAATATGAAGGTATGCAGCCTTCTTATGAAAAATGACACAAAATGCCGTATTTTGGAGCAGTTGTACAGAGAAAACAGCAAAAAGAGAATTTTAAGAATATGCGGTACAAAGACGCAGGCCGCTATTGCACAGATAAAAAATGCAGACACAGGAATTATTGTGTCAGGTGTATTGCAGGTGAACTGTGTGAATATTGTGGAGGATGATGGCTGTCCGATAGAGATGCATACAGACTCTGTGCCGTTTGAACAGTTTGTTGAGATACCCGGCATGGATGCCAACACCTGCTGCGAGGTAAATCTGCAGGTAGACCAGGTGCAGGTCAATCTGCTCGACAACAGCGAATATGAAATTAAGGGTGTTGTCAGCATAAACGCTATTGCCCTGCAGCAGGATGAAGTGTCAGTCATAATATCGGTGGAGCAGGAAAAAACAGCGTCTGATACTGAAGAGGAAGCAGCTCTGGTTGGCTATATAGTGCAGAAGGATGATAAAATGTGGGACATTGCAAAAAGATACCGCACCACTGTTGAAAACATAATGGAAATAAATGCTCTGACATCAGATAGCATCAAACCTGATGATAGACTTATAATAGCGCGTATGTGAATCATAAATTAGGGGCAAGATACCTTTTGACCTTTTAATCATATCATTATATAAAATGTGGAAAATTCTGTAAATTTACAAAAAGATGTTGAAAAAAGATTCATTTTGTGCGATAATATATCCGAATGTATATTGAACGTAAATTGTGGAAGGAAAGGTCAATCTGACCGTCGTATTACAGGAGGAATAAAATGAATCAGAAATGGACACGTGCTATATGTACTGTGTTAACATCGGCACTCGTTTTTACAGGACCGGCAGTAGAGGGCACTACATTTAGCGGATACATAAACAGTGGACTTGAGAAGGTATATGCCAAGACACAGAAGCAGAAGGATGCAGAGAAGAAGAAGTCACAGGCTGAGCAGGATCTCAAGGATAAGAAGAATGAGATTAATGGTCTAAAGGATCAGCAGCAGACTACTGCTGATGATATAAAGAATAAATCTGCAAAGCTTGATGAGATTCTTGCAGCACAAAAGAAGCTTCAGAAAGATATCACAAGCAAACAGGCAGAGATAGAGCAGAATCAGAAGGATCTTGCAGCAGCTCAGGAAAAGCAGCAGGAGCAGTATGACGCCATGAAGAAGCGTATACAGTTCATGTATGAAAACAGCGCTGAGGACAATATCTGGACAGCAATTATTGAGTCAAATGGTATCACAGATATGCTCAATCGTATAGAGTACGTGTCAGATGTATATGATTCGGATCGTGCTCTTATGGATTCTTATCAGGCAGCAGTTGAGCAGGTGAAGGAGATTGGTACTAAGCTTGACAAAGACATGAATGAGCTCACAGCCATGCAGGATGACTATGAGAAGCAGCAGGCAGATGTCGAGGCGGCTATAGTAGCTCTTGAAAATCAGAAGGAGCAGTATGCAAGCCAGATAGCTCAGGCACAGCAGCAGGCAGATAATTATCAGAATATCATTACGGCACAGGGCAAAATCATTCAGGAGCAGGAAGCAGCGGCAGCAGCTGCAGCCGCAGCCGCTGCCAGAGCGAACAGCTCATCAAGCAGTCCAAGCTATGATGGTGGTGGAGCCGGTAAGGGCGGAAGTATTGCCAGTGACTATGCAGCAGGCGGTGGAAAGAACCCGGGTGCTTCAACAGGAGTTTCAGGAAGCTCTGTAGTATCATACGCTATGCAGTTTGTGGGCAATCCATATGTATGGGGTGGAAACAGTCTTACAAACGGTGTAGACTGTTCAGGCTTTGTACATGAGGTATATGCACATTTTGGTATCAGCACACCGAGATATTCACAGGCATTTAAGTCTGTGGGACAGGCCGTATCCTTCGATAATATACAGCCGGGAGACGTAGTGGTATATCCGGGACATGTAGCTATATATGCAGGTGGTGGTGTTATAGTGGAGGCACAGTCCACAAAGGCAGGAATCACAGCAAACAGAAGCGTACAGTGTCATACAATACTTGCTATACGGCGTCTTGTATAGGATGGTTAGGAGCCGATAAGTATATTTATTATACTTGCCGGCTCTTTTTATTTTTATCACAAAGAGCTGAATGGTTACCAATAAAGTAAGGGCGTAAGACGCGGACATGCCACGACCCAATGTTAGTAACCGGCAACAAACTCATTGTAATAAATAATAGCAATTTCCACCCATAAGGTGTATTATAGAGATAGACGGCACCAATTCGCACAAAACGAACTAGCAAGCCTGTAAATAAAGTAAGAAAAGCAGGAGGAACAAGCCATGCAGATGGAACAATTACAAAAAGACATGATTGCAGCAATGAAAGCAAGAGACAAGGTAAGAAAGGATGCTATATCCTCACTTGTATCGGCAGCCAAAAAGGCGGCAATAGATGAGGGCTGCAGAGACAATATACCGGAGGAGCTTGTCAACAAGGTCATCCTTAAGGAAATGAAATCCGTGAAGGAGCAGATTGACACATGCCCTGCCACAAGAACAGATCTGCTTGATGAGTACAATACCAGATATGCAATCTTTGAGGAGTACGCTCCTGCAATGATGTCGGCAGAAGAGGTAGAAAAGGAGCTCACAGAGCAGTTTTCGGATGTAATCGCAACAGGAAACAAAGGACAGATAATGAAGGCAGTCATGCCGCATTTCAAGGGCAAGGCTGACGGAAAGGTCATAAATCAGGTGGTTGAAAAGCTTTGCGCAAAATAAGAAAACACATCACAACAATTATACTTGCAGTGCTGGCTGTCATGGCCGGCGTGTAGGCATATATATGCAGGGCTTGACAATGCCGATATAACGGATTATGATTTCTCGGGAGGCAGATATAAGAAGCTGCTGGAGAAAAATAACTATAAAATAAAAGAAAAAGTGTGGAAAAGAGTCGATATGGGAAACGTTACTCTTGATCACTAGAAAGAAGATTTTATGTCAACAAAAATTGGAAGAAATGACCCTTGCTGGTGTGGCAGCGGAAAGAAATATAAGACCTGTCATGCGGCATTTGATATGAAGCTTGAAAAGCTTGCTGAGGCACATCATAAGATACCGAGCCATTCAATCATCAAGACACCTGACCAGATAGCGGGAATCAAGGAGAGCGCCAAGATAAATGTCGCAGTGCTCGACTACATAGGGGAGCATATCCACGAGGGTATGAACACAGCAGAGATTGATAAAATAGTCTATGATATGACCACCAGCATGGGTGGCATCCCTGCACCGCTCAACTATGAGGGTTATCCTTACAGCGTATGTACATCAGTAAATGAGCAGGTTTGTCACGGATTTCCTTCAAAGGACGTCATCTTAAAGGATGGTGACATCATAAATGTAGACTGTTCTACAATTTTAAACGGATATTTTTCGGATTCATCAAGAATGTACTGTATCGGAAATGTAAGCCCTGAGAAGAAAAAGCTCGTTGAAGTCACAAAGGAGTGTGTGGAGCTTGGACTCAAAGAGGTAAAGCCGTGGGGCTTCCTCGGAGATATGGGACAGGCGGTGCATGACCATGCATTTGCAAACGGTTACACAGTAGTGCGTGAAATCGGTGGACACGGAGTGGGACTTGAATTTCACGAGGATCCGTGGGTAGGCTACAACACCAAGCGCGGCACAGACATGGTCATGGCACCAGGCATGATATTTACCATCGAGCCAATGGTCAACATGGGCAAGGCCGATATCTACGTAGATGACAAGAACAACTGGGAAGTATACACCGACGACGGACTTCCATCAGCCCAATGGGAAATCATGGTACTTGTCACAGAGGATGGCCATGAGGTGCTGAGCTGGTAAACCGGTAAGTATTACGAGAGTGCCTTTATAAAAGGATATTATTTCATAGGCAATAACATTATAAAGGACGTGTGAAAAACGAAGTTTTTTCACACGTCCTTTTGTATAATCCCATACAGAATCTAGTAAGTGAAGCGTTAGCTTCGGGAGAGCATTTCTGCATCCACGGACATGGTTTATAAACTCATAGTAGATTGCTTCGCATAAGTACCCTAAATTTACCGGAGAGTATGCGGTGTGTTCCGAAGAAAAATATAAACTGCCACGGCGTTCCATAAAATGTGGATGCGATAATTCATAGCAAACTATCAATAAACTATCCGCAAATGCTGCCGTGGCTGATTTTATATTTTTCTGAGGAATATACTGCATGCTAGGCCGGTCCTCACAGCCTGAATATGCGAAGCCCCTATAAACTTGTATTCACCCCATTTATGGTCGCATTCTCATTCTCCCTCATAGGAATGACGAGACACTTCTCCCCATTGATGACCTGCGCATGAATCTGTGAAGCCTTCTCCGGCTTTACATGAAGCACCACATCATAGGTCTTAATTTGAGAAGTGTAATTATCAATCTCTTCCTGCTTCTCAAGAAGCTGTGAGGTGCGCTCCTCAATCTGATTATTTTTCTCCTGGATAACAGAATCCTTCTCCTCAAGCTGCGCATTTTTCTCATTGAGCTCGAGAGTTAAATCGCCGACCTGGCTCTCAAGAGCAAGCTTTTCCACGCGGATTTCATTAGCTGCAAGAGCCTTTGAATCAATGACATTGGTTGCGATAGGCGGCTTATCACCGAAGGCCTCATTGACGGATTTTTCAATACGAGAAATCTTTTCCTCAGATACATGGCAGTCACTAAGCACCTTGTTCATAGCCTCGCTGTCGAGAATGAACGGATCATCGTCATCATCGTGAGTCTCAGCGTAGTCATCAGCCATCTCGGACAGATTCTGCTGGATATCAAGCAGCTTGTCATCCGTGCTCTCGTCCTCGGCACCTAGCACATTTCTGACGATTGAATGAAAAGCCATCTTCTGCTCAGTAGCTGTGCGCTCCACACCGCAGCCGAGGCCGTTTGTCATAAACTCAGAGTGAGGCTCCTTGGTATTTTTCGTATAGAAAAGAGTGGAGTGTATGTCAGTGCTCCTATCATTGAAAGCAGGGAATAAAAAGCCTGTCTCAGGTGCACCGACCACCCAGTCCCTTATGCGGGCTCCGATACGCTGCTCCTTTTCAAGATAGCCAAGGCCCGGCTTTGAAAGTGTGACAGGGCAGATAGCGCAGAGCATGTATTTGTACACCTCCTCGGACTCATCCACGTTGATGTTGTCCTTTGTACGTGTCATGACATCGTAGCTGTCGAGGTACAAAAGAATCAAGTAGTTCCCGGCCTCATCGTAGGTGTCGATGACCAGGTCATAGTATGTATCGAGCAGAGTCTCATCATTAAGCTCGCTGTCGCGAAGCGCCATGAGAATCTGCTGGCGGCCTCCGACCTCTTCCTCCTCAAGCGGAAACTGCAGATTGAGCAGGTTGTTTCCGAGAGTGCCGGAAAGCACCTTGTTTGAAATCTCCAGATATTTGTAGTATTCATCCTCCTCCAGAGTGAGAAATTTGCCGCCGAATTTGCAGACCTTTTCATGGTTGCAGTCCACGTAGCAGCCGACCAGACGACTGAAGGTTGCCTGGTCTTTTTTTAATCTTCGTTTTAGTTCCAATACTTCTTTTTTGTTCATATTATCCTCGCATTATTTTCATACCATTCAAAAATTTTCGTAATCACATTATATGTATGGAATAAATATTTGTCAATTGAGCGGCGCCTTTTATGTCCCGCTGTCAATCAAGAAAAAAGATGACAGACCAACCACAAAATGCTATAATTTAGGAAATCAACGGATTATGATATAAAGGCTGACACAGAGACATCCACAGGTGTCTCTGTTCTTGGATTGAGGCATAAATGGAGCAGAAAATGACAAACAATCACATTACAATAGGCATTCTCGCACATGTAGATGCGGGAAAGACAACCCTGTCTGAGGCCATGCTCTACAGCACCGGGCAGATTCGCTCACTCGGGCGCGTGGACCATCAGGATGCATATTTGGACAACGATGCGCAGGAGCGTGAGCGTGGAATAACCATTTTTTCAAAGCAGGCAAGGCTTGATATTTTGCGTGGAACAAATGCGGCAGATACAGCACATACAGCAGATGCAGCACGTACGGCAGATACAGCTCGTACATGGCATGTAGTCATGCTTGATACACCGGGGCATGTGGATTTTTCGGCAGAGATGGAGCGTACCCTTCAGGTGCTCGACTATGCAATACTTGTAATCAGCGCAACTGATGGAGTGCAGGGGCACACGCGCACACTGTGGAGACTTTTAAAGCACTATAACGTGCCGACATTTATTTTTGTAAACAAGATGGATATGCAGGGCACGGATGCGGAGAAAGTGCAGGCAGAGCTAAGGAGTGAGCTGAGCGATGGCTGCGTTGACTTTTCTTCACATGATTTATTTGATGAGCTTGCCATGTGCAGTGAGCCTCTTTTAGATGAATTTATGGAATCGGGAGAGCTTGCGGATGCACATATTGCGCAGGCGGTGGCTCAAAGGGAGGTGTTCCCCTGCTTTTACGGCTCGGCACTTAAGCTTGACAGAGTGGATACGCTGATTCAGGGACTTTCGCGGTTTATGTGTGAAAGAAATTACCCTGACGATTTTTCTGCCCGCGTATACAAGATAGGCAGGGATGACAGAGGCAGCAGGCTGACATTTTTAAAGGTTACCGGAGGCTGTCTTAGGGTCAGGGACAAAATAGAGTACAAAGCGCATGGCGGTGACGAGGTGAAAGGCCTTCTGATTGAGAAAATCGACCAGATAAGAAAGTATTCCGGCGAAAAATATGAGATAGCTGATGTGGTAGAGGCTGGGGAGATAGTTGCTGTCACAGGTCTTAGCTCGACATTTCCGGGGCAGGGGCTTGGGGGTGAGCAGCAGTCCAATATGCCAATCCTTGAACCGGTACTAAACTATAGGATGATTCTGCCGGATGATGTAAATCCGGCGGCATTTATGGAAAAGCTAAAGCAGCTTGAGGAGGAAGACCCACAGCTTTACATAGTGTGGGTGGAGGAGTTTAAGGAAATCCATGTGCAGCTCATGGGACAGGTGCAGATGGAGGTGCTTGTGCGTCTCATAAAGGACAGGTTTGGTGTTGTTGTCACGTTCGGACCGGGCAGCATTGTATATAAGGAAACGATAGCAAGGGCTGTCGAGGGAGTAGGACACTTTGAGCCGTTGCGCCACTATGCAGAGGTGCATCTGCTTTTGTCGCCGGCGGAGCGTGGCAGCGGAATCACAGTCACATCCACCTGCAGTGAGGATGTGCTCGACAAAAACTGGCAGCGCCTCATAGCCACACACGTTGAGGAAAAGGAGCACAGGGGGGTGCTCACAGGCTCAGCGCTTACCGATGTGAAGGTCACTATTCTTACAGGAAGAGCACATGTAAAGCACACGGAGGGAGGCGATTTCCGTCAGGCTACATACAGAGCAATCCGCCAGGGGCTTAAATCCACAGAGAGCGTGCTGCTGGAGCCATACTACAGCTTTATCCTACAGGTGCCGATGGAGTATGTCGGCCGTGCAATGACAGATCTGGAGCAGAGATTTGCAAGAGCCGAGAGCCCGCAGTTTGCCACAACCGCTGCGAGGGAGATGGCAACAATTACAGGAAAGGCACCGGTTGCGACAATGCAGGATTATGTGAGTCTGGTGCATGCGTATACAAAGGGGCTCGGGCACCTGACACTGGAGCTGTGGGGTTATGATGAGTGTCACAATCCTGTGGAGGTGATTGCGCAGATGCACTATGACAGCGAGGAGGATTTCCGCAATCCGACAGGCTCGGTATTTTGTGCGCACGGCTCAGGCTACGTGGTGCCGTGGGATGAGGTCCCGGAGCATATGCACCTGCCGTATGTCTACCACGGAGATGAGTCTGAGGAGGCACTTGCAGCGAGTGCCCGCACGCAAAATGCATTTTCAGCGGAGGATGCGCAGGCGCTTGCCGGAAACCGCCGCAGGACGAGCTTTGAGAAAGCTGTTTCAGTTATGTCATCGGTGGAGCTTGATGCGCAGCTTGCAGATGTTTATGCCAGGGAGTTTGGCATGGGCAAAAACGATATCGCAGAGGATCAGAGGCGCAAATGGTCAGGCAAAAAGAAAAATGAGTATGAAGGTCTAAGTGGTAAACCGCGCACCGTAAAGCATGATAAGCACGGCAATCCGATTTATCCGAAGAAATCCCCGGGGGAAGAGTACCTGATAGTTGACGGATATAATATAATATTTGCATGGGAGGATTTAAAGGAGCTTTCACGCATAAACATTGATTCGGCGAGAGATGCGCTGAAGGATGTTTTATCGGATTACCAGGGCTATAAGGGCTGTAATCTGCTGCTGGTGTTTGATGCGTACAAGGTGAAGGGCAATGCCGGAAAGAGAGAGACCTTCCACAACATAGAGGTTGTGTATACAAAGCAGGACGAGACAGCCGATGCATTTATCGAAAAGACTGTGTTTGGCATACGTGACAGGTACAAGGTAACAGTGGCAACCTCGGACGGACTGGAGCAGCAGACGGTCATGAGCCTGGGGGCACTGCGAATGTCAGCCCGCGAGCTTAAGGAGCATATTGAGATGACGAAGCGTGCCGGGATGGAGGCATTCATATCAGGATAAACGGTCACGAATGGTAACAATATGTGTATAAAGAGATGGTTATAAAGACATTTGTATGTCATAAGCAGAGATAAGGAGACAAGAAAATGGTAGTAAACGAAAGCATGTACCAGCTCGGAAGCGTGCGCTCAGCAATCAGGGAGCTTTTCGAGTATGGTAAAAAAAGAGCAGCAATTGTAGGTAAGGAAAATGTATATGATTTCTCAATAGGAAACCCGAGCATACCGGCTCCGCAGATAGTAAACGACACAATAAAGGAGCTTGTGACAGATTATGATTCTGTTGCGCTGCACGGCTACACCTCAGCACAGGGAGACGTGGAAACGAGAGCGGCAATAGCTGAATTTTTGAACAACACACACGGCACACATTTTAATGCGGACAACCTTTACATGACAATGGGAGCAGCTGCATCGCTGTCAGTCTGCTTTCGTGCGTTGACAAGTGACGCATATGATGAGTTTATTACCATAGCGCCATATTTCCCGGAGTACAAGGTATTTGTGAATGCAGCAGGAGCAAGGCTTGTAGAGGTGCCTGCAGACACAGAGCATTTTCAGATAGATTTTGAGGCTCTTGAGGAGAGAATCAATGCGCACACCAGAGGTGTCATAATCAATTCACCAAACAACCCATCCGGCACAGTCTATTCTGAGGAGACCATCAAAAAGCTCTCAGACCTCCTTGAGAAAAAGTCTAAGGAGATAGGAAGACCGATATTCATTATCGCAGATGAGCCGTACAGGGAGATAGTCTACGACGGAATCAAGGTACCGTTTGTGACCAAATATTACGACAACACACTGGTATGCTACTCATACAGCAAGTCACTTTCGCTGCCGGGAGAGAGAATAGGATACGTCCTCGTGCCTGATGAGGTGTACGATAAGGCAGAGCTGTATGCAGCAGTCTGTGGTGCGGGAAGAGCACTCGGCTACGTGTGTGCACCAAGCCTGTTCCAGAAGATGATAGTAAAATGCCAGGGGGCAACCGGTGATATCAATGCCTACAAAGAAAACAGAGACCTTCTGTACGAGGGACTCACAAGGATAGGCTATCACTGCTTCAAGCCGGACGGAGCCTTTTATATGTTTGTAAAGGCACTCGAGGATGACAGCAATGCATTCTGCGAGAAGGCAAAGGAGGAGGATGTGCTCATAGTAGCAGCAGACGGCTTCGGCTGTCCGGGCTGGGTGAGAATATCATACTGTGTGGATAGGGAAATGATAAAGCGCTCCATGCCTGCGTTTGAAAAGATATACAAAAAATATAATAAATAATAGTTGATTATAACGAATAAAAAATGCACAAATCCCGAAAATTATCTAAAACTGTACAGCTTTCGGCATTTTTAATGTATACTTTTTACAAAATCTGTGGAAAAGGGCTCTGTGTGACCGTTGTGTGACCAAAGAGGTGTATAATCTTATTCAAGAGGAAAACGTATAAATAAAATATGAGGATAAGAACGCGTGCTTTGAGATAAGGAGCCGGAATATAATAGATTATCACAGAGCATACATAGGGACGAAAATGGAATTAAAGCCAGAAGCATTTAAAGGGATAATGTTCAAGGCAAAGAGATCGGAAAAATTTTTAAAAAAATTTAAAAAAGTACTTGCATTATTCGTTTGACCATGATATTATAATACACGGTTCGTTGGTCAAGCGGTTAAGACGCCGCCCTCTCACGGCGGAAACACGGGTTCGATTCCCGTACGGACTGCTAAGTATTTAAAGCCGGTACATTCATGGAAGCATGAATGTACCGGCTTTTTCGTTGTATATATTCATATGAGGCAGAGCTATTTATGAGCAGCAGCTACTGCATGCTTTTATTATAAAAGTATGGTATAACATGAAAATTTCTCAATAAGGAAATCTGCCCTTGCAATATACCCTACCGGGGTATATAATGCTCTTAAAGACAGATACCCATAAGGGGTATGGTTAGACATATACAACAAATGTGGAATGAAGAAAGAAGGGAGGCACACATGGCAGAAAAAGAAACCAAATGCTGTTGCTGCAACCGCAAAAAAGAGCGGTCAGAGAAGGAATATAAGGATCTCATCAACAGACTTAGCCGTATAGAGGGGCAGATCCGTGGAATCAAGCGTATGCTGGATGAGGATTGCTACTGCCCTGACATCATTACACAGGTGGCGGCCGCTAATGCCGCGCTCAACAGCTTCAATAAAGTCCTTTTGGCCAATCATATAAAGACGTGTGTGGCAGATGACATAAGAGCCGGCAAGGATGAGACAATAGATGAGCTTTTGAGCACACTGCAGAAGCTTATGAAGTAGTATTATAAGAAGGCGGGTATAAAAATGAGTACAATAATCACAATATTAATAATAGCAATAATTGCCGCACTGGTGATTGTGGGCTTAAAGGAGACTATTAAGCATTCAAAGGGCGAGGGCGCCTGCTGTGGCGGTGGAGCCATGAAGGAGGACGAGGAAGCCACAGTACAACTTACAGGAGAGATAGTCACGAGAGCAGATGTGCACATAGACGGAATGCACTGCATGAACTGCAAGAACTCAGTCACACGCTCGCTTCAGAAGATGAGCGGAGTATCGGCAGATGTGGATTTAAAGCATGGAGTGGCACATGTTGAGGCAACCAGAGAGCTAAGCGATGAGGAAATAACATTTGCCATCGAAAGACTGGATTTCAAGGTGACAGGAATTGAGAGATTTTAGAAAAGGCTTCTGAATAGTTAGATTAGAATAGTAGAAAGAAGGAAATACAGACAGTATGAAGCAATATACAGTTACAGGAATGAGCTGTGCGGCATGCTCTGCCAGAGTGGAAAAGGCGGTCTCTAAGGTTGATGGTGTGACGAGCTGCTCTGTCAGTCTTTTGACCAACTCGATGGGAGTCGAGGGAAGCGCGACAGATGCGCAGATAGTGGAGGCAGTAGAGCAGGCGGGCTATGGAGCGAGTCCCAAAGGCACAGCAACAGAATCAGAAAATGACAAAGCGAATAACAGCTTAGAGCAGCTAAAGGCAGCGCAGGATGCGCTTGTAGACAGGGAGACACCGAAGCTTGTAAACAGGCTTATAGCATCGCTCATATTCTTAGTTGTTCTCATGTATTTTTCCATGGGACATATGATGTGGGGCTGGCCGTTGCCTGAGTTTTTCAATGGAAACCATGTGGCTATGGGGCTTTTGCAGCTTCTGCTTACAGTGGCGGTAATGGTCATAAACCAGAAGTTTTTTATCAGTGGCTTTAAGGGCTTGATTCACGGCGCTCCCAACATGGATACGCTTGTTGCGCTTGGCTCTGCGGCATCGTTTGGATACAGCGTGTATGCACTTTTTGCCATGACAGCTGCGCAGGTGAATGGCGATATGGATGCGGTCATGTCATATATGCATGAGTTTTATTTTGAATCCGCAGCCATGATTTTGGCACTGATTACTGTCGGAAAAATGCTTGAAGCGCACTCAAAGGGCAAAACAACAGACGCTTTAAAGAGCCTGATGCAGCTTGCCCCAAAGACAGCAACCGTTGTAAGGGATGGCGTGGAGCAGGAAATCTCTGTGGATGCAGTGAAAAAGGGCGATATTTTCGTGGTCAGACCGGGGGAAAATATCCCTGTGGACGGTGAAATAATAGATGGAACAACCGCTGTCAACGAATCGGCACTCACAGGAGAGAGCATTCCTGTGGATAAGCAGCCGAAAGATGCAGTAAGCGCTGCCACAGTGAACCAGTCAGGCTTTATAAAATGCCGCGCAACCAGAGTAGGCGAAGACACCACACTCTCACAGATTATACAGATGGTTTCTGATGCCGCAGCGACAAAGGCACCTATTGCAAAAATCGCTGACAGGGTATCGGGAGTATTTGTGCCGGCGGTTATTACAATTGCAATCATTACAATAATAGCATGGCTTATAGCCGGTGAGACCGTGGGCTTTGCGCTTGCCAGAGGCATTTCGGTGCTCGTGATAAGCTGTCCGTGTGCACTTGGACTGGCAACTCCTGTTGCGATAATGGTAGGAAATGGCAAGGGCGCAAAGAGCGGTATACTCTTCAAGACAGCGGCAAGCCTTGAGGCAACAGGCCGCACACAGATTGTGGCTCTTGATAAGACAGGCACCATAACAAGCGGTGAGCCGAAGGTGACGGATATCGTGCCGGATGAGACATTTTTTGAGGAAATCGGCAAGCATGCCGGTGAGTGTCAGCGTAAGGCAGACGATTTAAACCCGTACTCATCAACAGATAAAGCACTGTGGTCAAGGAAGCTTCTTGCAATAGCCGCATCAGTCGAGGCCAAGAGTGAGCATCCGCTTGCAAAAGCCATTATGGAGCGCGCTAAAACGGATGAAATCTCTGTTGCAGAGGTGACGGATTTTAGCGCTGTTGTAGGAAATGGTCTGACTGCAACGCTTGCAGGCAAAATGATAAAAGCAGGAAATCTTTCTTTTGTCAGCAAATTTGTAAAAGTGTCAGATGATATGCGTGCGAAAGCTGTCGAATTTTCAAAGGAAGGAAAAACTCCTCTGTTCTTTGCTGCAGATGACAGGCTTTGCGGTATCATAGCCGTTGCAGATACAATAAAGGAGGACAGTCCGGAAGCTGTCAGGCAGCTTAAAAATATGGGTATCAGAGTTGTTATGCTCACCGGTGACAACGAGCAGACGGCCAATGCCATTGGAAAGCAGGCGGGAGTGGACGAAGTCATCGCAGGTGTGCTTCCGGATGGTAAGGAGGCTGTCATAAGGAAGCTAAAAAAACAGGGCAGGGTAGCCATGGTTGGTGACGGAATCAATGATGCACCGGCACTCACACGTGCGGATATGGGAATTGCAATCGGCGCGGGAAGTGATGTGGCAATAGATGCAGCGGATGTTGTCCTGATGAAGAGTCGCCTGATAGATGTACCGGCAGCAGTGCGGTTAAGCCGTGCTACATTGACAAATATACACGAAAATCTGTTCTGGGCATTTTTCTATAATGTAATAGGTATTCCACTTGCGGCCGGTTTGTGGTATCCTTTATTAGGATGGAAGCTAAATCCGATGTTTGGAGCGGCGGCGATGAGCCTGTCGAGCTTCTGCGTTGTTACCAATGCCCTGCGGCTGAATCTGTGCAGGGTGTATGATCCTAAGCATGACAGAAAAGCAACACCAGATAGAAAAAACAAAACAAATAAACCAAATGAAAGTGAGGAAAAATCAATGACAAAGACAATGAATATCGAAGGAATGATGTGCAGCCACTGCGAGGCAAGAGTAAAGAAGGCACTCGAGGCGCTTGATGCAGTAAGTGAGGCAGCAGTAAGCCATGAGAGCGGAACAGCAGTAGTGACATTAAGCTCTGACATTTCCGATGAGAAATTAAAGGAGACTGTAGAGGCTGAGGACTACAAGGTTACATCAATTCAGTAATCAGTCAGACAGTATAACAATATGAAGAAATATATAGCATTGGTATTGGCTGCAGTGCTGGTGCTTGGGATTTTTACAGGATGTGGTAACAAGGGCAACAAAGAGACAGAATCACAGACAGATGAGAAAGCCACTGAGTCGGTGAATTCTGCAGAAAATAATACTGAGGACAGTACGCAAAGCAGTACAGAAAATCAGAATGTGGCTGATACAGAGCAGCTCACCACAGAAAACGGACAGGAGAGCTCAGTTCTTGCCTGTCCGTCAGTAAACGGTAAGCTGCATGTGGAGGGCAGCAAGCTCGTTGATCAAAATAACAACGAGGTGCAGCTTCGCGGAGTCAGCACACACGGTCTTGCGTGGTATCCACAGTATGTGACCAATGATTGCTTTGCCACGCTGAAAAGCTTTGGAGCAAACGTGGTGAGGCTCGCCATGTATACCTACGAAAGCGGTGGCTACTGCACAGACGGTGACAGGCAGCAGCTTGAGACACTTGTGCAAAACGGCGTGCAGTACGCGTTCAACAACGACATGTATGTCATCATAGACTGGCATGTGCTAAACGATGGCAATCCAAACCGCTACAGTGATGTGGCAAAGACATTTTTTGCCAAAATGGCACAGCAGTATGCCTCATACAACAACGTGATTTACGAGATTTGCAATGAGCCGTGCAACGGTGCGACCTGGGGAGATGTGAAGTTTTACGCCAGCGAGGTCATTCCGTCAATCAGAAGCTACGACAAAGATGCAGTCATACTGATAGGCACACCTAACTGGAGCCGGGATGTGGATGAGGCAGTCAAGGACCCTGTCACAGGCTATGATAATATCATGTATACACTGCATTTCTATGCCGCAACCCACAAGGAGGACTTGCAAAACAAGCTAAAATCGGCGGCAGACGCCGGACTGCCGATATTTGTATCAGAGTTTGGCATCTGCAGCGACGACGGAAACGGTCAGGTGGACATAGATTCCGCAAACAGCTGGATCAGCCTGCTTGACAGCTACGGCATCAGCTATGTGTGCTGGAATCTGTCCAATAAGGACGAAAAATCAGCGCTTCTAACACCTGCCTGCGATAAGACAAGCGGTTTTACCTATGAGGATCTAAGTGATGAGGGCAAGTGGCTGTACGGTGTGCTCACAAGTCATGTGACACCGGTCTTGAATTAACGAAAAGCCTCAGATGTACGGAAAACGGCGCACCTGCTAATGCCGGGATAGAGGCATCCATGCACTCAGCCGGCATGCACATGAGGCAGATGCAGATACTTCTCTCTGGTGGCAAGTCCGCCGCGGATATGGCGCTCGGACTTGTTGATATCGAGAATGTGACGCGCTTTTGCGGCAAGCTCTGGGTCTATGCGAAGCAGCCTGTCAGCATCCGTGATATCCTTGTGCACAGTGGATTTGCTGATGCCAAACTGCTTTGCAGCCTGACGCACCGTGGCATTGTTTTCAACTATGTAGTTGGCGATTTCCACCGCCCTTGTCTCAATATATGATTTCAAAAAATACTCCTGCATATTCTGTTGTTACAGTTTATGCGGGAGTATTTTTAATATTACACACAGGTTGTAATTCTATTTACGTTTTTAGTAATAAAATAAGAAAACGGTTTCTTAACCGCAGGAAAGCTGTATCTTAAGTGAATTAAGCATATGCGGATGCGATGAGCTCAATACATTTATCGTATCCAAGCACAGAGCTGTTTAGCACCAGATCATAATTTTTTCTGTTGCCCCACTCCTTGTCGGTGAAGTATCGGTAATTTACCGAGCGCTTCTTATCAACATCCTTTAGCAGCTTTTTGACCTCGTCATCGCTTTTTTGGTAGAGTTTTTTTATTCTTGCAGCCTTCTCAGGAGTGTTTGCCTCTATAAAAACATTCAGCACATCATCTCTGTCAGAAAGAATGTAGTCTGCGCAACGTCCCACAATAACGCATGGCTCTTTTTGCGCAATATCCTTGATGAGCTTCTGCTGGATATTGAAAATCTGGTCGGAAAGAGAAACTCCTGTGATGTCGCGCCCCACAAATGCATATGAAAAAATGCTTCCGGCAGGTGCATATTCGCCCTGGTTTGCAACAATCTGCTCGGAGATACCGAGCTCCTTTGCCACATGCTCAATTATTTTTTTATCGTAAAACTCAATGCCGCATTTTTGAGCAATCTGCTCGCCGATAAAGCGACCGCCACTGCCAAACTCTCGGCTTATAGTGATTATTTTAAAACTCATGATGAAACCTCCCAGCCTATAAAAGTGTTTATAATTCATTATAACGTAATTGCACATAAAATCAAAACAGAAATTTAACAAAATCGCTTGCAGATAAGCACTCCGTAATCTATAATGACATAAGAAAACATGTTGCTTTTACATAATCAATGAGATGGTAGCAGATAACATATGTTATGTTTTTGTTATGGTTTACACCACAGTGTGGCAAACAGCAATTACGTGACGTTTCAAAGATTGTAAAATAGCAGCATAGCGAATAAACAATTAGGAGGAAAACATGGATCAGGAAAAGGTCATAGTCATAGACTTTGGTGGTCAGTACAATCAGCTTGTTGCGCGCCGTGTCCGCGAGTGCAACGTGTACTGTGAGATTTACTCATACAAAATAGACATTGAGAAAATCAAAGAAATGAATCCAAAGGGCATCATCCTTACAGGAGGTCCAAACAGCTGTTATGAAGAGGATTCTCCATCATACCAGAAAGAGCTGTTTGAGCTGGGAATACCGGTGCTTGGCATCTGCTACGGTGCACAGCTTATGATGCATAAATTAGGCGGAAAGGTAATCACACCGGAGGTTGGAGAGTATGGAAAGACAGAAATCACATATTCTGCAAACGGCGTGATGTTCAAGGATCTGCCATCAGAATCAGTATGCTGGATGAGTCATTTCGACAGAATTGCAGAGGCTGCACCGGGCTTTGAGGTAGTTGCGCACACTGCAGACTGTCCAATAGCCGCAACACAGAATGTTGAGAAGAAATTATATGCAGTACAGTTCCATCCAGAGGTACTTCACACCAAGAACGGAACACAGATGATTTACAATTTCGTCCGTGGTCTACGAATACGCAGGTGAGCTGCTTGCCGATTGCCTTGGCAAGGAGTGCTGCGAGCACTGATGAGTCTACTCCACCCGAAAGTGCTCCTTGCACTTTCGGGTGGAGTAGACTCATCAGTGCTCGCAGCACTCCTTGCCAAGGCAATCGGCAAGCAGCTCACCTGCGTATTCGTAGACCACGGACTTCTTCGCAAGAACGAGGGCGATGAGGTAGAGGGCGTATTCGGCAAAGGCGGTTCGTTTGACATCAACTTTGTCCGCGTCAACGCACAGGAGCGCTACTACAGCAAGCTTGCAGGCGTCACAGAGCCTGAGCGCAAGCGTAAAATCATCGGTGAGGAATTCATCCGTGTATTCGAGGAAGAAGCTAAGAAAATCGGAAAGGTTGACTTCCTTGCACAGGGAACCATCTATCCGGACGTAGTGGAGAGTGGACTCGGCGGAGAATCTGCAGTCATCAAATCACACCACAACGTAGGAGGTCTCCCGGAGCATGTTGATTTCAAGGATATCGTGGAGCCACTCAGAAACCTCTTCAAGGACGAGGTCCGCAAGGTCGGACTGGAGCTTGGATTACCTGACTATCTCGTATTCCGTCAGCCATTCCCAGGCCCAGGCCTTGGAATCCGTATCATCGGCGAAGTCACAGCCGAAAAGGTACGCATTGTCCAGGATGCAGACTGGATTTACAGAAGCGAAGTGGAAAAGGCAGCAAAAGAGTACAAAGAGGCCCACGGCGAGGAACCATCATGGATGCCAAACCAGTACTTTGCAGCCCTCACCAACATGCGTTCAGTAGGTGTCATGGGTGATGAGAGAACATATGATTATGCCGTTGCAGTCCGTGCAGTCCGCACTGTGGACTTCATGACAGCCGAAGCAGCCGAGATACCGTTTGAGGTACTTCAGACAGTGATGAGCAGAATTATAAATGAGGTAAAGGGAGTCAATAGAGTATTCTATGATTTGACCAGTAAGCCACCGGGAACTATTGAGTTTGAATAATTTTTTTAAAAAATAAAATATAGAAGGATTTATTTTTCAATAGGAAATGAAGAAGGCTCCAGGAGATTTTAAGAGATCTTCTGGGGCCGTTTATTTATGTGTGGTATACTGGAATATATCTATATGAAAATTTGATTCAAAGCCTTATCCAAGTAAGATATGGAAAATCAGATGCTAAACATATATTGCAGAAGGAGAACATTGTAATGATAGATATATATACGGAGAGGAAAGATTCAAAAGACTGGATTTTTTACAATGACTTGTACTTCAACTTGAATACAGGCAATGAAGATATGTCACAAAAAGAAATTGATTTGATTCAACAAGTGGATGAAGCGAAGCTGACACTAGACAAGCATATAGAAACAAAATATGGCTTAGGTACGATCCGAAATTTATCATCAGGCTGCAAGACATTGCTTAATATTGTGAAGCATCCCGATAAGGTGGTAAATGTTGAGGAATGTGGACCGAATGTTCTTAGAATCATTTTTACTATGGATAATATTAAGATTTATATGTCAAGACCAACGCTTTTTGATATTCCTGATAGTGCCAAAATCAGATTTAATGATTCTGATATAGTTACCGGTGGCAGAGGATATAATGCCTGGTGGAGTAAGGAGTATGAAAGGAGAGAAGCAGATGATTTATAAGAATATAACATTTAAAGCAGCTCCATTTTCATATGATTTGACATTTGATGACAGGATTACTCTTGTTGGTGGAGATAGTGGTACCGGTAAAACAGTACTTTATGAAATGCTGGAAGATATAAGATTGACAGACGAATACAAAGCAATCAAGCTATTTAACTATAAATCAGATGATTTTTTAGAAGCAATCAAACAGTGTAGAGATAGTTTTATTGTGATAGATAATGCAGATTGTATGATTAATGATGATGTCAGGAGATTCATTAATTTTGAGTTGTCTAATCAGTATATGCTCTTCCTGCGAAATTGTGACGGACTCAATGTATCTGATAAGAGCTTTAAGGTGCTGAAGTTTGATAATAACAGGATAACGCTGGAAGAGGAACTGTGATATGAGATATTTATGGACAGAGGATACCGGTGCAGGGCTTCACTTCTGGAAATTAGTTAATCAGATTTTCTTTGACAATGAGTTTACCGTTGAGAGTAAAGGGAGCAATCAGGGATTATTGGATGCAGTATTGGACTTGAATATTAAAGGGGATGATAAATACTATATTGCATTTGATTATGTGGTTGATAATCAAGACATTCGCAACAAGTATCGTATGTTGAAATCAATAACAGATAAGTCAGATGGAAAGATTGTGATTCTGGATATGATTTGTTTTGAGTACCTGATTCTTGCATTTGACAAGCTGGTAGAATGGACAGGCACTGGAAAGACAGATAAAATAAAAATCCGTGAGAAGGTTTTGGGGGCAGTTGAGAATCACAGAATTGATTTATCAAGGATTGATGATGAGAAAACATTACAGTACATAGCAGGATTTAAGAGATATTCTACAGAACGTGTGATGAAGTCATTGGTAGGTGAATTTACGCAAAATGAGAAGTGGTCCGTGAAGGGCACTCTTATGGGTGAGTGTTGGTATAAAGATTGTTGTGTGTCGGAGCGTCCGGATAATCTGAGATGTGGTAAGCCAGAGGTTGAAGATGGGGATAAGAAGATGAGGATGTTGATACAGTCGGAAACAGTTAGAGATTTAATAGAGGTAATACACTAATAAGGGATATGTAAGTGCTCAATTAGGCAATAAATAATGAGAATAACAATATTACATTATTAGGATCATGCAAGAGTAGGAGGATTTGAAATGTCAAAATTAAACATAGATCAACAAACAATAAAAGAATTGTTTTCAAATAAAAGAGCGGATTTTTTAATCCCAGATTATCAAAGACCCTATGCATGGGAGGAACCGGAATGTCAAACATTGTGGGATGATATATTTATATTTGCATTCCCGGAAAATGACTATACGAAATTTGATAGTGATAACGATGAGTATTTTTTAGGACCGATTGTAACTTTTAAGAATGATAATGGAAAACTGGAAATTATTGATGGACAGCAGAGGCTGACAACATTGATGTTATTACTTAGAGCGTTCTATTCTAAATTTGGAAATATGAAGGATCCATATGCGATAAAAACGAGTGAAGATATTTCAACTTGTATTTGGAAGACAAATGAATTTGGACAACCAGATAAGAATAGGCTAAAAATTGATTCAGAGGTATCAACTGATGATGACAAGGAAGAATTTTTGACTATTTTGAAAACAGGAATTGTGGATGGCTCACAAAAGAGCAAATATGCTCGTACATATAGATTCTTTCAAGAGAAGATTAATGAGTTTTTGCAGGAATATCCAGCATATTTTGCCTATCTTCCAACGAGAATATTAAACAACTGCATTCTATTACCAATCGAAGCAGAATCACAGGACACAGCACTTCGTATATTCTCAACATTGAATGATAGAGGAAAACCACTATCTGATACAGATATTTTCAAGGCACAGTTTTACAAACATTATAGCAGTCTTGGGAAAAAGGATGAGTTTATCAGACGGTGGAAAGATTTAGAGGCAGTCTGTGACGACATTTTTGCTGCACCTTCAGGCTCACCCATGGATGAGCTTTTTACGAGATATATGTATTTTGAAAGAGCAAAGCAAGGAATAAAAAATACTACAACAGAGGCACTCAGAAAATTTTATGAGAAAGATTCTTATGCAATTTTGAAGAATAATGATACTTTAGATAACCTTGAATGTTTGGCAGAATTTTGGAGAAAAGTATCAGTACAGGACGAGAAATTTTCTGATAGGGTATTGAAAAAATTGTTTGTCTTGAATTATGCACCGAATGGTATGTGGACATATCTGGTATCGGTGTATTTTATGCAGTATAAGGATGTTGATGGCTCGCTAAACGAAGATAAATTTTTCGAATTTTTAAATAAAATCACAGCTTTCATATTTGGATATGCATTTATTAGACCAGGTGTAAATGCGTTAAGAAGTCCGGTTTATCCAGAGATGATAAATATTGTTTCTGATCTTCCGGTTACATTTTCAGGATATAAGTTTGAAGAAGATACTGTAAAAAATATTATGAGCAGTTATGTGTTTACGAATGGTAGACCAATTACCAAATCAATTCTTGCTTGGTGGGCATATACGGATCAAAATCAGGAACTTATGGCATTGGATACAAATTTAGAGATAGAACATATTTATTCAAAGAAACGACAGGAAAATGAAAACTCTTTAAAAGAAAAGAGTAGTTTAGAGTCTTTGGGTAATAAGGCGCTTTTGGAGAAAAATATTAATATCAGAGCTTCAGATTATAGATTTACAGATAAAATCAAATATTATCAAGGGTATACATCTGCGAATGGAAAACTGAAGCATGGAACAAAAGTGCATGAGTTATTAAAATTATCAAATGAGAAAAATGATTATACAGAACAAGATATTGTAGAGAGGAAGGAGAGCATTATAGAAGGATTCTTACAATATCTTAAAGATAATGAACTTATTGGATAAATATTGTCTAAGACTATGGGATATTAATGAAAATGATGCGATTGATATTTTGCAACAAGTTTCTTTTGTACATAAATATATGGATCAATGTATTCCAGTTAGACATTTAACATAATAAAGATATTAAAACATGTAATCAGAGATATATGATAAGGAGAAAGATGAGATTATGGATAATGTTTTGCAAATTGATAAGCAAATATTAAATTCGGATAAAATAATATGTAGACATATAAATAATTTGTGTAATTCGACGAGAGGAGAAATATCACAGGATATTCTATCACAATTAAGACATTTTGTTGAACATATTTTGTTGAAAATATATGCTAATGGTAATGATATTGAGGATACACAGGATAATGTTAAACAGGCTGTTAAATATGCAAAAAATCAAGAGTGGCTGAGATATTTGTCTCGTTTTCATCATTTTTTGCAGGTATCTGTATCACATAGGACTTTAGAGGAAGAAAATTCAGAGCGTTTAATGTTGAAATATTACGAATATCTTCTTAGGATAAAAACAATGTTACATGATAAGTATTCTCTTGATGTTTTGTATAACTTAGAGCAATTTCCAATTGAAACAGATGAGAGCTTAAATGAGTATTATCTAAAAATTGTTCAAAAGGTTGATGAATATAAAAAATCATCAAAAAATATGTATAAATATGATCGTTTTTACATTCAAAATATAAAACCATTTTTTTGTAATAATAAAATATATTATGAAGTAGCATTTATTCCGGCAAATGATAAGGCAAGTAAAACAGATAGAATAATTGCATTTACAGATAGGGAAATAACAGACTTTTATGCGGTAAAGTTAGCAATAGAAGATGATTATATAGAAATATTTGATAAATGTATGCCTATAAGAATTATTTTGGATTGGGAAGTAAGTATTCGACCATGTGAATTTAAAAATTTTAGTAAGATAATTAATAATCAGACCAAACCCATTGGAAAAGCAGAGGAGAGGGAACTAGTTAAGTATTTGACCGAGTCGGGAAGAAGCTTAGCAGAGATAGTTGTTTATTCAGATGAAAAATATAATGAAATCCGCAATCGAATTGTTCCAAATAGAGAGGGGTATCATTTTTTTGATTTATTGGATTTCTGTAGACAACTCATTAAAAATCAAGGTGCAGGTTACAATGTTTTAAGATATTTGTTACATCATATGAATAATAGAGTTATTAAAGAACAATATCATGAGAGTTATAAAAAGAATTATAACACTGGAAGATGGGAATATTTGGGTGCTAATAATTGGCTCTCAAATTTATATTTAGCAAATGAGTGTTTACCTTTTGATACAATGCCGTTCTGTTCTGGATTGAGAAAACATGTACCAAATATATCAGATTTGTTAATAGCATTGGATACAGCTGGACGTGAACATGAATTTATGGCTAGAGTTATAAAAAATAATACTGAACAGAAAGGGATGCTGTATACCCCATTAGAACAGAATGGAGAAAAGTATAAACTTGGTAATTTTGAAGATGTTGAAACTTTGAAAAATATATATAATAAGAAGTTACCGCAAACTCAGAAACAGCAAGCACGTAAATTGATTATAGATAAAGGCTATATATTTATTGAGGCATACAGGGATGATACAATATCTATAATTACAACGATTAAGAGATTAGCTCAAAGCGGTGTGAGTAATTATTCCAATACTGTAAAACATTGGATTGAAAATAGTGATTATAATATATCGGAAGAGAAGAAAAAAGCATTGGAGACAATGTTTGCTAAATCGCATGTATCGGTAATATATGGGGCAGCAGGAACAGGGAAGACTACATTTATTAATTACATTTCCAATTTTTTTAAAGAGTATTCGAAATTGTATTTGGCATATACGAATCCAGCAGTGAACAATTTGAAGAGAAAGGTCGCTGCAACCTCAGATTGCGAATTTATGACAATTTCAAAGTTTAACAATAGATATAATAATGAAATAAAGAGAAAGTATGATATTATATTTATTGATGAGTGTAGTACGGTTAGCAATAAGGAAATGAAGGAGTTTTTGGAACTTGCTGATTATAAATTACTTGTATTAGTTGGAGATACTTACCAAATAGAATCAATAGAATTCGGAAATTGGTTTGATACAATACGTGGATTTCTTCCAGAGCCTGCAATATGTGAATTGGTAAAACCATATAGAAGTAATAGCAAGCAGTTACAAGCTTTGTGGGATAATGTCCGCAAAATGGAGGATGATATATTGGATCGACTACAAGCAGGAGGTTATTCAGTAAATCTTGATCCGTCAATTTTAACTCCAGCATCAGAGAACGAGATTATCTTATGTTTAAATTATGGAGGATTGTATGGAATAAACAATATAAATCACTTTATGCAAGAAAACAATAATGGCCAGGAGATAAGGAGAGGAATACAGAGATATAAAGTTGGTGATCCAATTTTGTTCAATGATTTGGCAGATTCATTTTTTACAAAGAATAAAGAACAAGTTCCAATTATTCATAATAATATGAAAGGCAGAATAGTAGATTTTAGACTTTTGGAAGCTGGTAAAGTAACGGAACGAATTCAATTTGATATAGAAATTGACAAGCCATTGATGAATTTGCAGGAGCAAGATTTAGATTTTCAAATTATAGGTGTATCAGAAAAGGGGAATTCTATTATAAGATTTGAAGTTTATAAGAATAAAAGTACAGATGAAGATGATGATAGTGTATCTAAGAATATGGTACCATTTCAAATAGCATATGCGGTATCTATTCACAAAGCACAAGGTTTAGAGTATGATTCGGTAAAGATCATTATAACAGATGATATTGATGAACTGATAACACATAGTATTTTTTATACTGCCATAACAAGGGCGAGAGAAAAATTAAAAATATATTGGACACAATCTGTTGAAAAGAAGGTTTTAGATAGAATAAAACCTAAAAATAATCATCAGGATATTTCTTTACTGAAACAAGAGTTGCTGTTAAGAAAATGAAATTGAATTTGTACTCAAAATAAGAGAAGTGTTGGAGATATTTTCGAAGAAATATTGTACATTATGTTATGTAGAAGACCTAATACCAAATGGGTACATTGATACATATATGATACCTAATATTCTTAAGGGGTATGATGAAATAGAGAAAAATCAGATTTTTGGAACAAAAGAAATAAAAGAAATTCTTGATTGCTCACCATCCACAGCAAGAGTAGTTATGACAAAACTTAGAGACATGAAAGTTGTTAAAGCGGTGAATGGTAAAGGAAAGGGAAAGTATGTATTCATAGAATAAAAATGAGATATAGAGTATTCCTGAATGTAAAAGCTCTATGTGTGGAAGTCAGGAGAAGATGAAAACTGAATTGGTTAAAGGCACAAATTTGGTTTAAGTAACTCTTATAATGAAGATGGGGAATGTCATAGAAAATGCCTTAGAAATGTCATAGAAAATGTCATAGAAATTTTGAGAAAAATCAAGTGACTAAAATCAGAATATTCTAAGAAGAAGCTTTCTAAAGCGTGAGAGACTCTTAAAGGGTTTTCTGAAAAACGAATATTTCAAAGTTTGTCTCAACGAAGTCTCACGAGATTTGGGACTGAGTGAGACTCTATGATATAGCAAAATGTGATAAAACCGGGATTCGCAGGTGAATTATAAAGTTGTAGTCTCAAGTCAGTCTCATTTTTGAAATTGTTTGTTGAGACTAACTTGAGACTGAGGAGGTTCAAAATCATGGACATAAGCAAAAAGGATTGGAAACTATTTCGAGAAAAATTATCAGGCTGGCAGGAAAATTATATAGAAGGTCTTGTTAAAGAGTATGCAAATTTTCTGAATGATGATATAAAGCCTGCATCAGAGAAATTCTGGGAACTTGAAAAACGGATAAAAGAAGATAAGCGTCATCCGGGTGTTATCATGGAACTGAAAAAATCAGAGGTAATATGGGATATTGTTCGTCTTATTAGACTGAAAGTAATTATATATGATGATTTATCAGAATTCAGTGGAGAATTGAGGCGGGAAGTGAAAAGAATACTTGAGATGAATAGATAATGACGGAAAGGGAGGTATGACAAATGCGTGATCCAATAGAGAATGTGACTAGATTGCAGAAGCAGTTGAACAATCTGCAATTGGAGAATCAGGTATTAAAGAACATATTGGATAAAGCGGGACTGTCATATCAAAATGAACTGGCAAGTATAAGGAAAACGGATACGAAAGAGGATTTTGATCCAGAACAGGGTAAAAGGATTGTGCACCCCAAAGAGATTACAGACAGGATGGCAAAGCTCTTTTTCTCATTCTTTTGGGGAAGAACAGATGTATATGCGAAAAGAAATGTAAATAAAAACGGAGAGGCGGCATATTATCCGCAGTGTGATAATTTCTGGTCAGATAATTGCCATAGGAAATTAAATACACATATAGATTGTAAGGAGTGCAAATACTGTTCATATACAAGATTAGACTTATCAACCATATTGATGCATTTGAGGGGAAACTCTTATGCTGCAAAAGATGTAATTGGTGTGTATCCATTATTTAGTGATGGAACATGTAGATTTCTGGTGTTTGACTTTGATAATCATGAGAAGAATGCAGAAAAAAAGGACTTTGCAAATACAGATGATACATGGATTGAAGAAGTCGAAGCTATGAGAGATATCTGCACATTAAATGGGATAGAACCTTTGGTAGAACGTTCTCGTTCAGGAAAAGGTGCACATATATGGATATTCTTTGACAAGCCAATATCGGCGGCATTGGTTCGTAAATTTGGCTTTGCACTTTTAGATAAAGGTGCAGAGCAGGTGAATTTAAAGTCATTCAATTATTATGATAGAATGTTGCCAGCACAGGATTCCTTAGAAAATGTGGCAATAGGAAACCTGATTGCATTGCCATTACAGGGAAGGGCGTTGAAAGATGGCAATAGTGCATTTGTAGATAGTAACTGGAATGCTTATCTTGACCAATGGAATGCTTTATTAAGTAAACCTAAGCTTTCAGAAGAATTTCTGGAGAATAAGATAAGGGAATGGATATTTACAGCAGATGACTTTGAAGCATCCAGTGATGAAGAAAATAGGGAAAAGCCATGGGATAGAATGAAAAATTTTGCAAAATCAGATGTTGATGGGAAAATGGATATCACATTATCAAATGGTATATATGTCGACAGCACGAATCTTAAGCCTGCGATGCAGAATAAGATTCGCAGAATGGCAGCCTTTAGTAACCCAGTATTTTATAAAAATCGTGCGATTGGAACATCTAATTATGATACTTCGAGGTGGATTTATCTTGGAAAAGACCATCTTGGTGGATACATACAGATTCCGAGAGGATTACAGGATGAATTAATAGCAAATATTGATAAGGCAGGAATTGAATATACTATTGATGACAAGAGGCAGCAGGGAAGAAATATTAATGTAGAATTCAATGGAGAACTACGACATGAACAGAACAAGGCGTTAAAGGAACTGACTAAGCATGATAATGGAATACTTCATGCTGCAACAGCGTTTGGAAAAACAGTTGTATGCAGTGCAGTAATTGCAGAAAAGAAAGTGAATACTCTGATCCTGCTTGAATCATCTGCACTTATAGAACAATGGAAAGATGCTCTAAACAAATTTTTAATTATAGATGAAGAACTACCACAGTACAAAACGAAAACTGGAAGATTAAGAACTAGAAAAAGTCTGATTGGAACATTACAGGGAGCACATGATTCAATGACTGGAATCATAGATATTGCAATGGCAGGCTCATTGTGCAAAAAGGGTGAGTACCATAAGTTGTTGAACCATTATGGACTTGTACTAATTGATGAGTGTCATCATTGTGCCTCTGAAACAATAGCAAATGTGCTAAAAGAAGTAAAAGCAAGGTATGTATATGGTGTGACAGCAACTCCGAAAAGAGGAGATGGACTGGAAAAAATCAATTATATGCTGATAGGACCTATAAGATATAGTTACACAGCAAAGGAAAAGGCTATGGAGCAGGGGATACAACATCTTGTATATCCGCGTTTTACCCGAACTGTACCTCCAAGAGGAGTGATTAATGGTAAGATGCATCCAAATGAAGCATATGATATTATTCATCATAATGATATAAGGGATGAACAGATTATTGAGGATATTAAGAATTGTGTGTCAGCAGGCCGCACTCCAGTTGTTTTATCCCGATACAAGGATCATTCAGAGAAACTGTACGAGCGATTGAAAGATTATGCAGACCATGTATTTTTAATGACAGGCAACAACTCAAAGAAAGAACATAAGAAGATTTTGCAACAGATGCATCAGGTTGATAAGGCGGAGTCTCTGATATTAATAGCTACAGGTTCACTTGTAGGAGAGGGTTTTGATTTTCCAAGACTGGATACACTTTTTATGGCAACACCTGTATCATTTCGAGGAGTTGTTGAACAGTATGCCGGTCGATTGAATCGTGATTATGCTGGTAAAGAAAATGTAATAATATATGATTATGTAGATAATCATATACCAATGTTTGATAATATGTATGCTAAGCGTTTAAAAGCATACAAGCAGATTGGATATGAGCTTGCTTGTGGTTTACAAATTGGCAAACAGACAGTTAATGCAATATACGATTGGGACAATTATAGTACATATTATCATAAAGATTTACTTGGTGCGAATAACAATATAATCATTTCAAGTCCTGTAATCAGTGGACCTAAAGTCTATGAGCTGATTAATCTTCTAAAGGAAAAACAGATGTCAGGAGTTCAGATTACAATAGTAACATGGGCACCTGATTCCTATAGATTTGGAGATGCAGCATATTGGATGCAGTTACATGAAGACATGCGTCAAGCAGGTTTTTATATTAAAACAGTAGAAGAATCATGTGAACGATTTGCTGTTATTGATCAGGAAGTTGTGTGGTATGGAAATATTAATCTTTTGGCCAAGGATAAGGTTGATGACAGTATTATGAGGGTCATGAGTAAAGAGATAGCCAGTGAATTGATGGAAATTACATTTGGAGATAATGGTTGAGCTGAATAGGACTAAAACATATGGATTCCATAAGATGTAAGAGTAACATTCATGAGAATATAGAAAGGAACACTTTTATGAGCAAAGAATTACAGATAAGAAATAGCACTGTGGATTTTCTAGTTTTTACTCGAGATGCAGGAGAAGACGGAATAGAAGTCAGGGTTCAGAATGGCGATGTATGGCTTACGCAGAAAGCAATTTCGCAGCTTTTTGATGTAGATAGAAGTGTGATTACAAAACATCTGAGCAATATTTTTAAAGAGGGAGAATTAGATGAAAATTCAGTTTGTGCAAAATTTGCACAAACTGCGGATGATGGGAAAACATACAATTATAAGTTCTATTCATTAGCAGCTATTATTGCTGTGGGATATCGCATTAATTCAGAACGGGCAACACAGTTCAGGACATGGGCAACCAAAGTGTTGGATACATTTACAAAGCAGGGTTATGTTCTTGATAAAAGCAGATTGATTAATGGACAGATTTTCGACGAAGATTATTTTGAGCATCTTATTGCTGAGATTCAGGAAATTAGAGCAAGTGAGAGAAGATTTTACCAGAAAATCACAGATATATATGCAACAGCAGTTGATTATGATAAGAATTCACAGGTGACAAGAGAGTTTTATGCAACAGTTCAGAATAAGATGCATTATGCAGTTCATGGTAATACAGCAGCAGAAGTGATAGTGGCAAGAGCTGATCATAATAAGGAACATATGGGACTTAAATCATGGAAAAATGCGCCTGATGGTAAAATAGTAAAAACAGATGTTTCAATTGCAAAAAACTACTTAGGAAAAGAAGAACTTGCAGAATTAAATGAGATTGTGACAATGTATCTTGATTATGCAACAAGACAGGCACGAAGACATATTCCTATGACTATGGAAGATTGGAAAACAAAGCTTGACGCATTTCTTAGATTTAATGATGCAGAAGTACTTCAGGATAAAGGGAAAGTAACAGCAGCTATTGCAAAGGAATTTGCAGAAAGCGAATTTGAGAAATACAGAGTTATACAGGATTCACTATATGAAAGTGATTTTGATAAAATGATGAATGATATGGAAAAGGATGATGCTATCCATTAGTACCACAAAAAGTCTGATTCTAAAAAAGAGATGTGCCAGCTGTACTCTGATTTCAATCAATCCACCACTTCAAAATTTTCTTGCAACTCAGTTATTATAGTTATATAATTCTAGTTAGTTTAACCTAATCAATGAGCGGGCGATTATTTGTACAATAATATAAAATTTTGTAACTGTTATTGTTGATGAAAGGCGGGATGATTATATGACAGTTCAAGAGTGGGAAAAGGATTTTTATGGAAATAATGTAACAATCACAACGAGAGATAATGAATGCGTCATTTATAGAATTCGGGACGATTCGGGAGATTCAGTTCTAACACGTTTTGAAGTTTATCCTGGGATTGCACTGATTTACAACGATGTACATACAGACTATATTTCAATTAAGGAGTTAGTCGGATATGAGAACATATTGGAAATCAATCATTGTCGTGAGGGGAGAATTGAATTTGAATCATCAGAAGGAGAGTGTTTATATGTGAAAAAGGGGGATATGGCAATTAATATGAAAGCTGGAGTAAAGTCATATTCCTATTTCCCACAGTCACATTATCATGGCGTGACAATAGAAATTGATTTTGATAAAATTGAAAAAAATCAAAACATGATTATGAAAGAAATGCAATTGAGCCCCAAAATTCTACAGGACAAATTCTGTAATCACAAGCAATGTATTGTTCTACATGAAAAGCAGGAATTTGAACATTTGTTTTCGGAAATTTATTGTGTTCCTGAACAGATAAAAAAGAGCTATTACAAAATTAAAGTGATGGAGATTCTGCTGTTTTTATTTGCGCTGGATACAACAAAGGAGAAGATTGAGAATCGTTATTTTAACAAAAATCTGGTTGCAAAAGTAAAGGAGATACACCAATACATGTTAAATCATATAGATGAGAAGTTAACTATTGCTTGTCTGGCAGATAAACATCAAATCTCTGCAACGAATCTTAAGAAATATTTCAAGGAGATTTATGGGCTGAGTATATATGCATACTTAAAAGAAAAGCGCATTCAAAAGGCTGCAGAATTACTTAGGGAAACGAACCATGAAATAGGCAAGATTGCAGGCATGGTTGGATATGATAACGCAAGTAAATTTTCCAACAGTTTTAAAAGCATTATGGGAATCAATCCAAGTGAATATAAAAAGTCTGTCTGAATGGAGCATTTCATACTTTTTGGAGTAGATGAAAATTGAAACAATGATTATAATATCAAATGAGTTTGGCAAGATGTTTGTCTTGCCTTTTATTACAATAACAAGTTAGACACTACTAATTTTAGGAAGGAGCAACAAATATGAACAAGACAACTAAAAGTTCAAGATTGCAAGGAAAGGATTTGATGAATATTGGAATATATTCGGCTATTTACTGTGTCATTGTAACTGGTGTAGCGATGCTTGGCTATATCCCAATTATGATGCCGATGTTATGCGTGTTAGTACCACTGATTGCTGGAGTTCCATTTATGTTATTTCTGACGAAGGTAAAGAAATTTGGAATGATATGGATTATGAGTATCATCATCGGAATCTTTATGATTTTAACCGGAATGGCACATTATGCGTTGATTGTGGGATTTTTTACGGGCTTAATTGCAGAACTGATTTATAAAAGCGGGAATTACGCAAGTCAGACAAAAGCTGTGCTTACCTGCGGCATATTTAGCGTGTGGGTGTGGGGAAATTTTATTCCGTTATTTTTTAACAGAGAGGCATATTGGGCGACAAGACAGAGTTTTGGAGAAGAGTATATTACGACTTTAAATAGTCTGATGCCAATGTGGTTATGCCCAGTTCTTTTGATTGCCAGTTTTGTTTTTGGAATCATAGGCGGAATATTTGGAAAAGCATTACTAAAGAAACATTTTAAAAAAGCGGGAATTGTATAATGAAGAATGAAATGATGAGTAGTGGAAAGGGAAAACGAAAAATAACTCTTGACCCAAGAACTAAACTTGCTTTACTTCTTATGGTAGCTACATTCGTGCTTGGCGGTGCAGGCGGAAATGAGCTGATATGGGCAAGAATTTTATTGGCAATAATACCAGCAATACTACTTCTTTTTAGCGGTAAGGTGAAAGCTTTTTTCGTCTTTGAGATGCTGTTTTTGGCAGGATGTCTTTTACAGTATTATCTGCTTGGAAAGCTGAGCGGTTTTTTTAATTTCCTTGTGTTAGCAACAGCGGGTATTCTTTCCCAGTTTATACCCGGGCTTATGATGGGATATTATACAGTTACAACAACAACTGTCAGTGAATTTGTGGCGGCGATGGAACGTATGCATATGCCAAAGCAAATTGTGATACCGTTATCAGTTATGTTTCGGTTCTTTCCGACGGTAGTAGAAGAGGCATCAAGCATATCAGATGCCATGAGAATGAGAGGAATATCCTTTGGTGGAAATCATCCGGGAAGGATGTTGGAATATCGATTGATCCCTCTTATGACCTGTTCTGTCAAAATTGGAGATGAACTTTCTGCGGCTGCCCTGACGAGAGGGCTTGGAGCAGATGTGAAAAGAACAAATATCTGTAAGATTGGATTTCGTTTTGTGGATTATATTATTTTGCTGGGCTGTATCATTACTTTGGCATATTTATTGATGATTAAGATTGGAGGCTTTTTATGATTGAGTTACAAAATATATGCTTCGAATATGGGTCAGAGGAACAAAATATAGCCGGAAGAGGGGCACTTCATAACATCAATTTACATATTCCAGATGGACAGATTGTTTTATTGTGTGGAGAATCAGGATGCGGAAAGACAACAATTACCAGATTACTGAATGGATTGATACCACATTTCTATGAAGGCAATCTTACTGGAACGATTTGTATTGATGGGAAAGAAATCAATGATCAGCCATTATATGAAACTGCATTACTGTCTGGAACTGTTTTCCAAAATCCAAGATCACAGTTTTTTAATGTGGATACGACAAGTGAATTAGCATTTGGCCTTGAGAACAGAGGCATGGAAGAAACACAAATTCTTAAAAAGGTAGATAAAACAGTTCAGGAACTGCAATTGGAGAAACTGATGAATCGAAGCATTTTTGACTTGTCAGGTGGTGAAAAACAGAAAATTGCTTGTGGATGCGTATCTGTCTGCTCACCGAATATTATCATTCTGGATGAACCATCTGCAAATCTTGATTTAAAATCCATGGAACAGTTGCACGTTATGATTGAAAAATGGAAAGTAGAACACAAAACAGTTGTGATAGCAGAGCACAGGCTTGCGTATATCTGGAATTTGATAGATCGCATGGTTTTTCTAAAAGAAGGTAAGATTGAATTTGATTTTAGCAAGGAGGAAATGCAAAAGCTGACTCCGAGAGATCTACACCAGATGGGACTTCGTTCAAACCAAGATGTAAAAATGGTTCATTATAATCGAAATGAGAATATAGACCGGATTGTATTCAAAAATTTTGTATTTGGGTATGAGAAAAATCATAATATTCTGAATTTGAAAATAATGGAAATAGACAAGAACTCAATAACAGCTATTGTAGGAAATAATGGAATTGGAAAGTCTACTTTTTTACGATGTATATGTGGACTTGAAAGAAAGTGTAAAGGAATCATGGAGATTGATGGAAAAGTATATAAGAGGAAAGAGCGCTTGAATGAAATATTTCTTGTTATGCAGGATGTAAACCATCAACTTTTTACAGAAAGTGTATTAGATGAAGTTTTGATTAGCATGAAGGAAGAGAATGAAGAAAAAGCACTGGATATTCTAAAATCACTGGACTTATTAGAGTACAGGGAGCGACATCCGGTGTCGCTATCCGGAGGAGAAAAGCAAAGAGTTGCGGTTGCTACTGCGATAGCATCAGAACGTTCTGTCTTACTGTTTGATGAACCGACAAGCGGACTGGATTACCGTCATATGCTTCAGGTTGCCCGCTTATTTGAGAAGCTACGCAATCATGGAAAAACAATTTTGGTTGTGACTCATGATTTGGAATTTATAGAAGCATTACATGCAAACACGATTTGTTTGGAAGAATTGCAGGCGTAAAGAAAGGAGGATTTTTTGTGCAAAATAAAGAAAGAAGTGCAGTCAGCTGGCTTATGGAATTTGCGGGTGAAAAACGAATATTTTATATAGTGAGTGTGGTTGCAGCAATTATCGGTGTCATATGTAGTGTGACTCCGTTTTTATTTGTAAGCGATATTGTTATACGATTGATTGAAAGGGAAACGCGGTGGAGTGGATATTTAATGGATGGTGTTGCAATCGCAGTTTTATGGATGCTTCGTTATCTGTTTCATGGCATTTCAACATGCTGTTCTCATAAGGCGACCTTTCAGGTACTGGCAAATATTCGCAAACGTTTGTGTGATAAATTAGCAAAAGTACCACTGGGAAAGGTTAAGGATACACCGTCGGGTGCACTAAAAAATATAATTGTGGAACGTGTAGATAGTATTGAAACAACACTGGCTCATGTCGTTCCGGAATTCACATCCAATCTGTTGGCACCTGTTGTTGTATTTATGTATCTATGCATTCTTGACTGGCGAATGGCGTTAGCGTCATTAATAACACTTGTATTTGGTATTGTTGCATATATGTTTATGATGGTAGGATACCAGGAAAGCTTTCAGAATACGATTAACAAGACTAAAATATTAAATGATACTGCTGTTGAATATATTAATGGTATCGAAGTAATCAAGGCATTTGGAAAAGCACAGTCTTCTTATGAGAAATTTGAGGTTGCAGCAAAAGAAGGTGCAGATTGCTATGTAGAATGGATGCGCCGTTGCAATGTGCCTTTTTGTATTGCTATGGTTGTAATGCCGTGTACAGCTCTTGCTACAGTTCCAATAGGCGGTTTTTTGTTTATGAAAGGGAGTCTGAGCCTTAGTACGCTGGTTATGTGTTTGATTCTTTCGATGGGGCTTGTTACGCCACTGATTACAGTTATGAGTTATAGTGATGATATTGGCAAAATGGGTTCGATTCTTGGAGAAGTGACAGGGGTGTTATCATGGGAAGAGCAGTTGAGACCTATAAATGATAATAAACAGATAAAGGATTATTCAATTTGTTTAGAAAATGTAAGATTCTCTTATAGGGAAAAGGAAGTACTTCATGGCGTAAATCTTAAAATAGAAAGTGGAACAGTAAATGCATTGGTTGGACCAAGCGGGAGTGGAAAATCAACTATAGCAAAGCTTATTGCATCATTATGGGATGTAGATAGTGGCAGTATCAAAATCGGTGGGGTTGATATAAGTGAGTTATCCTTAAAAAACTATAATCGTAAGATAGCCTATGTTTCTCAGGATAATTACCTGTTTGATAATACGATTCGTGAAAATATTAGAATGGGAGATTTGAATGCAACTGATAAACAAGTAGAACAGGCTGCAAAAGACTGTGGCTGTCATGAGTTTATTATGGCACTTCCGGATGGCTATGATACAATAGTCGGCAGCGCAGGCGGGCATCTTTCCGGAGGTGAGAGACAAAGAATCTCTATCGCCAGAGCAATGCTAAAGAACGCTCCGATTATTATCCTGGACGAAGCAACAGCATATACAGATCCAGAAAATGAGGCACTCATACAACATTCTGTTGCCAAACTTATAAAGGGAAAGACGTTAATTGTTATAGCACACAGACTTTCTACGATTGTGGATGCAGACCAAATCTTTGTTATAGAAAACTGAACAGTGGCAGAAACAGGAACACATAATGAGTTGTTAGCTAACGGTGAAATCTATTCTAATATGTGGAGAGCACATATGAGTGTGAAAGATTCAGAACAGGAGGTGGAGCCTCGTGCTTAGGATATTAAAAAGGTTCTTTGATTTCTGTGGTGCAGAAAATAAAAAGAAATTTTATAAGGCATTGTTTTTGGGTGTGGTATTTGCATTATTGGAGGCAGTAAAAATTCCGGCGATTCTTTTGTTGATTGATGGAGCAATTAAACAAAATGTTACCGAAAGTCTGATTGTTCTATGCTTAGGAATGCTTGTAGCAAGCCTTGCTGCAGCGTCAGTAGTAAAATATCAGATTACTATGTTACAGTGTGAAGCAGGCTATTATACCGCATGCGGAAAACGCATTGAGATTGCAGAACATATGCGATATCTGCCGATGGGATATTTCAATCAGAATAGTCTTGGACAGATTACCAATATTACAACGAATACAATGGAACAGCTGGCTGATGTGGCTACCAGAGTGGTTATGATGACAACGGGCGGTGTCCTTACAAGCTCTGTAATTACAGTAATGATGTTAATCTTTGATATAAGAATTGGCTTTATTGCTATGGTCGGCATGGTTTTGTTTTTTACTGTAAATAGTTTCCTGCAGAGAAAAAGTAAAGCACTTGCACCGGTAAAAGCAGCATCGGATGAATTCGTTGTAGAGAAGGTATTGGAATATGTTCAGGGAATTTCAGAAGTTCGAAGCTATAATCTGACAGGTTGTGCATCTAAAGAGCTAAATGAAGCAATTGATAAGAACAGGGACATTAATACAACAATGGAACTTAAGACGGTTCCCTGGATGCAATTGCAGTCCATTATATTGAAGCTTATGGGTGTGGCTATAATTTTGACCTCATGTGGATTTTACCTTGCGGGCAGTATGACATTACAGAATTGTATTGGCATGATTATCTGTTCTTTTTTGGTATTTGAAAGTCTTGGTTCAGCAGGCAATTACTCGACACTTCTCAGGGTTGTGGATATAAGTGTTTCAAAAGTGGAAAATGTCATGAAAATAAAAGAAATGGACATTGATGGGAAAGATATTATTCCGAAAAACTTTGATATTGATGTTGAAAATGTAGACTTCTATTATGACGAGAATCACGCAGAAGACGCAAAGATTATTAATCATTTATCAGTACACATTCCGGAAAGAACAACCACGGCCATTGTTGGACCTTCCGGTGGCGGGAAGACAACGTTGTGTCATCTGATTTCAAGATTTTGGGACGTAAGCAATGGAAATATCAGTCTTGGTGGGGAAAATGTAAGGAACTACAGTGTGGATAGCTTGATGAAAAACTTTAGCTTCGTATTTCAGAATGTCTATCTGTTCGAGGACACCATTGCAAATAATATTCGTTTTGGGCAGCCTGAAGCGTCAATGGAACTCGTTATGGATGCTGCTAAGAAGGCATGCTGCCATGATTTTATTATGGAGCTGCCAAATGGTTATGATACCGTAATCGGGGAGGGAGGAACCAGTCTTTCTGGTGGTGAAAAACAGCGTATATCTATTGCACGAGCTATTATGAAGGACGCACCTGTGATTATTTTGGATGAAGCAACAGCCAATGTAGACCCGGAAAATGAGAAGGAACTAATGTCTGCTATAGAAGCTCTTACAAAAGAAAAGACGATTCTTATGATTGCGCATAGACTTAAAACGGTAGAACATGCAGATCAGATTCTGGTATTAGATAAGGGGCAGATTGTTCAGCAGGGAAGACATAGTGAACTCTTGAAACAGACTGGGATTTATCGTAAATTTATTCTTGAGAGAGAAGAGGCAGTAGGCTGGAAAATATAGAGAAAAGTTCTTAATTCGTACAAATGTATTAAAGAAAATCAAAACAATAATGTAACCATTGAAATTACATCTGATTTTTGATATGATTACTACCAAAGAGAGGTGTTTACAATGCAGATTTCCAGCAGATTTACAATGGCAATTCATATGTTTGCCTGTATAGATACATTTTCAGACCAAAAGATGACAAGTGATTTTATGGCTGCAAGTATTGGAACCAATCCGGTTATTATCCGTAAAATATTGCAACAACTAAAAGCTGCCGGTCTTATTGAAGTTGCAAGAGGAACTGGCGGAGTGACAATTACCAGACCACTGGAACAGATCACATTTCTTGATGTGTATAAGGCAGTAGAATGTGCACCGGATGAACAATTGTTTCATTTTCATGAGAACCCAAATCAGAAATGTCCGGTAGGAAAGAATATTCATCATGTTCTTGATAAGAGACTCTTAGAGGTGCAAAGGGCAATGGAGGAGAAGCTTTCAGAAATGACGCTTGCGGATGTGAAAAAAGAGATTGCAGCATATACATAAAAAAGAGTAGCAGACAGGGCTTCGGATCGATTTCCGAAGCTTTTTTTCTGTCATACGTCTAACGAGGTTGCCAGTAACTGTTACTTTGAATGCATATAAAGACGTATTAAAAAATGTTGTAACAAAAAAAGTTACAAAAGTTTTGATGTAACTATTGACATTACAACAAGTCGGTGTTATAGTATAACTACAAGATGTAACAAAAAAAGTTACAACAAATAAAGGAGGTACTATAAAATGCAGAAAGTAGTAGAATTTTTACAGAAAAACCCGGTTCAGTATTTAGCAACAGTAGGAAGAGATGGAAAAGCAAAATGCCGTCCATTCATGTTCTGTTTTGAGCAGGACGGAAAGCTTTGGTTCTGTACCAACAACACAAAGGAAGTCTACAAAGATATGCAGGAAAATCCTGAGGTAGAGGTTTCCGTATCTTCTCCGGAATATGCTTGGATTCGTCTTCATGGAAAAGCAGTATTTGAGAACAACATGAGCGTAAAGGAAGGCTGCATGAATAACCCTATCGTTAAGGGGCAGTATCAGACCGCAGATAATCCTATTTTTGAGGTGTTCTATCTTGAAAACCCTCATGGTGTGATTGCTGATTTTTCTGGAAATCCACCTTATGAATTCTAGTACAACTGTTTTAAATTCAGGCATATCTCGCAAAAGGAGAGAATTTGAAATGACAAAAATGGACTATCTCAAACTTCTGGTGGACGAAATCCACTCAACCACAGTTGCAACAATAGGTTCAGACGGACACCCTCAGACAAGAATCATAGATATGATGTACTATGATGAAGAAGGTGTGTATTTTCTTACAGCAAAGGGCAAAGCATTTTATGACCAGTTAATGGAACAGCAGTATGTGGCAATATCTGCGACAAAAGAAAAAATAGCAGTGTCTCTTCGTGGAAGAATAAAGAACATCGGGAAAAAGAATCTTGATATTATGTTTGAGAGAAATCCTTATATGAAGAAAATTTACCCCGGAGATACAAAAGACGCAATCGAAGTGTTTCAGCTGTATGAGGCACAGGGCGAGTATTTTGATATCAGCAATCCGTCAAACATTGTGAGGAATACAATAACAATAGGAAAAGCAGAAGCTGTCCAGACTGGTTATTTTGTTGGGAAAGACTGTATCGGATGTAAGTTGTGTTATTCTGTATGTCCGCAAAAGTGTATTGATATATCTTCAGTTCCGGTTACAATCAATCAGAATCATTGCCTGCATTGCGGAAGATGTGCAGAGATTTGCCCGAAACAGTGTATTGAGAAAAGAGGTTAATTATGATCTTTAAGAAAATCAGAAAAGGACATGTTGACTGGCGAAATTTTTTATGTGGTACTCCTGCAAATGATTATATATTTCAAAAGGATACATATGAATATAGGATTGACAGGGCGGTAGAATATATAAGAAATGCCGATTGCATACTGATTGGAGCGGGAGCTGGTGCATCAACAGCTGCCGGAATAAGTATGGGTGGTAAAAGATTTACAGATAATTTTGCGGAATTTATAGAAAAATATGGCAGTCGCTACATGACAGATATGTATGCTGCAGGTTTTTATCCTTTCCCAACGGAAGAGGCAAAGTGGGGTTATTGGTCTAAAGCAGCTTTGCTTAACCGGTTTGATCTGCCTGCATTACCACTTTATAAAGAACTTTATGATATTGTAAAAAGAAAAGAATATTTTGTACTGACTACTAATGTGGACCATCAGTTTTACAAAGCGGGATTTGATGAAAACAGAATATTTGCAACGCAGGGAGATTATGGAAAAATACAGTGTCAGAAAGCCTGTCATCCAAAGACCTACGATGCACAAGAAGTGTTTAGAAAGATGGATGAAGCAAGGAAAGAATGCCTGATTCCATCAGAACTTGTGCCGAAATGCCCTGTATGTGGAGGCAGAATGGAGATGAATCTCCGTTGTGATAACTATTTTGTGGAAGATGAAGCATGGCATGAGGCAGCTGACAGGTATGCGGATTTTCTGAAACAAAATAGGAATAAAAAAGTTGTTCTTCTGGAACTTGGAGTTGGATTTAACACCCCGATTATTATACGATTTCCTTTTGAAAAAATGGTGCGGGAGAATAGCTCTTACAGTCTGATACGTCTGAATATGGATGAGGCAGTGGTTCCGGAAAGCTTCGGAAAACGTGCAATCGGTATTGAGGGTGACATGGAAAGAGCAATTACAGATATAAGGGGGCAGGTATTATGACACAGGACGAACGAAGAGAATATCTGATTCAGTATCTTTTAAAAGAAGAAGTAAGGTTTGTCAGACAGAGTATTCCCACTGATAAGCAGGGGCAGGAGAATCTGCTCCGCTCACTTATGAATATCAGACCGCCAAGACCGGTCAGCGGAGAATTTTTAAAAATACAGGACGAATATCTTACGGAAAGAAATAGGGAGCGTGGAATCACAGATATTGACACGCTTGCACCTGTAAAATCCGATTCGAGATTATATATCTGGCAGGGCGATATTACCACTTTGAAATGTGACGCAATCGTAAATGCGTGCAATTCACAGATGCTTGGTTGCTTTTCGCCAATGCATGCCTGCATTGATAATTTTATCCATACTTATGCAGGAGTTGAACTGCGTTTGAAAATGCATGAGATTATGACAAAGCAGGGACATGAAGAGGAAACTGGAAAAGCAAAGATTACATCAGGATATAACCTTCCGGCAAAATATATTCTTCATACAGTAGGTCCAATTATACAGTGGAAAGTTACAAAAAAAGATGAAGAACTGCTCGCAAGCTGTTACAGAGAGTGTCTAAGACTTGCTGCTGATACAGGTGCAGAATCAATTGCATTTTGTTGTTTGTCTACAGGAGTATTCCGTTTTCCGCAGCAACGGGCTGCCGAGATTGCGACGAACACTGTAAAGCAGTATCTTGACAAAGACAGCAGAATCAAAAAGGTAATCTTTAATGTGTTTAAGAATGAAGATTTAAAAATATATAATGGTTTGCTATAAGTGTCTGTTGAAAACATCATTTGTTACAAAACATCATTTATTAAGCCGTGTCCTTTTTATATGTTGTATCACGTTTTAATCAGTGCTACAATAAAGAAAACCTGAATTTTGCAGAGATATGTCAAAGCATTTTGACACGCATTTTCTGTGATGTCAAAGCCGTTTGATAGACTATGAAGGGTGGTTTTCCTATAATAAAGTACAAGGGAGCAGTGACATGGAGTATGATATCGGAAGTAAAATAAAGGCAGCCAGACTTAAAAAAAAGATGACACAAGAACAGGTTGCTGAATTATTGGGAGTGAGTCGTCAGACCATCTCAAATTGGGAAAATGAAAAATCCTATCCAGATATCATCAGTGTCATTAAAATGAGTGATTACTACGAGGCTTCCCTTGACTATTTATTGAAGGGAGAACAAAAAATGAATACATATTATGATTATCTCGAAGAAAGTACAAATGTTGTAAGAAGCAACACCAATAGAAATAAAATCATCACTATGCTGTCCTATCTGCTGATTTGGGCAGTTGCCATGATTGTATTTTGGTTCTTTACAAGTGGAAGTGATGCTATGGGCTATAGTTTAATGTTCCTTTGGATTATTCTTCCTATAACGACATTTGTGGTATCCATTATTATTGGTAAAAATGATTTTTGGGGAAAAGGGAAATGGGCAATTACCCTTTTCTTTGGAGTAATGTATATGCTTGCTGAATACGGAACATTCAAAATGGCAAACAACATTACTTTCGACAAGCTGAATGCCCCAGCTTGGGGAATGGTTGTAGCTGGTACGATAATCTCTACAATCGGTATGCTGGTAGGTTCATTATTTAACAAGCAGATGAATAAATAAACTCCCAGCTTGTCGAGCTGGAAGTTGTCAAACTGAAATGTAAATGGAGGGTTATGTAAATGAAAAAAATTGGAATAGTTTTACTTATACTTATTTCCCTTATAGGTACATTGTTAGGATGCGGAAAACAAGATGTGAATAAGGACTTGGAGAGCATTGAGGCGTCGGAAATCAAACAAATAGAACATACAGGAACTACAGGCGGGAAAGACGGTAATTATTCGTATTCTTTTTCAGATGATGAAGTTATCGAGTTTATAAATTTGTTGAATCAAGTAAAACTTGGTGACGAAGTAGACGAAAACAAAGCATTATCAAGTGGTGCTGTTTCTTATTATACTATCCATCTTGCGACAGATGAAACGCTGACAATTAGTCCAGGTAAATATTTTAAAGTTGCAGACAGATATTATGAGTTTGATAATTATGATGAATTGTGGGATGAATTTATAGTATTTAACAGTATAAAGTAAACTTCGGAAAATTTCTATCCTGATATGGCAAATTCAGATGCCTATCTTATTGGAAAAGCGAAATATAAGGATCATGACGAAAAGAAATCAGGACAATATGAAGAGTTATTTGGGAAAGGGTTGAAAGAGATTGATTTTGAAACTGTAAGCAATGTGGCAGTTCATGAAATTCGGCAAATAATTCAACAAATTATTTTATTCATGAGATGAAAATGAATAATGATTATCAGATAAAAGGGCGATGTAGTTTATATACATCGCTCTTTTTGATTGGCATGGATATTTATTTTTCTAGCAGCTTGCGTGCATATGTAAGTATTCTGCCTTCTACATTGCTGTCCTGTTTGATAATATTGATGAGGGAATAAAGCTCAGGGTCATTGGATGAAGAAACAATAATGTAATCAGGATCTGTCTTATCAGATATTCCGTAAAGAAAATCTACGTTGCAATTAAATGTATGCGCAATGAAACAGACTGTAGGATAAGAAGGGTCACGTTGTCCATTTTCATAGCGGCCATATACCATTGGCGAAATATTAAGGCGGCGTGCAGCTTCTGCTTTATTTATATTTAGTGTATTTCTGAGTTGGATTAATCTTTCAGGTTGAAATTTCATAGGTAAGCTCCTTTTAAAAAATCAATATTCAAGTTCTTAAATGTAATCATAAAAAATTATAAATTATAATTTCGTTTTTTTCAATGTTTATGTTGACAATAACCATTGGATATGATATTGTTTTGGCAACCAATGGTTATATATGTGGATGAATAGAGGGGAGTAAAATGAAACATTATATTGAGATTCAAAGACTAAGGACACAAGACGTGGTTGTCGATGATACACTGACACTTGAAAAAAATACGGATGCATTTATACAGGGAGATATAATCAGTATCACTGAGAAAATAGATGGGGCCAATTCAAGTATATATTATGATAAAAAGCTGGATAGACTGAGATGTTTTAGCAGTAAAAATGAACTTGATTTCAGCAATCAGTTGAGAGGTTTTTTGATTTATGTTAAGAGTCTGGATATGGGGCCATTTATTAAATATCCGAATTATATATTTTTTGGAGAGTGGCTTGTGAGCCATACGGTCATTTATGACGAGTCTAATTATAACAAATGGTATTTATTTAGTGTGTATGATACAGTTTCAGGCAGATGGCTCTCACAGGATTTTGTTAAAAAATTTGCTGAAAAATATGATTTTTTTTATCCGCATGAATTATACTATGGACCATTTATGAGTTGGAGCCATTGTCTCAGCTTTGCCAATGACCCGGCATATGGCACGCAGCAAGAGGGAATCGTCATAAAGAATCAGACTGCACTGGAGCAGGAGAGAGGTCCGCATATATTAAAATATGTAAATCCAGAGTTCAAGGAAACGCAGAAGAAGAATCATAAAAGGAAACTTGAAGATCCGAATAAATTGAACGAAAAAGCAGAGGCAGAAGAGTATATACGCATGATTGTAACAGATGCAAGGGTTATGAAGTGCTATCATAAGCTTGTTGATAATGGAATTTTACCGGAGAAATTTGAATTGAAATATATGAAGCATGTTGCACAAAATCTACCAAAGGCTGTGTATGAGGATTGCGTGAAGGAAGAATTGGAGATTTTAAAGAAAGCTGGTGAGTTTGGAGGAAAACTTTGCAGTAAGGTGACAATGGAAATTATTAAAGATAAATTGAAGATTGGTTGACTTTTTTGGCTGGAATTGTTAGGATATAGATGAAAGTTTACCACTGACCGATATGTGGTATATAAATGGTCGGGTTGAAAGTTTACCACTGACCGATATGTGGTATATAAATGGTCGGGTTGAAAAAGTCTTTTGCAGTAGTGCAAGAGACTTTTTTTGTGGAGATTAACAAATGATAAGGAATGGTTTTTATATTATCAAAGATAGCTTTTTTTCGGATATGTCGGATCCATATTTGAAAGAAAATAAAAAACAAAATAGACCACATTACTATTGTTTTGAAGATAGCAATTATAATGGAATATATTGGATGATTCCACTTTCAAGTCGAATTGATAAGTATAAGAAAATAGTAAGTAAAAGAACCAGTAAAGGAAGAACCTGTGATATAATTCACATTGTGAAACTTGATGATAGTCATGAAAGCGCTTTTCTGATACAGGATATGTTTCCAATTTCAGAAAAATATATAGAACGGGAATACACTATAGCAGGTAATCATCTTCGTTTAACCAGTGAACATGCTGCAAAAGAAATTGAACAAAAAGCAAGAAAAGTTTTGGGAATGCTGAAAAGAGGAATAAAATTTACTCCAACCCAACCAAATATACAGAAAATATATGAGAGGCTGCAACAGGATTTACCAGCAACACATTTGTAATTTTATAATAATCCTGGGTATCTTCACAGTTACCACCTATAATCCCAAAATGGTTTAATAACGTTTGTTAACAATGCCTATTGTAAATAAAAACTATCATTATTAAAATAGAGATTAGAAATGCTTCGAACAATATGAAAGGCATAAAGCTAATATGAAAAAACACACAAACATAATAATCACAGCTGCGGCATCGCTGCTTATCGTCACACTTGCGGGCAGAGAATTCATTAAAAATCATAAGAAAGAGCATAATGATAAAACATCTATAAATGTATCAGAAAATACATGTGAAGATATACCTGACACAAGTATATCTGACACAAGTATATCTGATACGAGTGTAGCTGATACGAATACACCTGACACGAGTACATCTGAAACAGATATCCTGAATCAGACTTATGAAAATAATAAAGAGCAATTTTTCATATCCGAAATCCCGGATGACATTTTTGAAAAAATGCAGGGCAAATCCTACAAGGCGGATTGCACACTCCCCAGAGAAAATCTGCGATATATACATGTATTACATGTAGGCTTTGACAATCAGGTGCATGAGGGTGAGCTGGTTGTCAATAAAGATATTGCAGATGATGTACTTGAAATATTCAAGGAGCTCTATGAGTCCGGATATCAAATAGAAAAAGTCAGGCTCGTTGATGAATACGATGCAGATGATGAGGCATCTATGAGCGATAATAATTCATCGGCTTTCAATTTCAGATTTATTTCCCACACCACGAAGATATCTAAGCACGGAATGGGAATGGCGGTGGATATCAACACTCTTTACAATCCTTATGTAAAAACAGTCGATGGAGAACAGTCAATTGAGCCTGCAAATGCCGCAGATTATGTTGACCGGAGCAAGGATTTTTTGCACAAGATTGACCATGATGATTTATGCTATAAGCTGTTTATGGAGCATGGTTTTGAGTGGGGAGGCGATTGGAAGCATTCCAAGGATTATCAGCATTTTGAAAAATAATGCTGATAATCCCTACGGAAGCAGGTGACCTGCCGCTAGGTACAGCTCATACCATTCCTCGCGAGTCAAAGTAATATCGCATGCCGCGATAATTTCCTTCAGGCGGCTTTCACTTGAAGTTCCGGTAATAATCTGCATATTTGCCGGATGGCGTAAAATCCATGCAGCCGCAATAGTAGTATCGCTGACATTATATTTTTCGGCTATCATATGAAGTTTTTTATTCAGTTCCGGGTATTCGTCGCTTCCGAGAAAACAGCCTTTCCATGCCGGCATCTGAAACGGAGACCATGCCTGGAGAGTGATATTGTGGAGGCGGCAGTAGTCGAGCAGACTTCCGTCGTGATCAATTGAACCGGGTGTTTCCATATTGACTTCCATGCCATTTGCAACGAGATTGGAAACAGGAATGCTGAACTGAACCTGATTGACAACGAGTGGTTGGCGGACATATTTCTGTAGCAGTTCAATCTGCATCGGCTTATGATTTGAAACACCAAAATGGCGAACCTTTCCGCTTTCAAAAAGAACATCAAATGCAGCGGCAACCTCTTCCGGTTCTACGAGTGCATCCGGACGATGAAGAAGCAGAAGATCAAGATAATCTGTATGAAGCCTTTTTAAAATACCATCGACAGATTTCAGAATATGCTCCTTTGAGAAATCATAGAAGCCTTGGCGGATGCCACATTTTGACTGCAGGTAAATATCTTCACGCTTTATGGATGGATCGTCTGCAATTGCTTCGCCGAATACGCTCTCGCTCATACCGCCACCGTAGATATCTGCGTGATCAAAGAAATATGCGCCCTGTTCCAGAGCTGCATGAATAAAATGATTCATCTCATCCTTTGATTTTTCAGAAAGGCGCATGCATCCAACTACAACTGAAGGAACCTTTCGTATGTTATTGCCTAAAATTGTTTCTTTCATAGTAAAAATCTCCTTTGTAATTATTTTCTAATTCCCATAATGAGTGCGGCGTAGCCCCAATCCCATATGAGCTTTGCAAAGCTGTTTTCCAGATATTCGCGTATGTCATCATCATCATATCCTGTCATGCGTGAGATGATGACAATATGCTCTCTGATGGTTTCATATGTCAACTTACTATTAGCATTGTGACTGTACCACAAGAAAAGACTTTGACGTATAGCAGTGTATTCAATCATAATCCACTGCATTTTGATAATCATGTGTTCAATAATCTTTTTAGTGGATGGTGCTTCAGGCGATATCAGGTCGGAAAACAGTTCGTTTGCCAGATAATTGCGAAAAACAATGTCATAATCTGCGAGCATTGAGCAAAATTGTTTCTGCGATGTTTGCATGGTGCGGCTTATGGAATTATTGTCTGACTGTGAATAAATATTGGAGTATTTACAAGCCTCGGTCAGTACAGGCTGAAGAAAGGCTGTGTATAAACCCTCTTTACGATAATTTACTGATAAATCCTGAAGCAGCTCATTGCATTCGATAAATGTATCTTCGTCCGGGATATGGATATCTTCCATGGCGGTATTCAGTTCATTAAGCGTATGTCCGGAAAAATATTCCTGTATATGTGCTTTGGTGACCGGCTGGTTTTTATATAATTCCAATAAAATGTAAAGCCCATCAAGCAAAGCCTGCTCCACTGAAAGCCCTTGGTCAGATATCAGTTTAATCAGATTATCACGGATTAAAAATGCCGTAGATAAATTATTCCGGGTCTCGGATATTACAGGAAATGTGACAGGTTTTTCGCACCACAGGTCGATAACTGCCGGACAGCACGGCATGAGTGTTCGTTCCTCATGTCTTGAAAACTGGTGGATTTCTCTGGGAAACAGTGCACATGTCTCTGAAAGCACTTCATCTGAGTATGTCATTACAAGATGACATAGCTTATCCTTTGAAAGAAACGGACACCGATGTTTTTCGTCCAGTTTAATAACCAGACTGCCATCCTTATGGCATGTGTATGAGCTTAGATTGTCACTTTTTCCAGACACTTTATCAGCAGAATAAGTGTCTGTAGGTAAAGTATCCGGAGGAGAGAGCTTCTTCCATTTGCGGTTTGTAGCGTCATCTACTGCAATTTTCCATTCCTGACAGCATGTGATACTGCATTTGTCAGCAATACATTTGAAATTGTTGTAATAGTCCGGTTGATAGTTTTTCATGTTTTTCCTTTACTTATATTATACAGATTTGTGAATAGAGCATAGTATAGCTTGTTATTATCAATCAATCACATGATGATTCAGCCATTTTCTTGAGTGGAATCTGGCAGTAAATATAATAGAACGAAGCATCCAGTCACAAGCCATGCCAATCCACACTGCAATCGGACCAAAGCCCCATACACGGCAGAGGTATATGCACAGACTTACACGGCAAAGCCACATTGTGCAGCAGGATACAATCATGGAGAATTTCACATCGCCTGCGGCACGCAGTCCATATGGCGGGATGAAGGATGGTACCCAGCAGATTGGCTTGACAATTGTGATAAAGATAACCATCTCAAAGCAAAGCCGTGCACTGGCAGGTTCCATTCCGGCAAGCATTGTAATGGGCTTTGTGAGTATGAAAATAATCAGACAGCTGGCAATGATTACGATCTCAGACACCAGTGACAGTTTTTTGATATAGTAGACAGCTTCATCCTTTCTGCCGGCACCCAGACACTGTCCTACAACAGTCATAAGACCTATTCCTATTCCGATAGCGGCAATACCATTTAAGTTTTCGAGGATATTGGTCATGGCCTGGGCAGCGATGGCCACGGTTCCAAGAGTGGATACAGTAGACTGGATAGCCAGCTTTCCAAACTGGAACATGCTGTTTTCGATTCCTGATGGGATACCGATGAGCAGGATTTTTTTAATCAGGCCCCATTCAGGGCGTATAGACATATAGTTCTTTATGAAAATCGGTTCATTTTCCCTTCGAAGCTGTATGATAACGACAACCGCGCAGAATATTCGGGATACGAGAGTGGAAATAGCAGCTCCCTCAACACCCATGCCGAGGCCGAAAATCAAAATAGCGTTGCCGCCGATATTCATAAAGTTTGAAATAACAGATATGACCATAGGATTGCGACTGTTATTCTGTGCGCGCATAATGGACGCGCCGGCATCATAGAGACCTATAAAAGGAAATGACAGCAATGTAAAAAAGAAATAAACCTGTGAGTTTCTCATTACATCAGCTTCAACAGCGCCAAATATGGCACGAAGCAGCGCCTTTCTTGTTATCAGACAAAAAGCAGATAAAAGTACAGATAGAAATGCCATGACAAAAAATACCTGTCTTGCAGCATGGCGGGCACCTTTTGTATTGTGACTTCCAAGATACTGTGAACAGAGAATCGCACCACCGGCGGCAAGCGCTGAAAGTGCCTGTATGACAAGGATATTGATTGAGTCTACAAGCGAGACAGCTGAGATAGCGGCAGAACCTACATTGCTGACCATCATTGTATCCACAGTTCCCATAAGAGAGGCCAATAGCTGCTCTATTATAATCGGAACCAAAAGCTTTCGAAGTTTAGTATTTGTATAAATATGATTGGTTGTAGTATGCAGGTTTGCTGTTTTTATTTTATCTGAATGTAAATTTGTCATATCTGATTACCTTTTTTACTATATGATTAAAGGGTCAAAAGACCTTTGGACCCTCATATCATTATACATTTTACGTGTTTAGGTTAGTACGATAAATTCGTAATGTCAATAAGGAATATTTAAAGTGCTGGCAAAGTGTTAGTAATAAAAATTATTTAAATTGTCAGTAACTTCTGTTTTTTGAACAATATTGTACAATCCTCTTTTATTTTGAACCAAAAAGTTATACAATAGTACCATAGTAAAAGGCATCAAAACTAATTCCAAAATTAAATCACGAGAGGTATCAACATGAAAAAAGCAAAGAAACCACCTCTGTACAAAAGCTTCGGCTATGCCTTCGAGGGCATATTTACATGCATCAGAAATGAGCGCAATATCAAGATACACTGCACTGTCGCGATACTTGTAGTGATAGCAGGAGCGGTACTTGGGATAACACCGACTGAGTGGTGCATCTGCCTGACGATGTTTGGATTGGTGATAGCCCTGGAGCTGGTCAACACTGCGATTGAGTCAGTTGTAGATTTGGTAACGACAGAGCGAAAGCCGCTTGCCAAGGTAGCTAAGGACACGGCAGCAGGAGCAGTGCTTGTGGCAGCAATAATGGCTGCGATAGTTGGACTTATCATTTTTGTGCCAAGGATTGCTTCTCTATTATGATGATTAAAGGGTCAAAAGGTATCATTGATATGAGCAGCGAATATTTTTGATGTTCTTTATAAGGAGCTTATTCAGAGCAATCAATTTTAAATAACAGGAAACGGAGGATTTTACCATGGAAAGACTTACAGACGGATTAAAGAAGATTTTACTTGCAGGAATAGGAACAGTGGCAGTGACCGCTGAGAAATCAAAGGAAGTGCTTGATGAGATGGTCAAGAGAGGTGAGCTGACTGTCGAGCAGGGCAAGGTGCTCAATCAGGAGCTTAAGCACAATATCAAGGACACAGTAAAGAAAAATGTAAATGTATCTGTTAAGCCACAGTCACCGGAGGAGCTCGAGGAGCTTTTGGACAAGATGACACCTGAACAGATACAGGCTTTAAAGAGCAAGCTTGCACAGATGGATGAGGCTGACGTGGATCAAGAAGCTGATGAAAGCGTTTTCGAGGATGAGGACATTGTAACAGATACTTCAGTCGATGGAAAAAGTGCTTCCGGTGGAGAATCACAGACAGCGGATATAAAAATAGAAGCTGAGGACGATAAAGAGGAAAGCGTGAACTAGTATGGATAGCCGCCTGAAGGAGATGACAGCGGTACTTAAGAAGTACAAGCTCACGCATGGACTTACACCCGAAAAATTCAGACTTATATTGCAGGAGCTGGGACCTACCTATATTAAGCTCGGACAGATAATGTCGCTTCACTCGGATATTCTGCCAAAGGAATATTGTGAGGAGCTTATGAAGCTATGCTCAGAAGTGGAGCCGATGCCGTTTGAGCAGGTGGAGGCTGTCATAGATGCTTCATTTGGCTATTCATGGAAGGATGTTTTTGCTTCAATAGATAAAAAGCCTCTTGGGGCAGCTTCTATAGCGCAGGTGCACAGGGCCACACTTAAAACTGGTGAGCAGGTGGTTGTGAAGGTGCAAAGGAAGGGCATTCACGAGGTGATGTCAAAGGACATGGCGCTGCTTCACAAGGCGGTTAAGCTTGTGCCGCCCATCTCTATAAAGGGCATTGTGGATTTTGATATGGTGCTTGATGAGATGTGGGCGGTGGCACAGGAGGAGATGAATTTCCTGCTTGAGGCATCCAATATTGAGGAGTTTGCCAGCAATAACAGGGATGTTGCATTTGTAGCCACACCAAAGCTTTACCGCAAGTATACCACATCACATGTACTTGTCATGGAGTATATAAAGGGCTTTAATATCGATGACAAGGAGGGGCTTTTAAAGGATGGCTATGATCTTGAGGAGATAGGCAGCAAGCTGATTGACAACTATATCAGGCAGGTGATAGAGGATGGCTTCTTCCATGCGGATCCGCATCCGGGCAATGTAAAGATAAGGAATGGCAAAATTGTCTGGATTGATATGGGCATGATGGGAAGGCTTTCTGAACATGACAAAAAGGAACTGAGCAATGCTGTTTACGGCATCGCCATGAACGATATCGGCATGATAGAGGATGCGGTGCTTGCAATTGGTGACTTTAAGAGTGAGCCTGACAGGGCAAAGCTGTACAAGGATATCAAAATAATCATAAATAAATATGGCAGTCTGGATATGGGACAGGTAGATGTCGCAGAGTTTATTCAGGAGCTTTTGGAGGTAATGAAGAACAACCGCATTGTTATGCCGCATGGTTTTACAATGCTTGCGAGGGGCATCACTCAGATAGAGGGCGTGCTTGCGGATATTGCACCTGGCATCAACATGGTTGGTATTGCTTCTGCAAGGATAAAGCAGGAGATGTTTAAGAATTTTGATTTGAAGGGCGAGCTTAAAAAAGCCGGGAAGACAGCATACAAATCAGCTCACCGCATGGTGGAACTGCCGGAGAGAATGGCGCAGATACTCGAGGAATATCAAAGAGGGCAGACACGCATAAATCTTGACATGCATGCTTCTGATGAGCTTGCGAGGCTTTTACACAGGCTGGTGAGAAATATCGTCATGGGCTTATGGGTTATGGCACTTCTAATAAGCTCAAGCATAGTGTGTACCACAGATATGACACCTAAGATACTTGGCATACCGGCGCTTGGTGTGATGGGATATGTGTTTGCATGCATCATAGTGCTTTATACGATTGTGAAGCATTTTATATCCAGACGATGATAAAAAAGCAGGATTCTGAAATTAATCAGAAATCCTGCTTTTTAATTACGTTATATTATTTCGATGATTTTTTACTCTTTGCTTTTTTATAATCCTCATCAAGATGATATTTGTCCTGATACATGGTGAACTGACCTACAAATGCAGGCTCCTGTCCGGCCTTAAGCTCATTGAGATAATCATGTGTCTCGAATGATGAGTTGTGTGTCTGGATCAGGCATACAGCAATGTTTGAGCAGTGATCCGAAGCTCTCTCACAGTTTGTGATGTAATCTGTGAGGAATACGCCGAGTCTGCTGTCACATTTGCCCTTCTGAAGACGCTCAATATGATGATTTCTAATCTCCTTTGTGAGATCGTCAATAACCTGCTCAAGAGGCTCAACCTTGACTGCTTCTGTCAAATCGTTTTTGCTAAATGCCTCTACAGTGAGAGTGAGAATCTCGCGTAGAGCATTATTGAGCACCGTGAGCTCTTTTCTTGCGTTCTTTGAAAATTCAAGATTGTTGTCATTAATCTGCTTGGCAAGCTTTGCCATATTTATCGCATGATCTCCGATTCTCTCGAAGTCATTGATTGCATGAAGCATCTTTGAAATCTCGTTGTTGCCGTCCTCAGAAACATCCTTTCCGGATAAGTGAATGAGGAAGGTGTCAAGCTGATCCTCTAAGTAATCAAGTCGCTCTTCCATGACTTCAATATCATCAAACTTTGAATCTGAGTAATTGTCAAAGAGGTCTAAAGCATTCTTGAAGCTGTCTCTTGCAAGCTCAGCCATCTCGTTTGTCTTCTCAAGACATTCTTTGACAGCAAGTCCTGGTGAGAGTAAAAGTCTCTCGTCGAGTACGACCTGTCCGTCTGCGTTGTCAGTTGTGACAAGCTTCTTAGCAATCTTTACAAGAGTATTGCTAAATGGCAGAAGAATAATAGTGGTAGCAATATTGAAGATTGAGTGGAATACCGCAATCATTACAGGAGTGATGCTGTCATTAAATAATGCCAGATCAACAGCATAACGTGCGATACAGTATACTACAAGTCCTATTGCTGTACCGAACAGATTGAAGCTGATGTGGATGATGGATACTCTCTTGGCATTTTTGTTTACGCCGATTGACGAAAGCAGTGCAGTCACGCATGTACCGATGTTCTGACCCATGATGATCGGGATAGCCATGCCATATGAGATAGCGCCTGTCATGGCTAAAGCCTGCAGCACACCAACTGATGCGGCAGATGACTGGATGACTCCGGTAAATACAGCACCTACAAGCACTCCGAGGAATGGATTGTTAAAGGTGGTGAGCAGTCCGGTAAATTCAGGCATATCTGCGAGTGGTGATACAGCGCCGCTCATGAGCTGCATACCATACATAAGTACGGCAAAACCTGCCATGATGATTCCAACGTCCTTGCGTTTTTCCTTCTTGCTTCCCATAATCATAATCACACCGATAAGCGCGATGACAGGGGAGAAGTTCTCAGGCTTTAACATCGAGATGAACAGATTGTCACTTTCGATACCTGAAAGACTAAGAATCCATGCGGTGAGAGTGGTTCCGATGTTGGAACCCATGATGACACCAACAGTCTGGGCAAGCTCCATGATGCCGGAGTTTACGAGTCCGACAAGCATAACAGTAAGTGCGGATGAGGATTGGATTGCAATAGTGACTATTGCTCCAAAAAATAAGCTCTTGATAGGGTTTGAGGTTACCTCCTTAAGTATCTTTTGGAGATTGCCTCCTGCGAGCTTCTCAAGACTGCCTGACATAACATGCATTCCGAAAAGGAAAAAGGCAAGTCCACCGCATAACTGCAATATAGAGTAAATGTTCATGTTTACCTCCGTTTGTAAAAATAATTTGTTTTACTATTTGCTCCAGTTATACATATTTAGTTTACACAAAACACATATAACATAACATAATTTTTACATTCTATCAATATAATCTGAAATTTTAATAAAAAAAGTGATATTCACTTTTGAACACTTTTGAAAACGTTTTAAAATTTATGTATATTTATGTTTTCTTGTGTTTACTTTTGAAGGAAAACGTTGTACAATTACAGTATAATAATTTAAGGTAATTATTCAGAAATTTACATTACAAGGTGGAGGTATATTATGTCAGACGTAAAAAGTGTTATTGAAAGCGGCAGGGCTGTGCTCGGAATAGAGTTCGGTTCTACCAGAATAAAGGCGGTGCTTATCGGGGAGGATCATGCTCCTATAGCCACAGGTGCCCATGATTGGGAAAACATGCTTGTGGACGGCATCTGGACATACAGCCTGGATATGATTTGGGAGGGCATTTCAGACTGCTACAGCAAAATGGCGCAGGATGCAAAGGAAAAGTATGGAGTTACCATCAAAAAGCTTGCGGCAATCGGTATTTCCGGCATGATGCACGGCTATCTGCCTTTTGACAAGGAGGATAATCTGCTTGTGCCATTTCGGACATGGAGAAATACCATCACAGGTGAGGCTGCAGCAGAGCTTACTGAGGTGCTTGGCTTTAATATTCCGCAGAGGTGGAGCATAGCGCATCTGTATCAGGCTATATTAAATAAAGAAGAGCATGTATCAAAGATATCATATTTCACAACATTGGCAGGCTATATTCACTGGCAGCTCACAGGTGAAAAGGTCATGGGTGTCGGTGAGGCATCAGGCATGTTTCCTATCGATTCTAAGACCAGGGATTATGATGCGGCAATGCTTGATAAATTTGCAGCATTAGATAAGGTAAAAGAATATCCATGGGATATAAGAGACATTCTGCCAAAGGTGCTTACGGCTGGAGAAAAGGCAGGTACGCTGACAGAGGAAGGAGCTAAAAGGCTTGATGTAAGCGGCAATCTGGAGAGCGGTATATTGCTTGCACCGCCTGAGGGAGACGCAGGCACGGGAATGGTCGCAACCAATTCTGTTGCAGTGCGTACCGGAAATGTATCAGCGGGCACATCTGTATTTGCTATGGTGGTGCTTGAAAAGGCACTTAAGGCAGTTCATGAGGAGCTTGATATGGTCACCACACCATCGGGAGATGCGGTAGCTATGGTGCACTGCAACAACTGTACGTCAGACTTAAATGCATGGGTGGGATTATTCAAGGAATTTTCAGAGCTGTTTGGCATGGATATAGATATGAATGACATATATGGAAAGCTCTACAACAATGCACTTACAGCCGATAAGGACTGTGGCGGCCTTGTAGCCTTTAACCTTTTCTCGGGAGAGCCTGTCATCGGACTCAACGAGGGCAGACCTATGTTTGCCAGAAAGCCGGATGCAAGGATGAATCTTGCAAACTTTATGCGCACACACCTCTATGCAAGTCTTGCAACACTAAAAATCGGTTGTGATATTCTCTTTAAAGAGGAAAAAGTAAAGGTAGACACACTTTACGGTCATGGTGGTCTGTTCAAGACAAAGGGTGTGGGCCAGAGCATACTTGCAGCAGCCATGGATGCACCGGTTGCGGTCATGGAGACAGCCGGAGAGGGCGGCCCGTGGGGCATGGCAGTGCTCGCAGCTTATATGGTGAATAAAGCAGATGGAGAGCCTTTGGAAAAATATCTTTCAGACAGGGTATTTAATGGCGAAAAGGGCATAGTAATGCAGCCGGACCCTGACGATGTAAAGGGCTTTGATGAGTACATAAATACATATAAGGCGGCAATTGAGGCAGAGAGTGCCATGGTAAAGGCGCTCCCGCTGTAATAGCAGTAAAAAATAATAAGAGAGGAACAGAAAATGCTTGAAGAATTAAAGAAACAGGTTTACGAAGCAAACATGGAGCTCCCAAGAAGAGGGCTCATCACATATACATGGGGCAATGTCAGTGGAATTGACAGGGAAACAGGCTATTTTGTCATCAAGCCAAGTGGAGTGGATTATGATGTGCTCACCCCTGATGATATGGTAGTCATGGATCTTGAAGGAAATAAGATAGAGGGAAAATACAAGCCTTCGTCAGACACTGCAACACACCTAGAGCTCTACAAAAAGTATCCGGATATCGGAGGAATTGTACACACACACTCACCTGAGGCAGTTGCATGGGCACAGGCCGGCAGGGATATTCCGCTCTACGGCACCACTCACGCAGACTATTTCCTAGGCTCAATTCCATGTGCGAGAAATCTCACCACAGAGGAAATCAACGAAGCCTACGAGAAAAACACAGGCCTTGTCATCATAGAGACCTTTGAGAACAGAAAAATCAATCCTGTATACACACCGGCTGTGCTCTGTCAGAATCACGGACCGTTTGCTTGGGGAAAGGATGCGGCTGAGGCTGTGCACAACGCCGTTGTCCTTGAGGAAGTGGCAAAGATGGCCAGACTCACCGAGTCAGTAAATCCTGACGTGAAGCCAGCCCCGGACAACATAAAGGAGAAGCATTTCTACCGTAAGCATGGGGCTAACGCATACTACGGACAGAACTGATTTGTAGCTGTTGTATGTGGCCTAATGCCCATTACGAAGTAAATAAATTCACAACTTACGGGCCGTAAGCCACCGCTTTGTGGGGCTTACGGCCCGTAGTATTCATATTATTTTGTGTTTACATAGCACAAAAAATGTGCTAAATTTTATGTAAAGTACAGTCTTAAATGACTGTAAATAAGACATAAGGTGGTTGATAGAATGGTACTGGCAGTTGAGATAATAGTCTGCTGCTTAATATTTGGCATATACAGAGTAATACGGATAAAGCGGGATCCGGCATATAAGATAAGCAATATGCCCGAGAAACTGCAGAAAAAGGTCATGCATATGCGTGGATACAGAAATCGGAATATCCGTATCATGACAGACTGGGAGAAGTTTGTAAAGAAGCTTCCGGCACTTATATTCTGGACGATAGCGCTTGTCATACTGACATCAATAGCAGGGGCAACAAGCTTTTCAACGGGCTTTGTGTTTGCACTTTTGATATGGATGGCAGTCCTATTGTTTCTTGAACTGGTAGTATACTGTGGCTGGTATGCACATACACCGAAAGTGTGGATAAAGGGTACCGAGGATATGGCGAAAAAGACATATACCAATTATGCACATTATATCGGGCTGATACCACAGAGAGCTTTGATGGGGATAGTTGTTGCAATCATAGTTGGGCTTGTGATAGACGTGATACCCAGACTTGACAACAGTAATTATTCGCCGAAATATACAGAGATAGAGGATACATTACAGGCGGCCTGCGACAATTACAGGATTCCGGGCATGGCTGTTGAGGTGGTAGATGCAGAGGGCGTGCTTTTCTCAGGTACATATGGGGATTGCAAGAGTCTTGACACACCGTTTATCACCGGTTCACTCAGCAAGTCGTTTACTGCGGCATGCATCATGAAGCTGTATGAGGGAGGATATCTGAATATTGACAGTCCGGTAAATTCTTATCTGGATGCAGCTGAGGTATTCAAAAATCCAAAGGATGCGACTAAGATTACGATAAGACAGCTGCTCAATCACACCAGCGGACTTGGCGTGTACCAGCATGTGGGAAATGCAAAGATTGTTGGCAAAAATGGAGAATATACATATGCGAATGTAAATTATGACATACTTGGTCTTATAGTGGAAAAAGTATCAGGTGTTAGTTACAGCGAATATCTGACAGCGACATTTTTTACACCACTTGGCATGACTCACAGCAGCGCAGCCTATGCAAAAGCGAAGGAGGATGGTCTGATTACAGGCCACAACAATTATTTCGGTTTTTCGGTGGAAAGCGATGTGAAGTATCCGCTCAGCGATTCATGGTCCACTGTACCGGCGGGCTATATTGCATCCAGCGCAAATGATATGGGAAAATATCTGCAGATGTATCTGCGTGGCGGCTATGGAATACTCTCTGACAAGAGCCTTAGCACAATGTTTCGGGTAACAGTTCCTATGGATGAGTCCGGTGAGACAGGCTATGGTATGGGCTGGGTACGTTCGGATAAATATGTCGAGACAGTGTACAATCACACAGGTCTCACTGAGAACTATATCGCAGACATGTATCTGCTTCCGGAGAGCGGTGTGGGCGTTGTATTCCTCGCTAATACCAATGACTATATGGTTACAAACCATCTGATGAACAAGGTAACCTCAAAGGTTGTGATGACACTTATGGGATACGCAACAGACGAGCTTGACCCCAAGGATTATGTCGATGCGCACCTGTTCTATGACCTTGTTTTTGCGGCATTTATATCGGTTGCGCTGATGGAGATTATCAAGTCGCACAAATGGAGAACAGACAATAGCGGAAACCTGATAGCGAATATTTTTCTGCATCTGTTTTTGCCGGTGGGCATAGTTATTGCGCCTATTGTCGGAGGTATACCATACTGGGTAATAAAGGACTATGTTCCTGATTTATTTATTGTGGCATGCCTGAGTGTAGTACTTCTTGCAATAGGTGGAATCTTGAAGCTTAAAAACAGGAGAAATTCATAAGATAAAAGCAGAAGAAATAGAAATGCGGCTACTGTAATATGTAGCCGCATAATTTTTTGACCATAGCATCGTGGGAGGAGTCACAGCACACTCCGACAGTACATGAAGAGTATAAGCCGGAGGCTTTGACAAATTCATTGTCATCTGCTGAAAGCCTGATACCACAAGGATATTCCTTACCATCTATTGTCATATATACAAGCCTGTCCTTATATTTTTCAATGATGGTTTTATCCAGATATTTGCTTATATCTTCAAAGCAGACATTTTTGGCGTAATAATCAAAGGTCTTATCATCCATAAAGCATATATCGTATTCGTTAGAAGCAAAGTATGCTGTGAGGGCTGCCATGTTCTGATAGTCTAAGCCATTTTTGTCTACATTGACACGGATATTTTTATTTAAGACAATTTCATCCTCTGACAAATCATAGCCGTTATCTGTGAGAAAGTCATTGAAAATATCGGCGCCGTTGTCCTCTGTGGTGCTGTTTTCTACATTTACGCATAATACGCTCAAAACAGTATTTTTCTGCGCAAGCCGGCCGTGAATAAAGGATGTGACTGCTATGATTCCGATAATGACAAGAAATATCGGTATTTTGTAATAGTCCCATATATATTGTATTTTCTGACTGAATGTCAGCTCTTTAAAAGGTGTCTTTTGTTCCATGATTTTATCTCCTTCTGATATGATGTGCTGTAGTTTAAGAATATTATAAGGTAATTTATAGAAATTTACCAATAAACATTCTATTAACTGCCTTTTTCTTTTTAGATTATTATGCTATAATGAGCCAAAACATAGATAATACAAAAGGAGAATAATATGAAAGCAAGCCACAGAAAAGATGTTATAATCGCCAGACTGATTTTTGCAGCAATATGTCTTTTTCTTATTGCCCTGATTGCTACAATAGTGATTACCGTTACCTCAAAGGGCGGCAAAAAAAAGGAGCAGGACAAGGTACAACAGAATGCAGTTAGCGAAAGTGAAACTGACAGTGCCGGCGATAGTGATACAGAGATAGGCGCCATATATCTGCCACAGCAGACTACAGAGGGTACCGAAAAAACTTACGTCACCACTACTAGCAGTGTAAACATGAGAGAGAAGCCTGATAAAAACGCAAATATAGTTACTGTTATAGGACCGGATGTGAAGATTGAGTTTGTATCAGAGGACAATGGCTGGACACAGGTTATCTTCCAGGGCCAGACAGGCTATGTCAGCTCTGACTACGTCAAGTCAGATATGGCAGACAGCACTACAGACAGCGGCACATCAGGAGATGCAGATAGTGCTGCACAGTCACAGTAATAGATACATGGTGAGGTAATGTATATGACAGGAATTATATGGGCATGTGCTGCAACGTTTATTGCAGCATGTGTGCCTATTTTGGCCAAGGTTGGAACTAAAAAGACAGACCCGGCGCTGGCGGGAAGCATTGCCGGGATTGTTTTATGTGCGTCTATATTTTTTTACAGGAAAGATAATATAATGGGAAGCAGCCTGATTGCACTCGGCCAAAGGAGCGTTATATTTATACTTCTGGCAGGGCTTGCAACAGGGCTTTTTGGCATCTGTTTTTTTAAATCCATATATGATGGCTACACATTTCAGGTTACAGCTATAGTTAAATGCAGCTATATAATCACGCTTGCAGCGGGATTTTTTCTGTTTCATAACACCCCTGACACTTTTGATTATATAGCGATTGCACTCATGATTGTTGGAACGGTTATTTTAAATTTGGATGGAACAGGTATTTTGTTTGCGCTTCTTGCTGCAGTTTGTGCATCGGCAGCGCATATTCTGGTGTCACTTGGCGGGATACAGCTGGATAAGGGCTTTATTGCGTTCTGGTGTGTATTTATAGGAACGCTGGTGCTTATTATATTTACTATTGCAACAGGAGGCATGAAGAAAATCGGATCCATGTCATTTGTTGATGGTATATGCCTGATTCTTGCAGGCATTGCATACCCGTTAGCATATGATTTTTATGGCAGGGCAGTTTCAATGCCCGGCAGCTATGCAGGGTATATTTTTAATTTGACGATTATTGTGATGATGATATGCTCCAGCGTGATACTGAAGGAGAAGGTATCGGGAAAGAAATTCCTGGGAGCATGCATTTTTATTGCAGCATTGTTTGTTATAGCATGCAACTAATAGCTGAATATAGCATATAATGATTAAAAAGAGGTTTTTTGATGTTACCTTTTTATAAAACATTTCCGTTTATGGATTACTATAAAAATGAGGAGGCATTTGCAAAGGACCTGAGGATGATAAAGGATATGTATCCGCTTGATACGGCGATGATACAGTCCGCAGTAGAGCAGCGCATGGATGAGCTGGAGTATGAGGGCAGTTTTATCTATGATGAGGTGCCTGACAGGCAGCGTCTTTTCGATGAGGCAGACAGGATTGCCGGCAGATTTATCTCAGAGCAAAGCAGCAGGTGCTTTATCTGTACAATAGCGGGCATACTTTTTAACTGTGAACTCTGCAGACGCAGATGCAGATACAGAAGGTACCAAAGATTCTGGTAGATATAAGGATATGATTTTATGAGTAAGAAAGTGATAAAGCCGATAGTACTTATAGTAGTATTTATTGCAGCATTAATTACATTTTGCATAATTACAAACAAGGGAAATAAGGATATGACCACGAAGCAGGCGGATGCAACGCTGCCGGTTATGTCATTTAATCTGGATAAAATAAAGATAAACACCCTCCATGGATATACTACTGAGATGGATCCGACAAAGATGCGCGATTGCGTTATTCCAATTTCGGATGACAGGAAGCTCTCATTATCCATTTCAACATATGGCATGGCTGTTGACAGGATATCATACAAGATCAGAAGCATGGATGGCAAGAGGCTGGTGGCCGATGACGAGATATCTTCTTTTTCTAATAAGGATAATACTATTCAGGCGGACATAAGCATGCCGAATGTTATGGATGAAAATACTGAGTATCTTTTGGTGTTTACCATCACAAGCGGTCAGGATAATGTATATTATTACAGCAGGATTATGCAGACCGATGGAAAGGCAGCTGCAAAGGTTGTTGAGTTTGCAAAGAAGTTTCATGATGAGACGTTTATAAAGGATGACAAATCCTTCTTTACAACATATATGGAGACAACAACCGGTGACAGAAATACGCTTGCACATGTGGATCTGACATCTACGGTGAGTCAGATTACCTGGGGCTCAATGGCCGCTGCACAGTATACGAATCCTGTCATAGCCCTAAAGGAAATAAACGATTCTTATGATGTGGTCACAATAGACTATGTGATGAGCTGTGTGGACGGTAAGGGTGAGACTGAGTATTACAATGTAAGAGAATATTTCAGGCTGCGCCAGACGGAAAGCCGTATGTACGTGCTCAACTATGAGAGAACGGCAAATCAGATTTTTAATAGTGAAAACAGCTTTATATCGGATTCAGGCAGCGTAATGCTTGGCATCAGAAGCAGTGAGGCAGAGTACAGGGCCAATGAAGCAGGCAGTGTGATATGCTTTGTCCAGGAGGGAGATTTATACTCCTATGATATCAACAATGGAATGATAATCAAGGTATTCAGCTTCAGGGACGCTGAGGGCATTGATGAGCGTGAGAACTGGAATCATCACGATATAAAGATTGTCAGTGTAGACGAAGCGGGCAGTATTGATTTTGTGGTATACGGATATATGAACAGAGGCACCCACGAGGGAGAGGTGGGAGCCGGTGTGTACCATTATGACGGTCTGGCACATACTATAGATGAGGAAGCGTTTATTCCTTCTAAGACATCATATGAGGTGCTAAAGGCTGAGATGGGCAAGATGCTTTATCTCAATGAGAAGAATGAATTCTATCTCATGATGGATGACAGTCTCTATAGGATTAATTTAGGCTCGATGTCAGTAAAGAAGGTGGTTGAGGGCTTGTCTACAGGCTCTTACTGCGCATCGGAGAGTAACAGATACTTTGCATGGGTGGATTCTGCAAATCAGTACTCATCAAATACCATAAAAGTGATGGATTTAAAGAATGGCAAGACATTTGAGATCAAAAAGGGCAACGACCAGTATCTGCGTCCGCTTGGTTTCATAGGTGAGGATTTCATATATGGACAGGCGAATGTTGCTGATGTGGTCTCTGATGCAGCCGGAAACACAACATTTCCGATGAATGGTCTTATTATTCTTGATACATCTGACCAGTCGGAGCTTAAGACATATACCCCTTCGGGCGGCTATGTCGAGAAAATTTCTGTGGATGGATATACGGTAACGATAGATCTGATTGCACAAAATAATGGTGTGTATGCAGAAATCGGTCAGGATACCATTATGAACCGGGAGGCTGATTCGAAGCAGAAGATAGCTCTTGATACGAGCCAGTCCGATACAAAGCTGACGGTCAGCGCTATTAGTATAGCAGGTGGTAAAAAGCCGGATAAGCTGAAGCAACTGACAGCACAGATGACTATAAATTCGCATGATACTGCTGTTGATTTAAAGTTTGATGACAATACAGTCCATTTCTATGTTTATGCAAAGGGGGATGTGATTTTTGCATCTGATGACATCTCGGATGCCATAAAACAGGCAAATGACAGCATGGGAGTGGTAATTGACTCAAACCAGCAGTATGTATGGATGAGGGCAAGAAAAAATGCAGTAAATGCATTTGCGAATATTGCATGTAATGAAACCGATAAGGATGCTGACAGTGTCGTGAAGTCAGTAAGTGCAATGCTTACTTACAATGATGTTACGGTAAGTGTGTCTGAGCTGATTGGAGCAGGCAGCAGTGCTGTTGATGTACTCAAAAACAACCTGCCGGACAAGGAAATCCTGGATTTACAAGGAGTGTCTTCTGAGGATATTATCTTTTATATCAGCCAGGGCAATCCGGTATTTGCGATGACGGGAAATACGTCGGCAGTGCTTGTAACAGGATACTCTTCAAATGGAGCTTTATATATTTATAATCCGGATAATGGCGCAACAACATCGATGAGCTATGAGGATGCTGACAGAATGTTTTATAATGGTGGCTTGCATTTTATCACGTACATGACAAAATAAACAGAATAATGTTGTAATAATGCTGATTTTGTGACATTAAATGTAAGCTCATTAGGTAAAGTTTAACAGAAATTTTCCTAAGGATTGAAAAGCGGTTACAATTGGGATATATTAAATAAGTATGAAATAGGTTTAATACTTTTTGTTTAAGGAGAACGTATGAGTAAGAAGAGTATTGTCGTTACAAAAGTATGTGAAGGTCATGACAATCCAATCGCAGAGCTTGTTCAAGTGGCATGCAAGTTCGATAGTGAGATTACATTGGAGAGTGACAATCGCAAAATCAATGCAAAAAGCATCATGGGTATTATGGCATTTAATCCTTCAGATGGAATGACTGTTGATATTGTTACAAAGGGTGATGATGAGCAGGAAGCTTTAGTTGCAATTGAAAATTTTTTAGTATGTGAATAATGAGCATGAGGAGGAAAATAGTATGCGTAAAAAGAATAACTCAAAGACAGTTAAGCAGGCAGTAAAGCCGGTTGAAGTAAAAAAAGAGGAAACAGTGGCACAGCCGGTTTCAGAGCCTAAGGCTGATGCAAAAGCCGATGTAAAGGCTGAGGTAGAAAAAGCCGTAGAGAAGACAACCGAGAAGGTTGAGAAGGCTGTTGAAAAGACAACTGAGAAGGTTGCTGAGAAGGCCGCTGAGGTTAAGGCTGATGTAAAGGACACTGTTAAGAAGACAACAGCAAAGGCAGCAAAAGCTGCAAAGACAGCTAAAGAGGCAAAACCTGCAAAGAAGGAGCCGGTAAAGCCGGAGATTATTGTTCAGTACCAGAACAGCGAGGTTGATACAGCAGCTGTTGAGGAGCGTGTTAAGGCTCAGTTCGTTGCTGAGGGACACAAGGCAGGCTTCATCAGAAAGCTTAGCATCTACATCAAGCCGGAGGAATATTCTGCATACTATGTTATAAATGATAAGTTTTCAGGTCGTGTAGATTTATTCTAGTCAGACATTATTAGGGAATACATATTTTATCAAGTGCATAATAAAAGCCGATACATTTCGTGGAGACACGGTGTATCGGCTTTTGCTTTATGTATAGGTATGTGTAAAAGCAGCTGTATGACAGTTTAAATGCATTATGAAATACTTAGTGGACAAACAAAAAAGGGTAACAAAAAAGCGGGTGATGGGAATCGAACCCACGTATCCAGCTTGGAAGGCTGGTGTTCTACCATTGAACTACACCCGCATAGGAATATTTAATTTGTTGTATAATGCCCAGTTCCGGAATCGAACCAGAGACACACGGATTTTCAGTCCGTTGCTCTACCAACTGAGCTAACTGGGCTTGTCTCACAACAAAAGTTATTCTACACGATTTGTCTGTTGATGTCAATATTAAAATTGAGAAAAATTGGATAGTTACAATAAACAAGAAATGTAGTATTAAAAACTATATAAAATAGAAAATAATATAATTTTACCTTGACATGAATACCATAAAGGATTACTATGTGTATATGTTTGATTATCAAATAATTTGAATACCAAACAGAAAAACGGAATTTATACATGTTCGGAGGTACATATTATGTTGAGAGAACTGAGAATCGGAGATATGGTTGCAAAGCTTCCTATCATTCAGGGAGGCATGGGAGTTGGAGTGAGTCTTAGCAGACTGGCCGGAGCTGTTGCTAAGGAGGGTGGTGTAGGAGTGATTTCCACCGCGCAGATTGGCTTTGAGGAGCCGGAGTTTGAAAAGGACCAGGCAAAGGCTAATCTGATAGCTATCAAGAAGCATATTAAGAAAGCAAAGGAGCTTGCCTGTGGACATGGAATGGTAGGAGTCAATATCATGGTGGCTTTAAAGCATTACAAGGAGCATGTTCTGGCTGCGGTTGAAGCAGGTGCTGATGTTATTATAAGTGGGGCAGGACTTCCAATGGAACTGCCTGAGCTGGTCGATGAAAAGTCACATACAAGGATTGCTCCGATTGTTTCTTCAAAGAGAGCAGCAAATCTGATTCTTAAAATGTGGGCACACAGATACAACCGCACAGCGGACTTTATTGTTATCGAGGGACCAAAGGCCGGAGGACATCTGGGATTTTCCAATGAACAGCTTGCAGATATGGAGCATATGGATTATGACAGCGAGATTAAGGAGATTATCAGCTGTGCAAAGACATATGAGGAGAAGTTTAAAAAGCACATTCCGGTAATTGTAGCAGGCGGAGTGTTTACACATGAGGATGTCATGCACTGCATGGAGCTTGGAGCCGACGGAGTGCAGGTGGCGAGCCGTTTTGTGGCGACAGAGGAGTGTGACGCATCGGATGCCTATAAGCATGCTTATCTGAACGCGAATGAGTCTGATGTGCAGATTATACAAAGCCCTGTAGGAATGCCGGGGCGTGCTGTCAGAAATGAGTTTATCAGGGGATTGGAAAAGGAAAAGCAGCATATCACAAAGTGCTACAATTGTCTTGAGAAATGTAACCCTGCAACAGTGCCATACTGTATTACGAAGGCACTGATTGCAGCGGTTAAAGGAGATATGCAAAATGGTCTGGTATTCTGCGGTGCCAATGTGGGCCGCATAAACCGGATGACTACGGTCCACGAGCTTATGAGTGAGCTTGTGGGAGCATAGGCAGTACATCCTCACAGTAGCAGCGAAGCACTTCACCTACACTCCATGCCTGTGCATAGCAGCCACGGCCGTTGTGAGGGGCATCGCCGTCAAATATCTCGCATATTGAGCCGATACAGTTGTTGAGCAGATGCTCCCTTACAGGGTTAAGCAGCTTGTCAGCGCATAAAGCGGTCTCCTTCGTGCGGCCGTTTACCTTTACATAGGCACTGATAAAACCACCGAGCAGAAAGCCCCAGGCTGTTCCCTGATGATAGGCGTGGTCGCGCTTTGAGAGAGAGCCGATGTAAATCGGATGGTAATCCTTGTGGTCAGGATCGAGCGAACGCAGTCCGCAGCCTACGTACAGCTTATCCATTACCGTATCCACAATTGCTTTTTCACGCTCCTTGTCAAGCATGGTAAATGGCAGGCTTACGGCATAAATCTGGTTTGGACGGATTGTATCGTCATCCTCGTCAACCACATCATACAGGCAGCCTGTGTTTTCATTCCAGAAGCGTTTGTTGAAGGAAGTCTTTACGAGAGAAGCAAGCTGTCTGTAGCTGTCATCGTTATCGCCAAACTTAGCCTGAAGCATATCCATGGTGCACAGTGCGTTGTACCAAAGTGCATTTATCTCGACAGGCTTGCCGTGACGAGGCGTAGCAACCCAGTCACCGACACGCACATCCATCCATGTTACCTGGTCGAGTCCGCTTCCGGCATGAATGAGCCCGTCCGTGTCCATATATATGGAAAAATCAGTGCCTTTTTTATAAGTAGATATGATATCCTTTAAGCATGGATAAATATCCTTCTTTATAAATTCATAGGCATCGGGAGTGGCCACATATTCAAGATATTTGTAGACAGCATAAAAATACCACAGTGATGCATCTACAGTATTGTAGAGAGGCTCAAGTCCGCTGTCCGGGAACATATTCGGGATGAGCCCGTCCTTACAGTACTTGGCAAAGGTCAGTAGTATATCGTGAGCTTTTTCAAAACGGCCGGTGCAAAGTGTCAGGCCGGTGTATGAAATCATAGTGTCACGGCCCCAGTCTGTAAACCAAGGAAGTCCGGCGAGCACAGTGTCATAGCCTGTTGACTGTCTGTATGCGATGAACTGGTTTGCGGCCACAGTAAGCTTCACGGCAAAGTCATCAGTGAAGCCGCTTCTTTTAATCAGCTCGTCGGTGTAGTCAAGCTGCGCACGTAATATTTCAAAAGCACTTTCGTTATCAGAAACAAGGTGTTTGGCGAAGACAGTGCCTGAGTTGTCATTACAGGCTTCAAGCGGTACGATATCGCACATTATAGAAAAATGCATTGATTCACCGGCAGGAATATCCACACTCACGTCATATGGGCAAAATGCACAGTCGAGGCCGGGCACTTCATTGTCCACCTCGGTCTGAGCCTCAAGATCACAGATATATTTGTTGTCTCTTTCAATAAGCTCTCCGCCTGAAAAAGCAATTCGGATACAGTGGTCATCCTGAGCTTTTGGAATGAGGGTAAAGCCATGCTCCTGCTTTTGAACCCCGAATTTTAATGAATCGACGGTGGAACTTTCAGAGTGCTCACGGAAGTTCATAAGAGGCGTGATCAAAAGCTTAGCCGCTTCGCCTTTGTTTTGAACCTCATATGCCACGGCAGCGAGATTTTTTCCCTGTGCCAGTGCGATGTGTTTTTTTATGGTGATATCACCGGCCTCATATGTAAAGCATATGGTTCCGTCGTATGTGAACTCTCTTATATATTGGATGCCGTCTGTGTGGCATCCGCCCTTGAACTGGTCACTTGAGAGATCATAGGTGTGGCTGTCTGTGACTATTTTTTCGTTTGTCTTTGAGAAGCAGACGTATCTTTGCACAGGAGCATGAAGGCTTGCAATCAGATAGCCCTGATGCGTACGGTTTATCGCACCGGTGACTGAACCGCCGGCATATCCGCCAAGGCCGTTGGTTAAAGCCCACTCCCTTCTTATGTTGTTTTTGAAATCGTTTTGTACTTTTATGTTAAATTGCATCGTAATCCCCCGAAATTTCACTAAAATTTTATAATATTTTAACATATAACTGTGAAAAAATCTATACGAAACGGCAAAAATCTGTTATCATTATAAAGATATATATTTTCAATATGCAAAGGAGAATTATAATGGAAGTATTTACATTGATTGCACGTAAAAAAAATGTGGCGCTGGTATTTGTTTCGTACCTGCTTGTGGCTCTTGCTGCGATAAGTCTTCTGACTATCTGCATCGGCTTTGCACCGGGTATTTTATTTGCAGTAGTATTTGGACTTATTGCATATCTTATGATAATGGCACAGAACACCGAGTTTGAATATTCATATTTTGACGGAGAGCTGCGTTTTGCCAAAATTAAAAACAAGAGCCGCAGAAAGCGTCTTGGAATATACAGCATGGAGTCTGTAGCAGCAATCGCACCGGCAGGAGACAGAAGCGTATACAATTACGAGAATGGAAATGAGCTCAAGGAAATAGACTATACCTCAGGTCAGAAGGATGTACCTTATTATGATATCGTCATCAAATCGCCTGAAGAGAATGTGCTTATAAAGGCGGAGCTTGATGACAAGTTCCTCACAGAGATGGAGAAAAAATACAGATCAAAGGTTAAAAGAAGAGAGGAGTAATTACTCCTCTCCTTCCAAATGGTACATTTTGGATTTTGTTTTGCCTACATCGTGGGCAGAGATTCTCTTTATAGTCATATGGCAGAGGACTTTTACAGTTTTCACATACTTTTGTGTTGGTGTTAAAAAGACTTTTAGGATTATCCATGGGTGCCGTCTTAAGCTTGTTTTATTCACTATATCATAACAGATTTTATAAAGAAAGTAGGGACTTTTATAATGTCAATTGCAGTTTTCGATTCAGGAGTCGGCGGAATAAGCGTCTTAAAGAGCCTGGTTGAAGTGATGCCTAACGAAGATTTTATATATTACGGTGATTCAGCAAATGCGCCTTATGGTACAAAAACACTTGAGCAGGTGCGAGCTTTGACCTGTGAGCATGCAAAGGAGCTGATTTTAAATCAGCATGCAAAGGGGCTTGTTGTCGCATGCAATACAGCCACCAGCGCGGCAGTGCGTATATTAAGAGAGCAATATCCCGATGTTCCTATCGTAGGGATAGAGCCTGCAGTCAAGCCTGCGATGCTTTTTATGGAAAATCCGAGAGTGCTTGTGATGGCTACACCTATGACTATCAGGGAGGAAAAACTTAAAAAGCTTATGGACAGATACAGACACTTGGGTGAGATTATTCCATTGCCTTGTCCGGGGCTTATGAATTTCGTTGAGAGAGGTGACTTGTACGGTGATGATGTGAGACAGTATCTCGAGGAACTTTTGTATTCATATTCGCATAATGAGATAGATGCGGTTGTGCTGGGATGCACACATTATCCGTTTGTCAGAAAAATGATACAGGAGGTGCTTGGAGATAGGGTGCGTGTGTTCGATGGAGGAAACGGTACAGCGCGTGAGATGAAAAGACGTCTCGCAGAAAAAGGTCTGCTGACAGACAGCACCGCTGCAGGTATTGTGGATTTTCAAAACAGCCTGACCGGTCAGAGCCACGAAGATAAAATACAGCTCTGTAAGGCGCTTTTTAACAAAAAAATTTAGTTGTTATTTACAGAATATTACAAATCTAAAAAAAGTATAAAATAATCACGACTTTTTTAATAAAATATTTCTAAAATGTACATTGTTAGGACATAATTACCACATATACTTGTTCTTGTAAGAGGAACAAAACCTTTTACATTATTCCCTTTTTATTAATAAACATTTTCATAACTAAACTCCTCGAGAAAGGATCGCGTTGTTACCGCGTGTAACATCGCGGTCCTTTCTCACGTTTTGCATGCAGGCTGCGGAGCCGCAGCCTTACTGTTTTAGTTATGCATAACGCTTCCACATATATCGTTCAGCACACACATGTCACAGTGCGGTGTGGTTCGGGCAGTGCATACGGCGCGTCCATGATCAACCAGCCTGTGGCAGAAGTCATTGCTCTCCTCGGGTGGGATGATTTTCCAAAGCTCCATCTCCACTTTTTTCGGGTCTTTTATTCCATCTACAAGTCCTATACGGTTGCAAAGGCGTATGCAGTGTGTGTCGGTGACGATGGCAGGCTTGCCGTACACATCACCCATAATCAGGTTGGCACTCTTTCTGCCGACTCCCGGTAGCTTCAGCAGATCGGTCATATTGTCAGGCACAAGACCGCCAAAATTATCGCGAAGCATTCTCATGCAGGCACTTATATCACGTGCCTTACTCTTTCCTAGGCCGCATGGACGTACAATTTCTTCTATGTCGGAAACATCAGCATCAGCGAGAGCCTCGATTGAAGGATATTTTTTGAACAAATCCACCACGACTACATTTACGCGGGCATCAGTGCACTGGGCTGCGAGCCTGACTGATACGAGGAGCTTCCATGCCTCGTCGTACTCAAGAGTGCAATCGGTGCGGGGATATGCGGTTTTTAGTCTTTTTATTACTTCAATGGCTAATTTTTCTTTTGTCATATGAGCCTCCTTATATTTGTTTTGTAACTATTCAGTAACTTTATTTTATAGTATACAAAAATGCGCGGAGATTGTAAAATGGATTTACGTGGAGCGGATTACGTGAGAGGAACGGTGTGAAACTGGAAAATATGAATAATGCATATGCAAATAAAAAATGTACAAATAACATATATATAAACAACAGATATACAATAGAAGTAACCAGGAAAAGAATAAAAAACATGTATCTTCGTGTGAAGGACACGGATGGCACACTATCAGTGAGTGCCCCTTATGGCATGAGTGATACAGAAATCAGAAAATTTGTGGAGAGCAAATCAGACTGGATTGAGCAAACCACACGGGAAATGCTTAATATAAGGCAGCTTAAGGAGCAGGAGCCGGTTATGGCACCCTTCATGGAGAGGGAGATGCGTCTGCGGCTTAAGATGCAGCTGCAGAGGTTTATCGACAAATGGGAGCCGGTTATGGGAGTTAAGTCAGCCGGTTTTACGATAAAGAAGATGAAGACAAGGTGGGGATCATGCAACGTGAAGTCACATCATCTGAATTTCAACCTTCTGCTGGCTAAGGTGCCGTCGGAGTGCGCAGAGTATGTGGTGGTTCACGAGCTTACACATCTGCTTGAACCAAGTCATAATGCCAGGTTCTGGTCGCTGATGGAATATTATCTGCCGGAAAGCAAAAAGCTGCGTAAACAACTTGCTGGCTTTTCTGCGCAGGATATGATATGATATCATTAAAGACCCACTTAGAGAAAGGAAGCTTCAAATGGAATTTTGGGATATATATGATAAGGATAAAAAGCCGACAGGCCGTACAATGAAAAAAAACGACTGGATACTTAAGGATGGAGAGTATCATCTTTCAGTGCTTGGCGTGATTCACAGACCAGATGGCAGATTTCTTATCACACAGCGTGTCATGACAAAGGCATGGGCACCGGGCTGGTGGGAGGTTTCAGGAGGAGCTGCACAGGCAGGTGAGAGCTCATTTACCGCAGTCTGCAGAGAGGTGAAGGAGGAGGTAGGCCTTGATGTATCACAGTGTCCGGGAGGGCTTGCCTATACCTATCACAGAGAAAATCCGGGCGAGGGTGACAACTATTTCGTGGATGTTTACCGCTTTGAGCTTGATTTTAAGGAGTCTGACGTACAGATTCAGACAGAGGAGGCACTTGGGTTTAAAATTGCCACACTCGATGAAATAAAAGAGCTTGCTGCGCATGGTGTGTTCCTGCACTATGACAGCATAAAGCAGGTATTTGAAAATTAATTGCTATGATTATGATAATAAGATAACATAGAATTATAAGATTACATAGAATTATAAGGAGCAGATTATGGCATTACCAAAGGATCTGGTTATGCTGCTTAGCTTTGTAAACACACAGCTTCGGGACAATTATTCAGGATTGAAGGAGCTTGCGGCAGCATATGATATTGATGAGAAAGAGCTTTGCGACAAGCTTGCACAGATTGATTACAAATATGACGAGACTGTCAATCAGTTTAAGTAGATTTTCAGCATACATATTAAAAGTGATGGAAGGATAAGATAATGGAGACATGCTGCGATTTTTGTGCATACAATGAATATGATGAGGATGATGAGGAGTATTATTGCTCGGTAAATATGGACGAGGATGATATGGCGAGATTTGTCCAAAGCAGCTATAAGCGCTGTCCGTTTTACCGCTCAGGCGATGAATACAGGGTTGTCCGTCACCAGATGTGAAGCATTATAACAAAATATAATAAATAATAAAAAAATAAATTGCATTAATCAATTTAAGGCTGTATAATAAGTTGGTTATTTTAAAAATTAAGAATTTACAAATATACAAAGCATATTGATAAGGAGGAAAATTATGCCTGTAAAATACGTGTTCGTCACCGGTGGAGTTGTTTCCGGTCTTGGAAAAGGAATTACCGCAGCGTCTCTTGGACGTCTTTTAAAAGCTCGTGGATACAAGGTGACAATGCAGAAGTTCGATCCATACATTAATATTGATCCGGGTACCATGAACCCTATTCAGCACGGAGAGGTGTTTGTAACAGACGATGGAGCTGAGACAGATCTTGACCTGGGACACTATGAGCGTTTTATTGATGAGAGCCTGACAAAGAACTCAAACGTCACCACAGGAAAGGTATACTGGTCAGTATTACAGAAAGAACGTCGTGGTGACTACGGCGGAGGAACAGTACAGGTTATCCCTCATATCACCAATGAGATAAAGAGCAGATTCTACAGGGATTTCACATCTGAGGATACCACAATCGCAATCATCGAGGTGGGCGGTACAGTCGGCGATATCGAGAGTCAGCCGTTCCTCGAGGCAATCAGACAGTTCCAGCATGAGGTGGGACACGACAATGCCATCCTGTGTCATGTGACACTGATTCCATACATCAAGGCGTCAGGAGAACTCAAGACAAAGCCTACACAGGCAAGTGTAAAGGAGCTTCAGGGCATGGGAATCCAGCCGGATATCATTGTATGCCGTTCAGAGCATGAGCTTGATCAGAAGCTTAAGGACAAGATTGCGCTGTTTTGTAACGTGCCAAATTCACACGTATTACAGAACCTTGATGTGGAGTATCTCTATGAGGCACCACTTGCCATGGAGCAGGAGAATCTTGCAAAGGTTGCATGCGAGTGCCTGAATCTCGACTGTCCTGAGCCGGATCTTGCAGACTGGAAGCAGATGGTTGAGGATCTCCGTCATCCTGATAAAGAGGTCAAGATCGCACTTGTCGGAAAATATACAGCACTTCACGATGCATACATTTCAGTTGTTGAGGCACTGAAGCATGGCGGTATCCCTGAGCATACTACAGTTGATATAAAGTGGGTTGACTCAGAGGAGCTTAATGATGACAATGCAGCAGAGGTATTCAAGGGGATTCAGGGAATTATCGTTCCGGGAGGCTTTGGAGACCGTGGTGTTGAGGGCATGATTGCAGCAGCTAAGTATGCCAGGGAAAACAATATCCCATATCTGGGACTCTGCCTTGGAATGCAGGTGGCAATCATCGAGTATGCGCGCCACGTATGTATGTTCCATGACGCACACAGTATAGAGCTTGATCCAAACACTACTCATCCGGTTATCGCACTTATGCCTGACCAGAACGGAATAGAGGATATCGGAGGTACACTTAGACTTGGCTCTTATCCATGTGTACTCGACAAGACATCAAAGGCATACCAGGTATATGGTACAGAGAATATAAGCGAGCGTCATCGTCACCGTTATGAGGTCAACAATGACTACAGAACAGCTCTCACAGAGCATGGCATGAAGCTTTGCGGTACATCACCTGATGGCAGAATCGTGGAGATGATTGAGATTCCGGAGCATCCGTGGTTTATCGCCACACAGGCACATCCTGAGCTTAAGTCACGTCCGAACCGTCCACATCCGCTTTTCCATGGCTTCATAGAGGCGGCAAACAAGGTGAACAGATAATTTTTCGTTATATTTAATACAATATTTAGAAAGTGCGGTTGATTTTGACCGCACTTTTTCTTATAATAAAGTGAAGCTTCACACTTTATATATTGTGAGGAGACGGTTTCATATACAATATATTCCTTGGAAAATAAGAAGTCTGTAATGATATTTTTCGGGGATAGGGTTTCATGGGAATGACTATAAAAATTACATGTCAAAATTGCCTTGAAGCTTGTAATAAATAAGAAAAGAACGGAGAAAATATGGATAATCAGGGACCTAATAACTATAATTACAACAATGGCCCGGGCAATAATGGGTCTGGTGGAAACGGAAATAACGGCGGTAACAGATCTGGTGGAAATGGTGGCAGAAACAACCGTGGCGGACAAGGGATCATGGCATTTATCCTGCTGACACTCGTGGCATTGTTTGTGTATGCACTTATATCAAACAGCATATCGCATGCCAGCACACAGGAAAAGTCATACAGTGATTTCATAAAACAGCTCGACAAGGGTAATGTCAAGAGCGTGGAGTTTGATTCCTACGAGATAGACTACAAGCTTGTGGATGACGGACACAAGAATTATGACATCACATATTACACAGGCCGTGTGGCTGATGATGAGCTTGTGCCGACACTCAAAAAAGCAAAGACCTCAGAGGGCAAGTCTATTGAGATAAAGGCAGCGATACCTGATAATACATCTACATGGATTTTTAATATATTAAGCTTTATAGTTCCGCTTATTCTGCTGTGGGTGCTTTTAGCATTTGTTTCAAAGAAGATGGGCGGCAGCATGGGAATGGGAGTCGGCAAATCGACTGCCAAGGTATATGTGGAGAAGTCCACAGGTATCACCTTCAAGGATGTTGCGGGACAGGATGAAGCCAAGGAATCTCTCCAGGAGGTTGTTGATTTCCTTCACAATCCTAAGAGATATACAGATATCGGAGCAAAGCTGCCTAAGGGTGCGCTTCTCGTGGGACCTCCGGGAACAGGTAAGACACTCCTTGCCAAGGCAGTAGCAGGAGAGGCAGGAGTACCGTTTTTCTCACTTGCAGGTTCAGACTTTGTGGAGATGTTTGTCGGAGTCGGAGCTTCGAGAGTGCGTGATTTGTTCAAGGAAGCGCAAAAGATGGCACCATGTATTATCTTTATCGATGAGATAGATGCAATAGGAAAGAGCCGTGACAGCAGATACGGCGGTGGCAATGACGAGCGTGAGCAGACACTAAACCAGCTCCTTGCAGAGATGGATGGCTTTGATACATCAAAGGGATTACTTATATTAGCAGCAACTAACCGCCCTGAGGTGCTCGATAAGGCGCTTCTTCGTCCGGGACGTTTTGACAGAAGAATCATTGTTGACAAGCCTGACTTAAAGGGACGTCTGGAGACCTTAAAGGTACACTCAAAGGATGTCAAGATGGATGAGTCGGTAGACCTCGATGCACTGGCACTTGCAACAGCAGGACTTGTTGGCTCAGATCTTGCAAACATGATTAATGAGGCTGCCATCAATGCAGTCAAAAACGGCAGACAGCTTGTAAACCAGTCAGATCTCTTTGAGGCCTTCGAGCTTGTAGCAGTCGGCGGCAAGGAAAAGAAGGACCGTGTCATGAGTGATAAAGAGAGAAAAATCGTCTCATACCATGAGGTTGGACACGCACTTGTATCAGCCCTGCAGAAAAATACAGAGCCTGTACAGAAAATCACAATCGTACCACGTACCATGGGAGCACTCGGATATACACTCCAGACACCTGAAGAGGAGAAATACCTTGAGACAAAGGATGAACTTCTCGCCAAAATCACAACATATATGGCAGGTCGTGCAGCAGAGGTGCTGGTATTTAACTCAGTCACAAGCGGAGCCGCAAATGATATAGAAAATGCCACAAAGATAGCCCGTGCCATGGTAACTATGTACGGAATGTCAGATAAATTCGGCATGATGTGCCTTGCAACAGTACAAAACCAGTACTTAGAGGGCGGAGCAGGATTAATCTGCGGAGAGAATACAGCATCGCAGATAGATGATGAGGTGCTCTCAATCATCAACAGCAGCTATGCAGAGGCCATGAAGCTCCTCGATGAAAACAGAGAAATCCTCGACAGTATATCAGATTATCTCTACGAGAAGGAAACAATCACAGGTAAGGAATTCATGAAGATGTTCCGCGATATGAAGGGACTCCCAGATCCGGACGAGGAGAACAAAGAGCAGGAGGCCGCACAGAATGATGAGACATCAGCAGCAGATCCGCTCCTCCGTAACGCCACAGACCAACCTGCAGATACAAATGAATCTTCTGAATATACAGCGCCGGATGATACATCAAATAATTAGTACCTTATAGGGCAATTTTCGCGCAGCGAAAGAGCGTAAAAAAAAGCGCAGTAGAAAAGAGTTTCGCACACATAAACTGAAAAAAGCCGGAGGGTACACAGTGTGTTCAGAAGGAAAATATGAACTGCCGCGGGCTTCCGGGCAAGAAAAGGGACGAAAAAGCCTTGCAAACAAAGAAAACCAAACGGAGAGAAACCCCGCGGCTGACTTCATATTTTCCTGAGGAATACACTGTGTGCCATGCCGGCAACCACACAACCTGAAGGTGCGAAACTCCACAACAACCCAAAGAGCGAATATGGAAAAAACATTTGATATCAAAGAAGAATTAAAAAAACTCCCGGATGCCCCGGGAGTTTATATTATGCATGACAAGGATGATGTAATCATATATATCGGCAAAGCCAAAAGCCTGACGAAGCGAGTACATCAGTACTTTCAGGCGAGCCACAATGAGGGCATCAAGAAAAAACAGATGGTAGAGCATATAGATCATTTTGAGTATATAGTTACCGACTCTGAACTTGAGGCCCTTGTTTTGGAGTGCAATCTGATAAAGGAGCATACACCAAAGTACAATACTATGCTTCGTGATGACAAGACATATCCGTACATCAAGGTGACACTGGGAGAGGACTATCCGAGGGTGCTGTTTTCGCGTCAGATGAAAAAGGACAAATCCCGTTACTTTGGTCCGTATACGAGTGCCTCTGCGGTGAAAAGCTCAATAGATCTGATAAACAAAATCTATAAGCTTCGCACCTGCAACCGCAGGCTGCCGCGTGATATAGGAGCAGACCGGCCGTGCCTCAACTATCATATACACCAGTGCAATGCACCATGTCAGGGGTATGTGACGAAGGAAGAGTATGCCATATCTGTAAAGGGCGCTATAGATTTCTTAAACGGCGACTACGAGCAGACATTAAAGGCTCTTAGCGATAAAATGCTAAAGGCCTCAGAGAGCATGGAGTTTGAGAAGGCGGCTGAATACAGGGATCTGATAAATAGTGTGAAACAGGTAGCACAGAAGCAGAAGATAACAAATGCCGACGGCGAGGATAAGGATATCATAGCACTTGCAAATGACGATACTGATGCAGTGGTGCAGGTATTTTTCATAAGAAACGGAAAGCTGATAGGCAGAGACCATTTCCATGTGAGGGTCGGAAGCGAGGAGGCAGCGGATGATGTGCTAAATAACTTTGTGAAGCAGTTTTATTCCGGAACACCTTTTATACCGCGCGAGGTCATGCTGCAGAGCGAGATAGAGGATATGGCTGTTTTGGAGCAGTGGCTCAGCGAAAAGCGAGGCAGGCGGGTGAATATAAAAGTGCCGCAGAAGGGCATGAAGGAAAAGCTTGTTGAGCTTGCCTACAAGAACGCACTCTTAGTGCTCAGCCAGGATAAGGAACGGATAAAGAGAGAAGAGGGGCGCACAATAGGAGCTGTAAAGGAAATCGAGGGACTTTTGGGCTTACACGGCTTAAACCGTATGGAGGCCTATGATATTTCAAATATCAACGGCTTTGAGACCGTCGGCTCCATGATAGTGTATGAGAAGGGCAAGCCTAAAAAGAGCGATTACAGAAAGTTTAAGCTTCGCACAGTTACAGGACCTGATGATTATGCGTCAATGCACGAGGTGCTCACACGCCGCTTTACACATGGCATGGAAGAACAGAAGCAGCTTGAAAAAGATGGCTCTCCACAGGAAATAGGCAGCTTCAACCGTTTTCCGGATATTATAATGATGGATGGTGGAAGAGGTCAGGTAAATATATGTCTTCAGGTGCTTTCCGAGCTGGGACTCGACATACCTGTGTGTGGCATGGTGAAGGATGATTTTCACCGCACGAGAGGTCTTTATTACAACAATGTGGAGATACCTATCGACCGCCACGGTGAAGGCTTCAAGCTCATCACGAGAATACAGGATGAGGCACACCGCTTTGCAATAGAGTTTCATAGGTCACTACGCTCAAAGAGTCAGGTACATTCGGTGCTTGATGATATTGAAGGCATAGGGCCGGCGCGCAGAAAGGCGCTCATGCGCCGCTACCAGTCGCTAGAGAAGATAAAGGAAGCAGATGTCGAAGATCTTATGCAGACAGAGACCATGAACGAGAAAGCAGCACAGGCAGTGTATGCATTTTTCCACTCTGCCACGTAGATTTTGGAGCTAATCTGTGGTATACTAAAAAACAAATATACATCAAGGGGGACCGCGAATGAATGCATTACACTCAGTATCAGTTGCAAAGGTAGCAGAATTGCTCGATCTCAACAATCTCACAAAAGAGATGAATCTAAAGGAGAGGACGATAGAGTGCTCGGACGTCAACAGACCGGCGCTTCAGCTCTCAGGATATTTTGAGCATTTTGAGGAGAGACGAATACAGATTATCGGAAATGTAGAGTATACTTATATAGAGAAGATGAGCGACAGCGAGAAAAAAGAGCGCTATAGCCGCTTCATGGAGTTTGATATACCATGTATCATCTTCTGCAGAGATTTACAGCCGGATGAGATATTTATGGAAGAGGCCAGAGAGCACGGTATTCCGGTGCTGTCAACAGGCCGCTCCACATCAAGCTTTATGGCTGAGCTCATCTATTGTCTTGGTGAGCAGCTCGCACCATGCATAACAGTGCACGGCGTGCTGGTAGATGTATACGGTGAGGGAGTTATGATCACAGGTGAGAGCGGTATAGGAAAGAGTGAGGCCGCACTCGAGCTCATCAGACGAGGCCATCGTCTCGTGACGGATGATGTGGTGGAAATCAGAAAGATCAACGAGCATACGCTCATGGGCACATCGCCTGAGATAACCAGACACTTTATAGAGCTTCGAGGCATCGGAATCATCGATGTCAAAACACTTTACGGAGTAGAGTGTGTAAAGGAAAAACAGCAGATAGATCTCGTAATCAAGCTCGAGGACTGGAAAAAGGAGGCAGATTACGACAGACTCGGCCTCGAGGAAGAATATGCCGAGTATCTCGGCAACAAGGTAGTGTGTCATTCACTGCCAATCAGACCGGGACGTAATCTGGCGGTCATCGTAGAGACAGCAGCAGTCAATCACAGACAAAAGAAGATGGGCTACAATGCAGCTCAGGAGCTGTATCGCCGCGTCCAGGAAAATCTTACAAAAAATTCGGAGGTATAATAAATCATGGCAATAGAAAAGAAAAACGCCTGGGAGAAATATCCCCAAGGACCTGAAAGAGAAAAATTATTTGCATTTGCAGAGGATTACAGAAGGTTTATATCCGGCTGCAAGACAGAGCGCGAGTGCACGGCAGCAGTTTATGCTGACGCCACAGGACACGGCTTTGTGGACCTTGATGAGCTCATAGAGACAGGAAAGAGCGTAAAGGCAGGAGATAAGATAATAGCAAACAATATGGGAAAGGGACTGGCGCTGTTTATCGTGGGCAGTAAGCCTCTTGAGAAGGGTATGAATATCCTTGGAGCTCATATTGATTCACCTAGAATGGACTTAAAGCAGGTGCCTTTATACGAGGACACAGACATGGCACTTTTCGATACACATTATTATGGCGGCATCAAGAAATATCAGTGGGTTACACTGCCGCTTTCACTTCACGGAGTCATCTGTAAAAAGGATGGCAGCACAGTGACAGTCAATATCGGAGACAAGCCAAATGATCCTGTAGTGGGTGTGAGCGATCTGCTTATTCATCTGTCAGGCGAGCAGATGGGCAAGAAGGCCTCAGAGGTCATAAAGGGCGAGAGCCTTGATGTGCTGATCGGAAGCATACCGGGACCCCAAAAGGACGAGGACGACAAGGATATCAAGGAGAGAGTAAAGGCCAATATCCTCACAATACTTTCACAGGAGTACGGTGTGGACGAGGATGATTTCCTTTCAGCAGAGATAGAGGTGGTACCTGCCGGAGAGGCAAGAGACTACGGACTTGACAGAAGTATGATCATGGGTTACGGCCACGACGACAGAGTGTGCGCATATCCTTCATACAGAGCTATGCTTGAGATAGAGGGCGCACCGGAATATACAAGTGTATGCCTGCTCGTGGACAAAGAGGAAATCGGCTCAGTGGGAGCCAGCGGCATGCAGTCACGCTTTTTCGAAAACTGTGTGGCAGAGGTGATGAACCTGGCAGGAGACTATAGCGAGCTTGCAGTCAGACGTGCACTGAAAAACTCAAAGGTACTCTCATCAGACGTATCAGCAGCCTTTGATCCGAACTATCCATCGGTTATGGAAAAGAAGAACTCGGCATACTTCGGAAAGGGTCTTGTATTCAACAAATATACAGGCGCCAGGGGCAAATCAGGCTCAAACGATGCCAATGCAGAGTATGTTGCAAGGCTTAGAAATATCATGGATACAGCAGATGTTTCATTCCAGACAGCGGAGCTTGGAAAGGTAGACGAGGGAGGCGGCGGAACAATCGCATATATCCTCGCAAACTATGACATGAATGTTATTGACAGCGGTGTGCCGGTGCTCAACATGCATGCGCCATGGGAAATCATCAGCAAGGTCGATTTATATGAGGCATTCAGAGGCTACATTGCATTTTTGAAGGAAGCATAGGCTAAAGGAATATAAGATGAATCAGACATTTGTAAAAAGTGTAACAGAACAATTGCCGCAGCTTGGTCTCCTGCAGGATGAGCCGATGAAAAAACACACGACATTCCGCATAGGAGGCCCGGCAGATTACTATGCAGAGCCTGATATGAGCCAGATTTCAAGGCTTATAGAGATGGCTAAGGCATGTGATATGCCGGTTGCAGTGATAGGAAACGGAAGCAATCTGCTGGTAGGAGATAAGGGCATCAGAGGCCTTGTAATTGGTATTGGAAAAGGCCTGTCCGAAATCGATGTGACAGAAGCTGTGGCGCAGCAAAGCACAGCGCAGGATCTCACAGCACAAGACAATGGTCATATCATCACAGCCGGCGCAGGGGCTATCCTTGCAGCAGTGGCGGCAAAGGCAGCGGAGGCATCGCTTTCAGGTCTTGAGTTTGCATCGGGCATCCCGGGAAGTGTTGGCGGAGCGGTAGTCATGAACGCAGGAGCCTACGGCGGAGAGATAAAGGATGTCCTAATCGATGCCACAGTGCTCACAGCAGAGGGCGAGCTAAAGACTGTCACAAGGGATGAGCTTGACTTATCCTACAGGCACAGCATAGTCCCGGAAAAGGGCTATATAGTGCTGTCAGCCAGATTCAGACTCACACCAAAGCCTAAGGATGAGATAAAGTCATATATGGCAGAGCTTCGCGCAAAGAGAGTGGAGAAGCAGCCGCTTGAGTACCCAAGTGCAGGCAGTACCTTTAAGAGACCGGAGGGCTATTTTGCAGGGAAGCTTATCATGGATGCAGGCCTTCGAGGTTACAGCGTGGGAGATGCACAGGTGTCTCAGAAGCACTGTGGCTTTGTAGTCAATAAGGGCGAAGCCACTGCAGCGGATGTCCTGACACTCATAAAAGACGTGCAGGAAACAGTTTTAAAGCAGTTTGGAGTAAAGCTCGAACCGGAAGTTAAGATGATTGGAGAATTCTAGTGAAATTTGTAATAGTGACGGGCATGTCAGGTGCCGGAAAAAGCACAGCAATGAAAATGATGGAGGATATGGGATATTTCTGTATAGACAATCTGCCTATACAGCTATTAGATAAGCTCATAGACTTTTCAAACACCTTTCACAGTGATGTGTCCAAGGTGGCAGTCGGCATAGATGTGCGAAACGGCTCAGGAATTGATGCGATTCCACAGACACTCGAGCAGCTAAGGCAGAAAAATTTTCCGTATGAGATACTTTTCCTCGATGCTGAGGATGAGGTGCTTGTAAAGCGATACAAGGAGACGAGGCGTAATCACCCTCTCGCAGGAAGTGAGCGCATCAATAAGGGCATCGTGCTTGAGAGGGAAAAGCTGCAGTATTTAAAGGACAATGCTGACTATATCATAGACACAAGCCAGCTTCTCACAAGGGAGCTTAAAATTGAGCTGGAAAAGATATTTGTGCAGAATGAGGATTACAAGAATCTGTTTATCACGATACTGTCCTTCGGCTTCAAGTATGGCATACCGTCAGACTCTGATATAGTTATGGATGTGAGGTTTTTGCCAAATCCCTACTATGTGGACGGACTGCGCGCGAAAACCGGCAATGATAAGGAGATACAGGACTATGTCATGCAGTTTCCGGAGGCAAATGAGTTTATCGACAAGCTTGATGATATGATAAAGTTTCTCATTCCAAACTATATCTCTGAGGGCAAGAACCAGCTTGTTATATCTATAGGCTGCACCGGAGGCAAGCACCGATCGGTAACGCTTGCAAACGAGCTGTACAAGAGGCTTAGCGGCTGTAATGACTATGGACTTAAGATAGAGCATCGCGACATAGGAAAGGATGCATTGAGAGGTAAATAACATGTCGTTTTCCAGTGATGTAAAGGAAGAGCTGGCAAAGCAGGTATCAAAGAGCAGGCACTGTCAGCTCGCTGAGCTTGCAGGCATCATAGAGCTTTCGGGCCGTATCAATGAAAAAACAAAGGGACTTGAGCTCGACACCGAAAACCTGCTGCTTTTAAATAAATATGTCACACTTATGAAGCGTGCCTTTGGCACAGATACCACAAAGGCGCTGGATGAGGAGGATACCGGAAAAATACTTGCAGCGCTTAAAATCACGGCACAGCCTGTCAACAGACAGACCGCAGATGGACTGCTTCTTATGCAGACATGCTGCAAGAGAGCCTTTATCAGGGGAGCTTTCATGGCAGCGGGCTCGATAAGCGACCCCAACAAAGCGTACCATTTTGAGATAGTGTGTCATACGAAAGAGCAGGCAAGGCAGCTTCAGGAGCTCTTGTGCGGCTTTGATACGGATGCCAAGATAGTAGAGCGCAAGGGGCACTATGTAGTGTACATAAAGGAGGGCGCCCACATCGTGGACAGTCTCAACATCATGGAGGCGTATGTGTCACTCATGAAGCTGGAAAATGTGCGCATATTAAAGGAAGTGCGCAACAGTGTAAACCGTAAAGTAAACTGCGAAACCGCAAACATCAGCAAGACTGTGAATGCGGCTGTAAAGCAGATAGAGGATATCAGACTGATACAGAAAATGAGAGGACTCGATGATTTACCGGCGCAGCTTCGGGAGATGGCGCTGCTTCGGCTTGAATATCCGGATGCACCGCTAAAGGAGCTCGGAGGATATCTGGATCCGCCAATGGGCAAATCGGGAGTCAACCACAGGCTTAGAAAATTATCGGCGATTGCGGAGGAACTGAGATAGATGAAGAAAAAGCTTTTATTTATATTTAATCCCAAATCAGGCAAGGGGCTCATAAAGGAGCATCTGGTAAATATCGTGGACATCATGACAAAGGCCGGATACAAAATCACCATTTATCCTACACAGTGTCAGGGAGATGCCATAAAAAAGGTCAGGAAAAATGCTAAGAAGTATGACCTTGTAGTGTGCAGCGGCGGAGACGGTACGCTCGACGAGGTAGTGACCGGCATGGAGCAAAGCGAGGTAAATGTACCGATAGGATACATCCCTGCGGGCAGCACCAATGACTTTGCAAACTCTCTCGGCATACCAAAAAATATGGAGGAGGCCGCAAGAGTTGCCGTAAACGGTACTCCATTCCCGTGTGATGTGGGAGGCTTCAACGGAGATACCTTCGTATATGTCGCAGCCTTTGGCCTTTTTACAGAGGTATCCTACCAGACCTCGCAGCAGATGAAAAATATACTGGGACATGCCGCATATATTTTAGAGGGGGCAAAGCACCTGATGGATATCACATCGTACAGGATGAAGGTGAGCCATGACGGTGAGATAATAGAGGATGAGTTTATATATGGAATGGTGACCAACTCCCTTTCGGTAGGAGGCTTCAAGGGCATATCAGGTCCTGACGTACTGCTTGATGACGGCCTTTTTGAGGTGACACTCATCAAGAATCCAAAAAACCCAATCGAGCTCAACAAGATACTTGCGGGACTGGCAAACCGTGAAAATGACAATGAGCTCATCTACTCCTTCAAGACCAGTGAGCTGCATATGGAGAGTGAGGAGGAGGTACCGTGGACACTCGACGGAGAGTTTGGCGGCAGCCACACGGATCTGACCATCACTAATCTGAACAAACAGATTACCATTATGTGCTGATAAATACAAAATCGGATATAAAATAGTAATAGTACACAATTTTTTGTCTGATTGTGTTAAAAATTTAACTTTATTTTTATAAGGTTATGTAATATAATAACATTAGCTTTTAATTAACAGGAGGAAAAAATATGTTAGTATCTGCAACAGAAATGCTTAAGAAAGCAAAAGAAGGACATTACGCAGTAGGTCAGTTCAACATCAACAACCTTGAGTGGACAAAATCAGTACTTTTAACAGCAGAGGAGCTTAAGAGCCCTGTAATCCTTGGTGTATCTGAGGGTGCCGGAAAGTACATGACAGGCTTCGGTACAGTAGCAGCAATGGTTAAGGCTATGCATGACGAGCTCGGTATCACAGTACCTGTAGCACTTCACCTTGATCACGGCACATACGAAGGATGCTACAAGTGCATCAAGGCCGGCTTCACATCAATCATGTTCGATGGATCTCATTATCCAATCGATGAGAACGTTGCAAAGACAAAAGAGTTAGTAGCAGTTGCTCATGCAATGGGCATGTCTATCGAGGCTGAAGTTGGTTCAATCGGTGGCGAGGAAGACGGAGTTGTTGGAATGGGCGAGTGCGCTGATCCTGACGAGTGCAAGAGAGTTGCTGATCTTGGCGTAGATATGCTTGCAGCAGGAATCGGAAACATCCACGGAAAATATCCTGCAAACTGGCAGGGACTCAGCTTTGAGACTCTTGACGCTATCCAGCAGAAGACTGGTGTTATGCCATTAGTACTTCACGGTGGTACAGGAATCCCAGCTGACATGATCAAGAAAGCAATCGACCTTGGAGTATCTAAGATCAACGTTAACACAGAGTGCCAGCTTTCATTCGCAGATGCAACACGTAAATACATCGAGGCCGGAAAGGATCTTGAGGGCAAGGGATTTGACCCTCGTAAGCTTCTTGCTCCAGGTGCTGAGGCAATCAAGGCAACAGTTAAGGAGAAGATGGAGCTTTTCGGATCAGTTGGAAAGGCTGAATAATATTATTGCAATTTAGTATTTTTGCACATACTACTTTACAAAATATTTATATCTTGTAGTAAAATTTTATAAAACTTAACTTTTTTAACATAAACGCTTGATTTTTGATACTCAAAGGAGTATCTTAATTTCAGAAATAATGTTAAGCGAAATGAACGAGGGCGTTCCACCATAGATGGAGTGCCCTCTTTTTTAATAAACTAAGAAGTCCGGCATAAAACAAGAATATTCGAGTTTATATGTTGTGCAGCTGTTTAAACATTATTTGAAAATAACAATTCACTCAAGGGGATTGATGAACAGAAAGGATGTAAGATATGAGCGAACAGGAATATTTCAACGTAGCAGACATCTTTGGAGAGAACGTATTTAACGATGCAGTTATGCAGGAGCGTCTTCCAAAGAAGGTTTACAAGAAGCTCCATGAGGTTATGGACGAAGGAAAGGAGCTTGATCTCGAGACTGCTGATGTTATCGCACACGAGATGAAGGAATGGGCCATTGAGAAGGGTGCAACACACTATACACATTGGTTCCAGCCACTTACAGGCGTTACTGCTGAGAAGCATGATTCATTTATCACTTCTCCAATGCCAAACGGAAAAGTACTTATGAGCTTTTCAGGAAAAGAGTTAATAAAGGGTGAGCCGGATGCTTCATCTTTCCCATCAGGTGGTCTTCGTGCTACATTTGAGGCAAGAGGATATACAGCCTGGGATTGTACATCACCTGCATTTGTAAGACAGGATGCAGCAGGCGCAACACTTTGCATTCCAACAGCCTTCTGTTCATATACAGGCGAGGCTCTTGATCAGAAGACACCTCTTCTTAGATCAATGGAAGCAATCAACGATCAGGCACTGAGACTTCTTAGATTATTCGGAAATACAACATCAAAGAAGGTTACACCTTCAGTCGGACCTGAGCAGGAGTACTTCATCGTAGACCGTGAGAAGTATTTACAGAGAAAGGATCTCATCTTCACAGGACGTACACTTTTCGGAGCTATGCCTCCAAAGGGACAGGAGATGGATGATCATTATTTCGGAGCTATCCGTGAGAGAATCGCAGCTTACATGAGAGATGTAAACAAGGAGCTCTGGAAGCTTGGTGTTTCAGCTAAGACACAGCACAACGAGGTAGCGCCTGCACAGCACGAGCTTGCACCTATCTATGCTGAGTGCAACGTAGCTGTTGACCACAACCAGCTTATCATGGAGACACTCAAGAAGGTGGCAGGCCGTCACGGACTCCAGTGCTTACTTCATGAGAAGCCATTCGCAGGAGTTAACGGTTCAGGAAAGCATGACAACTGGTCAATCACAACAGATGATGGTATCAACATGCTTGAGCCTGGTAAGACACCACATGACAATGTACAGTTCTTACTTGTACTCACATGTATGTTAAAGGCAATCGACGAGCATGCAGCACTTCTTCGTGCGGCAGCAGCAGATGTAGGAAACGATCACAGACTTGGAGCCAACGAGGCACCACCTGCAATCCTTTCTATTTATCTTGGAGACCAGCTCGGAGACGTATTGAACCAGCTTATCGCAACAGGTACAGCTACACACAGCTTAAAGGGTGAGAAGCTTGAGACAGGTGTTAAGACAATTCCTGATTTCATGAAGGATGCTACAGACCGTAACCGTACATCACCATTCGCATTCACAGGAAACAAGTTCGAGTTCCGTATGGTTGGTTCACAGGATTCTGTTGCACAGGCCAACATCGTGCTTAACACAATCGTTGCTGAGGCATTCTCAGACGCTTGTGATATACTTGAGAAGGCAGACAACTTTGACCTCGCTGTACATGATCTCATCAAGGATTACGCAGTAGAGCACCAGAGAATCGTATTCAACGGAAACGGATACTCAGATGAGTGGGTAGCTGAGGCAGAGAGACGTGGACTTCCAAACATCAAGTCTATGGTAGATGCAATTCCTGCATACGTTGCTCCTGAGTCAGTTGCAGCATTCGAGAAGTTCGGTGTATTTACAAAGACAGAGCTTGAGAGCCGTGCCGAGATCGAGTATGAGACATATGCAAAGACTATTAATATAGAAGCAAAGGCTATGATTGATATTGCCGGAAAGCAGATTATTCCTGCAGTTATCAAGTATGTTACATCACTTGCACAGTCAGTTAACTCAGTTAAGAGTGCAGTTGCTGATGCAGATGTATCTGTTCAGTCAGAGCTTCTTACAGAGAGCTCAGCTCTTCTCTCAGATGCACAGGTTGCACTTGCAAAGCTTAAGGATGAGACAGCAAAGGCCGGCGCTATGGAAGAGGGCAGAGAGCAGGCTGTTTACTACAGAGATGTTGTAAAGACTGCTATGGATGCTCTTCGTACTCCGGTTGATGAGCTTGAGATGATTGTCGACAAAGAGATGTGGCCAATGCCATCATATGGCGATTTAATCTTCGAGGTTTAATCCTTGTAGTTTAAGGCCAAAAGCTTACGGAAAGCTGTTTAGAGCGGCATATATGATTTAATTTAACATAATAATAAAATGGAGACATTTTGCTGAACCACGAAGCTGTGGAAATTGGTGAATTGTCTCTATTTTTTTATAAATTTTATTTTCGATAAAATGAAAAAATGAAAGAAGAAACAGGAAAGAGAGGACATTACTATGACAGAAGAGATTAGTGGAGTAATTTTCGGAGTCTGGTTCCTTATTGGAGCAGCATTGGTATTCTGGATGCAGGCAGGTTTTGCTATGGTAGAAGCAGGTTTTACCAGAGCAAAGAATACCGGTAACATCCTTATGAAAAACCTCATGGATTTCTGTATTGGTACAGTTGTATTCATACTGATTGGTTTTTCACTTTTATTAGGTGAAGATGTTCTCGGTTTCATCGGTAAACCGGGATTTGACATCTTTACATCTTACAAAGATTTTGACTGGTCAAACTTTGTATTCAACCTGGTTTTCTGTGCGACAACAGCAACTATCGTATCAGGAGCTATGGCTGAGAGAACAAAATTTATTTCCTATTGTGTTTATTCAGGAGTTATTTCAGCACTTATTTACCCAATCGAGGCTCACTGGATCTGGGGCGGTGGCTGGCTTTCACAGATTGGCTTCCATGATTTCGCAGGTTCATGTGCCATCCACATGGTTGGTGGTATCAGTGCTCTTGTAGGAGCTGCAATCCTTGGACCTCGTATCGGAAAGTTTACAAAGGATAAAAACGGAAAGATTACAAAAGTAAACGCTATTCCGGGTCATAACATCACAATCGGTGCACTCGGTGTATTCATTCTCTGGCTTGGCTGGTATGGATTCAACGGTGCAGCAGCAAAATCAGTAGAGCAGCTTGGTTCTATCTTTGTAACAACAACAATCGCACCTGCACTTGCAACAGTAGTATGTATGATTTTCACATGGCTCAAATATGGCAAGCCTGATGTGTCAATGTGTCTGAATGCTTCACTTGCAGGACTTGTAGCTATCACAGCAGGATGTGATGTAACAGATGCACTCGGTGCTATTATTATCGGTTCCGTAGCAGGACTTCTCGTCTGCTTCGGTGTATGGTTCCTTGACAATGTACTTCGTGTGGATGATCCTGTAGGTGCTGTCGCAGTACATATGATGAATGGTATCTGGGGAACAATCGCTGTTGGACTTTTTGCCACAAACAGTGCTCCGGGATATTCAATCGCTGATTCAAAGGGCAACGAGCTCGTAGGACTTTTCTACGGCGGTGGATTTAAGCTTTTAGGACTCCAGCTCACAGGCTTTGTTTCTGTTGCAGCATGGACAGTAGTAACTATTACAATCGTATTCCTTGTTATCAAGGCTACACTGGGACTTAGAGTTTCAGAGGAAGAGGAAATCATCGGACTTGACCCAACAGAGCATGGTCTTCCATCAGCATACGCAGGATTTGCTATCATGGATGTATCAGGTGATGTTATGGATGTCAATGAAAATACAGACCTTGGTTCTTCAGAGTATGCAACAGCTTCTAAGGCAAAGAAGGATGCAGCAGTGCCTGTTGTAAATGCAACAACACCGGCTTCAGCAAGCGGTATCCACAAGGTTGTTATTATTTCAAAGCTTACAAAGTACGACAAGCTTCGTAAGGCTATGAATGACTTAGGTGTAACAGGAATGACAGTGACACAGGTTATGGGCTGCGGTATCCAGAAGGGTGCCGGCGAGAAATACCGTGGAGCTGAGCTTGATGCGACATTACTTCCAAAGGTTAAGGTTGAGGTAATCGTTGGCAAGATTCCGGTAGAAAAGGTTATTGAGACTGCTAAGAAGACTCTCTACACCGGACATATCGGAGATGGCAAGATCTTCGTTTACGACGTGGCACAGGTTGTCAAGGTTCGTACAGGCGAGGAAGGAATTGAGGCATTACAGGATGTAGAGTAATGCAAATTATTATCTAATCCCCTTAGCATATATACATCAACAAAAACCCCCGAGGATATGATCCTTGGGGGTTTTGCTTTAGATAATTAAGTTATGAATTGTAATGGTTAACGATGAGTGTTACCGGTCACTGTTACCGGATGAACCGGAGCTGCCAGTATCAGTACCACCTGAACCGGAACCACCAGAACTAGCACCTGAGCCAGCAGCGGTACCAGTTCCGGCTTCACCTGTCTGTGCTCCAGCCGCAGTGCCGTCAGTACTGCCAGGTGTAGTACCGGAATTGGTAGGATCCGTGGTGGTTGGTGAGCTGTTGATCAGCGATGTTGCATCATGTAATGTACATACGGTATTCATGAACGTATCATCTGCCATGAATTCATACTCAGGGCTGCCTGATACAGCGCCTGTTATAAATACCTTTGATGTTTTATTCGGACAATACGGACCGGCAATGGCTCCCGAATCGGCACAAATTTCAAGTGCAACATGATGGTCGCAGTTGTCTGCCGGCACAGTGTCCGTATCAAAATATTCGGTTGTCAGCATTGATCCACGAGGATCATTGTCACATATTCCATCTAGAGGAACAAGCCCTGATTTGCTGCATACCGTGGTATTTGTTATACCATCCGGTTGTACAAAGTCTTTGGTTTCAAGTCCTTCATGGATTCTGCTCATGGCATTCCTCCATATATTCTTAGGGTAGGACGTGAGCTTGCCGGACTGTTTTGAGTTGTCATCATAGCCGCCCCATACGACACATGTGTAGTATGGTGTGTAGCCTGCCCACAGGCAGTCGCGGTTGCTGGTTGTGGTACCGGATTTACCCGCCTGGGCTATCTGGCTGTCAAAGCGCGCCAGCTTTCCGGTTCCCTGTGTCAGAACATCCTTCATGGCATCTGTAAGAAGCCATGCCGTAGTATCCTTGATTACAGTACGTGTGTTCTGCGTATTGGTCTTGTCAAGTAATACATTGCCATCGTGGTCAAGAACCTGAGTGTAGAACTTTGGCTCTAAGTATACTCCGCCGTTGGCTATAGTAGCATATGCACCTGTGAGCTCAAGGTTTGTGACACCCTTTGTCAGTCCGCCGAGCGCCAGTGACAGGTTTTTGTCGGAATCGGTGAGAGTTGAAATACCGAAATCCTCCGCATATTTGTAACCGAGCTCAACCCCGATATCCTGTAAGGTTTTGACTGTTACAATATTGATGGACTTTGTTATTGCCCATCGGATGGAGGTAAAGCCTCCGAAAGATTTGTCATAGTTGTTAAAGGTTTTTGAACCTACTGTAAACGGTGCATCATCCTGCACGGATGCAAGTGTTTTGCCGCCTGCATCGAGAGCAGCAGCATAGCAGCCGATTATCTTGAAGGTAGAGCCGGGCTGTCTGCATGTATCTGTAGCTCTGTTCCATGTTCTGTTGCCGGATTTGTCACCGCGACCGCCGACCAGTGCCTTTACTTCACCGGTGCTCTGGTCGATGACTGTCATGGCAACTTGTGGTTCCAGCGTGATATTGACAGCTTCAGAACCCTCCACAATTGAATCGCCCTCCTCAAGTACATCCTGCTTGTACTGTGCAATAGCTGCATTGCATTCATCAGGGCTTGAGTAGTTGATGCCGAAATCATCATTGTTGTTTTTCTTCTTATAAAAAGAGAGCATGGTCTGGTTCGTGTAGGTCTTGTACGAACCGTCTGCCTTTTTTACTTCGAAGGAAAGCTGGAACGAATACTTTGCGTCGGACGGATAGTTGGATGGATTGTTTGCCTCCTCGTCACATATAGTCTGCATAGTAAGATCCTGTGTCGATTTGATAGTCAGTCCGCCCTTGTAAATCAGCTTGTAGGCTTCCGTCTCAGAGTAACCGGCGGCTGTGAGATCGTCGAACACGTTGTCGATGAGTGCATCAATAAAGTATGTGTTCACAGAGCCTGAGCCTGCGGTGTTGTACTCAGCAATTCTTGAGTAGACATCATCGGCCATGGCCTCATCATATTGCGCCTTGGTGATATAGCCCTGATCCTTCATGTTATTTAACACCTTTTCACGTCTCTTGGCATTTTTGTCAGGGTGTGTGATAGGGTTGTAGCCGGATGGATTCTGGGTGATACCTGCGATGACAGATGCTTCGGAAAGCGTGAGCTCTGAGACATCCTTGTTAAAGTACTTCTTGGATGCGGCCTGCACACCGAGGGTATTTGCCCCCAGATTGACCGAATTCATGTAGTTTTCAAGAATCCAGTCCTTGTCTTTTACCTGCTTTTCGAGCTCAAGGGCAAGGTACTGCTCCTGAATCTTTCTCTGAAGCTTTTCTACAAAGGAAGTTTCGCTTGTCCAGCTGGTCAGTACGTTGTTCTTGATGAGCTGCTGTGTTATCGTGCTGGCTCCCTCACTGAATCTGCCCTTTGACAGACCGGAGATAAAGGCTCTTCCGATACCATGCAGGTCGATGCCGTTGTGGTCGTAAAAGCGTTCATCCTCGATTGCAACAAAAGCATGCTGCAAATCCAGCGGAATCTCATCGATGGTGACATACTGCCTGTTTGCCCCCTGACCTACGAGTGTGGCGGTTTCTTCTCCGTTTGCCGCCAGAACGGTAGTTGAGTAGCCGGTAGGAGTGACATCGATCTTTGATATGTCAGGTGCGGAATCAATGATTCCCTTCATGACACCGATTCCTGAACTGATGCCGGCTGCGCCTGCTACAATTACTACAACCAGAAGAATCTTTAGAACAATGAGCTTGACCTTATTTTTGACCTTAGAGCTCTTATTGTCATATTTCCGGAGCAGCTGCATTGTAGCTTTTTTGCCGTAATTCATATATAGGCCTCCTTGTCATTATAAAGATTTGTAATCTTGTTTGTATATACTGTGATTAGAAAATAAACAGTATATATTATTATATCAAATATAGCATTTAAATGCAATTTACAGATTGGTTTTCATATTATATAATATAAGTAACAATTACAGCTCAATAAAGTGTCTTTAAGATGCATGAGTGTAATCAGGCAATATCAGGATGGAAAGAATATCATATGTCAGAGAATACTATAAGCCTGTACGTGTACAAGGGCGGACAGGGTGAGATAACAGAGAAGAAATCGAGGTTTATAGCGACCGTAAGGCCTGTAGAGTCTGAGGATGAGGCTGTAAGCTTCATCAATGAGACGAAAAAGAAATACTGGGATGCAAGGCACAACTGCAGTGCCTTTGTTATAGGAAAGAGACAGGAGCTGACCAGATGCTCGGATGACGGGGAGCCTGCAGGCACCGCAGGTCGTCCTATGCTTGATGTGCTCCTTAAGGAAAATATCCATAATGCCGCTGTTGTAGTAACGAGGTACTTCGGTGGGGTGCTGCTTGGCACAGGCGGACTGGTGCGTGCGTATCAGCAAGCCACAAAGGCGGGGCTTTCGGCAAGTGAGATAATAGAGAAGAAGGATGGTGCAGTACTGTTTATCAGGACGGACTATACCGGAATCGGAAGACTCCAGTATCTGTTTGCACAGGAGAAGATTACGGTGATGGACACAGCGTATGAGGCGGATGTGCTCGTGAAAGCCGTTATCCCGGAAAATGATAAAAAACGCATAGAGAAAACAATCATAGAGCAGACAAACGGCACGGCAAAGCTTGAGTGGGGCGATGAGGTGACATTTGCTGAATATGATGGCGAGGTATTGCTGTTTAAAAATTAGCCGGTGCTCACATTTTAGCAGGACAAGCAGAATTTATATTCAATTAAAATAAAAAAATGCTTGACACTGTATAACCACATGTGTATAATATCTTTTGTTGAGACAACACATTGGCCCATCGCCAAATGGTAAGGCAACGGACTCTGACTCCGTCATTTCAAGGTTCGAATCCTTGTGGGCCAGCTAAAGAGAACTTCGATAGAAGTTCTCTTTTTTTCTTGTGTAATAATGCGATTTGTTATAAAATAAAAACGTGTATGACTTAAATAGTTATAGAAGGATGGTGTGATATGAACAAGAATTTTTTAAGAATTATTAATCTTATAGAAGAACTCGGCTCTGAAAAAAAGACACCAATTACTATACAGCAATACCAGGATATCATTAATAAAAGCTCAAATCTTTGGATGTCCAATGGTGTGGATGAAGCGTTTAGATTTATCAGAAGTTACTTCAATTTTATAGACTAGAGGAATTAGATATGGCTTTTTCATTTGACAGCAGAATACGTTACAGCGAGGTGGATTCGTCATGCAGACTGAGCCTTACAGGGCTTACCAATTATTTTCAGGACTGTAGTGTGTTTCACTCACAGTCACATGATGTGGGAATCAGATTTCTTGCGGACAATCATATAGCATGGGTACTTTCATCATGGCAGATATGCATAAACAGACTTCCACTGCTTAATGAACAGGTAAAGATATCCACATGGGCATATGGTATGAAGGCGTTTTACGGTTACAGAAATTTCACGCTTGAAGATACAGGCGGCAGCACACTGGCATATGCCAATTCTGTCTGGGTGCTTGTTGATACACGAACCGGCAGACCGGTGAAGGTGCCTCAGGAGTTTGCGGATACATACGGTCTTGAGCCGCAACTTGAGATGGAGTGTGCAAAGCGCAAGCTTCATATTCCTGATGATATGGAGAAAAAGGGTGAGATTGTGGTTCCTCAGTTTTTTATAGACAGCAACCATCATATGAACAATGAGAAGTATGTTATGCTGGCGCAGCAGCTTCTGCCGAATGATTTTGAAATATCTGAGCTTCGTGTGGAGTACAGAAAAGAAGCAAAGCTTGGTGATACAGTTATATCATACGTGAAGTACACATCAAAGAGTGTGACAGTGGTGCTTGCGGATACGGATAAAAAACCGTATTCGGTTGTGGAGTTTTTGAGTAAGCCGGTACCGGGAAAATAATTATAATTCCATTATTTAACAACGATACAGTTTTGATACAGAAAGGACGGAAAAACATGAGATTAGGAGAATATCAGGAGCTTGTATGTGTAAAGAAGGTTGATTTTGGCATATATTTGTCAACATCTTCGGCTTCGGAGGAAAGGGTACTGCTTCCGGCAAAGCAGATTCCGGATGGAGTAAAGCAGGGGGATAAGCTTAAGGTCTTTGTATACAAGGACTCTAACGACAGACTTATTGCTACGACAAACGAGCCAAAGCTGACACTTGGAGGTTTATCAGTGCTTACTGTCAAGGAGGTGACTAAAATAGGGGCGTTCCTTGACTGGGGGCTTGAAAAGGACCTGTTTCTTCCTTACAAGGAGATGGTCAGAAAGGTCAGCGCCGGAGATGAGATACTTGTTACATTATACATAGATAAAAGCCAGAGGCTTTGCGCTACCACAAAGGGTATTTACCATATGCTGAGCACCGATTCGCCATACAAAAAGGATGATATGGTTTCAGGCCGAGTGTATGATTTTAGCGACAATTTCGGTACATTTATCGCTGTGGATGATAAATATTCAGCCAAGATACCGGTTTTTGAGAATGCCGCTTATCTGAAGCTTGGAGATGTGATAGAGGCAAAGGTCACTGATGTCAAGGCGGATGGCAAGCTGGACCTGACAATGAGGGAAAAGGCATATATTCAGATGGATTCCGATGCTGAAAAGCTCCTTGAGCTGCTTGATTCATACGCAGGTGTGCTTCCATTTTCGGAAAAGGCAAGCCCGGAGGTAATCAAGAGAGAAACAGGACTTAGCAAAAATGCATTCAAGCGTGCAGTTGGTCATTTGTATAAGGAAAGAAAGATTGATCTAACAGATGGCAAAATCCGTCTTAAGAAATAACAGTCTTTTTAATAAATTTTAACAGGAAAGAAGGGCAATAACATGAAAAACGTTATCAGTACAGACAAGGCACCGGCAGCAATCGGACCATATTCACAGGCTATCGAGGTAAATGGTATGGTATATACTTCCGGAGTGATACCGGTAGTTCCGGAGACCGGTGAGATTCCTGAGGGCTCACAGGCACAGGCAAAGCAGGCATTTACAAATCTGTCACATCTGCTTGAGGCAGCAGGAACAAGCATGGACAATGTGGTAAAGACTACAGTTTTCATCAAGGAGATGAATGACTTCGGTGCAATAAATGAGGTATATGCCACATTTTTTAACGGAGCATACCCTGCAAGAAGCTGTGTTGAGGTTGCAAGGCTTCCAAAGGATGTAATGCTTGAGGTTGAGGCTATTGCTGTAAAATAAAATTATTACATAAGTATTTCGTGTGACATAAGTCCTGTTCGTTGGAAAAAGTCAAGATTTTCTTAAGAATTCACTAAGAAAACGTTGACATATATATGTTGCTTTGTTATAATGACAAAGTAATATTTGTAACAAATTCGTAATAACTGTTACAAATTCATACAACGGAGGGTAAAATGAAAGTAAATTATGTGAAACTCACAGCCGGAGTGCTTACAGGTTTTATGGCTCTGTCCTCAGTGCCATATGCAGTATATGCGGCTGGACCTACTGCAGGAGTAGCTAGTTATACATCAGATATTGTTAGTACATCAAACACTCTTACAGCGGGTGTTACATCTATGTTGACAGATGTAATGTTAAAAGGTGATGATACATCAGAGACTGCAACAGATGTTGCGGCAACAGATGCCGAGCCGGTTAAATCAGCATATGCTGATACAGCGGTTGCACAGGTTAGCGACAGCGTTAATATACGTGCGAGTGCAGATGAAAACAGCGAGTCTCTTGGAAAGCTCTATAACAATGGAATTGGAACAGTACTTGAGACAACCGATAACGGATGGTACAAAATCCAGTCCGGTTCAGTAACAGGATATGTAAAAGGCGATTATGTTGTAGTTGGTGACGATGCACTCGTACAGAGCGCAGGACGTCGCGTGGCAACAGTCAATACTGAGACACTCAAGGTTAGAACAACAGCATCTACTGATGCAGAAGTACTTGGTCTCGTGTCCGGAGAGGATGATCTCACAGTTGTGGATGAGTCAACAGACGGATGGGTAGGTGTATCTACAGCAGACGGTACCGGATATGTATCTACAGATTATGTGACACTCGATACAGAGTTCACTTATGCTGAGTCTAAGGAAGAGGAAGCAGCAAGACTTGCCAAGGAAGAGGCAGAACGTAAGGCAGCTGAGGAAGCAGCTAGAAAGGCTGAAGAGGCAGCTAGAAAGGCTGAGGAGGCAAAAGCAGCCAAGGCAGCAGCAAAGAAGTCTTCTAAGTCTTCAAGCAAATCATCAAGCAGTTCTTCATCAGAGAAGAGCTATAGCGCACCAAGTGGTTCAAACGGACAGGCTGTTGTTAATTATGCATCACAGTTCGTTGGCAATCCTTATGTTTACGGTGGCTCAAGTCTTACAAACGGAACAGATTGTTCAGGATTTGTAATGTCAGTTTATGCACAGTTTGGCATCAGCTTACCACACAGCTCATCAGCAATGAGAAGTGTTGGATACGGTGTGAGCACAAGCGATATGCAGCCTGGAGATATCATCTGCTATAGCGGACATGTTGCTATCTACTGTGGTGGAAACACTATTGTACATGCAAGCAACCCATCAGACGGTATCAAATATACATCACCGGCTAACTACAAATCAATCATTGCAGTTAGAAGAATTTTCTAATAAATTCATGCCGGATAGGTAAATATGAATCTATAAAGACCTTCATCTCATCGAGATGGAGGTCTTTTTTACATATAGAAACTTTATTTTTGTTTATGATATTTGAAATAAGTGGCCTGTATGATATACATATATGCTTAAAAACGGGACTAATTTAAACAGAATGGAAAACTGGGCTGTCAAGCGTAATTTTTATCACATATATCAAAATAGCAACATGCACAAAAAAGTGGATATGCTGAACCCGGTAAATTCGGATTGGGGATAAATGTGGATAACTATCAACAAAAGTAAACCTCAAAGTGCCTTAAAAATGAGTTATGCACGGAGTTATGCACATTATCCACATTTTTGAATGTGAGCAAAAGAACAACTGTTTTGTAAAGTTCTGATAAAGTTGCACTAAATTAGTAATATTTCGGAAATAATATTGACATTTTAATTGTAAATAATAGTATTAAAATACTTTATAATTGTCGGACAACTTGAAAAGTGTTGATTATGTAAGTTAATTTTGTTATACTTCAAATTATGATTAAAAAGATAGATATTGCAGGGCTACAACTTGATAACTATACAGTACGCGAGATGATCATGAGAGTCGACAGGCGTATTTCAGAGAAGATACTCACTACAATAGAGGAAGTGAATATGGATACGCTGGCATTGGCGGAGTTTGATGAAGAGGTGAAGCAGTCACTGGAGGCATGCGATTATACTGTCATTGCGGATGAAGGCATACTAAGGGCGGTATCGGCAGATACCTTGCAGCGCCGGCATGAGATAGAAGATCATGACTTCTTTTATGAGCTTTTTAAGAGGCTTGAGAGAAATGATAAAAAAATCTTTGTGATTGCAGAGTCGCAGAAAGCTGTTGATGAGGCTGAGGAATTTCTGCTTGGATTATTTGACAGAGCGCGAATATCCGGAAAGGGTGTTCTTGATGACTCACCGGGATGCAGCGAAAACCTTGTCAATGAAATTAACATCGTTTCACCTGATGTGATTGCATCATTTCTTCCGTCTCCGGCACAGGAGAAGTTCCTTTTACACAACAGGGAAAAGCTGTTGATGAACCTCTGGTACGGAATCGGAAATAATAAGTTCATGGGGAAAAAGCATGGATTTATTGGAAAAATAAGAAAAATGCTTGATGTGAAGCGCCTTACGCATCTTATCAACACCTATGAACATAGACAAAACAGTTCGATATAGTTAATTCTTATAACAATAGAAGAAAAAATAAGAGGAAATGTGTAAAAATTGTACATTTACCTCTTTATTTTTTTGTGCGAATGTATTAAAATAATAGCAAGTATTTATGCAATTAGTTATAAAGTGACTGTGAGGGCAATGCACAGTTACAAAAAGGGGAGAAGGAGAACGATTTATGATTTCCAATCAGATACTTCAAAATACAATTGATGGCCTTAAAGGAATTACGAGAACCGATCTTTGTGTGATAGATGTTGAGGGCAAGATTCTTGCAGCTACATTTCCGAACGCAGAGGCGTTTATAGAGCCGGCACAGGCCTTTGTTGCATCACCGGCAGACAGTCAGGTGATCAATGGATGCCAGTTTTTCAAAGTCTTTGATGATCACCAGCTGGAATATGTGCTTTTAGCGTATGGTGACAGCGAGGATGTCTATATGATAGGCAAGATTGCAAGCTTCCAGATTCAGAATCTTCTGGTTGCATACAAGGAGAGATTTGACAAGGATAATTTTATAAAGAATCTGCTTTTGGATAATCTCCTTCTGGTTGATATATACAATCGCGCGAAGAAGCTTCACATTGATATTGAAGTGCGACGTGTAGTATTTATTGTTGAGACAAACAGGGAGAAGGACGGCAACGAGCTTGAGAAGATCAGAAGTCTTTTCGGCGGTAAATCAAAGGATTTTGTTACAGCTGTTGACGAGAAGAATATAATAGTAGTGAAGGAGCTGGCAGAAAACGAGACCTATGATGATCTCAGAAAGACAGCCGAGGTGATTTTGAATCTGTTCAGATCCGAAGCGGATGGGGTGCATATTGCATATGGTACTGTTATCAATGAGTTGAAAGAGGTGTCGCGCTCATATAAGGAGGCCAGGATGGCTCTCGATGTCGGAAAAATCTTTTTCGAGGAGAGGAATATTATAGCATATTCCCAGCTTGGAATAGGCCGTCTGATATATCAGCTCCCGATTCCTCTATGCAAGATGTTTATCAAAGAGATATTCGATGGCAAATCCCCTGACGATTTTGATGAAGAAATATTATCTACTATAAATAAGTTCTTTGAGAATAGCCTGAATGTATCTGAGACTTCAAGACAGCTCTACATTCACAGAAATACTCTTGTATATAGATTGGACAAGCTTCAGAAAAGTACAGGACTCGACCTTAGAGTGTTCGAGGATGCCATCACATTTAAGATTGCCCTTATGGTAGTCAAATATATGAAATATATGGAATCAATGGACTATTAAGGAGAAAGTAATGATTAAACTTGAACATGTCAGTAAGGCATATTCTGCAGGTATACCTGCTCTCAATGATGTCAATCTGGAGATTGATGATGGAGAGTTTGTTTTCGTATGCGGAGATAGCGGATCCGGTAAATCCACTTTGATTAAGCTTCTTTTAAAGGAGCTTGATCCTACAGACGGAACGATTACTGTTGACGGAAGGAATCTGGCGCGCATTCGCCACAAGCAGGTTCCTAAATACAGAAGAAATGTTGGAGTCGTTTTCCAAGACTTCAGATTATTAAAGGATAGAAATGTTTATGAAAATGTAGCTTTTGCACTCAAGGTTATCGGTGCATCCACGGCTGTTATTAAGAAAAAGGTGCCACAGATGCTTTCTATGGTAGGGCTTGCTGCAAAGTACAAGTCAAAGCCGAGGGAGCTTTCGGGAGGAGAGCAGCAGAGAGTAGCTATTGCAAGAGCTCTTGTCAATGAGCCGAGCATGCTGCTTGCTGACGAGCCGACGGGTAATCTGGACAATAACAATGCGTGGGAGATTATGAAACTGCTTGAGGAAATCAACGAGAAAGGCACAACTGTTATCGTTGTAACTCATAATCTGGAGATTGTTAAGGTTATGAAAAAACGTGTTATCACTATAAAGAAAGGTCTTGTTGTATCTGACAGCAAGGATGGTGATAGTGATGAGGATTAATACGTTATTTTATTCAATTAAGCAGGGATTTAAGAATATTTTCAGAAACAAGATGTTTTCACTGGCATCCATAGCGACAATGGCAGCCTGTATTTTTATGTTTGGTCTGTTTTATATAGTTGTGACGAACTTCTCAAGCATGGTTAAGACAGCTGAGGAGGGTGTTGCTGTCACAGTGTTCTTTAATGAGGGCACTACAGAGGATGTAATAAAAGCGGACAAGGCTCAGATAGAAAAGAGGGCTGAGGTTGGCAAGGTGGATTATCAGTCAGCGGCCGATGCATGGAGTGATTATCAGAAGGAGTATTTTGAGGGCTACGATGATGCTGCAGCTTCCTTTGGCGATGATAACCCTCTCAGTAATTCGGCAAATCTGCAGGTTTATTTGAATGATGTCTCTGCGCAGCAGACTCTTGTCAACTATATCAAGGGGCTGGAGGGCGTCAGAAAGGTAAACCAGTCGCAGGATGTGGCCAATACACTGACCGATTTAAATAAGCTTATCAGCTATGTATCGGGAGGTATCATTCTGATTCTTCTGTGTGTTGCGATTTTCCTTATAAGCAACACAGTTACTACGGGTATTGCGGTCAGACGAGAGGAAATAGCTATCATGAAGCTTATCGGAGCGACTGATTTTCTGGTCAGGTCTCCGTTTGTGGTAGAAGGTATTCTCATTGGACTGATAGGATCAGCGATTCCTCTGGGATTGCTCAGTGTCATGTATGGAAGGATTTGTGCATATATTGCTAATAAGTTTAGTTTTATAGGAAATATGATGACATTTATCCCGACAAAGGAGATTTTCTCTACACTTGTACCGGTAGCGCTTATACTGGGCGTTGGAATTGGCTTTTTGGGAAGTCGATTCACAATTCGGAAACATTTAAGAGTATAATAATAATTATGACGGCCTGGCTCCGATCGGAGACAGGCTGTTTTAAGTTCATATCATAATATAGAGAGGACAGGACTGAAATGGATAATTCAAACAACAACGGCTTAGAATACGATGATAATTCAGATATGAGCGATAAAAAGCCTCATAGAAAAGGCTTTAGAAATGGGTTCGGTGTCGGGATTGCTACAGGTATAGTGACCACCATTGTGCTTGGATTGATCGTGCTCTTTGCATACACAATGATTACAGGCAGGAGCGTGCATACCGTTGCAAAAAGCGCAGATGTGCTTGACGACAAGACCGTGCAGAAAATCGATGAGCTAGCGAACTACATAGATGAGTACTACTATGAGGATTACGATAAGGATGATTTGGAAAACGGTCTGCTGCATGGTGTGATGGAGGGGCTGAATGATCCTTATTCGGTTTATTATACCGCAGATGAGTATAAGGAGCTGCAAATCAGCACGACAGGCACTTATTATGGTATCGGGGCTGCGTTAAAGCAGGACCCGAACACAAAGCAGGTGACAGTTTCGAAGGTATACAGTGGTACACCTTCGGAGGAAGCGGGACTTAAAAAGGATGACGAAATAGTCTCTGTTGATGGTGTCGAGGCAACATCCGAGGATCTCACAAAGCTTGTTGCCAAAATCAGAGGTAAGGAGGGCACTAAGGTTACGCTTGAAATCAGGCGTGGCGAGGATACAGACCCATTTACCGTTGAGGTGGAGCGTAAAAATGTTGAGCTGCCATCAGTGGACAGCAAGCTGCTTGACAATGGAGTAGGATATATCCAGGTCAGTGAGTTTCAGACAAACACGGCAAGTCAGTTTGAGGATGCACTTGACGGACTTACAAATCAGGGTATGAAGGGCCTTATAGTGGATCTGCGTGCTAATCCGGGAGGACTACTTACCGCAGTGACAGAAATGGTTGACAGACTGCTTCCTGCAGAAACAGTTGGTAAGCTTCCTGCAGGAACCGTCGTGTATACAAAGGATAAAAATGGAAATATCCAGACATTTGGTGATGACGATGGTAAACAGATTGACTGTCCTATCGTAGTGCTTGTCGATGAAAACAGTGCAAGTGCATCTGAAATTTTTGCAGGAGCCATGAAGGATTACAATGAGGATGGTTATATTGATGCCACACTTGTAGGCAAAAAGACCTTTGGAAAAGGAATTGTACAGACTATCTATAATCTTTCCGATGGTGATGCTGTAAAGATTACCACATCGAAGTACTACACACCAAATGGTCACAATATCCATAAAAAGGGTATCGAGCCTGATGTAGAGGTCGATTATGAATATACAGGGGATACAAATGCAGACTATGACATGCAGTATGATGTGCAGCTTCAGAAGGCGATTGAGGTGATGAATGAAAAGCTTAAATAAGATTGCATGCTTTCTCATGCTGTGCTGGATGGTAGTTATCTTTATGTTTTCGGCGGAGCCGGATACCGAGTCGTCTGAGCTCAGCGGCAGCGTCAGCTATCGCATAGTTTCTGTGGTCAATACCATTACCGCAAGCCACTGGGATGAGAAGGAGCTGCTCGATAAGGCAGAGCTTATAGACTATCCGGTTAGAAAATGTGCCCACATGAGTGAGTATGCCATTCTCACATTGCTTGGCTTTCTGACATTTTCGTTCTTGTATGGCAGAAGAAGATTTTTGATTCCGGTAGGCGTGACCTTCCTATATGCCTGCACAGATGAATTTCACCAGCTGTTCGTTCCCGGCCGGGCCGGCAGATTCACGGACGTACTGATTGACACCACAGGTGGTATAATTATGCTGCTATTTATTGCGCTTGTTACACGCGTAGCACGTAAGAAGCATACAGCAGGCACTGCGAAACCGAAAATATGAAAACATGAAGACACGAAGAGAAGTGCCAAATTTAGTTGCAGTTTCTTAGTTTAATCGGTATAATAAAAATAATGACGCTGGTTAGAGGATACATGGCAGACTTAATATATATAGTTAATTCCTGCCATAACCAGCTTCCCGCCCCGTAAACCTGGGTTTACGGCCGGCACACAGCATGTTCCGAAGAAAAATATGAACTGCCACGGGGTTCCGGAAAAAAATATGAATGAAACAAAGTGAAAATAAAAAATCACTATCCGAAAAAAATCCCGTGGCTGACTTCATATTTTTCAGAGGAATATACTGTGTGCCGGCCGCACCCCACAACCTGAATGCGGGAAGCGTAGTTAGAGCCACAAAGCGTCTAAAATGTATAGAAAGAGGTGATTCTGTGGTAGAGTTGGATAATTTCAAGTCCACGCTCCAAGGCTACAAAGCCCCACTACAGGAAGTGAGGGATTCACTTTGACCTGGCTAATAAAGAAGAAAAAATCCAGGAATTAGAGCGAGAAATGGAAGCTCCTGACTTCTGGGATGACCCGGAGAAGTCACAGAGCAAGATGAAAGAGCTTAAGAGTATGAAGGATGATGTAGCTACATACGCAAAGCTCAAGGAACAGTACGAAGATATAGAGACGATGATTGAGATGGGCTATGAGGAGAACGATGAGTCACTCATACCCGAGATACAGCAGATGCTTTATGATTTTGAGAGCACATATGACGGTATCAGAATGAAGACTCTTTTGTCGGGAGAATATGATAAATGCAATGCGATTCTGAGGCTCAATGCAGGTGCAGGTGGTACCGAGTCGTGTGACTGGGCGGCCATGCTGTTTCGTATGTACTCGAAGTGGGCTGACAAAAAGGGCTTTACCCTTGAGGTACTCGATTCGCTTGATGGCGATGAAGCCGGTATCAAGTCCATTACCTTCCAGGTAAACGGAGAGAATGCATATGGGTATCTAAAGTCTGAAAAGGGTGTGCACAGGCTTGTTCGTATTTCGCCGTTTAATGCGGCGGGAAAAAGGCAGACCTCATTCGTATCATGTGATGTCATGCCTGATATTGAGGAGGATCTCGATATTGAGGTGAAGGACGAGGATATAAGAATTGATACCTACCGCTCAAGTGGAGCAGGAGGACAGCATATCAATAAAACTTCGTCAGCTATCCGTATCACACATTTTCCATCAGGGATCGTGGTACAGTGTCAGAATGAGCGTTCACAGCATATGAACAAGGACAAAGCCATGCAGATGTTAAAGGCAAAGCTGTATCTTTTAAAGCAGGAAGAGAATGCTGCAAAGGAGGCGGGTATCAGAGGCGAGGTCAAGGAAATTGGCTGGGGAAGCCAGATACGTTCGTATGTGCTTCAGCCTTACACCATGGTCAAGGATCACAGGACAGATGTGGAGACCGGTAATGCGGATGCGGTGCTCGATGGCAATATAGATATATTTATCAATGGTTATCTGAAGTGGCTTGCAACACGTTCGGATTAAGGAGGCAAATGTGGGTTTAGTTATAACTGTGGCGATATTAGCAGTTCTGACAGCTGCCGGAGTGACCGTTTACATTAAAGTCAGACGGTTGTCTGAAAGTCTTCTTGGTACACCTGATGTCACAGAGGGCATCAATCGTATCAGGGAGAATGTCTCTACGACTCCCAAGTCGGTTTCAGGCATGACGCGCCTTATGGAGCCACAGATAAAAAGGGATTTTCCGGAGTTTGTCTGGGAACAGTTTAAGAGAATGTCAGAAAGAGTGCTTGTGTCAGCACTTTGTGCAATCACGACTGAGGATATTTACAAGCTGGACCGTGAGGCTTCTGATGAGGTAAGACAGCAGGTGCAGGTGCGTATAGACAGCAATGAAGCAGCTGGCTTTACAGAGCATTTTGACGAGATCAAGGTGCATCAGACTGAAATCTCAAACTATGTGAAAAGAGATGGAAGGTGCGTCATCAGTATACAGAGTGCGGTTGAGTATTTTTACTACAAGACTGCCTCAGGAAAGCTTATCAGTGGTGATAAAGAGTATAAAAAGCAGACCAGATACAATATGGAGCTTGTATACATACAGGATATAGATATGCTGGATAATGCAGGGATAGGCAGTGCAGTTGGCACTACATGTCCGAATTGCGGTGCTCCGGTCAGAAGTCTTGGAGCAAAGAAATGTGAATATTGTGGCTCATATGTTGAGCCTGTCAATATAAAAGTATGGAAGCTGCAGAGCTTTCATGAAGTTGATTACAACCATATCTAAGGAGGAAGAAAATGGGAATTATTAAGGCAGTAAAACAGGCGATTGGAGGCGGTTTTGCAGATACATGGCAGGAGGTTATTGAGCCGGATAATATAGGCGACCAGACAGTCTATGCCAGGGGTGTGCTGGTAAACAGGGGGCAGAATAAAAAAGGCTCTGACGATATTGTTTCAAACGGCTCTATCATTCATGTATATGACAATCAGTTTATGATACTTGTTGATGGTGGCAAGATTGTGGATTACACAGCTGAACCGGGCTACTACAAGGTGAGCAATTCATCTATGCCATCACTTTTCAACGGACAGTTTGGGGATTCTTTAAAGGAAACCTTTGACCGTGTGAGATTTGGTGGACAGACACCACAGTCACAGAAGGTTTATTATATCAACCTTCAGGAAATCAAGGGAATCAAGTTTGGTACGAGAAATCCTATAAACTACTATGATACATTTTATAATGCGGAGCTTTTCCTTCGTGCCCATGGTACATATTCCATCAAAATTGTGAATCCGCTTCAGTTTTATGCAGAGGCTATTCCAAAGAATATGGATCATGTGGAGATTACTGATATCAATGAGCAGTATCTGTCAGAGTTTTTAGAGGCATTACAGTCTGCCATCAACCAGATGTCAGCGGATGGTACAAGAATCTCATTCGTCACAAGCAAGGCATCTGAGCTTGGAAGATATATGGCGAAGTGTCTCGATGAAAGCTGGAATCAGATGCGTGGTATGGAGGTACAAAGTGTTGGTATCGCCAGCCTTTCATATGATGAGAAGTCTCAGGAGCTCATTAACACAAGAAACGAGGGCGCAATGCTCTCAGATCCATCTATTGCACAGGGATATATGGTCAAAAATATGTCAGAGGGTGTCAAGAATGCAGGCAGCAACAGTGGTGGAGCTATGCAGGGCTTCATGGGTGTCGGCATGGGAATGAGCACCATGGGCAATATGATGAATGGTTTTACACAGATGGCACAAAATAACCGGTCAGCCGGAATGAATGCTCCGGGAAATGGTGCAGCAGGAGTGGCTTCAGGTGCCACACAGCAGGAGGATGCGTCAGGCTGGACATGTGAGTGCGGACAGAAAAACACAGGTAAATTCTGTAGTAATTGCGGCAAGCCTATGCCACAGGAGATTACAGAGTGGACATGTGAGTGTGGACAGAAAAATACAGGTAAATTCTGCACAAACTGTGGCAAGCCATTACCTGTAAACACAGAGTGGACATGTGAGTGTGGACAAAAAAATACAGGTAAATTCTGCAGTAATTGTGGAAAACCAAGAGCATAAGATGTTGCAAAGCTGTAATCTTTGTGTTAAAATCTTTGAGTCAAGGACAAATGTCGGTGTGTGACAAACACACACCGGCCATTTTGGAGGTAACTAAATGGCGGAGAAATCAAACTACTTCGTTTTACGGGCAAAGGCTGTACCGGAGGTGCTGCTTAAAGTAGTTGAGGCAAAGAGGCTGCTGGATTCGGGCAAGCTTGAATCTGTGCAGGAGGCAACAGATGCTGTTGGCATAAGCAGAAGCTCCTTTTACAAATATAAGGATGATATTTTCCCTTTTTATGAGGGGCGTAAAGGAAAGACAGTGAATCTTGTCATTCAGATGGATGACGAGCAGGGCATACTTTCCGTTGTGCTTAAGTCGGTAGCCGATGCGAAAGCAAATATTCTTACCATACACCAAAGTGTACCGGTAAATGGCATTGCGTCACTCACGTTATCTGTGGATGTATTTCCCGAGTCGGATGATGTGGATGATATGGCAAAGCAGATTGAGTCCTTAAAGGGCATACATTACGTAAAAATTTTAGCCAGGGAGTAACAAAAAGATGAAGATTGCAGTCATGGGTTACGGCACAATTGGATCAGGTGTCGTAGAAGTATTAGAAATCAACAAAGAAAAAATCGCAAAGAGAGCGGGAGAGCCGATCGAGGTCAAGTATGTGCTTGATTTAAGAGAGTTCCCGGGTACACCTATCGAGAACAAAATAGTTCATGATTATAAGGTTATTGCAGAGGACCCTGAGATCGGTATAGTTGTAGAGACAATGGGAGGCGTTGAGCCTGCATTTACATTTGTAAAGGCAATGCTTGAGGCAGGAAAACAGGTAGCAACATCAAACAAGAACCTTGTTGCTGCAAAGGGTGCTGAGCTCATCAAGGTTGCCAGGGATCATGGAGTGAACTTCCAGTTTGAGGCCAGTGTCGGTGGTGGAATCCCTATTATCAGACCTCTCAACAAGTGTCTCACAGCAGATGAGATTGAGGAAATCACAGGTATCTTAAACGGAACAACCAACTACATGCTTACAAAGATGACAGAGGAAGGTGCAGACTTTGATGAGGTATTAAAGGATGCTCAGGATAAGGGCTATGCAGAGAAGGATCCTACAGCCGACATAGAGGGACATGATCCATGCAGAAAGATAGCCATTCTCACATCACTTGTTGCAGGACAGCAGGTGGATTTCGAGGATATCCACTGTGAGGGTATCACAAAGATTACACCTGAGGATATTAAGTATGCAAAGGCAATGCACCGTGCAATCAAGCTTCTTGCTTCAAGCCGCAAGGTAGGTGACAGCTATACCTGTCTCGTTGCACCGTATATGATAGATGATACACATCCGCTCTCAGGAGTAAATGGAGTGTTCAACGGCGTATTTTTACGCGGAAATGTGCTCGGAGATGCTATGTTCTACGGCAGTGGAGCAGGAAAGCTTCCAACAGCAAGTGCTGTAGTGGCAGATGTTGTTGATATGACAAAGCATCAGAACACAAATATTTATATTGACTGGAAGCCTGAGAAGCTCACACTTGTAAGCTATGATGACAGTGTAAACAGCTTCTTTGTGAGAACTGACTCACCAAAGAGCGAGGTTGAGGCTGTATTCGGACATGTAGACTACATTGAGAATGTGGTTGACGGCGAGTATGCATTCACAACAGGCGACATGACAGAGAAGGATTTTGCCGACAAGGCATCAAAGATAAACGTTATAAACAGAATCAGACTGTAAAGGTCAAAAATATGGTAAAAGGCTTATACACCGCTCACACCGGTATGGTTAATGAGATGAAGCGCAATTACAATATAGTATAATAATGATATGAGGGGCAAAAGGTATTTTGCCCCTCATTTATGATTAATCAGATTACGACATGCTTGCATGTGGTTACCGGCTTTTTTAGTTCAAACTTAGTAATTGCAGATACGCATGCTCTGGCGTATAATATTTAAAAAATAAAAATACACAGATACGGAGAAGTTCAATTGGAAACCGAAACAGTCACAGGATACGTTGATCATATAATATACAGAAATGCAGAAAACGGGTATACGGTACTTGTTCTTGTAGTGAACGAGGAAGAGCTCACATGTGTGGGTACTTTTTCGGACATTGCTGAGGGTGAAAATATAGAGGCTCACGGTGAGTATACAGAGCATGCCACCTATGGCAGACAGTTTAAGGTAGTAAGCTTTGAAGAGAAGGAGCCGGAGGATGAGATGGCTATTGAGAGGTATCTGGGCTCAGGAGCCATACATGGTATAGGACTTGCACTCGCAGCACGTATTGTCAGGCGCTTCAAGAAGGATACCTTCCGCATCATAGAGGAAGAGCCGGAGAGGCTTGCTGAGGTAAAGGGCATCAGCCAGAGAAAGGCTATGGAGATTGCGGACCAGGTCAATGCAAAAAGAGACTTAAGGGAAGCCATGATTTTTTTGCAGCAGTACGGCATCAATATGAATCTGGCTGTGAAGATATATAATAAGTATGGCGGAGAGATATACAGCGTGCTCAAGGAAAATCCGTACCGCATGGCGGATGATATCGACGGAGTTGGCTTTAAAACTGCAGATGAGATAGCGGCGCGGGTTGGCATCAAGACTGATTCTGATTTTAGAATAAAAAGCGGTATACAGTATGTTTTGCAGCAGGCTGCCATGGACGGACACACATATCTGCCGATGGAGGAACTTACGAGGCGTGCTGTATATCTGCTCGGAGTGGAAAGCTCGCAGGTTGAGGCACATTACATGAATCTGGCCATGGACAGGAAGATTGTCATGCAGCTAAAGGATGATATAACCCAGATTTATGCTAACACCTTTTATTATATGGAGGCAAACACGGCAGCCATGCTAAAGCAGCTTGATGTGACGTATGATGTGCCGGATATCGAGATAGAGGCTGCAATCAGAAATATAGAGAAAAAGACAGAGATGGAGCTCGATGAGCACCAGGTAGAGGCGGTGAAGGAAGCAGTCAGAAATGGCCTTTTAGTCATTACCGGAGGACCCGGAACAGGAAAAACCACCACCATCAACACTATTATCAAGTATTTTGAGCTGGAGGGCATGGATATTTTTCTGGCTGCACCGACAGGCCGTGCGGCAAAACGCATGAGTGAGACAACAGGCTACGAAGCGCGCACAATCCACCGTATGCTTGAGTTAAACGGCGGCATGGACACAGGAAGCGCAGCTGGCTTTGAGAGAAATGAAAGGAATCCGCTCGAGACGGATGTAATCATCATAGATGAGATGTCGATGGTTGATATATCACTCATGTACTCATTGCTAAAGGCGGTTGTGGCAGGTACGAGACTCATACTTGTAGGAGATGTGAACCAGCTTCCGAGCGTAGGACCGGGCAGCGTGCTAAAGGATATTATTGATTCAGGTGCCTTCCACACGGTAAAGCTTACAAAGATTTTTCGTCAGGCGAGCACGAGCGATATTATAGTAAATGCCCACAAGATAAATAATGGAGAAGAGGTATCGTTAGATAATAAGAGCATGGATTTCTTTTTTCTAAAGAGATATGATGCCGACAAGATAATAAATGTTACATTACAGCTGATAAAGCAGAAGCTTCCTAAGTTTGTAAATGCTACAGAGTATGATATACAGGTGCTTACGCCTATGAGAAAGGGGCTTCTTGGAGTGGAACGTCTAAACGGTATATTGCAGGCGTATATGAATCCGGCAGACAAGAGCAAGCGCGAAAAAGAATACAGGGGCACGATTTTCCGCGAGGGCGACAAGGTGATGCAGATAAAGAACAACTATCAGATAGAGTGGGAAATCAGGACAAAATTTGGACTTTGTGTGGATAAGGGCATGGGAATCTTCAATGGAGATACAGGTATCATTGAGGAAATCAATGATTTTGCCGAGACCATGACCATATCTTTTGACGAGGGCAGAAAGGTGGAGTATCCGTTTAAGCTTTTGGAGGAGCTTGAACTTGCATACGCGGTCACTATACACAAGTCGCAGGGAAGTGAGTATCCGGCGGTCGTTATACCTCTTTTGAGCGGCCCGAGAATGCTTATGAACAGAAATTTGCTCTATACGGCGGTTACAAGAGCAAAGAAATGTGTTACCATAGTGGGTGACGAACAGACATTTTACGAGATGATACAAAACAACTCACAGCAGAGACGCTATAGCGGGCTTAGAGACAGAATAGTGGAGGAGACTATCTGATGAAAATAAGAAAACTTACAAATGAAGAGATAAAAGGGGCATGTGCCCTTGCGGTAAGTATATACAATATCGCAATCAGAGGCTGCTTTCGGACACAGGACTGTCATCGATATTTTGATGAATATATGGATGCAGACAGGCTGACGGACGAGGAAAGGGCTGGTGTTCTTGTAGTATTTGGTGCGTTTGATAGCAATTTGCTGTGCGGAGTATGCGGCATGACAAACGAGGGACATATCACCATGCTGTATGTGCATCCGCAGTATTTAAGACGTGGAATTGGCAAAAAGCTTCTGGAGAGAGTCAGGATATATGCGCGCATGCAGCTTAAGCTCATGCAGGTGTCTGTAAATGCAATGCCGGCATACACGGCAGACTACTTCAGGCGTGTGGGCTTTAAGAGTGCATATCAGGGAGGCTTTTGCAATGGACAAGGCGATATGTACGTTCCTATGACAGCAAAAAGCATATATCAGGTGGAGTATACACCGCGACATATATCTGATAAGACTTTTATTGCAATTTCAGTTGGCTTCACATGTCTTGTATTTTTCTCAGGCGTGATATATGCGGTATGCGCGGGGCTTACTCCGTAACGCTCAGATGCAGGTTTAATGGGCTGTAATAGTTGCCGGTCATACTTTGGTGTGAACAGTAACTAACATTGTATACATAAATATGCATATTTATGTAACAAAAAACAGTTGAAAAATCGGCTGTATTATGATACACTTTTTACAATTTAAGCAGATATACTATGCAACTACACTTTATAAGAAAAAAGAGACGCCCTCTTTTTTTTTGCGCAGACGTAAGGTTAGTTGCAGCTAAGAAGCTTATGGTTACAAAGTATAACACGAAAGGGCAGGGTAAAGATGAAAGCATTTTTAATTCTTGAAGATGGTAATGTATTTACCGGAACCAGCATTGGTTCAACAAGGGAAGTCATTAGTGAGATAGTATTTAACACATCAATGACAGGATATCTGGAGGTACTTACAGATCCTTCCTATGCAGGACAGGCTGTTGTAATGACTTATCCACTTATCGGAAATTATGGAATCACACCGGATATGGAGTCAGAAAGACCATGGCCGGATGGATATATAGTAAGAGAGCTATCGCGTATGCCAAGTAATTTCCGCTGCGAGGGTACTATACAGGATTTCCTTAAGAAAAACGATATTCCGGGAGTGTCCGGCATTGATACACGTGCGCTTACAAAGATTCTCAGGGAAAAGGGTACTATGAACGGAATGATTACCACAAATGAGAATTACAATCTCGATGAGATTATTCCAAAGCTCAAGGCATATACTACAGGCAATGTGGTTGACAAGGTCACATGCACTGAGAAAAAGGTTTTAAAGGGCCAAGGAAAGAGGGTTGCCCTCATGGATTTCGGTGCCAAAAACAACATCGCCAAATCACTCAATGAAAGAGGCTGTGAAGTTACAATTTACCCTGCACACACAACCGCTGAAGAGATACTTGGTGACAATCCTGACGGAATCATGCTCTCAAACGGACCTGGAGATCCAAAGGAGTGTGTAGATATTATAAAGGAAATAAAGAAGCTTTATGACAGCAATGTGCCGATTTTTGCAATCTGCCTCGGACATCAGCTCATGGCACTTGCAACAGGCGCAGATACACACAAGATGAAGTACGGACACAGAGGTGGAAACCATCCGGTTAAGGATCTTGCAACAGGCCGTGTTTATATTTCTTCCCAGAACCATGGATATGTGGTGGACACAGATAAACTTGACCCTAATGTGGCTGAGCCTGCATTTATAAATGTCAACGACGGCACTAATGAGGGACTTAAGTATGTGAACAAGAATATCTTCACAGTTCAGTTCCATCCGGAGGCATGCCCTGGACCACAGGATTCAGCATATCTTTTTGACCGCTTTATTAACATGATGGGAGGTAACCAGTAATGCCAAGAAATAATGATATTAAAAAAGTATTAGTTATCGGTTCCGGTCCAATCGTAATCGGACAGGCCGCAGAGTTTGACTATGCAGGAACACAGGCCTGCCGTTCCTTAAAAGAGGAGGGCATTGAGGTATGTCTGGTAAACTCAAACCCTGCAACTATCATGACTGATAAGCAGATTGCGGATCAGGTATATATAGAGCCACTTACTCTTGAGTCATTAAAAGAGATTATCATAAAAGAAAAGCCTGACAGCATCCTTCCTACACTCGGTGGACAGGCAGGACTCAATCTCGGCATGGAGCTCGCTGAGTGCGGCTTCCTTGATGAGCAGGGAGTAAAGCTTATCGGAACAACAGCAGAGACCATCTTTAAGGCTGAGGACCGTCAGGCCTTCAAGGATACCATGGAGAAAATCGGTGAACCAATCGCGGCTTCACAGGTTGTAAAGAATATCGAGGATGGTATCGCATTTACCAACAAGATTGGTTACCCTGTAGTTCTTCGTCCTGCATTTACACTCGGCGGTTCCGGCGGTGGAATTGCTCACGATGAGCAGGAGCTTATCGACATACTTTCAAATGGACTTCGCCTGTCACGTGTCGGAGAGGTTCTTGTAGAGAGATGTATCGCAGGCTGGAAGGAAATCGAGTACGAGGTAATGCGTGATGCCAACGGCAACTGCATCACAGTATGTAACATGGAAAATATCGACCCGGTCGGTGTGCATACAGGAGATTCAATCGTAGTAGCACCTTCGCAGACACTTGGAGATAAAGAGTATCAGATGCTTCGTACATCAGCACTCAATATCATCAACGAGCTTCAGATTACAGGAGGCTGTAACGTACAGTATGCCCTCAATCCTGACTCATTCGAGTACTGTGTTATCGAGGTAAACCCACGAGTTTCACGTTCATCAGCACTCGCATCAAAGGCTACAGGATATCCTATCGCCAAGGTTACAGCCAAGATTGCACTCGGCTATCACCTCGATGAGATCAAGAACGCTATCACACAGAAGACATACGCAAGCTTTGAGCCAATGCTTGATTACTGTGTAGTCAAGATTCCAAGACTTCCGTTCGACAAGTTCCTCACAGCAAAGCGTACACTTACCACTCAGATGAAGGCTACCGGAGAGGTAATGAGTATCTGCAACAACTTCGAGGGTGCCCTTATGAAGGCTATCAGATCTCTCGAGCAGCATGTTGATTCACTTATGTCTTATGACTTTACTGGTCTTACAGATGATGAGCTTGAGAAACAGCTTGCAGTTGTTGACGACAGACGTATCTGGGTTATCGCAGAGGCGCTCCGCCGTGGAGTTAAATACGAGCATATTCACGAGATTACTAAGATAGATCTTTGGTTTATCGATAAAATCGCAATACTTGTTGAGATGGAGAACCGTTTAAAGACAGAGGAGCTTACAGTTGACCTGTTAAAAGAGGCAAAGCGTATCGAGTTCCCTGACAATGTTATCTCACAGCTTACAGATATTGATGAGGCTGATATCAAGAAGATGCGTTACGACAACGGCATTGTGGCAGCCTACAAGATGGTTGATACCTGTGCCGCAGAGTTTGAAGCAGAGACACCATACTACTACTCAGTATTCGGCAGCGAGAATGAGGCGGCAGAGACAAATCCACAGAAAAAGGTGCTTGTACTTGGTTCAGGACCTATCCGTATCGGACAGGGTGTTGAGTTTGATTACTGTTCAGTCCACTGTACATGGTCGTTTGCCAAGGAAGGCTGGGAGACAATCATCGTAAACAACAACCCTGAGACCGTTTCAACTGACTTTGATATTGCTGACAAGCTCTATTTTGAGCCACTCACAGCAGAGGATGTTGAGAGCATCGTTAATATTGAAAAGCCTGACGGAGCTGTTGTACAGTTCGGTGGACAGACCGCCATCAAGCTTACAGAGGCACTTATGAAGATGGGTGTCAAGATACTTGGAACAAAGGCTGAGGATGTAGACGCAGCCGAGGACAGAGAGCTCTTCGACGAGATTCTTCAGAAGACAGGTATCCCAAGAGCAGCAGGTGGTACAGTATTTACAGCTGAGGAGGCAAAGAAGGTAGCAAACGAGATCGGTTACCCTGTACTTGTCCGTCCTTCATACGTGCTTGGTGGACAGGGCATGAAGATTGCATGGAATGATGATGAAATAGAAGAGTTTATCGGCATCATCAACACAATCACACAGGATCATCCAATCCTTGTAGATAAGTACCTTATGGGTAAGGAAATTGAGGTTGATGCAATCTGTGACGGTACAGATATCCTGATTCCGGGTATCATGGAGCACATCGAGCGTACAGGAGTACATTCAGGAGACTCTATCTCAGTTTACCCTGCACATACTATCTCAGAAAAAGCAAAAGAGACTCTGGTTGAGTATACAAAGAGACTTGCACAGGCACTCCATGTTGTTGGTATGATTAATATCCAGTTTATCGATATGGACGACAACATCTATGTTATCGAGGTAAACCCACGTTCTTCAAGAACAGTACCATACATCAGCAAGGTTACAGGTATTCCGATTGTAGACCTCGCAGCAAGAATCATCATGGGTGAGACAATAAAGGGCATGGGCTACACACCTGGGCTTGCTCCGACAGCCGATTACATTGCAATCAAGATGCCGGTATTCTCATTCGAGAAGCTGCGTGGCGCTGAGATTTCACTCGGACCTGAGATGAAGTCAACAGGAGAGTGTCTTGGAATCGACAAGACCTTCAATGGTGCGCTTTACAAGGCATTTGAGGGTGCGGGAGTCGAGCTTCCTAAGTACAAGCAGATGATTATGACTGTAAAGGATGCCGATAAGCCTGAGGCAGTAGGCGTTGCAAAGCGTTTTGAGAAGCTTGGCTACAAGATTTACGCTACAAGAAGTACTGCAAAGTACTTACAGGAGCACGGAGTAAATGCTCTTCGCGTAAACAAGATATCACAGGAGTCTCCAAACGTGATGGACCTTATCCTTGGACACAAGATAGACCTTGTAATCGATACACCTACACAGGGTAACGGAGACAAGACAAGAGACGGCTTCCTTATCAGAAGAAATGCAATCGAGACAGGTGTTTACTGTATCACAGCCATGGATACAGCCAATGCACTTGCACATGCATTAGAGACTGCTTCTGACAAGAAGACACCGGTTGACATTGCAACAGTTAAGAATCTTTAAAAGTATATAGAATATATTTTATCCCCGGACAGTATATCGGATATGCTGCCCGGGGATTTTTTATAAAATCAAAAATATGATGTGTTATGCCTGTATGCATGCCGCAGGTTATAATAGCACCGGTTTTTGCTAATCTGACGGAATAGTATAAGTAATACGCGTGAAAAATATGCAAAGTTTAATAGAATTTTGACAAATTATTAACAAAAGCAATTGATTTTTACATAAATTTGTAGTATAATAACTTTGTTAAAAAATTAACAGCACGGATGTGCAATACAATTTAAAGGAGATAATATAATGGCAAAGAAAGTTGTAATCGCAAGTGCTTGCCGTACAGCAATCGGCAAAATGGGCGGAGCATTAAGCAATACTCCAGCCGCAGATTTAGGTGCAATCGTAATTAAGGAGGCTTTAAACCGTGCAGGTGTTGCTCCTGAGATGGTTGACGAGGTTAAGATGGGTTGTGTTATCCAGGCAGCTCAGGGACAGAACGTAGCTCGTCAGGCTTCTATCAAGGCAGGACTTCCAATCGAGGTTCCGGCTATCACAATCAATGTTGTTTGTGGATCAGGTCTTAAGTGCGTAAACGACGCTGCTACAATGATCAAGGCCGGTGAGGCTGATATCGTTGTTGCCGGTGGTATGGAGAACATGTCAATGGCTCCTTACGCTATGACAAAGGCACGTTTCGGATACAGAATGAACAATGCAACAATCATCGATACAATGGTTAATGATGCTCTTACAGATGCATTCAACCACTATCATATGATGATCACAGCTGAGAATGTATGTGATAAATACGGCATCACTCGTGAAGAGCTTGATGAGTTCTCAGCAAACTCACAGCAGAAGTGTGAGGCAGCTATCGCAGCAGGCAAGTTCGATGATGAGATCGTTCCTGTACCTGTTAAGGTTAAGAAAGAAATCGTTGAGTTCAAAAAGGACGAGGGACCTCGTGCCGGAACAACAGTAGAGACTCTTTCTAAGCTTCGTTGCTGCTCAGGTAAAGAGGGTGGACTTGTTACAGCCGGTAACGCATCAGGAATCAATGATGGTGCTGCAGCAGTAGTTGTAATGAGCGAAGAGAAAGCTAAGGAGCTCGGTGTTAAGCCATTAGCTACATGGGTAGCAGGAGCACTTGGCGGAGTTGAGCCTGAGATCATGGGTGTTGGACCGGTAGCTTCTACAAAGAAGGTTCTTGCAAAGACAGGTCTTACAATTGATGATTTCGATCTTATCGAGGCAAACGAGGCATTTGCTGCACAGTCAATCGCTGTAGCAAGAGATCTTGGTTTCGATATGAGCAAGGTAAATGTAAACGGTGGTGCTATCGCACTCGGACATCCTGTAGGAGCTTCAGGCTGTCGTATCCTTGTTACATTATTACATGAGATGCAGAAGAGAGGATCTAACAGAGGTCTTGCAACACTTTGTATCGGTGGTGGAATGGGATGTTCTACTATCGTTGAGAAGTACTAATTTTCTTTGCCAATAGATATATGAGGGGATGCAGGTGCATCCCCTTGTAGTGTGAATTAGTTTATTCACATCAGTTTATATATATATGATTAAGTTATGCTGCAGAGGCTTAGCACTTAAAGCTTTTTGCACCATAATATATTTTAGGAGGAATTAAAATGAAGGTTGGAGTTATCGGTGCTGGTACAATGGGCCAGGGAATCGCAAAAGCATTCGCACAGGTAGATGGATACGAGGTAGCACTCTGCGATATTAAGCAGGAGTGGGCTGAAGGCGGAAAAGACAAGATTGCAAAAGGATATGCAAGACTTGTAGCAAAAGAGAAAATGACACAGGAGAAGGTTGACGGCATTCTTGCAAGCATCACTCCTGGTTTAAAAGAAGATCTCTGCAAGGATTGTGACCTCATCGTTGAGGCTGCTTTCGAGGATATGCAGGTTAAGAAAACTACATTCGCTGAGTTAGACAAGATTGCTAAGCCAGAGTGTATTTTCGCTTCAAATACATCATCACTTTCAATCACAGAGATTGGAAACGGACTTACACGTCCATTAATCGGTATGCACTTCTTCAACCCTGCTGACCGTATGAAGTTAGTAGAGGTTATCGCAGGTGTTAACACACCTGTTGAGACAGTTGATGCAATCAAGAAGATTGCAGAGGAGATCGGCAAGACACCTGTACAGGTTAACGAGGCTGCCGGTTTCGTAGTAAACCGTATCCTTATCCCAATGATCAACGAGGCTGCTTTCATCAAGATGGAGGGCGTTTCAGATATCGCCGGAATCGATGCAGCTATGAAGCTTGGTGCTAACCATCCAATGGGACCATTAGAGCTTGGAGATTTCATCGGACTTGATATCTGCCTTGCAATCATGGACGTTCTTTACAATGAGACAGGTGACAGCAAGTATCGTGCATGCCCACTCATTCGCAAGATGGTAAGAGGCGGAAACCTTGGATGCAAGAGCGGCAAGGGATTCTACGTTTACAACGCAGACCGCACAAAGACACCTGTAGACGCACAGTAGGAGCAATAAAGCCTGGTCTCAAAGCGTATAAATGATGCAAGCTTGCTTGCAAAAATTTGTACGCTTTAGAGACGCTAATGGACATGAGCAAGAAGCACGGTAGTGCGGATTGCGAATGTACATAGGATTGCGGGAGCGAAAGCGTAGCAATCCGTAGGCTTTATATAACATATATACGTTATAAAATATAGGTCTTATGTAGCTTATATATAAACTATAAAGTTATATAAGAATTCAATAACAAAACAAAAATCAAGGAGAATAAATCATGGATTTCACTTTAGATCAGAAACATGAGATGGCTCGCGACCTTTTCAAACAGTTCGCAGAGACAGAAGTTAAACCTCTTGCACAGGAGACTGACGAGACAGAGGTATTCCCAGCAGAGACAGTTGCTAAGATGGGAAAATATGGATTCATGGGCATTCCTGTACCAAAGGAGTACGGCGGACAGGGCTGTGATCCACTTACATACGTTATGTGTGTAGAAGAATTATCAAAGGTTTGTGGTACAACAGGCGTTATTGTATCTGCTCATACATCACTTTGTATCGATCCTATTATGACATTCGGTACAGAGGAGCAGAAGAAAAAATATGTTCCTGACCTTGCTTCAGGCAAGAAGATCGGTGCTTTCGGTCTTACTGAGCCGGGCGCTGGTACAGATGCACAGGGATGTCAGACAAAGGCCGTTTTAGACGGAGATGAGTGGGTTCTTAACGGATCTAAGTGCTTCATCACAAACGGTAAGGTTGCTGATGTTTACATCATCATTGCTATTACAAGCATCACAGAGGACAAGCGTGGACGCAAGAAGAAGAACTTCTCTGCATTCATCGTAGACAAGGGAACACCTGGATTCTCATTCGGAACAAAAGAGAAGAAGATGGGTATCCGCGGATCATCTACATACGAGCTTATCTTCGAGGATGCACGTATTCCAAAGGATGCATTACTTGGAAAAGAGGGAAGAGGTTTCCCAATCGCTATGCATACACTTGATGGTGGACGTATCGGAATCGCTGCTCAGGCACTTGGTATTGCAGAGGGCGCATTAGAGAGAACTATCGAGTACACAAAGGAAAGAAAGCAGTTCGGCCGTTCAATCGCTCAGCAGCAGAATACACAGTTCAAGCTTGCAGATATGGCTACACGTATCGATGCAGCTAAGTATCTTGTATACGCAGCAGCAATGAAGAAGGCAGAGTTTGCTAAGAACCCTAAGGTTTCTTACTCAGTAGATGCAGCAAAGGCTAAATTATTCGCAGCAGAGACTGCTATGGCTGTTACAACAGAGTGCGTTCAGTTATTCGGTGGATACGGATATATCCGTGAGTACGATGTAGAGCGTATGATGCGTGATGCTAAGATTACAGAGATCTACGAGGGAACTTCAGAGGTTCAGCGTATGGTTATTTCAGGCTCATTACTCAGATAGTTAAGAGAGCTATCATAACTGTAGAGCTACTTAGAATAAATAAAGGAGAACAAATACATGAATATCGTAGTATGTATTAAACAGGTTCCTGATACAAAGGGTGGAGTAAAATTCAATCCTGACGGAACACTTGATAGAGCTTCAATGCTTGCAATCATGAATCCAGATGACAAGGCTGGTCTTGAGGCAGCACTTAGAATCAAAGACGAGACAGGCGCAAAGGTTACAGTTCTTACAATGGGACTTCCAAAGGCTGATGCAATCCTTCGTGAGGCAATGGCTATGGGCGCTGATGATGCAGTTTTAGTAACAGACAGAGTACTTGGTGGAGCTGATACATGGGCTACATCTACTACAATTGCAGGTGCATTAAGAAATCTCGATTATGATTTAATCATCACAGGCCGTCAGGCTATCGATGGAGATACAGCACAGGTTGGACCACAGATCGCAGTTCATCTTGGACTTCCTGTAATCTCATACGCAGAGGATATCAAGGTTGAGGGAGATTCTGTAGTCGTTAAGCGTCAGTATGAGGACAGATATCACGTAGTTAAGGCTAAGATGCCTTGTCTTATCACAGCTCTTTCAGAGTTAAATGAGCCTAGATATATGACACCGGGCGGAATCTTCGATGCATTTGACAAAGAGGTAACTGTCTGGGGCAGAGCTGACCTTAAGGATGTTGACGATTCAGATCTTGGACTTAAGGGATCACCTACAAAGATTGCTAAGGCATCTGACAAGGTACCTAAGGGAGCTGGAGAAAAGGTTAACCTTGATCCAACAGAGTCAGTAAACTATCTCATGGAGAAATTCAAAGAGAAACATATCATCTAGTATGGAGGAACCAAAAATGGGTTTAGAAGAATATAAGGGCGTATATATCTACGCACAGCAGGTAGACAATAAGCTTAGCGACATCGCCTTTGAGTTAGTCGGTAAAGCTAAAGAGTTAGCAGCAGATTTAAATACAGAGGTTACTGCAGTACTTCTTGGATCTAACGTAAAGGCTCTTGCAACAGAGCTCGGTGAGTACGGCGCAGACAAGGTAATCGTTGTAGACAATCCTGCACTTGAGACATACAGAACAGAGCCATACGCACAGGCTCTTGTATCAGTAATCAACGAGTACAAGCCGGAGATCATGTTAGTTGGTGCAACAGCTATCGGACGTGACCTCGGACCAACAGTTTCAGCAAGAGTTAAGACAGGTCTTACAGCTGACTGTACAAAGCTTGAGATTGGTGATTTCCCAATCAATGCTATGCCTGGACAGGAGCAGAAGCACAACCAGCTTCTCATGACACGTCCTGCATTCGGTGGAAACACAATCGCAACAATCGCTTGTCCTGACAACCGTCCACAGATGGCAACAGTTCGTCCTGGTGTTATGCAGAAGCTTCCTAAAGAGGCTGGCAGAGCAGCAGAGGTTATCGAGTTCAATCCTGCACTCGAGGAGAACAACCGTTATGTTGAGATCATGGATATCGTTAAGGCAGTTGGTAACGTAGAGAACATCATGGACGCTAAGGTACTTGTATCAGGTGGACGTGGAGTTGGAAGCGCTGAGAACTTCGAGATGCTTCGTGACCTTGCTTCATGCTTCAAGGGTGGTATGGTATCATGCTCTCGTGCAGCAGTAGAGAACGGCTGGTTAGCACAGGATTATCAGGTAGGACAGACAGGAAAGACTGTACGTCCACAGATTTACTTCGCAATCGGTATCTCAGGAGCCATCCAGCACGTAGCTGGTATGGAGGAGTCTGATCTCATCATCGCCATCAACAAGGACGAGGATGCTCCAATCTTCGATGTAGCTGATTACGGCTTAGTAGGAGATTTAAAGAAGATCGTTCCTCAGCTTACAGCAGCTCTTAAAGAGGCAAATGCTGACGCATAATCGCATAATAATGCAATAAAATTACATTACTAATACATTTAAACACAGTACTGTTTATCGCAGTGCTGTGTTTTTTTGACCATAAATATAGCGTAATCTTTGTTATACTACGACATCTAGTCGCATATTATAAATTTACACCCACATTTATGAAAAATTCGGCTAATTTTACAATTGAGGCATTTATCCCAATGTGATAGAATAACAACGTTCAATCAAATGTGGAGGAATTGAATTTCGAAAAGTTAAAAACTTTAGCGCCATGCACCGGCAGGTACGTAAAAATGATGCCGGTTAACGAGGTTTCAGGCTATCGAAAATTCGGCGGATGCCTGGACGCATATATGGATGCGTATCTCGAGCCAAATATGATGGAGACATCAAAACAAAGCGAGAGAACCATAAAAATCAAGTAGCTATTCAGTACAGAACAGTTACATATTTGTACATTTAAAATTATATATCGAAAAGGAGATCTAACACTATGTGTGGAATTATAGGATTTACAGGCCGTTTAGAGGCACAGAAGATTTTGACGGAAGGACTCGCAGCGTTAGAGTATCGTGGATACGACAGTGCAGGTATTGCTTATTTCAAGGATACAGGCAAGATTTCTATTCGTAAAACCGTCGGAAAGGTTAAGGATCTTCTCGCTATCTGCGATGATGAGAACAATTCAACCTGTGGAATCGGACATACAAGATGGGCAACACACGGCGGAGTTACCAATGCCAATGCTCATCCTCACAAGGTTGGAAATGTCGCACTCATCCACAATGGTATCATTGAGAACTACCACGAGATCGTAAACAAGTTTGATCTTGCAGACTCTCTTATATCTGAGACAGATACAGAGGTAGCAGCGGCTCTTATCAACAAGCTCTATGACGGAGATCCAAAGGCTACTATTAAGAAGGCAGTAGCAGAGCTTCAGGGTTCATTTGCGTTCTGTATCATGTTCAAGGATCAGCCTGGAAAGATTTTTGCTGTCAGAAATGTAAGCCCGATGGTTGCAACATATTGCGATGACGGAGCATTTATTGCATCAGATCTTACAGCGTTTATCAAATATTCAAAGCGCTATTTTATACTTCCGGAGTACACTATCATGACAATGACTGCTGATGGAATCGAAATGGAGGATTTAGAGGGTAAGAAAGTTGAGCCGGATTATCTTGAGGTAAACTGGGATGTAACGGCAGCTCAGAAGGATGGATATCCGCATTTCATGATCAAGGAAATTCATGAGCAGCCGACAGCTATCACAAGGACTATCACTCCAAGAATCAAGGATTCACTTCCTTGCTTTGAGGATGATAACATTCCTGATTCGTTCTTCGAGGATATAAGCGACATAACAGTTGTAGCATGCGGTACAGCCATGTATGCAGGAATGGTCGGAAAAGCTCTTTTAAAGAACAAGTTTGGTATTCCTGTTTCTGTTGAGATTGCATCAGAGTTCAGATATGAGCAGCCTGTTCTCACAGACAGGTCAATGGTTATTTTTGTGTCACAGTCAGGTGAGACAATCGATACCTTAGAGGCACTTCGTCTGGCTAATAAATATACTAAAAAGACGCTTTCTATCGTAAATGTAAAGGGTTCAACAATAGCCCGTGAGAGTAACTATGTACTTTATACACACGCAGGTCCTGAGATTGCCGTGGCAAGTACCAAGGCATACACAGTTCAGGTGGCAAGCTTTTACCTGATTGGATGCAAGCTTGGTCTTGTATCCGGCCGTATGACCAAGGAAGAGGCAAAGACATTTATTGAGAATCTGCAGGAGGTTCCAAATCTCATTGAGTCAGTTATCACACAGGCACCTGAGATTGAACAGCTTACGAAGAGAATGACAAATGCTACAAATGCGTTTTACATAGGACGAGGACTTGATTATGCATTAAGCATGGAGGGCGCACTCAAGCTCAAAGAGATTTCATATATTCATGCTGAGGCTTATGCAGCAGGCGAGTTAAAGCACGGTACAATCGCGCTCATCAGCGAGGGGGTTCCGGTTATCGCAGTTGCTACACAGAGCCATGTATACAGCAAGGTCATCTCAAATATCCGCGAGGTAAAGGCGAGAGGCGCATACGTTATCCTTCTTAGCAAGGATAAGGATATTACAGATAAGTCAATCTGTGATGTGCATATCTCACTCCCACAGGCACCGGATGAGTTTGTGATTTTCGAGTCAGTTATAATCTGTCAGCTTATCGCTTACTACACATCAACAGGAAAGGGCTTAAACCCTGACCAGCCACGTAACCTTGCAAAATCAGTTACAGTAGAATAAATAATTTCCCCGGACATTTATACGATGTCCGGGGATTTTTTTTCACGCTTGTGAGATACAATGCAGCATATGTAAGACATCGATGTATATGTCAGTGATTTGCACGGCACCAACACATTTTGTAAAAAAATTGTTAAAAAAATAACAAAAACTGCTTTACACACTTCTTGCACGGTGGTATGATACATAAATGCGGGTTACTCATACGAGAATCCAGCAGCCATACAATTTTCATGTGCGCTCTTATGCCGTGTGACAGAATCACAGCATAACAGAATTAGGACGAGACCCATATGGGCTTTTACCAAAAGGAGGAAAAACAATGCGCAATTCAAAAACAAACGAACTTGTACTGACAGGTTTATTCACAGCCATTATCATTATCATGGCATTCACACCACTCGGATATATTCCGCTCGTAGTTATCAACGCTACGATTATTCACATTCCGGTAATCCTTGGTTCACTTTTCTGCGGACCTAAAAAGGGAGCATTCCTTGGATTTGTATTCGGATTTACCAGTTGTCTAAAGGCAACTATAGTCGGAGGAACTCTTTCATCCTTTGTATTTTCGCCGGTGCTTGCCGCATCCCTGGTCGGAACCTCAGGTATATTTAAGAGCTTATTCATAGCATTTGTTCCAAGAATTTTAGTAGGTGTTATACCTTATTTTGTATATATAGGCATCAAAAAGGTGCTTGCGTCAGAGAAGAAAAATCTCTGGGGCACAGTTTTAAATGTGCTCATGTCAGTATTCCTTGCATTTGGAGTATATGCATTCCTCGGCAAGATGTCAGAGTCACTTTCACAGGCAGCCGCTTTAGGAATCGGCATAGCAGTCGGAGCTGTAGTATTTATAGTAGTTGAGGCTGTATTTATCAGAAAGAGCACACAGGTTATTCCGTTTGTATATGCAGGTGTAGCCGGTGCCATGACCAATACACTGCTTGTAATGGGCTCAATTTTTGTGCTTTACAAGGATGCTTATGCAGATGCAATCGGTGTGGCAGGAAACGCGGTGCTGGGCGTTATCACCGGAGTCATCAGCTTTAACGGAGTAATTGAGGCAATAGTTGCCGCAATTATCGTATACCTTGTTGGATTGGTTTTAAATACTATCAAACCAATTGCAGCAAAATAAATTCAGATAGATTTAAAATAAATGTGAAATTGTATGTACGGCGGACTGATAAGGTCCGCCTGTTTTATAAGCAGTTGGACTAGGAATGGTAAAAAGCATTTGAGTTAAAAGAAAGGCATGATACAAGGTGAAACATATGCATGAAATAGACATAATGGATATCGGTGGCTTCAAAATAGGCCAGGCCGAGGACACTAAGGGCTTGACCGGCTGTACGGTATTTCTTTTTGATAAACAGTCACCGGCGGGAGTTGACATAAGGGGAGGCGGACCGGCTTCGCGGGAGACACCACTTTTAAATCCAGTGGCAGATGCAAAGGGTATCCATGCTCTTGTACTGTCAGGCGGCTCTGCCTTTGGTCTGGATGCAGCGGGAGGCGTGATGAAGTATCTCGAGGAGCGCGATATAGGCTTTGATGTGGGAGTCACAAAGGTGCCTCTTGTGGTGCAGTCGTGCATTTTTGACCTGGTAATAGGTGATAAAAATGCAAGGCCTGATGGCAAAATGGCATACAAGGCTTGTGAGAACGCTTCTTATGATACCTTTTTACAGGGAAATTATGGAGCCGGAATGGGTGCAACAGTCGGCAAATATATGGGGCGTGAGCGCAGCATGAAGAGCGGAATAGGAGCCTATGCAGTACAACTTGGAGAACTAAAGGTTGGAGCAGTGGTGACACTGAACGCACTTGGTGACATATATGATATAGATACAGATAAGAAAATTGCCGGAGCACTGGATGAAAATGGGCTGCTTTTTGATGACGAGACAGCGTATTTTGAGGCAGCGGCGAAGATTCAGAATATGTTTACAGGAAACACCACAATTGGTACAATAATAACAAATGCAAAGCTTGACAAGACCGCACTCAACAAGGTTGCATCCATGGCTCACAATGGCTATGGCAGAGCAATCAGACCCGTGCACACGATGGCAGACGGAGATTCAATCTATGCTGTATCAGTGGGCAGTGCGCCTGCCGATATCAATCTGGTGGGGCCAATGAGCGCCTATGTCATGGCAAAGGCCATTGCCAATGCAGCTAGAAGTGCAAAGTCTGTGGATGGCTACAAAGCATTTTGCGATGTAAACAAAAAATGACTGCAGAATAATAGTTTTATACAGAGGTGAAAATCATGTTAAAAGGAAAAACAGTAGTTTTGGGAGTGACAGGAAGCATAGCGGCATACAAGATAGCAAACCTTGCGAGTATGCTTGTAAAACAGCACGCCGATGTCAACGTCATAATGACACACAATGCAACAAATTTTATAAAGCCAATCACATTTGAAACTCTCACAGGCAACAAGTGCCTCGTGGACACATTTGACAGAAACTTTGAATTCAACGTGGAGCATGTGGCGCTCGCAAAGAGAGCAGACATATTTATGGTGGCACCTGCATCAGCCAATGTGATAGGCAAGATGGCAAACGGAATCGCAGACGATATGCTTACCACCACAATACTTGCAGCCAAATGTCCTAAGCTTGTTTCTCCTGCCATGAACACCAATATGTACGAGAACAGGATTGTGCAGGACAATATCAAAAAGCTCGAACACTACGGCTTTGAGATAATAAAGCCGGCTGAAGGATATCTTGCATGCGGAGACACCGGTGCAGGAAAAATGCCGGAGCCACAGACACTTTTCAACTACATAATGAGGACAATAGCCTGTGAAAAGGACCTGGCGGGCAAGAATGTACTCATCACAGCCGGAGCGACGCAGGAAAAAATAGACCCGGTACGTTTTATCACCAATCACTCAACAGGCAAAATGGGGCGTGCCATAGCAGAAAACTGTATGCTCCGCGGTGCGCATGTTACACTGGTCAACGCTTCAGTATCGGTTGAGCCACCTATGTTTGTAGATGTGGTAAATGTGACATCGGCCGCAGACATGGCAGACGTGGTGAAATCAAAGGCTGCTGAACAGGATATTATCATCATGACCGCAGCAGTAGCGGATTTTTGCCCATCACATCCGGCTGATGAGAAAATAAAGAAAAATGACAGCTCATATGAGTCTGTAATTGAGCTTGAGCGCACAGAGGACATCCTTTCATATCTCGGAGCACACAAGGCTAAGGGACAGCTCATATGCGGTTTTTCTATGGAAACCCAGAATATGCTTGAAAACTCGAAAGCAAAGCTTGCAAAGAAAAATGCAGATATGATAGTGGCAAATAACCTAAAGGTAGCAGGCGCAGGCTTTGGAACAGATACCAATGTGGTCACACTCATCACGGCTGACGACTGCACAGAGCTTGAAATCATGGACAAGAGCTGCGTTGCAGCAAGGATTATGGACCGGTTGCTGCAGATGTAGAGCTTCGATTTTAGGTTGAGAGTGCGTGCGTGGAGCGGGTGGCGTACAGATTATATGTCATCTGCTCTCACAACTCCTTAGCCTAGTGGGAGTAAATGCCACCATCAGCAGAGCTTATTAGGCGCGAAAAATCAAACGCGCATTTTACCTCAATATATAAATTCAGGTTGTGCTGCTTGAACGAGTATTTTCCGCGCCGCTTTTGCTGATGGCGGCATATAACTTCCACACGGCACGTTGTAAATCGAGCAGATGACATATAATCTGTACGCCACCCACTCCACGCACCTAATATACTTTTATGATAAAATTTAAGAACTACATCTGCGCGGTATCGTTACACCGCGCAGTCCACAGCCGGCAGCTCCCCTGTCACATCGAGGAAGAGATTTGCAAAGGTCTGCTCATAGTAAGGCTCCACCCAGAGCAGGCCGATGCCGAGCGACAGCACGCAAAGCACAAGCATACCGATGAAGCTTACGTTAATGTAGATGACTCTGAGTATGTTGCCGCGAATCAGCTTTATTGCATGAGTCAGACATGCAAATACTGATAAATCATCACGAGAGAGTACCAGATACAGGTAAAACGGAAACAGAACCAGTACAATAAAGCTGAGCACGGCACTTGCAGCATATAAAGCGATAGCAATTCCCATGGTGTCACCGCTTAGCTTGAAAAAGTTTCTGGCTACAAGGAAAGGCGCCTTTGCAATCATAGAGATGGCATAATATATGATGTATGCTCCAAAATATCTGTTGGAGTGATTCGTAAAGCAGTAGAATACATCGCTGATACGGCACTCTTTCTTTCTTGCCATATTAAGGTGGAAACGTATGAGTCCCATCTGCAGCACGCCGACCACGATAGATAAAAGAACCTCGGCAATGTAGTAGATGACGGTCTGAACCTTTGTGGCATATACATTTCCGAGCAGGTAGGTAAACGGCAGGTCACTAAACAGATTTATGAGTGTGACAGTGAGAAAAACGCTCATGCTAAGTCTGTATCTTCCGTTCAGGTTCTCTCTTGATATTCTTTTTAATTCTTTGGATTTCTTTTTTGGGTTCATTATATTTCTCCTGAAATAATAGTTTTGAATTAATGCTTAAGTTAGACTTAAATTAATGTTTAAATTAATGCTTTGACAATTGTCAGATATATAGCATATACTTGTATTTATATGGTTACGCAAAATCACAGGAAGGACCACACATATCATGCAGACAGATGAAACAATCGACAGGTATTTCTATATAACGGGCTGGATATGCATAGCTATATTTGCGGCTCTTGCGGCAGTGATTGGAATATGCGGTACGCAGATACTCACAAAGGTGCCCCCATGTCCGCTGCACGCATATACAGGCTACTATTGTCCGGGGTGCGGTGGCACGAGAGCAACATTTGCGCTGCTACATGGACATCTGATAAGGTCGTTTGTACTCCATCCGTTTGTGCCGTATACAGCCGTTTTTGGAGGCTGGTTTATGCTGTCACAGACACTGCAGCGGATAAGCCGCGGCAGGCTGCACATCGGAATGCACTTCAGGCCATTATATATGTGGCTTGCACTTGCCATTATTGTGGTAAACTGTATAGTCAAAAATATGCTTATATTATTTTGCGGTATTCATCTGCTTAAGTAGCTCATTGTAGTCGATACCGGTCAGGTTCTGGTATTCCTTTAATATACCCTCTATGCTTCCATATTCGTGAAGCATGGCGGCAAACGAACCGATATAGACAATAAGAGTGATAACAACAGCGGCAAACGCAATCCAGAATGAGGTCATAGCCATGCTGCTCATTGAGGTGGCACCGCCTTTTGACAGTAACGCAAAAATCATGGCAAGCGAGCCACATATGATAGACACATAAATACAGCTGCACGACGCGATGGCAATTATTGAAAGCACAAGTGCTGCAACCTCCATATTGCGTGAGCGTTTATTGTAGAAATTGTTGTTGGGATTAAAGCCCGGCCCATAATTGTTGCCGAAATTATAGTTATAATCCTGATTATAATCAAATTTTTGTGGATCCATAATCAAATTCCTTTCTATAAAGTTGATTTTATTGTATCACTTCATTTATAATACGAAAAGAATAAGTTTTTTAAAGAGGTAAAAAAATGGATATTATTGCTGCAATTGCAGAAGAACTGCAGATAAAAAAAGGACAGGCCGAGGCCGCTGTCAAGCTGATAGATGAGGGAAATACCATCCCTTTTATCGCCAGATACCGAAAGGAGGCAACCGGCTCATTAAATGATGAGGTGCTCAGAAATCTCTTCGACAGACTGACATATCTACGTAATCTTGAGGACAAGAAGCAGACAGTGCTTGCAAGCATTGAGGAGCAGGGCAAGCTTACGGATGAGCTTAAGAAGGCAATCCTTGAGGCACAGACACAGGTGGCGGTTGACGATTTGTACAGACCTTACCGTCCGAAGAGAAGAACTCGTGCCACAATCGCAAAGGAAAAGGGCTTAGAGCCACTGGCACAGACCATTTTAGCGCAGGAATCGTCTGTTGATATCATGGCAGAAGCAGCTAAATATGTGGATGCAGAAAAGGACGTGGCAGATGAAGCGGCTGCACTTGCCGGAGCAAAGGATATCATTGCAGAGAACGTATCCGACAATGCCGGTTACAGAACAAAAATCAGAGAGCTTACCATGCAAAAGGGACGTCTTATATCGACAGCCAAGGATCCAAAGGCAGAGTCTGTCTATGAGATGTACTATGAATTTGATGAGGCTCTTTCCAAGGTGGCAGGTCACAGAACACTCGCAATTAACCGTGGTGAGAAGGAAAAAATCCTCACAGTAAAGATAGAGGCACCGACAGAGGATATCATAAAATATCTTAAAAAGCAGGTTATCACAAATGATGGAGCGCCTACAGCAGCCGTACTCACAGAGGTAGTGGAGGATGCGTACGACAGGCTTATTGCCCCTGCCATAGAGCGTGAAATCAGAAACAATCTGACAGAGGAAGCAGAGGATGGTGCCATAAAGGTATTCGGAAAGAACTTGGAGCAGCTTCTCATGCAGCCTCCAATTGCAGGACAGGTTGTGCTTGGATGGGATCCGGCATTCCGTACAGGCTGCAAGATTTCTGTCGTAGACCCTACAGGAAAGGTGCTCGATACCACAGTAATCTACCCGACAGCACCACAGAACAAGGTCGAGGAGGCAAAGGACGTAATCAAAAAGCTCATAGACAAGCATCATGTCACTCTTATCTCACTCGGAAACGGAACAGCATCGCGTGAGTCAGAGCAGGTGATTGTCGAGCTGTTAAAGGAAATTCCGGTAAAGGTGCAGTACATCATAGTAAATGAAGCAGGTGCGTCAGTATATTCAGCCAGCAAGCTTGCCACGGAGGAGTTTCCGAATTTTGATGTGGGACAAAGAAGTGCCACATCCATGGCGCGTAGACTTCAGGATCCGCTCGCTGAGCTTGTAAAGATTGATCCAAAGTCAATCGGAGTCGGACAGTATCAGCACGATATGAACCAGAAAAAGCTCTCAGAGGCACTCGGAGGAGTCGTAGAGGACTGCGTAAATAAGGTTGGTGTAGATTTAAATACAGCATCAGTTTCACTGCTTGAGTACATATCAGGCATCTCAAAGACCATTGCCAAAAACATCGTGGACTACAGAGAGGAAAACGGTAAATTCACATCACGTTCACAGCTTCTTAAGGTAGCAAAGCTTGGACCGAAGGCATTTGAACAGTGTGCAGGTTTCATGCGTATCTCAGACGGAAAGAACCCACTTGATGCCACAGGCGTGCATCCTGAGTCATATGATGCCACAAAGGCAGTGCTTGAAAAGCTCGGCTACACAATGGAGGATGTAAAGAACAGAAATGTAGTTGGAATCTCAAAGAAGGTATCTGATTACAAGGAGCTCGCAGACGAGGTAGGAGTTGGTGAAATCACACTGCGTGACATCGTAAAAGAGCTTGAAAAGCCGGCAAGAGACCCGCGTGAGGATATGCCAAAGCCAATTCTAAGAAGCGATGTCCTTGAGATGAAGGACCTCACACCGGGTATGGTATTAAAGGGCACAGTCAGAAACGTAATAGATTTCGGATGCTTTGTGGATATAGGAGTACACCAGGACGGACTTGTGCATATCTCAGAGATATGTGACCGCTATATCAAGCATCCGCTTGAGGCTGTCAGTGTAGGGGACATAGTAGATGTGCAGGTTATGAGCGTTGACCTCAAAAAGCAGCGCATCCAGCTTACCATGAAAATCGGACAGGGCACAGACAAGGCCGGTAAGTCAGAACACAGCGGCAGTGGCAAAAACAATGTCGATAACAAGGCTGATAGAAGTAATAGAAATAACGGTGGCAAGAATAGCAGAAACGATAGAAATAGTACAGGCAGCAAGAATAATAACAACAGAAACAAAAAACCACACTACATAAAGGGCAAGAAAAACAATTTCTTTGACAATATTATTCTTGATAATTAAAAACACCTTGACAAAACACTTCAAAGTGCATATCATAGGTTTGTAAAATAAATAGGAATTCTTCAGGGCAGGGTGCGATTCCCTACCGGTGGTACAGCCCACGAGCCGCAAGGCATGATTCGGTGTGATTCCGAAGCCGACAGTATAGTCTGGATGAGAGAAGATTATTAGGTGTCATTACACTGTGATATTAAGTCCCGGAAGATTTTCTTCCGGGATTTTTTTAAAGCAACTATTCAGATTTTAGATAGCTGCACTCACAATATCCTCAGGATTCCTTAAGCATCAAAGGAGTGTAAAATGGACGTAACAACAAACAACACAAAATCAAAAGTAAACATCAGACTTTTAGTCGGCACAGGAATGTTAAGCGGACTTGCATTTGTACTTCAGTACCTCGAGTTTCCAATTCCAATCATGCCGGGCTTTATTAAGTTTGATTTCTCAGATCTGCCTGCACTTATCGGAGCATTTGCATACGGACCGTTAGCAGGAGTGATTGTAGAGTTTATCAAGAACCTGCTTCACTGTACAGTAACACAGAGCTTTACGGTAGGAGAGCTTTCAAACTTTATTCTTGGAGCAGTATTTACAGCAACAGCAGGACTTATCTACAAGAAAAATAAGTCAAAAAAGGGTGCAATAATCGGCGCTGTAGTCGGTTCAGTGGTAATGGGAATCGTCAGCTTCCCGTCGAATCTGTTTATCGTGTATCCTGCATACACAAAGTTCATGCCAATGGAAGCAATCATTGGTGCCTACAGTGAGCTTCTCCCATCAGTAGGCAAGCTGTGGCAGGCACTTTTAATATTCAATGTTCCGTTTACCATCGTAAAGGGACTTATATCAACACTTATCACAGTGCTTATATACAAGAGACTGTCACCGGTTTTAAAGGGCAGAGGATAGAGAAAATACCTGACACAATATATATTAGTCACAAACATAAAGAGCGCAGTCAATTGCGCTCTTTTCTTTTTTTAAAAGGAATGTTATAATAAATCCAAATATTTAGTTGGGAGCAGGACATGAAGCTTGAATTTGATGTAAAAGTAACAGAAAAAGATTTATATTCATTTAATATAGAGCAGGCGTACAAGGGCAGTCAGGGTGTCATATCATTGCTGTTTGCTGTGCTCTTGGCTGCGGCAGCAGTGTTAAGCGCACAAAAAGGCAATACGGAGTATGTGGTGCTTTATATTATAGTTGGTATTCTGGTGCTGCTATATGTGCCGTTTTCACTCAAGGGCAGGGTAAAGATGATTATGAAGACAAATGAAGTTTTCTCAAAGCCACTGCATTTTGAGATAGATGAAAAGAACATAAAAGTAAGCCAGGGCGAGGATATGGCGCAGCTTCCGTGGGAGCAGGTGTATAGATTCGTGGCAAATGATAAGAGGATACTTATATTCAGCAACAGGAAGAATGCATACATTCTCTCAGAGGAGCAGCTGGGCGACAGCTATGAGCCGTTAAAGGAGCTGGCAGGCAGTACACTGGAGAAATACAGACTGAAAATCAAATAAACAAAATAGATATAAGATAAAAGATAAAATAAATAGATAAGGATATAAGCTGGTAATATGAGTAGTGAAGGAAATATAACAGTAATAGAAAGCTTTTCGGCAGATGATACGCATGCACTTGGGGTTACGCTTGGACAGCAGGCAAAGCCGGGGGATGTGTGTACACTTGTGGGTGATTTAGGAGTGGGTAAAACAGTGCTCACGCAGGGCATAGCAGAGGGGCTTGGCATCACAGAGCCTATAAACAGCCCTACATTTACAATAGTGCAGGTGTACGAGGATGGCAGGCTGCCGTTTTATCATTTCGATGTATACAGGATTGGTGACATTGAGGAGATGGATGAAATAGGCTATGAGGATTATTTCTACGGAGATGGGCTTACGATGATAGAGTGGGCAAATCTCATTGAGGAGATACTCCCAAATAAGAGAAAAGAGATTACTATTGAAAAAGACCTGGAAAAAGGCTTTGACTATAGAAAAATAACAATAAAAGAGGTTTTATAATGAAGATACTTGCGCTTGACAGCTCAGGGCTTGTGGCCAGTGTGGCTGTCGTATCGGACGATAATCTGATAGGAGAATACACGATAAATTATAAAAAGACACATTCGCAGACGCTTCTTCCGATGCTTGATGAGGTGGCTAAGATGACAGAGCTTGACCTTAAGACAATAGATTTTATTGCAGTCTCAGCAGGACCGGGATCGTTCACAGGGCTTCGCATAGGCTCTGCGACGGCGAAGGGGCTTGCAATGGCACTGGATAAGCAGATAGTTTCTGTGCCTACTGTAGATGCGCTAGCATACAATCTGTGGGGCAGTGCAGATGTTGTGTGTCCGCTTATGGATGCAAGAAGACAGCAGACATATACAGGGCTGTATGATTTTACCGATGGCAGGATGAATACCATTTTGCCGCAGTGCGTAGTGATGATAGAAGAGATAGTTGACCAAATCAATGAGCTCGGCCGCAGGGTGATTTTCCTTGGAGACGGAGTGGATGTGTTCAGGGATTATATTAATGAGCACGTAAAGGTGGACTATGACTTTGCACCTGCCATGTGCAATAAGCAAAGAGCATCGGCTGTAGCATGTCTTGGACAGGTGCTCTATGAGCAGGGCAGGGCAGAAAATGCAGCAGACCATAAGCCTGAGTATCTCAGATTATCACAGGCGGAGAGAGAGAGACAGGAAAAGGAGAGAGATTTTAGAATATGATAATAAGACCCATGGAGCCGGAGGATGCAGACTCGGTGGCGCAGATAGAAAAAGACAGCTTCACACAGCCCTGGAGCAGACAGGGATTTTTGGATGCCATGAGGCTTCCGGAGAATATCATGCTTGTGGCACAGGAGGATGGCGAGATACTGGGGTATCAGTGCACGTATGTGTCATTTGATGAGGGAGAGCTGACCAATATAGCAGTCAAAAAATCAGCACGAGGAAAAGGTGTGGGTGCACATCTTATCAGATGCTTGCAGGAAAAGGCAAAAGAGTCAGGTGTTGAGCGCATTGTGCTCGAAGCCAGGGTGACTAATGAGGCTGCGATATCACTGTATCAGAAGATGGGGTTTGTAAACCTTGGAATCAGAAAAAATCTATATGAGCATCCGGTAGAGGACGGTGTCATCATGTCCTATACTGCGGAGGAAAATTTATGTTAGACGTGTGTTTACTTGGAACAGCAGGCATGATGCCTTTGCCAAACAGATGGCTTACAGCACTTTCACTAAAATATAACGGCAGCAATATACTTATTGACTGCGGTGAGGGAACGCAGATTGCGATGAAGGAAGCCGGAATCAATTTCAAGCCGATAGATATTTTATGCATCACCCACTTTCATGCAGACCATATCAGCGGATTGCCGGGGCTTCTTCTTACAATGGGAAATGCCGAGCGCACCGAGCCGCTTACCATTATTGGACCTAAGGGGCTTACAAGGGTTGTCACTGCACTTCGGACGATTGCGCCGGAGCTGCCTTTTGAGATAAAATGCATAGAGCTCAATGAGCAGGATGAATATTTTGAGATGAACGGATATCATATCCATGCATTCCGCGTAAAGCACGCGGTGCTGTGCTATGGCTATTCGGTTGAGATAAAGCGTAGTGGCAGATTTTCCGTGGAAAGAGCAAGGGAAAAAGAAATTCCGATGCGCCTGTGGAATCCTCTTCAGAAAGGCAATACCGTTGAATTTGAGGGCAGGGTGTATACTCCGGATATGGTGCTAGGACCGGCAAGAAAGGGCATAAAGGTAACATATTGTACGGACTCAAGGCCACTTGAGCACATAGTGGAGGCAGCAGAGGGATCAGACCTTTTTATCTGCGAGGGCATGTATGCTGAAAAGGAAAAGATAGTAAAAGCAAAGCAGTATAAGCATATGACCTTTTACGAGGCAGCAGACATGGCAAAGAGAGCCGGCGTGAAGGAGCTGTGGCTTACACATTTTTCGCCGTCACTTGTCCGTGCAGAGGATTATATGCCACAGGTGAGGGATATTTTTGAAAACGCATATCTTGGAAAGGACGCAAAAAGTGTGGAGCTCATGTTTGACGAGCTTGCAGCAAACAATCCAAAGGATACCTACAAACAATCTGTCACGGCAGATTATAAGATTGCTGCAGATTCTGATACGGAAACAGAATAGAGTAATATAATTAAGATTGGTGTAATAAAATGACAGAAAATACAGAAACAAAAAAAGAAATTAAAATACTTGCAATTGAAAGCTCATGCGACGAGACTGCGGCGGCAGTTGTAGTAAATGGACGTGATCTGAGAAGTAATGTGATTTCATCGCAGATAGCTCTTCATACTTTATATGGAGGGGTAGTACCGGAGATAGCTTCCAGAAAGCATATTGAGAAAATTAATCAGGTCATAGAGCAGGCACTTTCAGATGCACAGATGACACTCGACGATATAGACGCAATAGGCGTAACATATGGTCCGGGGCTCGTAGGAGCACTGCTTGTAGGCGTGGCAGAAGCAAAGGCTATAGCATACGCAAGAAACATTCCTCTTGTCGGAGTGCACCATATAGAGGGACATATCAGCGCAAATTATATAGAAAATAAAGACTTAGAGCCACCATTTCTGGCACTCGTCGTATCAGGAGGACACACACATCTGGTGAGAGTGGTAGATTACGGCAAATATGAGATCCTCGGACGTACGAGGGATGATGCGGCAGGAGAGGCCTTTGACAAGGTAGCGAGAGCAATAGGACTTGGCTATCCGGGCGGTCCTAAGATAGAAAAGGTTTCACATGAGGGAGATCCGCACAGCATAGAGTTCCCGAGAGCAAAGATTGTGGGTGGAGTTTATGATTTCAGCTTTAGCGGGCTTAAATCAGCAGTACTCAATTATTTAAACGGCTGCAGGATGAAGGGACTGGAAATAAACCAGGCAGACGTGGCAGCATCGTTCCAACAGGCGGTTACAGATGTGCTTGTCGGACACGCTGAGAATGCCATAGATGAGTTTAAAATGGACAAATTTGCCATTGCGGGA